>ONZT01000007.1_pt1 | contig 245840 bp, 247 predicted proteins | sample 1671571 | NCBI WGS metagenome assembly ONZT01 (sample SAMN06348170, study PRJEB24527) | human gut metagenome | biome: human gut; feature: ankylosing spondylitis patient; material: feces | host: Homo sapiens | place: China | collected 2015-10
TCGGCTGCACGCCGAGAAAGTTCTGGGTGAACTGTATGGCAACGCTCAAGCATATAAGCTCTAAAAACTCGGACTACACCGCCATCGAAGCGTACCTCATTTACCAGCACGATGCGTTCACCGGAAAGCAACTTCTGGATGAGCACGGCAAGCCGAAGCTGCGGGAATCCTACCTGCTCGACACCCTTGAGTGTGGCGATTTCTCGTTTGCTACGGCCTGCCTGCTGGCAAACCGCAAGTACGGCAAGAATATCCAGCATGGTGATATCAAGAGCCATCAATATATCATCAGCTTTGACCCCAGAGATGCAGCCGACAACGGACTGACTATGGAAAAAGCGCAAGCCCTTGGTTTGCAGTTCTGCAAGGACAACTTTCCCGGTCATCCTGCCATCGTCTGCACTCACCCGGACGGACACAACCATTCGGGAAACATCCATGTCCACATCGTGATCGGCAGCATCCGGACACGAGAGGTGGAGCGCAAGCCCTATATGCAAAAGCCCCGCGACTGGCTTGAGGGTATGAAGCATTCCAGTACGGCTCAGACCATGCGGCACCTGCGTGTCGAGGTCATGGAGCTGTGCGAGGGTGCCGGGCTATACCAGATCGACCTGCTCAACGGCTCCAAGGAGCGCGTGAGCGAAGCAGAGTATTGGGCACGCAGGCGCGGTCAGTTGAAACTTGACCGTGAAAATGCAGCCCTCACCGCAGCTGGACAGCCGCCCAAGCAGAAGAAGTTTGAAACCGTGAAGGATACTTTGCGGAAACAAATCTCTTCGGTACTGTACCGTGCCACCAGCTTTGAAGATTTCTCTAACAAGCTCATGCAGCAGTACAGCATTGCCGTCAAGGAAAGCCGTGGACAGCTTAGCTATCTGCCCGCTGGCAGAACGAAGTTCATCCGGGCGAAACATCTCGGGGACAAATTCGATAAGGCGGCAGTGCTTGCCACGTTACAGGCAAATGCCGAGCGCAAACCCAAGGTTCAGTTCAAGCAGGATACCATCGGGAAACTGATCGACATCCAGTCGAGGATGACAGAGGGCAAGGGCATCGGCTATAAGCGTTGGCTCACGAAACGCAATCTCAAAGTTATGGCACAGACCGTGAAGCTTCTGCAGGAAAAGGGCTTGACCGACGAGGACGCCTTGAACCAGCGCATCGCCGAACTGGAAACCAAATATCACGACTCGCTGGCTGTGGTGAAAGACCTCGAAGGTCGTATGAAAGCCAACAAAGAGCTGCGCTATCACGTCGCAGCCTACGCCAGCACCAAGAACATCGCACAGCAGTTAAAAGCTGCAAAACGACCAGCAGCCTTTGAGGAGCAGCACCGTGCAGAGCTGACAGCGTACCGGGCGGCAGCGGCCTATCTCAAGGCAAACAACATCACCATGCTGCCCAGTCCGAAGAAACTGGAAGCCGAGTATGCGCAGCTGGCATCCGAAAAGGCAAAATTCTACGAGCAGTACAAGGAAGCCAAAGAAGAACTGCTCAAACTGAAAACCGCAAAGCAGAATGTTGCGTCCTTTTTCCGGGAGGAAGAACCGGCGCAGCAGGAGAGATAAAGGAGTGTGCGTATGATCAATCTGAAAATCGACCCGGAGTTCCAGAATCAGATTCCGCCGCTGACGGACGATGAGTACAAGCAGCTTGAAGAAAATATCCTCAAGGAAGGCAAGCTGCTTTCTCCTTTGATCGTTTGGAATAACACCCTTGTTGACGGCCACAATCGTTATGCCATTCTCCAGAAGCATCCTGAGATTTATTTTTCCACCATGCCGCTCCCGTTTGAAAGTAGAGAAGAAGTTCTCGCTTGGATTTGTAAGAACCAGTTGGGGCGGCGCAACCTCACCCCGGAGCAGAAGTACTACCTGATGGGCAAACAGTACGAAGCCGAAAAAGCTGCGCACGGCGGTGACCGCAAGAGCACCGGTGCAAAATCAAGTTCGCTAAAAGCGAACTTGATCGACAGCACCAAGACCTGCGACCGAATCGCAGAAGAAAACAGAGTGAGCAAGGACACCGTTATCCGCGCTTCGAGGTATATGAGAGGCGTGGAGATTGCAGAAGAACTGATGCCGGGGCTAAAGCAGAGCATCCTGTCCGGACAGATGAAAGTGTCCAAAGCGGATATGCACCGCCTTGCCAAGGTGGCCAGCAATGACCGCGCACAGACCTTGCAGGATATTCTGCACCCGGAGCTGAAGGTGGAACCGAAGCCTGACGCTGACGGTGTGATTCGTGTTCCGGGCAAAGCTCCTGTCATGCCATTCCGAAAGTTTGAATCGATTTACGACAGCGATGCTTACCCGGAAGATCTGCGGTACAGGTATGTAGCATTGGAAGATGTGACCACTCGTTTCCGCATTGCGTTCAACTATCAGTTGGAGCAAATGCCCGATAATGCACAGCGTGATGTGATTCTGGAGATCATTCACAAGCACAAGGACTACCTTGCTTCTCTGGAAGCCGCACTCGCAGATGTTAAAGACCAGACAGCATAACATCAGGCACATGGTATGCTGTTCACAGATGTCCAAAGGAGCGTGCGTTTGAACAAAAAGAAAAAGTCCACAAACACTTCCCCCTATCCCGATGAAGTCATTGACCGTCTGGCACGTGCATTCTACCCGGCCATCCTTGCCTGCTGGAACAGCGAGGAAGGCCAGCGGGAGTTTGCTGCATGGCAGGCGGAACAGGCTCATCGCACTACCAGCAAAGAGAAACAGAGCGTTCCCGACGGGGAACGCCCTGTTGTACATATCGCTATCGTCTGTGGTCTTTGGCAGGGTGCGTCCGGGTGGGCGCACCCTGTTTTTGTTTTGTCCTTAATCTTCTAGCCCATGGCTCCCAGCCACATTCTTCAAATATTCCTCCGGATTGCCATTCAGAATCAAATCGACATAGCCCAGTGGGTCATTGTAGATGAGGTAGTCTAACTCCGACCTCTGCGCCATGGTTACATCCAGCGCATCCTCGACCCCGGTGCAGTCGATGGAGATTTTTCTCCCGTCCCGGAGCAGCAGTTCCACGCACCCAGTGTCCATGTTAAAGTGGCAAACTTTTTCATCGTACTTCATAACCGTATCCTCCTGAAATCGTTGTCTGGTTTGTATTGGTCGGTCTATGATTTCGGATTTCATCTTCCACGGACACCTGCGTTGAATTTTCCGAAGAAAACAAATAATCCGAACCCATCTCCTATCGGAAACAAGTTCGGATTATTTTTGTTTGGTCCGAGTGGCGAGAATCGAACTCACGGCCTCTTGAACCCCATTCAAGCGCGCTACCAAAACTGCGCTACACCCGGTCATCATCCGTTGCCTCCCTACCAAAGCACCGGCGACATGAGATATTATACTCGGATAAGGCGGTCTTGTCAACAGATTTTTGCAATTTTTTTGGATTTTTTTGAAGAAAGTATGATTTTGACGGTGATGCGCTGCTTTGCATCGTACTAATTCCTCCCGCCGTCGCATAAATTTCTTCCAAATGGCTTTCAAATGGGAAGAGAGGGGAGAGCATTTTGGCAAAGCAGGAACGAATCGAGCAGGCGGCAGTCTGCCGCGAGATAGGAGCCCGCACCGGCGGCGACATCCTCATTGGTGTGGTGGGGCCGGTGCGCACGGGCAAGAGCACCCTCATCAAGCAGTTTATGGAAAAGCTGGTGCTGCCCGCCATCGGCCCGGAGGACGCGAAGCTCCGCGCCCGCGATGAGCTGCCCCAGTCGGCAGCGGGGCGCACCATCATGACCACAGAGCCCAAGTTCATCCCGGAGGCGGCGGTGCCGCTGGCGCTGGAGGGCGGGGGAGAGTGCAGCATCCGACTCATCGACTGCGTGGGCTACATGGTGGAGGGGGCCATGGGCCACGAGGAGAATGACAAGCCCCGGATGGTCAAAAGCCCCTGGTTCGACGAGGAGATCCCCTTCGACCTCGCCGCCGAGACCGGCACCCGCAAGGTCATCCGGGACCACTCCACCATCGGCATCGTCGTCACCACCGACGGCACCATCAGCGAGATACCCCGCGAAAACTACATCCCGGCAGAAAAGCGGGTCATCGACGAGCTGGAAGCGCTGGGCAAGCCTTTCGTCATCCTGCTCAACAGCACCCACCCCGACGCCCCCGAGACAAGAGCGATGGCGGCGGAAATGGAAGAGAGCTATGGCCGGACCGTTCTGCCTGTGAGCTGCCTCGACCTCGACGAGGCGCAGCTGGGCGAAATTTTGCAGAAGGTGCTCTACGAGTTTCCGGTGAGGGAGCTGGATTTCGCCCTGCCCCGCTGGGTGACGATGCTGGACAAAGGCCACTGGCTCCAGACCGAGGTATACACAGCGGCCATGCAGCTCTCCGAGAAAATTTCCCGGATGAAGGACGTCTCTGACTCCGGCCGGGCGGCGCTGGACTGCGAGGCCGTGGAAAACGCCGCCCTCAGCGGGATGAACCTCGCCGACGGTGTGGTCCGCATCACGGTGCTGCTCAAGCCCGAGGTGTTTTATAAGGTGCTCAGTGAGCAGACGGGCCTTGAAATCGGCGACGAAGCCGGGTTGATGCCCTGCATCATCGAGCTGGCCAAAGCCAAGCGTGCCTACGAGAAGATACGCAGTGCGATGGAGCAGGTGGAGGCCACCGGCTACGGCATCGTGATGCCGTCCATCGACGAGCTTTCGCTGGAACAGCCCGAGATCGTCCGGCAGGGCGGGCGGTACGGCGTCCGTCTCGAGGCCAGCGCGCCGTCCATCCACATGATGAAGGCGGTCATCCACACCGAGCTGAGTCCCATCGTGGGGACGGAGAAGCAGAGCGAAGACCTCGTGCAGAGCCTTTTGAAGGATTTCGAGGACGACCCCGTCCGCCTGTGGGAGTCGAACATCTTCGGCAAGAGCCTCCACGAGCTGGTCAACGACGGCCTGCAGAACAAGCTGCTCCATATGCCGCAGGAGGCCCGGGGCCGTTTGCAGGAGACGCTGGAACGGGTCATCAACGAGGGCTGTACCGGACTCATCTGTATCTTGATCTGACAAAAAGTCCGCTGCACGAAACCAACGTGCAGCGGACTTTTATGCTATTTCTCTTCTTCGGTCAATTTGGTAATGAGCATCTGATAAATCTCATTGCCCTTCAAAATGAACTGCTTTTTTACCATCTCGGCGCTCAGCCGGTCAGGAGTGCCGATGTCCAGACAGAACAGCTCGCTGTCCAGAGCCTTCACCTGACAGCGCACGGAGCAATGGCCGTCGGCCTTTTCGCTGATGCGGGCGCTGTACTCGGCTTCCTTGCGCGCCCAGGTCTGGCTGCGCAGCACGGCGGCGACCGCCTTTTCCCGCACACTGCGGGGTAGGTCGTAGGCCAGCTCCTGCGCCACTTTCCGGCCCTTGTCGGTGATGGTGTACCGGTCGCCGTCCGCCGTCACGAGCTGCTGCCGGGCGATGTCGTCCAGGCAGGAGCCGATCTCAAAATAATTTACCAAAGCCTCTTCCATCAGGGCGTTTTCGATCTCCGTCCGTGTGATAGGCCCGGCGTTCTTGACAAGATAACACAGCAGCAATCGTATCTCGGTGCTGTTGGTCAGCCCACCGGGACGCACACCGGCAGTAAAAGCATCGTTGGCGGCCATTGTTACTCCCATCTCCCGTGTTCTATAGTATTAACTATAGTATAAAGGGTTTCACGCCGGATTGCAAGCCATGACCGAAAAATCCGTCTCGATGCGCTTGTGGCTCTCGGGGGTGGAGTAGAGCCAGTGGTCGAGGTGGCCCTCGGTGATGAAGTACCGCAGCTCGAAGCGGTGGCTCTGGCTGAGGGCATGGTTGACGATGACGAGCTTTATCTTCATCTTTTCGGGCAGGATGTTCTTGATGTAGACGCTCACGGCCTGCCCGGGGCGCAGGTCGGGGCAGCTCTCGGCGAGGCCCGCGAGGTTGGGCGCGATCTCGATGAAGGTGCCGTACTCTTCCACGCTCCGCACGATGCCCACCACCGTTTCGCCCACTGTAAAGGCGGCAGCGTTCTCGGCCCAGGTACCCAGCAGCTCCCGGATGGTCAGCACGAACCGCCCCTGTGCGTCCCGGCTCTTGATGGCGCAGAGGATCTGCTGCCCCACGCTGACCCGGTCGGCAGGGGAGGAGATACGGCTCACCGACATACAGTCGATGGGCAGCAGGGCGCTGATGCCGCAGCCTACGTCACAGAACGCGCCGAAGGGCTCGATGTGGGTCACGATGCAGGGCAGGATGTCGCCGGGCTGGAGCTGGTCGAGGTATTCGGCCTTGCACATCCGCTGTGCTTCAGCGCGGGAGAGGCGGTAGACAGTCTGTCCGTTTTCGTCGGTGTCGATGCCCTCGATGACAAAGCAGGTGGGCCGGCCTACCCGCGTCAGTACGGCGATGTCCCGTACGCTGCCGGTGTCGGCCCCGTCGGCGCACTGCCCGAAGGGCATTACAGCCCGGCAGCCGCCCAGCTCGAACCGGAGCTGACGCTGGGTGTCGAAGGCCAGCGCCGTGCTCTGCAGGATCTCGCGGCTGGCCATCGCGGCCCGCAGTTCGGCGGCGCTCAGGCGGGAAGCATTGCGGTAGTTGTTTTCGGTACGAAACGCTTGCATCATCTTTCATTCCTCTTTCTCTGTTTTTTGGGGTAGCATTGCAGCTACAAAAGAAGCTGCTTTCGTAAGCAGGGTGCGCCGAATGGCGAGAATTTTTGTCAGCAAACAAGGCGATTTTCCACAGCAATCCTGACGGATTGCAAGGGAAAGCAACGCAGTGTGCTGGCAAAAAGACCGCTCAGGCGGTGTGCAATGCTTATGAAAGTGGCTTCTAAACCATATGCAGCTGCATTTGCATTTTATACGAGTTTGGATTATACTATAGATGTGTGTCTCTCTTTTGGACACACGGCCTGTACTATAAATGTGCAGACAGGAGGGATTCAATATGGATATTGCAGTCGGCGATACCATCCTCACCCGCAAACAGCACCCCTGCGGAGCAGCAAGCTTCGAGGTGCTGCGGGTGGGCATGGATTTCAAGATCCGCTGCACGGGCTGTGGCCGCGAGGTCATGCTGCCCCGGGCGAAGATCGAGAAGAACATCAAAAAGGTCATCAAACCGGGCCAGGAATAGCCTGGCGGCACAGCACATTCAGAAACTGTTTTGTAAGGAGAACTGCCTGATATGCCGAATCTGACTTCCCAAATGGAGGCCGTCTGCCGCCGGTTCGAAGAACTTTCTATCCGTCTCAATCAGCCCGAAACTGCCGCCGACCCGGCGCAGTTCCGCCGCCTGATGCAGGAGTACCATGAAGCACAGCCGGTGGTGGACGCTTACCACGCTCTCACCACTGCGCAGGACCACCTGGCACAGGCGAAAGCCCTGCTGGAAGGGGACGAGCCCCTCGACGCGGACTTTAAGGCTATGGTACAGCAGGAACTGAGCGAAAAAAGTCAGGATGTGGCAGAGCTGGAAAATAATCTCAAAATTTTGCTGCTGCCGAAGGATGCAAACGACGAGAAAAGCGTCATCATGGAGATACGCGCCGGTGCCGGCGGCGAGGAAGCTGCGCTGTTCGCCCACAGCCTCGTGCGGATGTACACCATGTACGTCCAGAGCCGGGGCTGGGAGATGGAGCTGCTGAACCTCAACGAGACGGAACTCGGCGGAACCAAGGAAGCCGTCTTTGCGGTCAATGGCCGGGGCGCCTACAACCGCCTCAAGTACGAGAGCGGCGTCCACCGGGTGCAGCGTGTGCCCGAGACGGAGACGCAGGGCCGCATCCACACTTCGACGGTCACCGTGGCCGTGATGCCGCAGGCCGAAGAGGTGGACTTTGCGCTGGACATGAAGGACCTGCGCATCGATACCTTCCGCTCTTCGGGTGCGGGCGGCCAGCACATCAACAAGACGTCCAGCGCCATCCGCGTCACCCACATCCCCACCGGAACCGTGGTCGAGTGCCAGAACGAGCGCAGCCAGTTCCAGAACAAGGACAAGGCTCTGGAGATCCTGCGCAGCCGCCTGCTGGCCCAGAAGCAGAAGGAGCAGCAGGACGCCATCAACGCTGACCGCGCCGGTCAGGTGGGAACAGGGGACCGCAGCGAGAAGATACGCACCTATAACTTCCCGCAGGACCGCTGCACCGACCACCGGATCGGCCTGACAGTACACAACCTCGACAAGATCATGGACGGAAATCTGGACGACATCATCGACGCCCTCGCCACCCGTGAGCAGGCCGAGAGACTGCAAAAGCTGAACGCATAAACTTGCGCAGAATGCGCACAAAAAGCTGTAAAGGATAATTGCCTTACAGAAGAAAAGAGCGATGATTCGTATGAGTATCAATACTGAAGTCCGCCCGGCTGACACGGAGGGCATTGCCCGCGCAGCCGAGCTTCTGCGGCAGGGCGAGCTGGTAGCCCTGCCTACCGAGACGGTCTACGGCATCGCGGCCGACGCCCGCAACGGCGAGGCCGTGAGCAAGATCTTTGTGGCGAAGGGACGCCCGCAGGACAATCCCCTCATCGTCCACGTCACCGGCCCTGAGATGCTGCACGGCCTCGTCAGCGAGGTGCCGGAACGCGCCCAGCTGCTGATGGCGGCGTTCTGTCCCGGCCCGCTGACCATCATCATGCCCCGCGGCCCCGAGGTGGCAGCGGAGTGCTGTGCTGGTCTGGATACCGTGGGCATCCGGATGCCCAGCCACCCGGTGGCACGGGCCGTCATCGAGGCCAGCGGCTGCGCCTTTGCGGCCCCGTCGGCCAACCTCTCCGGCAAGCCCAGCCCCACCAACGCACAGGACGTCTTTACCGATATGGATGGCCGCCTGCCCCTCATTCTGGACGGCGGCGAGTGCGACTGGGGCGTGGAGTCCACCGTCGTGTCGGTGGTGGGCGAAAAGCCCACTCTGTTCCGCCCCGGCCACATCACGCTGGAGGACCTCGAGCGTGCGCTGGGCGAGGAAGTGGAAGTCTCCAAGGCCATCCTCGAGAAGCTGCCGGAGGGCGCGGTCGTCCGCAGCCCCGGCATGAAGTATAAGCACTACGCCCCCAAGGCGGATGTGACCCTTCTGGACGGCACCTTCGAGCAGTTCAAAGCCTATGTGGATGCCCACGCCGCCGAGAACCCCAGCTGCCTCTGCTTTACCGGCGAGGCCGAAAAGCTGGGCGTACCCTGTGTGGAGTATGGCCGGGAGGGCGACGGAGCCGACCAGGCAAAGCACATCTTCCGCTCCCTGCGTGCGCTGGATGAGCAGGGCGATGCTGTGGTCTACGCCCGCTGCCCCCAGAAAGACGGCCTGTCCATGGCCGTCTATAACCGCCTCATCCGCGCAGCTGCCTTCCGGGTGATAAAGCTATGATGACGCTGGGCATCACCGGCCGCAGCGGCTGCGGCAAATCGACGGTCACGGCGGTGTTCGCGGCCCGGGGCATCCCGCTGGCAGACGCCGACCAGCTCTCCCGCGAGATCCTGCTTCCGGGTTCACCGCTGCTGCCCCAGCTGGCTGAGCGCTTCGGGGCAGATATTATAAAGGAAGACGGCACCCTCGACCGCCGCCTGCTGGCCGACCGCGCCTTTGCAACGCCCGAGGGGAAAGCTGCGCTCGACGCGCTGACCCACCCGGAGATCGTCCGCCGCATCCGCGCCGCCAAACAGGCCGCGCAGCAGGCGGGGGCGAAGCTCTTTGTGCTGGACGGCGCGGTCATCATCGGCACGGCGGCAGAGGCCGAGTGCGACAAGCTCTGCGTGGTCACGGCACCGTTTGAAGTCAGCGTGGAGCGCATCGCGGCCCGGGATGGCATCTCGCCCGAGATGGCCGCCCGCCGCCTCAACGCCCAGACGCCGGAGGCTGTGCTGACCGCCAGGGCAGACTACATTCTGCCCAACACCTCCACCCGTGAGGCGCTGGCGAAGGCAGCAAACGAGCTCTGTGACGCTCTCATCGGGGAGGGATGCTGCGCTTGAAAACGCTGTTCCGACTGCTGCGCAGACTGGTGGTGCTGGTCTGCATCGCGGCAGTGCTCCTGATGGCTCTGCCGCCCCTCGCCCGGGAGGCCGACCGGCTGCTCTACCCCCGCAAATACAGCCGGCAGGTGGAGCAGTGGGCCGCAGAATACGAGCTCGACCCGCTGCTGGTCTATGCGTTCATCCGCACGGAGAGCGGCTTCGACCCCGCCGCCACTTCCAGCGTGGAGGCCCGGGGGCTGATGCAGATGACCGAGGAGACCTTTATCTGGCTGCGCAGCAAGATTGCGCCGGATGAGGACCTGACCTTCGATGAACTCTACGACCCTGACGTCAGCATCCGCTTCGGCTGCTACTACATCCATCTCTGCATGGAGCGGTACGGCGGCGATGTAGCTACCGCTGCCGCCGCCTACCACAGCGGATGGGGGACAGTAGATAATCTGCTGCGGATGGAAGAGCATTCCTCCGACGGGCAGACCCTGAAAGGCTTCCCTTATAACCAGATGCACCATTACGTCGAAAAGATAACCGCCAGCTACGCCGTCTATACCCGTCTCTACGGCAGCTGAATCTCAACCAATGAAGAAGAACCGACAGGCCAAAAACCTGCGGGTCTTTGATAGATGAAGCTGTTTTCATGGCCAGAGTGTGCCGGATGAAGGAGGATTTTTGCTTGCAGGCAAGGCGATTTTTCGCAGCGATCCTGACGGATCGCAAGAGAAAGCAACGCAGTCTGCGGGCAAAAAGGCCGTTCAGACGGTGTGCAATGGCCGTGAAAACAGCTTCCAACAAGTATAAGAAAACAGAAAGGCAGGAGAGATCCTATGGCAGAAAAAACTCCGAACCAGCAGCTGGCTGAAAAGCTGCTGTTTAAGCCCGCTTACGTCGGCGACAAGTCCGCCGCCGTCAAGCAGGAGGCCCACGCATTCGCTGAGGGCTACAAGAAATTCCTCGACGCAGGCAAGACCGAGCGCGAGGTGGCCGCTGAGAGCGAGCAGATGCTCAAGGACGCAGGCTACCAGCAGTTCGACCCGAAGAAGACCTACGCCCCCGGCGACAAGGTCTATTTCAGCCAGCTGGGCAAGGCCATCGTGGCTTCCACCATCGGCACCCGCAGCTTCGAGGACGGCTTCCGTCTGGTCATCGCTCACACCGACAGCCCCCGTCTGGACCTGCGCCCGACCCCGCTGTACGAGTCCGACCACCTCGGCTACTTCAAGACCCACTACTACGGCGGCATCCGCAAGTATCAGTGGGGTACTATGCCGCTGGCCATCCACGGCGTGTTCTCCCGCGCTGACGGCACCACCGTCTCTGTGAACGTGGGTGAGGATGAGAACGACCCCGTCTTCTGCATCACCGACCTGCTGCCCCATCTGGGCGCTGAGCAGGGCGAGCGCAAGCTGAGCGACGGCATCCGCGCCGAGGAGCTGAACATCCTCATCGGCTCCGACGCTGTGGACGACGAGGAAGTGAAGGAAGCTGTCAAGCTGAACACCATGATCCTCCTCAACGAGAAGTACGGCATCACTGAGAAGGATTTTGCCCGCGCTGAAATCGAGATCGTTCCCGCTTATAAGTCCCGCGACGTCGGCTTCGACCGCTCCATGATCGGCGGCTACGGCCACGATGACCGCGTCGATGCATATCCCGCTCTGATGGCCGAGATCGCCACCAAGGATCCCGCCTTCACCACCGTCTGCGTCCTGACCGATAAGGAAGAGATCGGCTCTGACGGCGTCACCGGTATGCAGAGCATGTACGTCTTCCACTTCATGCAGGAGCTCTGCCGCACCGCTGGTCAGGACGACATCATTGCTTTCCGCAACAGTGTCTGCCTGTCCGCCGACGTCACCGCTGCTTACGACCCGAGCTGGGCCAGCGCTTTCGAGCCGATGAACGGCACCTACGCAGGCCGCGGCATCGCGCTGTTCAAGTACACCGGCAGCCGCGGCAAGAGCGCTGCAAACGACGCTTCTGCCGAGCTGGTGGGCTATGTCACCCGCATGATGGACGCCGACGACGTTGCATGGCAGATCGGTGAGCTGGGCCGCCTCGACCTGGGCGGCGGCGGCACCATCGCAAAGTATGTTGCCAACCGCGGCATCCCCGTCATCGACATCGGTGTGCCTGTGCTGTCCATGCACTCTCCCTTTGAGGTCATCCACAAGACCGACCTGTACATGGCTTATCGTGCCTTCGTCCTGTTCAATCAGGCCGCTGAGTAAGCTGCTCCTACGCACCAAAGCCCCGGAAAGTCTGCCGTCTGGCAGGCCCTCCGGGGCTTTTTGCTATGTCGTGGGCAGGGGGACGGCCTGCTCTACCGTGAGGAAGGCGAAGCCGTTGTCCTTGTACCACTGGATGATGTCGGGCAGGGCTTCGGCAGTGGTGCGGGTGGTGGCCGAGTCGTGCATCAGCACGATGCACTGGGTCTGCTCGCCGGTCTCCCGCACGATGTTGCGGAAGATGGTGCCTGCACTGGGCTTGCCGCCCACAGCGTCCTCGGCGCAGACGTTCCAGTCTACATAGGCGTAGCCTTTTGCAGTGACTTCTTCTTTGAGCTGCTGCATCAGCCCGCGCCCGCCGTAGCGGCGGCTCACGGTGTTGGTACTGCCGCCCGGGAAGCGCAGATACCGCAGACCGTCGGCCCGGACGTAAGGGGAGAGGCGTTCCTTTAACAGGTCGATGTCCTTCCAGTAAGCGTCCGCGCTCTGGTAGATGTCGCTGTACTCGTGGGAGGCGGAGTGGAGCGCGATCTGATGTCCGGCGGCAGCAGCCTCAGAGATGAGGGGAAGATATTTGTCGTTGTTGCCGGTGGCGACTACAAAGAAGGTCGCCTTTACCCCGGCACGGTTCAGCGCGGACAGAACGTCCGGCGTCGTCTTGCTGGGGCCGTCGTCGAAGGTCAGACAGACCCACTTCTCGGGCATCGGCTCCGGCTCCGGGGACGTTTCTACGGAGGACGCCGAGGCAGGGGAGACGAAGCTTTCGTCCGGCACCGGGGTCAGGTCGCTCTCCCGGCAGCCTACGGGCGGCTCTGCGCCGCAGAATATCCCCAGTCCGAACCCCGCCGCCGCCCCGACAGAAAGCAGCAAAAGGCTCCACAACAATCTTTGATGTTTGCTGGATCTGAAAAGAGTCATTTCCAAAAACCTCCTTCTTAAGTCATTTCTGCACGGAAACTCCATTTACAAGATATGAATGGCAAAAAAATCTATGAAAACGCTTGACATCGCCGGGGGAGTATGGTATTATACTTGAGCAGTCAGCGATACGGCTTGGACCTCAAGGCCGAGAGAAATCAAGATTGCATCAAAACTTCATATGCGAGGGTGGCGGAACTGGCAGACGCGCACGTTTGAGGTGCGTGTGGTTTATCCTTGGGGGTTCAAATCCCCTCCCTCGCACCAAGAAGTATCCACGGAATGCCGATGAAAAGTCGATATTTCGTGGATTTTTTGTTATCTGCGTCTGTCGGATACTGCCAGATACTGCGCGATACTGCCTGCTTTTGCTGGGTACTTTGTAGTCAGGATCGTAGTCAGAAAAAAGTAGGTCATAGCAGGATTTTTCCGGGGGTTCCCCGGGACAAAAAGTAGCCAAAAATAATGAATCAGGCCGCTGTCACTGTTTTACGGAGACGGCGGCCTGATTCATCAAGGGGATTATTTGTCCATATCATGATACAAACTGTCGGGCGGCCGTGCTGTTCGACCCCTCTTCTCCGCAAGATAAAAAATGACCCCAAGCCTGAGCTTGGGGTCATCAGCGGCTGAGGTCCCCGTAGACATTCCTGACTCGTGGGACCCGCGCACTAAGCAACAGCGACGGGTTGCGTTAGCTGATTTTTCCGCAGCCCCTTGGCAGGGCTTTGAAAAATCAGAACGCGGCCCCAACAGCTCCTCCCTGTTTCAGCCGCTGGCTGCGGTCGTCGCCGTTGCACCGGGCTGATTGCTTGCCGCCTGCGGGCGGCCGTGCTGTTCGACCCCTCTTCTCTGCAAGATAAAAAATGACCTCAAGCCTGAGCTTGAGGCCATTTTTTATGCGGGAGAAGGGGGTCGAACCCTCACTCCGTTGGAACTGGTGCCTAAAACCAGCGCGTCTGCCATTCCGCCACTCCCGCACGGAAACTTTATTTATAGTAGCAAGATTCGCCGCAAAAGTCAACTGCCGAAGGATAATTCCCTCTTTGCGTCCGCATAATAACCCCAAAAACAGCGAGGGAGGCCATGGGCGTGAAGAGAATGCAGCGGGCAAAGCTTGCGGCGGCATATCTGCTGCTGGCTCTTGCGGCAGCTTTGGGCTGGTTGTACAGCTGCCTGCCGGACCGGGTCTATCTGGAGCCGGGACAGGCCTTATATCTTCCCCGCTTTGCATGGGTCGAGCCGCAGCGCGGCCATGGAAGCCGGAATGTCGCCAGCACCCGGGCGGTGGGCAGCTACCAGACGACGCTGACGCTGGGCGGGTGGCTCCCCATCAAGACCATCCGGGCGGTGGTGACAGAGCGGCCCAGAGTGACCGTCTGCGGTACACCGTTCGGCGTCAAGATGTTCTCCGAAGGGGCGCTCATCGTGGGATTTTCGGAGATCGGGCAGGCTGGCGGCGGGACATCGAATCCCGCCAAGGAGGCCGGGCTTCGCCTCGGCGACCGGGTCATCTGCATCGGGCAGACCCGCACCGAGAGCAATGACGCCGTAAAGGAAGCCCTGGACGCTGCCGAGGGGCAGTCCGTGGAGGTCGTGTATATCCGCAGCGGTGAGCAGAAGCTGACTGCCCTGACCCCAGTGTGGGACGGTGCCGCCGGGCAGTGGCGGGCCGGAATGTGGGTGCGGGACTCCTCCGCCGGTGTGGGTACACTGACCTTCGCCGACGAGGAGCTCGGCGTATTTGCGGGACTGGGCCACCCCATCAGCGACAGTGACACCGGCGAAAGCGTCGCCCTGCGCAGCGGCGAGATCGTTCCCTGCGAAATAACCGGCTGCAGTGCCGGAACGGCCGGAAGCCCCGGTGAGTTAAAGGGCCATTTCCTGAGCGCCCACGCCATCGGCACCATCCGCATCAACGGCGAGAACGGCGTCTACGGCACGACGCGCACCCACTTCTCGGGCCAGCTGCGGGAGATCGCGTTCGCGCAGGAAGTCGTCACCGGCCCCGCTGAGATATGGGCCACCATCGAGGGGGAAACGCCCCGCGCATACCGCATCCAGATCGAGCGGGTCAGCGACGCCGACCCCCGCCGGAATCTGGTCATCCGGGTGACCGACCCTTCGCTTCTGTCTGCGACCGGCGGCATCGTGCAGGGTATGAGCGGAAGCCCCATCCTCCAAAATGGGCGCCTCGTGGGTGCTGTGACCCATGTTCTGGTCAATGACCCCACTCGAGGCTACGGGATTTTCGCCCAGACGATGCTCGAACAGGCAAAAAACGCCGTTCAAAACGGTGCCGAAGCGCAGACCGCAGAATGAACAAGAAAATTTTTGCGAAAATTCCAGAAAATGTAAAAATTTCCTGTTGCAATCCATGGTAAATTATGGTAAAATCTAGACTGTAAAGGGAACTGCACACATTGGAGGATAGTACGATGGATAAAGTAAGATTTTTGATGTCGGATACCAGTGCGGACGTTACGGCAGCCTGCCGAGAGGCACTGGAGCAAAAAGGCGTAGAAGTGACCGTCGTGGAAAAAGACGGCCTTCAGATTTTGCAGAAGATGCTTGTGGTGCGGCCGCAGGTGGTTTTGCTGGATGCCTTCATGCCCGGGCTGGATGCTCTGGCCGTCAAGCAGAAATATGTCGCCGCCGGCGAAACGCACACCACGTTTTTCGTCACCGGCGCTTTCCAGAGCGAGGAAATGGTCCAGGAGCTGCTGGATGAGGGCTTCGCCTACTACTTTGTCAAACCCTTCGACGAGAATGTCCTTGCCAGCCGGGTGCTCAAAGTCGCCCACGGCCACCAGAAGCGGCTTATCACGGCCAGCGTGGACAGCGACGAGCTGAAGGTCACGGACATTCTGCATCAGATCGGCGTCCCTGCCCACATCAAAGGCTACCAGTTCCTGCGGGATGCCATCCTGCTCACCATGAACGAGCCGGAGTACATCAACGCCGTCACCAAGCGCCTGTACCCGGAGATCGCCAAGAAAAACGGCACCACCGCCAGCCGGGTAGAGCGGGCCATCCGCCACGCCATCGAGGTGGCATGGGACCGTGGCGATGTGGATACCCTGAACAGCTACTTTGGCTACACCATCCACAATCTGCGCGGCAAACCGACCAACTCGGAGTTCATCGCAATGATTGCGGATAAGATGCGCCTGGACAAGCGGCAGCAGGCGGGTTGAAAAGAATATTTTTCTGCGTCATTTTCCTGTGGTATTTTTCATTGATTGCCGGGTGCGAAATTATAAATTACGGTTCCCTCATAATATGGTAATAACAGGCCTCCTGCATTGGAAAATCGATGCAGGAGGCCTGTTTTCTGTGCAAAAGTGATCGTTGGCGGATCAGCACGGCCACCCGCAGGCGGCAAGCAATCAGCCAGGAGGACTGCCATCACAACTTGACGAAAAATGCAAGAATCTCTATACTATAGAACAGAATAAACAAAGAAGGGAATGGATAGATCCCCTCATGCTGAAGATCGCATTTTGTGACGACGAGACCCAGGAGACCAGACGGCTGGAAGCTCTGCTGGAAGAATATGCTGCTGACCGCGGGCAGGACTTTGCCCATACGTCTTATCAAAGCCCGGTCGAGCTGATGGCGGAGGTGGAGAAGGGAACGCGCTTCGACATCATCCTGCTGGATGTCCTGATGCCGGGCGAAAACGGGATGGCTGCGGCCCGGGAGATACGGGAATATGACTCGAATGTGAAGATCATCTTCCTTACTTCAAGCACGGAGTTTGCGGTGGAATCCTACGCGGTGGATGCATGGTATTACCAGCTCAAGCCCATCCGGAGAGAGGACTTTTTCCGCCTGATGGACTCGGCCTGTGCGGCCTGCACCAGGGAGCAGAAGCACAGCCTCATCCTCCGGAGCAAGAGCGGCATCGTCCGCCTGGAGCTGGAAGAGCTGGTCTACTGCGAGGTGATGGGGCGGACGCTCACGTTTCACCTGAACAACGGCGTCGTGCTGGAAAGCATGGGCCGGCTGGACGACCTCTGCGACCAGCTCGTGGAATACCCGAATTTCCTCCGTCCCCACCGCTCCTTCCTGATCAATATGGAGTATATCGCCAACATCGCAGCCCGCTCCATCACGATGCAGGACGGAGCCGTAGTGCCGCTGCCCCACGGGAAGTATTCGGAAACGAAAGACCGCTACCTGAGCTATATTTTTGACCGAAAGCAGGTCGTCATGTAGTGAACGCTCTTACTGTACCAAACGGCGTTGCCGTGGCGCTCTTTGGCATCGCGCTCTCGGCGGCGTTCTGTGACATCAGCTGGACGAAGAAGAACCGTATTATATTGGCGGTCGGCTCAGCAGCCATACTCTTGATGCAGGCGCTCATTACTTATATGGATAGCTGGACGGCGATGCAGGAGACGTATCCGCTTATCACCCATCTGCCGCTTACCATCATCCTCAGCGTCCTCAGCGGAAAATGGCTCTGGCCCACCATCTCGGTGCTGGCGGCATATCTGTGCTGTCAGCTCCGGCGCTGGGTGGCACTGCTGGTCATTGCGATGGTGCCGGGCATCGACTGGCTGCAGCCCGCCGTCGAGATTGTGGTCACGCTGCCGCTGCTGGCAGTATTGCTGCGCTATGTTGCCCCGGCGGCCCGCAGCTTTGCCCGGTATCCGCGCTCGATGCAGCTTCTGTTCGGCGTAGTGCCGCTGGCAGGCTACCTTTTCGATTATGTGACCCGCGTCTACACCGACCTTCTCGCCCAGGGCAATCAGGCGGCGGTGGAATTCATGCCCTTCGTGTGCAGCGTAGCGTATATCGTCTTTGTCCTCCGGGTCTCGGCAGAGGAGCGCACCCGCAGCCAGCTGGAACAGACCCGGAACAACCTCAAATTGCAGGTCGGCCAGGCGGTGCGGGAGATCGAGGCCCTGCGCACCTCCCAGCAGCAGACCCGCGCCTACCGCCACGACCTGCGCCACCATCTGCAATACATCTCCGCCTGCATTGAGAACGGCAGGGGAGAGCAGGCACAGGAGTACATCCAGAGCATCTGCTCCGAGATAGAAGCCAGCAAGGTGACGACCTACTGCGAGAACGAGGCTGCGAACCTCATCTTCTCGTCCTTTGCAGGCCGGGCGGAGAGCTGCGGTGTGCCGCTCAACATTCAGGCTCATATCCCGCAGCTTATCTCGGTGGCCGAGACAGACCTCTGCGTGCTGCTCTCCAATGCGCTGGAAAATGCGCTCCGGGCCTGCCGCAGGATGAAAGCGGAGAATGGCCCTGCATACATTGAAGTCACTGCCCGGGAAAAGAATGAGCATCTCTTTTTGCAGTTCGTCAATCCCTGCCCTGAGGGGATACAGTTTGAAAACGGCCTGCCGGTGACCCACGCCGAAGGACACGGCATCGGTGTGCGCAGCATCTGCGCTATCGTGGAAAAATATAAAGGGCTTTCGGATTTCTCGGTGCAGGACGGCAGATTCATCCTCCGCGTTTCCCTGTGAGCCGGGTCGATTGAGCGCAGTTTCGGGGCGAATCGTGTCAAACTGTCCGCCGCAGGGGCAGAAAAGAGTATACTGGAACCAGACAAAATGTGCTCTCCGAATATCGCACAAGGAGGAAAAGTTTTATGAAACGTATCACTTCTCTTGCACTCAGCGCGGCACTTCTGGCCTCGCTTTCGACACCGGTGCTGGCCGCGCCGGCCATCTCTGTGGATGCGGTCCCTACGGCAGCTGTGCTGGAAGAGGAAAACTCTTTGTGGGAGCTTCCGCAGGCAGACACGCCGGACATGAGCAACACGGTCTGGTCGTTTGCCGGCGGCTACATCGACGGCGGCGAGATGACTCAGGCCGAGATGGACGAGTCTCTGGCGGCATACGGCGGTACGCTGCAGTTCACCTTTGATGCCGCAGGCGGCGCAAAGATGATCCAGGGCGGCGGCACGCTGAACGGCACTTACCAGTATCTCGACGACGGCAGCGTGGGCGTCATCTTCGACTACAACGGCGAGGAGCTGCGCTACGCCTGCATCTTTACCTGGACGGACGAGGGCGAGCTGCTCATGGTCGCCATCTCGGATGTGGAGGGTGCCGACGGCATTTACTTTGTCCAGTAAACTTGTTTCATCGTGTCTTTCGGATGCGATGCAGATAAGCCTTGTCCTGGAACTCTGGCTCTGACAGCTGCTTTTGCGGAAAGCAGCTGTCCTGCGGGAGCCGGAACGCCCATTCCCAGGTGAGGCTGGAGGAATCAGAAACGGCCCGGCAGAGTTTTCTGCCGGGTTTGTTCGTTCTCCGGGGGAGGAGAGAAGGACTTTCCAGAAAAAAGTGCAAAAAAGTCAAAATATCCTCTTGCAATTTTTTCGGAGAGTGATATAATATTAAGGCAATCGTTTCCAAGGCCGCTCGAGGGGGTAGCCGATATTGAAGGTTGTGATGGGCACATACATTAAATATGGCCCCAATAAGTCAGAACCAGAAATGAGGTGAAAAGAATGAAACAGGGTATCCATCCGAACTACGTTGACTGCACCATCACCTGCGCATGCGGCAACGTCATCAAGACTCGTTCCACCAAGCCCGAGATCCACGTCGAAGTTTGCTCCAAGTGCCATCCTTTCTACACTGGTAAGCAGAAGCTGGTCGACACCGGCGGACGTGTTGAGCGCTTCAACAAGCGTTTCGGCCGTAAGTAATTGCAACAATTACAAGGCTTCCAAGAGCGTCGTTCCCTTTGCGGGGAGCGGCGCTCTTTTTGCGTCCGGCCGCGAAAACTGCCGCATCAGCGCAAAAGAAACAATATTTGGAAACGCACACAGGTTTATCTTATTTCTGACACATTTTCGGGCTAAAATGATGCAGATATTCCCGGGGGCACCCGCAGAGAAGGAGCGTTTTTTGTGATAGAAGTATCCCACCTTACCAAGAAATATGGCAGCCGCCTTGCAGTGGACGACATCTCTTTCACGGTGGAGGACGGCGTCATCTACGGCCTGCTGGGGCCGAACGGTGCCGGTAAGTCCACCATCATGAACATCCTCACCGGCTACCTCGCCGCCACGGAGGGGCAGGTGACAGTGGCGGGCCATCCGCTGCCCGAGGAAGCCGACGCCGCCAAAGCCTGCGTGGGTTATCTGCCGGAACAGCCTCCTCTTTACCCGGAGATGACGGTGGCCGAGTACCTCGACTTTGCCGCCGAACTGAAAGGCGTCAAGAAAGCCGACCGCCCGGCACAGGTGCAGTCTGCCGCCCACCGTACCGGTCTGGAAGATGTCCTGCCCCGGCTCATCCGCAGCCTCTCGAAGGGCTACCGCCAGCGGGTGGGCGTGGCGCAGGCGCTGCTGGGCAGTCCGCAGCTCATCATTCTGGACGAACCCACCGTGGGCCTCGACCCGGCGCAGGTCATCGAGCTGCGCCGCCTCATCCGGGAGCTGGGCCGCACCCACACGGTCATCCTGTCCAGCCACATCCTCAGTGAGGTGAAGGCCGTCTGCGACAAGGCACTCATCCTGTCGCAGGGGCATCTGGCCGCCGTCGTGGACCTTGCCGCCGAAGAGCGCGATTTGGAAGAGCTCTTTCTTGAGCTGACGGCTCCGGAAGAGACCTCGGATAAAAAGGAGGACTGATTCGATGCTTGCCATCTACAAGCGGGAGCTGCGCAGCTTTTTTCACGGCATGATGGGCTATCTGCTCACGGCCTTTCTGCTGGCGGCTTCCGGCATCTATTTTCTGGCCCTGAACCTCGGTTACGGCCTGACGGATTTTGGCTACTATACGCTCTACCGCACGATCTTCATGCTGCTGCTCTATTTCCCGGTGCTGGCCATGCGCTCGCTGGCCGAAGAGCGCCGCGCCCGCACCGACCAGCTCCTTCTCACCAGCCCGGTGTCCGTGTGGGGCATCGTGGTGGGCAAGTATCTGGCCCTCTGCACCGTGTTCGCGCTGCCCTGTCTGGCCGACGGCATCATGATCGTCGTGCTCTGGCTGCTGGGCGGCACGGCCTCGGCCTGCGGGGCGAATTTCGCTGCGCTGCTGTGCTATTTCCTGCTGGGCTGTGCGGCCATTGCCGTCTGCGAGTTTTGCTCCGGCTTCACGGAGAACCAGATCATCGCGGCAGTCATGGGCTTTTCGGCCCTGCTGCTGGCCTATATGATGCCCAGCCTCCGCAGTATGTTCAACGCCGGGAGCGCCGTGGCACTGGTGGTCTTTACGGCTCTGTCGGCGGGAGTCTCCCTTGCAGTTGGTCTGCGCACCCGGAGCTTCACGCTGGGCTGCTTCTGCTTTGCGGCCCTCTGCGCCGGGCTGAGCGCCCTGTTCCTGCTGCGCAGCGCATGGCTCACCGAGGCGTTCAGCGCTGCCTTGAGCGCCCTCTGCCTGTTTGCGCCCTTTGAGGAGTTCGTCAACAACAGCTTCTCCATCCCCACGCTGGTCTATTATCTGACGGTGACGGTGCTCTTCCTCTTCTTTACGGCGCAGGGCATCGAGAAGCGCCGCTGGAACTGAGAGGGGGGACAAGACCATGAAGAAATTTGAGAAAAAGAGCGCAGGCCCGCTGGAACGTCTGCGGCTGCGCAGCGGCATCTATGCCTCGGCGGTCACGGTGCTGGTGGTCGTGCTGGCCGTCCTGCTCAACCTCATCGTCCAGGCCGTTCCGACGAAGTACACCGAGTTCGACCTCTCGGAGGCCGGGCTCTACACCCTCAGCGACAGCTCCAGGGACATCGCCCACGCCCTGACGCAGGATGTCACCATCTATTATCTGGCCGAGACGGGCAGCGAGGACGCCATCATCACAAAGCTGCTGGACCGCTACGCCTCCGAGAGCAGCCACATCAAGTGGGAGACGAAAGACCCCGCCGTCTACCCGACCTTCGCCGCCCAGTACGGCGTGCAGTCGGCTGAGAACGGCAGTCTCATCCTCGTCTCGGGGGAGAAGAGCGCCGTGCTGGCGGCGTCCGACCTCTACGATTATGACTACTCCGATTACTACACCACCGGCAGCTACAGTGTGACCTTCGGCGGCGAAAATAAGCTCACCGCCGCCCTCTACCGCATCACCAGCGGCGAAGAGCTCCACGCCTACTACACGACGAACCACGGCGAACAGCGCCTCACCGACACCCTGACCGACGCGCTGGAAGGCCAGAACCTCTCCGTCAGCCCCCTCGACCTGCTGACGGACACCATCCCGGACGACTGCGACCTGCTCATCATCAATGACCCGCAGCAGGACGTTGCATCGGCGGGCGGCCTCGTGGATGAGATGTCGGCCCTGCGCGCCTACCTGAAAAACGGCGGACATCTGATGCTCACCACCGACAGCTATTACTCCACCCCGAACCTTGACGCCCTGATGGCCGAGTTTGGCCTGACCCGGACGCCCGGACTCGTAGTGGAAGGGGACAGCGGCCATTACCTGAACGGTTACCCCTACTATCTGCTGCCGGATTACGCCACCGACACCGAGAGCGGCACGCTGGACGGCATCGACACCAGCCGCCGCGTCCTGCTGCAGATGGCGCAGGGCATCACCATCACCGAGACGGAGGGCGTCACTTCGGAAGCTCTGCTGGTCAGTACCGAGAGCTCCTACAGCAAGGCGGCGGGCTATGAGATGACCACCGCCGAGCAGGAAGACGGCGACCCCGACGGCCCCTTTGCACTGGCAGCCTATGCTTCCAATAACAGCACCGGCGCAGAGGTCATCTGGGTCAACTGCGGCAACATGGACAACGAAGCCGTCTACCAGACTGTTCCCGGCAACGTGACCTTCCTGCAGGGCTGCGCTGCCTCTCTGGCCGGGCAGGAGGGGACCACCCTCGTGGAGTCCAAGGCGCTGGAAGCTGCGCCCATCACCATCTCGGGTCACACCGCCGCTGTGCTGGGTCTGGTGTTCGTCCTCATCCTCCCGGCGGCTGTGCTGGCCGCGGGCGCAGTGGTGGTGCTGCTGCGCCGCCGCAAGTAAGGAGGCACGCCATGAAAACAAAACGGCGTACCCTCATCGTTTTGCTGGTATTCGTCCTCGCCGCCGGGGCGGCGCTGACCCTGCTGACCCACGCGAACCAGAAGGCCGAACAGGCCACCAGCGAGGCCGAGGACGGCAGCATCCCGCTGCTGGATGTGACCACCGCCACGCTGGAAAGCATCTCCATCCAGTATGGCGGCGAGACGCTGACGCTCCGGCCCTCTGATGACGGCTGGACGCTGACCGAGGACCCGGCTTACCATCTGGACGATTCGGCCTGCAACACCATCCGCACCGCGCTGGCAGGCATGAAGGCCAAGCGCCAGCTCGAGGCGCAGCCCGGCGAGAACTACGGCTTCGACGCGCCCCGGCTTGTCGTGAATGTTTCGGCGGCGGGGGAGAGCACCACCCTTACCGTGGGGGCGGAGAACCCCGTCACCGGGGATGTGTACGTCCGGCGGGAGGGCGACGACGCTGTCTACACCGTGGACGCGGCCAAGTTCCGCTGCATGGAGCAGACAAAGGCGGAGCTCTTCGGGACGTTCAGCCCGGCGGGTATCACAGTCTCGGACATCGAGGCCGTGCGCTATACCCTCCAAAGCGGCGAGACGATCAAGCTGCAATCCGTATCCCAGCCCACGGAGGCCGACAGCACCACCTACCAGACCGTCTGGCAGCTTACCGACGAGCCGGACGACGCACTGGATACCGACAAGACGGACGCTCTGCTGGCCGCACTGGCCAGCTATGTCACCGGGCAGGACACTGCCGCCGACCTTTCCGCCTGCGGCTTCGACGCCCCTCTGGTGACAGCAGAGGTGACGACGGCGGACGGCACTGTCACCCTGACGTATGCCATCGGCACCGACGGCTATTATATGATGGTGTCGGGCGACAGCTCTGTCTACACCGTGGACGGCCAGACCGTGCAGGCCCTCTGCCTGACGGCCCGGCAGCTGAAAGCCGACACCTGAGAATTTATCCCAAAAGCACCCGCAGTTCTGCACTGCAGGTGCTTTTATGCTGTATAAGGAAACACTATATGAAAAATTGATGTAAAACCCGGGTGGGAAAAGCCCCCTCGGAGTCAAAGTTTCGGCAAACATCAGCAGAGTGATTGACATTTTGACAAAGATTGTTTAAGATAGACAAGACAGGGCAGAATAACTGCGCAATGTTACGGTCGTCATGGATGTTGTGCGGGGAGGAGTCTGCTCCCACAGCCAGCACAGATTGGATGGGCGAGGGAGCAGACTCAAAGTCACCCTAATGCGATAGAAGGATGGGGGAGTAAACCCCTGTCTTTTTTCGTATCTGAGTTACAAGGAGGATATAGGAAAAAATGAACAACTCGGTGATCGTTTCGCTGCGAGACATCGTAGTGGAATTTGATGGTCAGCGCATCCTGGATGGGCTGAACCTCGACATCCATGACAAAGAGTTTGTGACGCTGCTGGGATCCTCCGGCTGCGGCAAAACCACCACCCTCCGCCTCATCGCGGGCTTTCTGGAACCGACGTCCGGCAAAGTGCTGCTGAAAGGAGAGGACATCACAGGCGTACCGCCCTACAAGCGTCCGGTGAACACCGTGTTCCAGAAATACGCGCTGTTCCCCCACCTGAATGTCTTTGAGAATGTGGCCTTCGGCCTCCGCCTCAAGAAGATGGACGAAGAGACCATCCGCCGCAAGGTGCGGGATATGCTGGAAGTCGTGGGCCTGAAGGGCTTCGAGCGCCGCAGCATCGGCCAGATGTCCGGCGGCCAGCAGCAGCGTGTGGCCATCGCCCGCAGCCTGGTCAATGAGCCGGAGATCCTGCTTCTCGACGAGCCTCTGGGCGCCCTGGACCTCAAGCTGCGCAAGGAGATGCAGCTGGAACTCAAGCGCCTGCAGCGCGAGATGAACATCACCTTCATCTATGTCACCCACGACCAGGAAGAGGCCCTGACCATGTCCGACACCGTCGTCGTCATGAACGGCGGCAAGGTGCAGCAGATTGGCACCCCCGAGGACATCTACAACGAGCCCAAGAACGCCTTTGTCGCCGACTTCATCGGTGACTCCAACATCGTGGACGGCGTGATGCACCGCGATTTCCTCGTCTCCTTCTCGGGCGTCGAGTTCCCCTGCGTGGACCGCGGCTTTGCCCGGGAGGAGAGCGTACAGGTGGTCGTCCGCCCCGAGGACATCGAAGTTGTCTCCCCGGTGGAAGGCCAGCTGGTGGGCGTCGTCAATGACGTCATCTTCAAGGGCGTCCACTTCGAGATGCATGTGGAGTGCGAGGGCCGCGAGTGGCTCATCCATTCCACCCGCGCCTGCACGCCCGGTGAGACCATCGGTATGCGCATCGGCCCCAACGAGATCCATATCATGTCGCGTTCGGAGGGGTGAGGCCGCATGAAGATTTACGATAAGAAACTGGCCTGTCCGTACTTTGTATGGATGGTGCTGTTCACGGTGGTGCCGTTGTTCATCGTGGTGTATTACGCCCTCACCGACTCCGCCGGCAGCTTTACGCTGGACAATCTGGTGACCGTCAGCGGCTATGGCTCGGTGTTCGCCCGCAGCCTGCTGCTGGCCCTCATCTCCACCGTCATCTGCCTCATCATCGCGTTTCCGGTGGGCTATTTCCTCTCCCGGCTGCGCGTCAACAAGCAGCACATCATGCTGATGCTGGTGATGCTGCCCATGTGGATGAACTTCCTGCTCCGTACCTACGCATGGATGGGTCTGCTGAGCATCAACGGCCCTGTGAATGCCGTTCTGGGCGTCTTCGGCCTCGGACCCTACAACATGCTGAATACCTCCGGCGCTGTGGTGCTGGGCATGGTGTACAACTATGTGCCGTATATGATCCTGCCCCTCTACACCAGCATGACAAAAATCGACCAGAGCATCGTGGAGGCAGCGCAGGATCTGGGCGCTTCCACCACCAAGACGCTGTTCCGGGTGCTCATCCCCATGAGCATCCCCGGCATCAGCACCGGCATCACGATGGTGTTCGTCCCGGCGGTGTCCACCTTTGTCATCAGCCGTATGCTGGGCGGCGGTTCCAACCTGCTCATCGGCGATTTGATCGAGATGCAGTTCCTCGGCAACAGCTACAACCTCAATGTCGGCTCTGCCATGAGCCTCGTGCTGATGGTCATCGTGCTGCTCTGCATGAGCTTTACGTCCAGCTTCGACGAGGATGAGATGGAGGGTGTGTCCTGATGAAAACGAAACATCTGCGTCTGATGCAGCGCGCCTACGTCATCCTGTTCTTCTGCTTCATGTACCTGCCCATCGCGTACATGGTCGTGTTCAGCTTCAACCAGAGCAAGGGCTACGCCCTCTTTACCGGCTTTACCTTTAAGTGGTACACCAGCCTGCTCCACAACGAGTCCATCCTGCACGCGCTGTGGGTGTCGCTGTATCTGGCACTGTTCTCGGCGGTCATCGCCACGGTGCTGGGAACTGCGGCGTCTCTGGGCATCGCCTCCATGGGGCGCAAGAGCCGCCTGTTGGTGACGAATATCACCTATATCACCACGGTCAACCCCGAGATCATCACCGGTATCTCCCTGATGATGCTCTTTGTGGCATACCAGCGCTTTGCGTCTGAGCTGGACTTCCTGCCCGGCAACATCATGGGCTTCCCCACGCTGCTCATCGCCCATATCGCGTTCAACGTGCCGTATGTCATCTTCAATGTCACGCCCAAGCTCAAGCAGCTGGACATCAAGCTGTTTGAGGCGGCGCTGGACCTCGGCTGTGACCCCCGGCAGGCATTTTTCAAGGTCATCCTGCCCGAGATCAGCCCGGCCATCCTGTCGGGCTTCCTTATCAGCCTGACCTACTCCATCGACGACTTCATGATCTCCTACTTCAACTGCGGCACGGTGGAGACACTGCCCATCGCCATCTACTCCATGACCCGCAAGAAGGTCAGCCCGGAGATCTACGCGCTGTCTACCATCATGTTCGTGGTCATCCTGAGCATCATCCTCATCTCCAATGCCATGGAGAGCCGCGGCTACCGCCGCGACCAGCGCGCACTGAGAGGGGGAGATGTCAAATGAAGCGTTTCGTCATTCTTCTGCTGACGGCTGTGCTGGCGCTGACCATGCCGCTGTCGGCTCTGGCCGCGGGACAGATCGAGGTCACAGAGGACATTTCCGTCTCGGATGACTACGACTGGACCCGCTTCAAGGGCCAGAACGTCACCCTGAACGTCTACAACTGGGGCGAGTATATCTCCAACGGTTCCGACGACAGCGTGGACGTGGTGGCGGCCTTTGAAAAGCTGACCGGCATCAAGGTCAACTATACCACCTTCGACTCCAACGAGTCCCTCTACGCCAAGCTGAAGTCCGGCGCGGCCAACTACGATGTCATCATCCCGTCGGACTACATGGTCGCCAAGATGATAAGCGAAGGGATGCTGATGCCGCTGGACTACGGCAACATCCCGAACTTCCAGAACATCGACGAGGAGTACCGCAACGGGGACTATGACCCCGAGAATGCCTACACCGTGCCTTACACCCTCTGCACCACTGGCATCATCTACAATACAAAGATGGTAGACGAGGCCCCCACCAGCTGGGCAGACCTGTGGGACGAGAAGTATGCAGGCAACATCCTGATGTTCAACAACAGCCGCGACGCCTACGCCATCGGTGCGTTCAAGAGCGGCAGCAGCGTCAACCCCCAGACCACGGAGGAGGTGGATGCTGTGGTGGACGAGCTGAAAGCCCAGAAGCCTCTGGTGCAGGCCTATGTCATGGACGAGATCTTCGATAAGATGATCGGCAGCGAGGCGGCCGTCGGCGTCTACTACTCCGGCGACGCCATCACCATGATCGACGACAACCCCGACCTGGCCTGGGTGTTCCCTGAGGAGGGAACGGTGCTGTCGGTGGACAGTATGGCCATCCCCGCCACCAGTGAGCACGAGGAAGCTGCAGAGATGTTCATCAACTTCATGTGTGAACCGGACGTCGGCAAGGCCAATATCGAGTATATCGGCTACACCACCCCCATGCACTGTGTGTGGGATATTCTGGATGAAGACCTCAAGTACAGCGAGATCGCGTACCCCTCCGAGGACATTGCGGCCAAAGAAGAGGTGTTCACTGCCCTGAGCGATGAGGTCAACAGCGAGCTGGACGTGAAGTGGAGCGAGATGAAGAGCTACGACGAGGGCGGAAGCGGGTATCTGTTCCTGATGCTGCTGGCGGCGATGCTGGCTCTGGCCTGCTTCAATATCTGGCGCAAGGTGCGCAGGAAAACGCGCAATATGTATTGAACCTGAGGGGGCTGTGCGGAGGCGTACAGCCCCTTTTTATAAGGAAAGGGAAAGAATATGAGTGAATACAGAAGCTATACGGAGCAGATGACTGTGCTGGACGGCGACAGCGACTTCCGCCGGTGCCTGAAGCCCAGCGCCCTGTTCCGGTATGTGGAGCAGGTGTCGGCAGACCATGCCCGGGCTTACGGCATGGACCACGCCTTTTTCAGGGAGCGCCGCAGCGCATTCCTCGTGGGCAAGCAGGCCCTCAGGGTCTGGCGGATGCCGGGCCGTGCGGAGAAGATCAACCTGACCACGGCCTGCGAGGCGTTCAAGAAAGGCACGATGAAACGGCTGACCACCATCACCAGCGAAACAGGGGAGAAGCTGGCCCTCGTGGACTGCCGTTGGATGATCGTGGACACTGAGGCAGGGCGCATCCTGCGCACCCCCGGCTGGACGATGCCGGACTTCCAGAACGACGACCTGCCCGAAGAACTGCCCCAGATCGTCCACAAGAGCCAGCCGCTGACGGCGGCAGGGGAGCGCCGCGCCAGCTACTCCATGTGTGACCTCAACGGCCATATCAACAACTCCCTCTATCTGGACATCGCCTGCGACGCTCTGCCGCAGGAGGTCGTGGAGTCTGCGCCGCTGTCCTTCGCTTCCATCAAGTACCACCGTGAAGTGCCGATGGGCCAGACCGTGCAGGTGTTCTATGCCCCCTCAGGAAACGGCTGGTATCTGCTGGGCCGGAGGGAGGAGCACGCAGCCTTTGAGTGCTATCTGGAATTCGGAAGCTCTGTCACAGAATCTTTACAAAAATAATTACAAAGAAATTACAAAAAACTATTGCAAAAGTCCTTCAAAAGAGTTACAATATGGTTACAGAGAGGGCAAGACCCTTCTGGATCATGAAATCTTTTTCTTCTTGTTTTTTGGAATATCGGGTGTCCGCCATCCTCCTCCGGCTGTTCTCCTTCGCAGCTGCCGGCCGACACCGCACAGGCGATATTCCGCTTCGTGTGCAAAAGAGTCCGTCTGGTTTCAGACGGGCTTTTTTGCGTCCGAAAATCCGGAAAAATCGGCCCATAGCAAGGGAAAGTATGACCTTAGGTCAATTTGCCTGTTTTTCTGCAAAGGACATTTATAAAGTTTGGCGGGGCAGGGGTTTGTATTCCGCGTGGGTTTGTGGTAAAGTATATACAATCAATTCCTAAGCCAAAAACATGAAATTGTTTTGATGTTGTTTGATATGATCCGCTGCGGATGCGTTAAGAGAAAAGGAGTTTGAATATGGCTTATTTTTACGAAGAACCCTCCCGTACCTTTGGCGAGTACCTGCTGGTGCCGGGCTACTCTTCTGCAGAGAATGTCCCCACGGCTGTCAGCCTCAAGACCCCGCTGGTCAAGTACCGCAAGGGCGAGGAGAACTGCCCGCTGGAAATGAATATCCCCATGATCAGCGCCATCATGCAGTCTGTCTCCGGCGATAAGCTGGCCATCGCGCTGGCCCGCCAGGGCGGCGTCTCCTTCATCTACGGCTCCCAGAGCATCGAGAACGAGGCTGCTATGGTCCGCCGCGTCAAGAGCTTCAAGGCCGGTTACGTCGTTTCCGACTCCAACCTGGCCCCCACTGCCACCCTGCACGATGTGCTGGAGCTGAAAGCCCGCACCGGCCACTCCACCATTGCCATCACCGCCGACGGCACTCCCAACGGCAAGCTGCTGGGCATCGTGGCCTCCCGCGATTACCGCGTCAACCACACCCCCGATGACGCTCCTGTTACCACCTTTATGACCCCCATCGAGAAGCTGGTCACTGCCCCGGAGAACACCTCCCTGCACGACTGCAACAACATCATCTGGGACAACAAGATCAACACCCTGCCTCTGGTGGATGCCGAAGGCAACCTGAAGTATATCGTCTTCCGCAAGGACTACGATTCCCACAAGAAGAATGCCAACGAGCTGCTGGACAAGAACAAGAGCTACGTCGTCGGTGCCGGCATCAACACCCGCGACTACGCCCAGCGCGTGCCTGCTCTGGTGGAGGCCGGTGTGGATGTCCTCTGCATCGACTCCTCTGAGGGCTACTCCGAGTGGCAGAGCCGCACCATCGGCTGGATCCGCGAGCACTACGGCGACACCGTGAAGGTGGGCGCAGGTAATGTCGTGGATGCCGAGGGCTTCCGCTTCCTCGCAAAGGCTGGCGCTGACTTCGTGAAGATCGGCATCGGCGGCGGCTCCATCTGCATCACCCGCGAGACCAAGGGCATTGGCCGTGGTCAGGCTACTGCCGTCATCGAGGTCGCCAAGGCCCGTGACGAGTACTACAAGGAGACCGGCATCTATGTGCCCATCTGCTCCGACGGCGGCATCGTCCACGACTACCACATCACCCTTGCACTGGCTATGGGCGCTGACTTCGTCATGCTGGGCCGCTACTTCGCCCGCTTCGACGAGAGCCCCACGAACAAGGTCCGCATCAATGGCCAGTATATGAAGGAGTATTGGGGCGAAGGCTCCAACCGCGCCCGCAACTGGCAGCGCTATGACCTCGGCGGTTCCACCAAGCTGAGCTTCGAGGAAGGCGTGGACAGCTATGTTCCTTACGCCGGTCCGCTGGCCGACGGCGTCCAGACCACCCTGTACAAGGTCAAGAGCACCATGTGCAACTGCGGCGCACTCTCCATCCCCGAACTGCAGCAGAAGGCCAAGCTGACCGTCGTTTCCTCCACCTCCATCGTGGAGGGCGGCAGCCATGACGTCGTGCTGAAGAATGCGACCCCGAACATCATCAACGGCTGAATCTGAAATATCAAAGCACCCGCAGCACGGAAAGGCGCTGCGGGTGCTTTTTGCATATCCGGACGGCATCGATGCCCGTGATTTATCCGAGGACAGAAGAGCACTGCCGGAGGTGCTGGTAAAGATTTCGTAAAAAACATTTTTTCTTTCTGCCGTCATTTTTTGCCAAAACCTCTTGCGTCTGCCCGCCAAAGATGCTATAGTGGTACAAACATCCTGTCATGACAGGACGAAACGCGCGGCAGCGCAGAGTTTGTTTGGCTGCACCCGCCGCAGGGGTGCGCGGAAAAAGAGAGGAAACTTTTCATGAGCGAGATCAAAGTTGTGCCGTATATCCCGGATGAGGACTACGACAATCCGGCAATGGTCGTTGATTTTTACGAATTCACTATGGCCAACTGCCTGTTTCTGAACGGCTTTAAGGATACGACCCTTGTGTTTGATATGTTCTTCCGCAAGAACCCGGATAACCAGGGCTACTCCATCAGCGCCGGCCAGCGCAAGCTGACCCGCTTCCTGCTGAACTACCACTTCAATGAGCAGGATGTCCACTGGCTGCGCACCAAGGGCATGAGTGAAGAGTTCTGCGAGTATCTGCGCACGTACCGCTGGAAGGGCGATATGTACGCTCTGCCCGAAGGCACGGTCTGCTACCCCCATGTGCAGATGGTGCGCATCGAGTGCGACCTCGTGGGCGCTATCCTCATCGAGACCTACCTGCTCCAGACCATGAACTTCCACAGCCTCATCGCCACCAAGGCCACCCGCATCACCGGCCTCAACACTCACACCCCCCGCAGCGTCATGGAGTTCGGCACCCGCCGCGCACAGGGCGAGAGCGCAGGCAACGACGGCGCTTATGCTGCCGTTCTGGGCGGCTGCATCGGCACGGCCAACTGTCTGGCCGAGATGAAGTACGGCTCTGAGGTCAAGGCTGTGGGTACCGTGGCCCACAGCTTCATCGAGTTCTTCCCGACCGAGTTCGATGCCTTCAAGGCCTTCGCCGATACCTACCCGGATTCCGTCAGCCTGCTGCTGGATACCTACAACATCATGGAGAGCGGTCTGCCCAACCTCATCAAGCTGGACGACTACCTCATTGAGAAATATCCTGATGACCCCAACCGCCGCGTCAAGAGCGCCCGCATCGATTCCGGCGACCTGGCCCGCGGCTCCAAGCGCCTGCGCAAGGCACTGGATGCAGCAGGAAAGTCCTACATCAAGCTGGTGGCCTCCAACGGTCTGGACGAGAAGAAGATCGCCAACATGGAGCTGTACGAGCACGCACACTTCGACTCCTACGGCGTGGGCGAGAACCTCATCACCTCGGCCTCGGACCCCGTGTTCGGCGGCGTGTACAAGCTGGTGGCGGTCAAACGCCCCGACGGCAGCTATCAACCCAAGATGAAGTGCTCCGACTCCGCCAGCAAGGCCATCATCCCCGGCAAGAAGATGCCGTGGCGTCTCTACGATGAGAACGGCCAGGCGCAGTGCGACCTCATCGCCATGGACGGCGAGGTCATCGAGGCAGGCAAGCCGGTCACGATGGTCAACCTCGACTCCGATGCCATTGAGCGTATCGTCACCATCGTTCCCACCCGCGTCAAGCAGCTGCTGGTGCCGCATATCCTGAACGGTGAGCTGGCCATCGAGCTGCCCTCCATTGCGGAGAAAAAAGCCTATATCGTCAAGCAGCTCACCGAGGAGACCTGGGAAAGCGAGCTGCGCATCGAGATGCCCCACAAGCACTACGTCAACATGACCCCTGCTGTGGCGGAGTGCCGCTCCAGGATGTACGCAGAGCTGCACGGCGGCAAAGTGTAAACTTGACAAAACAGCATTTCTATTGTATTATATGAGCTGTCGCTCGCAGGATTGTGAGCGGCAGCTCATTCAGAAGCCACTGTGGTGAAATTGGCAGACACGAGGGACTTAAAATCCCTTTCTGGAGACAGAGTGCGGGTTCAAGCCCCGCCGGTGGCATGGAAAAGCCCCGGTAAGTGCAGAAATGCATTTACCGGGGCTTTTTTGCGTATTATAGCAATTCAACTTTTTAATGCAGCAGCAACAGCGTTGGATTGCATATCGCAGATATGCTGTTATCAGGCTGCGTTATTTTCTTGATTTGCGATAAAACGGGAAGGAAACGATACCGCCGACCGGTATCCGCTCCATCCGAGGGGGTATTATATTACTCTTCGTTAAATGCTTCTTCCTGCGCATGGAACCGCTCGAGGAAGCTGTGCTCCACACCCTCAGACTTGTAGCCGGGCATGGTATCCAGCGCCACTGCGTGGATGCTGCGGAAGATGCTGTTCTCGATGTTGGGGTTATCCCGCTTGAGGCGGCGGAGCAGAATTTTCGTCTCCTGCCGCTTGGAGCCACCGCCGCCGTTGTCGCACATGGTGCAGTTTTCGGTAAAGCGGCAGGCGCACTGGATGAATTCCAGCTCATTGTAGCGCTTCCACGCCAGAATATCTTCCTCGCGGATGCAGTACATCGGGCGGATGAGGGTCATGCCGGGGAAGCTGGTGCTGTGGAGCATGGGCGGCATGGCCTGCAGCTGGGAGCCGTAGAACATACTCATAACGGTCGTCTCGATGACATCGTTGAAGTGGTGGCCCAGTGCGATTTTGTTGCAGCCCAGCTCCTTGGCCTTGCTGTAGAGGTGGCCGCGGCGCATCCGGGCGCAGAGATAGCAGGGGTTCTTGTCGGTGTTGTTGGCCACAGAGAAGATGTTGCTCTCGAAGATGGTCACAGGGATGTGGAGCAGCTCGGCGTTGGACTCGATCTTCTGGCGGTTGATCTCGTTGTAGCCGGGGTCCATCACCAGAAAGACCAGCTCGAACGGCACATCGCTGTGGCGCTGAAGCTCCTGCATCAGCTTTGCCATCAGCATCGAGTCTTTGCCGCCCGAGATGCAGACGGCGATCTTGTCACCGGCCTTGATGAGCTCGTAGCGCTTGACCGCTACGATGAAGGGGGTCCACAGCTCCTTGCGGTATTTTTTGATGATGCTCCGCTCAATGAGCTGGTAAGGTTCCATTTCGCGTTTCATGACTCTGTCCTTTCTTTTTTCTCACAGCTGGGTCAGCCGGGTGTAGCAGGCGTCAAAGGCGCGGAGAAAGCCGTCCAGCTCCTCCTGCGTGGTCAGGTGGCTCAGACTGATGCGCCACGAGGAGAGGGCGTTCTTCCGGTCGCGGCTGACGGCGAACACCGCCCGGGAGGGCAGGCCGTCCGACGAGCAGGCCGACTTGACCGAGACACAGACGCCCTCCGCGTCCAGCTCCCGCTGGAACACGGTGCCTTTGACGTTCTCAACGCTCAGGTTCAGGATGTGGGGGATGGCACTCTCCGGGCTGTTGATGCGGACTTTTGGGTACTTGCTCAGAGCAGTGCGGAGATACAGGTTTGCCTCTTTCACCCGGGCAGAACGCTCCGGCAGCTCATTTACCGCAGAGTTCAGAGCCGTCTCGAGGGAGGCCGCCAGAGCCACTGTAGGCGTACCGCTGCGGTAGATGGTGGTGCTTTCGCCGCCGTGGATGAGAGGCTCAAGCGCCAGCCGCCGCCGCTTGAGCAGCAGGCCGATGCCGTTCAGGCCGTAGAACTTGTGGGCCGTCAGGCTCATGGTGTCCACGCCCTCGAAGGAGACGGGGATTTTGCCCACGGCCTGGGTGGCGTCTACGTGCAGGTGGCAGTTGGGCCAAGCCTGCAAAATTTCCGAAATTTCTTTCACCGGCTGCACGACGCCCAGCTCACTGTCCACCAGCGTTACCGCCACAGCGATGGTGTCGGGGCGGAGAAGCTCTTTCAGGTGCTCGAGGTCGATGGTGCCGTCCCGCCTGATGTCCACGAGGTCGATTTCATAGCCCTGCTCCTGCAGAGCGGTCAGGGTGCCGCTGACGGAGGAGTGTTCCAGCGGGGTGGAGATGATGTGCTTGCCCAGATGGCGGGAGAGTTTTGCCAGCCCCTTGAGGGCGAAGTTGTTGGCCTCGCTGGCTCCCGAGGTATAGATGACCTCGGCGGGCTGTGCGCTCAGCAGCCCCGCGATGCTCTGGGTGGCGTGGTCAATGACCAGTTTTGCGTCCCGGCCTGCCTGATGGCGGGAGTTCGCGTTGCCGGGGCAGCTGCGCTCTACCTCACAAAAACGCCCCAGCACCCGGGAGTCTGCGGGGGTGTTGGCCGAATAATCCAGATATATCATAAGTGTCCTTCTATAATAAATGGTACAACTGCTGTCGTTTCGGATGCCGTCGGCCCAGTGACCAACTGCGGCAATAGGTTATATTATAGTGCGGAATGCGGCATATTTCAAGGCCGTACGGCCTCCGCCGACAGAAAATCGCCGCAAAATACAGAAAAAAGGTTGTCAGCGTCCTTCTTTTATGCTATACTATGCCGAAGAATGAAAGGAAAGGGGAGAGCGAGATGCTGAAAAAGAAATCGTCTTTTGCACGCATCGGCTGTATTTTCCGTTTCCGATTTGGTCCCAATTTTTGAGGCATTGCCGCTTTCCCGCGGTAGTGCCTCTTTTTTTGGGCCGCAGATAGAAGGAGGAAATAATGAGTCAGAATATTGATTACTCCAAGGGCATTTACGATGCCCGTCAGCTGGGTGCCGGACGGATGCTGATCCTGGGCGTCCAGCACATGTTCGCCATGTTCGGTGCCACCGTGCTGGTCCCCCTGCTCACCGGTCTGAGCGTTTCGACCACCCTGCTCTGCGCAGGTCTGGGTACGCTGCTGTTCCACTTTATCACCAAGGGCAAGGTCCCGGCCTTCCTCGGCTCGTCCTTTGCCTATCTGGGCGGCTTCTCCATCGTGGCTCCCATGCTGGCTGACGCCGACGGCAATCTGACCATCGCCAACACCCAGATGCTGCCCTACGCCTGCGCAGGCGTGGCCTTCTCGGGTCTGGTCTATCTGGCCGTCAGCCTGCTCATCTCCACCTTCGGCATCCGGCGCATCATGCGCTTCTTCCCGCCGGTGGTCACAGGCCCCATCATCATCGCCATCGGACTCATCCTCGCCCCCTCGGCCATCAGCAACTGTCAGGCAAACTGGCTGCTGGCCTTTGTGGCTCTGGGTACGGTCATCGTCTGCAACATCTGGGGCAAGGGTATGGTCAAGATCCTGCCCATCCTGATCGGCGTTCTCGTCTCCTACGCAGTGGCCCTTGTGACCGGTGCCGTGGACTTTGAGCGCATTGCCTCCGCCGCATGGTTCGGCATCCCGCTCCACAAGGAAGCCATGGGCCTCTTTGCCATCGACGGCAGCCCCGAGTTCATCAGCGCCCTGTTCACCATCATCCCCATCGCTCTGGCTACCATGATGGAGCACGTCGGTGACATCGCCGCCATCAGCGCCACCGTTGGCCACAACTACATCAACGACCCCGGCCTGAACCGCACCCTGATGGGCGACGGCCTCGCCACCACTCTGGCCGGCCTGCTGGGCGGCCCGGCCAACACCACCTACGGTGAGAACACCGGCGTCCTCGCACTGAGCAAAATTTACGACCCCCTCGTCATCCGCATTGCCGCTGTGCTGGCCATCATCCTGAGCTTCAGCCCCAAGTTTGAGGCCGTCATCAACACCATCCCCACCGGCATCATCGGCGGTATCAGCTTCGTGCTCTACGGCATGATCTCCGCCATCGGTGTCCGCAACGTGGTCGAGAACCGGGTGGACTTCACCAACAGCCGCAATCTCATCATCGCCGCTGTCATTCTGGTGTCTGCTCTGGGCTTCAACTCGGTGGGCGGCCTGACCTTCGCGGTCGCCGGTGTGTCCATCAATCTGTCCGGTCTGGCCATCGCCGCCATCGTGGGCATCCTGCTCAACGCCATCCTCCCCGGCAACGATTACGAGTTCGACTCTGCCGATGGTGCCGATGCTCCTTCCAGCGGCAATCTGCAGGTCTGACCTCGACAGGGAAGCCTCTTCTTCGGCAGAAGTGACAGCTTTTTGAAATGTTCTTTGGGCAATGTGCGAGACTTCAAAATAAATGAGAATAATTCTTAAAATAAGCCTTGACTAACTAGGAACCATTCGCTATAATAGAGTCAGAAACAAGGTCTGCTGTACCAGAGCAGACCCCTAAAAAAGAACAAACCAAATGGAGGATAAATCTTATGAAGAAGTACGTTTGCACCGTCTGTGGCTACATCGCTGAAGGCACCATCCCCGAGCAGTGCCCCGTCTGCAAGGCTCCCGCTTCCGCATTCGTCGAGAAGACCGGCAACACCTACGTCACCGAGCACGTTGTGGGCATCGGCAAGGCTGAGGGCGTTCCTCAGGAGATCGTCGATGGCCTGCGCGCCAACTTCGAGGGCGAGTGCAGCGAGGTCGGCATGTACCTGGCAATGGCCCGCGTGGCCGAGCGTGAGGGCTACCCCGAGATCGCCGAGGCTTACAAGCGCTATGCCTACGAGGAGGCAGACCATGCTTCCCGTTTCGCCGAGCTGCTGGGCGAGGTCGTCACCGACAGCACCAAGAAGAACCTGATGATGCGTGCAGAGGCCGAGTGCGGCGCCTGCTCCGGCAAGATGGACCTGGCCAAGAAGGCTAAGGCTCTGAACCTCGACGCTATCCACGACACCGTCCACGAGATGGCAAAGGATGAGGCCCGTCATGGCCGCGGCTTCGAGGGCCTGCTGAAGCGCTACTTCAACACGGAAGTCTGAGCAAGGGTACTCCAGTCATTGTAATACGCCGCCCCGGCGTGCAGTTTGCAGCTGCTGCCGGGGCGGTTTTTTGTGGTAAAGTATTTACAAAAGTTTTCGCAGCCGCTCCAGCTCTTCTACGGTATCTGCATCTTCCAGCTCTTCCTGCCGTGCCGCATATACCGCCTGCACAGACTCCGGATGCCGGCGGATGACCACGCCGCCGCCCTTGCCCTCGGGCAGGGAACACAGAGCGCCGAAATAACTGCTTCCGAACAGAACGGGACTTCCCAGCCGCTCCGTGCCGTCCTCGGCACGAAAGCCCAGCCGGAGGATGGCCCGTTCTTTTTCGTCCAGCGCCGAGAAATCGCGCGCCATCGCCTCGAGGCTTTCTTTCCGCAAGAGCGGCTGATCCCCGGGCAGGAAGATGCATCCCGCAAGGCCGGGCAGCTCCGAAAGCAGCGCTTCGAGGCCGAGGCGCACCGTGTCGTTCCGGCCCGGCAGGCTGTGAAGGATGGTTTTCACGCCCGCCTCCCGGGCAATCGCGGCCACTTCCGGTGAGCGGGTCACCACCACCCGGGCCGCGAGGGCGGGCGTCTCTGCTGCGTCCAGCGCCCGGACGATGAGGGGCGCGCCGCCGAAGTCGGCCAGCAGCTTATTGGAGCCGAACCGCACCGCCCGCCCCGACGCCATGATGACGCAGCCCACCGCTGTGTTTTCCGTGTACTCCATCCCGCAGACCTCCCGAAATTTCCGTTGTTGTTCGTTGCCGAATTGATGCTTTCTGACGGTAGTATTATAGCGGATTTTGTGATAAAATAAAAGAAAAAGGTCACAGGAAAAAGAGAGGATACTGCATATGATGACCATTCGGGAATACAAGCGGGCTGAAAGCCTCGAGGAGGCTTGGCAGCTCAACCAGAAGCGCCCCAACCGTGTCCTCGGCGGCATGATATGGCTCAAGATGGAGAATATCAATGTCGGCACGGCCATCGACCTGTCGGGCCTCGGCCTCGACACCATCGAGGAGACGGACGAGGGCTTTTCCATCGGAGCGATGGTGACGCTGCGCCAGCTCGAGCTGCACCCCGGCCTCGCCGCCTATACGGACGGTGCCGTGCGGGAGTCGGTGCGCCACATCGTGGGCGTCCAGCTGCGCAACCTCGCCACCGTGGGCGGCAGCATTTACAGCCGCTTCGGTTTCTCCGACGTGCTCACCATGTTCCTCGCGCTGAACGCTTCCGTAGAGCTTTATAAGGGCGGCGTCGTGCCGCTTGCTGAGTACGCCCAGCGCCCCTACGACCGGGACATCCTCGTGCGTGTCCTCGTGCCGAAGGAGCACTCCCGCTTTGTCTACCAGTCGGTGCGCAACAGCCAGACGGACTTCCCGGTGCTGACCTGCGCTGCCGCAAAATTGGCAGACGGCAGCATCCGCGCCGCCATCGGTGCGCGTCCGGGCAAGGCTGTGCTCTACACCGCAGCGCCTGAGGCGGGGGAGACCGCCGAGGAATTTGCTGCCCGCTTTGCCGCCGAGGTAAAGGCCGGCATCAAGACCGAAAGCAATCTTCGCGGCGGCGCCGAATACCGCCGCCATCTGGCCGGCGTGCTGACGAAACGCGCCGTCTGTCGTCTGGAAGGCTGAGGAGGACACCATGCAGATAACACTTACATTGAACGATAAAAAGCTTACCGCCGATGTGGCCCCCGACACTCTGCTCATCGACTTCGTGCGCAGCCACGGCTGTCTGAGCGTCAAGCGGGGCTGTGAGACGTCCAACTGCGGCCTCTGCACGGTCTTCCTCGACGACAAGCCGGTGCTGTCCTGCTCCGTTCTCGCGGCCCGCGCGGATGGCCATAAAGTGACCACGCTGGAGGGTCTGCAGGACGAAGCCGCCGAGTTCGGGGCCTTCATCGCGGATCAGGGCGCAGAGCAGTGCGGCTTCTGCAACCCGGGCTTCATCATGAACGCCCTCGCCCTCTTCCGGGAAAAGGAGTACCCCACCGACGAGGAAATAAAAGAGTATCTTTCCGGCAATCTCTGCCGCTGCTCTGGTTATGAGGGTCAGCTGCGGGGCATCCAGAACTTCCTCGCGTGGAAAAAGGCGAAAAAGGAGGCGGCAGAATGAACACAGTCAACAAACCCTTCCGCAAGAAGGATGCCATGCAGCTGGTGACGGGCCAGCCCGTCTATATGGACGACCTCGTCCCCGCCGACTGCCTCATCGTGAAGCTCCTGCGCTCTCCCCACGCCAACGCCATCGTGAAGAGCATCAATACTGCTGTGGCGAAGAAGGTGCCGGGCATTGAGGCCATCTTCACCTGGGAGGACGTGCCGCAGGATGCCCGCCGCTACACCCAGGCGGGCCAGACTTACCCCGAGGCCAGCCCCTATGACCGCCTTCTCATCGACCGTCATGTCCGCTTTGTTGGCGATGTGGTGGCCATCGTGGCAGGCAAAGACGATAAATGCGTCGATAAAGCGCTGAAAATGATAAAGGTCGAGTATGAGGTGCTGGAACCTGTGCTGGACTACCACACCGCAAAGGATAACCCCATCCTCGTCCATCCGGAAGACAACTGGGAGAGCCTCTGCCCTGTGGGGGGCGACAACAAGCGCAACCTCTGCGCCCACGACGAGTGCGGCAGCGGCGACATCGACGCCGTGCTGGCCGACTGCGATGTGGTCATCGACCATGTCTACCATACCAAAGCCTGCCAGCAGGCCATGATGGAGACCTTCCGTACCTATTGCAGCATCGACCTCTATGGCCGGCTGAATGTCCTGAGCTCGACTCAAATCGTCTTCCACGCCCGCCGCATCATTGCAAACGCGCTTCACATCCCGAAATCCATGGTGCGTGTGACGAAGCCCCGCATCGGCGGCGGCTTCGGCGCGAAGCAGACGGCTGTCTGCGAGGTCTACCCGGCCTTCGTGACCTGGAAGACCAGGAAGCCCTCAAAGCTCATCTTCACCCGGGAGGAGAGCCAGATCGCCTCCACGCCTCGCCATGAGATGGAGATCCATCTTCGCCTCGGCGCCAACAAGGATGGCCGCATCCGGGGCCTCGACCTCTACACCCTCTCCAACACCGGCGCTTATGGCGAGCACGGCCCCACGACGGTGGGACTTTCGGGACATAAATCCATCCCGCTCTATGGCAACGCTGAGGCTTTCCGCTTTACCTATGATGTTGTCTATACCAACCATATGTCGGCGGGCGCATACCGCGGCTACGGCGCGACCCAGGGCCTGTTCGCGGTAGAATCCGCCGTCAACGAGCTGGCCGCGAAGCTCCATATGGACCCCTTCAAGCTCCGAGAAATGAACATCGTCCACGAGGGGGACGTCATGCCCGCCTACTACGGCGCGGTGAACACCAGCTGCACCCTCGACCGCTGCCTTGCAAAGGTCCACGAGATGATAAACTGGGACGAAAAGTACCCCCGCCGCGACATTGGCAACGGGAAGATCCGTGCCGTCGGCATGGGCATGGCGATGCAGGGCTCCGGCATCTCGGGCATGGACGTGGGCAGCGCGACCCTGAAAGTCAACGACGAGGGTTTCTACACCCTGCTCATCGGTGCCGCTGACATGGGTACCGGCTGCGACACCACGCTGGCCCAAATTGCTGCCGAGGTGCTGGAATGTGACCTCGACAATATCACGGTCTTCGGTGCGGACACTGACACCTCGCCCTACGATTCCGGCTCCTACGCGTCCAGCACCACCTACATCACCGGCAAAGCCGTCGAGAAGTGCGCGCTGAAGCTGCGGAGCCAGATCTGCAAGCTGGGCGCACAGCTGCTGGACTGCAGCGAAAATGACGTGGAATTTGACGGTAAAACGGTATTTATCTCGGATGACCCGTCTAAATCTGTCTCGCTGGGTGATATTGCCACGGCCTCCATGTTCGGCCACGACATCCCGCTGGAAGTCACCGAGACCCATATGTCGCCCCTGTCGCCTCCGCCCTACATGGTGGGCGCGGCCGAGGTGGAGGTGGACACCGAGACCGGCGAAGTAAAGCTGCTGGAATTTGACGCCTGCGTGGACTGCGGCACCCCCATCAACCCGAACCTCACCCGGGTGCAGGCCGAGGGCGGCATTTTGCAGGGCATCGGCATGACCCTCACCGAGAACGTCACCTACGACCAGCGCGGCTGGCCCATGGAGAATTCGCTCATGCAGTATAAGATCCCCACCCGTGTGGACGTGGGCAGGGTCCGGGTCGAGTTCGAGAACAGCTACGAGCCCAACGGCCCGTTTGGCGCGAAATCCATCGGCGAAGTGGTCATCAACACGCCGCTTCCCGCCATCTCGGACGCCATCTACAACGCCATCGGCACCCGCTTCTACGAGCTGCCCATCACGCCCGAAAAAATCGCAATGGCAGTGGCCGAAAAAGAGGGCGCGGTCTGATGACCGGCCTCGAGGATCTGCCATTCCTCGGAGAAACGGGACACGTTATTTCTCTGGTGGGCGGCGGAGGGAAGACAACATTGCTCTATGCGCTGGCCCGCTATTATTCGGCGCAGGGGCAGCGGGTGCTCGTCTCCACCACGACCCACATCCGGCGTCCGGACGCAAACTACGCCCCCGATGAGGCGGCGCGGGACGCCCTCTGGCAGGCTGGAACCTACGCCGTGGCGGGGGTGCCTGCCGAAGGCGGGAAGCTGACCATGCCGCCCCATCTGGCCGACTGGATGGCCGAGGCCGACACTGTTTTGCTCGAGGCTGACGGCGCGAAGCACCATCCCTGCAAGGCCCCGGCCGCTCATGAGCCGGTGCTCCTGCGGTCAAGCGACATCGTGCTGGCAGCAGCCGGGCTGTCGGCGATGGGAAAACCACTGCAAGACGTCTGCTTCCGCCTCGAAGCGGCCTGCACCTTGCTGGCCGTGCCGCCCGAGACGCCCCTGACGCCCGCTCTGCTGGCAAAGCTGCTGGCAGACGATGCGGGCGGGAGAAAAAGCGTCGGCACGCGGAAATTCTACGCCGTCCTCAACCAGGCCGACGACGAGGCCCGCCGTGCAGCAGGGGAACAGACACTTGCCATCTTAAAAGAAACTTACGATGTAACAGGATGTTTGACACACTTTGAGAAAGGGGAGAGAGTCTGATGGCAAAAGAGGACAAAATCGTCTTCTGCACGGGCGGTGGCTGTACCGCCAAGCTCGGCGCAGGCGTACTGAGCCATATTCTGGAAAAGCTGCCCCGGGGTGAGAAAGACCCCGACCTTCTCGTGGGCTACGACAGCCGGGACGATGCGGCCGTCTACCGCATCACCGACGACATCGCGCTGGTGCAGACGGTGGACTTCTTCCCGCCGATGGTGGATGACCCCTACACCTTCGGCCAGATCGCGGCGGCAAATGCCCTCAGCGACGTTTACGCTATGGGCGGCGAGGTGAAGACTGCACTGAACCTCGTCTGCTTCCCTGAAAGCATGGATCTGAACATCCTCGGTGAGATCTTACGCGGCGGTGCCGAAAAAGTGGCCGAGGCGGGGGGCATCCTCGCGGGAGGCCACTCCATCGCCGACACCGGTGTGAAGTACGGCCTGTCCGTCACCGGTCTCGTGGACCCCCGCCGCCTCACTGCCAATGATACGGGAAAGCCCGGCGACAAGCTCATCCTCACCAAGGCGCTGGGTGTGGGCCTCATCTGCACGGCCAACCGCGTGGGCGAAGCTGCCCCCGGTGCCATGGATGCTGCCGTGGCCTCCATGACGACTCTGAACAAGTCTGCCGCCGAGATAAGCCGAAGCTATGATGTTCACGCGGCCACGGATGTGACCGGGTTCAGCTTCCTCGGCCACCTCCACGAGATGATGGGCGGGCGGCTGTCCTGCCATATCGACGGCAGCGCTGTGCCGGTCCTGCCGGGTGCGTGGCAGGCCGCTGACGACTGCCTTTATACCGCCGCCGGTCAGCGCAACCGCAACCACACCGGGTCTTTCGTCCGGTTCGAAAATGTGCCGTTTGCCATGCAGGAAATTTTGTTCGACCCCCAGACCTCGGGCGGACTGCTGCTTGCCGTGGCTCCAAAAGAGGCTGAAAACCTCCGGGACGAGCTGCAAAAAGCCAGTCTCCCCGCACAAATCGTGGGAGAGATCACAGAGAAGCAGGACACCGAAATAGTTGTGTCCTATTCTGAATAAAACATACGATAGAGAGGGAAAACTATGCTGAAAGTTGATGCCAGAGGGGACGCCTGCCCGCTGCCTGTAGTGAAGGCAAAGAAAGCGATTGCTGAACTGAATGGCGCAGGCGAAGTCGAAGTGCTCGTGGACAACGAGATCGCCGTCCAGAACCTCACCAAAATGGCCCAGCAGAAAGGCTACCGGTCTGCCGCCGAAAAGCTGGCCGAGCGGGAATACCGCGTCCTGTTCACCGTGGGTGAGCCTGCGGCAGAAGAAGAGGAAGCTCCGGCCTGCGCTCCTGACGCCCGTACCGATACGGTGGTGGTCATCGCGTCCGACAAGATGGGCGAGGGTGCTGAGGAGCTGGGCAAGACCCTGCTGAAGGCTTTTATCTTCTCGCTGACCCAGCAGGACAAGCTGCCCAAGACCATCCTCCTCTATAACGGCGGTGCGCACCTCACCTGCGAGGGTTCGCCCATGCTGGACGACCTCAAGGCGCTGGAGGCTGAGGGCGTCGAGATCCTCACCTGCGGCACCTGCCTGAACTTCTACGGCCTGACCGAGAAGCTGGCCGTGGGCGGTGTGACGAATATGTACGTCATCGCCGAGAAGATGCTGAACGCCGGGAACGTGGTCAAGCCGTGATCTACCTCGACAACGCCGCCACCACCCTGCAAAAGCCGCCCTGCGTGGGCCAGGCTATGCTGGACGCACTGGAACATGCGGGCAATCCGGGCCGCGGGGCGCATGAGCCGACCCTTCACGCGGCCCGGATCGTCTACCATGCCCGTGAGACACTTGCAACACTTCTCCATGCGGAAAGCCCGGACTGCATTGCTTTCACGGCCAACGTGACCCAGGCGCTCAACACAGCGCTCTGCGGCCTCGTCCGCCCCGGCGACCATGTTATCACGACGGTCTGCGAGCACAACTCGGTGCTGCGGCCGCTTTATCGCCTGCGGGAGCAGGGGGCAGAAGTGAGTTTTGTGGAGGTGGACGACACCGGGCGGCTGCGGTATGAGCAGTTCGAAAAATTTCTCCGCCCCAATACCCGCCTTGTCGTGGTGACGCATGCTTCCAACGTCACAGGCGATCTTACAGACCTTGCATTCGTCTCCGCTTTTGCAAAAAAACACGGGCTTACGCTGGTCGTGGACGCGGCCCAGACTGCGGGCGCACGGCCCATCGACGTGCAGGCGCTGGGGGTGGATGTTCTCTGTTTCACCGGACACAAGGCGCTGCTGGGTCCGCAGGGAACCGGCGGGCTGTATGTCCGCCCCGGGCTGACCATGGCCCCCCTTGTGGTGGGCGGCAGCGGCATCCACAGTTTCGATGAAACACACCCCTCTCAGATGCCCACAGCGCTGGAAGCGGGGACGCTGAATGTTCCCGGCCTCGCGGGCCTCGGGGCAGGCGTGGAGTGGATACTTTCGCAGGGCGTCGAGGTTTTGCAGGAAAAAGAAATGGCTCTGACACGTCTGTTTTATGAGAAAATCGTCCATGCTCCCGGTGTGAAAATCTACGGCAGTTTCGACGAAACAGACCGCGCGCCCATCGTCTCTCTGAACTTCGGGGATGAGGACGCCGCCCGTGCCGCCGACATCCTCTGGGAGGACTACGGCATCTGTGTCCGGGCGGGCGCTCATTGTGCGCCCCTCATCCACAAAGCCCTCGGCACCGTGGAGCAGGGGATGGTGCGGTTCAGCTTCTCCCACCAGAACACAGAGACCGAGGTGCTCAAAGCCGCCGAGGCGGTCTGTGAGCTGGCCGAGGAGGGCTGATATGCGCCGCAAAAGACAATACATCGTTCTTTCGTTTGCTTCTACGGCCCGCGCGATGGGCTGGGAGAAAGAGTGTGCCGCCCGGGGGATCCCGGGGCGGCTCATCCCGCTGCCCAGTGAGATCACGGCAGGCTGCGGGCTCGGCTGGCGGATGCTGCCCGAGGACTGGCAGGCGTGGCAGTCTCAGCTGAACGATGCGGGCTACGATGCTGCCACACCGGTGGAGCAATAAACCATAATGGAGAAATTCTATGTCGATTCGTGAGTTTTTGGACGCTTTGCGCAGCACACAGGGGCAGCATACGCTGGCCTCCGTACTGGAAGGGCCGGAAAGCGGAGCGCGGCTTCTTCTTTGTGAAGGCTTACCCGTCTGGCCCGCAAGACCGGAGGGTCTGCTGGCCCGGAATCTCCCGGCGCTGGCCAGATGTGGTGCGAGCGGCATTCTGACTCTGGAAAATAAGCGGGTCTTCGTCGAGAAATTCGGAGGTGCGCCCCGGCTCGTCCTCTGCGGCGGAGGCCATGTGGCCGAGTCCGTCGTCCGGCTGGCTGTCATGCTGGGCCTGCCCGTCACCGGTCTCGAGGAGCGGCCAGATTACGCTGACGCCCTTCGCCGCGCCGGGGCAGAAAAGGTCCTCTGCGGTCCTTATGCCGAAAATCTCACCCAGGTGGAGGGCAGTGCGGAGACCTACTTTGTTGTCGCCACCCGCGCCCACTCCTTCGACGTGGAATGTCTTACCGAAATATACAAGAAACGATTTGCCTACGTTGGTATGCTGGGCAGTCGAAGCCGGTCGGCCCTTGTCCGCCGCCAGCTCATCGAGGCCGGAACTGCCCCGGAAAAAGCTGAGTCACTCCACGCCCCCATTGGTCTGGCCATCAAGGCGCAGACAGCGCAGGAAATCGCACTATCCATCCTCGCGGAGATCGTTGAGGTGAAAAATGGCCGTCAGCAGACGGAAGGCTTCCCGCCCGAGCTGCTGAATGCGCTGGATGCCTGCACGGGACAGGGGAAGGCTCCTGTCCTTGTGACCATCGTTTCCCGCCACGGTTCGACCCCCCGGGAGATGGGCGCAAAGATGCTGGTGCTGCCGGACGGCAGATCCGTGGGCAGTGTGGGCGGCGGCATTATGGAATACCGTGTGCAGCAGCTTGCATCAAAAATGCAGGCAGGCGAGGCTGCGCCCTGCCAGCTGGCAGAGTATTCGGCCAGCGCGAAAGAGGACGATGCGGCGCTGGCTGCCTGCGGCGGCTCGATGAACGTGTTCCTGCAGCTGCTCAAGGAGGAAGAAAATAATGAAGCGTGATGACGTCATCCTGGTGCGCGGCGGCGGCGACCTCGCCACCGGCACCATCCATCGGCTGTGGTCGGCGGGATTGAAAGTGCTCGTGCTCGAAGCCGAACACCCTGCCGCCATCCGCCGCCAGGTCTCGGTAAGTGAGGCCGTGTATGAGGGCGAGGCTGTCGTGGAGGGAATGCGCGCTGCCCTTGTAAAAACGCTGGATGAGGCCGTTGTGGTCTGGCAGCGCGGCGACGTGCCGGTGATGGTGGACCCGAAGGGAGAGCTCATCCCGCAGGTGCAGCCTGCCGCGCTCGTTGATGCCATCCTTGCAAAGAAAAACCTCGGAACGACGCGGGATATGGCTCCGCTGACCATCGCGCTCGGCCCGGGTTTTACCGCCGATGTGGATGTTGATTTCGTGGTGGAGACCAAGCGCGGCCACCGTCTGGGCCGTATCATCCGGGAGGGTGCGGCCATTCCCAACACGGGCGTCCCCGGAGTCATCGGCGGCTATGGCGCTGAGCGTGTCATCCACGCAGAAAAGGCCGGTATCTTCTGGAATGTGTGTGCCATCGGAGATATTGTGTCGGCGGGTGAAATGATCGCGGAAATCGAAACGCCGGACGGCATCCGCACTCCGGTGACGACCCGCATTGCGGGCATCCTGCGCGGCCTGCTGCGGGATGGCTACCCCGTCACGCCCGGCTTCAAGGTGGCTGACGTGGACCCCCGCCGGGAGGAACTGGAAAACTGCTTCCTCATCTCCGATAAGGCGCGCTGCATCGCGGGAAGTGTGCTGGAGCTGATCGCGGCAAATCTGTGGAAATAATAAAAAGGGAAGGGTCTGCTTTGGGCAGCCCCTTCCCTTTTTTACATCAAATATCCAAGCCGGTAATCCCCGAGACACACCCGAAGTGCGCCCCACGTCGAGGAGAACTCGATGCCGTGAGCCCGGAGCTTCCCGGTATCCATCGCAAGGTTGCGGGTGAGATCGGATTCCTCGATCTTCACATCCACCTGCAGTAAATTGGCGAAGCATCGCGCAGTCTCGACCATATCTCCGTCGCACTCGCTGCCGAAGTTGTAGACGCCGCCGGGCAGCTCCATCGCAGGGACGAGGTTCTCGATGACCTCCCGCACATAGCCCACGCCCCGGTAGTCATTGCGCGAAAAGCGCAGCACTTCACCGGTCTTTGCCGCTCTCAGGATGTTCAGCGGCAGGTTGCCCCGGATGGGCAGATGATAGCCCGGAAGGTCGTACATCCAGGGCAGACGGAGCGCCACAGCATCTGGGCAGCAGGCCAGAACCCGGGCCTCGGCCTCGAGCTTGTGCTGTCCGTAGACGTTGGAAGGGGAGAGGGGTAGCGTCTCCGCCAGTGCCCCCCGCTGCGTCACGCCTGCATACACCTGGTCGGAGCTGCAGGAGAGCAGCTTTGCGCCCACCTCCTCCGCTCCCTTCGCCACCCACTCGGGCAGCAGGACGTTGGCGCGGAAGGAGTCCTCCGGCTCCTGCTGGCAGTACTGGGTGTTGGAGAGGGCCGCCGTGTGGACGATGACGTCCGGGTGCTCCTTCAAAATGAAGCGCAGCACCGCGTTTTCGTCGGCAGTGCGCAGGGTGTCGGACGGGAAGGCGCAGAGCGCAAACTGCCCCCGCCACATATCGAGGATGCGCGCGCCCACAAAGCCGCCTGCGCCGGTTACAAGGACTCGTTTCATAGGGCAGTCACCTCAGTGAACAAGGAACAGTTCCAGCACGAAGACGACGGCGCAGCAGGCCACCGACACCTGAAACAGGCTGGCTCCGAACCATGCCGCCGCAATGCCTACCACCAGCGCCACCGCACCAGCTGCCGGACTCTGGGTGGCGTTGACGATGGCCGGGAAGGTCATGACCGCCAGAGTGACGTAAGGGACGTAGTACAAGAACGACTGGATGAACTGGTTTTTGATGGGCTTCCGGATGAGGGTCAGCGGCAGGACGCGGATGGTGTAGGATACTGCGAACATCACTGCGATGTAAAGCCAGTTGCTGCGGATCATTGTTCAGCCTCCTCACTCTGGGTCTTGACGGGGAATAACAGCGCACCTGCGCAGGAAATAGCCACTGTCAGGATGATGGTGCGGGTGCCGTCCGACAGGGCGGAGATGCCCGGCAGATAGGTGCAGGCAAAGCTCAGCGCAAAGCTGATGGCCACCAGCGCGGCCACGATCTTATCCTTCCGGGCCGGAGGAATGATGATGGCGAGGAACATGCCGTAGAGCGCCACGCTCAGTGCGCTGACGGCCCGCAGGGGCAGCAGATTGCCCGCGATGATGCCCAGCGCTGTACCCGAAGCCCACGCCGGCGCGGCCAGCGCGATGGCACCGTAGGTGTAGAAGGGGTTCAGGTAGCCCGGCCGGGCGATGGTGATGCCGAACAGCTCGTCAGTGACGTCATAGCCGATGATAAGCCGGTGGAAAAACGGTGTACCGGGGGCGAACCGCTGGGCCAGCGCACAGCTCATCAGCAGATAGCGGGCGTTGGCGATGAGGGTGATGATGGCGACCTCGAGATAGGTCGCGCCGCTGGCAATGAGGGCAAAGGCGGCGTACTCGCCCGCCGAAGCATTGTTGAGCAGGCTGGCTACGAAGCCCTGCAAAGGTGTAAAGCCCGCCGTCCGGGCCGCGATGCCCAGCGAGAACGACACCGCAAAATACCCCAGCGCGATCGGCACACCGTCCCGCATCCCCTCGCAGAACACCTTGCGGCTGAAAGCGTAGGGTTTGGCGGGCTGTGCGGAGCAGAGAGTCTGTTTCGACGACTCATGCGTAGTTTCCATGAGAAAAGCTCCTTTCCAATTTCAAACACAAACCCTATTATAACATAGTTCGAGAGAAAATGACATCGGTCAGAAACGAAAAAACCACAGCTTTCACCCCTGAAAGCTGTGGTTTTTTCAAGATGGACTGCTTACTTGAACAGCTTGCGGCCAGCCCAGATGCAGACACAGGCGCCGATGACCGAGACGATGATCTCACCCACGAGGCCGGTAGCGGACAGGCCCACGAGGCCGAAGAGGATGCCGCCCACAAAGCTGCCCAAGATGCCCAGCACGATGTTGCGCAGGGCGCTGGTCTCACTGCCCATGATGCGGCCTGCGATGGAACCGGCCAGCGCACCGATGAGAAGACTGAAGATAAAACCAAACATAAGAAAAACCTCCTGAAATATGTAAAATCAGACGTTGGATGCTTCCTCCCGTGCGCAGCGGCAGATGTCCGAAAGACAGCATTTTTCGCACTCCGGCTTCCGGGCATTGCAGACGGCCCGGCCATGCATCACGAAACGGTGGCACAGATCACTGCCCTCTTCGGGCGGGACGATCTTCCAGAGCGCCATCTCCACCTTCTGCGGTTCCTTGATGCCGTCCACAAGGCCGATCTTGTTGCACAGGCGGATGCAGTGGGTGTCGGTGACGATGGCGGGCTTGCCGAATACGTCGCCCATGATGAGATTTGCGCTCTTGCGGCCCACGCCGGGCAGTGCCAGCAGTTCCTCAAAGGTGGTCGGTACCTTGCAGTCGTACTTGTCCCGCAGCATCCGCATACAGGCCGAGATGTCCCGGGCCTTGCTGCGGCCCAGCCCGCAGGGTTTGACGATGGCTTCGATGTCCTCGGGCTCTGCCTCGGCCAGCGCGGCCACCGACGGATATTTTGCAAACAGGTCCTGCACCACGATATTCACCCGGGCGTCGGTACACTGGGCCGCCAGCCGGACGCTCACCAGCAGCTGCCAGGCGTGGTCGTAGTCCAGCGTACAGCCTGCGTCGGGATACTCTGCCTTGAGCCGCCGGATGACCTCCAGAGCCAGCTCTTTTTTGGCCGTCAGGTCTTCGGCAGAGATGTTTTTTCCGCGCATACATTTCCCCTCGTTTCTTGATTGGAATGGCACAAGCATATCATGTTTTGCGAAATTTGTAAATGCTTTGTCGTTTATCTGAGAATCATTTTCATTATTTCTCTTGCCGCGGCGTGCAAAATGCGCTATACTATAAAAGAGAAGGATTCTCATGATCATTTTTGGAGGGAAGACCTATGAACGAACCGCTGGCGCAGCGTCTGCGCCCCAAAACGCTGGCTGATGTCTGCGGCCAGCAGCATCTTCTGGCCGAGGGACAGGTGTTCCGCCGCACCATCGAGAGCGGTCGTATCCCCAACATGATCTTCTACGGCCCCTCCGGCACGGGCAAGACCACCGTCGCCCGCATCATCGCCGAGAACAGCGGCATGACCCTCCATAAGCTCAACGGCACTTCCTGCGGCACCGGCGACATCAAAGCAGTGCTGAAGGACATCGGCACGCTGGCCGGGGCAGGGGGCATCCTGCTCTACCTCGACGAGATACAGTATCTCAACAAAAAGCAGCAGCAGAGCCTTCTGGAGTGCATCGAGGACGGTTCTGTCACCCTCATTGCCTCCACCACCGAGAACCCTTACTTTTACATCTATAATGCACTGCTGTCCCGCTGTACGGTGTTCGAGTTCAAGTCCCTCTCCGCCGCCGACGTGGAACGGGGCATCCGCAACGCCCTGAAAAAGCTCTCGGAGTCGGAATCACAGCCTGTCGTGATGGACGAGGACGCCTGCGCCTACCTCGCCGAGAGTGCGGGCGGCGACCTGCGCAAGGCGCTGGGCTGTCTCGATTTCGTGGTGACGGCGGCCCCCGTGGACGAAACCGGAAAGCACATCACCCTCGAGATGATACAGCAGGTCACCCGCCGCACGGCCATGCGGTACGACCGGGACGGCGACGACCACTACGACATCGTGTCGGCCTACCAGAAGTCCATGCGCGGTTCCGACCCCAACGCCGCCCTCCACTATCTGGCCCGTCTGCTGGAAGCGGGCGACCTGCCCTCGGCCTGCCGCCGGTTGATGGTCTGCGCCTGTGAGGACGTGGGCCTTGCATACCCGCAGATCATCCCCATCGTCAAGGCGGCAGTGGACGCAGCCAACATGGTGGGTCTGCCGGAAGCCCGGCTCCCGCTGGCCGATGCCGTCATTCTCGTGGCAACCAGCCCGAAATCCAACAGCGCCCACGACGCCATCAATGCGGCCATCGCCGATGTGCAGGCGGGGCGTACCGGCCCCATCCCGCGCCAGCTGCAGAACAAGCACTTCGACGGCGAGGATGCTGCCGTCAAGGGCCAGAACTACAAGTACGCCCACGACTATGAGAACCACTGGGTGGACCAGCAATATCTGCCCGACCTGCTCAAGGACGTGAAATACTATACGTTCGGCGACAACCGCACCGAACAGACCGCCCGGGCCTACTGGGCGAAGATCAAGGGGGAAGACAAGCTCTGACCCCCGGCCTTTATCCCGATACACACCCCCTCAGAAAAAGGAGAAAGACCATGCGTTATTCCAAACAGCGCGAGCTGGTACTGCAGAAAGTGGAGCAGCTCTGCGACCACCCTACTGCCGAGGAGATTTTCGACCTCGCAGCCAGGGAATGTCCCGGCCTGAGTCTCGGCACCGTCTACCGCAACCTCAACAGCCTCGTAGATGCAGGCCGCGTCCGCCGCGTCTCCATCCCGGGCAAGGCTGACCGTTTCGACCACACTCTGGGCTGGCACAGCCACCTCTACTGCAACTGCTGCGGCGGCGTCGTGGACGCTGACGTGGACGAAAAGCAGGTGATGAAGCTGGTGCGCAACCAGAAGGGCGTCGTGCAGGACTGCGCCGTGGTGCTGTTCGGCCTGTGCGAGGCGTGTGCCGCCAAGCAGGCTCAGTAAAAATAAACTCTTGCCCTCCAAGGCCAAAAAGGGTATACTATAAAGAGCTTTCTTTATAGTATCAGTATGTCTGCTGCCGGAGGTGTGACCCCAGCGGCAGAGAAGGATGGTTTCATTGGAGTACATAGCATTTGAACATAACAACGCGGCGGCAGAGCTGGTCAAGCTGGCCTATGACACCCCGCCGCTGGCCTTCGTCCACAGCTACGGCTGCCAGCAGAATGTCAACGACGGCGAGCGCATCAAGGGCGTGCTGATGGACATCGGCTACGGCCTGTGTGACAAGCCCGAGGACGCCGACCTCATCCTTTTCAACACCTGCGCCGTCCGTGAGCACGCCGAGCAGCGTGTCTTCGGTAACGTGGGCGCTCTCAAGGGCCTGAAAGAGAAGAAGCACGGCCTCATCATCGGCCTCTGCGGCTGCATGGCCAACCAGAAGCACGTCGTGGAAAAGCTGCGCCAGAGTTACCCCTACGTGGACCTCGTGTTCGGCGTGGACGGCATCGACACGCTGCCCCAGCTCATCGCTCAGAAATTGCAGAAGCACAAGCGGGTGCTCATGGAGCCGGCTCAGCGCCCCGTCATCGTGGAGAATATCCCCATCCGCCGCGAGAGCGAGTTCCGTGCCTGGCTGCCCATCATGTATGGCTGTGACAACTTCTGCACCTACTGCATCGTGCCTTACGTCCGCGGCCGCGAAAAGAGCCGCAAGCCCGGCGACATCCTCGCCGAGTTCAAGAGTCTCGTGGAGGCAGGATATAAGGAGATCACCCTTCTGGGCCAGAATGTCAACAGCTACGGCAAGGGCCTCGAGGAGCAGGTGGATTTCTCCGACCTGCTCAACCTGCTCTGCACCGTCCCGGGCGACTACCACATCCGTTTCATGACCAGCCACCCGAAGGACGCCAGCTTCAAGCTCATCGACACCATCGCGGCCCAGCCGAAGATCTGCAAGCATCTGCATCTGCCGGTGCAGTGCGGCTCGGACCGTCTGCTTGTCCAGATGAACCGTCACTATACCGTGGAGCATTACCTCGAACTCATCGAGTATGCCCGGAAGAAGATCCCCGGCATCACTTTCTCCAGCGACATCATCGTGGGCTTCCCCGGCGAGACCGAAGAGGACTTCCAGAAGACCCTCGAGCTGGTGCAGAAGGTGGGCTATATGCAGCTGTTCACCTTCATCTACTCCAAGCGCACCGGCACCAAGGCGGCAGATATGCCCGACCCCACCCCCCGCAAGGAGAAGACCGACCGCATGACCCGCCTGCTCAAAGTTCAGGACGAAATCGCAATGGCCCTCGTGAAGGCTCAGGTGGGCCAGACCGTCCGCGTCCTCGTGGAGGGCTATGGCCGCAATGAAGGCACCCTCTCGGGCCGTCTGGACAACAACCTTACCGTCGAGTTCAAGGCTGACGCCGCCCTCATGGGCAGCTATGCGATGGTGCGCCTCACCGGCGCCCGTGCCACCGTCCTGCTGGGCGAATTGGTTGAATCATGATATTCTGGATACACTATCCTAATATATAACACAGGAACGATAAAAGGAGACTATTACAATGGATTGCATCGACCTTTTCAAGCGTGCCGCCATGGCACTTCAGACCGACTCCCGCTATCTGGCTATGGACCAGGCCCGCAAAATGAACGACAAGGACGAGGAACTGCAGAACCTCATCGGCGAGTTCAATCTGGCCCGCATGGACCTGAACAACGAGATCGGCAAGCCCGAGCGCAGCGATGAGCGCATCGCCGAGCTGAACCAGAAGGTGAACGACCTCTACGGCAAGATCATGGCCGACGACGGCATGGTGGCCTACAACGAGGCAAAGCGCGACTGCGAGGCCCTCGTGAACTATATCGACGCCATCATCAACACTGCAATGAACGGCGGCGACCCCATGACCGTGCAGGAGCCTTCCGCTTCCTGCACCGGCAGCTGCTCCACCTGCGGCGGCTGCCACTAAGGCTTAAACCATGAAACACAAAACGCGGCTGTGCAATGCAGGGCCGCGTTTTGCTTGCAACAGGCAGTTTTGGATGGCAAACCGACAACTAGGGGAGGAAGGTGAACGGTCATGGCAGAGCTTTCGCCCATGATGCAGCAATATCTGGAGATCAAAAAACAACATAAAGATGAGATTCTTTTCTACCGCATCGGTGACTTCTACGAGATGTTCTTCGACGATGCGCTCACAGTCTCGCGGGAGCTGGATCTGACCCTCACGGGCAAGCAGTGCGGCCTCGAAGAGCGCGCGCCCATGTGCGGCGTACCGTTCCACAGCTATGAGGGTTATGTGGCCCGCCTCATCTCGAAGGGCTACAAGGTCGCCATCTGTGAGCAGATGGAAGACCCGGCCAAGGCCAAGGGTCTTGTGAAACGCGACATCATCCGCGTGGTCACGCCCGGCACCGTCATCGAGAGCAGTATGCTTCAGGATGACAAAAACAACTACATTGCGAGTATTTTTCTGAAAGGCGGCGCAGCAGGCCTTTGCTTTGCGGATGTCTCCACCGGCACGGCCCATATCACCGAGCTCAAGCGGGAAAAGATCGCCCCGGCGGTCATTGCGGAACTCTGCCGCTACCACCCCAGCGAGGTGCTGATGAATCCGGGCCTGCTGGACTGCCGGGAAATTACCGCTTACATCAAAAAGAATATGGACTGCGCCGTCGAGCTGGTGGAAGAGGAGCGGTACGCCCCGGGCCTCGTGGCCATCTCCCTCGAGAACCAGTTTGGCCGCGACTGGGCCGCAAAGACCGGCATCGCAGAAGACGGCCTTGTCCGCCCGGCAATGGCCGCTCTGCTGGAATATCTCCATGATACGCAAATTAAAGGCGTCGAGCGCCTGAAAACGGTCATCACATATAATGAAGCTCAGTTCATGAGCCTGTCGCCGGTCACCCGGGCAAATCTCGAACTGACCGAGACGCTGCGGGGCCGCGAAAAGCGGGGAACGCTGCTCTGGGTGCTGGACAAGACAAGCACCGCCATGGGCAAGCGGATGCTCCGCAGCTGGATCGAGCAGCCGCTCATTTCCAGCGCCGCCATCAACCGCCGCCTCAACGCGGTGGAAAGCCTTGTGAACCAGACCATGCAGCGGGGCGATCTGATCGAACAGCTCCACTACATCGCCGACCTCGAGCGCCTGATGACCCGCGCGGTCTACGGTTCCGCCACCCCCAAGGAGATCTACACGATGGCCCAGACCTGTGAGCGCCTGCCGGAACTGCGGGCGCAGGCCGAGAGCTGCAGCTGCCCGGAGTTGACTGCGCTTGCAGGACAAATCGACCTGCTGGACGATGTGAAGGCGGCCATCCTCGCTGCCATCGACCCGGAAGCGCCCTCCACCCTCAAGGACGGCGGCGTCATCGCCAAGGGTTATCACCCCGAGGTGGACGAGCTGCGCTCCATCCGGGACAACACCAAGGGCGTCCTCGCCCAGCTGGAAACGCGCCTGCGGCAGGAGACCGGCATCCCCAAGCTGAAGATCGGCTACAATCACGTCTTCGGCTACTACATCGAGGTCAGCAACTCCTATAAATCCATGGTCCCCGAGACCTACATCCGCAAGCAGACCCTCACCTCCGGCGAGCGCTATATCACCCAGGAGCTGAAAGAGCTGGAAAGCAAGATCTTAGGTGCGCATGAGCGTCTCATTGCGCTGGAGCACCGGCTCTTCTCGGAACTGCTGGAAACGATCGGCGGCCAGCTCGACCGCATCCAGCGGACGGCAAATGCTGTGGCCGAGCTGGACGTGCTGGCGGCGCTGGCGCAGGTGGCCGCTGAAAACAACTACTGCCGCCCTGTGGTGGATGACAGCGACGAGCTGACCATCACCGAGGGCCGCCACCCGGTGGTGGAGCAGATGCTGAAAGGCAGCCTCTTCGTCCCCAACGATACCAAACTCAACTGCACCACCGACCGCTGTCTCATCATCACCGGCCCGAACATGGCGGGTAAATCGACGTATATGCGCCAGAACGCTCTTATCGCTCTGATGGCACAGATCGGCTCCTTCGTCCCGGCGACCAGCTGTCATGTGGGCGTCGTGGACGCCATCTTTACCCGCATCGGCGCATCGGACGACCTTGCCGCCGGCCAGTCCACCTTCATGGTCGAGATGACCGAGGTTGCCGAAATTCTCAAGAACGCCACCCCCAAGAGCCTCGTCGTGCTGGATGAAATTGGCCGCGGCACCTCTACTTTCGACGGCATGAGCATTGCCCGGGCCGTGGTGGAGCACATCTCCGACCCGGCCAAGGGCCTCGGCTGCAAGACCCTCTTCGCTACCCATTACCACGAGCTGACGGACCTGGAAGGGGCCATCGAGGGCGTCAAAAACTACAACATCGCAGTCAAGAAGCGGGGAGAGGACATCACTTTCCTCCGCCGCATCATCCGCGGCCCCGCCGACGACAGCTACGGCATCGAGGTGGCGAAGCTGGCCGGTCTGCCCGGCACCGTGACCCGCCGCGCCCACGAGGTGCTGCGCACGTTGGAAGCGTCTGCCCCGAAGAACAAGGTGGAGCAGATGGATTTCGACGCCCTGCAGGAGTATTCTTCGCCTGCCGTCCCCAGCGAGATGATGGAAAAGCTCGAGGCACTGGACGTTGAGACCCTGACCCCCATCGAGGCACTGAACTTCCTGTATGAGCTGAAAAAGACCCTGAGCGGCAGCCTGAATGGCTGATTTTATTTGAAACGGAGGGAAACGAATGGCAGAGATACACGTTCTCGACAAGCACACGGCAGAACTCATTGCCGCCGGTGAGGTGGTTGAGCGGCCCGCATCGGTCGTCAAGGAGCTTCTGGAAAACTCCATCGACGCCGGTGCGTCTCAAATCACCGTCTCCATCGAGTCGGGCGGCGTCCGTCTGATTGAGATCAGCGACAACGGCACCGGCATCGAGGCAAAATACATCCCCACGGCTTTCATCCGCCATGCCACCAGCAAGATCCGGACGGAAGACGACCTCACCAGTATTCACACGCTGGGCTTCCGCGGCGAAGCGTTGGCCTCTATCGCCAGCGTGGCCCGCGTCGAAGTGCTCACCCGCACCGAGGCCGACGAGTGCGCTTCCCTCTACCGGATCGAGGGCGGGGAAGAGCAGCCCATCGAGCCGGGTGCGCGAGGCGTCGGCACCACCATCCGGGTCCGTGACCTCTTTTTCAACACGCCCGCCCGGATGAAATTCCTCAAAAAGGATTCCAGCGAGGGTACTTTCGTGGCCGACATCGTGGGCCATGTGGCCCTGAGCCACCCCGAGGTGAGTTTCAAGTTCATCCGCGAAGGCAAGCTGCAGTATGTCACCCCCGGTGACGGCCAGCTCCGCAGCGCGGCTTACGCCGTGCTGGGCCGGGAGTTCAGCCGTGACCTCGTGGAGGTGGATAACCGCGAGGGCGTCTACCGCGTCTGGGGTCTCATCACCCAGCCCCGCAGCTGCCGCGCCAGCCGCAGTATGCAGTATTTCTATATCAATGGCCGCTATGTCCGCAACCGCACCATGATGGCGGGCATGGAGATGGCGTTCAAGGGTACCACGATGCAGGGCAAGTTTCCTGGAGGGATCCTGCTTCTTGAGATGCCCGCCGACCTTGTGGATGTCAACGTCCATCCGGCAAAAACAGAAGTCCGCTTTGCCCGGGAAAACGACATCTTCGACCTCGTCTACCATGCCGTCAAGCTGGCACTGAGCCAGCCGGGTACAGGGGAGAGACAGTTCGTCTTTGACAGCGAGAAAGAGGATGATGCATCCAACGAACATGAAAATAGCGGAAATAAAGGGAAAAATGCTGTAAAGAATAATAGCTTTACAGGACTTTCGGCGGTAATTTCGGGCCAGGCAGAGCCGGGAAGCCTGCCGTACCTGGAGGAAAAACCTCTCCACCCGGCGGCACCGGCAGCGTCTGTGACACCCCGCCCGACACAGCCCTCTGCCCCGGAGCGGGACATCCTCCCGCTGCCCGTAAAAGCCCCGGAAAAGGCTGCGTCGGCATCGGAACACACATGGACAACGGTTGCGGCCTCCGAGCCTCTTCCGATGAACGCTGCCCTCCACAGTCCTGAGCCGCCGCAGGAGGAAAGCGTCCTTGAGCCGCCGCCCTTCCGGGCTGCATCCAGTGAGTCGCAGCTGGACATCGAGGCAGACATCGACCTGCCGGATGTCACCCGCGACCACATGGCCGCGTGGGAGCCTGCCCCGGATGAACCGGAGCGTCCGCCGCTGCCGGAGGCTTCGGATGAACCTCAGCAGAGCGCAGCCCCGGAGCAGCTGGGCTTTGACGTTCAGGACGGCCCCGAGCCTCTGCGGTATGTGGGCGAGATCTTCCGCACCTATATCCTCGCGGAGCGGGGCGACGAGATCTGCATCATCGACAAGCACGCCGCCCACGAGCGCCAGCTCTTCGAGAAGCTGGCTGCCCACTACGGCGATGTCCCCAGCCAGCTCCTCCTGGAGCCGCTGGTGGTGGAGCTCTCCGCCGAGGAAAAGACTGCTCTGCTGACCAACCTCGACCTGCTGGAAAGCGCCGGCCTCGAGGTGAGCGATTTTGGCGGCAGCTCGGTCTGCCTGCGCTCGGTCCCCGCTGATGTGGAGCAGAGCAGTGCCGAAGATCTGTTGGTCGAGCTGGCGGCAAAGCTGGCCCACGGCAGCCGCGACGCGTTGAACGAGCGGACAGAGTGGGTGCTCCACTCCATCTCCTGCCGCGCCGCCATCAAGGCGGGCGACCACACCTCGCCGCAGGAGCTGATGGCACTGGCCGAAAAAATTCTCTCCGGCGAAGTGCCGCCCTTCTGCCCCCATGGGCGCCCCTGCGTCCTCAAACTCACCCGAAAGGAGCTGGAAAAGCAGTTTGGCCGAATCGTGTGATAAAAATCAGAAGCATCCGGTGCTGGCCGTCGTCGGCCCCACTGCCACCGGCAAGACCGCTCTTGGCGTGGCGCTGGCCGAAGCTTTCGAGGGCGAAGTCATCAGTGCCGACTCGATGCAGATCTATAAAGGATTAGATGTCGGTACGGCGAAGGTCGCACCCGACGAGACCCACGGCATCCCGCACCATGCGGTGGATATTCTGGAGCCGGACGAGCCCTTCAGTGTGGCGGATTTCGTCGCGCTGGCCGGAACGATCGAGGCGGACATTTCCGCCCGGGGCTGTCTGCCCATCCTCGTGGGCGGCACGGGCCTCTATGTCCAGAGCTTTTTATACGGTGTCCGCTTCGCCGCCGAGAAGACGCCGGACGGCCTGCGGGAACAGCTGGCCGCAGAGCTGGCGGAAAAAGGTCCGGAGGCCATGTACAAAGAGCTGCAGGCTGCCGACCCGGAAGCCGCCGCCGCCATCCACCCGAACAATCAGGTGCGGGTTCTGCGGGCGCTGGAACATTTCCGTGCCACCGGCAAGCGTCTGAGCGAGCAGAAGGCCCAGTCCCTCCCACTGGAGCGTCCCTATCGTTCGCTGGTGCTGGGGCTGGACTTTCCCGATCGCACCCAGCTCTACCGCCGCATCGACCTGCGGGTGGACAAGATGCTGGACGCCGGTCTCCTCGATGAGGCAAAGCTGGTCTATGACCACCGCCAGACCTACCGCACGGCAGCGCAGGCCATCGGCTACAAGGAGTTCTTCCCCTATTTTGAGGGGACGGCCCCGCTGGATGCCTGCACCGAAAAGCTCAAGCAGGCCTCCCGCAACTACGCCAAGCGTCAGCTGACCTGGTTCCGCCATATGGACGGCGTGGTCTGGCTGGACGCCTCTGCGCCGGACGTTACAGCCCGGGCCGTGCAGCTGGCCCAAGAATTTTTAGCGAAAGGGTGACCTTTTATGATGGATAGACCACGCTCTGATCCCGGCGCGTCCAGCGCTTTGGGCAAGCTGGCAGGCTTCGTCATCGCCGTCGTGGTGCTGGCGGGCATCTATGTGGGCTATCAGGCCCTGCAGGTGCTCTTCCCGCCCAACACCTACGAGACGGCGCTTCTTGCCACTGTGGCGGATACGGTGGACGCCGACGGCGTTCTCCTCTTCGATGAGGTCTATGTTCCCGGCGGCGGAACGCTGGGCTATCTCGCGGCCGACGGCGAGCGCGTCTCGGCAGGGGCTGCGGTAGCGGAGCTCTACAGCAGCCCGGAACAGGCGGGTCTCCGCCAGCAGCTCACCAGCCTGAACGACCAGATCGAGCTTCTGCAGCGCTCTCAGAATACCACCGCCACCCAGCTGGATTCCCTGAAAAAAGAGCGGGCTTCCGCGCTTTATGATATGATGGATGCGCTGGACAGCTCTGCCTACGACGAGACAGCCCAGGGTGAAGAGAACTACATCCTCGCTCAGAACAAGCTCTGGGTCATCACCGGTGAAGTCTCGGACTTCTCGGCCCAGATCGCCTCCCTCACCGAGCAGTCGGCGCAGGTGCAGGCCCAGCTGGGGGGGCCGACCCAGATCACCGCCCCTCAGACGGGTTACTTCATCCGCAGCTCTGCCAGCGGGCGGCTCAACGCCGGGGCAGACGACATCCTCGCGCTGAACACCACCGACCTGCAGGCATATCTGAACTCTGACCCCGAGCTGCCGCTGGACAGCTGCGCAGGCAAGATCGTCTCGGGCTTTGCGTGGCGGTATGTCGGCCTCTGTTCGGCCAAGGAAGGGGAGAAGCTGCTGGGCGACAACGGCAAGCCCCTGACCCGCTCGGTGAAGATAAAGTTCCCCGGCCAGATGGAGACGCCCCTCAAGGCCTCCGTCTCCGAGGTGACCATCGACGAAGCGACCGGACTGGCCCGCTTTGTCATCACCTGCGAGATCATCAACGGCGATGTGCTGCGGCTCAACCGGGCCAGCGCCCAGATCATCGTGGACGAGACCACCGGCCTGCGCGTTCCCATCGACGCGATCCATTATCTGAAAGAGGACGGCACCGAGTCTGAGACGCAGGGCGAGAACTACATCCCGGGCGTCTATGTCAAATACGGCAATCTTGCCCGTTTCTGCAAGATCGACCCCGTGGATAATGACCATCCGCTGGTGACGGACGGCGAGTACCGCATCGTCATGCCCAGCAGCTCGGATAAGACAAAAACCGTCAGCGAAGTCCGCCTTTACGATGAGATCATCGTCTCCGGACAAAATTTGTATGATGGAAAGCTTTTGTAGTTATTGACATCTGACGCAAAAAATCAGATAATAGAAAAAGCTATTAGCAACTCTTTTTCACAAAGGGGTGCCAGGCAGCGTGAGCTGCCCGAATGAAAGGAGCAAGTTTCTATGTCTTTTGTGGACAGCCTGAAAAAAGGGCTTTTCGGCAGTGAGGACGATTACGACGATCAGTACATGGACGACGGTCCTCAGATGGTGAATAACAACAACGGTCTCGGCGTCGCAGGCAACGAGGAAGAGGACGAGCCCGAAGAGGGCGCAGCCCCCAAGCGGAACGGCAAGGTGGTCAACATCCATGCGACCACCCAGCTCAAGGTCGTTCTGGTCAAGCCTGAGCACTTCGAGGATGCCAGCACGATTGCAGACCACCTGAACAACAAGCGCACCGTCGTGCTGAATCTGGAATCCACCAACAAGGAAGTTTCCCGCCGTCTGGTGGACTTCCTCTCCGGTGTAGCCTACGCCAACAACGGCCAGATCAAGCGGGTGGCCAACAGCACCTTCATCATTACTCCCTACAATGTAGACATCATGGGCGACCTGCTGGACGAGCTGGAGAACAATGGCGCGTTCTATTGATACCCAGCAAAGTGCCGTGCGGGGCTTCGTCCCGGCGCAGAACGATGAGGAACGCTTCCTCATGCGTCATGTCGAGGATCTGGCCCGCGCTGCCTTTGGCCGGGGCATCGCCCGTTATTCGGCGTTCCTGAGCGACAGGGAACAGCAGCTGGCGCAGGCGGCACTCAACCGTGCCGGTGCGCCGGAGGAAGGCTGCCGCTTCGAGGGCGGCTGGCCCGACGCCGAGCGCCGGGTGCTCTGCCTCGAGCCGGAAGACTGCTATCCTGCAAGCCCTGTCTGCTGCGTCCGGCTCAGGTGCCGTGCGCTGGCCGGGGCGCAGCTGCCCGTCCATAAGGACTATCTGGGCAGCCTGATGGGGCTCGAGCTTCGCCGCGAGGCGCTGGGCGACATCGTCCTGCCGCCGGAGGAGCCGGGTACCGCTTATCTGTTCGCGCTGGAGCCTGCTGCAGCCCTTATCTGTCAGGAGCTGCGCAGTGTGGGCCGCACCGAGGTGACGGCTCAGCAGCTGGCGCTGGACGAAGTACCGGAGTTTGCACAGGCAGAGCGCCGGTTACAGACCGCGACCGTGTCGTCGCTGCGTCTGGATGCTGTACTTGCCGCCATGCTGCGGTGCAGCCGGGGCATGGCCGCAGAGCTTGTGGCAGCGGGAAGGGTAGAGATCAACCATCTGCCCGTTTCCAGCGCCCATGCGCCGGTATACGAATCTGACGTGTTCACAGTGCGGGGCAAAGGGCGCTTCCGCCTCACAGCCCTGCCGGGCAAGAGCAAAAAAGACCGACAGATCATCGAGTTCTTCCAATATTGAGAAGGACGACTGGATAAAATGGAGGAGATCATTATGCTGACACCGCAGGACGTGCGCTCTGTCCAATTCGAAAAGAACCTCCGCGGCTACCGTACCGAGGATGTTGACCGCTTTCTGGATAAAGTAGAGCAGCAGCTCGGGCAGGATGCGGAGCAGATGGAGGCCCTGCGCAAGCAGGTGGCCGACCTGACTGCCGAGAACGAGACCCTGCGCCGCAATATGCAGAGCTATGAGGCCGACGGCGATATGCTCAAGAGTGCCCTCATCAACGCGCAGCGCATGGGTGAAAACGTCATCCGCGAGGCCAACCAGAAGGCCGAAGACATCCTGCACCGTGCAAATCTGCGCGGCGACGACATCATCCGGGATGCCAACGAGCTGCTGCAGAAGGCCAGCGACCGCGCCGACGAGATCATCAGCGAGGCCAACGACAAAAAGCTGGCCGAAGAGCGTGAATATGACCGCGTTCGTCTCGAGGTCACCCGCTTCAAATCCGACGTGCTGAACCTCTACCGCACCCATGTGGAGTCCCTGAGCCGTCTGCCGGAGTTCCAGCAGAAAGAAGAGACCCCCGCACAGGATGCCGAGGCTGAGCTGCCCGAAACCGAGGATGCCGATACCACCGAGGAAGCAGCACCCGCTGCGGACGCTGCCGAGACGGAAGACGCCGCCCCCGAGAAGGCTGGCGAGGACTTCTGGGAGAAGGACGAATCTCAGCTCAAGCTCGACCCGCCCCCGGCAGACCCCAACGCTGTCTTTCAGGGCGTGAGCTTCAGCGAATAATTCCCTAAGCATCGACAGCAAGGCACCATTTGTGTGCCGTAAAGCTGTTTTGATAAAATAAGCGCATAGCTGCGCTGTTTGCGACCGCAAAACCAATAGAGGAGAGTGTAAAACCAGTGGCTAAGAATAAGTCTCAGTACGACAGTACTCTGAATCTGCCCAAGACCCTGTTTGAGATGCGCGCCGGCCTGCCCAAGAAGGAACCGGTCATGCTCAAGGATTGGGACGACAACGACCTGTACAACCAGCTCATGAAGCACAACGAGGGCAAACCTCAGTTCATCCTGCACGATGGCCCTCCGTATGCCAACGGCAATATCCACATGGGTACCGCGCTGAACAAGATCATCAAGGACATCATCATCCGCGAGAAGAACATGGAGGGCTTCCAGGCTCCCTATGTGCCCGGCTTTGATACCCACGGCCTGCCCATTGAGCTGAAGGCCCTGTCCTCCGTCGGCGAGAAGAAGAAGGACATCTCCAAGCTCGAGCTGCGCCAGATCTGCGAGAAGTTCGCCACCGAGCACATCGACATCATGAGCGACCAGTTCAAGCGTCTGGGCGTTATCGGCGATTTTGAGCATCCCTATCTGACCCTCAAGCCCGAGTTTGAGGCCCGTCAGATCGAGATCTTCGGCGAGATGGCCAAGAAGGGCTATATCTACAAGGGTCTGAAGCCTGTCTACTGGTGTCCCGACTGCCGCACCGCTCTGGCTGAGGCCGAGATCGAGTACGGCGAGGACGAGTGCGACTCTATCTTCGTCCGCTTCCACGTCTCTCAGGACCCCAACGGCGTTCTGGCAAAGCACGGCATCCCGATGGAGAAGACCTACTTCGTCATCTGGACCACCACCACCTGGACCCTGCCCGCCAACGAGGCCATCTGCCTGAACGGCCAGTTCGAGTACTCCTTCGTCAAGATCGGCGATGAGTTCCACATCATGGCCACTGACCTGGTCAAGAGCGTCATGGATGCCTGCCACATCACCGAGTATGAGGTGGTGGGCGAGCCTGTCAGCGGTGCAGAGTTCGAGCTGATGCGCTATAACCACGTCTACCTGCCCAAGGAAGGCTGGGTCATCCTCGGCGACCACGTCACGCTGGAAAGCGGCTCTGGCTGTGTCCACACCGCCGGCGGCCACGGCGTCGATGACTTCAACGTCTGCCAGAAGTACCCCCAGATCCCCATCACCGTCCCCGTGGACGACGGCGGCTATCTGACCGAGCAGGCCGGCAAGTACGCAGGCCAGCGCGTCTGGGCTTCCAACAAGACCATTCTGGCCGACCTGACCGCCGCCGGCGCTGTCATGGGCCAGCTGCACATCAAGCATCAGTATCCGCACTGCTGGCGCTGCCATAACCCCATCATCTTCCGTGCTACCGAGCAGTGGTTCTGCTCCATCGCCAAGTTCCGTGAGGACGTCTACAAGGCCATCGACACCGTGACTTGGATGCCGGACTGGGGCCATGACCGTATGCACGGCATGGTGCGCGACCGCAACGACTGGTGCATCAGCCGTCAGCGCACCTGGGGTGTGCCTATCCCGGCCTTCTACTGCAAGAAGTGCGGCGCTTACCATATCACCGACGCCACCATCAAGGCCGTCAGCGACCTGTTCCGCAAGGAGGGTTCCGACGCCTGGTATAAGTATGACGCGGAGCAGATCATCCCCGCTGGTGAAGTCTGCGAGAAGTGCGGCGCTTCCGAGTGGACGAAGGACACCGACATCATGGACGTCTGGTTCGACTCCGGCTCCACCCATGCTGCCGTTCTGGAAGAGCGCCCCGAGCTGCGCTTCCCGGCCGATCTGTATATGGAGGGCGGCGACCAGTTCCGCGGCTGGTTCCAGTCCAGCCTGCTGACCAGTGTCGCAAGCAAGGGCTGCGCACCCTATAAGTCCGTTCTGTGCCACGGCTGGGTCGTGGACGAGCAGGGCAAGCAGATGCACAAGAGCGCCGGCAACGGCGTCGAGCCCAGCGAGATCATCAAGGACTACGGCGCTGACATCATCCGCCTGTGGGTGGCTTCTTCCGACTACACCGTCGATGTGCGTGCCGGCAAGAACATCTTCAAGCAGCTGAGCGAGGCCTACCGCAAGATCCGCAACACCGCCCGCTTCATTCTGGGCAACCTCGACGGCTTCGACCCCAACACCGACTGTGTGGCTGACGACCAGCTGCAGGACATCGACCGCTGGGCTCTGGCTGCGCTGGATGACCTCATCGTCAACACCAACGCCGGTTATGCTGTGTATGACTTCAACAAGGTCTACCACGCTGTCTACAACTTCTGCGTCGTGGCCATGTCCAACTTCTATCTGGACGTCACCAAGGATCGCCTGTACTGCACCAACGGCACTGGCCGCAAGGCTGCGCAGACCGCGATGTACAAGATCCTCGTCGCTCTGGACAAGATCATCGCTCCCATCCTCTGCTTCACCAGCCAGGAGATCTGGGACTTCCTGCCCAAGACCGAGGCTATGAACAAGTACGTCGTCTTCGAGGATATGCCGAAGGCTGGCCAGTACGCAGCTGACGATGCCTTCAAGGCCAAGTGGGCGCAGCTCATCGCTGTCCGCGACGAGGTCAAGAAGGTCCTCGAGCAGGCCCGTGCAGATAAGCAGATCGGCGCTTCTCTCGAGGCTTCCGTCACCCTGTACTGCAATGACGCCGTCTACGACCTGCTCAACAGCATCCCGATGGACGAGCTGGCCGACCTGATGATCGTCTCCCATGTGGAGCTGGTCAAGGGCGAAGGCGGCGCAGCCAGCGCTGTCGAGGGCCTGGGCGTTGCTGCTGCACACGCCACCGGCGACAAGTGCGAGCGCTGCTGGAAGTACTCCGCAGACATCGGCACCCACGCTGCTCATCCCACTCTGTGCGCACGCTGCGCCGCTGTTGTGGAGGGCTAAACCATTTCGTATCTCTGGCGGCGCACCCGGCGCAAAAGGGGGCGCCGCCTTTTTCAAAAAATCAGGAGAAACTATGGCATATGTCATTCTGAATCTGGTCTGTGTGGCCGCGCTGGTGGGCATCGACCAGGCCATCAAGCTCTGGGCTACCCAGTATCTGGCCCCTGTGGAGGCCATCACCGTCATCCCGCATGTGGTGGAGCTGCGCTTCGTGCTCAATCAGGGCATGGCGTTCAGTCTGCTGAGCGGAAAGCAGCTCTTCCTTATCCTCGCCACCAGCGCTGCGCTGCTGCTCGTAGCCTATCTGCTGTTCTTCCGCAGCCGCGGCAAGCTCCTGCAGCAGAGCGCCTTCATCCTCGTGCTGGCCGGCGGCATCGGCAACCTCATCGACCGTGTGCTGAACGGTGAGGTCGTGGACTACATCAACCCGCTGTTCATCGACTTTGCAGTCTTCAACTTCGCCGACATCCTCGTCTGCGTCGGTGTGGCGCTCTGGGTGCTGGTCATCCTGCTGGAAGAAGTGGAAGATAAGCCCTCGAAGGAGCAGTAAACCATGGAACAGCGTGAATTTATCGTGGAGGCGGAGGCCGCAGGCCAGCGCATCGACCGCTTCCTCAGCGGGGAGGACACCGGCCTTTCCCGCAGTGCGCTGCAAGGCCTCGTGGCTGAGGGTCATGTGCTCTGCAACGGCAAAAGCATCGCCAAGAGCCTCAAACTCAAGGCGGGGGACACCATCCTGCTGGAAATTCCTGACGCAAAGCCTATCGAGGCTGTGCCGCAGGACATCCCGCTGGACATCGTGTATGAGGACGACCACCTTCTGGTGGTGAACAAGCCCAAGGGCATGGTCGTCCACCCGGCCCCGGGCAACCCGGACGGCACGCTGGTGAACGCCCTGCTCTGGCACTGCAAGGGCAGCCTCTCGGGCATCGGCGGTGAGATACGCCCCGGCATCGTCCACCGCATCGACAAGGACACCAGCGGCCTGTTGGTGGTGGCGAAAGATGACGCCACCCACATCGGCCTGTCCCAGCAGATGGCGGTTCACAGCGTGGAGCGCGCCTACCAGACCGTCGTCTACGGCGGTTTTGCGCAGGACGAGGGCTTCGTGGAGGCAAATCTGGGCCGCTCCAAGACCGACCGCAAGAAGATGGCGGTCTACCCGGCCAGCGAGCCCCACACCAAGTATGCCTACACCGGCTATAAGGTGCTGGAGCGCTTCGGCGGCTTCACCCTGCTGGAATGCCGCCTCAAGACGGGCCGCACCCATCAGATCCGCGTCCACATGGCGTCCATCCAGCATCCCGTGGCGGGCGACCCGGTGTATGGCCCCCACAACTGCATCACCAAGCTCCACGGCCAGTGCCTCCACGCAAAGACATTGGGCTTCATCCACCCCATCACGGGGGAGCATCTCCGCTTCGACTCGGAGCTGCCGGAGTATTTCACCCACTTTATTGCATCGCTCAGGAGGGGGACTGTATGACGAAACTTCTCGATTCTACGCTCGTACTCTGCGATCTGGACCATCTCCTTTTGGCCGGTGACGGCAACATGCCGCAGGTCGTGCGGGATGTGCTCCAACTGTTTTCCAGCCGGGGCGGCAGGCTGACGGTCTTCAGCCAGCGTTCGCCCCGGGCCGTCCGCGCCGTGCTGGGTGGACTGCGCCTTGCTGCGCCCGCGCTCACCTGCGGCGGTACGCTGGCCTACCGGTTCTCGGAGGGCAGCGGCCAGCCACTGTGCAGCTTCGCGGGCTGTGAGGAATCCATCTTCAAAAAACTGCCCGCAGCTGTGGGCCTCGGCATTGCGCTGCAGATGGCCGACGGCTCTACCCGTGTGCTGCGGATGAGCACCGCCCTCGAGCGCCATCTGCGCCGGGAGTTCACCCCCTTTACGCTGTGCAGTCCCGCCGACGTCAAGGGTGAGGACGTGCTGCGCATCCTGCTCTATCAGGACCGTCAGCAGCTGCCCATTCAGGCCCTGCTGGAAAAGGCACTGGGGGACAATGCCGCCATGCTGCGCTCGGAGCGCACCGGTATGGACGTCATGGTGCTGACACCGGGTGCCGTCTCAGCGGAAGCGATGCTGGGCGCGGTCTGTCTGCCTGTCAACTGCACGGCTGACCAGCTCACCGTCGCCGCCGGGTGCAGCCAGATGCTCGAGCTGGTCCGTCAGGCCAAACAGAGCGTCGTTCCGGCAGATGCCCCGGTGGAGCTGCGCCTTGCTGCCAGCCAGACGACCCTGACCGACCACGACACCGGCGCAGCCGCAGAGTTTTTCTATGGCCTTGTGCGAAGTGCCGAAGCTGCATCGTAAAGATTGTGTAAAGTCTCCTGCAAATTTTCCGCAGGAGACTTTCTTTTTGGAAGGATTTCGAGTACAATGAGAGAAACTATGCTAAGCCATGGTGAGCGCCGCTTTCTGGCACTGGCGGCAGCAGCGGCGGTCTGCATTGTCAGTCTGGCGTTCTGGTATGCCGTGCCGCCATCCCCGGCGCAGGCTTCGTCAGCGGCAGTCGAGCCTCTGCGGGAGTCCTTCCGCGTGGACCTCAACACCGCCGGGGTGGACGCTATGACCACACTGCCCGGCCTCGGGGAGAAGAAAGCGAGAGCCATTCTGGAATATCGACTTGCCCATGGCCGATTCCAGAGCCTCGATGAGGTGGCACAGGTGCCGGGCGTTACGCAGGATATGATAGACGAATGGCAGGGCCTCGCCTATGTGAGCTGAGAGGGGAGACCTTCTCGGGAAAAAGGAGTTATCATGAGTGAAGAGAGCATTTTTATCAACCGGGAATTGAGCTGGCTGGACTTCAACCGCCGCGTGCTGGTGCTGGGCAAGGATAAAAATGTCCCGCTGGCCGAACAGCTCAAGTTTCTGGCCATCTACGGCTCCAATCTGGACGAGTTCTTCATGGTGCGCGTCGGCTCGCTTCAGGAGCGCGCCAACCTCATGCGCGGCAAGAAGGAAAAGCGGGAAAACAAGACGAACATGACGGCGGAAGAGCAGCTTGCCGCCATCATGCCCAAGACCGCTCAGCTCCAGGAGGACTGCGACAAATTCTACGCCAAAGCGCTGGAAAATCTGTCCGCCTGCGGCTACCGCAAGGTGGATTTCGATAAGCTGAGCAAAGAGGACGAGCACTTCTGGAAAAAGTATTTCCAGAGTGAGCTTTTCCCCATCCTCAGCCCCCAGATCGTGGACAGCCGCCACCCGTTCCCGTTCCTGCGCAATAAGGAGATCTATCTCGGCGTCCTCCTTCACGAAAAGCACACCTCGGAGCACACCCTCGGCATCGTACCCATCTCAAGCCAGATGGAGCGGATGCATTTCGTCCGGAAGGACAATGAGACCTGCTTTGCCCTGACGGAGGAGCTGGTGCTCCATTATGCGGCCCTCATCTTCGGCAAGGAAAATGTGCAGGAAAAGTGCCTCTTCCGGGTCACCCGCAACGCCGACATCGACGTGAAAGAGGGCATGATGGACCATGACATCGACTACCGCGAGATCATGGCCGATCTGCTCAAGCGCCGCCGCAAGCTGGCCGCCGTCCGTCTGCAGGTCATCCCCGCCGCACCGCAGGTCGCTCAGCTGCTCTGCAGCCGCCTTGAGCTGACCCACAAGCGGGTCTTCGTCCAGAAGAGTCCTCTTGACCTGAGCTTCTTCTACAAGCTCACCTCCCGCATGGAGTCCGACGGCCACCCCGAACTGTTCTATACGCCTGCCCGGCCTATGCTGCCCCCGCAGGACTACGACCTTGCCGCCGAGGTGGAAAAGCACGATGTGCTGTTGAGCTACCCGTACCAGTCCATCCGCCCCTTTATTGCGATGCTGAAAAAGGCCGCGCAGGACCCCGACGTCATCTCCATCAAGATGACGCTCTACCGCATGGCCCGCGAGTCTCAAATCGTACAGGCCCTCGTGGAAGCCGCCGAGAACGGCAAGGAAGTCGTGGCGCTGGTGGAGCTACGCGCCCGCTTTGACGAACAGAACAACATCGACTGGTCGAAGCACCTCGAGGAAGCCGGATGCACGGTCATCTATGGCTTTGACGACTACAAAGTCCACTCCAAGCTGACTCTTATCACGAAAAAGAGCGCCCACGGCTACTCCTACATCACCCAGATCGGTACCGGCAACTACAACGAGAAGACCAGTGAGCTTTATACCGACTACTCCTTCATCACCGCCGACCTCGGCATCGGCGAGGAAGCGTCCAACGTCTTCCAGAACCTTGCCGTGCAGAAACTGACGGAAGAGAGCGAAAAGATGCTGGTAGCACCCCTCCGCTTCAAGAGCGTGCTGCTGGATGAGATGGACCGGGTCATCAACGCTGCCCGTCTGGGCCGCCCGGCTTCCATGATTTTGAAGAACAACTCCATCTCCGATAGAGATATTATCCTCAAGCTCGAGGAAGCCAGCTGTGCCGGTGTCCGCATCGACATGATCGTCCGCGGCATCTGCTGTGTCCGCGCCGGTGTGCCGGGCAAGACCGAAAACCTCCACATCCGCAGCCTCGTGGGCCGCTACCTCGAGCATGGCCGAATCTACAGCTTCTATGACGGCGTGAACACCCGCATCTATATCGCATCCGGCGACTTTCTCACCCGCAACACCGAGTGCCGCGTGGAAGTCGGCGTCCGGGTGGAAGACCCCGTGCTGAAGGAGAAGCTGGACAGCATCCTCCGCCTCCAGCTCAGCGACAACGTCAACGCCCGCGAGATGCAGCCGGATGGCAGCTACCAGAAAGTCAAGCCCGCCCCCGGCGAGCCGCTGGTGAACAGCCAGATGGGGATGTACGACCTTCTCCGCGACGACTGGACGGCCCGCGACAAAGCGCCTGCACCGGCTTCTGTCGCTGAGACGCCGAAGCCCCAGCCCGTCAAGGCTCCGGAAAAGCCTGCCGCACCGGCAAAGGCGGCACCTCAGCCCGCAAGACCCGCAGAGCCGGAAGAACAGCCAGTACAGCCGGAAAAGGCCGCTCCCGCCCCGATGCCCATCGTCGTCACCGAGAGCCGCCCCCGCCGCACCGGTCTGCTGAGCCGCCTGCTCGAACACTTCCTGAAATGATTCCCGATGCCGCTGGCCCGCAAGGCCGGCGGCATTTTATATTGTCCTGCCGCATACAGTACAGGAAACAGGAGGGACGCCGATGGGGACAAGACAGCATAAAACAAAAGGATGGGTGATTTTTGCGGTGTTCTGCGCTGTCCTGTTCTGCATGGCCGCTCTGCGGGCCTGTGCCGCAAAAGCCGCGCCCGAGGGCTGTTCGCTGAAACGGGTAAGGCCCGCGCAGACGGTCTGCTTCCCGCTGGGTACGACGGCATGGCGGGTCTCGGACGCCTACGGCTGGCGCACCGACCCCATCACCGGCGAAGAGACGTTCCATCGCGGCACTGACCTTGCCTGTTCGGAAGGTACGCTGGTGCTGGCCGCAATGGACGGCGTCGTCACTGCCGCCCGGCGGAGCGCGACCTACGGCAACTACCTCTGCCTGAGCCACAGCGGCGGGCAGGAGACGCTTTACGCCCATCTGCAATACCTCTTCGTTCGGGCCGGAGAGGTGGTGCAGGCAGGTCAGCCGCTGGGGACAGCGGGGGAGACGGGCCGCTCCACCGGGGCGCACCTTCACTTTGAGCTTCTGGAACAGGGCGTCCGCTATGATGCGGGGGCTCTGCTGGGCCTGCCATGAAGCGGCTCGTCCGGCTGGGGCCGCTGGTGTTCCGTGACCCGCTGCTGCTCTGCGGGGCGCTGTATCTGCTGCTCTGGTTCGACGCCAGCGGCTTCCTGCGCATCGGTCTGTGCGCCGCCATCCTCCACGAAATGGGTCATATCTTCGTCTATCTGCTCCTGTTCCGGCGCTTTCCCGTCATCGAAGTGACCATGACCGGTTTCTGTATGCGGACACGGGGTCAGACCCTCACCCGGGGGCAGACCTTTCTGCTCGCTGCCGCCGGGCCGGGCATGAATGCGCTCCTGGCCGCCATCTGGGCAATGAGGATGGAACAGTGTGCGACCATCCGGGGCAGTGCGTTCCTTGCGGCCAATCTGCTCACCGGGGCGTTCAACCTTCTGCCTGTCCCACCGCTGGATGGAGCTCAAATGCTGCGATGTCTGTTGCAATCTTCGCCCAAATAGGGTAAAATATATAAATATGCAATCCGTGTTGTTAAATGGAGGAACTTGATGTTTGATCCGAAACTGAAAGAAGCGCTGTCCCGGGTGCAGAAGCCGGGCCGTTACACCGGCGGCGAACCGGGCAGCGTCTATAAAAATAAAGACGAGGTAGACGTCCGCTTCGCGTTCTGCTTCCCGGACACCTACGAAGTGGGTATGTCCTTTCTGGGCGAAAAAATCCTCTACGAGCTGCTGAACAGCCACGAAAACTGGTGGTGTGAGCGCGCCTTTATGCCGTGGCTGGATATGAAGGCCGAGATGGAGCGCCTGAGCCTGCCCCTCTACACGATGGAGAGCAAAGACCCCCTCACGGCTTTCGACGCTGTGGGCTTTACGCTCCAATATGAGCTGTCCTACACCAACATCCTCGCCATGCTGGATCTGGCAGGCATCCCGTTCTACTCGAAAGACCGCGACGAAAGCTGGCCCCTCATCGTGGCGGGCGGCCCCTGTGCCTGCAACTCCGAGCCCATCGCCGACTTCTTCGACGTCGTCCAGCTGGGCGAGGGCGAAAACCAGCTGCCCGGCATCTGCGCCGAAATCGAAAAAGCCAAGAAAGAGGGCGGCGTCTCCAAGAAAGAGCTGCTGCTCCGCATTGCCAGGATCCCCGGCGTCTATATCCCGGCTTTCTACGACATCGAATACTACGAGGATGGCCGCGTCAAGTCCATCACCCCCAACGAGCCGGGCATCCCGGCGGTCATCACCAAGGCCATCATCAAGAACCTGAACGACTTTGCGCCCCCGACCAACTTCGTCGTCCCGATGGTGGGTGCCATCCAGGACCGCGCCAGCGTCGAGGTGCTGCGCGGCTGTGTGCGCGGCTGTCGGTTCTGTCAGGCAGGCTTCCTCTACCGCCCCATGCGCCAGCGCGACGCCAGCCTGCTGAACAAGGCCGCACAGGACCTCTGCGCCAACACCGGCTACGAGGAGCTGAGCCTTTCCAGCCTGTCCACCTCCGACCACAGCCAGCTCGAAGAGCTGCTGGACGATTTGAACGAGTGGGCGCCGAAAGAGCACGTCAGCCTGTCGCTGCCCTCTCTGCGGATGGACAACTTCTCCCAGAGCCTCATTGAAAAAACCACCAGGGTGCGTAAGAGCGGCCTGACCTTTGCCGCCGAGGCCGGCACCCAGCGCCTGCGCGACGTCATCAATAAGAACGTCACCTGGGACGAGATCGAAAAGACCTGCTCGCTGGCCTTCGCCAACGGCTACACCTCCGTCAAGCTCTACTTCATGATGGGCCTTCCCACCGAGACGATGGAGGACATCGAGGGCATCGCCGAGACCGCCCAGAAGGTGGTCGATTTGTTCTACTCCAATCCCAAGCACGCCAAGGGCCGCGGCGTGCAGGTGACCATCAGCTGCGCCTGCTTCGTGCCGAAGCCCCACACCCCCTTCCAGTTCGTCCCGATGGATACCGAAGAGATGCTGCAGGCCAAGCAGAAGCACCTGCTCGAAAGCGTCCACAGCCGCAAGATCAAGGTCAACTACCACGACAGCACCACCAGCTTCCTCGAGGGTGTCTTTGCCAAGGGCGACCGCCGCCTGGCTCCCGTCATCCTCGAGGCCTACAAGCGCGGCTGCTATTTCGACGGCTGGGAAGAGTGCTTCCAGTACGACACCTGGATGCAGGTCTTCGAGGACATGGGCATTGACCCCAAGTTCTACTGCCAGCGCGCGATCGGTCTGGACGAAGTGACCCCGTGGAGCCACATGGACTACGGCGTCACCCACGAATATCTGGTGCGGGAGTACAACAAGGCCCTCGCGGCTCAGACTACTCAGCCCTGCAACCGTGCCTGCCACGGCTGCGGCGCAAACCATCTGTTAGGAGGACCGTGCTTTGATTACAGTAAGGATCTCGTTTAAGAAGATGAACGAAGCCTCCTACATCTCCCTGCTGGATATGCAGCGGGTGATGCAGCGGGTGCTCAAGCGCAGCGGCCTGCCGGTGTGGCATACGCTGGGCTTCAATCCCCACATCTATATGACTTTTGCCTGCCCGCTCTCGCTGGGGCAGGAGAGCCAGTGCGAGTGCGTGGATGTCAAGACCGAGGCCGAAAACCCCGATTTTGCCCAGTGGCAGACGGCGCTGAACGCCATCATGCCTGCCGGAATCGAGGTCTACCGCGTGGAGCCGGTGAAGATGAAGGCCGACGCCATCGCTTACGCCTGCTACCGCATCCGCTACCCGGCGGACGCCGCGGAAAAGCTTGCGCAGTACAACTCCCTCGACAGCGTGCCGGTGGAGAAAAAGAGCAAGCGCGGCGTCAGGATGGTCGAGATGAAGGAGTATGTCCCCACTCTCGAGCTTGAGACGGAGGGGGAGAGCGTAAGCTTTGCGGTCTGCCTGCCTGCCTCGCAGGACCTGAACCTGAACCCCTCGCTGCTGACGGCGGCGCTGGAAGCAAAATTCGGTGTCCCGGCGGCGAACGCCTCCATCCTGCGCACCGAATTTCTGACGGCAGATAAGCAGAAGTTCGAATAAGAACGGTCTATCAGAGCGAGAGCGAAAATTTTTGCATAAATTTGCCCGAAACGCTTGCTTTTACGGGCGGTTTGTGCTATCCTATTAAGGCGTTAGTGTCCGCTGAGACCACAGCGGGGTTAATGACACATATCATTAAACGGGCGGTCCTCTGACGGCAGTTCGCCGTGTATGAACGTCTAAAAACAAATGGAGGAATTCAAAATGGACGCACTGAAGATTATTTCTGAAGGCAGCATCAAGGCTGAGAAGCCCCAGTTCAACGTCGGCGATACCGTCCGCGTTGATGTTCGTATCAAGGAAGGCGAGCGCGAGCGTATCCAGGCTTTCGAGGGTACCGTCATTGCTAAGAAGCACGGCGGCGTCGCAGAGACCTTTACCGTTCGCCGCGTTTCTTACGGCGTCGGCATCGAGCGTGTCTTCCCCATCAACAGCCCCTTCGTCGAGAAGGTCACTGTTGTCCGTAAGGGCAAGGTCCGCCGCGCAAAGCTGTTCTACCTGCGTGGTCGTACCGGCAAGGCTGCCAAGGTCAAGAGCGATATTTGATGATTCCCCGTTTCAAAGCGGGAGAAAAGGGGACAACTCGTTTGTCCCCTTTTTTCTGTTATACGGCGCTTTTGGCGCAGAGACAGAGAAAATAAAAACGGGCAGAAGCCCGGATAAAGAGGTGCATCGGATATGGAACAGTCACAGCCTGCTGTCCGTGGGCAGGGCCTGCTGGAATGGTACGAAGCGCTTATTTCGGCGGCGCTGGTGCTGGTGCTGGTGTTTTCCTTTTTCTTCCGTATCATTCAGGTGGACGGCGAGTCGATGGTGCCTACGCTGGAAAACGGCGATAAGCTCGTCGTCTGGGGCGCAGGCTATGAGCCTCAGCGGGGCGATGTGGTCATCGTGGACAGCTACACCAGCTATGGCCGCCCTCTGGTCAAGCGCGTCATCGCCAAAGGCGGCGACACCATCTCCATCGACTATGCCACCGGAACGGTAGAGGTCAATGGAAAGGTGCTGGAAGAGGATTACATCGCAGAGCCGACCTATCTGGGCTATGATGTGGAGTTCCCGTACACTGTGCCTGAGGGGACGGTGTTTGTGATGGGAGACAACCGCAACGCCTCGCTGGACAGCCGCTCGAGCTATGTCGGCTGCATCGACGAACAGGATATACTGGGCAAAGTGCTGCTCTGCTTTTTGCCCTTTTCGGATTTTGGAGTAGTAAAATGAACAATCAGGACACCCGGTTTGCAAACCAATATGCCATCCAGTGGTTCCCGGGCCATATGGCCAAGACGCTGCGGATGATGGAGCAGGAGATCCAGCACGTTGACGCAAGCCTTGTACTGCTGGACGCCCGCATCCCGCTGTCCAGCCTCAACCCGGAGATCGAGCGCATCACGGCCCGCAAGCCCAAGCTCTATGCGTTGAATAAAGCGGACCTCGCCGACCCCGCCGTGACGGAAGAGTGGATACGCTACTTCCACGAGGCGGACGCGGGCTGTGTCGCCATCAGCGCCAAGCAGAAAGGCGGCGCGAACGCTGTCAAGGCCGCGATCGAAAAGGAACTGTCCGGCCTGCTGGCACGCCGCCAGAACCGCGGCATGGCCGGTGCCAAGACGCAGGTCATGCTCTGCGGCATCCCTAATGTGGGCAAATCCACCTTCATCAATACCTTCGCAGGCTCTGCCCGCGCCAAGGCGGCTGACCGTCCCGGCGTGACCAAGGGCAAGCAGTGGGTCAGCACCGAAAAGTTCGACCTGCTGGATATGCCCGGTGTGCTCTGGAAGAAGTTTGATTCCAAGACCATCGCCTCGAATCTGGCCTTCATCGGCTCCATCAAGGATGACATCCTTGATGTCGAGGAGCTGGCCATGAACCTTTTGGATGAGGTGCGCCGCAACTATCCCGATCTCGTGGCCCAGCGCTACAAGCTGGATGCCGAGACGCTGGCTCTGCCGCCCTACGAGCTGATGGAGGCCATCGGCCGCAAGCGCGGTCTGCTGGTGCGGGGCGGTGAGGTGAACACCGAGCGCTGTGCCGTGATGCTGGTGGATGAGTTCCGCGCCTGCAAGTGGGGCCGCATTTCCCTCGAGCGCCCGCCCCAGCGGGACGACATGGCCGACTTTGCCGAGGAGGACGAGGAATGAAGCGCCGGACGGATGAGGAAATCTCCGCGCCGCTCTACGCCTACGACGCCGACATCCGGGCGCAGTATGGCTGTTTTGCGGGCGTAGACGAGGCAGGCCGCGGCCCGCTGTGCGGCCCGGTCTGCGTGGCCGCCTGCATCCTTGACCCCGAGGCTCCGGTCTACGGCATCAACGACTCCAAGAAGCTGAGCGAGAAAAAGCGGGAAGCTCTTTTCGACCAAATCGTTGAAAAGGCATTGGCTTACAAAATCGTCTTCGTCGGCCCCGACATCATCGACCGCGACAATATCCTGAATGCCACCATGGGCGGGATGCGTCAGGCCGTGGAGGGGCTGGACATCGTGCCGAACCTCGTCCTTGTGGATGGCAACCGCATCCCGGCCGGGCTGACCATGCCCGCACAGTCGGTGGTGAAGGGCGACGCCACCAGCGCCAGCATCGGTGCAGCGTCCATTCTGGCCAAAGTCAGCCGTGACCGCTATATGCTGGAGCTGGACAAGCAGTATCCCCAGTATCAGCTGGCAAAGCACAAGGGCTACGGCACCAAGCTCCACTACGAGCTCATTGCCCAGTACGGCATTCAGCCGTTCTACCGCCGCAGCTTCCTCAAAAAGCAGGGCTACTGGCCCGAGGGCAAGTGATGGACCGGGCAGGGACAGGCCGCAGGGGAGAGGCCGCCGCCGCGCGTTTCTACGAGAAGCAGGGTGCGGTCCTCATCACCCACAATTATCACACCCGGATGGGGGAGATAGACCTCATCCTGCGGGAACCGGACGGAACACTGGTGTTCTGCGAGGTAAAGACCCGCGCCAAAGACTCTCTGGATACCCCCGCTGCGGCGGTCAACGCCGCCAAACAGCGCCGTATCATCGCATCCGCCGCATGGTATCTCCAAAGCACCCATCAGAGCGACGAGCCGGTGCGTTTCGACGTGGCCGAAGTCGTCCCTCTTGACAGCGGGCGCTGGATGGTACATATTATAAAGGGTGCTTTTTGCGCAAAATAGCAGGAAGTGCCGGTGGGAAAAGGCAGAAAAACGGCTCTGGGCCGCTGCCGCACGACGAGGCCAAGTGATGGACCTTCTGGCAAAAAGGAGCGATAACGATGAAATTTTTCAGCACGAGAGACCATTCCCGTATTGTGACCGCCTCTCAGGCAATCGCACAGGGCCTGTCGGATGAGGGCGGCCTGTTCGTCCCGGAAAGCTTTCCGCAGGTGGATGTGGAGGCATTGTGCCAGCTGGATTATCCGGAGCTGGCCGCTGCCGTCGTCAGCGAATATCTGACCGATTACTCGAAAGACTTCCTCGCTGAGGCTGCTCGCACGACTTATGGTGAGGCCTTCGGCGGAAAGGCCGGTCATCTGGCCACGGTGGAGGGCGATACCTATGCCCTTGAGCTGTGGCACGGCCCGACCTGTGCTTTCAAGGATTATGCCCTTCAGCTGATGCCGAAACTCCTCGTGGAGGCAAAGAAGAACCTCTCCCGCACCGAAAAGACCCTCATCCTCGTGGCGACCAGCGGCGACACCGGCAAGGCCGCGCTGGACGGCTACCACGACATCCCGGGCGTCGAGATCGCCGTGTTCTACCCCACGGGCGGCACCAGCGAGATCCAGCGTCTGCAGATGGCCACGCAGGAGGGTGCAAATGTCGCTGTCTATGCCGTGCGCGGCAACTTCGACGACGCCCAGACCGGCGTGAAGAAGGTCTTCGGGGATAAAGCCATTGCGGCCAGACTGGCCGAGCGGAACATCCGCCTTTCCAGCGCCAATTCCATCAACTGGGGCCGCCTCGTGCCGCAGATCGTCTATTACTTCGCCGCTTATGCCCAGCTGCTCAAGGCGGGAAAGATCGCCTTCGGCGACAAGGTCGATTTCTGCGTCCCCACCGGCAACTTCGGCGACATTCTGGCCGGCTACTACGCAAAGCAGATGGGCCTGCCCGTCGGCAAGCTGGTCTGCGCCTCCAACCAGAACAACGTCCTGACCGACTTCCTTTCCACCGGTACTTACACCGCAAAGCGGGAGTTCTATAAGACCACTTCGCCCAGCATGGACATCCTCGTGTCCTCGAACCTTGAGCGCCTGCTCTACCACGTCACCGGCAGCGATGCCGAAGTGGCCGGACTGATGAAGAGCCTGAACGAGACGGGCGGCTACACCGTCCGTCCCGAGACGCTGAAGGCCATTCAGGAGAGCTTCGACTGCGGCTGGAGCAGTGAGGAACAGGTGGCAGGGGAGATCCGCGCCCGCTACGAGAAGGACGGCTACCTCTGCGACACCCATACGGCGGTGGCTTTCCATGTTGCCGCCCAGAAGAAGCGGGACGGCGTGCCGATGGTGGTGCTTTCCACCGCCTCGCCCTTCAAGTTCCCGCGCAGCGTGCTGGAAGCGCTGGGCCACACTGCCCCCGAGAACGACTTCGAGGCCATGCAGGCGCTGGAAGAGGCTACCGGCCGCACCGCTCCCGCAAGTCTCGCCGTCCTGCGCCAGAAGGCCGAGCGGTTCAGCACCGTCATCGACCCGGCTCAGATCGCGGAGGTGGCACTGGGCTGTCAGGCTTGACGAAAACCAGAACAGGAGTAAATAAACTATGGCACTTTTTGTGCTTGGCGATACCCACCTTTCCCTGGGCGGCTCCAAGCCGATGGACGTTTTCCCCGGCTGGAACGGCTATGTGGAACGGCTGGAGGCCAACTGGCGCAAGCTCGTAAAACCTGAGGACACCATTGTCCTCGCAGGCGACATCAGCTGGGCCATGCGCCTTACCGATACCCGCAGGGATTTCGAATTTCTGCAGCAGCTGCCCGGCCAGAAGCTCATTATGAAGGGCAATCACGACTATTGGTGGACCACCGCCAACAAGATGAACGCCTACCTGAAAGCCGAGGGCTTCGATACACTCCACATCCTGCACAACAACTCCTACTCCGTGGAGGGCTACGCCATCTGCGGCACCCGGGGCTGGCTGTTCGATGTGGGGGAGCCTCACGACGAAAAGGTGATGAACCGGGAGATAGGCCGCTTGAAGATGAGCCTCGACGCCGCAGAACCCGGGCTGGAAAAGCTGGTGTTCCTGCATTACCCGCCGGTCTACACCGGTACCAGCGCCCCCGAGATCGTGGCAACACTGAAAGCCTACGGCATCAGGACCTGCTACTACGGCCATCTGCACGGCAATGCCATCCGCTATGCGGTGCAGGGTGATGTGGACGGCATCCGCTACAAGCTTGTCAGCGCTGATGGTCTGCGGTTCTGCCCCTACCGCATCAACTGAGGCAGAGACCAGAACAGCAGAAATGACAAAAAGTCAAAATTTGGGGTGGCAATTCTATCACGACCGTGCTATAATAAATTGTGACGCGATTGTTGCACCCAATTTGAGCGCGCGCGTCCCCGCATTTCGCAAACAGCAAGGACGCGGTGCGCGGTTGCAGGCGGCAGTTTTCCCGCTGCCCCAACGCAATAGAATATTTGAGTGGAGGATACACAAATGAATTTCATCAAGTGCGAAAAGCTCGAGAAGAGCATGGCAGAGCTGCAGTTCTCCATCGACGCTGAGGCTTTCAAGGCTGCAGTTGCCGATGTTTTCAAGAAGGAGGGCAAGAAGTACCCTGTTCAGGGCTTCCGCAAGGGCAAGGCTCCCAAGGCTCTCATCGAGAAGATGTACGGCGCTGATGTCTTTACCTACGACGCCATCAACGAGCTGTTCCCCGCAGCTTACGAAGAGGCTGTCAAGGCTGCCGGCATCGAGCCGGTCGGCCGTCCTGAGGTCAGCGTTGACTCCGCCAGCGAGGCTGAGGGCGCTACCCTGACCGTCAAGGTCGCTGTCAAGCCCGAAGTCAAGATCGGCGCATACAATGGTCTGACCGTTGAGAAGACTGTCCATACTGTTTCTGACGAGGCTGTTGAGGCCGAGCTGAAGCGTGTGCAGGAGCGCAACGCCCGTGAGCTGACCCGCGAGGGTGCTGCTGAGAACGGCGACATCGTGGACATCGACTTCGAGGGCTTTGTGGATGGCGTCGCATTCGAGGGCGGCAAGGCTGAGCACTACAGCCTGACCCTGGGCAGCGGCAGCTTCATCCCCGGCTTCGAGGACCAGATCGTCGGCCACGCTGCCGGCGAGGAGTTTGACGTCAACGTCACCTTCCCCGAGCAGTACCAGGCTGCTGAGCTGGCTGGCAAGCCCGCTGTCTTCAAGATCAAGCTGCACGAGGTCAAGTACAAGGAGCTGCCCGCTCTGGACGACGAGCTGGCTAAGGACTGCTCCGAGTACGACACTCTGGACGAGTTCAAGGCTTCCATCCGCAAGAACAACCAGGAGCAGCTGGACAAGCAGGATGACCTGGCTGTCGAGAACGCTCTGGTCGATCAGGTCATCGACGGCATGGAGGCTGAGATCCCCCAGGCTATGTACGATGTCCGCATGGACGAGCTGGTCAACGACTTTGCTTTCCGCATGGAGCAGCAGGGCCTGCGCCTCGAGGACTACCTGAAGTATATGGGCCAGTCCGTCGATCAGTTCCGTGCTTCCTTCATGCCTCAGGCTGAGAAGCAGGTCAAGATCCGTCTGGCTCTGGAGGCTGTCGCAGCTGCTGAGAACATCGAGGCTTCTGAGGACGAGCTGAACGCAGAGGTCAAGCGCATCGCTGACCAGTACAAGATGGAAGAGGACAAGGTCCGCGAGCTCATCAATGTCGATGAGGTGAAGCACGACCTGGCCATCAACAAGGCGATCGACTTCATCAAGAGCCACGCTAACGTCGTGGAGAAGGCCGCTGAGGCCGAAAAGACCGAGGACGCTCAGTAATTCTGGCGCACAAGGTCACACAGGGCAGGGAGTGATCCCGGCTCTGTAAGCTAAGGTTGTTGAAATTGACCGATACGGCTACGGCCCATGTGCGCTTGCCGTATCGGTCAATTTTGCAAATACAATAATTTTCATTCAGGAGGCGAACCCTATGAGTTTTGTTCCTTACGTTGTCGAGCAGTCGGCGCACGGGGAGCGTTCCTACGATATTTTCTCCCGTCTGCTGAACGACCGCATCATTGTGCTGAGCGAGGATGTCAACGACACCTCTGCCAGCCTTGTCGTGGCACAGCTGCTGTATCTGGAAGGGCAGGACCCCGATAAGGACATCAGCCTGTATATCAACAGCCCCGGCGGCTCCATCAGCGCGGGTATGGCCATCCACGATACCATCCAGTATATCAAGTGCGATGTCTCCACCATCTGCATGGGCATGGCTGCCTCGATGGGCGCATTCCTGCTGGCCAGCGGCACCAAGGGCAAGCGGTTCGCTCTGCCCAACGCTGAGATCATGATCCACCAGCCGCTGATTGCAGGCGGTCAGGGCGGCGGTCTGTCCGGACAGGCTACCGACATCAAGATCCACGCGGACCACATCATCCGCACCCGCGCCAAGATGAACCGGCTGCTCAGCGAGTACACCGGCCAGCCGCTGGAAAAGGTGGAGCAGGATACCGAGCGCGACAACTTCCTTTCTGCACAGGAGGCCAAGGAATACGGCCTTATTGATGAGGTCATCACCCACCGCTGAGCGGCAGAAAGCAATACACCCAGGATAAGGAAAAACGGTTATGGCTAATAACAATTCCGGCAGAGATAAAAACGAAAAGGATCTGGTCTGCAGCTTCTGCGGCAAACATCAGGACGAAGTGGAGCGGATGATCATCGGCCCCGGCGTGAACATCTGCAGCGAATGCATCGGCCTCTGCGCCGACCTGCTCTCGGACAAGCCGGATCATCCGGGCAGCAACAGCTCCCGCCCCAGCCGCGGCAGCGCCAGCCGGGCGCGTATCCAGCCCGCAGATGATCTCGCCATCAACATCAAGACCCCCGCAGAGATCAAGGAGGGTCTGGACCAGTATGTCATCGGTCAGGACGAGGCCAAGCGTGTGCTGGCCGTCTCGGTCTACAACCACTATAAGCGCATCCTGAGCGGCAAGGGCGCAGACGTTGAGCTGCAGAAGTCCAACGTCCTGCTGCTGGGACCCTCCGGTGTCGGCAAGACCCTGCTGGCCCAGACGCTGGCCAAGATGCTGGGCGTTCCCTTCGCCATCGCAGACGCCACCACCCTGACGGAGGCCGGCTATGTGGGCGAGGACGTCGAGAACATCCTGCTCAAGCTCATCCAGGCCGCGGACTTCGACGTCCAGAAGGCTCGGATCGGCATCATCTATATTGATGAGATCGACAAGATCACCCGCAAGAGTGAGAATCCCTCCATCACCCGCGACGTGGGCGGTGAGGGTGTGCAGCAGGCTCTTCTGAAGATCTTGGAAGGTACCGTCAGCAATGTCCCCCCGCAGGGCGGCCGCAAGCACCCCCAGCAGGAGTTCATCCAGATCGATACCACCAACATCCTCTTCATCTGCGGCGGTGCGTTCGACGGTCTGGACAAGTATATCCTCCGCCGCACCGACAAGTCCGCACTGGGCTTCGGCAGTGCGCTGAAGGATAACTCCAGCGAGGCTGAAAAGGCCCTGCTGCGGAAGGTCGAGCCCCACGACCTCGTCAAGTTCGGCCTCATCCCCGAGCTGATCGGCCGTCTGCCGGTCATTACCGTGCTGGACGACCTGGACGAGGATGCGCTGGTGCGCGTGCTGAAAGAGCCCCGCAACAGTCTGGTCAAGCAGTATAAAGAGCTGCTGTCGATGGACAATGTGGAGCTGGACATCACCGACGAGGCCCTCCATGCCATCGCCCGCAAGACCATCGAGCGCAAGACCGGCGCCCGCGGCCTGCGCAGCGTGATGGAGAACATCCTCATGCCCATCATGTACGATGTGCCGAACGACCCCACCATCATCCGCGTCACCATCGACGAGGACACCGTGGAGGGCGGCGAAGCGCACATGGAGTACGGTGCGGTGCGCAAGCGCTATAAGAGCCAGACTTCCCTGAGCTGAGCGTCAGCGCACAGCAGGGAAGAGCAGCCCCGCTGAAAGCTTTTTGCTTTTTGGCGGGGCTTTTTTGTGCCATCTGACTTGTTTCCGAGGCCAAATTGTAGTAAACTATAAAAGTCTGGAACTGCAAGGGGAATACCGGGACGGCCCACTGGCATGGGACTGCTCTGCGGATGGAAGCGCCGGACATTTTGTGGGAAACAGAAAGTACGATAAAGGAGTGTGTGTTATGGCAAATTATTTTGAGATGACTCGCGACGAACTGACTGCTGAAAAGGAAGCTCTGGAAGAAGAGTACAAGAAATTTCAGGCAATGGGCCTGAAGCTGAATATGGCCCGCGGCAAGCCCGGCCCTCACCAGATGGACCTGGCAATGGGGCTGCTGCAGATGACCGATTACACCACCGACGCCGGCACCGATGCCCGCAACTACGGCGACCTTGAGGGCCTGCACGAGGCCCGTGAGCTGTTCGGCGACGTGATGGGCGTCAAGCCTGAGGAAGTCTTTGTGGGCGGCAACTCCAGCCTGCAGATCATGTACAACCTCATTTCCATGGGCTACTGCTTCGGCTTCCCCGAGTCTCCCTGCCCCTGGTCGCAGGTGGAGAAGCGCAAGTTCCTCTGCCCGGTACCCGGCTATGACCGCCACTTCGCCATCACCGAGGAGTTCGGCTTTGAGCTCATCAGCGTTCCCATGACTCCGACCGGCCCGGATATGGACGTTGTTGAGAAGCTGGTAGCTGAGGATGATACCATCAAGGGCATCTGGTGTGTGCCTCAGTATTCCAACCCCGACGGCTACACCTACAGTGACGAGACCATCGACCGGTTCGCCAAGATGAAGACCGCTGCTCCCGACTTCAAAATTTTCTGGGATGAGGCTTACATCGTCCACCACCTGACGGACGAGATCATCGAGACCCCCGTCCTGCTGAACGAGTGCAAGAAGTACGGCACTGAGGATCGCGTCTTCATGTTCACCTCTACCAGCAAGATCACCTTCCCGGGCGCAGGCGTCTCTGCACTGGCCTGCAGCGAAGCCATGATGAAGTACATCTGCAAGCGCTTCTCGGTCATGATCATCAGCTATGATAAGATGAACCAGCTGCGTCACGTCCGCTTCCTCAAGAACAAGGAAGGCGTTCTGGCCCACATGGCAAAGCACCGCCGCCGTCTGGTACCCTGCTTTGATGCCGTCAAGACGGCCTTCAACGAGGAGCTGACTCCCTGCGGCGACATCGCCCACTGGACGAACCCCAAGGGCGGCTACTTCATCAGCCTCTACGTCATGCCCGGCTGCGCCAAGCGTGTGGCCCAGCTGTGCAAGGACTGCGGCCTGACCCTCACCGGCGCAGGCTCCGCTTACCCTTACCACAAGGACCCGGACGATGCCCATCTGCGCATCGCGCCCACTTATCCCAGCCTGGACGAAGTGGAGACTGCGTCCGACCTGCTCTGTGTCTGCGTCCGTCTGGCCGCAGTTGAGAAGCTGCTGGCTGAGAAAGCCTGATTCATCGCACAAGATCCCCGCTGTGCTGCCGCTCTGACGGCGCAGCGGGGATTTGGAAGTTGTTTTCATAGCCAGAGTGCGCCAAAAGGCAGTTCAGGCGGTGTGCAATGGTTATGAAAACAGCTTCTTATTATATTTGGAGGTTTCCCGATTCATATGAAAACTAAAGGCAAAGCATGGCAACTTGTCCTCACTGTGCTTTTGATCGCGGCGTTCGTCTATACGGCATTCTTTGGCGTCGCAGTCAAGTACGGTGATGTGACCACAACCTACATCAAGGGCGCGAAAGACATCCGCTTTGGTGTGGACATCAAGGGCGGCGTCAACGTCACCTTCGTCCCTTCCGACGGCTATGACGCCACCGACGACCAGCTCGAGGCTGCTCAGCTGGTCATCGAGAACCGTCTGGTCGCCCTCAACGTGACCGACTATGAGCTGTATGTGGACAACAACTCTGACAGCCTCATCCTCGAGTTCCCGTGGCAGTCGGGCGAGACGGAGTTCGACCCCGAGGCCGCCATTGAGGAGATCGGCACCACCGCCTATCTGACCTTCCGCGAGGGGAGCAGTGCAGACGGAGAGCTCGTCCTCGACGGTTCGATGGTGGAGAGCGCAGCTGCCCAGTACGGCCCCGTCAACGGCAGCAGCTCCGAGTACTATGTGGCGCTCAAGTTTACCGATGAGGGTGCCAAGGCATTCGGCGACGCGACCACCCGCCTGTATCAGACCGGCGGCACCATCAGCATCTGGCTGGACGACGAGAATGTCAGCACCGCCAGCGTCAACGCCGCCATCACCGACGGCTCTGCCATCATTACCAGTTCTGCGTCGAGCCCCTTCACGCAGGAGGACGTCGTCAAGATGGCCCGCCAGATCAACTCCGGTTCTCTGCCCTTTGCGCTGACGGTGGACAGCTACTCCACCATCAGCCCGAGTCTGGGCGAGAACAGCCTGAGCGCCATGGTGCTGGCCGGCGTCATCGCCTTCGCCCTCATCATGGTTCTGATGACGGCTCTGTACCGTCTGCCCGGCTTCCTGGCCTGCATCGCTCTGGCTGGTCAGGTGGCGGCTACGCTGGCCTTCGTCTCCGGTTACTTCTCGGTGTTTGAGAGCTTCACCCTGACCCTGCCCGGCATCGCCGGCATCATCCTTGCCATCGGCATGGGCGTTGACGCCAACGTCATCACTGCCGAGCGCATCAAGGAAGAGCTGCGCAGCGGCAAGAGCCTTGACGGCGCCCTCAAGAGCGGCTTTGCCCGCGGCCTGACTCCCATCATCGACGGCAACGTGACCATCGTCATCGTCGCCATCGTGCTGATGGGTGCCTTCGGCCCGTCTGACGGCTTCTTCGCCAAGGCCCTGCACTTCGTCTTCTTCGCCTTCGGCCCCTCGACCGCAGGCACCATCTACGCCTTCGGTTACACGCTGCTCACCGGCGTGCTGCTCAACTTCGTGTTCGGCATCTTCGCTACCCGTACCATGATCCGGGGCGCTGCCTCGATCAAGGCTCTGCGTGACCCCCGCCTCTACGGTGCCGATGCTCCCGGCAAGACCCCGGCAGAGAAGAAGCAGATCAACTTCGTCGGCCTGCGCAAGCGCTTCCTGACCTTCTCCGCCTGCCTGATGGCAGCCATCGTCCTCTGCGCTGTGGTGCTGGGCGTCCATCTGGACACCGAGTTCACCGGCGGTGCGATGATCACCCTGAGCTACGAGAACAGCTTTGAGATGTCTGCCGTCCAGAAGACCGCCTCCGAGGCACTGGGCAGCAACGGCCTGACTCTGCAGACCGGCGAGAACGTCGCGACAGGGGAGCAGACCCTGAAAATCTCGATGCCCGGCACCGAGACTGTCACCACCGACGAAGTGCAGACCCTGCTGGACTCCCTGAATGAGAGCTGCCCGGACAACTCCTTTGCACAGCTTTCTCTGAGCAATGTCAGCGCCGCAATGGGTACCAAGTTCCTTCAGAAGAGTCTGGTGGCCGTGGTGTTCGCACTGGTGCTCATCCTCGCCTACATCGCCTACCGCTTCAAGAAGATCGGCGGCCTCACCGGCGGCATGATGGCTGTTCTGGCCCTGCTCAATGACCTGATGGTGGTGTTCGGTACCTTCGTGCTGCTGCGCGCCCCGCTGGACGGCAACTTCATCGCCGCCATGCTCACCATCCTCGGCTACTCCATCAACGATACCGTCGTCGTCTACGACCGTATCCGTGAGAACCGCGGCCTGCTGGGCAAGAAGGCCAGCTTCGAAGAGCTGGTCAACCATTCCGTCAACCAGTCTGCCCGCCGTACCATCATCACCACCGTCACTACGGTGATGGCTTTGGGTGTGATGTGCATCGTCTCCAAGCTGTACGGTCTGGACAGCATCTTCACCTTTGCTTTCCCCCTGATGATGGGTATGCTCAGCGGCGTGTATACTTCGCTGTGCGTCTCCACTTCCGCATGGGTGGCTTGGAGCGAGCGCAAAGACGCAAAGAAAAACTGAGCTTCTATCCTGACGCAAATCTGTCCTGAATCTAGGAGGAACGACCATGAAATGCCCCTATTGTGGCGCTGAGGAATCCAAAGTCATCGACTCCCGCCCTACCGAAGACAGCGAGCGCATCCGCCGCCGCCGGGAGTGCCTGAACTGCCATATGCGGTTCACGACCTACGAGGTCGTGGAAACGGTGCCGCTCATCGTCATCAAAAAGGATAACTCCCGTGAGCCGTTCGACCGGCAGAAGCTGCTCAACGCGATGCTTCGGGCCTGCGCCAAGCGTCCGGTGAGCTATGAGTCTCTGGAACGCGCCGTCAGCAGCATCGAGCAGACCCTGATGAGCACCTACGACCGCGAGGTGACGAGTGTGCGCATCGGTGAGCTGACCATGCAGGAGCTGAAGAAAATCGACGAGGTGGCCTATGTCCGCTTTGCCTCGGTCTATCAGCAGTTTGCGGACGTCGAAAGCTTCTTCAATGAACTGAAAAAGCTGATGGGCGACCGTAAGAAGTAAAGTGTAAAAAAGCACGAGCGCCCCATTCTCTGCCGCAGGGCAGGGGATGGGGCGCTTTTTGCGCCTCTTGGACACGGGAAAAGAGCTTTTTCTATAAGGTCTGCATCTTTCGGAAGATACGCTGAAAGATTGGATATATAAAAATCCATATAGCTGGAGGCACTTAATAACAACCTATTATAAATTGAATTACTACGGAGCAAAATAACGATAAAACAATGAAAATTTCGGACAACCTTACTGATAAAATCCCTTTTATAAGACTGATTTTGGACTGGAACAGAATGACTGTATTTCGAGTAATACAGATTACACGAAATATAACTGTATCCTGAACGATTTAATTATACAAGCCTCCGCGACAGCCATTCCAGCGTCTCCACCTGAACCTGCGCCCGGCGCAGTTCACCAAATGCTTCCTCGGGGGCGTTCAGTTCGAGATGTCCGTCCGCAGCGCGAAGGGCAGCTTCCAGTTCTGTGAAGTCCTGCGTGCGGAGCAGGTGATTCATCCCTTCCCGCATTTTGTCGCAGAGTTCAGCGCCCTCGGCCAGTGCCTGACGCGCGGAAGGGAGGTCCTCGTCCCGGATAGCCTCCATGGCATTGTCGATGTCGTCCGAAATATCCTCTGCAAACTTCTGCACCCGCCAGCTGCTGTAAAAGGCGATACCCAGCAGCACTGCCACGATGCACAGACACGCATAAATTCGCTTCATTCCACACCTCTCACCGGGAGCTGCCCTTGCGGCGGCTCTCTTTTTTCAGCAGAAAATAGTCTTCCGTCTCGTTGCCCACTAAAAGCAGAATTTCCTCCGGCAGCAGGGTATTGGCCTGCGCTGTCCGCTCGAGCCAGTCCCGGTCTTTGCCGCACCAGTGCAGATTTTCCTCGAGCACCTGCCCGTCCAGCACGAAAGGGATGGTCGCATGGCTGTGCTCCACTTTCAGCTGTAAGTCGGCGAGGGTAGCGGTCTCTTTCTCAGGGCGCAGTGCCGCCGAGAGACTGCCGTTCGTCTCCACCACGGCGTAGGAAACATCCCGTGGGTCAAAGATGTTTTTGCCGCGCAGTGCCTCCAGCAGGTCGGCAGTCGTCAGCCGGAGGGTGCGCAGCGCGTTCTGGTCGATTTGTCCGTCTAAGATGACCGTCTTGGGGCGGCCCGACATCAGGTTGAAAAATTTCTGGCTGCGGAAGCTCAGCGCCGACCCCAGAAGCTCCAAAGCCGCGATGAGGAAGAGGGGAATGAGGCTGGCTGTCACCGGTACTTCTTCCGACTCGATGGAGATGGACGCCAGATTTGAGATGAGGATAGTGGATACCAGCTCTTCGGGCTGCAGTTCGCCCAGCTGACGCTTGCCCATCAGCCGCATGGCGAACAGAACGCAGAGATAGATGAGCAGAGTACGGAAAATCAGAAGCTTCACGAGAAGGCCCTCCTTGTGGGTTGAATAAGCACCGTTGGTGGGGGAATACTGGCAGGAAAAGGGGGATACCGTATGCTGCAGCTTTCCTCGTCGCTGGAAGAGAATCTGGCGGCGCTCAACGCTAGGTTTGGCGCTTCGGCGGATTTTTATGCCAAGCGCATCGAGCTTTATCACTGCCCGGGGGCCATCGTCCTCTTCGACAATATGGCCAGCCTCGAGTCGCTCTGGTCGCTTTTACTGGACGCCGCCACCCGTCACACGCCCAGCCTCCAGCCGGAGCGGATGCCTCACACCGGCACGCAGGTGTATGATTTGCTGATGAACCATTCCGGCTTGCCCGCCGAGGACGGCCCGGTTAAGGACATGGACGACCTCATCCGCCGCATGACCGCCGGCATGGCCGTGCTTCTGCTGGACGGATGCAAAAAGGGGCTTGTCTTCTCGGTGCAGGGGTTGAAATCGCGCTCGGTGGAAGAGCCCTCCGGGGAAGGAAACCTTCGCGGCTCCCGGGAGGGATTCGCCGACCTGCTGCGGGTCAACCTGAGTTTACTGCGCCGCCTCATCCGTACCGATACCCTCGTGATGGAGACCGCACAGGCCGACTGTGCCATGAAGACCGAATACGCCATCTGCTACTGCAAAGACAAGGCCGGCAAGACGGCAGTGGCGCGGGTGCGCCGGACGCTCCAGGAGGCAAAGCCGGAGGTTCTGCTGGATTCCAGCTACTTTGTACCGTGGCTTTTCCCGGCCAGGTGGCGGCTGTTCGCCCCGGTGAGCTATACCGAGCGCCCGGCTTCCGCCGCTGCAAAGCTCTGTGAGGGGAAAATCGTCATCCTTGTCAACGGCAGCCCCTCGGCGCTGGTGCTGCCGTCCCTTTTCTGCGAGAACTTCGACTGCCTCGACGACTACGCCACCACGGCAGTTTTTTCGTCGTTCCTGCGCGTCCTGAAATATGGCTCGTTTTATCTCAGCATCTTCCTGCCGGGCGTTTTTGTCTGTCTGGCGGTCTATCTGCCCGAGCTCATCCCACCGCAGTTATTATTCAAAATCGCGGCGGCAGAAAAGGCGACGCCTCTGCCGCTCTTTGCCGAGATGCTGCTGGTCATCATCTTATTGGAGATCATCCGGGAGGCCGGACTTCGGATGCCCCAGACGCTGGGCCACTCGGTGAGCCTTGTGGCAGCGCTCATCATCGGTGACGCCGCCATCGGGGCCGGACTGTTGAGTACGCCGGTCATCCTCGTAGCCAGCATCACGGCCATCTCGGTCTTTGTGACGCCCTCGCTGTACGAACCGGCCACATTGCTGCGCTTGGGCGTTACGCTGGCCGCCGGTCTGGCCGGTCCGGTAGGTCTGGTGTGCGCGGCCTTGGGCGTGTTGGCCACACTGACGTCCATCTCCGCGATGGGGGTACCCTATCTTTCGGGCGCAGTCTTTTCGGGTGACGGCGTCGTCCGCCGCAACTATCGGGCGCTGTCCCGCCGCCCATTCACCATCTGGCAAAGGAGGGGGTCCTGAATGCAGCAAAAACAGACATTCTCGGCCCAGACACTGGCACTCAGCGTCACGGCAGCAGAACTGGGCCGCGCCATCTTCGGGGCAGGGCAGACCGGCTCCGTCCGCGCCGTCCTGCTGAGCAATGTACTGGCGGCAGCGGCCTTCGTGCTCCTTGCCGCGCTCGTCTCGGTCAACGCCTCCCGTCTGAACCGCCCGGGCTTTGCAGGAAAGTGCATCTGTGCCGTCTTTCTGCTCTGGTATCTCTTCGAACTTGTCCGGACGGCTGCAATGCTCCAACAAGCCTGCTGGGAACAGTTTGCGTCTATGGCCTTCATCGGTCTGCTGCCGTTCTTTCTCTGGGCAGGGTGGAGCCTCGGCTGTGAGCTGTATGACCGGATGGCCTCCGTCCTCGGGTGGCTCGTAGTGCTGGGCATCGTGTTCTGTGTACTGGGGCTGGCCGGACAGCTGCAATGGCAGGTGCTCGTGACAGGTGAGGCGGCACATTCGTTTGTGCTTCCGGATGCATCTTTTTACCCGGAATATTTCTCCTTTCCGCTTCTCTGTATGAGCAAAAATAATGCGAAAATCAGCCAAAAGCCTGTCGTGTGGCTTCCAATCATTGCCGCCGTCATTTCATCGGGTTATGTGCTGGGGCTGGCCCTTCTTTTCGGCGCACCGCAGACTTACCCGGGCTATGAGCTCCTGCGGGCGTGGAGCTTCGGCGGCATCTCCCGCTTTGATGCCGCGTTCCTGCTCCTCTGGCTGGCGGCGGCGATCTTCCGCTTCGGCTTTATCGTCCGTGCCGTCCGGCTGCTCTGTGAGCGCCTTGCCGAAGGGCCTGTAAATGCGGAGGCTGCACGATGACCCGCCGGGGCTGGCTGCGGCTGATGGCCGCAGGCGTCCTCGTCGTCTGGCTCTGTCTCTTTTTGCATTGGGACAACACCGAAAAAAGCATGATACGCGCCCTTCTCGTCGAGACGAACGGCGACAGCTGGACAGTGGGTCTGCTGTACCAGTTCCCGGAAGCTTCCGCCGATTCCTCCGAGGCCAGAGCCGCTATCCGTCTCTGTATTGGCCGGGGCCCCGAGCTTTCTTCTGCCATTTCTGCCGCCGAGGAAGTCCTGCCCCAGCGGGCGGACTGGCGGCTCTGCGAATACCTTCTGGCCGGGCAGGATTCGGTGCGACAGACGCTGTCTGCCTGTGAAGAACTGTTTCTCCATCGACCCTACGGGCGGCTGGCGTCCCGGGTGTTCGGGGGAAGTTTTTCGGTAGAGACACTGAAAGAACGGGCCGATGAATCAGACGTCCTTCCTGAAAATCTCCTGCAATGCGTCAAAAACGCTGCCCCGGCCGCGCCCCGGCTCTATCAGCAGAGCAGCGGCTTCATCCTGCCTGTCGTGGAGCTGGAAGACGAGGATGCACATTGCAGGCCCGAAGCCCTCATCATCACCCCGGAACAGACCGGCCAGCTGACCGAGTCCCAGACGGAAATGGCACTCTTATTGCAGGGCAAAAGCTGGACGGATACAGGGGAGCATCGTTTCTTTCTGGAATCTGGGCCGCTCCGCCTGCGCCGGGCTTTCTGCGGCGTGGAGCGGGAAGGGGAGAGCTTTCTTCTTCGGGTGAACGCGCTCTCACGCAATAATGCCCTGCCTGCCGACGCCGAAGCAGAACTGGAAGCCCTCTGTGCGGACACCGTCCGCCGCTGCTGGACGCTGGGGCTGGACATCTCCGGACTCGGTGCGCATCAGGCACTGCGTGACGGTCATTTTGCGCTCACAACAAAAAACGTCTGCCCGGAAATTCGGGCAGACGTGAAGCTCATGAAATGTTAAGAAGCCGTTTCGAAGATCACGGTGATGGTGGTACCCTCGTCCACAACGCTGTCCAGCTTGATGCGGGCATTGTGGATGCGGGCGATGTGTTTGACGATAGCCAGACCCAGACCGGTGCCGCCGGTGGCTTTGCTGCGGCTCTTGTCCACCCGGTAGAAGCGCTCGAACACGCTGGTCTGCGCCTCTTTCGGGATACCGATGCCGTTGTCCTTCACGGTCAGGGTGCAATGACCGTCCCGGGTGCAGGCCGTGATGATCTGGACTTTTCCACCGGGGCGGTTGTAGCGGATGGCGTTGTCGCAGAGGTTCTGGCACAGCTCATCCAGCAGGCTGCGGCTGCCTGCCACAGGGGCGCTCTCGCCAAGGTAGGTCAGGGAGATATAGGAGCGCCGGGCGTTGACCTTCTGGCGCTCCACGCACTCGCGGGCCACATCCAGCAGATCGACCGTTTCCATTGCAGGCGCAGCACCCGTCTCGCTCACATTGTCGAGGTGGGAGAGCTGCAGAATATCGTTGACCAGCTGTATCATCCGGCTGGCTTCTACATGGATCTTGCGGGCAAAATCCGGCGTATCCGCGGGTTTTGCAATGCCGGTCTCGATGAGCTCTGCATAACCGGAGATGCTGGTCAGAGGCGTTTTCAGCTCGTGGCTGACATTGGCCGTGAACTCCTGCCGCATTTTCTCGTTATTTTCCCGCAGCATCCGGTCGGAGTGGATGCTTTCAGCAAAGGGGATAAGCTCCTTGTAGGGGACATTCTCCTGGATGTGGTCGAGATCATCGGTCATCTTGAGCACAGGCTGGACAAGGCTCTTGGTCAGCAGTCCGGCAATGATGGCGGCTGCGCCCATCATCAGGAAACAGCTCAGCACGATAGCAGGCAGAGCGGCGTCATAAATGGACCAGATCGTCTCAGAGTCCTGCGCCACCCGGAGGATGTCTCCGTTCGTCAGCAGCATGGCGTAATAATAAGTCTCATAGCCCAGCGTCTGGGAGTCGCGGCAGTCGCGGCCCACACCGCTCTTCATGGCCTGTTGTATCTCGGGGCGGCTCAGATGGTTCTCCATCGGCTGGTTGGTGGCCGACTCAAAGAGCACACTGCCGTCCGAGGCGATGAGAGTGATGCGCAGCGAGCCGTCCACATAAGTTTCCAGCTGGCTGGGGGTGTCCACCTGCGCACAGCCGACAGCCACAAGGTCGGCTTCCCGCTCAAGGGCTGTCCAGGCCTGCTCCCGGAACGCCTTGTGGAACACAAAGATGCAGAGCGCAGCGGTACACGCCAGCCCCGCAAAGCCCATCAGAAACAGCAGATAACTTATTTTTTCTTCCATGCTGCGTGGTTTCATTGCTCGAGCTCCTCCTCGCTGTCCGTCAGCTTGTAGCCCACTTTCCGCACCGTGCAGATGTACTTTCCGGCGTCGCCCAGCTTTTTGCGCAGGGTGCGGATGTGCATATCCACGGTCCGGCTCTCCACCGAGATGTCAGTACCCCACACCACCTGCAAAATGGTCTCGCGGGTGACGACAAGATTGGTGTTCTCCAGCAGCAGGCGGAGCAGGCTGTATTCTTTGTAAGTCAGCTCCACCGGTGAGCCGCTGACGGTGACGCTGTGGCGGGCATTGTCCAGCAGGATCTCCCGGAAGCTGTAGATGTTGGGCCGTGCCTCGGGCTCTGCCCGGCGGAGGGCTGCCCGCACCCGGCTCAGAAACTCCATGATGCCGAAAGGTTTGGTGATGTAGTCGTCTGCGCCGCAGTCGAGGCCGCGCACGGTGTCCAGCTCGCTGGACTTGGCCGTTATCATGATGATGGGCAGACGCCGCAAGGAAGGGGCGGCGCGGAGCTTTTTCAGGATGGAAAAGCCGTCCTCACCGGGGAGCATCACGTCCAGGATGACCAGTTCCGGCGGCGCGGTGTGGACGGCCTGCCAGAAGGGTTCCGAGGACTCGAAGCCCACGGCCTCATAGCCGTTGGACTGCAATGCATACTGCTCTAATTCACGGATGGCTGAATCGTCTTCTACGATATAGATCATGCCTGTTTGTCCTCCGTTTCGGTGACGTTTTCGTCGGGGAAGAGATAGCGCTCACGGTAGCGGTTCAGGCGGCGCTGGAACTGCTCGCTCTCCTTGGTGGAGGCATGGCCGCTGCGCAGGTCGTTGAGGTAGGCGTGGGTGTCGAAGCTGTCCTGTGCCACCTCGATCTGGGCAACTGCCACGTTGCTGCAGTGGTCGCAGACGCGCTCGTAGTTGGTCAGCAGGTCTTCCAGCACGAAGCCATACTCGATGGAACAGCTGCCGGCCTGCAGGCGGGCGACGTGCCGTGCCTTGATGGCACGCACCAGCTCGTCCACGACGGTCTCCAGAGGTTCGACCTTGCTTGCCAGATGCAGGTCATCCTTGCGGAAGGCGTCGGTGGTGCGGTTCAGCACGTCCTGCACGGCGTCCTCAAGCACCTGCAGCTCTTCGCGGGCGTCGGTAGAGAAGTTGATCTCCTTGGTGTGCATCTCCTGTGCGGATTCCAGAAGGTTCACGGAATGGTCGCTGATGCGCTCGAAATCGCTGATGGTGTGGAGCAGGGTATTCACGCTCTGGCTGTCCGCATGGTTCAGCTCACGGCTGGACAGCTTGACCAGATAGGTGCCGAGAGCATCTTCGTACTGGTCAACTTTGCTCTCCTCATCCCGGACTTTCTGGGCCAGCGTATCATCCCAGGTGTGGGTCAGGCTCATGGCCTGCATGACGCCCACACGGGCCAGCTCGGCCATGTCAGCAGTAGCAGAGTGGGCGCGGGCCACGGCCACAGCCGGGGTGTTCAGCAGACGCTCATCCAGCAGAGCAAAGCTCTCTTTTTCGGCGTCGTCGGGGATGGTGAGGATGGCCAGCTTTTCCAGACCGTTTGCGAAGGGGAGAAGGATGAGGGTGGCCGCGATGTTGAAGGCGGAGTGGACCACAGCAATGCCCCAGGCGGCGATGGTCTCGTTCACAAAATCAAAGTGGACCACGGCGTTCAGACCGTAGAAGCCGGCCAGAAAGACCGTGACACCGATGATGTTGAAGTAGAGGTGGACCATGGCGGCACGGCGGGCATTCTTATTTGCGCCCACAGAAGAGATCAGCGCGGTGACACAGGTGCCGATATTCTGACCCATGATGATGGGGATAGCGCTGCCGTAGGTGATGACGCCGGTAGCGCTCAGCGCCTGCAGGATGCCGACGCTGGCGCTGGAACTCTGGATGACGCCGGTGACCAGTGCGCCCACCAGAACGCCGAGGATGGGATTGGAGAAGCGGACGAAGAGGTTGGTGAACCATGCCTCGCCCTGCAGGGGCTCGACGGCATTGGACATGGTAGTCATGCCGGTCATCAGGATGGCAAAGCCGATGAGGATAGTGCCGATGCCCTTTTTCTTCTCATTCTTGCCCATATAGAGCAGGATGCCGATGAAGGCGAGAATGGGGCTGAAGGAGGTGGGCTTGAGCATCTGGATCCAGATGCTGTCGCCCTGCAGGCCGGAAAGGCTCAGCAGCCAGCTGGTGACAGTGGTACCCACATTGCTGCCCATAATGATGCCGATGGCCTGATGCAGCTCCATGATGCCGCTGTTGACGAAGCCGACCACCATGACGGTGGTAGCACTGGAACTCTGGATGATGGCGGTCACGCACAGACCGAGGAAGAAGCCCTTGAGGGGGTTATCCGTCAGTTTGCTCAGGATCTTCTGCAGATGGCCGCCGGCCTGTTTCTCAAGGGCTTTGCCCATGATGTCCATGCCGAACAGGAACAGAGCCAGACCGCCCAGCAGAGAAAAGACATTGAATAGAGTCATGTTTTACTCCTCACTTGTTGAAGCTTGCGTTTGTACATCGACAGCGGCCGTAGAGGACCCGTGCAGGAGCATGTCTCAACTTTTTACACGACCTGCACTGGATTTCACCGGTCCTATCCCTGATTATGAGTATACGAGTGGAATGTAAAATCGGAAACCGGCGAAATGTAAAACTCATGTAAAGTAAACTCTATCCCTGCCTCCTATTATATGGTTTTGGCCCCCGGATGCAAGCGCTGGCGCAAAACCAGAAAAGATTCCTGAAAGAATTGTTGTTTTTGCTGTCCGTCTCGATTATAATATAAAAAAGGATAAACTGTGCTGCCTTTTGGTATGGCGGAGCACAGAGGATGCAGGAGGAAAAACGAATGGGGAATTTCGCTGTTTCGCTCAAGCGGCTGGTCGAGAAGGTCAGCCTCGAGGTTATCTATACGCCCTGCGATCTGGATAAGATCAGCGTCGAGATCGCAGAGGTCAACCGTCCCGGCCTGTTTCTGGCCGGTTACTACGATTATTTCGATAAGCTGCGCTTACAGATCATGGGCCTTGCGGAGATGAACTTTCTGGCGGGTCTTACGGCGGAAAAGCGCCGTGAGCGCCTTGACCAGCTGTTCCGCCAGCAGCCGCCGGCCGTCATCCTCTGCCGCAACGAGGAGCTGGAACCCTTCCCGGAGATGCAGGAGCTTGCAAAGCAGCACGGGGTAGCCCTGCTGCGCTCCAACGAGACGACCTGCACCATGATGGGCAGCCTCATCAGTATGCTGAACCTTGAACTGGCTCCCCGCATCACCCGCCACGGCGTGCTGGTGGAAGTTTACGGTGAAGGCATCCTCATTCTCGGCGACAGCGGCATCGGCAAGAGCGAGCTGGCCATCGAGCTGGTCAAGCGCGGCCACCGCCTCGTTGCCGACGATGCCGTGGAGCTGCGCAAGGTCTCTAACCGTCAGATCATGGGTACTGCGCCGGAAAACATCCGCCACTTCATTGAGCTGCGCGGCATCGGCATCGTCAACGTGGCCCGCGTGTTCGGTGTGGGCGCGGTCAAGGTGAGTGAAAGCCTCGACCTCGTCGTCCAGCTGGAAGCATGGGACCCCACCAAAAACTATCAGCGCACCGGCTTGGAAAGCGAGTATTATGACATTCTGGGCGTCAACATCCCCAGCACCATCATCCCCGTTTCGCCCGGACGCAACCTCGCAGTCGTGCTGGAAACGGCGGCTATCAATAACCGCCAGAAGAAGATGGGTTATAACGCCGCCAAGGAGCTGCTCATCCGTCTGGGCCTGAACGACACGATGGACTGATTTTCTACCGATAGAGGGAGAACGAATGGAACGATTGAAACAGGCTTTGTCCGCTGCGGGCATTGCATACAAAGAAAATGAGCCGCTCAGCGCGCACTGCACTTTCCGCATCGGCGGCCCGGCAGATGTCTTTATCCTGCCGGAAAATGAGGCGCAGCTCTGCGCCGCCATCAAGCTGGCGAAGGAAGCGAATGTCAAATATTATCTGCTGGGCAACGGCAGCAACATCCTGTTTGAGGATGCGGGCTACCGGGGAGCTGTCATCAATGTATCGGCCATGAAGAGCGCGATCGGTATTCTTGAAAATATCTGTTTCCCGGGCAAAGACCCGTCCCTGACTTACGATGCTGTCGTTGTCGGTGCAGACAAGATGCTCTCGTCGCTCTGCATGACGGCGCTGGAAAACAGCCTCACCGGTCTTGAGTTTGCCTACGGCATCCCGGGTACGGTGGGCGGAGCTGTCTACATGAACGCCGGAGCTTACGGCGGCGAGATGAAGGACGTGCTGGTCTCCGTGCGGTATCTGACCGCAGAAGGGGAGAGCGTTGAGGTACCGGCAGAACAGCTCGGCCTCAGCTACCGCCACAGTATTTTCGAAGAAAACGGCGGCTGCATCCTCTCGGCAAAGTTCCACCTCGCAAGAGGCAATGCCGCCGACATCCGCTCCAGGATGGACGACCTGATGGCCCGCCGCAAAGACAAACAGCCTCTCGACAAGCCCAGCGCCGGCAGCACCTTCAAGCGGCCGGTGGGCGCATTTGCGGCAGCCCTCATCGACCAGTGCGGTCTGCGGGGCTACCGCCATGGCGGCGCAGCCGTCAGTGACAAGCACTGCGGCTTTGTGGTCAATCTGGGTGGAGCGACCTGTGCAGATGTGCTGGCTCTGTGCGATGAGGTGCGTGCCATCGTGAAAGAAAAGACCGGCTACGACCTCGAAAAAGAAATTCGTGTGGTGGAAGCATAAAAGAAAGAGGCGTGCAAAATGAATCTTCTCATCGTCAGCGGCCTTTCCGGTGCAGGCAAATCTGTCGCCATGAATGCGCTGGAAGACATCGGCTTTTTCTGCATTGATAACATCCCGGCGACACTGCTGCCCAGCATCACGGCGTTTTCGAAAGCGGGTGACAACCAGCTCAAGCGGGTGGCTCTCTGTATGGATATCCGCGGCTGCCGCACGCCGGAAGAAATCGAAGTGGCTCTTTCTCAGTTGGACGCGCAGGGGATAGAATATGAGATCTTGTTCCTTGATGCCCCGGACGATGTGCTGATGCGCCGCTACAGTGAGACGCGCCGCCGCCATCCGATGAGCATTTCTGACGGTCTTTCCACCCGGGAAGCCTTCCGCAGGGAGCGCGAGATCTTGCAGCCCCTCAAAGACCGGGCAGATTATACCATCAATACCGGCCTGCTCTCTACCTCGCAGAACAAAGAGCGCATCTGCAACCTGTTCAACCAGAACGGCGGCGCGAAGAGCGCCATGCGACTGACGGTCATGTCTTTCGGCTTCAAGTTCGGCATCCCACCGGAGGCGGATCTTGTGCTGGATGTCCGCTGTCTTCCTAACCCTTTTTATGTCCCGGAACTGAAGCATAAAACGGGTCTTGATGAAGAGGTCGTCGATTTTGTCATGAGCCACCCGGAGGCGCAGGAGCTTTTGAAGCGCTATGAATCGTTTCTGGAATATGCTCTTCCGCTCTACGTCAAGGAAGGCAAAAGCCAGCTCACCATCGCAGTGGGCTGCACCGGCGGCAAGCATCGCTCCATCACATTTGCGCGGAAAATCGCGGAATACTGCGAAAAGCTTGGCTACAAGCCCGGCATCCAGCACCGCGATTCTGTCCGTTGAAAGGATAAACATATCATGAGTTTTGCATCCCAGGCAAGGGAGGAGATCGCCCGGCGCAGTCTGCAGAAGGACTGCTGCGTCCGCGCTGCCGCCTATGGAATTGCCTGCTTCGCCAAGTACTTCGACGCCAGCGGACTGGTGCTGCAGACGGAACAGGAGCTGACGACGCAGGTGGCTTCCCAACTGTTTGCGCGCTGCGGCGTACAGGGCAACATCATCGAGAAGCAGCGCCCCAGCGGGGTGGTCTATGAGTTCAGCATCCGCGCACCGGAGCAGGTGGCGCGGATGCACGAGCTTTTCGGCACCACCGGCACCGAGACGAGCCTGCAGATAGACCCCAGACTGATTCGCTGCCAGACGTGCGTCAGCGCGTACATCGGGGCAGCTTTTTTGTGCGGCGGCACGGTCACTGACCCGCAAAAGGAGTATAACATCGAGTTCCTCACCAGCCGCACGAACCTTGCGCGCGACTTCGAAGCCCTGCTGGCGGAGCACGAGTTTGCACCTCACCGCACCCGCCGCAACGGCGTGAACCTTGTTTACGTCAAGAGCTGCGACAATGTGGAGCGCATCCTTTCCTTTATGGGGGCGGCGGAGGCATCGGCCCAGCTCAGCGCCCAGAAGGCTGTCAAGCAGATGCGCAACCAGATCAACCGCCACACCAACTGTGACACCGCAAACCTGGGCAAGACGGCCCGTGCCAACGCCCAGACTCTCAAAGCCATCCGCTTTCTGGAAGAGCAGGGGGCGTTGGAAACGCTGCCCGAGGCGCTGCAGCAGGCAGCAGCCCGGCGGCTGGAATGTCCTGATTTATCGCTGACGGCGCTCTGCGGATGCTTTGACCCGCCCATGAGCAAATCGGGCCTTTCTCACCGGATGAAAAAGCTGGAAGCGCTGGCCGACGCCCTGCGTCAGCGGCTCGAAGAACACACTGAAACAGAGGAGGCAGGAGCATGAGCGATGTGACCGAAGGAAACCGTCAGGGGAGAGACTTCGTTCATCTCCACATCCATACCGAATACAGCCTGCTGGACGGTGCCTGCCGTATCGACCAGCTCATGGACCGCGTCAAGGAGTGCGGCCAGAATGCCATCGCCATCACGGACCACGGCGTCATGTACGGCTGTGTCCAGTTCTATAAGGCCGCAAAAAAGGCAGGCATCAAGCCCATCATCGGCTGTGAGGTCTATGTGGCCACCCGCACCCGCTTCGATAAAGTGAACAAAATCGACGGCAACAACCATCTTATCCTGCTCTGCAAGAATGAGACAGGCTATAAGAACCTCATCAAGATGGTGTCCGCCGCCTTCGTGGAGGGCTTTTATTCCAAGCCCCGGGTAGACAAGCAGCTTCTCGAGCAGTATCATGAGGGGCTTATCTGTTTGTCTGCCTGCCTCGCAGGCGAGATCCCGCAAGCCATTCTGGCGGGAGACTACGAGAGGGCAAAGTCCACGGCCCTGTGGTATCAGGACCTGTTCGGCAAGGGCAATTACTACATTGAACTGCAGGACCACGGCCTCGAAGAGGATACGATCGTCCTGCCCCAGCTCATCAAACTGGCGCGGGAGACCGGCATCCCGATGGCGGCCACCAACGACTCCCACTATCTGCGGAAGGATGACGCCAAGATGCAGAGCATCCTGCTCTGCATCCAGACCGGCAAGACCATTCAGGACGCTGACCGGATGGAGTTCCGGACCGACGAATTCTACGTCAAAACGACAGATGAAATGTATGAGTTGTTCGCAATGGTGCCGGAAGCCTGCGCCAACACCCAGAAAATTGCGGACCAGTGCAATTTTGACTTCGACTTTGGACACACCAAAATTCCATATTACAAAGCCCCGAACGGGATGGACAATCAGGAGTTTTTCGAGAAGCTCTGCTGGGACGGCCTCGAGCGCCGCTACGGCTCGGACGTCCCACAGTCCAATAAGGACCGCCTGACCTATGAGATCGGCGTGGTCAAGTCGATGGGCTATACCAACTACTACCTCATTGTCTGGGATTATATCAACTACGCCAAGAGTCAGGGCATTCCGGTAGGCCCAGGCCGCGGCTCGGGCGCGGGCAGCATCGCGGCTTACTGTGTAGGCATCACCGACATCGACCCCATCCGCTACAACCTCATCTTCGAGCGATTCCTGAACCCCGAGCGCGTCAGTATGCCCGATTTTGACGTCGATTTCTGCTACGAGCGCCGTCAGGAGGTCATTGACTACGTCAACCGGAAGTACGGCGCAGACCATGTGGCTCAGATCGTCACCTTCGGCACCATGGCCGCCCGCAACGCCATCCGCGATGTGGGCCGTGTGATGGGGATGCCCTATCAGAGCGTGGATGTGGTGGCAAAGCAGGTGCCGATGGAGCTGAAAATGACGCTGAAACGCGCCTTGGAGGTCTCACCGGAGCTGAAGCGGATGTACGACAGCGACCCGCAGGTCACAGAACTTATCGACACTGCGCTGAAGGTTGAAGGAATGCCCCGCCACGCCTCCACCCATGCGGCCGGCGTCGTCATTACCCCGGAACCGACAGACTATTATCTGCCCCTGGCCACCAACGACGGCCTGCCTGTCACCCAGTTCAATATGACCGAGATCGAAGAGCTGGGTCTGCTGAAAATGGACTTCCTCGGTCTGCGCACCCTGACGGTCATCCGGGACGCGGAGGCGGCCATCCAGAAAAAAGACCCGTCCTTCTCCATCCGAAAGCTGGATTATGACGATGCAGCGACTTATAAGATGCTGGGTCAGGGTGAAACGGAGGGCGTGTTCCAGCTCGAATCCTCGGGAATGAAACAGGTCCTCGTGGGTCTGCAGCCGCAGAACCTTGAAGATGTCATCGCTCTTATCAGTCTTTACCGCCCCGGCCCGATGGACTCCATCCCGACCTACCTGCGCAACCGCCACGAGCCGGATAAAATCAGCTATAAGACCCCTCAGCTGGCCCACATCCTCGACGTCACCAACGGCTGTATCGTCTACCAGGAACAGGTCATGCAGATATTCCGTGAACTGGCTGGTTTCTCGTTCGGACAGGCAGATAACGTCCGCCGTGCCATGAGTAAAAAGAAGCACGCGGTGATGGAGGCAGAACGCGAGCATTTTGTCCATGGCTGCACCGAGCCGGGCCACGAATGCCCGGGCTGTGTCGCCAATGGCATCTCCGAGAAAGTCGCCAACGAGATCTACGATGAAATGTCGAGTTTTGCGTCCTACGCCTTCAATAAAAGCCATGCGGCCTGCTACGCTTACGTCGCATTCCAGACGGCTTATCTCAAGTGTCATTACCCCAGCGAGTTTATGGCCGCATTGCTCACCAGTGTGCTTGACAATACCGACAAAGTCATCGAGTATTCGGGCGAGTGCGCCCGCCTGGGCATCAAGGTGCTTCCGCCAGACGTCAATATCTCGAACGGCGGCTTCACGGCGGACAACGGCAAGATCCGTTTCGGCCTGAATGCGGTCAAGAATGTGGGCCGCAACCTCATTGAGCGAGTCGTAGAAGAGAGAAAAGAGAAGCCATATTCGAGCCTCTATGATTTCTGTAAGCGGATGCACGGCACTGAGCTGAACCGCCGGGCCGTGGAATGCCTGATCAAGGCGGGTGCCTTCGACAGCATGGGCGTCAACCGCCACAGCCTTGTGGAAGCCGTGGACGGCATCATCAAGAGCGTGGAGAGCGACTCCCGCCGCAATCTTGAGGGACAGCTGGACCTGTTCTCGGTGATGAGCGGCGAATCTCAGACCGCTGACACCGACAGCTACGAGATAAAGCCCTTCCCGGAGTACAGCCACACCGAACTGCTCCAGCAGGAGAAAGAGGTCAGCGGCCTCTATCTGTCCGGCCACCCGCTGGACGCCTATCGGGAACAGTCGGCACGCTTTGCATCCAACAGCATCAAGGAACTCACCGGCGAGGACGCCCACAAGCTGGACGGCAATCATGTCCGTATCGTGTGTACCATCGTCAAAAACCGGATGATGACCACCAAGTCCAACACGATGATGGCCTTCACCAGCGTGGAGGACCTGACCGGTACGATGGAGGTCATCGTCTTCCCACGGGTACTGGATACTTTCCGCGATGCGCTCAAGGAAAATGCCGTCGTGGTCATCGAGGGACGTCTCTCTGTGCGTGAAGATGAGCCTTCCAAGCTGATGGCTGAGAGCATCTCGCCCATCGAGGGCTACGACCCCAAGCGCCCGCAGGCCAACCGCCCCAACCTCATGCGGGATGCCGCTCAGCGGCTCTATGTCCGTCTGCCGTCCCGCAGCTGCCCCGAGTATGCAAAGGTCATCAATCTCCTTGAGATATTCGACGGCGATATGCCCGTCATTTTCTATCTCGAGGATGTCAAGCAGAAGCTCGCCGCGCCCCGGAGACTCTATGCTTCGGGCCATCCACTGCTGCTCCAGGAGCTGAAACGTCTGCTTGGTGAACGCAATGTCGCAACAAAATGACATTTCTGTGCATCAATCATTATTCCCGCGCTGTTTTCAAATGATTAACTTTGTGATATACTTGTCTAAGGCAAGCCATAGCAAATATGTTGCATCGAGTCGGGCCGCATCTGTGGAAGAAGGGGATGCGCGCGCCCCGAGTGGTATGTGAAGAAACAAATTGGAGGGAATCTCTCTATGGAAAAGCAAATCAAGACGATCGGTGTTCTCACCAGCGGCGGCGACGCCCCTGGCATGAACGCAGCTGTCCGTGCCGTGGTCCGTACCGGCCTGCACAAGGGCTTCCGCATGATCGGCATCCAGCGCGGCTATAACGGTCTGCTGAACGGCGAGTGCTTCGAAATGAACCTACGCAGTGTCTCGAACATCATCTCTGCCGGCGGCACCATCCTCTACACCGCACGCTGCCTTGAGTTCAAGACCAAAGAGGGCCAGGATAAAGGCGCAGCCAAGTGCCGTGAGCTGGGCATCGACGCGCTGGTGGTCATCGGCGGCGACGGTTCTTACCGCGGCGCCCGTGAGCTGGCACACCGCGGCATCCCGATGATCGGCCTGCCCGGCACCATCGACAACGATATTGCCTGCACCGACTACACCATCGGTTACGATACCGCTATGAACACTGCTCTGGAAATGATCGACAAGCTGCGCGACACCACCCAGAGCCATGACCGCTGCAGCGTCGTCGAGGTCATGGGCCGCAACGCTGGTTACATTGCTCTGAACGTCGCCATCGCCTCCGGCGCTATGGCCGTGCTGCTGCCCGAGAAGGAATTCGATATGCAGCGCGACATCCTCGATAAGATTGTCGAGACCCAGCGCACCGGCAAGCGCCACTTTATCGTCATCGTGGCCGAGGGCATCGGTCATTCTCAGGAGATCGCCAACGAGATCCAGGCCCGCACCGGCATCGACACCCGTGCCACCATTCTGGGCCATGTCCAGCGCGGCGGCTCTCCCACGCTGCGTGACCGTGTGAACGCCTCTGCTATGGGTTACCACGCCGTCTGCCTGCTCGAGCAGGGCAAGTATAACCGCATCGTCGGCATGAAGGGTGAGGAGCTGGTGGATTACCCCGTAGATGAGGCCCTCGAGATGACCAAGAGCATCGACCCGGTCCTCGTGGACGTGTGCAATACCATCTCCATCTGATTTTTGTATTTGTATATTAAAAATTGAAAACACCCACATGCTGTGCATTTAGCACGGTATGTGGGTGTTTTTCGTGGTAGGGGGATGTAGCAACTTACGCGTTTTTATTTGAATTTGGCACTATAGATGTTGGCCTCTTTATCTTGCATAAGCCAACCAAATTTCTGAAAGAACGATAAGATTTCTGGTGTTGTGGAAAATTCAGCAATGATATGTAGTACACCCGAGTAATGCTCGTTTTCTCGTCCATTGAAAAATCTTCCACCAGGGCCTTGCTTATAGCGCGTGATTTTGCCCTCTTTTATTTCAGTCCAAACGAGAGAACCTCCGGTAGTCTCGAACATATTTCCAACCATCCCATCAAATTGACCGGCATGAAAACGGTCTATAAGGTGTTTCTCTTCAATTGTCATGTCTGAAAACCTCCATTAGTACAGTGAAAAATGAGAGTCGTTATTATAGCCAAGACGTCTTGAATGTAGATAGTATATCGCCAGTTGCATAACTTTTCAATTGCTAAAACATATGAAAATATGAAGAAAATCCTATTCTAGATTAAAAGTTGCACAAATGAATTTGCAAGCGGACAATTTTCTGCAAAATAAGTACTTATGTGTGGCAGATAGCTATTTCATTTTTCTTTTAAATATGATAATATGACTATAATATGTGATAGATTGAGATGATTTGCTATCAACATATCAAGCCGCAGATTGAGAATATCTCTCTGCCAGAAAGAGAGTGGAACAGTGGAACTGGAACAAGCCAAAAAGCGCGTAGAGGAACTGCGCGCTGTGATCGAGAAGAATAACCGCCTTTATTACGACCAGGACGCCCCCGAACTCGAGGACTTTGAATACGACGCCCTGACGCGGGAATTGAAGGAGCTGGAGGCGCAGTACCCAGAGCTGGTCACTCCGGCTTCGCCCACCCAGCATGTCGGCGGCACCCCCAGCGGACGCTTCGCAAAAGTGACACATGCCGTCAAGATGGAAAGTTTGCTGGATGCATTTTCCTACGATGAACTGCGTGATTTCGACCGCAGAGTGCGTGACGCGGGTATCGAGCCGGAGTATGTCGTCGAAATCAAGATCGACGGTCTTTCTTGCAGCCTTGAGTACGAGAACGGTGAACTGGTCCGTGCTTCTACCCGCGGCGATGGTGTCGTGGGCGAGGACGTCACCGCCAATGTCCGGGCTATCAAAAAGATACCGAAGAAGCTGAAAAATGCCCCTGAGTTTCTCGAGGTACGCGGCGAAGTTTATATGCCCCATGAGGCGTTCCAGCACCTCTGCGCCGAGCAGGAGCTGCAGGGCGCGGCACCCTTCAAGAACCCCCGCAATGCCGCTGCCGGTTCGCTGCGCCAGAAGGACGCCAAGATCACCGGGAGCCGCGGCCTTTCGATTTTTGTTTTCAACGTCCAGCAGGTGCGTGGCAAGGAGCTGACTACCCACGCGGAAAGCCTTGATTACCTCAAAAGTCTCGGCCTGCCGGTCTCGCCCCGCTACCACATCGTCCACGACATTGAGGACGCGATCAAGGAAATCGAGCAGATCGGGCAGAACCGCTCAAAGCTCGATTTCGACATGGATGGTGCGGTCATCAAGGTCAATCACTTCGCCCAGCGCGACCGGATGGGCTCTACCAACAAGTTCCCCCGCTGGGCCATCGCGTTCAAGTATCCGCCCGAAGTCAAGGAGACGACCTTGCGCAGCATCGAGGTCGCTGTGGGCCGCACCGGTGTGCTGACCCCGACGGCCTGCTTCGACCCGGTCTTCCTCGCCGGTACGACGGTGGCCCGCGCGACCCTCCACAACGAAGATTTCATCCGCCAGTTCGGCCTCTGCATCGGCGATACCATTCAGGTGCGGAAAGCCGGCGACATCATCCCGGAGGTCATCGGCGTCGTCCATCACCCGGAGAACGCGGAGCCTTACCAGATGCCGACAGCCTGCCCGTCCTGCGGCGCACCGGTCGTCCATCTCGAAGACGAAGCCGCCCTGCGCTGTGTCAACCCGGAATGTCCGGCCCAGTCTCTGCGCAACATCATCCATTTTGCCTCCCGTGATGCGATGGACATCGACGGCTTGGGAACTGCCGTAGCGACACAGCTGGTGGAAAAGGACCTCGTCCACTCGGCGGCAGACCTTTACGATTTGACGCTCGAGCAGCTGCTGACACTGGAAAAATTCAAGGAGAAGAGCGCAGCGAATCTCCTCCACGCCATCGAAAATTCCAAGCAGAACAACCTCGACAAGCTGCTGTTCGGCTTCGGCATCCGCAACATCGGCGACAAGGCCGCTGCATTGCTGGCTGAGCACTTCGGCACACTGGAAGCCATCCGGGAGGCAGATATTGAAAAAATCAGCGAGATCGACGGTTTCGGAGGCGTGATGGGCCAGAGCGTGGTAGAGTTCTTCGCCAAGGACGGCACCACAGACCTTATCCATCGTCTGGCTGACGCCGGGGTGAACATGACCTGGAAGGGCGAACCGAAGGGCGACAAGCTGGCGGGAATGACGCTGGTCGTCACCGGCACCCTCGAGACGCTCTCCCGCAATGAGGCAGAGGCTCTCATCGTCAAAAACGGCGGCAAAGCCAGCGGCTCGGTCTCCAAAAAGACGGCCTACGTTGTGGCCGGCACAGCGGCAGGCTCCAAGCTGACCAAGGCACAGGCCCTCGGCGTGCCTGTGCTGACGGAGGAAGAATTCCTTGCCATGCTGCGGGATGAACCGGAAGCTTAAATAGAATAGACTCAAAAGGCTCATGCAGTGGGTGTCCCCGCTGCGTGGGCCTTTTTTGCGTTCTAAAAACTCTGCCGCCGCATACAGTAGGAGCAAGAAGCCAAAATGACGAGACAGAAGGAGAAACAGGATGGACGAGTATTACCGCGCTGTTCGGGCTCTGCCTGCATGGCTGGCGCGGCCTTTGAGCGCCCTGCCGCCGGACACTGCAGAACAGGTACATGAGATACGCCTCCGGGTCGGCTGCGGAGTACAGCTGACCATCGGCGGAAAGCCCTGCTGCCCGGCGGAGCTGCCTGCTTTGCAGAAGCTCCGGCTGACGCCCTTGCAGATGGAAGAGATATTCGTTACCCTTTGCGGCGGGTCGGTACACAGCCACGAGACAGAAATTGCGGCGGGCTATGTCACGCTCAGCTGCGGGTGCCGCGCCGGGCTGGCCGGACAGTTTTACTGCGCACCGGGGCAGAGCGCCGTCTTGCAGGAGCTGCGCTCGGTAAATATCCGCGTTGCCCGGAACCGGGAATTTCCTCTGCCACAGAAACTCCGGGATATTCTGCAGCAGCGATTTATCGGGATGCTCCTGATGGGGGAACCCGACAGCGGCAAAACGACCCTTCTGCGAGGTGTCGCCCGGGAACTTGCAAAACAAAACAGGGCCGTGGCCGTCATCGACGAGCGAAGAGAGATATTCCCCTCGGAGGAAAGCGCGGCGCTTCCGATCGATATCCTCAGCGGCATACCCAAGGGACAGGCGGTGCAGATGGCTCTGCGCACCCTCTCGCCGCAGGTCATCTTATTGGACGAGCTGGGCGGGATGGACGAGCTTTACGCGCTGGAGCAGGGACTTTTCAGCGGGGTGGAATTTATCGCCACACTTCATGCCGCCAGCTGGGAAGAGGCTGCCCGCCGCCCGCAGGTGCAGTATCTGCAAAAGTGCGGTGCGCTCCATGTGGCAGTGCTTCTGAAAGGCCGCACTGCGCCGGGGCAGCTGAAAGAGGTGCGTGTTTCGTGAAAACGCTTCGAGTCGTCTGTGCGCTGTTCTGGCTGGGCTGCGGCTGGTGTGCAGGGGATGCGGCCTGCCAGAATACGCGGCGGCATCTGGCGGCGCTGGAAAAGACGCTCTTGCTCTTGCAGCGTGTCCGGCAGGAGATCAGCTATCGTCACACGGACCTCGCCCTGCTTTTCCGCAGACTGAAACAGGAGGGGCTTGTCACGGGCGGAAGTTTCCGGAGCCTTTGTCCGCCGCCCGATCTGACGCGCCCGGAACGCGACTGTTTCATCGAGTGCTTCTCGGGCCTTGGCCGGATGGAGGCAGAGCAGGAGTGTCAGCGGCTGGCATTTTATCAGGAGCGGTTCACGCTGTTTTTGCAGCAAGCGCAGGAACACGCCCGCCCGCAGCTGGAATTGAGTCACAAGCTGGGATTTGCTGCCGGACTGGCGGCGGCCATCCTCTGCCTCTGATGAAAGATAGGGGGAATGTGTATGGACATCGACCTGATTTTCAAGATCGCGGCCATCGGCATCATCGTGGCGGTGCTCAACCAGCTGCTCATCCGCTCAGGCCGGGAAGACCAGGCCATGATGACCACATTGGCGGGGCTGGTGGTGGTGCTGTCCATCCTGGTCAAGCAGATCAGTGTTCTTTTCGTCACCATCAAGTCCCTCTTTGCGCTATGAGCGCCCTCACGATGCTGGGACTTGCGGTGATGGGGGCTGTGCTGTACACCCTGTTCCAGAAAAGCGCCCCGGCTTTCGGGCTGTTCGTCTCGATGGGAGCCGCTGTCCTCGTACTATGGAAGATCAGCACGGCAGCGCAGACCGTGCTTTCCGGGCTGACAAAACTGGAACAGCGGGCAGGCGGCGACGCCTTTTCCTGTCTGCTGCGGTGTACAGGCATCATCCTGCTGGCCGATTACGCCCACTCGCTCTGCGAGGAGGCGGGGGCTGAATCGCTGGCGTGGTGTACGGCACTGGCCGGACGGGTGATGGTGCTTGCGGCAGCGTGGCCTCTGCTGGAAGAAATCGGCCAGAAGATAGGGAGCATCGCAGGATGAAAAGAGACAAGCTTTTCCGTTTGAGTCTGGCAATACTGTTCTTGTGGACGAGCCTTGCACTCGCGGCCCCGGCGGCGCTGGCCGCTTCGAGCACAGCTCTGCCGGGCAGTTCTCTCTGGGAGCCCTATTTGCAGCAGAGCCGCATCGACCTCGAAAAAGCAGCATCCTCACCGTGGGAGACACTGAAAAGCTTTCTGCCCCGATCCTTCGGCGCACTGGTGCGCCAGACAGCAAGTCGCTATACGTCAGTGCTCCTGTTCCTGACGCTGACAGCGGTGCTGGGGCTTCTCGCCGGGGAATGCACCGATGGAGCCCTGCTGGATTTAGTGGCGGCAGGCGGCTGCGGCGTCCTGCTCTGGGGGAACCTGCTGGAAGAAGCCCAGAAGCTTTGTGAACAGGTGGAGAGCTGGCGCAGCTTTCTGTTGGGGTTCCTTCCCGTTTATGCCGGTGTCCTCACGATGGGAGGGGAAGGAGCAGCAGGCAGTGCGGCCAGCGGAGCGCTGCTGACGGCACTCTGCTTTCTGGCTCAGCTGGCAGCGGCCTTCGTTCGGCCGCTGCTCCACTGCTATCTGATGCTCAGCATGGCCTGCTGCGTCAGCTCTGAACCAGCCCTCGGCGTTTTCTGCAAGGGCGTCGGCAGTGCGCTCCGTCAGGCGCTGGGCTGGGCCGGAAAAATTCTGGTGGCTCTGCTGGGCCTGCAGAGGGCTGCGGCATTCCAACTGGACCGCTTTTCGCTCCGTACCGGCCAGCTTTTGGCGGGGAGCGTCCCCATCATCGGGCAGACCCTCAGCAGTGCATCGGAATCCATCCTCGCGGGGATACAGCTCCTTAAGAGCGGGCTGGGGCTGGCAGCTCTGTCGGTGCTGGGTGCGGAGTTCGTGCCGCTCTATCTGGGGCTGATGATACAGCTGGCTCTTCTGATGGGATGCAGTCTGCTCTGCAGTCTCACTGGCATCTCCCGCTGCCGCGCATTATTCGACTGTTTTGCCGAGGCAGTGCGCTGTATGGCAGCGGTGGTGGCGCTTTTCTTCGGGCTGGCGGCGGCAGGGGTAACACTGCTGTTCATCGTAGGAGGTGGTTCATGATGCAGGCACTGGAACGGGCAGCAGCAGTCTTCTGTACGGCCTGTATCTGCGCCGAGCTGCTCTCCCGCTTTGTCGGGCAGGGCTGGGGGCAGAAGTGCATAAAAGCGGTGGCGGGGCTATATATTCTAGTAGTCTTTGCGGATGCTCTGCCCGGCGCAAAGGCACAGTTTACTGCATTGGAACTGCCGCAGGTGTCGGCGGTCTCGGTAGGCAGTCTGGAGGATGCTGTTCTGGCACAGACGGCAGAAGAACTCTCCCGTACGCTCGAAGAACGCTGTCTCAGCGAGGCGGGTGTTTCGCTCAGGCTGAATATCATTCTGTGCCGGACCGCTGAGGGCGTGGAAGCGGCTGAGGTGCAGATCGTCCCTCGGGACGCCGCCACTGCCTCGCAGAAGCGGGCAATAGAAACGCTGCTGGAAGGACAGCTTCAACTGGGACCGGAATGCATCAAATGGAACAGCCCCAGCGGGGAGGATGTGCCATGAACAACAAGCTTTTTTCGCGGCTGAAGGACCTCGCGCAGAAGGAAAACCGCGCCCGGCTGGCGGTTTTGCTGGGCGCGGCGGCCATGCTGCTCATCCTGCTGTCGGAGCTGTTCACCCCTTCAGGGAAAACCGCCGCAGCAAGCGCCGCCCCGGCGGATGACAACATCTACCGCCAGCAGCTCGAGCAGCAGCTTTCCGACCTCATCGCGCAGGTAGAGGGCGCAGGAAAGACAACCGTGATGGTAACACTGGAAAGCGGAGAGGAGACCATCTATGCTCTGGACACGCTCTCGGGACAGACCCAGGAACAACAGACCCATGTGCTGCTGGACGACGGGACCGCGCTGGCACAAACGGTCTGCACCCCCAGAGTGTGCGGGGTGGCCGTGGTGTGCGAGGGCGGGGGAGATGTCCGGGTCGCCGCCCGCATCACCGAGCTGGTGGGGGCGCTGCTGGATGTTCCGTCCAACCGCATCTGCGTAGAGCAGCGCCGGGAATGATTTTTTGCAGCGATGAAATATAAGTTATGCAAGGAGGAGACACAAATGAGAGCTATCACCAAAAACACACGCAGGGTCACAGCGCTGACCCTTGCGGCCGCGCTGGTCGTGGCGGTATACCTTAACTGGCAGTATGCCCGCACCGGCATCGGCGTGGATGAAGAGGCTGTCAACGTCTCGGCGGTGGCTGTGGAGGGGGAGCCTGTGGCGGCACCCGTGACCGACGGGCTGATGACGGAGGCTGAAGCGGTATCCAGTGCCAACAAGAATTATGGGGAAGCCCAGCTCGTCAGCGTAGCCAACGATGCAGGAGCGAAATTCTTTGAGGAAGCCCGTCTCAAGCGCCAGAAAGCTCACGATGAAGCGATGGACACGATCCAGAAGACCCTCAAGACCTCGGGCCTTTCCGCCGAGGAGAAAAAAGGTTATACCCAGCAGCTGACTTCCAACCTCGAAGACCTCAACGCAGAAAATGAGATAGAAACGCTGGTCAAGGCGAAAGGCTTTGCCGACTGCCTCTGCTTTTTGCAGTCCGGCCGGGCTGACCTGACCGTGATGACCTCCGGCGACGCGCTGACGGCAGCACAGGTGGCCCAGATACGGGACATCGTGCTCAGCAAGAGCGAGGTGACTGCGCAGAATATTACTGTGGTGGAAGTAAAGTAAGGTGTTGTATAAAACCGGAGAAAATGGTATAATGACATCAAAGGTTTTGCAAAGGGATCCTCTCTTTGCATGGAACGCATAAAATAAAATGGGCATTCGCTCATTTTGGATGGAGGGCCATAGAATGGATTTACAGAACATGGATCTTAAAGGCGGAAGTCTGCAGATCTCCACAGAGGTCATCGGCAAGATCGCCCGCTGTGCAGCGCTGGAGATCGAGGGTGTGGCAGAGGTGTCCTGCGGCAAGCAGAACCGGAAGGTGAAAGACCTTCTCGAGCGCGCCAACGTCCAGTCGCCCGTTACCGTAGAGATGCGGGACGGCACGGCAGAGATCACTCTGGAAATTGTAGCAGCCTTTGGCGCACGCATCCCGGCTGTGGCCGAAAAGGTGCAGGAAAACGTCAAGTCTGCCGTCCAGAACATGACCAATGTCACGGTCAGCCGCGTTGACCTCGTCGTTGCCGGTCTGGCCCCGGCGGCTGAGCCGCAGGCCTGAGCCGAGAAATAAAACGTAAAAGAAAATTGCGGCCGGCCTTCCCGCAAAAGGGAGGGCCTTGCCGCTGTGAGAGGAACATTATGGAAAATATTCTGCCCCGTCGTGAAGCACGCGAAAATGCATTTCTGCTGGCATTTTCTCAGACCTTTGGTGACATTCCCCTGCAGGAGGCTCTGGACAATCACCACGAGTGCGATGAAGAGCATCCGGTGGATGTCTTTGGCCAGCGCCTGCTGCGGGCTTATTATGAGCATTCCGCAGAGGTGGACGACCTCATCAGCGCCCATCTGCGCAACTGGACGATGGAGCGCCTGCCCCGCGTGAGCCTGACGGTGCTCCGTCTGGGTCTGGCCGAGATGCTGTACGGCGACGAGAAAAAGCCTGGCGTCGTCATCAATGAGGCAGTCGAGCTGACCAAAAAGTATGGCGCAGACGAGGATTATCAGTTCGTCAACGGCCTGCTGGGTACGGTGGCACGCGAGCAGGGTCTGGACGCAGAGCCTGAGCAGCTGTGAGCAGCTATACGCTGGGCATCGACACCAGCAATTATGCAACCTCTCTGGCCGTCTTTAATACAGCCGGAGAGGTTGTTTGCGCAAAAAAGCGTTTCCTTCCGGTGAAGGAGGGCCAGCTTGGCCTGCGCCAGAGCGACGCCCTTTTTCACCACACAGCCGCCCTGCCCGAGATGCTGGCAGAACTGGGCAGCGAGTTTGACTTGACCCAAATCAGCGCCGTAGGTGTGTCGGAAAAGCCCCGTCCGATAGAGGGCAGTTATATGCCCTGTTTTCTGGCGGGCGTCAGCGCTGCCGAGGCGTTCGCGCTGGCCCGGGGCATCCCGCTCGTCCGCACGACCCATCAGCAGGGCCATGCGGCGGCGGCACTGTTTGCGGCCAAAGGTGAAGAATTCTTCCGCGAGAAAACACTGCTCTTCCACATTTCCGGCGGCACGACCGACCTGCTCCTTTGCGATGAAGTGAAGCATATCGAGACGCTGGGGACCAGCTCCGACCTCTACGCCGGACAGGCTGTGGACCGTGTGGGCGTCAAGCTGGGCTTTGGATTTCCGGCTGGCGTCGAAGTCTCCCGTCTTGCCGCGGAATGTGATGAGACGATAAAACCGAAATCCAGTGTCCGAGGCATGGAATGCAGTCTTTCCGGGCTGGAAAACCAGTGCAATGCTTTGTTGACAGCTGGCAAAAGCCCTGCCTATGTCTGCAAGTACTGCCTGCTCTGCGTGGCAGATACCGTGGTCAAGATGACCAAAGCGGCTCAGAAGGAATATCCCGGGCTTGCTGTGGTCTGTGCAGGCGGCGTCATGAGCAGTGACATCATTCGCAGCTGGGTGCAGCAGCGCCTCCCGCAGGTGTATTTCGTACCCGGCCAGTATTCCAGTGACAACGCCATCGGCGTGTCTATCCTCGCCGCACGGGAGGCCGGGCTATGGCTGAAGTGATCACTGTCTCGGCCCTGAACCAGTATGTCAAGACGCTGCTGGATGCAAATGACATCCTGTTCGATTTGGCACTGCGGGGCGAGATCGCAAACTTCGTACAGAACGCCCGCAGCGGCCACTGTTATTTCTCTCTCCGGGACGCCAGCGCCAGTGTCAAAGCGGTGATGTTCCGCTCGGATGCGCGGCGGCTGGGCTTCCGCCCGGAAGAGGGCATGAAGGTAGTCGTGCGATGCCGTGCTACTCTTTATGAGCGGGACGGCGCATTCCAGATCTATGTCAACGAGATGTTCCCGGACGGCATCGGTGCGGCACAGCTTGCTTTTGAGCAGCTGAAAGTCAGGCTCGAGCAGGAGGGACTTTTTGCGGCAGAGCACAAAAAGCCGCTGCCCGCGTATCCCAAATGCATCGGCGCCGTCACCAGCAAGACCGGCGCGGCATTGCAGGACATTCGCAATGTCATTGGTCGGCGCTGGCCTGCGGCAAAACTCCTGCTCTGCCCGGTCAATGTGCAGGGCTTTGAAGCGGCGCAGCAGATCGCAGATGCCATTGGAAAGCTGGACAAAAGCGGCCGGGCAGACGAAATCATCGTAGCCCGGGGCGGCGGCAGCAGGGAAGACCTCTGGGTCTTCAACGCCGAGGTCATCGCCCGGGCAGCTTACCGCTGCAAAGTGCCGCTCATCAGCGCCATCGGGCATGAGATAGACTTTACCATTTTGGACTTTGTGGCGGACCGCCGTGCGCCGACCCCGTCGGCTGCGGCAGAACTAGCCGTGCCGGACCGTGCAGAGCTTCTGCGGGTGCTGTCCCAGCTGGAACAGAGCTGCCAGAATGCGATGCAGGACCGTCTGGATGCAGCGTCCGGTCGTCTGATGATGGCTGAGCAGCAGCTTTCCTATGACATGACCCGTCGGAAATTGACCGGTGGGCAGGCAGAGCTTGCCGTGAAGCAAGAAAAACTTAAGGCCGCAGCACAGAGTTGCATTCAGCAGCGACAGGCGCAGCTGCGCCATGCCGCTGCGCTGGCCGACTCGCTCAGCCCCTACCGGGTACTGGGGCGCGGCTATGCGATGGTATACGACAGCAAAGGCAGGCTGTGCAGTACAGACGCTCTTGCAGCCGGTGATAAGCTCACCCTGCGCGGTGCAGTACACACAGCAGAATGTACGGTCATGTCCGTGGAGGAACTGAATGAGAGCACCCAAAAGCTTTGAAGACGGCATGGCCCGTCTGGAAACCATCCTGAGCCAGATGCAGAGCGAAGAGACGACCCTTTCCGAGTCGGTCAAGCTCTACGCAGAAGCGGCTTCGCTGATGGAATACTGCCATGCTGCGCTGGAAAAAGCGTCTCTCCAAATGGAGGAGATCGACGCCGCCCGCAGCGAAAAGGCGAACCCCGAATCAGAAGAATAAAAGCAACCAGCTTGCAGGGAGGAACCATTATGGAGAGCGCAGAGTATAAAAAACAGTATGACGAATATCTGGCCCGTGCAGAAAAGGCATTGAGTCAGGCGTGCGAGCGCTATCTTCCTGAGGAATCTGACGTCTGCCGCGCAGCACGCTACAGCCTGCTGGGCGGCGGCAAGCGTATTCGCGCTGTGCTGGTGCTGGCCGTGTGTGATATGCTCCACGGCAATGCCGAGGCAGCTGAGCAGTTTGCAGCCGCAGTCGAGATGCTGCACTGCTATTCGCTCATCCACGATGATCTGCCCTGCATGGATAACGACGATATGCGCCGCGGCAAGCCCTCCTGCCACAAGGCATTCGGCGAATCCACCGCGATGCTGGCCGGTGACGTCCTGCTGACCGAGGCTTTCGAGGCAGTCGCCGGTGCGCCTGCTCCCGCTTCTGTCTGTGTCCACGCGGCACAGGCGCTGGGCGCAGGTGCAGGCAGCCGAGGCATGGTGTACGGTCAGGAACTCGATTTGAAATATGAGGCGCTTGCCGCTGCCGAAGAACAGCTCCGTCTCATCCACCGCCACAAGACCGGCGCACTCATCAATGCAGCCATCCAGATGGGCGGTGCTGCAGCACAGGCCGATGAGGTCCAGCGTAAGGCGCTGGAAGCATACGCTTATGGCATCGGTCTCGTGTTCCAGATCGTGGACGATGTGCTGGACGTGACCGGGACCGCCGAGCAGCTGGGCAAACCCATTGGCAGCGACAGCGAAAACGGCAAAACGACTTTTGTCACCCTGTTCGGCGTTGACGGTGCCATGCAGCTGGCGGAAAAGCTGAATGACGAGACCTGCACAGCGCTGCGCGACGCATTCGGCGAAAAGAGTGCGTTTTTGGAGCAGCTGGCCCGCACACTGCTGAACCGCCGCAGCTGAGCCATCCGCATTCTGCGCCGAAATCGTCTCAGAGATCACACAGGACTACTTATCGCAAATGCGCTGCTTTTTGAGACGCTGGCTGCGGAATCACGATAAAATTCAAGAAGGTGAACAAACTATGCAATTTATCAAAGAATTGTTCTCGGTCAACGAGATATTGACCGTTTCCATCGTGAGCTGGTTCGTTGCTCAGGTACTCAAGACCATCATCAACTTTATCCTGCTGGGCAAGCTCCAGCTCGAGCGGATGTGGGGCGACGGCGGTATGCCCAGTGCCCACAGCGCGACAGTCTGTGCGATGGTCATTGCCGCAGCCCGCAGCGAGGGAGTCAGCTCGGCTATTTTTGCCGTAGCCAGTGTGGTCGCCATCATCACCATGCACGACGCAATGGGCGTGCGCCACGAGACGGGCGAGCAGGCCAAGGTTCTCAACCAGATGATCGAAGAGTGGATCGACATCAGCGAAAAGAACTCTCCGTTTTTGCAGAATATGCATCTGAAGGAGATGGTCGGCCATACGCCCCTGCAGGTCATGGCCGGCATGGTCGTCGGCATCGTGGTCGGCTGCCTGTATCCCATGCACCTTCTCTAAGCAAAAAACATCAGGAATTTGAAATGGGAGGAGGATCGTCATTTTATGCATCCTTCATTGCTTCAGAATATTTCACAGCCTCGTGACCTGAAGCGCTTGAGCAGCGCGCAGATCCAGCAGCTCTGCGGCGAGATCCGTCAGTTTCTGCTGGACAGCGTATCCAAAACAGGAGGTCATCTTGCTTCCAATCTCGGTGCGGTCGAGTTGACGGTAGCACTCCACCGTGTCTTTGAGACTCCTCAGGATGCTTTCGTGTTTGACGTAGGACATCAGTGCTACACCCATAAGCTCCTGACCGGGCGGTATCAGCGCTTTGGCACCTTGCGGAAGCTGGACGGCCTTTCGGGCTTTCCGAATCCCAATGAGAGCGCCCATGATGCTTTTATCGCCGGACACGGCAATACGGCCCTTTCTGTTGCCATCGGCATCGCATGGGCCAAAAAGCTGAAAGGGGAGCCGGGCCATGTGGTGGCCATCATCGGCGACGGTGCATTCACCGGCGGCATGGTCTACGAGGGAATGAACAATATCGGAAAGCTGGACAATCTTCTGGTCATCCTCAACGACAATAAAATGTCCATTTCCCACAATGTCGGTGCGCTGGCAGGCTATCTGAGCCATCTGCGCACCACGAACGGCTATTTTACGGCCAAGGAAAATGTCAGCAGCTTCCTGAACGGTGTGCCTGTCATCGGAGCGCCCATCAAAAGCGCTCTTCAGAACAGCAAAAAAGCGATCCGCCGGGCCATGTGCCATTCCACGATGTTCGAGGATATGGGGTTTCACTATTTTGGCCTCATCGACGGCCACGACGAGCCGGAACTGGAGCGCATTTTCCAGACCGTTTGTGCTCAGCCCGGGCCGACGCTGCTCCATGTCGTGACGAAGAAAGGCAAGGGCTATGCGCCTGCTGAGTCGAACCCCGGCAATTACCATGGCGTTTCCAGGTTCGACCCGACCGGCATCCCCGACCCCGAGGTCGCTCCGGCAGAGTCGTTCTCGAGTGCCTTTGGCCGGACGCTCAGCGCCGCCGGAAACACCGACAAGACCCTCTGTGCCATTACTGCCGCCATGAAATACGGCACAGGTCTGCAGTTTTTCAGTCATGCCCATCCGGAGCGCTTCTTCGATGTCGGCATGGCCGAACAGCATGCCGTGACCTTTGCAGCCGGTCTGGCCAGCAAGGGGATGCTGCCGGTGGTCTGCATTTATTCGACCTTCCTGCAGCGCAGCTACGACCAGATCATCCATGACGTCAACCTTCTGCATGAAAATGTCGTCTTCGCGGTGGACCGTGCAGGTTTCGTCCCCGAAGACGGGGAGACACACCAGGGAATTTATGACCCGGCTTTTCTCAGCCAGACCGGAATGCCCATCTATTCGCCTTCGAACTACGAAGAACTGCGGCACTGGCTTCCCATCCTGCTGAGCCATGAGATGCAGGGTCCCCGGGCCATCCGTTACCCCCGCGGCGGGGAGAGCAAAGCTCTGGCAAAATACGGCTGCTCGGGCAAAGAATACGATAAGCTCGTCTCCGCGCCGGGCGCAAAGACCGCACTGGTGAGCTACGCCGATGAGGTGGAAGATGTTCTCGCTGCCGCAGAACTGCTGGCCAAAGAGGGCATCCCCTGCGATGTTTATAAGCTGGTGCGCATCTTCCCGTTTGAGGAAGAACTGATCCATGACCTTTCTTCCTATCCCGTCGTTCTGATGGCCGAAGAGTGTGTGGCCTGCGGCGGCATCGGCGAACACCTTGCCCGCGCCCTGCAGGATGCAGGCTGGCAGGGCCGGTACATCCACCGTGCCGTGAGGGAGCTGTGTCTGCCTCATGCGACGGTGCCTCAAATCAAACAGGCGACCGGTCTGGATGCCGCACATCTGGCCGAGGCCGTGCGGGAAGCAGACCCGAAAGGAGAGAAAACACTTTGAAAATTCGTTTGGACCAATATCTGGTGCAGCACGGCATGATCCAGAGCCGTGAGCGCGCCAAAGCCCTCATCATGGCCGGTGTCGTTTTTGTCAACGAGCAGAAGGTGGACAAGGCTGGTGAGATGATAAAGGAAGACGCCAAGGTCGAGGTGCGCGGCCACGACATCGGCTATGTCAGCCGCGGCGGCCTCAAACTGGAAAAGGCAATGCAGTGCTTTCCTCTGACGCCGAACGGCAAGGTCTGTATGGACATTGGCGCATCCACCGGCGGCTTTACCGATTGTATGCTGCAGAACGGCGCGGTCAAGGTCTATGCAGTGGACGTCGGTTACGGTCAGCTGGCATGGAGCCTGCGCACCGACGAGCGCGTCGTCAACATGGAGCGCACCAACATCCGCAATGTCACGCTGGACATGCTGGCAGAGCCCATTGAATTTTTCAGCGTGGATGTGTCGTTTATCTCGCTGCATCATATCTTCCCGGTGGCGCAGGCCATCACGACGCCCGACGCAATGGGCGTCTGCCTCGTCAAGCCTCAGTTTGAGGCTGGCCGCGAGAAGGTGGGCAAAAACGGTGTCGTCCGCGACCCTGCCACCCACCGCGAAGTTCTCCACAATGCGATGGGCTATGCCGCTGCAAACGGTTTCGTCGTGCGCGGACTGGATTTCAGCCCCGTCAAAGGCCCTGAGGGCAACATCGAGTACCTGATGTTCGTCCAGAAGAGCGAACAGCCCGGTGTGCTGGATGACTCTGTTGCCGAACAGGTCGTAGCGGCAAGCCACAGCTCTCTGGACAAGTAAATCTGCTGGGAGACGGAGGAATAAACCGCCCTATGACTGTTTACATTTCGCCAAACCCCGGAAAGGAACAGGCTGCCGACACTGCCCGCCGGGCAGCGCAGCTTCTGCTGATGCAGAAAGCTGTCGTCCTGATGCGGGATGATCTGAAAGAGTCCTGCTACGTGGAAGGTGTACAGTACCTTCCTTTGGAAGAATGCCTTCCGCGCACCGACGTCATTCTGACCATCGGCGGCGACGGTACCATCCTGCATGAGGCAAATTTTACGCTGCAATATCAAAAACCCATTCTTGGCATTAACATCGGACGCTGCGGCTTCCTCGCTACCTGTGAGGTGGATGAAATGGAAGAAAAACTCGCCGCTCTGGTGCGGGGAGAGTATCTTCTGGACAACCGGATGCTGCTCTATGTGCGGGTGCTGGGCGAGGATGGCTGGGAAGGCCATGCCCTCAATGATGTGGTCGTGACGAAAGGCCGTCTGCAGCAGGCCATCGACTTCAGCATCTACTGCGACGACATCCTTGTAGAGCGTTACCGTGGTGACGGCGTCATCGTGGCGACCCCCACAGGCTCTACAGCCTATTCGCTGGCGGCCGGCGGGCCAATCTTGGACTCGCAGACCAAGGGCATCGTCGTCACGCCCATCTGTCCCCACAGTCTGACCAGCCCCGCAATGGTCTTTGCGCAGGAGCGCAAAATAAACATCTGTGTGGGGCAGGTCATCGACAACGAAGTGTTCCTGAGCTGCGACGGCGCAGCGGAATATCCGCTCAGTGCCGGCTCGACGGCGGAGATACGCCTCTCTGACCAGATCGTACAGCTCGTCACCTTCAGCAGAGCAGACCAGTTTCAGGCCATCGACCAGAAGCTGCGCAGCCGGAGATAATAACAAGAGGAGGCAAGGAATATGGGCCGAAACAATCCAGCTGAGGCAAAAGGCAAGACGGAACGTCAGCAGACGATCCTCCGCCTCATTCAGGAGCATCCCATCAGCCGACAGGAGGTACTTCTCGAGCATCTGCGCCAGGAGGGCTTCGAGGTGACACAGGCTACCATTTCCCGGGACATCCGGGAGCTGTGCCTCGTCAAGGCTGCCACCGCCGACGGCTATCGCTATGTTTCCAGCCATAACGAAAGCCTCAACCCCAAGATGCAGGGCCGGTTCGAGACGATATTCCACGAGTCGGTGCTTGGGGTGGATTTTGCCGGACATGTCGTGCTGGTGAAGTGCTACTCCGGTATGGCGAACGCTGCCTGTGGGGTGTTCGACGCCTTGAAATGGAAGAATGTCGTCGGTACGCTTTCCGGCGACGATACATTCCTTATCGTGGCCCGTTCGGAGCGGGACGCAAAGACCATCTGTTCGGAACTGACCCGTCATATCGGGCAGAAATAAACGCGGGAGTGAAACTATGCTGAGCAGCCTGCAAATCGAAAATGTTGCAGTTATCCAGAAAGCCAATGTCCACTTTGAGAAGGGGCTCAATGTCCTGACCGGTGAGACGGGCGCAGGCAAATCCATCCTCATCGACTCCATCAACGCCATTCTGGGCAACCGCACTTCCAAGGATCTCGTGCGCACCGGTGCGGCCAAGGCCGTCATCCGGGCCGCGTTCGAGGACGTGCCGCCTGCTGTTCTCGACAGCCTCGAAAAGGCAGGCTATGAGCGCTCGGAGGCCCTGCTGCTCAGCCGTGAGATCACCGCCGAGGGCAAGAGCACCTGCCGTATCAACGGGATGCCGGCCACTGCCGCCGTCCTGCGGGAGCTGTGCGGGGGGCTTATCAACATCAACGGTCAGCACGACTCCGTGGGCCTGCTGAACCCGGCCCGTCATGAAGGCATTCTGGATGCTTACGCCCAGAACAGTGCTGAGTATCAGGCGTATTATGCTATCTACCGGGAACTGGTCGGCGTCAAAAAGACGCTGGACGCCATGATAACCGACGAGAGCGAAAAGCAGCGCCGTATCGATCTGCTAAGCTATCAGGTGCAGGAGATCGACGATGCCGGCCTGACGGCAGGGGAGGAGCAGACGCTGGAAAGCCGCCGCAAAGTGCTGGCGAACGCTTCCACCATCCGGGACCGTATCGCACAGTGTTATGCGCTGCTCTCGGGCGACGACGAGGCCCCGGGGGCTGTTGACCTTCTGGGCGAAGCCTCCAACGCTGTGGACGCAGCGGCACAGCTCGACGGAGAACTGTCTGCCGGTGCGGGCCAGCTACTCGACCTTTATTACACCGCGAAGGACGTCGCCGCAGACCTCATTGGCCGTCTGGACGCCTACGACACCAACGACGCAGAGCTGGACGAGATCGAGCAGCGCATCGACCTTATCTATAAGCTCCGGCGGAAGTACGGCGACACCGTAGAGGACATCCTCGCCTTTGGCGAACGGGCGCGGAAAGAACTTGAGATGATACAGTCCTCGCAGGAGAGGGTAGAGCACTTGCAGAAAGAGCAGCGCCGCCTTTACACCCTTGCGCGGGAAAAGGCCGAAGCCCTGACCCAGACCCGTCTGAAAGCCTTCGATGAGCTGAACAAGCGCATCTCTGGTACGTTGGACTTTCTGAATATGCCGGGCGTGCGGATGACGCTTCGCCATTCGCGCGGGCCGCTGGCCAGCCATGGGCAGGACAGCATCGAGTTCTATATCTCCACAAACCCCGGCGAAGCTCCGAAGCCTCTGGCAAAGATCGCCTCGGGCGGTGAGCTGAGCCGTATTACCCTTGCCATTAAAAACGCAATGGCTGATAAGGACGCTGTGCCGACCGTTATTTATGACGAGATCGACAGCGGCGTATCGGGCAAAGCGGCCAGCCGTATCGGCGAGGTATTGCGTCAGAGCGCCGAGGGCCATCAGATCCTCTGCATCACTCATACGGCGCAGATCGCTGCACTGGCCGACTGCCATCTGCTTATCCAGAAAAATATCACGAACGAGCGTACCTATACTGAGATACACCCGCTGGACGAGAATGGCCGTGTAGAGGCGCTGGCCCGCCTCATCTCCGGCGACCATGTCACGGAGCTTTCGCTGGCCAATGCCCGGGAAATGCTGGGCCGGAACGCAGAAAAATAAGAAAAAAGCCAGCGCTTGACATTCCGGCAGGGATGTGCTAAACTGAATCTCGTTGAAAGGCGAAGATGGGAACCGAGTACCCTGATGCGCTCTGCCCAGAGAGGCCCCGGCTGGTGAAAGGGGCTGCAGAGACGCAGGCGAAATACGTCCCTGAGCCGCAGGCTGAACGAATAGTAGGCTGTGCCGCGTGCGAGCGTTACAAACGCAGGAGTGTCACTCTACTCTGGGGTGCGCACTCGTGAGGCCGTTTCTGTGAAGAGGCGGCAAACAGAGGTGGTACCGCGAATTTTATCGCCCTCTGCCAAATTTATTTTGGCAGAGGGTGTTTTATTTTCCCTCTGCCCGACAAACAGGAGGAAATTTTTATGACTCTGTACGAAGAACTCAAGGCCCGCGGCCTCGTGGCTCAGATCACCGATGACGAGATCATCGACCTCATCAACAACGGCAAGGCTACCTTCTACATCGGCTTTGACTGCACCGCCGACAGCCTGACTGCCGGCCACTTCATGGCCCTGACCCTGATGAAGCGTCTGCAGATGGCAGGCAACAAGCCCATCGCCCTCATCGGCGGCGGCACCACCATGATCGGCGACCCCTCCGGCCGCACCGATATGCGCAAGATGCTGACCAAGGAGGACATCGCCCACAACGCCGCCTGCTTCAAGAAGCAGATGGAGAAGTTCATCGACTTCTCCGACGGCAAGGCTCTGATGCTGAACAACGCCGACTGGCTGCTGAACCTGAACTACGTCGAACTTCTGCGCGACGTGGGCGCCTGCTTCTCCGTCAACAACATGCTGCGCGCCAAGTGCTATGAGCAGCGCATGGAGAAGGGCCTGTCCTTCCTCGAGTTCAACTACATGATCATGCAGAGCTACGACTTCTACTACATGTTCCAGCATTACGGCTGCAATATGCAGTTTGGCGGCGATGACCAGTGGAGCAATATGCTGGGCGGCACCGAGCTTATCCGCCGCAAGCTGGGCAAGGACGCCTATGCCATGACCATCACCCTGCTGACCGACTCTCAGGGCAAGAAGATGGGCAAGACCGCCGGCAACGCCGTCTGGCTCGACCCCAACAAGACCAGCCCCTTCGAGTTCTACCAGTATTGGCGCAACGTCGGCGATTCGGATGTCATGAAGTGCATCCGTATGCTGACCTTCCTGCCGCTGGAGCAGATCGACGAGATGAGCACCTGGAAGGACCAGCGCCTCAACGAGGCAAAGGAGATCCTCGCCTTCGAGCTGACCAAGATGGTCCACGGCGAAGAAGAGGCCACCAAGGCCCAGAATGCGGCCCGCGCCCTGTTCAGCGGTGCTGCCGGTGATGCTGAGCATATGCCCAACACTCAGCTGACCGAGGCTGACCTGACCGACGGCTCCATCGGCATCCTGACCCTGATGGTCAAGGCTGGTCTGGCTGCTTCCAACGGTGAGGCCCGCCGTCTCGTCGTGCAGGGCGGTGTTCTGGTGGACGGCGAGAAGGTCGCTGCTCCCACGGTCAGCTTCACTGCTGAGCAGCTGTCCAAGGGCATCGTCATCAAGAAGGGCAAGAAGGTCTACCACAAGGTGAGCCTGTAAATCTTCTGATAAAATAAAAAGACCCGGCTGGTTCCTCTCCGCAGAGGGGAGACCCGCCGGGTCTTTTGCTGCAACAGCACCCATGCCTGTTTTATCAGACACGGGTGCTGTTTATATCGTTATTACAGCTCGTAAGCCTTTTTCAGGGCCTCATAGGCTGCGTCCTCGTTCTCCGAACGGACCAGAAGGGAAATGTCCAGATCGCTGGTGGTGATGAGCAGAACTTCGATGCCTGCCATCGCCAGAGCATTCAGGGCGCGGGCGGCGACGCCGCAGCTGGTGACCATCTCCTCACCGAAGAGATTCAGCTTGGAGTAGCCCACACTGATGAGGGGGGAAGCCTTGGCGTCCTTGTCCAGATTTGCCGCAGAGATGGCCTTCATGACCAGCGGCAGGTCGCTGCTGGATGCCGTGAAGCTGAAGTCCATGCTGGTGCCGTGGGGAGCGCTCTGGCTGATCATATCCACCACGACGCCAGTGTCGGCGAAGATCTGCAGATAACGTGCCATCGTGTTGCCCTTGAACTCGGCATCCTGCACACTGATCATCATCAGGCTCGGCTCAATATTGATTTTGGATACACCGTACATAGTAAACACTCCATTCTGCCCATCGGGCGTTCTGATACAAGCTTTATGCAAGCTCCAAAAATTCGCTGTTGATGTAGGTCTGTGCCGTCTGGCGGATGTAATCGTACCCAAAAGAAGGATACGCGGCGCGGACGCCATGGGCCTGTGCAAGCTCCGGCGTGTAATCCCGGAACAGATACGTGCGGACGTTAGACTTTCCGGCGTCATAGTGGGTCACGGTCACATGGAGCTTCGGGCCGCGCACCGCGCAATGGACGCTGCCGTCCGGCTCGGTGGTCTGCTCCAGCTCCAACGTCAGAATCGCGCCGATGAGCTGGTCAGGCTTGCTTTGAGTGCTCAGGAAATTTCCCAGCGAATAGGCCACAAATACGTTCCGTCCATCGGCTGCGGTGCGCCATTCGGCGTCCTGCAGGACGTGCGGGTGGGTTCCGATGATCACATCCGCGCCCCAGTCGGCCAGAGACTGAGCTAAGGTGCGCTGCGCCTGTGTGATGTTGTGACTGTCCTCGACGCCCCAGTGTACGCCGACTACCACAAAATCGGCCTCCTGCCGGGCCGCCCGCACCTGCTGTTCCATGACATCCTGCTGGCTGGTGTAGATGATGTTTGCGGCCATCTTGCTGTTCCGGGGGATGCCGTTGGTGTGCTCGGTGTAGGAAAGGTACGCGATCTTTACGCCGTCTACTGTCTGGATGGGGATGCGGCCATAGTCCGCCTCGCCCTTCCACAGGCCGGTGGTGATCACATCCTCGGGCATCGTCTCCCAGAATCGGAGGGTGGCGGCAATGCCCGCAGCTCCCTTATCGTAGGTGTGATTGTTCGAGAGACTGAACACCCGGAAGCCTGCCCGGTAAAGCGCTTCGGCGCACTCGCCGGGGGTCGAGAAGCATGGATAGGTAGAGGGCGCAAGCTCTTTGCTGCAGAGCGTCTCCTGATTGATCCAGTTGATGTCCTGCTGTGCATAGAAATCGAGCAGATTCATATAGCAGTAATCAAAGCTGTATCCTTCGCCCTCTGCAGCCCGCCGGGCGGCCTGCGAATAGATGGGTGCATGGATGAGGTTGTCCCCTGTAGCCGAGAAGCGCAATGTCGTGACGACAGGCTGCGGCTCAGGCACAGCAAGCTCCTCCGAAACAGCAGGGGACTCCACCTCCGCTGCCGGAGGAACTGTATCCACGCTGCGGCGGGGCCAGAAGCGCAGAGAGAGCAGCGCCGATACGGCCACCAGCAGGACCCCCAGTGTGTACAGGGTGACGCCCTTATGCGAGGTGTGCTTTTGGGCGGAATGCCGACGGCGGGGAGGGGCTGCGTGCTTTGCGTGCTTGGCCATAGGCTCGTCTCCTGACGCACGATACCGTGCCTTATGATGCCATGCGCAGAAAAGCTTACATCTCTGCGATCATGTTACTCATATTGTACAGGCCGGGCTCCTTTTTTGCAAGATAAACGGCGGCATTTATTGCGCCATTTGCAAAAATATTGCGTGAATATGCCGTATGGCGGAGGGTGATGACCTCGTCCGGGCCGCAGAACAGCACCTCATGGTCGCCCACGATGCTGCCGCCGCGCACGGCGCTGATGCCGATCTCCTTGGGGTCGCGCTTCTGGCGGACGGAGGAGCGGTCATAGACGTAATGGTATGCGCCGTCGTTCTCTTCGTTGATGGCGTCAGCCAGCATCAGAGCCGTGCCACTGGGAGCGTCCAGCTTGTTGTGATGGTGTTGCTCAACGATCTCGATGTCGTAGTTTGCGCCCAGAATGGCCGATGCACGCTTGCACAGCTCGGACAGGACGTTGATGCCCATGGACATATTGGCGCTCTTGAACACCGGGATGCTGCGGGAGAGCTGGACGATCTTCAGCTGCAGTTCCTCGGAAAGGCCGGTGGTGCAGACCACGATGGGCAGCTTGTGAGCCTCACAGTAGGGCAGAGCCTTCTCGACTGCTGCCGGGGCGCTGAAGTCGATGACGACGTCGCCCTTGCCGTCCAGCTTGTCCAGACTGTCGTACACGGGGATGCCGTTCATCTCGCCGTCCTTCATGTCGATGCCGGCCACGACGCGGCAATCCTCACGCTGGGCGATCATCTCGCACAGCACATGGCCCATCCGGCCGCCGATGCCCTGAATGATAATATCCGTCATTGTTATTATCCTCTTTTTTATCATACGGCAAATGCCCGGAGATCTGTCTCGCCGGGCATTTGCACATAAAATCGTTTATTCCTTGATAAGGCCCGCAGCCTGCAGAGCCTGCTCGATCTGCTCCTTGTGAGCGTCGCCGGGCTCCACGAGGGGCAGCCGACACTCACCGGCCTCCCAGCCCAGCACGTTCATGGCGTACTTGACCGGGATGGGGTTGACCTCGCAGAAGAGCGCATCGCACAGGGGCAGCATCTCCAGCTGCAGCTCGCGGGCCTTGGCGGTATCACCGTCGAACCATGCCTTGCAGCAGTTGTGAACAAGCTCAGGCTTGACATTGGAGACGACGCTGATGACGCCCTTGCCGCCCAGGGACAGCAGGGGGACCACCTGGTCATCGTTGCCGGAGTAGATGTTCAGCTCGTCGCCGCAGAGGGCCGCGATCTTTGCCACCTGACCGATATTGCCGGAGGCTTCCTTGATGCCGTTGATGAGCGGGTGCTTGCTCAGCTCCCTGGCCGTCTCGGGGGCGATGTTCAGGCCGGTGCGGGAAGGCACGTTATACAGGATGACCGGAATGCCGCCGGCCTCTGCCATTGCGGTAAAGTGGGCGACAAGGCCGGCCTGAGAGGTCTTGTTATAGTAGGGGGTCACCAGCAGCAGAGCGTCTGCGCCGCAGGCGGCAGACTTTGCAGCCAGAGCACAGCCGTGGTCGGTGTCGTTGGAACCGGCACCGGCGATGACAGGCACACGATGGTTCACGAGGTCCACGGTATACTTGATGGCGGCCAGCTGCTCCTCGTCGGTCATGGTAGAGCACTCGCCGGTGGTGCCGCAGATGACGATGGCGTCGGTGCCGCGGGCGATCTGGTCCTCAACGATGCGGCCCAGCTCATCAAAATTGATGCTGCCGTCCTCGTACATTGGGGTGATGATGGCAACAGCCGCACCAGTAAAAACAGGATTCTTCATAGCAAAAAAACTCCTTTGCAGCGCGTTGAAGTTCAAAAAGCGCGCAGATCAGTCAAAATAGCCCTTGGCTGCCAGCAGCTCAGCCAGCAGCACTGCGCCGCCGGCAGCGCCGCGCAGGGTGTTGTGGCTCATGCAGGCGAACTTGTAATCAAACAGGGTGTCCTCACGCAGACGGCCGATGCAGACGGCCATGCCGTGCTCAGTGTTGCGGTCCAGCTTGGGCTGGGGACGGTCGTTTTCCTCGAAGTAGTGGAGGAACTGCTTGGGTGCGCTGGGCAGGTCCAGCTCCTGTGCGGGGCCGCGGAACTCGGCCCAGGCCTTGAGGATCTCTTCCTTGCTGGGCTTCTTATCAAAGCTCACGAAGACAGCGGCGGTGTGACCGTCGGAGACAGGCACACGGAAGCACTGAGCGGTAATGACAGGCTTCTCGGCGTTGACGATGTGGTCGCCCTCGATGTGGCCCCACAGCTTGAGGGGCTCACGCTCGCTCTTTTCCTCCTCGCCGCCGATGTAGGGGATGACGTTGTCGATGATCTCAGGCATCCGGTCGAAGGTCTTGCCGGCACCGGAAATGGCCTGATAGGTGCAGACCAGAGCCTTGCTGACGCCGAAATCCTTCATCAGGGGGTGCAGGGCAGGGACATAGCTCTGCAGGCTGCAGTTGGACTTGACGGCGATGAAGCCGCGCTTGGTACCCAGGCGCTTGCGCTGAGCGGGGATGATGTCGATGTGGTCGGCGTTGATCTCAGGCACGACCATCGGCACGTCCGGGGTGAAGCGGTTTGCGCTGTTGTTGGAGACGACGGGGCATTCTGCCTTGGCGTAAGCCTCTTCCAGAGCCTTGATCTCGTCCTTCGGCATATTGACGGCGCAGAAGATAAAGTCCACCTGAGAGGAGACCTCTTCCACCTTGGATGCATCCAGCACCACCATCTTCTTGACGCTCTCCGGCATCGGGGTGGTCATGGCCCAGCGGGAACCGACAGCCTCCTCATAGGTCTTGCCGGCGCTCCGGCCGGAAGCGGCCAGAGTCGTCAGCTTGAACCAGGGATGATTTTCGAGCAGAGTAACAAAACGCTGGCCTACCATACCGGTGGCACCGACGACGCCCACTTTATATTGTTTATCCATTTCCAGCACCTTTCCTTTCAAAAAAAGCCAATTCGCATAAGACTCCGCTTGCAAAGCAGACGTCTATGCAATATAATAGATACCGCTATACAGATTTTATGATAACATTGATACGGCATTCGTGTCAATCATCGGAAAGGCAAATGCTAACTATGTTAAAAAAAGATTTTTGGTATGATTTACCCAAAGAGCTTATTGCACAGGAGCCTGCGTCCCCCCGTGATGCGGCCCGTCTGATGGTCCTGAGCCAGAAAGACGACAGCATCCAGCACCGCATCTTCCACGACCTGCCCGAATACCTCGAACCGGGCGACCTGCTGGTGGTCAACAACTCCAAAGTCCTGCCCGCCCGCATCGTAGGCATCAAGCAGCCCACCGGCGCTGTCTGCGAGCTGCTGCTCCTGCGGCAGGTGAAGGGCGACCAGTGGGAGTGCCTTGCAAAGCCCGGCAAGCGGATGCAGCCCGGTACCAAGGTCAGCTTTGGCGACGGCAGCCTGACGGCCATCGTGGACGAGACGCTGGAAGACGGCAATAAGTTCGTCACCTTCTACTACGACACTGAGACCCTCTACGAGAAGCTGGACGAGTTCGGCAAGATGCCTCTGCCGCCCTATATCACCAAGCAGCTGGACGACCAGAGCCAGTATCAGACCGTCTACGCCAAGGAGCTGGGCAGCGCTGCCGCTCCCACGGCTGGCCTCCACTTCACGCCAGAGCTGATGGATACCATCCGCGCCAAGGGCGTCAACATCACCGAGGTGACGCTCCATGTCGGCCTCGGCACCTTCCGCCCCGTGCAGGAAGACGAGATCGCCGACCACAAGATGCACAGCGAGTGGTACTCCGTCAGCGAGGAGACTGCAAAGCTCATCCATGATACCAAGGCCGCAGGCCATCGTGTCATCGCCGTAGGCACCACCAGCTGCCGCACGCTGGAAGCCGTCGCCGCCAAGTACGGCGAGATCAAAGCCTGCAGCGGCAACACCGACATCTTCCTCTATCCCGGTGTCAAGTTCAACTGCATCGACGGCCTTATCACCAACTTCCATCTGCCCGAAAGCACCCTCATCATGCTGGTGTCGGCGCTGTATGGCTACGAAAAGACGATGGCCGCCTACAAGGTGGCTGTCGAGCAGAAATATCGGTTCTTCAGCTTTGGCGATGCGATGCTGATCTTGTAACTATTATAGCGCTTCGCCGCTGTAATATCCCGACTCTGTATCCGCAGCGAGAGCATACGCCCCCTGCGGCAGGATGCACGGCTGTTTTCCGTGCGCAGAAAGGAAAAATATTATGCCTTCTTTGACGACCTACAAGCTGCTCAAGCAGGAGCACAACGCCCGGCGGGGCGAGTTCAAGACCGTACACGGCACGGTGCAGACCCCCGCATTCCAGAATGTTGCCACCGCCGGCGCCATCAAGGGCGGCCTGTCTGCCCATGACCTGAAGGACATCGGTGCGCAGGTCATGCTCTGCAACACCTACCATCTGCATCTGCGTCCCGGCGACAAGCTGGTGGCAGAGATGGGCGGTCTGCACAAGTTTACCCGCTGGAACGGCCCCATCCTCACCGACAGCGGCGGATTCCAGGTGTTCAGCCTCGCAAAGCTGCGCAAGATCACTGAGGAGGGCGTGACCTTTGCCTCTCACCTCGACGGCCACCGCATCTTCATGGGTCCTGAGGAAAGTATGCAGATCCAGGCAAACCTCGGTTCCACCATCGCCATGGCCTTTGACGAGTGTGTCGAGAACCCCGCCCAGCACGATTACTCCAAAGCCAGCTGCGAGCGCACCACCCGCTGGCTCAAGCGCTGCAAGGATGAGATGGCCCGCCTGAAGCATGAAGGCATCTCCGTCAACCCCGACCAGCTGCTCTTCGGCATCAATCAGGGCTGCACCTTCGCCGACCTGCGCGTGGAGCACATGAAGCAGATCGCTGACCTGGACCTGGACGGCTACGCCATCGGCGGCCTCGCTGTGGGTGAGCCCACTGAGGTGATGTACGAGATGATCAGCGCGGTCGAGCCCTATATGCCCAAGGATAAGATCCGTTACCTGATGGGCGTAGGCACTCCCGGCAACATCATCGAGGCCGTCTCCCGCGGCGTGGACCTCTTCGATTGCGTCATGCCCAGCCGCAACGCCCGCCACGGCCACCTGAACACCTGGGGCGGCATCATCAACATTAAGAACGCCAAGTATGAGCGCGACGAGCGCCCCATCGACCCCGCCTGCGGCTGCCCGGCCTGCCGGAACTACTCCCGCGCCTATATCCGCCACCTGTTCAAGGCAGAGGAACTGCTGGGTATGCGTCTGGCCGTCATGCACAACCTCTGGTTCTACAATCACCTGATGGAGCGCATCCGCGATGAGCTGGATGCAGGCACCTTTACCGCCTTCCATGACCGCTATGTCAAGCTGCTCGACACACGAATTTGAGATTTGGCCTTGAAACATGCCGGATAAGCGCGTATAATAAGGTCATATGAATTTGAGAGGAGATTTTGCCCCATGCAATTTCTGACTACGACCGAAAGCTACATCAGCCTTTTCTTTACTCTGGCTCTGATGCTGGTGATGCTCTACTTCATGATCTACCGTCCCCAGAAGAAGCAGGAGAAGAAGGACGCTGCAATGCGCTCTTCTCTGGAGATCGGCGATCAGGTCACCACCATCGGCGGCGTCATTGGCCGTGTGGTCGCCATCAAGGACGACACTTTCGTGCTGGAGACTGGCGCTGACCGTGTGAAGATCCGCTTCACCAAGAACGCCATCAGCTCTGTCGAGAAGCTGAACATGGACAACGCCCCCAAGAAGTAATAATTTTCCGGATCCGTGCTTTGAACGCGTCTCCCTGCATACAGTAGGTGCAGGGAGGCGCGTTTTTATGTCTGATACCAAGAAGTTCCCGGCGATAGGGCTGCTGGCCGTTTTCGGAGTGGGCAGTGCGGCAGCAGCCGTGAGCCTGGCAGGGTTCGGCTGGCTGATGGTCAAACAGGGCCTGACGCAGGAGGCCGCTGCTCCGCTGGCCACGGCGGCAATCTGTCTCGGCAGCTTTCTCAGCGGTCTGCTGATGGCCATTCTGCAAAAGGGCAAGGGGCTCGTCTGGGGCGCAGCGGAAGGAGTTCTCTTTGCTGGCCTGCTTTTCATTCTGGGTACACTGTACCAGAGCGAGTGGGAAACGATGCAGTTCGTCCGGGCAGGGCTTGTCCTGCTGATGGGGGTTCTGGGCGGGGTCCTCGGAATGCTGCGCACGGAGCGAAAGCGGCGCTGAATGCTCAGTCCACGCTACAGCGGCCATACACAACAAAAGCAGGAGGGAAAAAGCACGATGTGGGTCTATCAGGAAACGGAAACAAATGCAGCGGCGCTTGTGCCGACGCTGCCGGAAGATACAGCAGGCGAGTCTCTGGCAGAAAAAGAAGCCATGACGCCTGCTTCCGGGCAGCTGACGGAAATGCCGCCTCAGAAAGCTCCCCGGCGGAAGCCATTCCAAGCCAGCCGGGACTGCATCCTTCTGGCGGCGGCCTATCTCTTCGGTACGCTGATGGCGGGCGTTTTGCAGGCGCTGTGCGACGCTGAAGAGATGGAAACGCTGGCCTATTATCTGGACTGCTGGCGCGGAGTGTTCGCGGCGTCCAGTGCAGCACAGGCGGTGGGACTGTTTGGGGCAGAGCTGGCCGTCGTCCTCGGGGCGGCGGCAGTGTTTCTCCTGCTGGGGCTTTCGGCAGTGGGGCCGCTGCCTATCTTTCTGTTTGCGATGTTATACGGGACAGGCTCCGGCCTGCTCTCGGCACAGCTTCTGGATAGCCTCGGGGCAAAACAGCTCATTCTCTTTTTGCTCACAGCCAGCCTTCCGACGGCACTGGCGGCGGGTGCGCTCTGTTTGTTCGGTGCCTCGGCTCTGCAGGTCAGCAGCCGCATCCACACCTTCTCTTTTGGCAGAGGGGATAAGGGAAGCCATCCGGCAGGAGCACGGCTCCTGGTGGGGCAATTCGCCTTACTGGCGGTCTGTCTCTGCCCGCTCTGCGGTGCGGCCACCGGCCTTGTGTGTCTTGCAAATCGTCTGATGCAGGCCGGATAAGCGCCCGGCTTTCTTGCGGCCTCGGGCCGGATGTGGTATGATAATACAAAAATGACAAAGTCACTTTTCAATAGTTAGCTTCATACAACAAATTGGAGAGTCCAGAATGAAAGAACCAAAGCTGAAAACCGTATACGTCTGCTCCAACTGCGGAGAGACAAGCCCCCGCTGGATGGGCCGCTGCCCCAGCTGCGGCAGTTGGAACACCATGAATGAGGATGTGGTCGCCGAAGCGCCCAAGGCCGGGCTTTCCGGCGGCAAAGCCGCTGCGCCTGTCCGGCAGGAGGGCGTCACCTCGCTGACGGCAAGGCGTCTGGCCGACATCAGCACGACGGAGGAAAAGAGCCGCATCCTGACTGGCATTTCCGAGCTTGACCGCGTACTGGGCGGCGGCATCGTGTTGGGCGGTGTCGTACTGCTGAGCGGTGAGCCGGGCGTGGGCAAATCTACGATGCTTTTGCAGCTCTGCGGTGCCATCTCCAACCAGCACACGGTGCTGTATATCACGGGCGAAGAGTCCGTCCGTCAGGTCAAGCTGCGTGCGGCCCGCCTGAAAGTCCCGCAGGATAACATCTATCTGGCGGCAGAAAATGATGTAGACGAGATCTGCGGCCTCATCGAGAAGGAAAAGCCGGAACTGGTCGTCATCGACTCCATCCAGACCATGCGGTGTATGGACATCTCGTCTTCGTCCGGCACGGTCAGTCAGGTGAAAGAGAGTGCGGCCCGCCTGCTGGCTGTCGCTAAAAAGCAGGAGATCCCGATGTTTATCGTGGGCCATGTCAACAAGGACGGTGCTATCGCAGGCCCGAAGGTCATGGAGCACATCGTGGATACGGTTCTTTACTTTGAGGGAGACAAAATGCTGCCATACCGCATCCTGCGGGCGGCTAAGAACCGCTATGGCTCCACCAACGAGCTTGGTATGTTTGATATGACAGGGCAGGGCCTTGAGGAAATCGAAAATCCGTCCCAGATGCTCCTGGAAGGCCGTCCGCTGGGCGTTTCCGGGAACTGCGTCGCCTGTACCATGGAAGGCAGCCGCCCCATTCTGAGCGAGATACAGGCCCTTGCGACCAAGACGAATTTCCCGGCACCCCGGCGGGCCTGCAGCGGCTACGACTACAACCGCATGAACCTGCTCATCGCCGTGCTGGAAAAGCGTGCAGGCTATTTCTTCGGCAATCTGGACGTGTATATCAACATCGTCAGCGGCATCACCCTGCGGGATACCGCCTGCGACCTTGCCGTCTGTCTGAGCATGGTGTCTTCGCTTCTGGACTGCCCCGTGAGCGATAAGCTCATTGCCATCGGTGAAGTCGGCCTTGGCGGCGAGATACGCAGCGTGCCGAATCTGGAGCAGCGCCTGCGGGAAGCGGAGCGTATCGGCTTTGAGCGCGCTGTCGTACCAAAGCACAGCCTTGCACATCTGAACGCCGCCGATTATCCCGGCATGAAGCTTGTCGGTGCCGCCTATATCTCGGACGCCATCCATGCCCTGAAATCCGACCGTCTGTGACCATAAAAAGAGGAAACCATGTCGATTTATCTGGACGAGAAAAATCCCGAAAAACATAAGCCTTTTGATGATGCCTCGCCGGACATCGCCGCGTATGTGCGCTATCTGGAAGTCATCGCAGGCAAAAGCCCCAACACGGCCTTCAGCTATTACTGCGACCTGCGCAATTTCAGCCGCTTTATGAAGCGCCGGCGCGGCCTTGTAACAGACGATACCGAGATAAAGGACATCGACCCCAAGGGGCTCGATACGGCTTTCTGGGGCAGTGTGACCAAGGAAGACGTTTATGAATATCTGTACTTTCTGAACAGCGAGTGCGGCAACAAAAAGTCTTCGACGGCCCGGCGGCTGGCAAGTCTCCACGGCTTTTATGATTATCTGGTCAATCAGGTAGACCTGCTCAAAGAGAACCCCACAGCCTCCATCAAACCGCCCAAGCAGGATAAAGTCCTGCCCAAATATCTGACGGCAGAACAGTCGATGGACTTGCTGGAAAGCACCCAGACCCAGAGCGATTTCCCGGAGCGGGATTACTGCATGGTGGTGCTGTTTTTGAACTGCGGGATGCGTCTTTCGGAGCTTGTCGGCATGGACCTCGGCGACATCGACATGGAACAGCGGCAGATCCGTTTGTTCGGCAAAGGCCATAAAGAGCGAATGGTCTACCTGAATGATGCCTGCATGGAGGCATTGCAGATCTATCTGAACAAGCGCAACACGATGGAGGGTCTGAACCCCAAGGAGAGAGCTGTCTTTATCACCCGGCGGCGCAAGGAGCGAATCTCAAACCGCAGGGTAGAGCAGCTGGTTACCGGCGCCATGAAAGCAGCGGGTCTGCGTGGTTTTTCCACCCATAAGCTCCGCCATACTGCCGCGACGCTGATGTATCAGACTGGCAACGTGGATATTCTGACCCTCAAACAGCTTCTGGGACACAGCAGCGTCGGCACGACACAAATTTATACGCACTTACAAGAATTTCAGGTGCGTGCGGCCATCGAGCAGAACCCGCTGGGCGAGGTCAAAAAGGCGCACTTGGATACAACATCGAAGGAGACAGGGGAGAGCAAGGGGGAAATTGCCGATCCTTCATCGGATGAGCCTGAAAATGATGCACCGGACGGCCCGATGGAGGCCTTTGAGGGTGCCGCACAGGAAGGTTTCCGGGTGGATGTTTCGAGCCTTGCCGATACGAATGAACCCGAATGAACCCACACGATTTTTCAAAGGTTATTCGGTGTGGATGCTTCGATTTAAGGACATACCAGAGGTTCTGAAACTTTACGAGAAAAATCAGAGGCTTCAGCTGGGATATATTGATGGAACCACGCAGACTGAACGCTCTTGAAAAATATAAGCGGCTGGAATCAAAAAGTGATGGCTATTGTCAGAAAAGTTTTTACAGACAACAGCGGGACGACTGTAAAACAAAAAAGCTGATAAAAACATACAAAGTAATGCATTCAAATAACACAACTGTACAAAACCCGAAAAACCGGCCCAGCCAGCCCAAAAGGCTCAGGAGCCGCCGGAAAGGCCCGAAACCCGAAAAAGAGGGCTTTTTCACTCCCCTATATTTCGTATAACCTGCATTATACGAAATATTATAAAAATCAAAAACAGAGGCCCCCTTCTCCTGCGTTCCGTCATCGGTGCAGGTTTTGGGAGCCTCTGCTGTTCTTTTATATCATTTCGTTTGGGACGTGTGGATCGCCTGCCAAGCAGGCATCGTAAAATACAGCTGGACAAGACCGCTTTCACGCGAGCGTCCATTGCATCAGACTTTACAGCGGCGTATCCAGCGGCTGTGTTCCAAAGTATGCACAGATCGCTTCATAGTAAACGCGCGCCACTGTCTTACAGCCTTCTTCGCTGCCAAACTGTGCAACGTCCTCTTCGCTGGTCACAAAGCACTGTTCTGCCAGAACCGCCGGACAGTTTACATCTTCCAATAAGGTAAAGCTTCGCTCGTCCCTTACTTCGGTATGGGTGCTCTCTACGAGCTGCTTTACCTCGCCCTGATAATAAATGTACCGGATGCCGCCGTGGCCGCGGAGCTTTGCGCCTGCGGCCTGCATCCCCTGTGCCAGCTGCTGCGCGAAGTAATAGCTCTCCTGATGCCATGTACGGCCCGGAACGGACGGATAACACTCAAAGCCCGACGCGGCAGAACCCTCTGGCGCGGAGTTGCCGTGGATGGACAGCAGCAGCTGCGGGCTCTGGGCATTGATGGCCTCTGCCCGTTCGCTGGGCTTTGCGGTGACATCATAGCTTTCACGGGAACGCAGCGGGATGTAATTAGGGTCGGCCTCCAGCAGCGCAAGCAGAGCCTCGGAGGTCTGGGCTGTCATCTCTTTTTCTTCGACGACTCCCCTTGCGCCCGGGTCGCTTCCGCCGTGGCCGGCATCAATGCAGACCCGGTAAGGCGGGTCGCCCACCACAGGCCGGAAAGGCTCTTCCCCGCTCTCATTTCGCCCGGAGCCGAACAGCGCTGCCTTCCAAAGGAAAAATGCTGCACTGAAGCAGACGACGCACACCAAAAGGCCGATGACCGTCGCAGTGGACGGGCCGCCCTGTCTTCTCCGGCGTGAGTGTCCCGGATTTGAACGTCCTGCCATCGGCTTACTTCAGCTCGACGACGGTCACGCCGCTCTCGCCCTCGCCGTAACGACCCAGACGGAAGCTCTTGACCATTCGGTTTCCCCGCAGATGCTTATGGATCGCCGTGCGCAGTGCGCCGGTACCATTGCCGTGGATGAGATATACCACCGTCTGACCGTTCAAAATCGCACGGTCGATGAAGGAATCCACCTCCGGCAGCGCCTCGTCTACGGTAAGACCCAGCAGGTTGCATTCCATCTTTGCCGTGCGCTGTACGCGCTCTACCCTACCGTTGGGCCGGTTGGCATCGCCGGTCAGGCGGGAGTAACGCTGCTGTGCCTTGGTCTGAGGCTTCGTCTCCTTGACCAGCTTTTCCGGCTGTTTGAGGCCCTTGAGCGGCACTTTCGTCTTGATGATGCCGGCCCGTACGAGAACATCGCCGTTTTTATCTGGCAGAGAGAGCACCGTAGCCAGCTGGTTCAGTTCTGCAATGCAGACCTCCTGCCCTACCTTGACTTCCTTCAGCGGAACGAACTCCTTGACCGGATTGTGTACCACTTCGGTCCCCATAAAGAGCTTTTCGGACTCTTTCTTGGCGATCTCACGGGCACGCTGGGCCTTCTGCTGGGTGCTCATCCGCTCGTCTTTCTGGATCTGGCGCAGCTCATCCGTCAGAGCGTAGGCCTTGCTCTCGACCTCCTGCGCCAGTGCGCGGGCCTTGGCGCGGGCAGCTTCCAGCTCATTCTCACCCTGCTGGATAAGCTCATCGCGCTTCTGACGGGCTGCATCCAGCTGGTGGGCGGCCTCGTTTTTCAGGCCTTCCACCTCGTCCTGGCTGGCCTTGAGCTGGAGCTTCAAATCATCCAGTTGGCCCAGAACGGCGTCCAGGCGCTTGTCTTCTGCGGACAGATGCTGCTGTGCCGCCTCAATGACCCGCTCCGGGATGCCGAGCTTTTCGCTGATAAGGAAAGCGTTGGACTTGCCCGGAACGCCGACGCTGAGCTTATAGGTGGGGCGCAGCGTCTCCAAATCGAACTCGCAGCTGGCATTGACGACGCCCTTTGTCTCGAGAGCAAACACCTTCAATTCTGCATAGTGTGTTGTGGCCATCAGGAGCACACCGCGGCGGCGCAGCTCTTCGATGATGGCAACAGCCAGTGCCGCACCCTCCGCCGGGTCGGTACCGGCACCAAGCTCATCCAGAAGCACCAGCGTGTGGGGCATGGCAAGCTCAAGGATGCCGGTGATCTTCTTCATATGACCGGAAAAGGTGGACAGGCTCTGCTCGATGCTCTGCTCATCGCCGATGTCCACGAGGAATTCGTCGAAGACACAGATCTCACTGCGCTCATCCGCCGGGATGAGGAAGCCGCACTGTGCCATCGCGCAAAGCAGACCGGCCGTTTTCAGAGTGACGGTCTTACCGCCGGTGTTGGGGCCGGTGATGATGAGCGAATCATATTCCCTGCCCAGCGAAATATCGACAGGTACGCACTTCTTTGCGTCAATGAGCGGATGACGCGCCCGGATGAGCGAGAACGACGTATCCGTCCGGACCGTGGGTTTGAATGCCTTCATATCCAGTGCAAGGCGGGCTTTTGCAAGCAGGACGTCGATTTCCAGCATGGCCTTATAGCTGTACTGGAACTGCGGCTCAATGGCTGCGACCTGACCGGTAAATGCTACCAGGATACGCTCGATCTCCTGGGCTTCCTGTGCGCGGTACTGTAAAATGCGTGCGTTCGCCTCCACAACAGCCTGAGGCTCGACGAAGACCGTCGCACCGGTAGACGAGACGTCATGGATGATACCGCTCACCTCACCGCGATATTCGCTTTTGACAGGAACGACATACCGGCCATTTCGGATGGAGACGACGCTCTCCTGTAAGTACTTGGAGGTGTCCATATTCCGGACCATGCTTTCCAGACGGTCGCGGATGCTGTTTTCAGTCGCACGGATCTTCTTGCGCAGGTCGTTCAGGGTGTGCGATGCCGTATCTGCCATTGCATCCGGTGCAAGGATGGCACTCGAGATCTGCTGCTCGAGGCCCGGCTGAGGAGCCAGCGCATAGAATAAGTCGTCCGTCGGAAGTGCATCGTGTTCTGAAGAGCCGTACCAGCTGACGAGGTTCTGAAAGTTGCGAAGCGCACCGGCCACCATCAGCAGTTCACCCATTGAGAGGACACCGCCCTTGACGGCGCGGGCGGCCAGCTGACTGACGCCCTCTACTCCACCGAAGCGGGGCGAGCCGTTCTTGATGAGCAGTGAATTGATGGCATCGGTCTGTTCCAGCGCATACCGCACTTCATCGGGGTCGCACTGAGGCTCGATGGCAAGGAGCTTTTCGCGGGATTCCTTGCACACACAGCCCTCCGCCGCCCGGGCAATGATCTTGTCCAGTTCCAGCGTTTTCAAATAACTTGTTTCCATAGTAATTCCTTATATCAAATCGATTTCAAATGGTTATGGCAGGACGGATCTCAAAAAGGCGTAGCTTTTCAACGGCTTGTCCAGATGGGTCAGCGCATATTGCTCTGCTGCTGTAGAAAGCTTTGCCAGACTGCCGACGGAAATACGGAAGCCGAATATCTTTTTATCTTCTACCAGACAGATATGCCGCAGCGCAAACAGCGCCCCGGCGTCCAGATTGCACTTCTTCCCTGCTTTCTGGGCGCAGGATCCGCAGAGCAGACAGCCCTCCGCCGGGTCGAGATAAAAGGCCGGGCCGTCGTAGGTGCCGCAGTCGCGGCAGTAGACCAGCTGCGGCAGAAAACCGCACTCACTCATGGTGCGCAGCTCAAATACGGCCTTGATGACCCGGAGGTCGGCCTTTTTCTCGCTTATCATGTAAAAGCAATTCAGGAGAAGCCTCAGTTCTTTTGCAGCTTCGTCTCCTGTGGGCGAAAGAGCCGAGGCCATTTCCGCCATATACATGGCAAGGCTCATCCCTTCGATGGAGGACGAGATGCCGTGGAAGACGTTTTTGACATCCGCCTCTCGCACTGTATACATATTCCGTCCGGGGACAAGCACGAACTCCGAGTAACAAAAAAGCCCGCAGGCGCTGAACAGTTTGCTTTTCAGCCGCAGGCTGCTCTGCGCAGAGGCCGAGATGACTCCCAGCCCCGGCGTCAGAAGCGTGATGATCCGGTCTGATTCTTTATACCGGGTCTCTTTCAGGACAAGGCCCGGGGTCACAATGGTATCCATCTGTTTTTTCTCCTGCCGGGGCGGTGAGCCGCTGCTGAGCGAGCTGCCGCCTGTAGTCCAGATAACACAGAATATCACCGGTGCAGGCAAACGTCTGCCAGCTGAGTTCCACATCCATCGGACAACGCTCCCTTCTTTAAGGTATAGTGTCACCTCTATGGTACTGCGCTATCCCCGGGAAATCTGTCCTGTTATGAGGCTCAGCGGTTGGGCTGCTGCTTGAAGCCGAAATTGTTGAGCATGAACTCGTTATCGCGCCAGTCGGCTTTGACCTTTACCCAGCACTGTAAGTTGACGCGGCAGCCGAGGAACTCTTCGCAGTCGGTGCGGGCTGCGCTGGCGATCTTCTTCAGCATCGCGCCGCCCTTGCCGATGACCATGCCCTTGTGGCTCTCCCGCTCACAGTAGATGTTCACGTCGATGTCCACGAGGTCGGTGCCGGGGCGCTCCTTGAAGCGCTCGACCACGACCGCAATGCCGTGCGGGATCTCGTCCCGCATATAGAGCAGAGCCTTTTCACGGATGACTTCCGCTACAAGCTCCTTCTCAGGCATATCGGTGTAGGCATCATCGTCAAAATAATGCGGGCCTTCCACGGCATAGCGGCTCAGTGCATCGAACAGTTCCTCACAGTGGTCATTATCGCGGACACTGACGGTATAGACATCATCAAAGACGCCCAGGGCCTTCAGCTCCGCCTTGCGGGCCTCGAGGTCCGCCGGGTCCTTGACGAGGTCGGTCTTGTTGATGACCGCGATGGCCGGGCCGCCCTTTTTCAGAGCCTCGACCAGAACCATCTCCGATTCATTCAGCGCGCCGTAGGGCTCGAACAGCATCATGGACACATCGACGTCAGCAATGGAGTCGCTGGCCGTCTTGTCCATCCGTTTGCCCAGCTTATTGTGGGGCTTATGTACGCCGGGAGTATCCAGCAGAACGTACTGCAGAGGCCCCCGGGTGATGACGCCAGTAATACGGGTACGGGTGGTCTGGGGCTTGGAGGTGACGATAGCCACCTTCTCCCCCACCAGCAGATTCGTCAGGCTGGACTTGCCCACGTTCGGGCGGCCAATGACCGCCACGAACACAGAGGATGTATCATAATGGCCCTGGATCGGTGTTTCGTTTTTCAAAATAGAACTCCTGTCTTTTTATTCCGTGTAGCTCACCGTGCGGGGCAGACCCAACTGGATGAGGACAGCTTCTTCCTTCTCACGCATCCGCATGGCTTCCAGACCGCCGTTCTCGTGGTCATAGCCCAGCAGATGGAGCATGGAGTGGACCGTCAGGAAAGCGACCTCTCTCTGCAGCGGATGGCCGTAGAGAGTCGCCTGCTCCTGTGCGCGCTCCATGCTGATGACGATGTCGCCCAGCATCTTGCAGCCGTTGTTCTCGTCCACGTCATAGACGCCGTTCTCCCCCAGAGGGAAGCTCAAAACATCCGTGGGCATCGGCTTGTTGCGGTACTGGTTGTTCAGCTCAGCAATGGCTGCGTTGTCCACGAAGGTCACGCTGATCTCCGCCGGGTCGTCAAAATGCTCATATTCCAGCACAGCGTTGCAGGCGCGGCGGATGAGGATGCGAAGGCCCGAGGGGACCTTGATCGCTTTCTGCGAGTTGGTGATCAAAACTTTATTGGACATAAATCGTCCGCTCCTTTCGTTTCTACATTCTATTGAACGAATGCCCCGGTTTCTGCGGTATGCCGCCGGGGTTGTTTTTTCAGTGTTTCGCCGGGTGGGCAGCGGCCTCGTAGGCTTTGATGATCTCCTGCACCAGACGGTGACGCACCACGTCTTTTTCGGTGAAGTAGCACTGCGCGATGCCGTTCACGCCTTTGAGGACCTGAAGTGCATCCACAAGGCCGCTGCGGGTGCGGTCGGGCAGGTCGATCTGAGTGACGTCGCCGGTAACGACCACTTTAGAGCCGACGCCCATGCGGGTGAGGAACATCTTCATCTGCTCCGGGGTGGTGTTCTGCGCTTCGTCGAGGATGATGAAGGAATCGTCCAGCGTCCGGCCGCGCATATAGGCCAGCGGTGCAACCTCGATGATCTGCTTTTCCACCAGACGCTCATAGGTCTCTGCGCCCAGCATATCGAACAGGCCGTCGTACAGAGGCCGCAGATAGGGGTCTACCTTCTGCTGCAGGTCACCTGGCAGAAAGCCCAGCTTCTCGCCTGCCTCCACCGCCGGGCGGGTCAGCACGATGCGGGAAACATCTTTGGCCTTGAACGCCTTGACAGCCATGGCCACAGCAAGGTAGGTCTTGCCGGTACCCGCCGGGCCGACGCCAAAGGTGATGGCGTTGTTCCGGATGGAGTTGAGGTACTCTTTCTGGCCCAGGGTCTTGGGACGGATGGGCCGGCCTTTGACCGTCACCGTCACGAAGTCTTCGGTCAGCTCCCGGACGCGCTTTTCCTCGCCGTCATGCGCAAGGCTCAGGCAGTAGCGCACCGTCTGGTCTTCCAGCGGCGTATGGTTCTCGATAAGGAGAAGCATCCCCTCCACAGCACGGGCCGCAGCTGCAACATTGGCCGGTTCGCCCGAAATGCGCAGCATCGTACCGCGGCACACCGCCGTCACCGAAAATTCTTTCTCCAGCATACGGATGTTCCGGTCACAGTTCCCGAATACGGCGGCTGCGATCTCTACGCTGTCTAATTCAATGCTCTTTTCTGCCATGCGGCTCCTCCTGAATGTCACTAGATTCTGCTTCTATTGTACCACCAAAACAGCGCGAAGAAAACTATGAAAATTGCACAAAATTTTTCAACCGCATATGGCGGTTTGGCGGAGCACCGGTCTCCAAAACCGGCTGTCGCAGGTTCGAGTCCTGCATACGGTGCCATCGCGGCGGGCAACGCGTACCCTGCCCGGGATCCATAAGGACATCTCGGTCACGCTGGGCATCTACACCGCCCTCGATAAAAAATTTAAGAAAAAGAAAATAAATCGTCTGGATACCTACCTCAAAAAATCCTGTGCCAACTCGGGCTGACCGCCTTGTTTCTCCCCCTTTTTGACTTGCATCTTGACTTGCATTTCAAAAAAACTTTCCCGGAAATTAGGGCAATTAGCGCCCACATCCCCCTCGAAAAGCATTTTCCAAGCCAAACAAAAATCCCCGAAAAGCCAGGCGCGAAGCCACTTTTCGGGGATTTTACTTTGGAGCTACTGATCCGATTCGAACGGACGACCTGCTCATTACGAGCTATAAAAGGGACTTCTAACGTGTTGTGTCATGTTGTTTCATTGTCAAATAAATTGCGTGATGCAATCATTTTATTTGTCTGATGCTGTATCGTGCAATCTCGTTAATTGCTTCGATTTTTCGAGGATGTTGCGGTTTTTGTTGCGGTCAAGTTGCGTTTTTTTTTTAGCATCCTGTTTATAGGATGAATACGAGTCATCAAGAGACACGACGAAACAGAATCAAATTCAAGCTTTTCTCTTTTTTGGCTGCTTCAAGGCCTCTCTTACGGTCTGACCGACCCGGCGGATGCTGTCCTCGTTGGCATGAGCGTACATCCGCAGCGTGGTGCTGCTGTCAGAGTGTCCCAGCCGTGCGGCGACGCTTACCACGTCGGCACCGTTGGTGATGGCAAGGCTGGCGGACGTGTGGCGTAGCTTGTGCGGGTGGAAGTGCTCTATCCCATACCGTTTGCCAAATCGCTGGAAGTAACGAGTTGGAGTGTCTGGGTGCATAGGCTCCGGGCTGTCGTCCTGCGTAAACACCCAGCGCACCGTTACCAGCTGACTCTGCCGCAGCTCCTGCAAAAGCGCGGCCACGTCAGACGAGATGTCTACAACGCGGGTCTTGCCGTTTTTGGGCAGGGTCTCGTACACGCCCCGCTCGGAGGTGTACTGTAGATTCCTCTCGATGGTGATCGTGTTGGTATCAAAATCCACCGACTGCCATTGCAGCCCGCAGGCCTCGCCCCGGCGGCAGCCCGTATCGATAAGCAGCAGGATAAACGCCCGCCACTTGAGCGGCTCACCATCCAGACAGCGCAGAATATACCGCGTCTCCTCCGCGGTAAAAGCCTTGTGCTCTGTAGGAAGGCCCGCATCCTTCGACTTCCGGGGGCGCGGAACCTTGTCCATTGGATTCCGGTCTATCGTATCATCCAGCAAGGCAGCCTTAAACAGGTTATGTAGTACAGCATACACCTTTGTCACGCTGGCGAAGGCAAGCTCCTCTGACAGACTGGAAAGTAACGCCTTTATCATGGCCGGGGTGATCTCCGGCAGCAGCACATGGCCCAGAGCCGGAAAGACATGCTGCTCCAACAGCTGGGTATAACTGGCCCGGGTCTTTTCCGCCAGCGTGGCGGCTTTCTCTGGCAGATAGACGGCTTCAGCATATTGCCGGAAGGTTTTGATTTTGGCCGCCTCTACGGCTTCCGCAGCGGCCTTTTGCGCAGTCTCTTCACGGGTCAGCACTTCCCCATCCGCCAACTGCTGCTCCAATTCAGCGGCGAATTTCTGTAGCTCCCGCTGAATGGTGCGCTTGCTCCATGTCGGCTCTGGGCGGAAGGTGCGCCAGACACGCCGCCCTCGCCCATTGCTGGCCTGCACCTCGTAAATGCGGTTTCCGTTTTTGTCAAGTTTCTCCTTGAAACTCGCCATAAAAATACACCTCCATATGGGTACACTTTGACAAGCCCGCCCAAAAGAGGTATAATCGCAATGTCGAGTGTGCGATGACCCCGTAAGGGTGAGCCGCTTATCTTACTCCCTCGGTGTTCCAGCACCGGGGGAGTTTTTCATTGCTGCCCGCCCATGTTCCAGCATGGGTGGGCTTTTTTACTGTTTCGCCTTTTCAATAGCGCTGATAATTTTTCTCAAGATAAAAATTATCAGTGAAATCGGAACAAATATCATCAAAAAAACAATAACAACCGAAACAAACAAAATAGCGCCACTTGCCATATTCTCAGAAATACCAACATACATCGTCAGAATTGCGAATGCAGCTGCCGGAATAAACGCAAACCAATATGGACTAACTGCTTTATGGCTTGTTTTTTCTCCGGTTTGCAATTCCATATTGTAAGTTTTTTTATCTTTCATATCCATCCTCAAAAATCGTTCAATTCACTTGATGTTTTGCCTGTTCTTTGAGTTTCAGGGATTCACGATACTGTTCCGCCGGGGCGAGCTCTACGAACTCAACCGACTTATCATAGTTATCCTTAATCACCTGTTTGATTTCGTCCAAAGAGACGTTGAAGAACTCGCGGCGCTGGTTAACAAAATTCAATTTACGATCAGCAAAGGCGTTGTGAAGCGCAGCTTCCAGTTTGGGGGCATCGTTGGAGAAGATCATCGCATGTACATCGAAGTTAAACGGCACTGATGCATCACCCAGTTCATCCACACGATCCTGCGGGTCAAGGCGGCGTGTCATGCCAATTTTGTAGACATTTTCGCCAAAGGCACCAATGTTGGAAATGACATACACATAACCGGCACGCTGGTTTGCTTCGCGGTAATCAACATCCGCAAATTCCTTATCAATCTTATCAAGCTGCGCCATGAGCTCTGCCTTTTTCTCCTCAATGGCCGCGCGATCAACATCCGATGCCGCTTCAAGCTGTGCATTGATACGCTGCAATGCATTCTGGTAATGCTGCTGTTCTTTTTCCAGCTTTTTGCGTTCCTCCTCAATTTCCTTTGCCAGTTTGGCTTCCTCGCGCATTCTGGCACGTGCTTCCTTCTGCTCTTCCTTTTCCTGCTGCTTTTTCTGGGCATATTCAAAAGCAAGATGAAGTTCCTCGATTTTTAGACGGTAGTATTGCGGCTGGATGCTGACTTCCATAATGGTCCCCAGCTTGGAAATTGCTTCCCTAGAGGCAGTAATACGCTTTTCACTGGCTTCGATATTATTGTATTTGACGTGTTCAATTACATCATCGCATTCAGAATTGAATGCACGAAGGAGAAGTTTCTGCATATCAGAGACCATCTTCTTGCCTTTGGACGCATTTCCATTGACTGTCCAGTTCATATTTCCGCTGACAGCCGTTTTCGCTTTGATCATATCTTTCTGTTTGGCACGAATTTCCAAAAGGTGCGCCTTATACTCGTCTGCATTCATAAAAGCATACCGAGGGGTATAAAGGCCAAAACTCTGCATCAGAACTTCTTCATTCGTTTCAATGAGCTGGTCTTTTGCCTGTTGAAGTTCTTCCAAGGCATCTTTCAACTCGCTGTTGCGGCTTTCAAGGTTTTCTTGGACACGAGCGAGTTCTTCACGCGAAGCTTTGATTTCACGATTGATGTCGTCCAGTGTGCGGCTCTCGGATGGCATTGCGTCCCGCAGACTCTGCATTTCCGCATTCAGCCGCGCAATTTCTTCTTTTTCCTTTTTGCCAAATAAAGACATTTTACAATTCCTCCTCGTCATTTTATCGGAACACCTTCCGGCACTCCACAACCAATCCTGCAATTCGCACCGGCGAGCGATTTTTTCACCCCACCCAGTGCGTCCAGCCCACGGCCTTGCCCTCAATGTGCACCTCTTCCAGCTGGGAGCCGGTGTAGACCATGGGCGCATAAGCCGGGTTTGCGGGCATCAGGGTCAGCGTTCCGGGGTTGTAATATACCCGCTTGAGGGTGGCTTCGCCATCAATGCGCACCGCCGCGATCTCTCCGTTCTCTACCACCGGCTGTATACGGATATACACCACATCTTTATCGTGGATACCGGCATCCACCATGCTGTCACCGTGGCAGGTCAGGGAAAAGTCGCACCGGATGTTCTCCGGCACGTCCACCATCTTTTCAATGTTCTGCTCTGCTGTAATGGGGTCGCCGCAGGCTATGCTGCCGATCAGGGGGATCTTCTTCATCTTCGGCATCGGCTCAAAGCCCGGCGGGATGGGGGTGGGAGAGGCAGAGTGCTTCGGCGTCACTGGATCAGCTATTTTTATATCTGTTCGGCCATACAAATAGTTCATATCAACATTAAATAAGTCGGCGATTGTCTCCATCGTTTCAAACCCCGGCTCACGTTCACCACGTTCATACATGTTGACACTGCTCTTTGACAACTTCAGCTCATCAGCCAATCGCTGCTGCGACCATCCAGCTTCGCGCCGCAATGACTTCAGCCGTTCTGCAAAGGTTGCCACTGAATCACCTCCTATTATTATGGTTTAATAATAGCACAGAACGTGCACAAGTGCAAGCACAAAAAGTGCACTATCGTTGTAAGCACATTTTGTGCACAATGCGAATGGATTTTCCTTTGTGTTTCGAGTACAATAAGTGCACAGAAAGGAGGTGGCTTTCCAAATGGATAACAAAGCTATCGGCCAGAAGCTTCGTGCTTTACGCGGCACCTTGGATGCAAAATCCGTTGCAGACGCGCTTGAAATTAGCACGTCTGCGCTCTTTATGTATGAGCGCGGCGAACGCATTCCCCGAGATCAGGTCAAAAAGCGCATTGCCCACTACTTCGGCAAAACCGTCGAAGAAATTTTTTTCGCCGAATGAGCACATATTGTGCTTGAACAACATTTTCAAAGGAGGTGAAGAAGATGAAACAGCCTAATTTTCAGGAAACAAAATCCGCCAGAGTGATTCAAGTCATTGAGACTGTCTCTCTGGCGGGAGATGGCACGGATACGAATCCGGTCTATGAAGTTCATCAGTACTGGACTCTGGACGGCGATCTGCTGGCAAAGAATGACCCGTTCAGTCAGGATGACGTTCATCCTGCTTCTTCTCGTCAATAACGAGGATTTCCCGGTACAGTTCTTCACGCTCGTGTCGGGCAATGTACCAGTCTTTCAGAAGCAGTTCCAGTAGTCTGACCAGTTTTTGTGCTTCGCCCGGGTCAATATCGACGATCATGTTCACATCCTTTTCCATGTGAGCGCCGATATTTCCTAAGCGTCTGACCCCATTGAGTACCTTATACTGGTCGGCGGGAATCTTGTCCTTGATAAGGTCGATTTCACTCGCAAGGTTTCCGGCTTTGACATTCCAGAAGTCCCGAATCATACCTTGCAGGCACCGCCGTGCCAATGTAGCCGATGCTTTTGGACTTGCATCCAGAATTGAGCAGGCTTCCACATAATCTCTTCTGATTGCTTCTGGAATATAGTCCGGCAATACCATTCCGGTATACGGTGGATAGTTGAACAAAAAAAGTCCCTTGCTGCTGGCAAGCTGTACGGAATATTCGTGACAGGATGGACAGTAGTGGTAGGTCACCGCAATGTCTGCGCTGATGCAGGAATAGTCGCACACCTTTTCGAAATCCTCTTGGTCATGCCAAAAACTTATTTTCCGTTCTTTGGTATTGTCTGACGTTTGGTAGAATGAGACACCGCAATGCGGACATTTGTATTTTTTAGACACCTTATAAACATCTCCCTTCCGCCCAAGTATACCGCAGAAGGAGGCCAGCCACAAGGAGGCACAAAACCACATGAACGACTTACAGATCTTCTCTAACCCCGAGTTCGGGCAGGTGCGCACCGTCGAGCTTGACGGCCGCATTGACCAGTTGAAAATCGTCGCCTTTGGCCTGCCCGCGTTCGACCAGATCATGGCCGACATCTTCACCACCGAGAAAAAGGAGTGACCACTATGAGGAAGCATACTCCTCCCGTCCCTTCTACCCCATTCATGAATGTCCGTGATGCTGCCCGGGCCACCGGGCTTTCGGAATACTACCTGCGCAAAGAGCTTGCTAAAGGCACCATTCCTCACCTCAAGAGTGGCCGGTGCATCATGATCAACGTCCCCGCCCTGCTGGTGCAGCTGGGTGTGCCGCAGAAATAAAAAGGAGGCATCCGCATGAGAATCAAATCTGGCGTCTGGTACTGGCTGGCGGTGGCCAGCGGTGCCGTCGGGATGCTGTATGCCCTGGGCTTTGCAGGCAGTATCGAGGCCCTCGGTGTCATCTCCGACACCGACTTCATCACCGCGATGGTGCTGCTGTTGCTGGCGCTGTTCTTTGCCCGGCTGGGCGACCATGCCGCAGAGCGCGAGGTGCAGCGCCGCAGGTACATCGACCGCAGCCACGCCCGCACCGAAGGGCCGGAGTACCGGCAGAACCGGAGGGACGCATGAAGACCAAGCGCATGAAAAAGCTCCTGATGGGCATGGGCCTGTCCCGCAATCAGGTGAACCACATGGTCAAAGAGCAGCGGTTGAAAGGCTCTTCCAAACTCAGCAATGCAGCCTATTACTACGCTGTCAACCGCAGTCTTTCCAAGCCATGCTGGCGTGACTGGCTGCCGTATGTCAAGAGCCTTGTGCTGGAGTGAAGCACATGACGAGTAAACAAAAAGCCCGTCCGCGCTACCAACACGGACGAGCCTGCAAAGGGATGATGAGTTTGAACCCCCATCACCCCGAAGGATAACACACTTTGGAGGTTTTTACAAGAGATGAAAGGTATTCTTATCGAGCCGGACAAAGACCCGGTCGTGACCACCCTGCCGGACACGCTGCAGGGCATGGAAGCACTTTTGCAGTGTCCCTGCGAACAGAAAGTTCTGCCCCGCACCCCGGCGGTGCTGGTGTACGCCATCTACGGCAAGGGCCTGAACCGTACTTATCGCGGCCAGCCCATCTATGGCACCATCCTCTGCTACGGCTGGCGAAATAACCGCTTCCAGCCCCTGAGCCCCGCATTGCAGACCGAGATGCTGGACCGCCTGAAGGACACGGAGGTGAGAGTGTGACTACCTATATCTGCAAATGCGGACGGCGAGTGAAGAAATCCACCGATGCCAGTACCACTGGCAACCGCCTATCCGGCTATGCACCCGGCCATGAGTGCTGGGGATGCCCCTACGCCATGCCATACGGAAACTATCAATGGGATGAAAGTGCTAGAACTGTCAGCCGGGAGACTCAGGGCTACGAATGCCGGATGAGTAAGACCCTCACCTATGCGTCAGAGTTCGCTGGCTCTATCAAGGATAAATGCACTTGTCGAGTGCATAGTCTGGACTTCGACTTTCTGTCTCAGGTCTCCTCCTGGATCAAAGACACTTATCCAGACAGAGAGATTTTTGGCTCGTTTTCCAAAGATATTCGTGCATCGGACTATGGATCTGATGGCCGTTACTGCCTGACTATCACCTGCACCCAGAATCTGAAAGGCGTTGCCGCAAAAAGAGAGCTGCTTGATCAGTTCTTTACTCCGAATGGTAGCCGCAAGGACATGACACCGCAGCAGGAAATGGAAAAGATTCTTGCTGACATCAAAAAAGCAAAGGAGATTTTCTCATGTACACCTGCCCAGAATGCGGATGCTGCTGCGACCATGACAAGCCCTGCTGCCAGCAGTTCGGCGGCGGCAATACCGACCACCTCGGAGAGCGGGGCGGATGCAAACGGCTTGACCCCCGCGCTATCCCCGCAGAGCAGCGCATCGGCCCCTGTTGTTCCTGCGGAGACTTCTTTTGCATCCGCAGCTGTCCCCACCTTTGACTTCTCGGCTCTGGGCGATTTATCCCAGCAGGCCGCAGACGCCGACCAGCAGTTTGATCTGCACTATGGTGCGGCTCAGGACGAGTATCTGATCTCCTGCATCTACCTCGCCCGCATCCACACTCTGACTGCCAAGGCGGGCCGGTATGGCGGCGGTACATGGACAAAGTGGTATGAGAGCAAGGGGTTAGGCGAAGGAAGCGTCCGGCGGATGATTCAGAACGGCGAAGCTTTTAATTCCGCCAACTTGGCGGAATTAAAACAACTGCCCGAACTAACTCGCAGAGACCTGAACCTCATCGCCCGCAGCGGGTGTGCTGGGCAGCTGGTCGAAGCCGCCGGAGACAGCCAGCGGGTGCAGGAGCTTTTAGCCCAGCTCAAGGCCGAGAAAGACCGTGCCGACACCGCCGAGAAGTCCGCTCAGAACGCCCGCAAGGAAAATGCCTATTTCAAGGAGCTGGTGAAAAGCGCCGAAGCCCAGACCTCTAAGGACGCGGAAAAGCGGGAGGAAGCAGAAAGCCGCTATGAATCCGCTCTTGCCGACATCAGCGGCCTGAAAGAGCAGAACGCCCAGCTGAAAGAGCGCGCCGACTCTGCCGAAGCCCGGGAAGAGGAAGCATGGAAGATGCAGAGCAAGGCCGAAGCCCGCGCCAAGGACGCCGAGAGCCAGCTGGAAGCCGCCCACGCCGACATTGATGGGTTACAAGAGCAGTACGCTCAGATGTCGCAGCGGGCAAACGACGCAGAAGAGGCCCTGAAGCACCAGCCCATCGTGGGCGTCATCGACGAAGAAGAAGTTGACCGTCGCGCAGCAGAAAAGGCTTGGGGTCTTGCAGATGCCCGGAATGCCGAACTGGCCAAGGACAACGCCAGCCTGAAAAAGCAGCTTGCCGCCCTTCGGGCCAAAGTCAGTGACGATGCACAGGCCGATTTTGAGACCGCCAACTTCTGCGTCAATTCCATCCGGGCCGCATGGGACACCAGCAGAGCCAGCTACGCCCGCTTGGTCGGCGAGGATCTGGAAGGGACGTTCCAGTCTCTGTGCGGTGTGCTGAACAGCATCATGGAGGAAGCGGCCCGCCTCTGCCGCCAGCCGCCGGATTATGACGGAGGTGATGGCGATGAATGAGATGTACAGCTTGGACTTTGACCGCTACGGCCCGCCCTTGGAGCCGCCGGACGACTACTATTTTCTGCCGCGTGACGCAGAACAGGAGGATGAGAACGACCATGACGAATGAACTTACCGTCCGGGTGCAGAACTCGGTGATCCCGGCCATGAGCTGGAACAAGGACGAGGTGCAGCAGAACCTTGACGAGCTGCTTGCAGCCTATACAGGCCTCGTCTATACTCCGGAGAGCATCAAGGGCGCCAAGGACGACCGGGCCAAAATCAACAGCTGGGATAAGCAGCTGGGTGCAGCCGTCACCGCCGCAAGGAAGCTCTACCTGAAGCCGTTGGAGGACTTTCAGGCCGACATCAAGACCATGCGGGAGCAGTGCAAAAAGGTCTCCGGCGCGATCGACGCGCAGGTTAAGGCTGTCGAACAGGCCGAAAAAGATGAAAAGGCGTCTACGTTGAAGCTGGTCTACCGGGACTGCATCGGGGAGCTGGAGCAGCTTGTACCGTTCGAGAAGCTGCTGGTTCCCCAGTGGCTCAACAAGACCTTCGACCTTGCTCAGGCCGAAAAGGAGCTGCGCAAAGCTGTGGAGACCCGGCGGGAGGAACTGCGCCTCATCCGAGAGACCTGCGGCGAGGATGCCGAACCTTGCATCACCGAATACCTGAGGTCTCTGAGCGTCAACGATGCCCTGCATGAGCACAGCCGCAGAGAACGCGCCCGTGTGGCTCAGGCCGAGGCGGAAGCCAATCGGCAGGCCGCAGAGCGGGCCAGAGCCGCAGCGCCGGTCATCATCCCGCCCACAGAGGAAGAGCGTCAGCTGAAAGAAGAAGCTGCTCGGGAGGCCCGGAGTAACGCTTTTATAACGGCCTCCGGACGGCTGGATTGTGAAGTTCTGCAGCAGTTTGCCACCCCGGCGGTCCCGGCCCGCAAACGCTACCGCTTCTGGGTGGATTTCACCCCGGAAGACATCGAATGGTTCAAAGCCGAAGCTCAGAAGCGCGGCTTTGCGTATGGTTCTGTGAAATAATCGGAGGTAACTACTTATGGCTTTTTCCCGTTCCGGCGCACCTGCGCCCACCATGTCCGCAAACACCACTGATACCACGACTGCCCGGATGACCGCGATGCAGCAGCGTGCAGTCCAGAGCAACGCTCTTCAGGCTGCCAGCCCGGCCAAACCTGTGGAGATCACCTCTGCCGACGGCCAGCACATGATTGTCAGCTTCTCGGACGTCCGCAACTTTATCTGCGCCAAGGCCACAGATGCCGAGTGCAAGATCTTCCTCGAGACCTGCAAGCAGTATCGGCTGAATCCTTTCACGAAGGAAGCCTACCTCATCCACTACGACAACAACAGCGAAGAGACCCCCAGCACCATCGTTCTGGGCAAGAACTGTTATCTTCAGATGGCCGAACGTCATCCCAGCTATGACGGATTCGAGGCCGGCGTCATCATCTTTGACAAGGTGGCTGGAGATTGCCAAAAGCGGGAGGGTTCCATCGTTTACGAGGACGAGGAGCTTCTGGGCGGCTGGGCCAAGGTCTACCGCAAAGACCGCACCCGTCCCAGCTACGAGGAAGTGAAGTTGACCGAGTACGACACCGGGAAATCCCTGTGGAAGGGCAAAAAGGCCACCATGATCCGCAAGGTCGCCCTTGTCCATGCGCTGCGGGAAGCCTTCCCCTCCACATTCGGTTCTCTCTGCGATGAAAGCGAAGTCCATGTGGATGCAGAGTCCACCGCCGTGGAGCTGGACGATGCCGGACAGGCCCCGGCTCCCCGCTGGGCCCGCATCAAGGAAGCTGCCGAGCAGGCCGATGCCCTGACCGTCGAAGAGGCTGAGTGTTCTGTGGATGACCCCTTTGCCGGAGGTGACCGATCGTGATCCTGACGCACAAGACCGGCGTACTGCTCCACGGGACCCTTGCCAAAGACCCGGTGTTCAAGGATGTGGGCCAGAAGCAGGTGCTCAAGTTCGACGTGAAGGCCCACAGTGTCAAGACCGACACGGGCAGCTGGGAGAGCCTGTACGTACAGGTCAATGTCTGGCACGGGCTGGACAAGTGGGACGGGATGTTACTGAAAGGCGATGCCGTCACGGTTTTTGCCCGGGAACTCAAGACCCGGGAATACAACGGCAAGACCTATTACAGTGTGGATGCCGACGACATTCAGCCCGGCGGACTGGTGCTCTTCCGGTGGATGCAGAATCTCATTGACCTCTGTACCGAACCTCCTGCATCGCCCGAACAGACCAGCCTTTCCGGCGGGCAGATATACCCCGGCGAGAAACTGACCGACTACGCGCCCCGAACCCCGCAGGCGGCAGCTCCCACAGGTCCCGCCGTCGGCACCCCGGAGGCTGACGCCCTCATCGACGACAGTGCCAATGACCTGCCCTTCTGAGCCTGAACGCTGTGCTATCTGGCGATACGGGCATTTCATTCGAAAGGAGGTCAGGCCGTGGGCATTGACTCTTCTCGCGGCTTTGTTGCCATCCCGCGCGGCCTGACCGACTGGGAGTGGTACTCAGAGCCAAACACCGCCCGGCTGTTCATCCATCTGCTGCTCACGGCCAACTGGAGCCAAAAGCAGTGGCAGGGTATCACGATCCATCCCGGTGAGCTGGTCACGAGCCAATCTCAGCTGGCAAAAAAGCTCAATTTGAGCATTATGCAGGTGCGAACAGCCCTGAAACACCTCGAATCAACAGGATACATAACAGTCAAAACCGGGTCGAAATACAGCCTTATCACGTTGAATAATTACGATTTGATTGAGGCCGGTAACAGGCAGATAACAGGCAAGCAACAGGCAGATAACAACAACTTAACCATAAATAACATAAAAAACATAAATAAGTCGTCGTCTGCGTGCGCGACGCCCGAGCCGACTCCGACGAGGACGACCTCCCCCATCGCGGAGGATTTTGAGCAGCGTATCTGCAAGCTGAGCATCCAAGGAAAAGCCCAGCTGGCTGGATACGCCGACCGACTGGGAGAGGAACTGGTGTCGGAGATCGTCAGCAGGTGCGCCGACCTTGGGGCTTACAGTTGGCCGTATGTCCGCAAAGCGCTGGCAGAGGCTGAGGCTCAGGGATGCAAGTCTGTGGAGGAGTACCGCAGGCTTCACCCCATCGGTAGCGGACGGAATCTCCGGGTTGACCGTACCGAGCCGAGCGGGCATGATTTCCTGAAGGCTGCCGCCCGGCGCAGACGATTGACAAAAAAGGAGGGACTCGATGTATCGGAATCCTGAATACTACCCCGACCCGACAGTCGGCCGGGCACTGGAGGACCTCCGCAGAAAGGAGACTCGATTGAACACTGGAAAGCAATTTGAAGCCGACTGGAAAAGTTCCATGCCGAAGGATGCATGGTGCTACCGGCTCAAGGACAGTGCAGCCGCCTATTACGGCGGAAATGAGAGCCTGAGCTTTTCCATCGATAACATCTGTGACTTTGACGTCTACCGCTACCCCATGCACCACTACTTCGAACTCAAGACCATCGACACCCCCAGCATCCCGCTAGAAAAGATCCTTGGTCGATTCGACCGGGAGAAGCAGAAGTATCACAAGCTCAAGCATATCACCGACATGGCCCATGCAGCTGAGTTTCACGGCCAGACCGCTCATGTGGTCATCAATTACCGGGGCAAGGTCAACCGCACCTTCGCCATCTCGGCCAGTGCTGTGCTGGAGTACATGAACACCCAGACCCGCAAAAGCATCCCATGGCAGTGGGCCGCCCTGAACGGCATCGAGGTGGAGCAGCGTCTACTTCGTGTCCATTGGCGGTATGATGTGGAAGGGCTGCTGAAGCGGTTGGAAGGGGGTGAAGCCGTTTGACCTACGAGGAAAAGAAAGATTGGCTCCGTCAGTACGAACGCGCCAAAAAGAAAGAGCTGCACCTGACGCATGAGCTTCAGGAAGCAGAGTGTGACTATGGCCATATGACACAGGCGCTTTCCTCGGTGCCGGGAGGTAGCGGCGATGGACAGGCGCTTCCTCGTGCTGTGGAACGAGTAGAAAAAGCAAAGCAGGCTTTGGACGCACAAATCTTGTTTTGCGACGATCTCCATGCCGAAATCACGGCAGTGCTTCTCAGCTTGGAAGACCCCGACGATTACGAGATTTTGAAGCTGAGGTATCTCCACTTCAAGACATGGGAAAGCATTGCAGCTGAAATAAAGCTCTGCCTCCGTCAAATCTACCGCCGCCATCATCGCGCCATTGATGCGCTGAATCTATAATGTCAGTCAATGTCACCTAGAAGTCATTTTATGTCACTCCACGTTATGCTAAAATAGTACCATCGGCAGAGCCGGAAAGGCCACCCGATACACGCAGCCTCCGCACCATGTCCTCCTTGACGCTTGACCGCATGGTGTGCGGGCTGCTTCTATTATGCCGCCTGAGCGCAATTTGGTGCGCGGCGCGTGTGACCAGACACGGCTGGTTCGATTCCAAGGGCGGCACCATGACGCTGCGCCCCGCCGCAGCAACCGCCTGACGCATGGCCTGCGAAACCGCTTGGGGCTGGCGTGCCGGATGGGAGTCCCTCCTTCTCCCCGTGAGAGTCCGGCACACCACCGGAGGCCCCGGAATCCGCAGTGGGTTCAAGGATACCCCACCGGATGTGCGTCAATCACCCTGCACAGAAATGTGCGGGGATTTTTTATGCAGCTTCTGCCGTTCGGAAACCCCGGGCGGCTTTACTTTTGCACCGGAGAGGTGGTGACGTGTCGCGTGAAGATGGATACAAAAATCTGGTGCCGATGGACCAGCGAAGCAAGGACGAAGCCAGGTCATTGGGACAGCAGGGCGGCATCGCCTCGGGTGCGGCACGCCGCCGCAAGCGCTCCATGCGGGAGGCCGCCGACTACTACCTGAGTCTGCCCGAGACTGACCGCCGCCGGGTGAACGCCATGCTGCGGGACGCCATCGACCCGGAGGACATCGATAACCAGATGGCCGTCGTCATGGGCATCACCGAGAGAGCCAAGCGCGGCGACCCGCAGGCGGCGTCGGTGCTGCTCAAGATGCTGGGCGAGGATACCGTGCAGGATGACTCCGCCGCCGATGCACTGGCAAAGGCGAAGGAGCTGCTGGGAGGTGTGGACAGTGCCATTGACTGAGTTTCAGCAGGAATACCTGCGCAACTGTTCCCACCGCTGGAACGTCAAGACCGGCGCCACCCGCTCCGGAAAGACCTATCTTGACTGCGCCGTCACCATCCCCAAGCGCATCTGCGCCGCCCGGGGCGAGGGGCTGCTGGTCATGCTGGGCAACACCCTCGGCACGCTGGAACGCAACGTGCTGGAGCCCATGCGCGGCCTCTGGGGGCCGGAGCTTGTGGGCGTCGTCCGCACCTCGGCCTCCGGCAACATCGTGCAGCTCTTCGGCCACAAGGTCTATGTCCTCGGTGCCGACAACAAAAAGCACATTGCCCGCATCCAGGGCGCAGCCTTCGAGTACGCCTACGGGGACGAGATCACCACCTGGGACGAGGGCGTGTTCCAGATGCTCAAAAGCCGCCTGTCCTGTCCGCACAGCCATTTCGACGGCACCTGCAACCCGGAAAGCCCTTCCCACTGGTTCAAGAAATTCCTCGACAGCGATGCCGACATCTACTGTCAGGCCTACACCATCGACGACAACCCGACGCTTCCGGCCCAGTTCGTGGCCGACCTGAAAAAAGAGTATACCGGCACCGTCTACTATAACCGCTTCATCCTCGGGCAGTGGATGGCAGCCAACGGCGTTATCTACCGCCTGTTGGCCGACAGCCTCGCCGCCGGGGATGGGCGTTTTTTCTGGCCCGCCGAGAAGCAGCTGCACCCGTGGCGAATCCGCATTGGCGTGGACTTTGGCGGCAATGGCTCAAAACACGCCTTCGTGGCGACCGCCATTCTGCCGGGCTGGTCTGGTGTGGTGGGGCTGGCGTCCCAGCGCATCGACCCGGTGGCGCAGGATGCCGACTTTCTGGCCGACAAGCTCATCGATTTCTGCATCGCGGTCTTTGCCTGCTGGGGCGAGATCCAGTACATCTTCTGCGATTCCGCCGAGCAGACCCTGATAAACCATATTCGTTCCCGCCTGCGCCGCTGCAAGCTCTCCTGGCTGGCCGACCGGGTGGAGAACAGTGCCAAGATAAAGATCACCGACCGCATCCGCCTCACCTGCATCCTGATGGGCGGCGGACGGTTCTGGCTCATGCCCGAGGCTTCTACCCTGCGGGATGCCCTTGCTACCGCTCTTTACAGCGGCAAACATCCCGGCGTAGATGAGCGCCTCGACGACGGCAGCACCGACATCGACACACTGGACGCCTATGAGTACACCATCGAGCGCGATTTCAAGAGGTTGACGAACACATGAACATCACCGATTTTCTGGATCACCTGCATAAGACGCGCGGATGGCAGCTGGATGCCGATTACTACAGCCACATCGAGACATGGCGGCAATGGTGGAAAGGCAACGTACCCGGCGTTCATACCCGCGCCGCCGAGTATGCCGACGGCACCAAAAAGCGCACCATTGCCTCCCTGCGGATGCCCAAGCGGGTCTGCGAGGACTGGGCCAACCTGCTGCTGAACGACCGCACCACCTTCCAGATCACAGACGCGGCCACCGCCCGGTATCTTCTGGGCGACGATGAGCAGCAGGTGGGCGGTCTGCTCCGCGACCTGCATTTCTGGACGAATGCCAACGCGCTGGTCGAGAAAGCGTTCTGGTCCGGCACAGGCGCTTTTGTTTTGAGCGTCGAAAATATGACCGTCGTGAACGGCAAGGCAGTCCCCGGCCCGGACGTCCGACTCAAACTGGACTACGACCCGGCCCCCTGCATCCTCCCCCTGCGGGTGGAGCGGGGCGTCGTGACCGAAGCGGCCTTTGTCTCCGAGTGTCTGATGGACGGCAAGCCTGCTGTCTACTTACAGACGCATACCGGTGACGAGAAGCGCCGCACCATCCGCAACGAATGGTTTCGCGTCACTGACTCCGCATCCGGCTCACCGGTGTTTTCTCCGGTCGAGAAGCCTCCGGAAGGCACGGTAGAAAGCGTCACGGTAGAGGGCTCCCCGCCCTGGTTTGCACTGTTCAGCCCGGGAGCTGTCAAGAACATCGATGGCGGCAGCGGGCTGGGCATGAGCGTCTTTGCCGAGGCGCTGGAAGAGGCGCAGGGCGTGGACCTTGCCTTTGACAACTACCGCGAGGACATCCGCCTCGGCCACAAGAAAATATTCTACAGTGCCGACATCTGCCGCAAGGTGGTGGACGATAAGGGCGTGGAGCACTCCATCCCGCCGGACGACGATGTTGTGAGCCAGTTTGTGCATCTGCCCGGCAAGGAAAGCAGCCTCGACCAGTCCAGCGAGTACCATGAATACAACCCCGACCTCCGCGTGGAGCAGAATCACCGGGCCGTGCAGGATATGCTCAACCTGTTCTCCTTCAAGTGCGGGCTGGGCTGTCACCGGTACGATTTCGAGAATGGCAAAGTCACAACGGCCACTGAGTACAACGGAAGCCGACAGGATCTCGTAGCCAGCGCCAACAAGAACCAGATACCCATCGAGGGCGCTCTGATCGCCATCATCCGGGCCATCCTCTGGGCTGCAAAAGACTTGCAGAAGGCTACAGTCGTCCCCGACACTCCCATCTCGGTGAACTGGGACGACAGCTATATCACCGACGCCGAGACCCGCATGACCCAGATGAGAGATGATGCCCTCAGCGGCTTGTTGCCCCGTTACAAGTACCTCTCGGCCCGGTACGGCATCTCCGAAGAGGATGCCCGCCGGCTGGCACAGGAGGCCAAAGATGAAAGCCGCCAGCCTGAGCTGGCCTTCGGCGGGGGTGCCTGATGCTGGCCCCGGACTACCTCGACCACGCACCCGACCGGCTCATCCTGCTCTGGCAGCAGGCCGAGGACGACATCCTGCGGGACGTAGCCCGGCGCATCGGCAAGATGGACGCCCTGACGCCGACGGCGAACTGGCAGCTCTGGCGCTACCAGCAGACCGAGGCCGTCCGCAAGGATGTGGTGAAGCTTCTGGCCCGGTATACCGGCAAGAGCGAGGCCGAGATACGCCGCCTGATGCAGGAGGCCGCGACCGCCGCACTGGAAGCCGAGGATGAGATCTACTACCACTACGGCAAGGAGCCGACGCCCTTTGAGGAGTCAGCGCCCTTGCAAAACCTGCTCAACGCGGGCTATCGGCAGACGGCAGGCAGCTTCTCCAACCTTACCGCCACCACGGCCAACACCGTCTCCGGGGCTTTCGAGCAGGCGCTGGACAGGGCATGGCTCCAAGTGAGCAGCGGCGCGTTCGACTACAAGACCGCCGTCAAGCGTGCTGTGGACGGCCTTGCCGACTCTATGCCCTACGTCACCTACCCCAGCGGCCACAGGGATACGCTGGAGGTGGCCTGCCGCCGGGCCGTGCTCACGGGCGTGAATCAGACTGGAGCAAAGCTGCAGGAAGCCCGGATGGACGAGATGGGGGCCTCTTTTGTCGAGGTGACGGCTCACGGCAGGGCGCGCCCCAGTCATGCCGTGTGGCAGGGCAGGCGCTACCACCGGGGCGGGGCTGTGGACTACTTGGGCCAGCACTACGAGGACTTCGAGTCGGCCACCGGCTACGGCACCGGCGCAGGGCTTTGCGGCTGGAACTGCCGCCACACCTTCTTCGTGGTGTTCCCGGAGCTGGGAAGCCCGCCCGCATGGACGCAGGAGAGCCTTGAAGCCCTCAACGCCCGGAACATCGAGCATGACGGCAGGCTCTACACTCGCTACGAGATCAGCCAGATGCAGCGCGCCCGGGAGCGGGCCGTCCGCAAGTGGAAGCGGCGGTATCTGGCCGAGGACGCCGCCGGGGCTGACACCGCGGCCAGCGCCGTGAAGCTGAGGCAGGCCCGGCAGGAGCTGGCCGCCTTCACCCGGGCCACCGGCGGCAGAGTGGACAGCGCCCGGACAAGCGTGCATGGGTTCGGGCGGAGCGAGGGCAGCAAGGCCAGCTACGCGGCCCGGAAACAGGAGCGGTTCAATGCTGCAAATACTGAGTTGCAGCAAATGCGGGAAGCTGGTACAATAAAGGCGAAAGGTCGGCTCATTGAATCCCCGTCTGCTCCAAATGAGATAAATTTTGCAAGCGACCACGTCTTGCAGCGCTGGGCTGAACGCGGTATGGGGCCAATGGATGCCGAACGCATCATCCGCTCCTCTAAGGTCGCAATGTCCCAGCGAAACGGTACACAGACCTGTTATTACTCTGAGCTGGGCTTTGTCGCCATCGGACAAGATGGCAATGTATCCAGCATCGGCCCGCTGGATGAGGGCGGAAAGAAATTGATGGAGGTGGTCAAAAAGCATGGAATTCCGCATTAGTGATGATGTGAAGCTTGAAGAATGGTTTTGTCCCATTTACAACCGAAAAATCGACTGCGGCTTGTGCTTCGACATTTCCAACATCGGCGATGATATTCTTTGCCTGAAGGGCGACGATAAGCCGCCTTGCAGCTGGGATGAAGCCCACAAAAGCTGCCTCAAGTGTCAGCACTATGCTGACTGGGACTAACAACCAAATACCGCGAGCGTCTTTGCCCATCCGGGCAGGGGCGCTTTTTTCATGCCGTATTCGCTCATATTGGTCAGAGCAGCTGCCTCGTAAGCAGCAGGCCGCCGGTTCGATTCCGGCAGACGGCACCATCGCGGCGGGCAGCGCGTACCCTGCCCAACTCCATGCGGAAGGCGAACCGCGTCAACAAACCGTAGTTTCACCCAAAGAAAGGGGTTTATTTATGAAGCGTGAAGACGTAAAGGCAAAGCTCCCCGGCATCACCGATGAACAGCTCAACTGGCTGATGAGCGAAAACGGCGCTGACATCAACCGCGAGAAGACCGTCGCCGAACAGTTCAAGACCCAGTTCGAAAACGCACAGGCCCAGCTCAAGACTGCGCAGGACGGCCTCGCCAAGTTCGACGGCAAGAAGACCCCGGACGAGTACGAGGCCGAGCTGACGAAGCTCCGGGGCGATATGCAGGCACAGGCAGACGGCTTTGCTTTCGACTCGGCCCTGAACACCGCCATCATGGGCAAGAAGGGCCGCAGCGTCAAGGCTGTCCGCGCCCTGCTGGACGTGGATGCGCTCAAATCCTCCAAAGACCGCACCACCGACATCGACAAGGCTCTGGAAGAAGCTGCAAAGGCCAACCCTTGGGCTTTCGGCGAGGCCACAGAGGGCGGCAGCGTCCACGTTTCCAGCGGCGCAGAGCACGGCACTCCGCCCACCGGCGACACCGATGCTGTCACCGCAGCCTTCAAGGCAATGAACCCCGGCATCAAGATCGACTGATAGAAAGGAAATATTATGGCACACGAAGCACAGGTTCGTTATTCCAAGCTGGTTGACCTCAAGCTCCGGGCAACGCTGGTCAAGAAGGTCGGTGTTATCTGCAACAGCCGCTATGAGGGCAGCCCCAAGGCCGGCTCGGTCAAAGTCCCTGTCCGCGACACCGAAGTTGCCGTGAACGACTACGACAAGCAGACCGGCGCAGAGCTGACCGGCGGCGACACCACCTATCTCACCGTCAACATCGACAAGGACAAGGCCGTCAATGAAATCATCGACGGCTTCGACGCCGCCAGCGTCCCCGACGATCTGGTGGCTGACCGTCTGGACAGTGCCGGTTATTCGTTGGCGCTGCAGGTGGATTCCGACGGCTCTGCGGAGCTGACCACCGCAGGCACGGCTTACGGCACCACCACCGCCCTGACCGAAAAGACCATCTATGGCAACATCGTGGACGTCCGCACCAAGCTCTCCACCGTCCATGTCCCCACCGAGGGCCGCTGGCTGCTGGTCTCCCCCGAGATCTATGGTCTGCTGCTGAAGAGTCCCGAGTTCATCAAGGCATCTGACCTTGGCGATGCCGTCGTCCAGACCGGCGCTGTGGGCCGCATCGCAGGCTTCACCGTCTTTGAGGATTCTACCCTCGGCGAGAACGTGGAGTACATCGCCGGTCATCCCAACTGGTTTGCCTTCATCGACGAGTGGGCTGTTCCCGTCTATGTGCAGGATCTCAATGGTTCCAGCAAGTACATCGGCGCGTCCGCAGTCAAGGGCCGCAAGGTCTACGCCTTCAAAGTCACCAAGCCCCAGACCATCCTCATCAAGAAGAAAGCGTGACCGAACCTCTCAGTCTGTCGACGGCAGCCAGCTCCCCTAACAGGGGAGCCTAAAAGGAGCTGATTTTTTTGAATTACTGTACCTATGACCAGTATGCAGCCGCCGGTGGCACGCTGGACGAAGCTGCCTTTGCCCCTTTGGCCGCACGGGCGTCCCGGCTCATCGACCGGATGACCTTTGGCCGGGCAGAGCGTCACGCAGCCGTGTGCGCATCCTGTGCCGCTGCTCTGGCGGATGCCTGCATCCAGATCATCGACGCAGCGAACGCCGTGCAGAGCGCCTGCACGCCGCCCGGCGCGTCCAGCGTCTCTAACGATGGTGTGTCCATGACCTTCACCTCCGGCGCACTGGCCGAACGGCTGGCGGCAGAGGCGGCGTACATCCTCGCCAACACACTGGGCAGCGACCAGCACAATCTGCTGTATCGGGGGTGTTTCTGATGCAGACGCCCGTCACCGTCGTCATGCTGCTGCATGACATTGCCACCGAAACAGATCGGCCGGTCTGCAAGGTGCTCACGGGGTGCAGCTGGCGGGAGACGCGCCGAACCTCGGCCTCCGGGAACCCTCAGAGAGTCGTCCATGTCCGTCTCCCGCCTGCGCCGGGCTATCTGCCCTATCCCCAGTGGGCGCGTCTGCCGACCGCAGAGAAGGCCGCACACTGGACGCTCAAGCGGGGCAGCAAGCTCCTCTGCGGCGCTGTCCGCAGCCTGACCGAGGCCGAATACGCCGCCCTCGAAAAAGCGCACATCTGCTGTACGGTGGCGGACGTCTCGGACGACCGGGGCGTCCCGCTGCCGCATTTTCATGTGGAAGGGAGCTGACACCTCATGTCCAAGCCCATTTTTGACCAGCCCTACGGCCTGAAATATCAGGTGGACGGCATCCGGATGGAGCTGAGCTGGCGCCCCGACTTCGGCGCAGAAAAGACCGCTGCCCTGCAAAAGGCCCAGTTCGCCCTTGCGCAGGAGGCTGCGCGGCTCATCGACAGCTACGTCCCCTTCGACACCGGCCAGCTGAAAAACAGCGTTCAGACCGCATCCAACTACGAAGAGGGACTGCTGGTCTACAATACCCCTTATGCCCGCAAGCAGTATTATCTGCACCCCGAGGGCGAAGCACTGCACGGAGACACCGGCCTGCGCGGCTCCTACTGGGGCCAGCGGGCTATTGCTGATGTGGGCGAACATCTGGCCCTCTTCGGGGCCAAGGCCGTCACGACTTTCTGGGGAGGGATGGGACACTTATGAGCGAGAAAGCCACCATCACGGCCATGCGGGAATGGCTCAAGACCTGCCCCCTCATCGCCGAGGAACAGGGCGAAAACGGCGCGGCCTTCCGCATTTCCGGCCTCTCGCCGGAGTCTGTGGCCGAGTTTTCCATCGAGGACAGCCCCACCGACCCGGTGACGGCTGTTTTCTTTTCCGGCCGCAACCTCGCCAAGAGCTACATCTTCGTTTCCCGCCGCGACTACAGCGAGGCCCAGAGCGTCCAGATCGCGAACAGCGGCTTTTTTGAGCAGCTGACCGAGTGGGTGCTGGCCCAGAACGACCGGCATCACCTGCCCCGGCTGGATGGCCGCAAGGAAGCGTTGCGCGTTTCAGTGACGTCCAGCGGCTACATCGTCACGGCCAGCGCGGGCAGCTGTAAGATGCAGCTGCAGCTGCGGCTTGAATATTACCAGCCCAAGGGTTGAAACGAAAGGAGTTTTTCCTATGACTGTTACCGAAGCCGTCAAGCTGTCGGGCCTGACCCCCAGCGCCGACTATACCGGCGTGGAGACCACCGACGACTTTCTGCTGGCCGTCCAGACCGAGGCCAGCCAGACCGACGTGAAAAACTGGGTGGTCTGTGCCGACCATGTGCGGGAGCACAGCGGCGCACTGAACGCCTCCACCTCCGACAACACCTACATCCGCACCGACGAAGCCCTCTGCGGCCTCATGCGGGACGGCGTCACCGGCATCCCCATGGACGAGCTGGGCCGGCAGGCGCTGGCGAAAGCCAAAGAGACCGCCGAGCTTTGCGACAAGCTGCTGGCCAGTTACACCGGCGGCTATCTGGGCATCTGGCCGGTGACACTCCCGGCGGACGGCTGGGCCGAATGCACCGACGTACCCGGCTACGCCTACAAGCAGACGGCAGAGCTGCGGGCGGCGAGAGAGGCAAACGTCCCCTCCGCCGTACCCACCCCGGAGACCTTCACCGTGGCGGTGGCGGCGGGGCTTGCAGGCGTCTGCGAGACCAAGGACGGCAGCATCACGTTTTGGGCCGAGAACGTCCCCGAGGGCGGCATCCAGATGCAGGTGGAGCTGCTGGGGCCCTCGGCCTCGACCGCTGACACCGGAGAGGACACCCTGGGCGACACCGTCCTCGAAGACACGACTTTGTAACGGAGGTACACCATGAAGTATGTGAAACAGCATTTCGTCACCGGCATGAAGGTCAGCCTGCCCGACGTGCTCAACCGGATGGAGGCCGGCATCGCAGCCGCCTGCGCCGCGGCGGTGGAGGGCATCGGCAGCGTGACCACCGGCGACACACCCGCCGCCGGCATCCGGGACGGCAAGCTCTGCCTGACTCTGCCCAAGGGCGACCCCGGCCCTCAAGGCATCCCCGGTGAAAAGGGCGACCCCGGCACCGGCCTGACCGATACTGCCAAAGCCGCCATCCTCTCCCTTCTGGCCGGGGAGACCGAGGACAGGGACGCCGCCCTCAAGGCCCTGCGGGAGGAGTGGGGCGTGGCCGACCAGAGCACGGACACCGAGACCGCCGCTGCCGAGACCCCGGGCGCTGCCGGGGCAGACACGGAGGCCGCCTCCGCCGAAAGGGGGGCCTGAGGATGGCGCTGGGAAGTGTGGCTGTCAGCGGCGGCATGAGCAAAAAAGAGAAAGAGAGGATGAGGTACATGGACGGGAAATTAGTTTGGAGTGCGGCCATGGGCGCTTCCAGCGGTATGAGCACCACTGCCCCGGCAGAGGTGGACTATATCGTGGTGAAGCCTATGGCTTTTGCTTTTACAAGTTCTGTCCCTTACTCGCAGCAAAAAACGGCACGGGTTGCCCGAGGAGGCTCAGGTCATGTATCGTGGATGCAACATTCAAGGTACAACAGTTCGATAGCGTCCAGCAATTATGCAAAGGTCACATTTTCAGCCGAGGGAAACATCAGCATTTATTATCCGCAGGATAACAGTGATGACTACTGCACTGTTGAGGGCTACCACTACTACTGACCCTGCCGCAACAAAAAAGCAGCCCCCGGGTGGGGGCTGCGGGAGGGGGTTATTTGTCCCTGTAATGGGAGCCGCACTGGACGATCTTGACCACGCTGCCATCGATGCGGTAGACGATCCGATTTGCATCGTCGATGCGGCGGCTCCAATAGCTGGCCAGATCGCCGCTGAGGCGCTCGGGCTTGCCGATGCCCTCATAGCCGTTGCGGTCGATGTCCTTCAGAAGCTGTAGGATCCGCTTGAGCATCCTGCGGTCCTGGGTGGTCCAGTATTCAAAATCTTCCCACGCTTCTTCCGTCCATGCCTTAATCATCGAAGTTGACCTCGTGGATGGTGCCGCCGGTGGCTTCCATCTCGGCAATGGACTTGCGCAGCCGGGCCTGGTTCTGCTCCGAGTAAAACGGGTCTACCGACAGCTCAAAGGGCAGGCGCTGCTCCCGGGTCATCTTCTTGGCCAGCATAGTCACGGCGGTGGACATGGACATCCCCAGCTCGTTGCAGATGTGGTCAAAGCTGTTCTTCAGGTCGTTATCCATCCGGATGCTTACAGTGGTCTGTGCCATGGTATCACACTCCTTCTGAATACAATGTAGCACATTTGCAATACAATGTCAACGGATAGAAAAAAGAAAGGTCGTGTTCTCTATCGCTATCAAAGAATATTCCATGTCCCGGGACTCTACCCGGCAGCTCTCACCCAGCTTCAAGGTGCGGGAGTTCGGCTGCAAGGGCAGCGACGTCGTGCTCCTCGACGAGGAGCTTGTGGTGCTGCTCCAGTGCATCCGGGAGCACTTCGGCAAGCCGGTACATATCACCAGCGGCTACCGCACCGCCGCCCACAACGCTGCCGTGGGCGGCAGCAAGTCCAGCCAGCACCTGCTGGGCCGGGCGGCGGACTTCTACGTTGAGGGCGTAGACGTGGCCACTGTGGCCGCCTACGCCGAGACTTTGCTGCCCTCCCGGGGCGGCATCGGGCGCTACCCGAAGGACGCAAAGCACCCCACCCGCAAGACCGGCTGGGTGCATATCGATACCCGGGCGAATAAGAGCCGGTGGAGTATGTAAAGGAGTGAAGAAAATGAAGGATACCATTTGCACCGTCATCGGCCTCATCGGCGGGGCCATTGCCGCCTTGTTCGGTGGCTGGGACACTGCCCTGCAGACGCTGGTCATCTTTATGGCCATCGACTACATCACCGGTCTGGTGGTGGCGGGCGTGTTCCACGCCAGCCCCAAGACCAAGACCGGCGCGCTGGAAAGCAAGGCTGGCTGGAAGGGCCTCATCCGCAAGGGCGAGACGCTGCTCATCGTTCTGGTGGCCTGCCAGCTGGATGCCGTCATCGGCGGCAGCTTCGTCCGCGACGCAGCGATCATCGGCTTTTCGGCCAACGAGGCCATCTCCATCGTCGAGAATGCCGGCCTGATGGGTCTGCCCATCCCCGCAGCCATCACCAAGGCCATCGACATCCTCAAGCAGCGGGCCGAGACGCCCGAGAAAGGCAAGGACTGATATGAAAAAGAAGATCTCCGCCGGCACCCTGACCCGCACTGCTGTGCTGGGCCTCGCCCTGGCAAATCAGCTGCTCAGCGCAGCGGGTAAGCCTTTGCTTCCCATCGAGAGCGCCCAGCTCGAACAGATGATCTCCACCGGGTTTACCGTCGGCGCTGCGCTGGCCGCATGGTGGAAGAACAACAGTTTTACCGCCGCCGCCATCGAAGGTGATAAGCGGATGAACAGCCTGAAGAATCAGGTTCACTGAATGAAAGGAGTAACCGAATATGAATGAGTTTACGAGAAGCCTGCTGTACGTCGCCCTGCTGGTCTGCGTCCCCATCGTGACCGCCTGCATCCAGAAAGGCATTGCCAGTTGCCGTTGATGCAATCAACGCCCAGACTCAGAACATCAAGGCGCAGCGGCTCGTCCGGGAAATCAGCGATGCCGTTGCCAATGCCGTGGCCGCGATGAACCAGAGATACGTCAACGACCTCAAAGCCGCCGGGACGTTCAATGAGGCGGAGCAGAAGGAAGCCCTGATGCGGGCCGTGTCTGCTACCCTGAAAAGCATGAGCAGCGACGCGTAGGACTACATCAAGAGCAACTTCGGCGATACGACCCAGTACCTCGAAAATCGTATTGAGGCCCAGATCGACGCCAACCACGTCGCCGCCAAGCAGGCCGCTGCCAAGGCTACGCTGAATCTGGGCTGAGTCAGCGCAAAGTCAGCGTAAAATGAAAAAATCCCCCGTATTTGACCCATAATAAGGCAAATATGGGGGATTTTTTGTTGTTAGTGTCTAAAATATGTGCTATAATAATCTTGAAAGCACCATAGTATATCGGTATAATTATAGAACTGTTAAGTCGGTGGCGTGTATGAAGAATGTAACCCTGCTTGAGCGGCAATTGCAGAATGCGATATCTGCTAAAGCGCATATCCCGGTTTTCTTTCCGGATGGAAAATCCTGTATATTTTATGGAAATCAGCAGGTGTTGACAGTCGATACGGTCTCCGAACTCATCGCGGGGCTTTTTCTTACCGTTCACAGCAACAGCCTGCTTTCATCAATTATAATTGCATTTCCGAACGGCGTGTTCGACGAAAAATTCACATACGTTTTGTTAGAGTGTTACCTAGAACATATTATTGCTGACCACGGTATATCTGTACGATTGCTTTACAATAAGAAAGAAACGAATATTTTTACCGATGGCATCGGGCAGTCGCCCCTATGTGCCCTAGAGAAATCCACACAGTCTAGCATGGATTTTGTCCGTCAATTTAGATTTGACGTTGGCAAGAATTACTATCGTAAGCTTTTTTTAGCAAATGAAAATTCTGACGAAACATTGTCGTCGGCAATTACAACGTTGTGTTTGTTCTTTGAGGGGCTTGGAATTACAAAGACTCGCAGCGACTTGCTTTCTGAAGTTGCTGTAGAACTTGTTGGAAATGCGCTTGAGCATAGTTGCTCAGATTGTTTTCTTGATATTGATGTGACGCCACGCGACTATGTTCGCCGGAATAATCCAAATGGACCAAAGTATTACGGCGTAAATATTTGCGTTGTTAATTTTTCGCCGACCTTGCTTTCGTCTCAAATACAATCAAAGCTATGTGTCAACCCCGAGTTGCGCGATAAGAGTGACAGCGCCCGGTATTGGCGATTGCGTAAAATCTATATGTATCACAGACGGTTTTTCAGGGAAGACTATGGCGATGACGAATTTTTCATGTTAAGCGCTTTCCAAGATCGCATATCCGGCAGACCGAACGAATATCTTACCGGCGGAACCGGACTTCCGACCTTGATAAAATGGCTTGAGACTCAGGCCGATAGCAACAACTGTTATGTGCTTTCGGGACGACGAAAGATGCAATTCTTACAGCCGCTTTTGGAGTATGATGCAGAACATTGGATTGGAATGAATCAGGAGCATGACTTCCAGCATTGTGCTCCGGATAAGAATGTTTTTTTGCCATTTCCGATATATTTTCCCGGAACCGCATATAACCTGAATTTCGTGATGGAGACGGAGGAATGACTATGATTGAACAAAGGATTGCTCTTGAGATAAAGGATAAGAGTTTGACAAAGCTCGCTGGAAATAGCTACGGTCGAAAACTGTTCAATGAACAAGTCAATGGAAAAATCGACCTTGAACAGCCGTTTGTAATTGAATTTCCGGAGCAAATCGATTATCTGGCATCTTCGTTCATTCAGGGCTTTTTTGGGAAAATCTATACTGAAATCGGGCGGGAAGGAATGGAAAAGAACTTCGATATTATTGCTCCCAAAATCGACAGTCCCAAAAGAGCCGTTCTTAATCGATTGATGCTTATGTAAAGGGCGGTGCAGTAAATGATTGACATTATTTCTGCTGCTCTGTCTCTTTTTGCAATCGTAGTATCCATCTATGCTGCGTTTACAGCGAATAAATCGGCTGCTGCTGCGATTCGCTCTAGTAATTGCGGTGTTATTTTTGATGACTACCTCATCAAGAAAATTCCGCAGGCCAGAACGACGCTTAGGTTTGATGATAAAGGCATTTTATGCAATGGAAACAATCTCTGTGATGCCTTGGCTGACATGAGTATGGCTGCACTCTTTTACAGGTACGACGATAAAATATTTTTTGATAAGCTGGTAAAGGAATGCAGCTCGCTTGAAGATTTGATTGTCGAAGCAGGAAATAAGCCAAAGCGATTTGAAGACAATCAGCATGAATTCTGGCAAGCGGTTCAAAAATCCTTGGAATCAATTTACCGGCTTATCGATAAAAAGCGCGTCGGTGGCAAATTATAAATCCTACATAGAAAATCCCCTGTTGGCAATGAAAGCTAGCAGGGGATTTTTTTGTTTGTTAGAACTTCATCAGCGCAAGTATATGCCTCATTTCTTCCGTTGCGGCTTGAATCTCACCGCAGAGCTGTTCAACCTCTGCAACGCAGCTGACCAAGTCAAGTGTCTTGATATGTTCGATTTTTCGCCCTATATCTGAGAATTTTTGTCCAACGCGACCCAGCTGTTCTTCTGGAAAGTTCATACATCCACCGTTCTGTCCTTTTTCTCAAACCGATTTCACGACAATTATCTATTACTTAATTCATTGAAAATTTTGCCCCAAACCCTTAATTCTCGATTTTGAGCACCTCATGTTGCGGTTTTTGTTGCGGTTTTCTTCGCACGCGCCAGCTTAAATAAGAAAAAATCCTACAAATCAGTCAAATTTTGACGTTGATTTGTAGGATTTTTGGAGCTACTGATCCGATTCGAACGGACGACCTGCTCATTACGAGGCCGTCAATATTTCCGATTTTATAACATCTCTTCGTTAAAATAGAAACTACCTGCGCCACCTCTTGCGCCACCTCCCTTGCGCAGCAGGTGGCGCAGTTTCTTCCTATTTAACGGTAGTTTGCGCCTTACTTCACGCTCTTCCGCAGGCGCTCAAACTCAGCATCGGCCTGAATGGCCTCCTTGGTAAAGCTGTTATTGAACCACCAGTTGACCAGTGCGGACACGGTGGTGAAGCCGGTGGAGATGAGCTGCTCGAGCTGGGCGCTCTCGATGGGCAGCAGGGGCTTGCCCAGAGAGGACAGCACCTGGTTGATAAGGGCCAGCGCCAGCACGGCGGTGCGGGAATATCTCAAGTAAACAAAAAATCCCCCGATGCTCCAAACGGAACACCGGGGGTTTATTTTATCCAATAATTTCATCAATGCCTTTCAGGCCGTATGTAACGCTTACCATGATATCCTCCTTACTGCTTTTTTGAAATTTTAACCCAGCGGGTTTTCATTTGGCGCGGGTATTGCTCCGGGTTTTTAGGCTTTCTTTTTCCTGTCCACTCAACACCGCCTGCTTTGCCTTCGCATTTATACCCGGCCGCCTTTAGCGAGCTGCCTATCTCGGTGTCCAAAATGTACGTTACGACCTTTTTGTAACCCATTGCTCTTGCGGCGCGATATGCTGCGCCATATAGCATACTGCATACATCCGGCGTGCCATCTGTGCAAAGACGTGTGATTTCCAGTGTATAGCCATCGTCTAAAAATCTTGACACCGGTCTGCCGCAAATTGCGACACCGACAAGCATACCGTCCTTCGTGGCGCCGATAGAGAACTTGTGTCCAACAACGACTCCGTGATGTCTGTGATGCTCTTTGACGTACTCGTTTGCAGCCTTTAAAGTGACAGGGCATAACTCCAGCATTTTTGTTACACTTCCTTTCTTAAAACCGCTTTTGCGCGGTCAAAGAAAAACTGGATGACCGCACCGATGGTCTCATCGGTGATGGCCCAGCTGATGAGTCTGCCGTATTTGCTGGCGCTGAGGGCCATGCGGAGCATCTGCGCCACCCACGCCTTGCGCTCTGCGCCGCGCTTTGTCCCCTGGATCTCCTGCTCGGCCCGTTCGATGAGGTCCAGCACCAGCGGCTTTACGGCGGCACCATAGCCCAGCCGAATGCAGCCAAGGGCGTAGAAAATAAAGCCGCCCAGCATGAGAACTGCCGCCACCGGGGCGGGAATGACGCCCAAAATGTTATTGATCGTTGCCATGTATTACTCCCCTCTCTCTTTTTCGAGGTCTGCAATGCGGTGGTTTGCCACCTTCATCTGTTCTTCAAGCACCGGGACGCGCTGGGCGAAATTGTTGTGCGTCCGGACTTCCCGGGTCAGCTCTTCCAGCTTGGTTTCGGTCACCGCCTGCTGCTTGTCCAGCTTGGCGTCCATGCTCTGGGCGGTGCGGTTGTTGGAGACGATCGCGCCGATCAGGCTCAGACCGCCGGTGATAATGGCTACGATGATTGCTTCGCTCATGCACCCTCCCGAAGACGGGTCAGGCCCTTCTTGCGGATGATTTTCGGGTAGTTGAGAGTAGTGACGTTGAGGTCCACGTTGCCGGAGATGCCCGGTACGCTGCCTTCACTGGTGTGCTGGTGGGCGTTGTAGTGGTAGCCGACGGCGGGGGTGCGCCCGGTCGTATCGGACAGCCAGACGTCCCAGCGGTTTGCCAGACGGCCCATGTCCAGCTCCATGTTGGAGTAGTGGGTGTAGGTGTACAGCTGAGCGTAAAAGCCCATCCGCTCCACCTGTTCCAGCGCATAGGCGGTGAGGTTGGTGAGGTCGAGGGTACTCATGGGCTTGAGCTTGTTTTCCTCCACGTCCACCGCCACCGGCAGGGTCAGCTCCTTGCCCCGCACCGCCTGCCGCAGCAGGGCAAGCTCTGCGTCAGCCATCGCCTCGCTGGTGGCGTAGGTGTAGTAGTAGACGCCCACGTCCAGACCGGCAGCTTTGGCATTGCGATAGTTGGACTCAAAGGTGGGGTCGATATACAGGCCGTCTGCCCGCTTGGAGAGCTTGCGGTTGGTGCTCACGGTCTTGAGCATTGCCCCCTTGTAGCCCGCCGCTGCCACCTGCGCCCAGTCGATGAGGCCCTGATAGCGGCTCACGTCCACAAAGCGGTAGGGAGGCCCGCCCTGCCAGCCGGTCACAGCCTCTGCCCCGGGGGGTTCGGGAGGTTCCGGTGCGGGCTTTACCTCTTCGGCATCCTGCTTGTCCCCCGGGCCAAAGATGGCCCGCACCAGCTTTTCCAGCAGCTCCAGCAGCTTACCCATCGTAGTCCTCCCCCGTGATCTCCTTGTACTGCGCTGCGGTGATCTCCTCCTCGGCCACACGCTTGGCCAGCTCCCGCTTGACACCGGGGCGGCGGCTTGCGGGCATCTCTGCCCATGTCTTGGTACCGGCGACCAGTCTGTTTGCCCAGATTTTGTCCATTTTGATGTCCTCCTTACTTGTTGACGGTGGCGTCCAGCTCGCACAGCGAGTCCTCGATAGTCGCCAGCCGCTCCTGTGATTCCATATCCTGCTCACACATGGCGTTCTCGATCTCCGCCACGAGGCCGGGCAGTTCCCTGAGCTTCTGCTCCTCTGCCAGCTTCCGGTGGAGCTCTTTCAGGCTCCTTTCTGTTTTGTGCAGACTCATCCGATCACACCTCCGATCATAGTGATATTGCCGCCGACGCCGCTCTCTCCCCGGGTGATCGTCACCTTGTAGTTAAAGGCCGCTCCCTTGGCGGCGGTCTTGTTGGTAAAGGCGTGGTGTGCAAAGGCCCGGCTCTCGCCGCGCTGGATGTCGGTGCAGTTCTCCCACACCGGGGCATCGTCCCGTGCGTTGTTGCTCAGCTCCACGGTCAGGCTCATGTCTCCCGGGAAACTGCCCTCCAGCGTCATGGCAGCTACGGTGATGGTGTCGTCTGCCGTCATGGGCTGGGCCAGCGAGAGGACGGCGCTTGTCACATTTTTGGTAAAGGTAGCGGTCCACTCTGTCGTGGTCTTTCCGTCGCCCACTTCCAGCACCAATGTGTTCTCTCCGTTGAGGATCTGCTGGAAAAGCACCTTCTCGCTCAGGCACTGTACCGTGAGTTCGGTGCTGGTGGCCACGTTCTCGTGGACAGCCAGCGCCACGCCGTTCACCTTTTCGGTGATGGTCATGGGGTCTCCGTCGCCGTCGGTCACGGTGTAGGACAGAGTAAACGGCTCGTTCTTCTTGCCCAGCGCCGCGCCGCTCTCGCCCGCATCGGAAGTGATCTCCGGCGGCTGGTTCACAGTCGGGAAGCCGTCCTTGTCGATGTATAACGTCTCAGGCAGGGTGAAACAGGGCAGATAACCGTAAGAGGCATTGTATGCACTTCCGGTTGAAAAAACGCCCCAGTCGGAGTCGCTTGTTCTGGAAAGATACAAGCCATTAGCATAGTAATAATCCCTGCTTCCATCGTCATCGTCCTCATAGCCACTATCAGTATTGCTATGGGTTCTTGTCCAAATGCCCTTTCCGTAGGCAGTAAATATCTTTTCGAGTCGAGTACGTGCTTCTTTTGAAAGCAAAGATCCATCCAAATGATCAGCCCTGGTCACAGCTTCTGCTTCTGAAATAGTGAAGAAGGCAGTGTTGAATGTACCTAAATTAAAATTCGAGGGTGATGAGTAATAATCACGAGGAGAATAAGCCTTATATTGGGTCGTTGCGATCCATTTTTTTACTGTGGATGTGAAACTGGATGGATATGTGTCTGTAAGGTATTTGTATATTGCATTGGTTACGCGTGTACCACCGTAATTGATTGTGCCCCATCCAAGACTATAGCTGCTGCCTGTTTGACATCGGATTCCGCTCGTCGCCGGACTCTCCCGGCAAAACAGCGTCCGCCCCGTGCCGTTCAGGCCGCTCTCATAGTTATGGCACAACGCGTAAAACTTGACTTTTGTGCTGCCTTCCATCAGGTATACAAAGCCGTCGCCGATGGCTAAGTCTTTGATCTGCATTCAAATCCTCCTTCCTCTTAAAAATCGATGCGGCTTGCCGCCTTGTTCCATACGCCTGTCAGCTCTACGCCGTCAAGCGTGTCAAAGGTCGAAACAAAACCGATACCGTTTACATCTGTGCCATGCACCATCTCCAACAGTTTGATGCGCACACCGGTGGCCGCAGCGTCCGCCGCCGCGCCGGAGATGGTGAGGGTAGGGTCCACCCTCACACCGCTCCCCGCCACCAGTCCTGTCACCACAGTGCCGCCCGCGTTGCCCAGCAGCGTTACCTGCACCCGGATGTCTCCGGAAGGCTTCGCCCTGGCGTAAAAGCGGACAAAGCCGTCCCGCGCCTCGCAGTAGGCCGGGCATCCCGCTTCCTGCGCCGCTGCGCCGTAGTTGTCCGGGTAGGAGCCGAGAGCCGCATAGCCGGTCTTTGCTTCCGGCACCGGTGCGTCCTGCATCAGGGGCCAAGCTCCCTCTGCCTCCTCCCAGCTCTCCGGCTTCAGAGTCACGAGGCGACTTCCCCGGTATCCGGCCCCGTCGCCCGCAAGGCCCGGGTACAGCACCTCACCGGCGCTGTTGTAGATAGGTTCACTCATTCTTTTACCTCCGCCTTTGCCGTGACGACCACATTTCCGGTCACGGCCTCGATGTTCACGCAGCCCTCTTCGGCATTCCACGCCGTTTTCGTAATGTCCTCGCTGCCCATCTTCACGTTCACCTCGGTCAGGGTGTACCCGCTCTCGGCGGTCAGGGCGGCTTTGTAGGCCCGGCCCTTCGCCACCACGACGGCGGTCTGGTCGGTGGTCACATGGCTCAGCCGGTTCACCACGCTGCACCACACCAGCGCCTGGCTCACGGTCACGCTGCATTCGGCCTTTGCGCCGCCTGCCGTGGCGCTGATGAGCGCGCTGCCCTCGGCCACGCCCCGCACGATGCCGCCGCTCACGGTGGCCACGTCCTCCCGGCTGCTCTGCCACACCACGGTGCGGTCGTCGGCGTTCTCGGGCCGCACGGTGGCCGTCAGCCGGGCCGTGCCGTCCACGCTCAGCTCAAGGGTGCTGCGGTCGAGGATCACGCTGCTCACCGGCACCCTCGCCGCCTTTACGGTCACGGTGCAGCTGGCCGTCTTGCCGCCCACGCTGGCCCGGATGATGGCCGCGCCGGCGGCACGGGCCGTCACCACGCCGCTGTCCACCACGGCGGCCTCTTCGTTGGAGCTGATCCATACGATGCTGCTCTGGGGGATGCTGGTGGGCAGCACCGTGGCCGTCAGGGCGGCAGTCCTGCCCTCTGTCAGCTCCAGCGTCCCGGCGCTCAGCATCAGGCTGGCGGCTCTCAGGCCGTCCTCGGCCACCGTTACGCCGCACGCCGCCTTCACGCCGCCCGCAATGGCCGCGATCTCCGTTGTTCCGGCACAGATAGCCACCACTTCGCCCCCGGCCACACAGGCCGTCTCCGGGTCGGCGCTGTACCATACCACAGTCTGGTCGGCGCCGGCCGGTCTGACTGTGGCTGTCAGGGCCGCAGTCTCCCCCGGCTTCAGTGTCAGGGCGGTCTGACTCAGGGTCACGGTCTCTACCGGCGCCTCGGCCTCCCGCACCCGCACGGCACAGCAGGCGTATTTCCCGCCGCTGGCGGCGAGGATGGCCGCAGCGCCCGGCTTCTTGGCCGTCACGGTGCCGTCGCTCACCTCGGCCACGGTCTCGTCGCTGCTCAGCCACGCTACGTCGCCCTCCGGGTCGGCGGCTGCGTCCAGCGCCGCCGTCTCACCCGCCGTCAGGGTCAGGGCGTCTTCGCTCAGGCTCACCCGCTCCACTGTCGGCTTCACCAGCACGGCGCACTCTGCGCTGCATCCGTCCGCCCGGGCCGTGATCCGCGCTCCGCCGGGGGTCTTTGCCGTGATGACGCCGTCCTCCACAGCGGCCACAGCCTCGTCGCTGCTCTCCCACAGCACGGTCTGCTCCGTTGCATTCTCGGGGCTGATCCGGACTCCCAGCGCTGCCCGCTCCCCCGCATACAGGGTCAGGCTGTCCCGGGTCAGCGTCACCGCTCCCACCGGTACCTCGGCCCATACCCCGCTCAGCTGGTCCAGCAGGGTGTCGGCGGTCTTTGTCTGGTAGGCAGCTTCCTGCAGCAGACGCATCAGCAGGCGGCGCTCCTCCTTTTTCGGGGCAAGGTTCGCCGCCCGGTTCGCTGCCTGAGTGGCAGCGGTGCAGGCGTCCAGTGTCTCAGCTGCCGCGCCCAGAGCGCTGGCCGCACTGGCGGCCGCAGCTGTGATGTCTGCCTGCGTCCTTGCCGCCGCAAGGGCCGCGGCGCTCTCGGCGTCCTCGGCGCTCATCCGCTCCTTCTGGGTGGCGGCTGCGCCCTTCTGGGCGGCATCCATCGCCGCCTGTGCCGTCTTGGCCGCGTCCTTTGCGGCTGCACCCTCGTTCATGGCCGTGTTCACGGCCTGCTGTACCAGCGCCACAAACTGGGCGTATACGCTGGGGTCTACGTCCTCCACCGTACCCGACAGCCCGATGGTCTCGTAGCAGTCGTATTTCGCCGGGCAGCTCATGGCTGTGTAGCCGTCCGCGCTCTGGGCCAGCAGCATCCACAGCCCCTGCCGGGCGGCAGTAAAGCGTCGGTCGATGGTCACTTCCCGGCTCTCGTCCAGCAGCACCGGCTGGGGCAGCGTGCCGCCCTCCTGCTCGATATGCAGGGTCACGGCCATCCCGCTCCACTCCTCCGGCAGCGCGAAGCTCAGGCTCTCCACGCCCGCCGTTCCTACGCCGCCCAGATGCAGCACGCCCGGCTCGGCCCGCCAGCCCATCCCGCCGAATCGGTCTTTGATGATCCTTACTTTCACTCTGAGGCTCCTTCCTTTGAGAAAGGCTCCCCTCGCCAGGGGAGCTGCTTTGCAGCGCCGCCGTCAGGCGGACTGCAAAGCTGAGAGGTTTCCTTCCGGTCCGCTGCCGTTTCTAAAGGCCTCTTCTTCTCCAGCCTACCACGTCCCCTGATTCAAAACTACTGCGGACTTATGCAAGCCCGCAGTAGTTTTGTAAGGTCTCGCCGCAGGCGAGCACGGGTTGCGGCTCCCAGCATCTGCTGCGCTGCCGCTTGCATCTTGCTGGCCGCTGCCCCAACAGCTCCTCCCTGTTTCGGCCACTGGCCGCGGTCGTCGCCGTTGCAGACATATAAAAGAACGAGCACCCCGGCTCACAGCCAGAGTGCTCGTTCTTTTTCAAAATTGGTTTAGAATATCGTGGTGTCCGATGTCCAGCAGCAGTATGATGGTGTCTCCGTCGTATTGCCATATGACCCGAACATCCATATTGACACTGAACTTGAACAAATCTGTTGTTCCCTGTATCCGCTTTGTTCGCAGTGACGGGTATAGCGGATCCTGCATCAGCAGTTCCAGCTTCTTTTTCAGCTGTGTCCGTTCTGCTGCCGACAGCCGTTTCATGTTCTTGACGAACCGCTTGGTAAATGTGATCTTGTACGCCATCAGCTCACTCCATCCAACATCTCAAACAGCTCGTCAACGGTATCAAAGACCGGTTGTTCACCGGCTGCGATCTTCGCCTTTGTTTCATTGATCTCGCTGCGCAGCTCGTCCAGATACTTCTTGGGGTACACGGCCACCGGCATGATCTGGATGGTTCCGTCTTTTTCCACGATTTCCAGCTTGTCGCCCTCGTGCAGGCCCAGCCGTGCCACGATGTCCTTCGGGATAGTGATCTGAGACTTGGTCCTCAGCTCTGTCAGCATATCTATCAGCTCCTTTGCATCGTTAGATTTTCCAACTTTCTTACCATCAGTATACGCCAACTGCGCCGGAATATCAAGTCATTTTTACTTCACCCCCCTCCCACCAATTTCTCTCGTCCTTCGCCTTCTCGGCCTTCTTGTCCGCCTGGTTCACCCACTGTGCAAAGTCCTTTTCCTCGTACAGTGGGTTTCCGTCTGCGTCCTCGAGGGCCAGCAGCTTCTTCTCCAGCTTCTCCCGGTCCCGGTCGCTTCCGGCCAGATACTCTTCCTTCACGGCCTCGGTGATCTTGCTCTTGATGCTGCCCTTGTCCTTGCCTGCGGTCATCAGGCGGTCAAGCTCCTCCTGCGCGTCCTTTGCCCGGCCATTTTCCACTTCGTCCAGGAGCGCGTCGTATATGCTGCCGTCCTTGCTGCCCGCCAGCAGCTCGTCTGCCTTGCCGTCCACCGCCTTGTTCACAAGGTCGATGAGCTGCGCCCGCCGGGACGCGTCCGCTTTGCCCTTGGCTCTGTCCGTCGCGGGGGCGACGCCCAGCCCCTCCCGCAGCTTCTCGAATACGGCCTGTCGGGCGTTTTCCTCAGCCCGGGTCTTCCCGGCGTTCCGGGCCTCGGCCGCCGCCAGTACGTCGGCGTCGTACTGCTTCAGCCGCCTTGCCAGCTCGCCGTCCACCTTGTCCGTCTTGTTCATCTGTTCCAGCTTCTTCATCGCCGCAGCAGCTTCCTCGCTGTCCCCGCTCTGGATGGCGTTGTACAGCCGGTCGTACTGCCCGGTGGCCGAAGAGGGTGCAGAGTCAAAGCTCACTTTGCCCTCTTCCTTCCATTTCTTGATGCTGTCCATCCATTCGTTCACGGCCTTGACGTACTTCTTCACGTTGTTGTAGGGGATGCCCTCCAGCATGGCCAGCTGGCCCACAGCGTCTGCCCACGCCCACCGCACGCTCTTCTCGTACTCCGCAAACTCCTCCTCGGTCATCTCACCGGTGTCCTTGTCCAGCAGGCCGTTCAGCTTCGCGATGCTCTTGGTCATGTCGTTCACGGCCGAAAAGCCCGTCATGCTGATGGTGTCGTAGCTGCCAAAGCTCTTTCCGGTCATCACCGTCTCGGCGGCTCTCCACACCTCGCTTCCGCCGGTAAAGTTGCTCACCCCGCTGTTGAAGAACTGATAGATAAAATTGCTCAGCAGGCTCCACACGGTCATGTCGCCGTTCTCGTCCTGTAAGTCGCCCCACTTGTGGAACAGCAGCTTCACCCCCACGCCCAGCCCTGCGATCAGGGCCGTCTGCACGATCTGGCTCGAGATGGCGTCTGCCCGCCGCGCCTTGGCTGTTTCCAGTGCCTCCTTGTTGGCTGCGCTGGGGTCTGCCTTGTACCGTGCCGCCTGCGCCGCGGCGTCCTCCAGCGCGCTCACCAGGATCTGGGCGTTCTGCTGGCGCTGTGTGCTGAACATCATCAGGGTCTTGGCCATCTGGTTTTTCGTGCGCTGAAAGCCCGTCCGCTGCATGGCGGTGTAGTTGGGCTGGGTCCGCTCGATCACCCGCTGGTACTTCTGCTTCACAGCCTCCCAGTAGGCCGGGCTGTCGTAGACGGCCGCCTCGGCGTCGAACTCCTCCGGGTGGCTCTTCACATACTCCATCGCGCCGTAGTACAGCGCTGCCGTCGTGATCTCGTCCACCTTCCCGATGCTTCCGCTGGCAAAGTCGCCGATGGCGTCCGCCGCCTTCACACCGGCCCGCACTATGGCGTTGTCTCCGTTCCGGGCGCTGTCGTGCAGCGTACCCACCACGCCCTTTTCGGCGCTCCCCAGCTCTCCCCTCCGGCTTCCCCGCAGGCGGGTGGGCAGCATTGCGTCGCCGTGCTCGTAGGCCAGCTTCTCGATCTCCGCCAGCTTGCTCGGCGAGACGTTCTTCACAAATTGCAGCACCGACTTTCCCGTGCTTCCCCAGCCCAGCTCTGCGGCTGCGGTCGGCAGGCTGGCTGCCTGCAAGAGCGTTACGTTCAGGTTTCCGGTCAGCACGGCAGCGGCGGCATTGCCCCGCAGGGTGCTGCACAGCCGGTCGAACACCTCGTGGTCGCTCTTCGTTCCGCACAGGTCGGCCAGCGCCTTGTTCAGGTAGCTCCGGCCCGTCTCGCCCCACACCTTCTCTATCTGGCCGTACAGGCTCTTTCCGCCCTGCATCGAGTTCAGCACCTTCTCGGCGTTCCGCAGCGGGATGGCCATGCCCGCGTACTGGGCCGTGTTCTCGATGCTCTCCGCCGCCTGCCGCACCAGTCCCACCAGCTCCAGAGGCTTCGAGCTGTTCACGCGGCTCTGCAAAAAGCCCTCGCTGCCCACGCTGTTGTCGTACTGGATGCCGGTGTTCTGCTCCACGTTGGTGTTCCGGTCAACGTGCAGCCGGATGTAATTGTCCACCCGGGCCTTCTTCACGCCGGAGAGCGCAAGGCTCGTCTCGTTGATGTACCCCTTGGTCAGCTTGCCCAGCTCCCGGAACGCTGCGATCATCTTGTTGTCGTACTCGGTCAGGTTCTTTTCGATCTCTCCGATGATGCTGGTGCGCAGCGCATCCTCCCGCTGGCTCACCTCGTAGGCGTTCAGCTTGTTCCCGCTCTCGTCCACGGTCACAAGCTCGCCCAGCTTCACGGTCTCGGCCCGCTGGCGTCCCACGCCCTTCAGGCCCTTGGTGGTCAGGCTCATGTCCGCAATGGTCGCGCCGCCGTGCAGCAGGTGGTGCATACCCTGCCGGTTCTGCAGCTGCACCCACAGCTCCGCCATCACGTCGTGGGTCACCAGCCACGGCCTGCCGTCCTCGGTCTTCAGTCCGATGTCCACCAGATCGTGGGTAAAATGGTACAGCTCCTTCTCGTGCTTCGGCCCTGTCAGGTCGGCAAAGATGGCTTCGCCCTCGGCGGTGATCCGGCTCTTCCGGGCCTGTCCATCGTTCAGCATCCGCCCCAGCTGCTCCATAAAGCCGCCGTGGACATAGCCGCCAAAGCGCTCGAAGTTCCGCTCGATGTTCGTGGCGTTTATCCGGTACACGTCCCGCGCCGCACGTCCCAGCTGGGCCAGCACCCCCTTTTTCTGCTTGGCGGCCACCTCCTTCAGCTCACCGTGCAGCCCCTCGGCAAAGTCGTCTATCATCACGTCTTCGATGCTGCCCAGCATCACGGCCTCGTTCTTCACGATGAACATGGTCTGCTCCATGATCTCCCGCAGCCCCCGCAGCTCCTCCACGCTCAGCGACGCCATCGCACCGTCCCGGTAGGCCTGCAGATCCTCGTTCAGCCGCTTGAGCCACGCCCGCTTCTCCGGGGTGTCCTCCGGCAGCCACTTGTTCGCCTGCTCGATCTGCCCCCGCAGCTCTTCCATTTTCAGCTGCCGGTTCTCGTTCACGTCGGTCAGCCAGTCGTCAATGGCGTCGGCCAGCTTGCTGTTCTCCCATTCCAGCGCCGCCCGCTCGCCCATCTTCATTTCCCGGGTGATGCCGCTCTTCAGGCCGTCCATCGCGTCCCGGATGCTCATGTCCGCCGGCAGCGGGCCGTAGATGCCGTTCACCCCGGCCCGCAGCTTCTTCGCCGCCTCGTGGTTGCCTATGGCGTCGTTGGCCAGCGCCGCCACCGGCCGCACCTTATCCACCAGATACTCCGGCACATAGCTCTTCTCGCTGGGCTTCTCGATCATCTGGGTCAGCTCACTTGTCAGCTTCTGCACGCTCCGCCGGGTGTTGTCCATCTCCCGGGCATCCCGGGCCTTCTGCACCTGCTTCAGCCGCTTGTCCTTTTCCAGCTGCACCCGGGCCTCCACGCTGGCCTTCTGCTTTTTCGCAAACTGCTCCGCCACTTCCTTCCGGTAGTTCGCCTTGGCTGCAGCCCTCCGGTAGGGCTCCAGCAGGTCGTCCTGCGCCTTCCTGGCCTGCTGCGCCGCCGCGATCTGGGCCTTGGCCCTTGCTTCCAGCGCCTGCTGCCGGGCAATGTCCCGCACCTCTTTCCGCTGCTGGGCAAACTGCTCCCGCAGCTGGGCGTTCTCGCCGATGGCCATTTCCGGCGTGTTCATGTACCGCTGCCAGATCTGCATCGCAATATCCTGCTTCGCCCCGTCCCAGTCCTCGTCATAGGCGTTCTCTAAGGTGGGCCTGATGGCGTCGTGGGCGCTCATCATGGCCTCCAGAGCGTCGGCGGCGCTGCTGGGCGTCTCGGCAGGCAGCAGTCCCGCGCCCAGCTTCTGCAGCTCTGCAAAGTCTCCGTCCCACCGGCTGGCCTGTCCGTCCTTGGTGTAGGTCAGGCTCACGCCGTGGCGGGCCGCCTCCTTCCGGGCGTTTGCCCAGCTGCCGTACCGGTACAATATCTCGCCGCAGGCCGCCGAGCCTTTCTCGAGCTGCATACTCATCTTGTGCAGTTCCGGGTATGCCTTCCACAGCTCATCGTTCCGCTTTGCGCTCTTCTGCATGATCTGCTCGGCCATGTCCATCACAAAGGCGTTGGCGTCGGCCCAGTCCACCCCCTTGCCCTGGCTCAGGTAGTCGCTCAGCGCACCCAGCCGCTCCGTCAGCCACTTGGCACTCACCTTGCTGCCGTGGTCGGCCCGCACAGCCTGTGCAATGCTTCGCAGGCCCTCTTCCGACACCCGTTTGTTCCCGCCTGCCTCCACGGCCTTCCGGATCGTCTCCATCTGGGCGTCCACGTCCCCGAGGCCGCCGCTGTTTGCGGCGTCCCTGCTGTCTGCGTCCACCTCCAGCTGGTATTTCACGGCTGCTTTTTCCGGGTAGAGCTTCTGGGCCTCGGTCTCCGTCACGGCCTTCAGGTAGTACAGCGGTCGTCCCGGCAACAGCTCGGCAGTCACAGCCTTGACATTTCCGTCGGCATAGTGTAAAGTAGCCTTAGAGCCACCGCTTGCGAGGGAGAACGGCAATCGTAGCCTATTACCCCTCAGCCAAGCGGCGGTTCTTTTTGTGTCCGGGTCAACATAAAGTATCTCGCCCTGTACCACCTTTCCGGCTCTGTAGCTTTCGTGGCCGTATGCGCTCAGCACCGCGATATTATCTACCACCAGACCATTTCTGTCCGTCGGAAGCAGCTCCAGCGACACATTCACCGGCTTTCCGGCCGCGTCCTTCACATCGCCGTACATAAATATCCGGCTGGCATAGTCCGCATTCCGGCTCGTATCCGAGTGCAGTACAATGATGGGATGTTCTAAGACCTGCGGAACCTGTTTCAGAATTTCTTTGGTCATAATGGAGCCTTCTCCAGTCGCCGCATTGTGGTTTGCGATACTGTGCTTGTTCAGTATTTTCCGCAGCTTTCCAGCCTGCCAGAAAATATCCTTGTCTTTCACACCGATGCTCTTCAGCACTTCTGAAGTGCTGCCCACCCGGATAGCATATCGCTTGGTCGAGTCTTCGTCCAGCTCATCGATGGCTTTCTCAAAGCCGACATCGATGGAGTATTTTACCGCCGCATCCTTCGTTTCAGAGGCTGCGGCGTTTTTGCTGCCCTGCTTTGCGTCGTGGATGGCTTCCCGGTACTTTTCGCCCGCTGTCATCTGATGCTCAAAATACAGCGCACGCAGATCCCGCAGCTGCTCCTCCGTCAGGCTCTTCGCAGCCTTGGCGGCGGCGTTGGTGGGCTCTTTTTTGAGGAAGTGCTCCACGTCTGCCAGCACACTCTCCAGCAGGCTCTGGATCTTGTCCATCACCTTCCCGATGATGCCCCGGGCCTCGACGTTCATCCGTGCCTCGGCTGCCTGCTGGCGCACAAAGTCCCGGAAACTCTCCGCCGTGCCGAACACCGTCTCCATCGCATCGGCGGTGATCTCCTCGAGAGCCTGGTTGTAGGTCAGCTGCTGCCCGGCCTCGGCGTACTTGTCGAGGTAGCTCTGGATGAGCTTCTCGGTGCTCTCTGCGCCGCTCTGCTGCACAAGATAGTTCAGCAGCCGGTCCATCACGGCCTGCCCCGTCTCGGCGCTCCACTGGTTCAGGGCGTGGAACGTCTCGTGCATCACCGTCTCGCTCCCCGCGTCTCCGGCAAAGAACATCTCGCCCGCAGCGGTCTTGATGTAGCCCTTGGCGTTGTTCTCCAGCCCCTGCATCATCCGGTGGATGGCCGTGCCGGTGCTCTGGGCCGTCAGCTTCAAAAAGGCCTCGTCTGCGCTCTTGTCCCCGCTCACGGCCTTGTCGCCCCGGTATACCGTCCCGGCGTCCGGTCGCACCGCGCCCTTTCCGCTGCCCAGCTCCCCGGCCTTCCGGGCGCTGTAGACTTCGGCCTCGCCCCTGCCCTGTAAATAGGCCAGCTTCAGGGCGTTCTCGCCCTGCCTGCCCAGCGCCAGCACCTGCCGCACCGCGCCGCCTATCGTTCCTTCCGGGCCGGTGGCGTTCAGCGCCTTTTCAAAGCTCTCCACGTTGTACACGCCTGCACGGTACAGCGCCTTCGCCGCCTGCGTGTACACCTGCGCACCGATGCCGCCGGGCATGTTGTCCACCATGGTCTGCACACCCTGTGTGCTCACCCTGCCCGCCCGGGCCAGCTGCGCCGCCGCCGCTTTCTGCTCCACACTCGCCCAGCCGCTCGAGTCCAGCGCACTCTCGTCCGCCGTCAGCGTTTCCTCCGCGTAGCTCCTGCCATTGACATCCCCGCCCTCTGGTGCTATATTGGTCTTGGCAGAGGGCAGATCAGCTAACGTCTCGGGCGTATCTCTGGGGTCGGACGCGGCATCCATAGAGGACTGCAACTCCTCTGCTGTGGCAGAAGGGTCTGCGACTACGTTTCGGACGTACACCCCGGGGTCGGACGCGGCACTCATGGGGGATCGTAAGCCTTTTGCCACTTCTTTTTCGTCTACACCGTTTTTCGAAAGATATTCGGTAACAATATAGTTCGTATTTTTCTTCGTATCACAGACGGCTTCCACGACAACGTGGCTGCCGTCTATTTTTTTCTCAAAGATAACGATACTTGCACGTTTCCCTTTGCTGTTAAAGTAACCATCCGCTTTATTTTTGCTCAGATACGCATTGTCAAAATTGTTCAGCACATACGCCGCCCGGGCCACGTCGGCGCTCTCCTTCATGGTGCCGTCGGCGCTGCTGTCTCCGCCTGCGTGCCGGTTGGTGATGTGCTGCACGGCGTTCGAGTCCATCAGGGTGCGGTCGCCCACCTTCTCGAGGCCCGTCAGCTCCATCATGGCGCTGCGCATCCGGTCGCCCGTCTCGGCCACCACATACGGTTCCAGCTTCTCGCCTGCCCGCACCCGGTCAACATACTCCGCCAGCCCCGGGTCAACGCTGTTCTTGTACTCCTCAATGCCGGCGTTCTGGGCCGCCGTATGTACCGCCGGGTCATCGTTCACAGCTGTCTCGTTCACAATGCCGCTTGCCTCTGTCGCAAGGCCCGCCATCTCACGCCCCGCAGCACTTCCGGCGTCCAGCTGAGAGCTGCCCGGCACGCCAGTGGCTCGCCCCTCCGGGGGAGCTGTCGGCGAAGCCGACTGAGAGGGCTCATTCCCTGCCAGCGCTCTATCAGCAGAACTATCCGCAGCCTCATTAAAGGAGCCCGGGTTGCGGCTCCCGGCGTCTATTTCGGCCCTTGGGCGGGCCTCATATCCTGCCGGCCGCGGCCCCAACAGCTCCTCCCTGTTTCCGCCACTGGCGGCGGTCGTCGCTGTTGCCCTGTCCAGCGCTTCGCTCATACCGTGCAGCCCTGAGCCCACAGCGCCGCCCAGCGCGCCGGACGCGCCGCCGGAGAGTCCGCTTTCCAGCGCGGTGAGGAAGGTGTCTTTGGTAAACAGGTTCTTCGCCGCCTCGCTGTCCCCCAGCGCAGCGTCGATGGCCATGTCCGCATAGGTCTCCGCGAAGGCCTGCATCGAGTTGTCGATGCCGCCCGAGATGGCCGCAGCCACCGCCGGGTAGCGCTTCGCCAGCTCCGAGCTGCCCGCCAGCCCCTGCACCCAGTCCGCGATCTGCCCTGCCAGTGTGTCCTTCGCGTAGTCCGAGCCCATGGTCTTTGCAAGGTCTGCTGCGCCCACCGAGTTGATGGCCCATCCCGCGCCAAACTTGGCGAGGCCGCCGCCCAATGCCTTACCGGCGCTCTCGCCCTTCTCCGCGCTCTGGCCCATGGCCTCCGCCGCGCCTTGGGCGCTCAGCATAGGCAGGATCCACGCAACGCCATCGCCGCCTGCTGCAATGGCCAGATTCTCCGCGGCGCTGGTCACAGCCCCCGCCACGGCCCTCTGGGCCGGGCTCAGGCCGCTCTGGGCCGCAGCCGTCAGCTGCTGCCCGCGGTCGTAGAGCTGGTAGCCCACGCTCTGGTTCTTGTCGATGCCGTCGCTCACTTCCAGCCCCGCCAGCCGCTGGCGCATCTCCCGGATCTCCTTGGAGTTGTACCCCATCGAGATCAGCTCCCGGTTCCGGCTCTCCGGCCAGGTGGGGTTATAGTCCATGTCCACATCGGTCAAAAGGTTAAAAAGGCTCTGGGCGTGTTCGTCGCCCTTTACCTCCTGCTCCACCTGTTTCCAGTTCTTCAGGGTGGCGTCGATGTTCTTTCCCGCCTGTACGCCGTACTCCGCGCCCAGCAGCGGGGCAGCAGCCACCGTGTCTCCGATGCCGCCGATGGTGTTCGCCGCCCGGCGCGCATACCGCTTCCATGCGGGGATGGCGTCCAGCGCAGCGTTCATCTTCCGGGCCTCGTCGATCTGCGCCTGTGTCCAGCCGCCCTTCCGGATCAGGTCGGCGTCCGTGTACGCGCCGTGGGTGTTGTCCACCCGCCGCACCGCGTCGGCCAGATTCTTGTTGTCCCCGGTGTCCATCCACTGGTTGATCCGGTCGAACTCGTCCGGTACGCTGTCCTTGGCAAAGCTGGCTCTCAGCTCCTGCGCCCGGCCGCTGCCGTAGGCCATGGCCCCGCTGCCCACGTTCTCCAGCACGTTCCCGCTCTTCGCCGGAACGCCCCACTTCTGCCCCATGTCCAGCGCCCTTTCGGTGGGGTTTCCTTTAAGAAGGGCTCCCCTGATAGGGGAGCTCCGTTCTCGCGCGGCGTCAGCCGACGGGAACGGTGAGAGGTTTTCTTTCCGCCCGCTGATGTTTTCCGTGGCTGTGGGCGAAGCTGCCTGAGAGGGTTCATTCCTCGCATCCACCTCCCCCATGTCGCTTATGTGCCGCTCGGTGTACTGCTGCAAGGCTTTGTCCCGGGTGTTCTGCTCCTGTTCTGCCTGACGTTGTGCTTCCTTTTTGTCAAACTCCCGGCTCCACTGGCTCAACTGCTCCTTGGTGACGCTGCTCTTCTTTGTGGTGATGTTCTGCGCAGTGCTGCCCGCCCCACTCACCTTGTCCGGGTTCTTTGCGGAAAATTCCCTGCTCCATTGTGCGAGCTGCTGTTTGGTTACTGCCATTCCGTCTTCTTCCCTTCTTTTTGTCTTGACAAATAGTATTGTATTTGTTATTCTGTTATTGAGGAGATGATGTCGTGAAAAGTTATTCGTCCCGCGAGGTCATAAAGGCGCTCAAGGCCGACGGCTGGTATGAGGTCAACTGCGTGGGCAGCCACCACCAGTATAAACACCCCGCCAAGCCCGGTCGCGTCACCGTAAAAGACCCCGATAAAGATATTCCCCGGGCTACGCTTAACCGCATTGAGCAGCAGTCCGGCCTTAAATTCCGCTGAATGATAGGAGGCTTTTCTGATGAAAAAGAATCTTCCCGACCGTTACTTCTATCCTGCCGTGTTTATCTACGAGGACGGGCAGGAGATCGCTGTCGATTTTCCCGACCTCGGTGTCGCCACCAGCGGTACGTCCGAGGACGACGCCCTGCTTTCCGCCCGCGAGCTGCTTGGCTGCGTGATGTGCGGGCTGGAAGAGGACGGCGAGCCTATCCCCGCCCCCTCGGCCCTGTCCGCTATCCAGCCTAAAGAAAACGAGCGGGTCGTGCTGGTCGATGCCTATATGCCGTCCGTCCGGCTCGCCAGCGTCAATCGTTCGGTAAACCGCACCGTCACTCTCCCGGCGTGGCTCAATGCCGCCGCCCTTGAACGCAATGTAAACTTCAGTCAGGTCCTTCAGGACGCGCTCAAGCACCAGCTCCACCTCGCCTGACTTTATCCCAAAGCCTCCTGCACACGGTCGTGCAGGAGGCTTTTCTGTTACCCTGCCAGTTCAAAGGCTTTCCAGATCTCGTCGTCCGTGTATCCCTGATACTTCAGGCTGTCAAAAATAGTCTGGTCATCCGAGCCGTGGTTCCTCTGGCCCTTGATGGCGTTCGCCGCCACCTGCGCCCGCTGCGGGACACTCGACTGGCTTGCCGTTCTTCCGGTGCTCTGGCTCTGTCTGTTACTTGTCCCAGTACCCCACTTGTTTGCCGGGTCTCCTTTCCAGCTCTGCCCCGTCAGACCTCGGTCCGTCTCCAACAGGTTCGGGGTGTCGTCCTTTATCCAGCCCGCATCCGTCAGCGTCCGCTTGTAAAAATCGTACAGCGGCTCATTTCCCTTCATAGAGGAAAATGTCTTTGCTATACTTTGCAGCTGGCTGTTCGTCCAGCTGTCTCCGCTGCCTTCCGTGCCGCCGCTGCTCCTGCTGCCCGAAGACCCGCCCGAGCTGCCTGCGCTCTTTTTCGCCAGCGCCGTTGCAAGCTGCCGTCCTGCGATCGTCCTGTAATTCCCCACAGAGTTCGGATCCAGGCCGTACAGTTCCAGCACCGCCCGTGCAGCCTCGTCGCTGCCGCCGCCTGCCAGCCCGGCTGCGGTCGTGAGCGCACCCGCCTTGTCTGCGCGGGTGATGGGTGCGCCGCTGTAATTGTCGAAGATTCCGGTATCCAGACCATACCGGCCCAGCACGGCGTTCGCGGCATCGCCCGCTCCCTGCTGGTACAGGTTGAACGCCTGCTCGTAGGCATTCAGTGCATCGCTCTGGCCGGTGCGCTCTTTGTTGTACTCCCACTGTTCCCGGGCAAACTCGTTCTCCCACTGCTGCTGGGTGTATCCCTTGTAGGTGTCGTAGGCCGTCAGACCGGCTCTGCCCACACTCTTCGCCATCTCCCACAGGTTCGAGAGAAAATCGCTCTTCTCCTGCGCCGCCTGGTCTGCCCGGCTCTTCTTGTAGTCCCGCCAGTCCTGCGCGTTGGCCACGGCTCCCTGATGCTCCGCCGCCTCAAGGCTGTCCTGATTCTGCAGCGCGCTCAGCAGCCCCGAGAGGCCGTTCTGCTTCAGCTGGTACATGGTCAGGGCCTTGTCCCGCAGCCCGGCCAGCCCGCTGTCCACGTTCGCCATGGCCTGCTGGTAGCCCTGCTGGGCCACGCTGTTTGCGTAGCTCGAGCCGTACCCGCCGCTCAGCGCGGCAGCGCCCGCAGCGGCGTTCTCGGCCGCCGCCCTGGCATTCGCCTGCGCGCCCGCGCGGTACTGCCGGTAGAGTTCGCTGTCCGTGCCTACGTCATAGCCCGCATTGCTGGCCGCGCCCATGCTGTCCAGCGCCTCGTTGATCCGGTCGGTGTAGTTGCTCTGGTACGCCCCCGGCATCGCGTTCTCCGCGTCCTTCTGCGCCGCCTGCGCGTTCTTGTATCTCTTGAATACGCCCATCTTTAACTCCTCTCTTGACAAATACGTAAAATACGTATATATTATAATTACAGATTCGGAGGTGCATCTTCATGCCAATGACCCCCAAAGAGATCGTTCGCCTGCTCGAACAGAACGGTTTCGTGTTCGTCAGCTCCAACGGTTCTCATCGCAAATACCACAATCCCACCACCGGCAAGACCACTATCGTCCCTTTCCACGCCAAAGACCTCAAACCCGGCACAGAGAAAAATATCCTCAAACTGGCCGGGCTGAAGAAATAAGGAGGCATTTCTATGAACGCTGTTTTCTATCCCGCCGTGTTCCACCCCGAGGCCACAGGTTACTCTGTCACCGTCCCCGATATTGAGGGCTGCTTTACGCAGGGCGATACGATGGATGAGGCTGTGCGGATGGCACAGGATGCCATCGGCCTGATGCTGGAAGAGTGCGCTGTCTGCCCCACTCCTTCCGTTCCTTCCTCTCTTCCGGTGGAGGCCGGAGACTTTGTGGTCATGGTCCCCTTTGATATGGCTGCTTACCAAAAGCAGTTCCGCCCTGTTAAAAAGACCCTCTCCGTCCCCGCTTGGCTCAATGATGCAGCCGAGGCCGCACACATCAACTTCTCCGGCGTTCTTCAGGACGCCTTGAAGGAAAAGCTCCATCTTGCATAAGACTTCCTTTAAGAAAGGCTCCCCTCGATAGGGGAGCTCCGTTTTTGCTCCGCCGCAGGCGGACAGAAACGGTGAGAGGTTTTCTTCCGCCGCTCAGCCTCTTCCGGGCTGGGCGCTTTATTTTCACAGCAGAAACGGCAGCAGGCTTGCGCCTACGCTCAGGATCGTGTTCAGAAGCCCGCTTCCCCGGCTCTTCTTTGCCTGTGCCTCGCTGGCCGCCTGATTGTATGCGTTCTGGTAGTAGTTGCGCTGGTTCTCCCAGTTCTGGTAGTTGGTCTGGTACTTCTCGTAGTCCTGCGCCTCGGCCTGCTGGTATCCGCTCAGCTGGTTCTGCAGGTCGCTCTTTTTCTGGGTGTACTGGTTCAGCGCCTGGCTGTACAGACTGTTGGTGGCGCTGCTCAGTCCCGCCATGGCGTTCTGATAGGCGCTCTGGCCCGCCTGAGTGCCATAGCTCGAGCCGTACCCGCCCGAGATGGCGCTGGCGTTGGCCTGGGCGTTCTCGTTGGCCAGCTTCGCCTGCCGGGTGTAGCTGTTCTTGTACTGCTCGTAGGCCGCGTCCCGGGTGGGGTCGTAGCTGAAATCCTTCATCCCGTCCAGCTTGCCCATCACGCCGTCGATCTTGTCCTTGTACTGGCTGGTGTAGTCGCCCGGCCTCTTCGCCTCCCACGCATCCAGCTGCGCTCTCGCATCGCTCACTCTGCTCATAATTACACTCCTTCCTTTAAGAAAGGCTCCCCTCGCTAGGGGAGCTGCTTTGCAGCGCCGCCGTCAGGCGGACTGCAAAGCTGAGAGGTTTTCTTCCCGGCTGCTGCCGTTTCTAAAGGCCCTCTCCCGCCTTATTTCAGCTTCTCCTGCAGATCCCCCGCAAGGTTCTCCGTGTCAATGTTGCTCAAAATGTATTCCAGCTGCTCCTGCATCTGGTACAGATAATTCCTCAGCTCCCGGGCGCTGGCCGTATCCAGCCCATCCAGCCTCGGCATGGAGATCTTCGAAAGTCCTACAATGCTTGCCATTCAGCTCCTCCTTCCGGTTTCTCGTTTCTATTCAAATCGGAGAAACGAGAAAAATGCGTTTAGCGAAGCGGCTAGCATTTTTCCGCTTCGACTTCCTCTTTGGGGTCTGAAAGGGGCGAGCAGCCCCTTTCTCGTGGATCCAGCGCGTCGAAATCGCTGGTGGTTTTCTGGTTCTCTTTTGACACCAAAAGAGAACATAGCCCTACGCTTTCAGCGTTTCGGCACACCTCCGCTCACTCTTCCGCCCTCGCTGCTGCTCAGCGTCATGGCGATGCTCCGCACCGCGATCTGTCCTTTTCCTGTCAGACGCAGCCGCATGGTGTCGTGCCGGGTCGGGACAAAGGGCAGGTTCACCTGCACCCGCCTGTCCCGGGTGTCCACCCGGCCCATCTCCTGCCACTCGCCGCCGTCGAAGCTGGCCCACAGCGTCACCACGGTCCGCTCCATGGCGTCCAGCCGCACCGTCACCCGGCTGCAATACTTGTCGTCCGGGTCTCCGAGTCCGATGTCGCCGGTCACGGCCTCGTATTCCACCGTGTCCTCTTCGCCGCCGGCTTCCCGGCTCCCGTCTGCGGCCCAGATGGCCTCTTTGTCCCAGAGGTAGAGCTGCCGCCCGGTGCTGCACATGGCCCAGCCGGTGGCGTCCTCCTCGTGCCAGAGTCCTTTCTCGGTGTCGTACACCAGCAGCCTCTGCCCGCCGGGGCTCTCGGTGTGCAGGTAGTACCGCCCCACCAGCCCGCCGGCAGCTGCTCTCGTCACATGGCTGAGGCTCTCTTCGTCCAGTGAGGCCGACACCTTGGTGGGCAGGCTGCCGTCCCACGCCATGACCCCGTCCATCGAGAGGTAGTACAGTGTCTCGTTGATGACGCAGAGGCTCTGGTGGGCGCCCTTGGCCACGCCCGAGCACTGGATGCTGCTCATCTGGTAGTCGCTGGGCTTGGTGCCGTACAGCTTGTGCAGGCCGTTCTCCTTGAAGAAAAGCACGTATCCCATGCAGGTAGCCGCGCCGGTAAAGGCCCCGTCGCTGCCCACGGTCACGGCGTAGCTGTCCGCCGCCGTGCCGCGATAGGAGAACCAGTTGGTGGCGTCGCCCAGCTTGCAGGCATAGATGACATTTTCGGTGCTCGAGCAGCCCCACACCCGGTTGTTGTGCTCCGTCAGCCAGTCCAGATCCGGCACCCGCCGCTGGGCCGTCACGTCTGGGAAAGGCCCGTCGAAGGTCTGGGTGGTCTTGCCGTCCATGGCCGTCCACACCACGCTCTGGCCCGTCACCGCACAGGTGCCGTAGTACAAAACGCTCTCGATGTCCGGCGCAATGGAGAGGATCACGGAGTCCCCGGCCACGTCGTCCACCGCCACATCCCCGCCGAAATCGGCAGAATAAGCGTTCTTCACCACGCTGGGGATGCCCGTCAGGGTCACAGTGTCCCCAGCCTTGAACGCTTTGCCCAGTCCCTCGCAGGTCACACGGCAGTAGTTCAGCAGGATGTTCTGCCACCCGCCCGCCGTGCTGTAGAGCTTCAGGGCGTCGCGGTAGCTCCACGGGGCATCCTCGGCCTGCTTGAGCCAGACGTCGCCGTTCTCGGGGTTTTCCGGCTCGGTCGCGCCGAATTTGTTCGGCGTGTACACCACGCCCGCAGCGTCGCAGGGGGTCACAGTCAAGCTTTTGCCTCCCTGCTGCCAGCCGGACCCCAGCGCACTCAGCGTCCCCGCTGCGGCGTCAAAGGACATCTTATCCGGCCAGATGAGCACCTTGGTCCCCATGCCCACCATCTTCTTCTCGCTGTCCGTCAGGGCGTCCTTCAGCTCCACGGTGTCGCTGCCGTCGTCCGGGGCATACCGCAGGGTCGTGCCTTCCACGGTCAAAAGGCCGTTCAGGTGGTACATCCCGTTCATTCCGGCTGCGTCCCGCACCTTCCGCCGGGGCTTGCGGGTCTCGAGGGCCGGGTATCCCCGCGAAGAAAAGTTTTTCTCCTTGCTCAGCTCTGCCTCGCTGCAGGCATACCCCTCGTTCAGCCCGCCGAACACCCGCAGCAGCTGCCGCTGGCTGGTTATCTGATTTAAGTTCATGTTACTATCCTTCTGCCCTCTGTCGCAGGGCACTCCATTTTATGACACATCAGACTTCAGGTATCCAGTTCAAAGTTGCCCGGCCTGCCAAGGCCTCCCCTCGATAGGGGAGGTGGCACGCCGTCAGGCGTGACGGAGAGGTTCTTCCCCGTTCCAGCGCTCTTTCATTCACGTCATCAGCCTCCCGCCGCCTACCGGCATATAATTTCGCCTCACCCACGCCGCAAACTCCTGCACATAGCTCGTGTAGAGCTGCAATTCGTTCGCCGCCCGGGCTGTCTCGCCGAGGGCGAGGTCCATCTGCGCCGCCAGCCAGTTGGGGTAGAGCGCTTCCGCCGCGCCGTCTGCCAGCAGCGGCGTGTCGTATTCCAACCCCTCCTCCCACAAAATGTCCGCGCCGCGGCCCTCAAAGTCGCTGCCGGTGTCGCTGCGCTCCACCACGTTCCGCCGCAAGCCGCTGTCGGCCTGCCGCAGCCACAGCTGCTTCATCTCGTCCGAAAAGCTGTTGTTCGGCCTCAGCTCGTCGGCCATCCGTATCGCTTCGCCTGCTGTCATAAAACCTCCAAAACAAAATCCCCCGGCGCAGCAAGCGCCTGCAAGCTGTACCGGGGGAAATATCAAATGGTCATCATCTGCGTACCGGCCGCCGCCTGCATGGCCTGACTCTTCCGGGCCGCCTCGGCGTCCTGCTTGATGCTGTGCTCCAGCACCTCGGCCACAGCCTTCGGCACCTTCACGTCGATGCCGCGCTGGATGAGGTAGCTGTCGCCGTTGACGCCCACGAACACCGGCGCCGCGTAGCGGTCGTCGTCCTTAAACAGGTGGATGGTCACCATGCCGTCGTCCTTTGCTTCGGCCTTTGCTTCGGCCTTTGCTTCGGCCTTTGCTTCGGCCATCGCCTCGGTCTTCTCCACAGTCTCCACCGCGTTTTCCACGGCCTGGGCCGCAGCAGTCTCTTTCTTAGTCGCCATAGTATCCTTCTTTCTGCCCTCTGTCGCAGGGCTATTCCTTTTGCGCTATAGCCTCTCCCTTTGGGAGAGGTGTCACCGTAGGTGACGGAGAGGGCAAGCCCGTTGCGATAGCGCTATCATGCGTCGATAAGCAGGCTCTTTGTCAGAGCCATACTATCCGCCGCGTCCATGCCTATCTGTCAGCATCCTTGCCCTCTCAGGCCACTTCGTGTCCAGCTCTCCCAAAGGGAGAGCCATCAGAGGTGTGTTAGTTCGCCTTCGCCTTCGCGCTGTACTTCGGGCTGACGCTCTCGATGCGCACCATGTACTGCTCACACAGCCGCTCTGCGGTCTTGATGGCCTTCCAGCCCACGGACGCGCGCTGGTTCAGCGGGTCTTCGCCCTCGCCCAGCTGCTTGACGATGTGCTGCAGGCCGCCGCCCTCCACCTCGGTCACGGCGTAGGCGTGAGCCGCCAGCACCAGAGTGCCGAACACGGCCAGACTGGTGGGGCAGCCGGTGCCGGTCCAGATCTTCGCCTCGCTGGTCTCGATGAAGCGCACACCGGCCAGCTTGCCGATCTCGCCGTTGTAGATGTTCTCGGGGGTAGAGTACTTGTGGACATCGATCCACTCCGGGTTGCGGCGCAGGTCATAGGCCACATAGGGGTGGACGATGGCCACGTAGCTCTCGCCGATGGCGTCGGCGTTCTGGGCCTTCAGGGCGGTGGCCGCCTGGTCGATAAGATCCGGCGTCAGCACGCTGGCGGTGGTCAGATTGGCGCGGCTGGTCACGGCAGTGTCGCCCGCCGGCGCGTAGATGACGTTGGTGCCGCCCGCCAGCACCTCGCGGGTCACGGTGTCCAGCGTACGGCCTGCCTGAGATGCCAGTACCTTGGTGGCCTGGGTGATGTTGTTGTCGATGGCGGTCAGCTGCAGCACGTCGGTGATGGCTGCCCAGCCGCCGTACTGCTTCACGGTGGCGGTCATAGGGGTGACGGTCAGGGCCTGAGCGTTGGGGGTCACGCCCTCGGTCAGAGGCTCGGTGGCCTTGGGCAGGCTCTCGTACTTGCGGAACTCGATGGTCTTGCCGTTGTTGGCCGGGATGGGGTACTTGTCGCCGAACTGGTCATGCACCAGCAGCGGCTCCGCCTGGTCCAGCAGACGCTTCTCGTAGTAGGTCTTCATTTCGGCGCTCATGCCGGTCGCGCCGGTGTGGTTTGCAGGCTGCGCAAACAGCTGCAGATTCATGTGGTTCTTCATGTTTCTTACTCCCTTCGTTTACTCTTGTGCTTTATTGAGAGACTTCTGCTTCCCGGATTTTCCTTTAAGAAAGGCTCCCCTGTCAGGGGAGCTCCGTTCTCGCGCGGCGTCGGCCGACGGGAACGGTGAGAGGTTTTCTTCCGGTCAGCAGCGCCTTTCGGTTAAAAAGTGATGATCTGTCCCCGCATGGCCCGGCGTTCCAGCTCTTCGCACTGCTGGGGCGTCAGCTTGGAGACGTCAGTCTTCAGCACCGCCGCGCCGCCGGGGTTGGTGCCGTTCTCGCTGGGCCGTGCGCCCCGCTGGCGGATCCGGGCTTCCACGCCCTTCTCTACGGTCTTGGCCGTCTGGGTGGTGCGCCGGGCCATGATGTCGTCAAAGTAGCGGGCCTTGTAAGCGTCCTCCATCTTCACGCCCAGCTTGAGCATCTGAGCAAAATCCGGGTCGGCCAGCGCCATCTTGATGTCAAAGCCCGGGTCCTCGGCCCGGATGCGCTCCGCAGCGGCGTCCCACTCCTGCTGGATGGCTTCCATCTTTGCGGCCTCCGCCCGCTGCTGCTCGGCGGCGCGGTGCTTGGCGTTCTCGCTTTCCAGCGCGTCCATCTCCTTGGCCAGCTGGACGCTGATGCCCTTCTTCATGGCCATGTCTTCGTAGTAGGCGTCGTCCTTCACCACGCCGCCCTCCACGGCCGCAGCCAGTGCCTCGTAGTCGCCGGGAGCAGTGCCGTACTTCTGGCCCAGAGCGTTCAGGATACGCCCCACCGGCCCCTGCTCGTTCAGGATGCTGTCGTAGGCTTTCTGGGTGGCCTGCACGATCATCTCGCCAAACTCCCGGTTGTACTCGCCCCGCATCAGTTCGCCGAAGGCCTTCCGGTGTGCCTCCGGGTCGGTGCTGCTCTTGTCTGCCGCACCGTCCTGTTCCTCGCCTTCAGCAGCATCTTCCTCCGCGCCCGGCTCTTCCGCCGGGCTCAGCATCTCATCCACCTCGGCGGCAGCAGCCTCCCGGCCTTTGCCCTGGACGGGGGCAGACGCCGCCTTTTCTGCCGCCGCAGGGGCGGCACCATCGCCGCCAGCGCTGCCGTCACCCGCACCGTCGCCGCCCTCCGCAAACAGCTGCAAATCGAAAGGCTCCCCCGGGTTGCGGCTCCCGGCGTCTGCTGCGCTCTGCTTGCATCCTGCCGGCCGCGGCCCCAACAGCTCCTCCCTGCTTCTGCCGCAGGCAGCGGTCGTCGCCGTTGCCGCAAACAGCTGCAAATCGAAAGGCTCCGCTGCATCAGAAGCAAACAGCTGCAAGTCCACCGCCGGGCTGCACTTGCATCTTTTCTTGAAGTTCACATTCTCCGGGTACTGTCCGGCCAGCAGGTCCAGACCGTCGGCCACAAGCTCAAACTTGTCCCGCATGAGGACGCTGTCGCCCGCCTCTACGCTCACCACCGGGCCGTCCTTGCCCTGATAGATGCAGCTCGAGGTGTGTTCGTCCTCCGCAGCGCTGTACGCCAGCGTCTGCATCAGACAGCTCACAGCCGCGCATACGATGTCCTGCCCCGCCGGGGCATATCCCGCGTGGCCCTCGGCCCTCATCGTCAGCTTCCCGCCCTCCGGGTCTGCTTCGTAGATGATTTTGATCATGTAGAACCTCCTCACTTATTCGGGTTGTTGATGTTCATCGCCCTCTCGGCAGCCTTCGTGGCCAGCGGGTTGGTCCCGCCGCCCACCTGTCCGCCCAGAGAGTTCGTTACCGTCTTTGCGCTGGCCTCTCCGCCGCCGCCTCCGCCGGTCATGGCAGCGGCCGCAGCACCGGCCTGTTCGCTCAGGTTCGAGCCGTTCTGCTGGTCGATGACCGCCGCCATCTGCTGGATCTGTGCCATCGCCTGCTGCAGCTGCTGGTACAGAGTGCCGTTCTGGGCCACCCGCTGGCGCACCTTCTCGATGCCCTCGAAGTCCATCATGTCCAGACACGCCAGTGCAGCGTCGGCGTTGGCCGGAGCAAAGAATCCCAGCTGGTAGCACTCCTTCGCCGTCTCGTTCTGGGAGAGGCGGCTGAAGGTGCTCTTTTTGGCCGCGCTCACCGTGATGTCGAACACCGGCTCATGGGCGCCCAGCTCCACGCCGCCCACGCTCTCCACCGGCTGCGGCCGCAGCATCTGTCCCGAGAACTCCCGGTACTCCGTGCCGCCCTGCTGGCCGGTGATCCGGTAGACGCGGCTCTCGTCGTAGAACTGCCGCATCAGGTCGATGATGAAGTAGCATTCTTTTGCAAAGGAGCGGTAAGAGCTCTTCAGCATGTCCCGGCTGAGCTTCGAGCCTGCCTCCTGCAGCGCCGCAATGGCCGAGGCCGCCGTCAGGCCGCTGGTCGCGCCGCCCTGGTTCACGTCCCGGTTGCCGCTGATCTCCTTCAGCTCGGCCACACGGTTCTGTTGGTAGGCGATGGTGTTGGAGGGCAGCGGGGCGGTATCCAGCTCCATAAAGCCCCGCTCGTCCAGCCGTCCCGTGATATGCACCACATCTTTCGCCGTGTCCAGCAGCTCGTCCTCGTTCACGCCTGCCGTGTCCGAGATAAGGTAGCGTTTCTTGGCGGCCGCCAGCGTGTTCTCGTCCATGGCCTGCGTCATCCGGTCGATGGCGTCCTGGGTGTCCTTCATCACGTCGATGTACCCGAAGCCCGCCGGGCTGTTCTCTTCCACAAAGAGCGGGTCGAACACAAAGGGGTATTTTCCGTGGTCGTAGAAGCCCGTCTCGGCCATCGCCGGGTCGTTCTCGCTGGCGTAGAGCACCACGCCGTTGCAGAACTTGCAGTAATGCACCACGGTCTGACCGCCGGGCTTCTCCCGCTTGTAATACCAGTCCACCACCACGCTCTTTTCGCTGGTGTCGATGTTCCGGTCGCTGACGTACTGCCCCACGGTGATGCCGCTGCTGCCCGCCTTGCCCTCCAGCTGCGGCCACCGGGCCGTCAGACGGTCGTTGTCGGCCAGCGCCAGCGAGAAGAAGTTTGCCGAGTCCTGGATGTCCTCCACGCCCGGCTCCCAGTAGAGCATCAGCAGATCCATGCTCCGGATGGCGATGTCCCCAAGGCCCTCCCGCAGCGCCGGGTCCCAGAAGATGCCCTTGACGCCGGTACCCTGCTTGAGCTTGCGCCACCAGGTGTCGCTGTACACGCTCTCGTAGTCCGCCTGTTCCAGCACCACCGGCAGGATGTCGGAGAGGAGCTTTGCCGTCTCCTCGTCGTCCTGCGCCCTCGGCAGCACGTTGGGCTCCGGGTAGTTGTCCATGGCGTCGGCGTGTTTGTTGGCGATGGAGTTGAACAGCCACCCCGTGCTGGGGGCGCGCTTGCCCTCCATCACCCGGTTGCCGTACTGCTTCCAGTGGCCCAGCTTGTACCATTCCTCGTTGTCGATGATCCGCTTGTCGAGGCTGGCCTTGGCCGATTTGTACTTCTCCAGCACGGCCATCGCCTCGCTGATCTCCTTCTCGCCGATCGCCGGTTCACTATCCAGTACACCGGCCAAGCTCTCGCCGTCCTCTGTAGCGGAGCCCGGCATTTGACGCCCCATCAGACCTTCCTCGTCCAGATTTGCCTGTCCGGCCTGCCAAAGGCTCCCCTCGGTAGGGGAGCTGTCTGCCGCAGGCAGACTGAGAGGTTCTTCCCGGGACATCGCCTCCAGCAGCTTTCTCTCCATTTCGTTCATATCCTCATAAACCTCGTCTTGTCCTTCCTCGGGTCCATATCCAGCGGGTCGTCCAGCATGGGCGGCGGCTGGGTGTGCTTCGCGCCGCTGATGGGGTTTTCCATCAGCACATACCGGCACTCGTCGTAGATGTGGTCTTCCTGCGTGGTGTCGATGTCCTCCACGTTGCTCTCGTCATAGACGAGGTTCGGGATGGTGCGGATGAAGTGCTTGCAGGTGTTGAAGACCTGCAGCATCGGCCTTCCGTCTTCGCCGAAAGCCAGCCGGTAGTGGAACTGCATCTTTCCCGCCAGACGGGTGTGGTCGCCGGGCATCCAGTGCAGAAAGTTCGGGCTTTTCTCCTGCATGTCCGCGATGCTCTCGCCCCGGCTCTCGTCGAAGATGGCCGGGTCGGCCACGCCCAGGATGACCCGGCCTTTCAGCAGCGGGTCGTTCTGCTCCGCTTCCCGGATCATCCGTGCCTGTTCCATCGGGTCCTTTCTCAGGCCCTCGTTGGGTGTGCCGGTGCAGCCGTAAAGCTCCTTGATGCGGTAGAGCCGCCCGCGCTCGTCCGCTGCATACCACCCCACCGAAAACGGCTTCGAGAAACCAAAGTCGTATCCCCGCCAGATCTTCCAGTGCTCCGGGATGGGGAACGGTTCGATGACGTGGGTCCAGCGCTGGTCTTCATAGTGGTTCGGGTCGTTCCGCCACTCGGTGAACACCTGTCCCGAAAAGCTGTCCCAGTTTCCGTAGAGCAGTGCCTGCTTCTCGGCCTCCGGCAGCGAGGCCAGTGTGCCGATGTAGCCCGGGTCGTTTTCCAGCAGCGCCGGATTGTCAAAGACGGTGGACGGGATAAAGATGCGGGTGCGCCGCCGGGTGATCTCTTTCCCTTCCGGCGCTTTTACCTTCACCAGCTGTACCATCCGCGTCCCGGCAGGTGCCGGACTGATAAACCGTGCCTTCACCCAGCCATGGCCTACGCCGCCGGGGTTGGCCGTGGCCCGGATGTACACCCGGGTACCGGGGCCGCTGGGGCGGTTGCGGCTCATGACATAGCTGTACTCGTCCCAGGTAAAGTGGGTCAGCTCGTCCACGCCGATAAAGTCGAAGGCTTTGCCCTGATAGTTGTACTTGTCCTGTGTGTGGTTCAGACTGCCGAAATAGATCTTCGCCCCGCTGGGGAAGGTCCAGCAGTGGCTCGAGCCGTTGTACCTCGCTTTGGGAAACACCGGCTTGTAGTACCGCATGGTCTTGTCGATGAGCTCCGAAAGCTGCGGGTAGGTCTTGCGCAGGATGAGCGCCCGGTAGTGTGGGATGTGTACCTGCCGCAGCGCCTCAATGATCAGTGCGTCGCTCTTCCCGCCTCCGGCAGCGCCCCCATACAGAGCCTCGTCCTCGGTGCGCGCCATAAACGCTGCCTGCCTCGGCTGCGGCGACCAGATCACCGGTCGTCCTCCGCGCCTTTTCTTCTCCACTCTGTCTGCCTCCCCTCTGTCGCAAGGCCCGGTGCTTCACGCCCCGCCAAGCTCTTCTTGTCCCGCCCAGACTTCCCCGGTCTGCCAAAGGCTCACCCCTCTGGGGGAGCTGTCGGCGCAGCCGACTGAGAGGGCTACTCCACCATCACCTCCGGTCCTTTTTCTTCCCGGCCCTCGGCCCCGATCTCCACCAGCGGTGGGGCATCGCCCTCGCTCTGGCTCTGGCTGGGTACCATTGCCGCAGCCTTTTCGGCCACGGCCATCAGCACGGTGGCCATCGCGGCGGCGTTCTTGTCGCTCATCACGCGCTCACCGTACCGCTCGAGCTGAGCGTCCAGCAGCTTTCGCTCCTCGTCTCCCAGCTGCCGGTCATAGCTGTCCTCGGCAGCGTACAGCACAAGCCCCGTCTCCGTGGCGTCCGCCAGCTCCTCGGCGTCGCTCTTGAGCAGTGTGCCGACCGCAAAGCAGCGGGCGCGGGTGTCCTCGTCCAGTTTCCGGTGGAGCTTGGCCCGTACCTGCGCGGCCCGCTGGCTCTCGTCCACACGGCTCTGCAAATAGCTCACCTGCGCCCTCGCCCCGAGGCTGGCCCGGATCGCGATCTCCCGCGCAGCAGCCTGCCGCTCTTTTGCAAAGGCGTCGCTCCGGCCGGCTTCCTCGGCCATCCAGCTGCGGATGGTGCTCTCCGGTACGCCGTACCGCCGGGCTACCGCACAGATGGAGCCGGACGACAGCATGGCCATCAGCACCTCGGCCCGCACCTTCGGTGGGTACTTCCGCCCCCGCCGGGTCCCCTTCACCGTGTTTTTGCAATATGCCCGCTTGGCCACCGCTCTGCCTCCCCTCTGTAGTTCTTCCCTCCCAGTCTACCGCCGCCGGAAAAACAAAACTACTGCGGACATTTTGCCCGCAGTAGTTTTGCAAGGTCTCGCCGCAGGCGAGTACGGGTTGCGGCTCCCAGCGTCTGCTGCGCTCCCGCTTGCATCCTGCTGGCCGCTGCCCCAGCCTCGGCTCCCTGTTTCCGCCACTGGCGGCGGTCGCCTCCGCTGCAGACATTTGAGCACGGCGAAAAAGCCGGGTCTCCCCAGCCATCCTTCGAGAAAGGCTCCCCTCGCCAGGGGAGCTGCTTTGCAGCGCCGCCGTCAGGCGGACTGCAAGGCTGAGAGGTTTTCCTCTCACATCAGCCCTGCCGCCGCCGCATACACCGCAACGGTGCTCAGCGCCTCCAGCTCCTTGTGGTAGTAGGTCGTCCGCCCGATGTGCAGCTTCGCCACCACCCGCTCTTCCGGCATCCCGTCCAGATACCGCAGCTGTAAAAGCCGCCTGCACACCGGGTCTGCGGCCTCGTAGTAGTCCATCGCCAGCGCGATCACACCCGCCCAGTCGCTTTTCCCCTGTCCACAGAGCCGCAGCTCCGCCCGCACTCTCCGCTTTTGCTCTCTGGTCAATCCCTCGCCGCCTTTCTTCCGCGCGCGTTAAAACGCAAAATACCGGTACTTTGTCTGTCAGGTGCGAACTTTCGCACCCTCCCGCTTTACCATCACCACATAGCAGCGCAGCTCGTCTGCGTTCCAGCCCTCTTTTTCGTCGCCCGGCGCGTCCGGCTCCGGCACGACGCACCGCACAAACTTCCAGCCCGGGTATCTCTGCTCCCACCAGTAGGCGTTGTCCTTGCAGTCGGTGCAGCCCTTGCGCAGCTGCTTGCGGCTCCATCGGGTGTCGTTGGGGGTGTGCTCCACCGGCAGCTGAAGGTTTCTCGTCTCATACCACCGCATCCGTCCGTGCTTCTCGAAGTAGGTGATCAGGTCGTCCAGCCTGTTTTGCAGATTTAACCGGTCGGCGTTGGCTGTGCCGAGGCTCTCCACGCTGCCGTCCGGCCAGCGCACGGCCCATTTGTCCTCCAGCAGCTGCCGGAACTCCGCATTCTGCCGTATGGTCAGTCCTTTGCACTCTATCAGCAGGTGATGGTGGTACCGCCCGCTCTTTCGCCCGCAGCCGGTCAGGCCCATCACCCGCAGCTCGGCGCCCGGGCCGTACAGCTTTGCGATGGCAGCCTTCACCCGCCGGATGTAGTTGCGCAGATCTCGCTGGGCCTGTTCCATGCTCTCCGGCAAAAAGGCGTCTATGTAGGTCAGGGTCAGATAAAATCCCAGCACGGTAAAGTTTGCGTTGGCTTTCTGTACCCTCCACCGGTGTGCGTGCTGGGCGTTCCGTTTTTTCTGCCGTTCACTGCTGGGTCTGCCCTTCTTCCGGCGCTTGGCTGCGTGCTCCTCCGGTGTGATGCGGTAGAGGTCCACCTCCATGTACCCCTCTCCGCAGAGTGTTTTCTTCTCCCGGGTATAGCTCTTCTTCATCCTGTACCCTCCTGCTGCCTTGAGCTGGTAGTGTAGTTTTCTCTTCCGTGGTCATCACCGTCACAGAAATAACGGGTATACGAGCTCCCCAAAGCGCCCGCCCGGACGCTTCATTTAAGAAAGGCTCCCCTACCGAGGGGAGCTGCGTTCTCGCGCGGCCAAAGGCCGACGGGAACGCTGAGAGGTTCACTTTTATATAAACCGATATGCCTGCCGCCGAGCCTCCTCGGCAGCACCCATCTCGCCTTATATTTTTTGTCGAAGACGCCCCCGATGGTTTCCCATCGGGGGCTTACCTGTCTGTACTTTTATGGCCTTGCCGGCTTTCCCGCCGCCGCCCAGTAGCCGTAGGTCAGCTCCGGTCGGCCCTCTTTTTTGGCGATGGCGTTGTAGGTCATCAGGTCGTGGACGTCGTAGTCCAGCGGCGTCGGGTCTTTTATCTTCCGCAGGACGGGCAGCTCCGGCCTTTTGCCCTTCGGCGCAGGCGTAGTAGGCCCCGTTGTCGTCGCCAAAGACGCCCGCCTCCCACAGCTCCCGGGACGTACCCTCGCCCATTACGTTCCCGGCTGCATCGTAGCAGGTGTAGACGTTCAGCGTCCGGCCTTTTTCTCCCCGCCGGGGGCTGTCCTCCGGATGCAGCAGCTCGCTGCCGATGTTGTACTTCCGGCCCATCGTCCGGTTGTTCTCGCGCTTGGCCCACTCGCTGGTGTGGTAGCCCCTCGGCACGATGCTGCTGGCCTCCAGCTCTCCGGCCCTGCCTTTTGCGAGGACTTCCCCGGTCAGGTAGTCCTTTACGGTGTAGAGCTTCGCTTTGCCCATCTACTCTCCTTCAGCTGTTCATAATAGGAGCCCGGGTTGCGGCTCCCAGCGTCTATTTCGCTATCGCTCATATCCTGCTGGCCGCAGCCCCAACAGCTCCTCCCTGCTTCGGCCACTGGCCGCGGTCGTCGCCGTTGCAACCTTTTCTTCCAGCTTCTTTTCGCTCAGGATCCGCAGGCCGCCCTTCCCGGCCCGGCGTCCCAGCTCCTGCATCACGGCCCGCTTCAAAAAAGCCCGCTTCTGCTCCTCGTAATCCCGTTCGCTCTGTCGGACCCGGTCTTCGTCCGGCTGATTCTCCACCATGATATCTTCCTTCAGCGCAGCCTGCGCACACCGGCGCAGATGCTCCATCGTCACATCCAGCCCGTCCGTGTGGCCCTCTTCGTTTACCTGCCGGTAGTTGGCCAGCGCCTCTTCCTTCAGGCGGTTCAGCCGCCCGGCTCCGAAGCCCAGCTCCTCGATGCAGGCCTCAGCGCACAGCGTCCAGACCATGCTGGCCGCCACATCGCCCGCCATCCGCAGCTGCTCTTCCCGCCGGGTGCGGGGGCTGCGCAGCACCGGCACCCGGAAGTCCGGGTCCACGCCCTCCGGCATCCAGCTGCGCCGCAGCGCAAGGCTCCTGTCCGTCGAGGGCATCCCGCGGTCGTTCACTGCCATGGCCACATCCAGACTCTCCTGCCCCAGCTTTTCCGCCCGGGCCAGGATCTTGTTCAGCCGCGCCGCGCCAACGCCGAAGCTCTGGTGCAGCGCGATGAGGATGCACCACCTCGTCATCTCCGCCGTCCCCTCCCGCGTCAGATCAAGCTCTGTCGTGAGGCTCATCTTGTTTTTCTTCATACCCTTTGTACTCCCTGCATTTTTCTCCCTTCACGCACTATGCCTGTCGTTCTTCTCTTCTGCCGCTCTCTGGCAGCTCTTCAGCTTCCGGCAGTACCGGCGCAGCTGCGCCTTTTCCGCCCGCTCGATCTCGAGCCCCCGGCCATAGCCCCAGCAGACGATGCCGCCGGCGGCCAGCAGCACGGCCAGGATGACCGCACCCGTCCAGCTGCCCACGGTGTCAAAGGTGACGCTGTCGCCCACCCCCGCCGCGCCGATCAGCAGCGCAGCGCCGGTCAGGTAGAGAGCCTGTATCTTCATTTTCATTGCAATTCTCCTCTCGCTGTGGTAAAATCATTCTGGTGATAGGCCCTTTCAACCTGTCACTCGGAAGCTCGTCGGTGTTCCAGCACCGGCGGGCTTTTTGTTTTTTGGGGCCTTCCTGGCGTTCCGCTGGCAGAGCTCCATGGTCTCCTGCCGCTGCTCCAGCGCGGCGTTCTTGTCGATGCGCCACAGCCTCGGCCCCTCCTTGTGGGCGGGCAGCTCCCCCCTCTGGCACATCCGCCGCACCGTCTTCGGGCAGATACCCATCAGCTCGCCGTACTGCGCCACAGTCAGATACGCGGGCAGCTGCCTCGCGTCCCAGACCTTCGCCTTCCGCATGGTCATCCCCTCCTCACAGCCACTCGCTGCAAATGGTGTCGGCCACGTGCTTTGTAAACCCCAGCAGCTCGTCTCCCCGCTGGAACATCAGCACGGCAGCGCCCACGATGGGCAGCTTGCCGTTCGCCGTAACGTCCGCCGGGGCAAGCTGCGTGGCCTTCTGGTTCGCCGCCTTGCACTTCAGACGGCCATCCTCGTCCACCAGCAGCACCAGCCGGTCAGCCTCTTCCCGCGCCCAGGTGGCGTCCAGTGCCGACGGCACGGTCTCCACATATCCGCTCACCAGCTTCTGCAGGGTCTCCAGCTTCGCGCCGTCCCCCTCGTCGCACTTGAGCAGAAAACTCCGGTTCTTCGCCGGGATCACGATCATGTAACGGTTCATTTCTTATCCCTCCGTGTTGATATAACCAGCCGTATTGGCATAGCCAGCCTTTTCCGCGTCTTCGATGCTCACATCGTCAAAACACAGCTCCAATTCTCTCAGCACCCTGAGCTGTGGACCGCGGCATATATGAGCCCGCCGCATTGCGATCAGGCAGTAGCCCATGCAGGCCGCATTGCTCCACGGCCCGTTCAGATCCTTCAGCATTTCGTCCATCTTTTTCTCCTTCCTCCCGCACTCTTCGGCGGGTCAGCGGCCCGTTTCGTGGCCAAACTTTTTAAGATGTGATACAATACCCCCAGAAAGGAGATATCCTATGCTGTACAAAATTCAATTCCGAATCTGCTGCCCCTTCGATTCTCTCGGCATCCTGCCCCCGCAGGAGTCCGAGATTCGTTGCAGCATCATCCCGGGCAAAGCTCCTGTTTTCTCACCGCCGTCACCCTGTGGCCGCTGCGGCGAGATGAAACCACATCTCTGTGAGCAATGCACCGCTGCCATCTACCTGATGTTCCGGCAGGGACTCATTGCTCCACGGTTTTATCCGTCCCAGCCGGTGTGTGTCCTTCCCGACTCCATCCGGCCATCTCTTTCGCTACTTTCAGCACAGGTTCCGCCAGCCGAGCAATGAGTTCTGATATCCGCCGGTTATACTCCGGGTCCACAAATACCATTCTCCGTGCTTCCATCCAACCCGGCAGCATCTCCCACAGCTCCATGGCGGTCTGCATAGTCTTCCCGTGCAGGTACAGCCCCAGCTCGTTATAGTCCCTGCTCTCCTCTTCCACAGGAGCGCAGGGCTTTTTGCTTTCGTCGTCCATCTTTTTCTCCTTCCTCCCGCACTCTTCGGCGGGTCAGTTGTGAAAATCTCGTGAAGCTTAATGGCACTTTACGACGCTTTGTATCCCTTTGATGGAATCATAGGTACTCTGTGGGAAAATAGCTCGTTTGCCTTTTTGCCGCCAGCCCCTTATACTGTCAATATCTCGACAGAAAGGGGGTCATTTCATGGCAAATTCAAAGCAGACCAGCAAGGCCGTCGCAGGCAAGGCGTCTTCCATTTTGCGCGATAAACGCTATGGCTCTAAAGTAAAGAGTGTTGCTGCCAGCGCCTTAGCACAGACCAGACCGTCCAAGTCCAGCAAGAAAAAGTAATCGTTTCCCCTTTGGGCATCTGTGCTGCAACACAGGTGCTCATTCTTTTTCTTCAAACAGGTAGTCCAGTGTACGGCCTTCGAATACCGCCTGAATGGCTTTTGCTTCCCGCATGGTAAATTGAGTCCGGCCATTCATTTTGTCATTCATCGAGCTTTCCGAGATTCCAATGTACGCCGCCAGCCCCCGCTGGCTGTAGTGATGCTTCTTCAGCTCCACCACCAGATTTGCAAACATCTTTTCCTCCTCCCTCACGCACTCTTCGGCGGGTCAGTTGTGTGTGGTGAACTTATACAAAAATCTTTCGATTTTTTCACAAGCTTGACAAATCAAATCGCAGCATTTGATTTTTGCATACAAAATTTGTATTCTTATTATTATAATTATTTCTTCCATCTTGTTCTCTTTGGACTATGATACAATACCCCCAGAAAGGAGGTGATTCTTTGATAGGCCTCTACAAATTTTACTTTCGGATACGCTGTCCTTTTGATTCGTTGGGCATCCTGCCTCCCGCCGGGTCTGAGATACGTTGTATCGCTCGCCCGAACGCTGTGCCGGTCTGGACGCCGCCGACGCCCTGTGACCATGCAAACCAAATCGGCCTCCAGAATTGCGAAATGTGTACAGCCGCCCTTTATCTGATGTTTGAGTCCGGCCGTATCCCGCTGGAATTTATTCCATCCTGCCCGGTGCGCACTCTTCCTGACCCCATTCGGCCATCTCTTGAGCTGCTTTCTGCACCGTTCCGGCCAGATCAGCGACCATAGCCGATATTTTCCGGTTATAGTCCGGGTCAACCAGCGCTATCCGCCGGGCGTCCATCCATGCCGGAAGAAACTCCCACAGGCCCATCGCCGCCATCAGGGTCTCGTTGTCTCCCTCGCGGCGGAACAGTCCCAGTGCATCGTAGTCCCTGCTCTCCTCTTCCACAGGAGCGCAGGGCTTTTTGCTTTCGTTGTCCATCTTTTCCTCCTCCCTCACGCACTCTTCGGCGGGTCGTCCACGTTCGTCCGGCTGGTGGCCAGCAGCGCTGCCCCTTCGATCATGTACCCCAGTTTTACCTGCACGTCCTCCGGCAGAGTCTTCATTTTGTCCAGCAAGCTACTGGCGTTCATCTCTGCGACTGACATTTTATCAACCTCCTCGTTTGTTATCGCTCTTAGAAAGTTTTCTATCTGAACTTTCCGAGTTTATTTTAGTTTATAATCTTACCTTTGTCAAGTGTTTCTTTGCGTTTCGTGTTGATTTTCTGAACTCGATGTGCTATAGTAGCGTCGAAGGGAGGTGAAAACCATGAACGAGCGAATCAAAGCCGCACGTAAAGCCCTCGGATTGACAATGGAGCAATTCGGTAAGCGTGTAGGTTTGAGCAAATCAGCCATCAGCTTGATTGAGAGTGGCAAAAACGGAACGACCGAGCAGACAGTTGCGTCTATCTGCCGCGAGTTTGGTGTCAATGGAATGTGGCTGCGCACTGGCGAAGGCGAGATGTTCGACCAGAGCACAGAATCTTCTCTTGACCGTCTGGCCGCCGAGTATCATCTGGATGAGCGGAAAAAAGCCATCATCTCCGCTTTCCTCAAGCTCAGCACTGCCGATCAGGAGGCTATCCTTCGCTACGTCGATTCTTTGGCCGCAGAGTTGTCTGTCTCGCCCCCGGCGCTGGACGTCGATGCCGAAGTTGAAGCCTATCGTCAGGAACTTCTTGCGCAGAAAAAAGCGGAGGTCGCTGTCTCTCCCTCCGCTGGTACAGCCGCCAACGCGGGCTGAAATAAGCCAAAAAGGCTCCTGTGCGTCCCTGCACAAGAGCCTTTTACGTTGCCAGTGCAACGAAACAAATTTTATGGCGAATTTTTGGTGATTTTGACACTTCCCATCCCTGCGCCTTTTCCTCTATGATTGTGAAAATATAGTTTTTGAGGAGGAATTGCTCATGCGGCTTACATTATTTGAAATTCTGTTCGGGGCTATCGTTGTTGTTCTGGCCTTTTTGCCGATTATTTTTTTGGTTTATCTCAAACATCATTCTGAAGTTCTAAAGAATTTTGAGCTTCGCCGAAACCGTCAAACTTTTCGTTATAAATTTTTTCTTATTCTTTTGGGTATTTCTATTTCTGCTTTCTACTTTTTAGTTTTCACATTAACTTTCGGAATGCTATATTTCCCAGTATTTCTAGCTTCTCTAGCAGGAACATTGCTTTCCGGATGGGTAATGTATCTTCTATGTAAAAAGTTTGATACTCATTCTTGCTCCACACTCCTAATTTCGGCTATTGTCCTTTTTGTATTCCTCTCAATCGACCTTCTTGCTCCCACTATTATGCTTGGGGGGTCTTTGTTCAATACCAACACTATTTACTCAATTTCTTTTGGATGTTTAACCATTTATGCGTTTTGGTTAAAGTTCCATCCTTTCCCACACACTAGCAGTTCCATAAAGTCTGTAGACTCCACTACTCCTTCCGAATCTGAGTCCTCCGTCCCTGCTTCCGATAGTGATAAAGGTTCTACTTCCACCATTGGCTGCCTTAAAGCTGATGTCTTCAGCGACAGCGAACTGCCTGTGGAATCTATTCCTGTTAATCTCGTTCCAGAATCAGTCGTTACCGTAGGCTCGCCCACTCCTACCGAAAACACCACTACCAAAAAAAGTATTCATGTGCCGAAGAAACTCATTCTCTTTACTAGCTTTGTTTTCATTTTCGCTCTAGGCATCGTTCTCGGCTATCTAACTGGAGGCGGCTATCTTTCTCCTGATTTTGTACCCAATTCTCCTTACATCCAAAAACTTCAAAAGGCCGAAAGTGATGCTTCTTCAAAGGGTTATAAGAAAGGTTATCATGATGGCCGCGATGATGGCTATATTGCAGGGAAAGAATACGGCTACAAAGAAGGTTACCACGAAGGCTATGATGACGGCGCTTCCGATGAGTTAGCTCTTCTATTGGACGACTACTTTGGCTAATCCACAGTTACCAATTTATGTATTGAATCGAGGTGATCATTTATGTCCACCCGCAGCCACCCCGAATCCGCCCGCATCATCCGGGAGGCACGGCAGGCCGCCGGGCTGACGCAGCTGGAGCTTGCGGAGAAGCTTGGTGTCACCATCGGCACGATCGGCTATTATGAGCGAGGCGCAGGCCAGCCCAAAATCGATAATCTCTTTGCACTCTGCGACATCCTGCACATCAGACCCGCCGACCTCCTGCGCGCCGATTCATAAACCTAACGCCCCCGCCAGTGTTTCCACCAGCGGGGGCGTTTGTGCAAAAAAATCCCGGCAGCCTTGTACGATAAAAGCTGCCGGGCGCGCATGGGGTGCAATGTCGGAGAAAAACAACGCAGTCAATGACTCTCTGCCTGCTGACACATCCAGTATACCATACCTCATGTGCATCGGCAAGTGAGTCCGAAAGGAGTTTTTATGGCCAAAAATAAAAAAGGTTCTGACGGCCGCTACCGCTATCGTATCTATCTGGGCAAAGCGGACGATGGCAGCAAAAAGTTTAAGTCCTTCTATGGCTCCACGGAGCGCGAGGCCCACGCTGCTGCCGAAGCGTATCGCGCTGCCATCGGCAAGGGCATGGATCCTCAGCAGGCCGAAGCCACCTTAGGCACCCTGTACGATAATCTCATCGCGTCCAAAAAGGCAAAGGGCATCAGCCAAAAAAGCATTGACCGGCTGGCCACCAATAAAGCCCACTGGGGCGAGCTGGTGGACGTTCCCGCCTCTGAGCTGCGCGCGTCCGACTTCCAGCAGGTGCTCAACACGCTGGCCGGCTGGCACGACGGCAAGCCGCCCCTCTCCCACTTTACCCTCACCAATCTGCGCGGCAGCGCCAAGGCGGCGTATAACCTCGCCATCCCGGAGATCGTGATGTACAACCCTCTGATCAAGACCATCGCCCCCGCCGGGGCTGCGTCGGAGTCCCGCGACCCCATCACCGAGGCGCAGCAGCGCTGGATCCGGGAGACGCACCACGCCGCCCAGCGGGCCGCGATGCTCCTGCTCTACTCCGGCCTCCGCCGCAGCGAGGCCACCGCCCTCACCTGGGCCGACATCGACCTCGACGACGCCACCATCACGGTCAGCAAGGGCTACGACTTCCGCGCCAAAAAGGTCAAGATCCCCAAGACGCCTGCCGGCGTCCGCGTCGTCAGTATCCCCAAGGTCCTCGTCGATTATCTCCGCACCCAGCAGGACGGCTGCCTCTACGTGCTCCACAACCCCAAAGGCCAGCAGATGACTGAGCAGGGCTGGAAGCGCCTGTGGGAGAGCTATATGCGCGACCTGAACGTCAAGTACGGCTACGACGGCCAGCAAAATAAAAACCGCCCGGGCGGCCTGCCCATGCGCATCGACACCTTTACCCCGCACCAGCTCCGCCATACCTTCTGCACCCTGATGTACTTCGCCGGTGTGGACGTCATGACCGCCCGCGATCAGATGGGCCACAAGGACATCTCGGTCACGCTTGGCATCTACACCGCCCTCGATAAGAAATTCAAAAAGAAAAAGATCAATCGTCTGGATACCTACCTCAAAAAATCCTGTGCTAACTCGGGCTGATTCTCTTGTTTCTCTCCCCTTTTTGCGCCACCTCTTGAGCCACCTTTTTGAAAAACTTTCCCGGAAACAGGGGCAATCAGCGCCCACATCCCCCTCGAAAGGCATTTTCCCAGCCAAACAAAAATCCCCGAAAAGCCAGGCGTGAAGCCACTTTTCGGGGATTTTACTTTGGAGCTACTGATCCGATTCGAACGGACGACCTGCTCATTACGAGTGAGCTGCTCTACCGGCTGAGCCACAGTAGCACATTGCGATCTCTGCAACGTGTGATATTTTACCATAAAAGCCGGGAGCTGTCAAGATTGATTCGCAACTTTGTCCCTCTGTGTTTGATTCGGCTCCTTTGCAAGGACGCGGCTCAGCTCACAGACCACAAAGCAGCAGCCGAGAAACACCAGCAGCGCACAGTCGGGCGGGAGGCGGCGCATCGTGGTCACGCGGCCGCACAGGCTGCTGAACGTCTCCTGCGCCCGCTGAGGAAGGAGAAGATAAAATACCAACAGCGAAAGCGGCAGATGGAGCAGCCGGGCGCGGTAGAGCGGGCGGAGGGTCATCTCGGGCGGGCAGATGGTCCGCACCTGCATCAGGACAGAAAGCCCCTGCACGCTCAGCGCCGCGCAGCACAGCATACTGGCGAACCGACCGCTTTTTGCAGCCAGGTCACAACCAGAGCAGACCTCTAAAAGCATCGCGCAGAAAACGCCTGCACCGGAGGGCAGCACTTCCCCCGCTCCTGCGGCCAGCATCCGGAAAAACAGGACGAAGCCGCAGAGCTTGAGGTAGGTCTGGGACGCCTGCGCGATGATGCCGTCCAGCCGGAGAGGCTGCGAAGCGGTCGGGACAGCGGGGTGCGCCATTGACTCAAGCGTTCCTCCCAGCCGCGCCAGAAGCGCGGCGGACAGATAGCCCGCCGCCACCTGTGCAAGGAACAGCAGGACACCCAGCTCTGCACTGCCCAGCATGGACTGCCCGACAGCCAGTATCACAAAGGACGGGCCGGAACAGACACAGGCCGGGAGGAGCGCATCGGCCTCCCGCGCGGTGAGCTGCCCGGAGCGGACGGCCCCGGCGGCGGCACTTGCTGCGGGGGCAAAGCCGCCCAGAGAGCCGATGAGCAGCACCCGCCCAGCCGCCGGAGCGCGGACCCCGATGAGCCTTGCAACTGGGCAGAACGGCAGCCCCAGCACATCCGCCGCCGGGCATTGGATGAGCAGTGTGGACACGATGAGGAACGGGAACAGCGAGAGCAGCAGCGGGCCGCCGCAGAGCGCCAGCCCCTCCCGCAGGGCCTGTGCGCAGGCATCCGGCGCGGCAAACGGCAGCAGACCCGCGGCCAGCGCCATCAAAAAATACCCCGTGCTCCGGATTTTCTCTTTCTGAATCATACGCGCACCCTCCATTTCCATATATATGTGGTAATTGGCAGCGGTTTGCATGGCGGGAGGGAGCAGCGTGGGAAGGAAACGAAAGCAAACACATTCCCTGCGCGGCTGGTTCCGGCGGATGTTCCGTCAGCCGCCCGGGGACTTCTACGGACGGGCTTCGCTCTACCTGAGCGGCAGAAGGATGGAGATCGAGCAGTTCCGGCGCATCCGCTCCTACGAAGAAGGCAAGCTCTGTCTCGAGCTGGGGTGCGGCACTCTGACGGTCTACGGCGACGATTTGAAGATAGAGACACTCTCCGCCCGGAGACTCACCCTGCGGGGGCAGATCTTGCGGACCGATTTTTCAAAGGAATAGGAGCTTTCTACCATGGAATGGATTCAGCTCTGGGCAGGCGTCACCTTTGCGGCGCAGAACGGCGATGCCGAAGGTCTGCTGACTGCTGCGGCCGCAGGCGGGCTGCACCTCTCCGACATCGTTCCCCGGCCCGGCGGGTTCTCGGCCCGGTGCGCCGCATGGCATTATCGGAAACTGGCCGCTCTGGCTCGCAGACGGCGGGTGCGGCTGCGCATCCAAAAACGGCAGGGTCTTTTCTTTTGCATCCGTCCCCTTCTCCGGCGGCGGGGGCTCTGGGCCGGATGCCTTGTCTTTCTCCCTCTGCTGCTCTGGCTGCAGGGCTTTGTCTGGTTCGTCGAACCGGCGGGCCTGACGCCCGGCCAGCAGGCGCGGGCCGCCGTCGTCCTGTGGGAGGCAGGGCTTTTCCCGGGAAATGCCGTCACACAGGAAAAGCTCGCCGCCGGAGAATACGCCCTGCTCCAGAGCGGTGAGTTTTCCTGGGCCAGCCTCAACTTTATGAAGGGAAAGCTGGTGGCGGAAGCGGCTGCGGCGAAACCGGTGCCGGACATCGCGGCCGGGACGCTCCACGGCCTCCGGGCCAGGGTGTCCGGCACGGTCGTTCGCACCAACCTCGTCAGCGGGACGATGCTCGTCGTCCCCGGCCAGGCCGTAGAAGCCGGTCAAGGCCTCATCGGGACAGCCCGCGCCGAACGGGACGGAACGCTCATCTTTCAGCCTGCGGCGGGCAGCGTCCGGGCGCAGTTCGAGTGGGAAAACGAGCAGGATATTGCCCTGATGCTGCCCATCGAACAGCTCACAGGGCAGCAGGCCGTGCATCGGACGCTGTTCTGGGACGGCCATGCGATCACTCTGCCCTCCCTGCATCCCGTCCCAAACTCGGCAGAGGCCGCTGCCGTCGTCCGACACTGCCAGCCAGAACTCTTCGGGCTTCCCGTCCCTGTTTTTATCGAAGAAACGACATATTATTACAAAGTCTCCACTGATTTGGAGCGGACCGAAGAGCAGGCTCTGGCCCTTGCAAGGCTGCAAAGCAAACAAGCTTTACAGCAGAATTGGCCTGATTTTGAGCTTCTGGCCCGCAAAGAGGACGTCTCTGTCGAAGAAAACACCCTCCACTACCGGGTCGTCTACACCATCACCGCCGACATCTGCAAATGAAAATGCCGCACAGCCCCGAGCACATCTGCTCCGGCCATGCGGCGATTTATGATTATGGATTTTTGTTACTTCTCTTCCGGGGTCGTCTCGGCCAGAAGCTCGTTCAGGTCGAACTCATACTTCGTGTGGCAGAAGTGGCAGACCACCTCACACTTCGGGTCTTCGTCCCGGAGCTTTACCAGCTCTTTGCGGCCAAGGCTGAGGAGCATATCCTTCGTGCGCTCCTTGCTGCAGTCGCACTGATACTTCACCTCGCGGGTATCGAGGACCTGCGGGTCGAAGCCTGCCATTGCCAGCTCCATCATATCCTGCGGGGTCTTCCCTGCCCGGAGCAGCTCGGTGACGGAAGGCATGGCGGCGATGTTCTGCTCCAGACGGGTGATCTCGGCATCGGTCGCGCCGGGCAGGAGCTGCAGCAGATAGCCGCCGGCGCAGGCGATGGACAGATCCTTGTCCACCAGAACGCCCAGCGCACACACGGTGGGGATCTGCTCGCTGTAGGCGTAGTAGCTGGTGATGTCCTCGGCGATCTCACCGGACACCAGCGGCACCTGACCCACCGTCGGCTCCTTCTGGAGCTTGTTGTCCCGGATGACGGTCAGAACGCCGTCTTTGCCGACTGCGCCGCCCACGTCCAGATGTCCGTTCTCCTTTGCGGGAAGCTCGACCAGCGGGTGGTCGATGCAGCCTTTGACGTTGCCGTGTGCGTCGGTGCAGGCGATGACGACGCCAGCCGGGCCGCCGCCGGACACGCGCAGGGTGATGGAGTCGCCATCATCCTTGAGCATCGCGCCCATCAGGGAGACACCGGTGAGCAGACGGCCAAGGGCTGCGCTGCAGGTGGCGCTGGTGGTATGCAGCTTTTCTGCCGTGCGGACGATCTCCGTGGAGTCCACGCCGCAGAACACGACACCGCCGTTTTCAGAAATGCCGCGGATAAGATTCGACATATTATTGTTCCTCCAGTTGGGTATACTGTTTGACTGCGCAGAAGAAATAGCGCTCGCTCTCGTCGGTCAGAGGGCCAAAGCTCTCGCCGTCGCAGACACTTTCCAGCGCAAAGCCGTGCTTTTCCAGAGCGGTGCGGATGGTCTCGAGGTCGTAGGTGTACTCGTAGAACTGCTCGTGGAAGTGCTCCCCCGTCTCGCGGTAGTCGATGTCCACGCTGATCTCCACCCGGCGGTCGGCGGCGCTGTAATGGTTGCGCCAGACGCAGGAGGCGTCCTCCTCTTCAAACGTAAAGACGTTTTCGCCCAGCACGTTCCGGTGCTTATAGGGCGTGTTCATATCGAACAGGAGCACACCACCTTTTTCCATAAAGAAACCGGCGTTGGCGATGGCTTTGTCCAGGTCCGGGATGTGGTTGAAGGTGTCGAAGGTGGACACCGCACCCCGGATGGTGCCGTAGAGGTCCAGCTTGAGCAGGTCCTGCCGCAAAAGAAGCAGGCCGCCGGAAAGGCCCAGCTGCTCAGCCTTGTCCCGGACGACGCAGAGCATCTCCTCCGACTGGTCGATGCCGATCATATCGTAACCCGCCTGCGTGAGCATCAGGGTCAGCTCTCCTGTCCCGCAGCCCAGGTCGGCAAGGATGCCGTCATGGAGACCGTGGGCTTCCAGCTCTTTTTTGATGTGAGCATACAGGGCCTCGTAGTCGGCCTCGCCGTTGAACTCATCGTAGAAATAAGCAAATTCGTTGTAAGCCATTGCGTTACTCCGCGTCCTCTGCGTTTGCCTCGTACTCGGCGGCGACGGCTGCGTTCAGCACAGCCTGCAGCTCCGGGATGCCGTAGCCGCTCTCGCCGCTGGTCAGCACCACCTTCTGGCAGCCGTAGGGCAGGCAGAGCTTTTCGAACTCCTCCTGCGTCTGGGCCAGCTGGCTCTTCTTGAGCTTATCCGCCTTGGTCAGGGCCACGACGAAGGGGATGTTGTGGTAGTGGAGATAATGCAGCATCTGGATGTCGTCGGCGCTGGGGGCGTGACGGCAGTCGATGAGCTGGACCAGCAGGGTGTGGTGGCGCTGAGCCTCGAAGTAGCTGTTGATGAGGTCGTCCCAGCGCTCACGGTCGGCGTTGCTCACCTTGGCATAGCCGTAGCCGGGCAGGTCCACGAAGTAGCAGTCATCCACCGCGTAGAAGTTGATGGTCGCCGTCTTGCCCGGCGTGCTGGACACGCGGGCGAGATTCTTGCGGTTGCAGAGCTTATTGATGAGGCTGGATTTGCCCACGTTGGAGCGGCCGGAGAAGCTCAGCTCCGGGCGGTCGCTCTCGGGCAGCTGGCTGGAAATGCCGTAGCTTGCAATGAAATCCGCTTTGTTATAGTTCATGGAGCTTTCCTTTCTTTGATAAATGCCATCTATCCCAACTCCTTCAGTCATCGCTTACGCGATGCCAGCTCCCTCAGTGAGGGAGCCTCTAGCGAAGAGGAAAAGCTTTCCGGTATGCCAAAGCCTCCCTCCTTGAGGGAGGGGGACCGCGTCAGCGGTGGAAGGAGTTCTTTTCCCTCAGCAGACCGCGCCCGGCTGCGGTTTTTCAGCCGTCTGCGGCAGGGCCGCAGCCTCAGCGGGCTTTACCTTCCTGGTGCGGGGGTGGCCCGCAGACACCGTCTTGGGCTTGAGGAGGGCTGCGGCGAGGACCTGCGACAGGTTGGACATGGGCAGGAACTCGATGTTCTTCTTGACCTCGTCGTCCACCTCGTACAGATCGGACAGGTTGTCCTTCGGGATGAGGACGGTCTTCATCCCCTCGCGGTAAGCGGCCATGCTCTTCTCGCGGAGGCCGCCGATGGGCAGCACATTGCCGTGGAGGGTGATCTCGCCGGTCATGGCCACATCGCCCCGCACCGGGATGCCGGACAGGCAGGAGATGAGGGCCGTGGTCAGGGTGACGCCGGCAGAGGGGCCGTCTTTGGGGACTGCACCCTCCGGGGCGTGGATGTGCAGGTCGCACTTCTTGAGGCGCTCGGAGTCGATGCCGTACTCGGCGGCATGGACGCGGGCGTAGGTGATGGCCAGCTGGGCGCTCTCCTTCATCACGTCGCCCAGAGAACCGGTGACGGTGATCTTGCCGCTGCCGTTGTCGATGACCTGCACTTCGATGGGCAGGGTCTCGCCGCCGATGCTGGTCCATGCCAGACCGTTGGCGATGCCGATGGCGTTGGTGCGGTTGAGGAATTCGGGCTTGACCATGCGGGGTCCCAGCAGCTTTTCGAGGCCGGTGCCAGTGACGGAGACATTCTCCGCCTCGCCGGAAGCGATCTTCCGGGCGCACTTGCGCAGGACGCTGGTGATGGTGCGCTCCAGATTGCGGACGCCGGCCTCGCGGGTGTAGCCGTCGATGATGCCGTAGAGGGCGCTCTGGGAGAAGGTGACCTTGCCGGTCAGGCCGCAGGCGTCCAGCTGCTTGGGGACCAGATGCTTCCGGGCGATGTTGTACTTTTCCACCCGGGTGTAGCTGGGCAGCTCGATGACGTCCATGCGGTCGCGCAGCGGGCCGGGGATGGCGCTGAGGTCGTTGGCCGTGGTGATGAAGAGCACATGGCTCAAATCAAACGGCATATCGATGAAATGGTCGTTGAAGGTGCTGTTCTGCTCGGGGTCGAGGGCTTCCAGCAGAGCGGCCGCCGGGTCGCCCCGGAAGTCGCCTGCCAGCTTGTCGATCTCGTCCAGAAGCATCAGGGGGTTCGAGCTCTTGGCAGAGATCATGGCGTTGATGATCTTGCCGGGCATCGCGCCGATGTAGGTGCGGCGGTGGCCGCGGATCTCGGCCTCATCCCGCACGCCGCCGAGGCTGATGCGGACATACTTGCGGTTCAGGCTCTCGGCGATGGAGCGGGCGATGCTGGTCTTGCCGACACCCGGAGGGCCGACGAGGCAGATGATCTGGCCCTTCACGTCGGGGGCCAGCTTGCGGACGGCCAGCACCTCGAGGATGCGGTCCTTGACCTTCTTCAGGCCGTAGTGGTCCCGGTCCAGCACCCGCTGGGCCTTGGCGATGTCCAGATCGTCCTCGGTAAAGGTGTTCCAGGGCAGGTCGAGGCAGGTGTCCAGATAGGTGCGGATGACCGTGCCTTCCTGATTGCTGCTCTGCATCTTGGAGAGGCGGTCCACCTCTTTGAGAAGCTTCTTTTCCCGGTCCTCGTCCAGATGGAGGGCCGTGATCTTCCGGCGGTACTCCTCGGTCTCGGCGGTGGTATCGTCGTCCTCGCCCAACTCCTCGCTGATCATGTGGAGCTGCTCGTGGAGGTAGTAGTCGCGCTGGTTCTTATCCATCGCCTCGTCTACCTTCTGGGCGATCTCCTTATCGATCTCGAGCATCCGGCGCTCCCGGTGCATCTTCTCGATGAGCAGATGCAGCCGGCCCATCAGGGTGCCTTCGTCCAGAATGGCCTGCTTATCCTCGAAGCGGAACAGGAGGTTGGCCGGGATGTACTCGGACAGGAAGGCGGCGTCGGTGCTGGTGGTGATGGCAAACACCACGTCCTTGCCGATGTGGGGGTTCAGAGCCAGCAGGTCGTCAAAGCTCTTTTTGACGTTGCGGACGAGGACGTCCGCCTCCGGCAGCTCCTCGGGCTTCGCCATCCTGACCGGGGCCGGGCGGACGGTGGCCAGCAGGAAGCTGCCGTCGTCCTCCATCTCGGAGAGTCTGGCGCGGTATTTGCCTTCGACTAGGATGCGGACGAGGTCGTCCGACACCCGCATCACCTGCTTGACCTCGGCCACGACGCCGTAAGTATAGAGGTCGGCGGCCTTGGGGTCCTCGACCTTCATCTCTTTCTGTGCCACGAGGAAGACGTCAGAGTTGTTGCTGACGGCCCACTCCACGGCGGCGATGCTCTTCTCGCGGCCCACCTCGAAGTGGAGCAGATTGTTGGGGAAGACCACCAGCCCGCGCAGGGCGATGGCCGGAAGGTGGAGGACGCTCCGCTCCACCTTGACCGTAACTTTTTCAGACATAGTACAAAACCTCCCGGCCGTCCCTCGGATGCGAGTCATCCATAAGGGCGGCTTTTTTGTAGGGTCATATCAAATCTATCATTTTATTATAGCGAAAAATGTTTGCAGATGCAACTGCTCAGCGCTTTTCCCGGGTGTTATAGCCCAGTCTGCCCAGTGCGGGCAGGATGGCCCGGAGGGTCAGGGACGTGAGGGCGCCCATGACAAGGCCCAGCACCAGCATCACCGGCGCATAGTACAGCGACATGGCCGAGGACAGGATGAGCCCCGCGCCAAGCAGCTGGCCGATGTTGTGGGACAGTGCGCCGCAGACCGACAGGATGAACCATGTGGGCCGGAACGGGAGCTTATAGTAGAGCACCCACATCACCAGCAGGGACAGCAGTCCGCCGCAGAGCGAGAGGAAGCCTGCCGTCCAGCCGGAGACGAGAAAGACGAACAGCGCCTTGAGCAGGTCGAGATAGAGCGCCTGCCGCGCCCCCATGAAGAACAGTGCATACATCACTACGATATTCGCAAGGCCCAGCTTCATGCCCGGCGCAAGGCCCGGGATGACCAGTGTGCCTTCGAGGAAGGAAAGCGCCATCGCCAGCGCGAACAGCAGGCCGGAAAGTGCGATCTCGTGTGTTTTCTTCGGGTCATGGTTTCGGTTTGCCATCGGCTCTCCCCCTTTGCTGCATCGGTCATTCTTCGCCGCCGGCTGTCTGCTCGTACTGCTCCTGCTCCTCCACAGCGGCCTCCCATGCGGCGAAAAGCTCGTCCTGATGGAAGCGCAGGTCGCTGAGCTCGTCGCTCTTTTCCCGCAAAAGCTGGGGGTCGTTGTAGACCTCCGGCGAGTTGATCTCGTTTTCCAGCTCCACCTCGCGGGCGCCGCAGGCTTCCATCTCGTCCTCGCAGGCTTTGATCTTGGCGCGCAGCTCGGCCCGGCGGCGGCGCTGCTCTTTGCCGTAGCCCGCCTTGGCGGGTTCGCTGCTCTTCTCGGCCACGGGGGCGGGAGCGGCCCGGCCCATCAGGGCGTCATAGCTGGGGTAGATGACCGCCTTGCCGTCCTCGAGGTAGAGGATGGGGCAGGCCAGACTGTTCATCAGGTGGCGGTCATGGGTGACGAGGAGCAGCGTGCCGGTGTAGGCCATCAGCGCCTCGGTCAGGTTCTCGCGGGTGTAGATGTCCAGATGGTTGGTGGGCTCGTCCAGGAACAGCAGGTTCGGGCGCTCCAGCACGATCTCTGCAAAGCGCAGCCGGGCCAGCTCGCCGCCGGACAGGGCCTCGCAGGGCTTGAAGACCGTCTCGCCCCGGAAGCCCAGCTTTGCCAGATGGCTGCGGACCTCCAGCTCAGTCATCCGGGGGTACTTGTTCCAGATGACGTCGATGACGCGGCCCGCGCCGATGCGGTTTTGCTGCTGGGCGAAGATGCTGGGCCGTGCGCCGGTGCCAAGGCGGACCATGCCGCCGGAGGGGCGGCGCTTGCCGTCCAGCACCTGCATCAGGGTGGATTTGCCCGCGCCGTTGGGGCCGGCGATGATGAGCCGCTGGCCGCGGCAGACCGTATAGGTGAAGGGCTCCAGCAGGGTGCGGTCGCCGATTTTAATAGTCAGGTCCTTGAGCAGCACCAGCTCATTCCACGGCTCCACGTCGTATTCGAAGCGGAACTTGAGCTGGTTGGTCTCGTCCTGAGGGGCCTCGGTGATCTCCAGCTTTTCCAGCTGTTTGCGGCGGCTCTGGGCCATCCTGGTGGTGGAGGCGCGGACGAGGTTGCGGTCGATGTAGTCCTGTAATTTTTCGGCCAGCGCCACGTCGGCGTCGTGCTGCTTCTGGCGCAGGGCGTCGGCGGCTTCCTTCTGGGGCAGATAGGCCGAGAAGTTGCCCTTATAGGTGGTCATGGTCTGGAACGAGACTTCCCAGATCTTGGTACAGACGTTGTCGAGAAAATAGCGGTCGTGGCTGACCACCAGAACGGCACCGGAGTAGCCCTTGAGGTAGTTTTCCAGCCACTCCATGGTGGCGAAGTCCAGATGGTTGGTGGGCTCGTCCAGAATGAGGACGTCCGGCTTCTCGAGGAGGAGCTTGGCCAGACGGAGACGGGTCAGCTCACCGCCGGAGAGGACCCCCACATTCTTGCCCCAGGTATCCTGCGCAAAGCCCATGCCGGACAGCACCTTCTTGATGTTGACGTCCATGTTGTAGCCGTCGGCGGCGTCGATGATGTTCTGCAGTTCGTCGTGCTTTTCGAGAAGGGCGGCGTCGTCGGGAGAGGCCGCCATCTTCTTTTCCAAGATCTGCATCCGGGCCATGGCGTCCAGCACAGGGGCGAAGGAGGAGCGCATCTCCCCGTAAATATCCAGCGTGACATCGAGCTTTGCGTTCTGCTCCAGATAGCCCAGCGTCACGCCGTGGGTCACGCTGAACTCGCCGTCATAGTCGGTGTAGACGCCGGTCAGGATCTTGAGCAGGGTCGTCTTGCCTGCGCCGTTCTGGCCCACGATGCCGATGCGGTCTTCTTTTTCCACGCTGGCGCTCACGTCGTGCAGGACGACTTTCTCGCCAAAGCTCTTTCCGAGTTTTTCCAAATGAATCAGCATATCGTTCTTCCGTGTTCTTTTCCAGTAGGGTGGATGGGGACATCCCCGCCGTTACAGCTGATGACGGCGGTGCTTGAGGCCGAGGTTCGCCAGCTCTTCCGGCTCCATCACCAGCGGGTAGAGCTCTTCCAGCGAGGCGATCTCGTAGGTGGGGCTCACCTTGCCCGGGTTCTCGGCGTGGCCGGGGTTGAACCAGCAGGTGTCGAGGCCCGCGTTCACGCCGCCCTGAATGTCGCTGGTGAGGCTGTCGCCCACCACCAGAACGTGCTCCCGGTTCTCCACGCCCAGAGCGCGGAGGGCGGAGTCGAAGATGCGGCGGCTGGGCTTCTCGCTGTCCAGCTTCTCGGAGACGAAGACGTCCTCAAGGTAGGCCCCGATGCCGGATTCTGCCACCCGGCGGCTCTGCACCTTCTGGAAGCCGTTGGTCACGACGGCCAGCGTCGCCACCTCGGAAAGCTCCCCGAGGACGTCCAGCACATTGGGGGTCATCAGGTCGGGGTGGGAGGACAGGTGGTCGTGGTAGCAGCGGTTCATCTCCACGCCGTCACCGGCTGCGTTGATGGCCTTGAGGAAGCGGGTGAAGCGCTCCCCCATCAGCTTGTCGCGGCGTATCTGGCCCTTTTCCAGCTGACGCCAGAGCTCCGAGTTGATGTCCCGGTAGGTCTGCACCGTCCCGGCGTCCGGCTCGATGCCATATTCCACCAGCGTCTCAGCCAGCGCCTTGTTCTCGGCGGCGTCAAAGTCCAGAAGTGTATTGTCTGCATCGAAGAGGATGCAATAATATTTTGCCATCTTTCTTTCCCTTCTCTATCATGTTTCGGGCCGCCTGCCGCCTTGAGCGGGCGCGGCTGGGGTGCGGTTTGAGAACAGCGAGAAGCCAGCCCCGCCCGGCAGAGCTGGCTTCTCGTATTTTTATCCTTCCAACGTCATTTCATAGGCTTCCTCGTCGGACTGGTCCGGCAGATTCCCGCTGCACTTACAGCGCGGCGTGCAGGCGCACGCTTTTGCGATGCACTTTGCCATCTGCTCCTCCGTCACGCCGTTCTCGACGTTTTCCCAATCCATGTCGTAGTAGTCCACGCTGCCGTCGGTCACATCTTCTGCGCCGGGCAGGCCGAGGACTTGCATTTCTTCACGGAACATCCACTCGCCTCCTCTCGGCTCAGCCTATGCGGCTTTGCAGAGGAAGGTGCGGGGCGTCATTCTGCCTTGCCTTCGGCTTCCTTGCCGGCAGGGACTTCGGATTTGCTCTCGGCCTTGGACTCGGCCTTCGACTCCGCTTTGGGCTCCGAAGCAGCTTCCGACTTGGACTCGGCCTTGCTTTCGGACTCCGGCTCTGCCTTGGAGCTGGCAGACGACGTACCGGACGATGCCGGCGACGAACTGCCGGTGCCGCTCGAAGAGCTGCCCGAGCTTGCAGAGGAAGAGGATGTACTGCCGGAAGAACCGGCATGGGACGAGGACGAGCTGCTGGTGGAGCCGGACTCGCTGGTCACACCGCTGCCGATGGTGATGGTCAGGGTGTTGCTGCTCACCTTGCAGTCGTTGTAGGTGACGACGGCGTGGATCTTATAAGAAGCGTTGGCCATGGAGCTGTCTACCACCACCGTGATGCTGGACTTACCGGCAGCCTGCGTGACCTCCTGACCGTTGGCGTACCAGCGCAGGTTCTCGGTCTTGGCGTACTTGCCGCTCAAAGTCGCCTTGAAGGTGTAGGAGCTGCCCACAGCGCCCTTGCCCTCGCTGGTGATGTGGACGGAGGCCGTGCCGAAGACTGCCGTGACGTCCAGATTCTGCTTGAAGTCGGTGTCGGTGCGGGTCTTGCTGGTGAGGCCGTCGCTCCACTTGACGAAGACGTGGCCCTCCGCCGGGACAGCGGTCACGGTGATGGATTTGTCGGGGTCGGTGACGGTGTAGGTCACAGAGCTGTTGCCGGTGTCATTGCCGACGCTCAGAGTGCCGCCGCCGTTCTTGTCCACACGGTAGCGGGCCTCGAACTTTTTCTCCTCGCTGGTGCTCTCGCTGGAAGAGCTCTCCGAGCTGCTGGCGCTCTCGGCCTGACTCTCGCTGGAGCTGACAGCCTCCGAGCTGGGAGCGGCCACGGCGGAGCTGGGGTTGGAGACATACTCCATGGTGCGGGTGGGGATGTTGTTGTTGTCGGGGCGGCGGTCCTCGGTCTGCAGGGCGTGGGTGCGGAGATAGTTCAGCACTGCCTTGAGGCCGGCGCTCTTGAGGTGGATGTCGCCGCTGGTGTAGTAGTCCGCGATGCCGTAGCCGTCGCTGCCCTTGAGGGCCTCGGCGGAGTTGAGGAAGCGGACGCCCAGCTGCTCGCAGAGATCCAGAAGGGCCATGTTGAAGTCGTCGATCTTGGCCTGGTCCATGTGGGGGTAGTTGGAGTGGTCAGCCGGGACCGGCGGCACCGTGTTGACGATGATGTCGGTATAGGGGTAGCTCTGCTGGATGGCCTGGATGAGGGCCGTGTAGTGGGCGATGAAGTCCGAGACTTCCATCCCGGTGTCGTTGGTGCCGAAGGTCATGACCACACGGCGGGGCTTCATCATGGCCACCGCCTGAGGGATAGTATAATGGTTGGAATCTTTCTTAAAGGTAACGATGCCCTCGTTGAGCGCGACCTGGGTGCCGATGCCCTCTTTGGCGCAGAACTGCTGCAGGGAGATGAGGCCGTTGTTATAGAGGCGGACGGTGTTGGAATCACCCAGAAAAAGGGTGTCGTTCAGATAGTCCGTGCCGGCGTCGGCGGTCTCCGTCAGCAGAGCGGTGGAGGCGTTGTCGATCTGGTAGTGGCCCGACAGGTCTTCGCCGGGGGTGGGGTCTGCCGCGGACTCCGAGACGGAGGGGGCAGGCTCCTCCTTTTTGAGGAGGGTGGTGGTGATGCCGAAGGTCAGCAGCACCGCCAGCACGCAGAGGATGCAGACCAGAACGGCCCGATGCTGCATGGGAGTCATGGTTTCGTTTTGTTGTTGTCTTTTTTGACTCATAGATTCAGTCCCTCTCGTTTCAGGAATGGGAAGGCTCGTCCACCGGGCGGAGAGCCCAGTCCGTCAGCTCTTTGCAGTCAGCGGCCAGGAAGACCGGCGCAAAGGGGGCGACCTCTTCCCTGCCGCCGTAGCCGTAGAGCACAGCGGCGGCGTCCAGCCCGCAGTTCACAGCGCCCTGCATATCGTCCCGGCGGTCGCCCACCATCAGCACCCGCTTGCCCTGCATGACGGGCTGGGCGAGGACGTGGCGGATGACGTCGGTCTTGTTGTCGCGGCTCTCATCCATGGACGCGCCGCCCACGAAGGAGAAGTAAGGCGCAAGGCCCTGCTCTTCGAGGATGGGCCTCACAACGTCGGTGGGCTTGCAGGTGGCCGTGCAGAGGGTCAGGCCCGCAGCCTTGAGACGGCCCAGCATCTCCACCACGCCGGGGTAGACGTCGCCCTCGTGGCAGCCCTTGGCGGCGTAGCTCACGCGGTAGCGCTTCGTGGCCTCCTCGATTTTTGCAGGGTCGGAGAAATGCTCGCCGAAGCTCTTGCGGAGGGGCGGGCCGATGTAGCGGCCAAGGTCGCTCCGGGCGACGTCAACGCCCATGGAGCTGAAAACTTCTTCCAGTGTATTGAGAATGCCGGGGGCGGAATCGATGAGCGTACCGTCCACGTCAAACAGGATCGCATCGTAGTGCAGCAAGGTCAGGTTCCCCTTTCTCTTTGGATAAACATTATATAGTATAGCACAGATTTCGATATTCAGCAATTCCAACAAAACACTTTTCCGACTTTTATACATATTTTTAGGCAGCCCCGCCCCGGAAAGGAAAAACTGCCCACCCATTGCGGGCGGGCAGTCGCATTTTGACATCAGCTCTCGGTGGTGGTGCAGTTCCCCGTCGAGGGGTAGTAGAGGTTGTTGGCGATGAATTCCAGCTTCTCTTTGAGAACCAGCTCAAGGTTCGCCACGGCGTGGACCATGTTGGTGGCGGAGTCGTTGACCTCCAGCAGCTTGCACAGGTCCAGCTCCTCCATGCTGAGGGCGGCTTTCATCTTCTGGCTCTCGGCGCAGAGGATGTGGCTCAGGGCCGACTCCTGCAGAGCGATGCTCTCCATCAGGTCGATGACAGCCTGGTCGAGGGAAACTCTCGGCAGCGCGGGGCAGCCGCAGGAAACGCAGGGGGTGCAGTTGGTGGTATCAGTCATAAGAAGGACCTTCCTTTCTATAATAGGAATCGGGCGCAGTCCATCCTATGTGCCTCGCCGCCCGGATGTCACTCCGGCTTTGCGCTCTTCTGTACCTTCTCGATGGTGTCGCGGTAGCCGCCGGAGCCGTATTGGATGCAGCGGTTGATGCGGCTGATGGTGGCGGTGCTGATCTCCACGGCCTTTACGATCTGGTCGTAGGTGCTGCCGCCGAGCAGGAGCTTGGCCGCTTCCAGACGCTGGGCCATATCGGAGATCTCCTTGACCGTGCAGAGGTCTTCGAAGAAGTTGTAGCACTCTTCCCGCGTCTCAAGACTCAGGATCGCGTCGAACAGTGCGTCGGTGGTGGGGTTTCTTCTGGGGTTCTTGTCCGCCATAGCTGCCTCCTTTAGGGCAAAGTGCCGCAGGGTGCGGCACGGGTCTTTCTATTACTCTGTTACTTTAGCACTTGAAAGTGTAAAAGTCAAGTATTCGGTCTTTCTTTCCGGGGGTTTAGCAGATTTCACCTGTGGAGGTGTTCAGTTTTATTCATCTCACGTCTGAACAAAAATCGCCTAAATTTTCTTAGTTTCTCCCCCGCAAAAATGGCACAGTCTCCTAACTTGCCCAAAATATATTGACAAGTTATGAAATCAGGACTAAAGTATACACAATCATTCGGCAAATGCAATGAACAGGACATGACTTTTCGCATTCCCTGCGCTCAGAGAGCCGCCATTCCGGTGCAAGACGGCAGCACAGTGCGATCAGCCCTCACCTGCGAGCAGCCTGTGCGAACCCGCTTGCGGCAGTAGTGCATGGCCGTTCAGCCCACGTTACAGGGCGGCGTATCGGCGGCCAAACGCCTGTACGCGCAAGCGGCTGCTCCCGAACGCAGCAAACGAAGTGGTACCGCGGAGAACGACCGGTGCAGATGCACCGTTTGGCCTTCGTCTTCGAGGAAGATGGGATGCATCTTTGTGTCTCTGTCTTTCATGAGGACGGAGGCTTTTTTCACCCCTCCGGGCCGTTTCGCCTGCTCTGCTTTTGGGTACAGACGCTCTGTCTGGCACATTGCCGGTTGCCGGTGTGAAAGAAAGGAAAGAGGTATAAAGAAATGAATACGCTGGTCATCGTTTTGATCGCAGCCGTGTGTCTGTTCGGCGCTTATACGCTGTATGGCCGCTGGCTGGCCAACAAGTGGGGCATCGACCCCACCGCCAAGACCCCCGCAGTCGTCCACGAGGATGGCCGTGACTATGTCCCCACCAACGGCTGGACCGTCTTTGCACATCAGTTCAGCTCCATCGCCGGTGCAGGCCCTGTCACCGGTGCCATCCAGGCTGCTGCTTTCGGCTGGCTGCCGGTCCTGCTGTGGGTGCTGCTGGGCGGCATCTTCTTCGGCGCTGTCACCGACTTCGGCGCTCTGTACGCTTCCGTCAAGAACGACGGCAAGAGCATGGGCATGCTCATCGAGAAGTACATCGGCAAGACCGGCCGCAAGCTGTTCCTGCTGTTCTGCTGGCTGTTCTGCGGCATCGTCATTGCAGCGTTTGCTGACATGGTGGCCGGAACCTTCAACGCCTTCGGCGCCGACGGTGCTCTGGCGGAGACTGCTCAGACCAACGGCGCTGCCGGTATGGTCTCCATCATGTTCATGGTCTTTGCTGTCGTCTTCGGCCTCATCCAGAAGAAGTTCAACTTCTCCGGCTGGAAAGAGAGCGTCATCAGCATCGTTTTCATCGTGCTGTCCTTCGTCATCGGTGCGAACCTGCCCCTCATTCTGGGCAAGGCTGCATGGAGCTACATCACCTTCGTCTACATCTTCTTTGCTGCAGTTCTGCCCATGTGGCTGCTGAAGCAGCCCCGTGACCACATGACCACCTTTATGTTCGTGGCCATGATCATCGGCGCTGTGGTCGGCCTTCTGGTCGCTCATCCCACCATGAACCTGCCCGTCTTCACCGGCTTCACCAACGAGAAGCTGGGTACCATGTTCCCCATCCTGTTCGTCACCGTGGCCTGCGGTGCTGTCTCCGGCTTCCACGGCCTCGTCTCTTCCGGCACTTCCTCCAAGACCGTCAAGAACGAGAAGGATATGCTGAAGGTCGGCTATGGCGCCATGATCCTCGAGAGCCTGCTGGCTGTTCTGGCTCTCTGCGTCGCCGGTGCTGCTGCCGCTGCTGACGGCACCCCCGCCGCCGGTACTCCCTTCCAGATCTTCAGCCGCGGCGTTGCCGGTTTCTTTGAGATGTTCGGTGTCCCCGCTTATGCCGCTACCGTCTTTATGACCATGTGCGTTTCCGCACTGGCCCTGACCAGTCTGGATGCCGTGGCCCGTATCGGCCGCATGAGCTTCCAGGAGCTGTTCAGCGTGGACGACATGGAGCACGCTGAGGGCTGGCGCAAGCTGCTCTGCAACGTCTACTTCTCCACCTTCATCACTCTGGTGTTCGGCTTCATCCTGACCAAGATCGGCTACGCCAACATCTGGCCCCTGTTCGGTTCTGCAAACCAGCTGCTGAGCGCTCTGGTCCTGTCTACCCTGTGCGTCTTCCTGAAGGTCACCGGCCGCAGCAACAAGATGCTCTTCCCCCCGCTCATCATCATGCTCTGCGTCACCTTCACTGCTCTGGTGCAGCGCCTCATGGCGATGGTCAAGGCCATCAGCAATGCCGCTGCTGTCACCATCCCTGCCGGTGAGACCACTTGGGGCGCTGTGTTCATCGCCAACGGCCTGCAGCTCATCCTGGCTGTGCTGCTGATCGTTCTGGGTCTGAACATCGTGTTCCACTCCGTCTCCGCCTACAAGAAGGCGGAGCACAACAGCGAGGCCAAGGTCTGATCCATCGACCGCTGTTGACTGAATAAGCGCAAAACGCCGCTGACGGCTTCTGAACCGTCAGCGGCGTTTCATTATGTTCTTTTCCGGTTACAGCATCTTCACCATGATGATCTCATCCCGGTAGGTGCCGTCCTTCAGCTTAAAGGCCCGGGGCTGGATGCCATAGCGCTCAAACCCAACCTTTTCATAGAGATGGATGGCGCGGCTGTTATCGCTGTACACCCCCAGCTCCAACTGTTCGAAGCCGTTGGAGCGGGTCTGGTCAATGGCCAGCTGCATCAGATAGCTGCCCAGACCGCAGCCCCAATACTCTTTCCGGACAGAGATGCCCATTACGGCACGATGGCGATACTTGATGTGCGGCCGCACCTGTGCAACGCCAAACTCCCCCACCAGCTTTTCTCCGGCAAAGGCGCCTACCTCAAAGTTCACAGGGCTTTCCCCGCAGTCTGCAAGCCGATTCCCCATCGCTTCCAGACTCACCCCTTCCTCCGGGTATCGGGCCATAAAATAGGTCTCGCTGTAGGTCGCATAGCGGAATGCATTCAGCGCCTCTGCATCGTCCGCGCACAAGCTGCGCACCGTCAGCACTTCCCCGCTGGGCAGGGTGAATGTTCTGGGTTCGATCTTCATGTTCCTCTCTCCCTTTTCTGTTATTCGTTCTATGATAGCATACTTCCCGTTCAAACACAACCAAAAAGAGCCGCAGCACCCTGTTACAGGCACTGCGGCTCTCGTATGCTTTAAGCAGTAGAAGCTGGCTTACTTCACCATGCTTGCGACTTCAGCAGCGAAGTCGTCAGAACGCTTCTCCAGGCCCTCGCCCTTGACGAAGTGGGTGAACTTGATGACCTTGATGTCGCCGCCCAGGTCCTTTGCGACCTTGGCAGTGTACTGACCAACGGTCATGTCGCCGTCCTTGACGAACTCCTGATCGACCAGGCAGTTCTCCTTGAAGTACTTCTTGATCTTGCCCTCGATCATCTTCTGCTTGACAGCGTCGGGCTTGTTGGCGTTCTTGGGGTCGTTGGCCATCTGAGCGAGGAGGATCTCCTTCTCCTTGGCGACGACCTCAGCGGGGACAGCAGCCTCATCGACGTAGCTGGGGTTGGCAGCTGCGACCTGCATGGCAACATCCTTGCCGTATGCAGCAAACTCGTCCTTCGCCTCGATGCCGTTGGTGGTCTCGAAGTTGACCAGGATGCCGTGGGTGCCGCCGCCGTGGACGTATGCAGAGCAGACGCCCTCGTAACGGACGAAACGGCGGACCTTGATGTTCTCCTTGATGACCAGGATGAGGTTCTTCAGAGCCTCATCGACGGTCTCGCCGCTCTCGGTCTTGCATGCCATCAGAGCCTCGACATCAGCGGGGTCCTGCTTCATGATGACCTTGGTGGCCTCCTTGACGAAGGCGACGAACTTGTCGTTCTTGGCGACGAAGTCGGTCTCGGCGTTGACCTCGATGACGACGCCCACCTTGCACTCGGGGCAGTAATCAGCGTAGACCATGCCCTCGGCAGCCACGCGGCTTGCCTTCTTGGCGGCGGTAGCCAGACCACGCTCACGCAGGATCTCGATTGCCTTCTCGAAGTTGCCGTCAGCCTCGGTCAGAGCCTTCTTGCACTCCATCATGCCGCAGTCGGTCTGCTTGCGCAGTTCCATAACGTCCTTTGCAGTAATAGCCATTTTGGTATTCTCCCTTACACAGTATTTGTTGGTTTGTGAGAATTTCGGGAAATCAGGCGTTTGCTGCGTCCTCAGCGGGAGCGGCCTCCTGGTTGCCCTGCTTGCCTTCCAGCACAGCGTCAGCCATAGCGCCAGCGATCAGCTTGACAGCGCGGATCGCGTCGTCGTTGCCGGGGATGACGTAGTCGATCTCGTCGGGGTTGCAGTTGGTATCAACGATAGCCACGATGGGGATGTTCAGCTTGCGGGCCTCAGCAACAGCGATGCGCTCCTTGTGGGGGTCAACGATGAACATGGCCTTGGGCAGGGTCTTCATGTTCTTGACGCCGCCGAGGTACTTGTCCAGCTTCTCCATCTCCAGCTCCAGCTTGGCCACTTCCTTCTTGGGCAGCAGCTCGAAGGTGCCGTTGTCCTTCATGTTCTGCAGCTGAGCCATACGGTCGATGCGCTTGCGGATGGTGCGGAAGTTGGTCAGCATACCGCCCAGCCAGCGAGCGTTGACGTAGTGCATACCGCAGCGCAGAGCCTCGTCACGGATGGACTCCTGAGCCTGCTTCTTGGTGCCGACGAACAGGATGTCGCCGCCCTCAGCTGCAACTTCCTTCACGTAGTTGTAAGCCTCGTCCAGCTTCTTGACGGTCTTCTGCAGGTCGATGATATAGATGCCGTTGCGCTCGGTGAAGATATACTTCGCCATCTTGGGGTTCCAGCGGCGGGTCTGGTGACCAAAGTGAACGCCTGCCTCGAGAAGCTGCTTCATAGAAACGACTGCCATAGTAAAATTACCTCCAAAATTTGTTTTGCCTCCGCACACCGTGATCCACTGACATATCGGATGTCCGTGAACTGCCCTCCACTCGTCAGAGCACAAAAGGGCATAGTGATGCGTGTGTAATGCTAAGTAATAATAGCACAAACCTCTGGCCGTTGCAAGGGGTTTTCCTGCTTTTTTCTAAAATGGAACGCACTTTTTCGTCAATCTGCGGCCTCGGCCAGCTCCTTGAGGCCCATCCGGCTCAGGGCATAGCCTTTGCCGAACATGAGGTCGTACTGGAGCAGCCAGTGCTCATCGCTCCACTTCTGCTGCAAAGGGGTCAGCTCGTCCGAGGCGGTGCCGTCCTTTTCCAGGATGGTGCCGCGGGTGTTGGCCCGGTAGGCGGCCCGGAGCTGACGGCCAAGGAACTGGAAGTAGGCGGGCTGACGCAGGCCGAACAGCTCCATCATCACCGGCGAGATGTCGTAGGCGGCGATGGTGCCGAGGTCCACCGCCCGGTCGGAGTAGTTCGACCACATGAGCAGAGTGGTCTGATGGAGGCGGGGGTCGGCGCTGGAGCCGCTGGCATAGCCGCTGCGGGTGTAGATGTCGTAGTTCGAGTCGATGGGGTTGTAGTGGTCGCCCCAGAACACGAGGATGACCGGCTCATCCACCTGCGAGAAGTAGTCCGTCAGCCTGCCCAGCATGGCGTCGGCGTCCCGGATGCCGGTGGCAAAGTCTTCCAGCGCACCCACGGTGCTGGCCTTGAGGCCCGCCGGGGCTTCGGTGACTTTCACCCGCTGGTCGTCGGGGTAGTTATCCTTATTATAATTGGTGTGGTTCTGCATGGTGACGGCGTGGAGGAAGACGGGGGCGTCGGACTGGGCCTTCATGGTCTCGTACTGGCCGATGATCTGGTCGGCCATGGAGTCGTCGGTGACGAGGCCGGTGGTCCAGTAGTGACGGCGCACCTTCTGGACGCCCTGCATCTTCTCGAGGCTGATGAAATCGTCGAGGCCGAGGTTGGGGTAGGCCGTGTCGCGGCTCCAGTATCTGGCCCAGAAGCAGTGGACCGCCGCCGTCTGATACCCTTCGGTCTTGAGGTAGCTGGGCAGGGCGAACATGGGTCTCGTCACGTGCTGCTGGTAGGGCTTGCTGCCGCTGGGCAGATAGGACACCGAGTAGCCCGTCAGGGCCTCGAACTCCACGTCACAGGTGCCGCCGCCGAAGCTGGGGCTGTAGACCCGGCCATAGGCACTGGTCTGCTGCAGAGCGTGGAGGTTGGCCGAGACGTCGGTGTCGAACTGGAAGCCGTACTGCTCCAGCTCCGAGACGTCCCAATAGGACTCGTCCATCACGTAGAGGATGGTGGGCTGCTTCACCTGTTCGTCTGCCGGGGTCTGGGCGGCGTAGGAGCCGGGCCAGGCCGGGCCGGTGGTGTACTTCTCCCCTGCCTCCACGTCGTCGAGGATGGCGTTGACGGCCTCCTCCGAGTAATCCTCGGGCTTGTCGATCTCCAGATTGGTCAGGTTGGTGAGGAAGCTGGTGATGACGCCGTAATAGCGGTAGTAGCGGTCCTGCATCCATGCGTCGGGCAGGATGCCCAGCGACTGGGTGACGGCAGGCTGCAAAAACACCCCGAAGATGAGGGCGCAGGCGGCCGCCGTGCTGGCCGCGAAGCCCGCCAGACGCTGCACCCAGGGCAGCTTCTGACGGCCCCGGTAGAGGAAGAAGGAGCCGACGGTCAGAGCCAGCACCACGACGCCGGAGACGACCATGCTCGTTTGGACGTGGATGCCCGCCGCGGAGGCCACACCGGCCGCCTCGGACACCTGCATCAGGTCCCACGGGAGGAAGGGCTCGCCCCGGAGCTGCAGGATGTAAAAGTCCACCGTGGCGGGCAGACAGCCCAGCAGGGCCGACAGGAGGGTGGCCAGCGGGGCGAAGCGGGTGAGCCAGTCCACCGCCATCCAGACGAGGAAGAGCAGCCCCCACGCCAGCAGGTAGGCTTCCGGGTGGGGAAAGATGTACTGCACAAAGGTATCTCCGCTCAGGGTGCCGCGGGCGATGTACTCGGTGAGCACCAAGAACAGAAGGGTGGCCACAGGCGGAAACAGCAGCCGCGCCCCGTGCAGCCGGAGGGACGCAGCACTCGGATGGTGTGTCATAAAGAAGTTCCTTTCACTTCTGCGTTTTTCTTATTATCGCAAGGCAAGAAATTAGTGCAACAGTCAAACAGCATATTTGCGATATGCAATTCAACGCTGTTGCTGTTGCATTAAAAAGTTGAATTGCTATATTTGAGGCGGCAGACTCCGCCCCAGTCCTCTATTATAATCATCCCGCCTCCAAAATCCAGCCCTGACGGCCAAAAAACGGGTGAAAATCTTTCATCCGTTCAGCCACTGATGCAATTTATCCAGCAGTCCCCCGTGGGAGGGCGGCGGGGCGGGGATGTCCGTCCGCACGAGGATGGCGTCCAGACCGATGCGCTCGATGTCGGCCCAGGGGATGGTCAGGGTCTCGTCCCGGCCCAGCAGCCCGAAGAGCCGGGGCCGCCCCAGAAGAAGCAGGCTCCCGATGCGGGCCGTGTCGGCGTCCAGCTCCAGATCGTCCACCCGGCCAAGGCAGGCCCCGTCCTTCAGCTGGACGACTTCCTTGCTGCACAGCTCCCGAAAGGTCATCTCCCCCGCCCCCTTACAGTCCCATCCTATGCCGGGGCGGGCCGGACCATGCAAAAGGGCTGGAAAATACTGCCCCGGATGTGCTATACTGGGCGCAGGGACATCCCAACTATTTTTAAGAGGTATCATCGATGTATAAAAATATCGTGTTCGACTTCGGCGGCGTCATGGTGGATTTCGACCCCCACAAGTACCTCATCGACCTGTTCGGGAACCGGGGGCTGGAAGAGGAGGTCTACGACCTGACCTTCGGCAGCAGAGAATGGCGGCTGCTGGACGCAGGCCGCATCACCCGCCGGGAGGCCAACGAGCGGATGCTCCAGCGGGCCAGAGCCGTGGGCCGGGGCTTCGAGGTGGAGGGCGTGCTGGACGACTGGATGAGTATGCTCCACCCCCGCCGCCGGATGCAGACGCTGGTGGAGCAGCTCAAGCAGCGCGGCTACTGCGTCTACTACCTGAGCAACATCCCCGAGGACGTACTGGATCTGCTGATGCACCGGGACTTCGAGGGGCTCTTCGACGGCGGCGTGGCCTCCTGCGAAGTGAAGGTCAACAAGCCCGACCCCCGCATCTATCAGGCCCTGCTGGACAAGTACCATCTCCGGGCCGATGAGTGCATCTTCATCGACGACCGGGCCGACAACCTCGTAGCCGCCAGCGCTCTGGGCTTTGGCATCTACGAGATGCACGGCGTCGGCACCCTGCTGCGCAGCCTGCCCACCTTCGGCGTCAGCCTCCACTGAAGTACAAACTGCAAAAGACCCCTGCCCGACGGCCTTGCCGGGCAGAGGTCTTTTTGTTGCGCAAAGCTTACTTCTTCTCGTAGCTCTGGCAGTAGTGCGGGATGTCCACCTGCTGAGAAGAGCAGGTGCAGCGCTCCGTCACCGTGATCTCGGGCAAGTCACACTTGCTGCTCCCCACGTTGTGGCGGCACTCGCAGACATCACAGCGGACACCTGTGTTTTCCATTCATTCATCACCTCTTTGTCCCTAGGTTGCCCCAAAGACGCGGGATGATGCAGGATGGGCCGGTGTTATTTTTTACCAGTTGGCCAGATCAGCGCCCAGCTTGCGGCAGGCAGCCTGAGCGTCGTCGTCGGGCGTCTCGTTGCAGATGAGGCCCTCGTCGCTGAACAGCTGTGCGCCGTCCTCTTTGGCGCGCTCGCACCAGTCGCGCATCCACTGGCCGTCGCCCCAGCCGTAGGAGCCGAACAGAGCCACCTTCTTGCCGTTCAGAGAGCCTTCGAGGCCCGCGAACATCGGCTCGAACTCGCTCTCCTCCAGCTGCTCCGCGCCCATGGCCGGGCAGCCGAAGGCCACCACGTCATACCCGCCCAGCTTTGCTACGTCCATCTCGGCGCAGGGGACGATGGTGGCGGCAGCGCCTGCGCCCTCCGCGATGCAGTTTGCCATGGTCTCGGTGTTGCCGGTGGCGCTCCAGAATACGATTGCTACTTTGCTCATACTATTCAGCCTCACTTTTGATTTATTGGGTTAGCTGCTTCTAACTTTTTGCTCCATAAAAATGCGTCGGAAGCAGGCTCAGACGCATCTCTTAGTTAGATTTCTCTAACTGCCCATAGGATACCACAGCGCCGCTGCTTTGTCAAGCGGTCACAGAGGCTAACTTTTCCAGAAGCTTTACCCCGCTCTCACCAGCCGGAACGCCACCGTCAGCACCCCCAGGATGACCGGCTGATGGAGCAGATAGAGCACCAGCGAGTGACGGCCCATCCAGCCCAGCGGCGGACAGACCGACCGGCGCAGCGGCGCGAGGCGTCCCCGGCCCACGAGATGGTGGAGGAAGTACCCCGCCCAGAACAGAAACAGCCAGGGCAGCAGCGGGAAATAGTCGGTGGAGAAAAAGCTCTTCGGCATAAAGCCCAGATAGGCCGTGGTGTAGCTGGCGTAGAGGGCCTGCGGCAGGGCCAGACGCCCTCCCGGCAGGTTCCAGAAGCCGTTCATCGTGGGGTAGGTCCCCCAGAACAGCAGGGCGCTGACGGCCATGCCCACGGCGGGCGGGACGCGGCGCAGCAGCGGGTCCAGCGCGGCGGTGAGGAGCATGGACGAGCCCAGCAGGGTCAGCACCCCGAACCACACCACGTCCTCGGGCAGGAAGAGCAGGGTGACGGCTGTGACCAGCGCCCCTGCCCCGAAGACGACGGCTCCCCGCCGGAACGGATGATGCCCCAGCGGCAGGCAGAAGCCCGAAAGCAGGATAAAGACCCAGCAGATGCTCTGCTGCCACACAAAGCCCGGGCGTCCGGTGTACCACTTCTGGGCCACGCCGAAGAGGAACACCACGTCCCACATCCCGTGGTAGAGCATCATGCTGATGAGGTCGAGTCCCCGCAGCTCGTCCAGAAGACGATAGCGGGCGGCAGTTTGCGGTTCCATAGAGTCCTCCTTCCCTCTGATAAGACTGGGGAGATTATAGCACAAAAAGACCTCCCTGCAAAGACAGGGAGGCCGCAGTGGTTCAACGCTTACTTCTCGTCGCGGGGCAGCAGGCAGTTGAGCAGGATGGCCACGAAGGCAGCAGGCACGATGCCGCTCTCACCGCAGATGAGCTGGACGAACTGGGGGGTGTTGGCAAGGATCTTGGCATTTGCGCCCATGCCGTAGCCCACGCCCAGCGCCACAGAGACGATGGTCAGGGTGCGGGGAGTCATCTTTTCCTTGGTGATGAGCTGGATGCCCGACACCACGATGGAGGAGAACATCATGACAGCAGCACCGCCCAGAACGGCCTGCGGCATGATGGAGATGAGTGCGCCCAGCTTGGGGATGAGGCCGCAGAGCATCAGGAAGATGGCACCAGTGGCCAGTGCGCCCCGGTTGACCACCTTGGTCATGGCCACGAGGCCCACGTTCTGGCTGAAGGAGGTGTTGGGCAGGACGCCGAAGCAGGCGGCGACGGTGGAGCCGAGGCCGTCGCAGATGATGCCGCCGCTCAGCTCCTTATCGGTGGCCTCGCGGCCCATGCCGCCCTCCATGACGCCGGAGATGTCGCCCACCGTCTCCACGGCGGTGACGATGAACATGATCATGACGGGCAGGATGGCGCGGAGGTCGAAGACGATCTTGACCGGCACCAGCTTCGGGATGGCGAACCAGCTGGCCTCAGCGACCTTGTTCCAGTTCAGCACCCATGCTTTGGTGAACTCCACACCGTCGGCGGTGACGCCGGTGGTGGGCAGGACGAAGCCCATGACGATGGCTGCCAGATAGCCCGCGATGATGCCCACGAGGATGGAGGAAGAGCTGAAGAAGCCATTGGTCCAGTGCTTGAAGAAGAGGATGACCACCAGCACGAAGACGGCCAGCAGCAGGTTCTCCACCGAGCCGAAGTCCTTGGCTGCGTTGCCGCCGCCGAAGGAGTTGACGCCCACGGAGATGAGGGACAGGCCGATGGACAGGACGACCGTGCCGGTGACCACCGGCGGGAACAGCTTGCGCAGGGGCTTCAGAAAGACGCCCAGCACGCTCTCGAACAGGCCGCCCAGAATGGATGCGCCCATCATGGCGCCGTAGGCCGTGACGCCGCCGCCCATGGTGGCAGCCACGCTGTTGAACACGCCCAGAAAGCCCGAGCTGGTACCCATGATGATCGGCACTTTGCCGCCCACAGAGCCGAGGCCGTACAGCTGCACCAGCGTGACGATGCCCGCCACGAACATGGCGTTCTGCAGCAGGCTCACCTGCAGGTCTGCGAACTCACCGCCCGCGAGGCCGCAGGCGCTGGTGATGATGAGCAGCGGGGTGAGGTTGCCCACGAACATGGCGAACACGTGCTGCAATCCCAGCGGGACAGCGTGGCGCAGCGGCATTTTCGCCTCAAACTCGTATGCCGAATTTTCCAGTTCAGCGCTTTTTATCATATTCCTGGCTCCTTTACTTCACTTCAGGTTTTTGTAACAAGCATAGAAAATTATAGCAGACCGGAACCGGGAACGGTAGGGCTTTTTCGAGTTTTTATTCATATTTTCGTCATAAGTCGTACTTCTGCGCCCTCCGCGAGCCGGACGCACAGAGGGCAGCGTCCTTGCCCTCTCAGTCACCTTCGGTGACAGCTCCCCCAAAGGGGGAGCCTCTGGCGTGCCGGTCAGGCCCACGCGGGACGAGCAAAGCACGATGTCTCGAAAACGGTAGTGCTCCGCTGTCTAGGCCAGCGGCAGCTTGACAAGGTGCGTTGTCCAGAAGCCGCTGCCCTCTGTAGCAAGGCCCGCCCTTTTACGCCATATCGGGCCTCAGGCGTTCAGTAGAAAGTGGCCCGGCCTGCCAAGGGCTCCCCCTTTGGGGGAGCTGGCGGGCGCAAGCCCGACTGAGAGGGCAAGGATGCTGCCAAACAGCTCTGCACTGCGATCGTATCGCTCTGACAAAACAACTGCTTATCGCTGTGCAGCGGCTCTTTCGTGCCGGGCTTGCCCTCTCCGTCACGCCTGCGGCGTGCCACCTCTCCCAAAGGGAGAGGCTTTGGCATTCCGCATCGCTTCCTGTATCTTTTTGCCGAAGTTTATGGTATACTTATTTTGCACCCGGTGCCTGCGCATTGACACCTGATCAACAGGACGGTATGGGGAAAAAACCTGCTGCTGTTGCAGAAGAACTTGTTTTTTCAAACTCTATGCCGACAAGCTGGAAAAACGGCGCTTTACCCAGAATGTCCAGCCGCAAAAAAATTGCGGACTACTTTGGCATTACCGTTGAAGAGCTTATGGGCACAAAAAAGAGCCCGCCGGGATGGGCGAGCTCGACAAACAGATGCAGGAAATTGTGGAGTTGCTTTTTGTTGTATCTATAATTTTGTGTTACAACAGCTATAAGCTGAAATCCAGAGGAAAGAGGAACATCGAATGAAAATTACAGAAAAATGCAAAGTTATTGTGGCGAGCAGCCTTGTGGCCGCTCTGATGACAGGTACTGCATTGCCCGCGCTGGCCGCCAGCCCCGCCGGGGACGTTCCTTTTGCGGTGCTTGCGCAGCAGAATAGTGCTGTAACGCCGGAGCAGGTAGAAGCGCTGATCAGCCAGATCGGTACTGTCACGCGCAGCAGACGCGCGGCAATCGTGGCCGCTCTGGATGCCTATAACCAGTTGGATGATGCAGGAAAAGCTGCTGTCACCAATTTTGGTGTGCTGGCAGAAGCACAGCAGATTCTTGGTATTCAGGATGCACTTGCAAAGTGCAATGTCAACTACGATGCAGTAGAAGACTGCTGGGCGATTACAACCCCGCATGATGACAGCATCGATAAGCGCAAGACGTGTGGCATTGGCCCCAACCTTTATATCTGGGACAAGGGGAACACGATTGTTTTCTGGGAAGATTTTACTTACATGGGCTCTTCCGAGCTGGATATCGATGACATCATTCTGCGCGGTGGAGATTATAAGTACACTTACATTTGCGATTATGATAACTCCGATTATGGATACGACAAAGAGCTTGGTAAATGGTTTGCATGGGCCACCTTTGAAATGGAAGACAGTGAAGTCGAATGGTTGCGAAACCTTTTGAGTGCCGATACCGTTATCATGCGTTTCGAGGGAACGGATTATAGCAAGTTTGATTACACATGGACGGAGCAGGACCGGCAGGCAATCACCGATATTATTGACCTCTATAATCTTCTGAAAGCAGTTACACCGGAAGTGCGTGAAAAAGCACTGTGTAACTAAAAGGAGCCCGGGTTGCGGCTCCCAGCGTCTGCTTCGCTGCCGCTCGCATCCTGCTGGCCGCGGCCCCAACAGCTCCTCCCTGTTTCCGCCACTGGCGGCGGTCGTCGCCGTTGCAAGTGGCTTGACGGATGGCTGAAGGGCCGTAAGCACTAAAAAAGAAGACCCCCTTTCGGAGTTGCAGCTCCGGGAGGGGGTTTTCTTCTTGGTGAGTCAAATGACTAGTTCAATTTCTACTTTCACTATTTATAGTATATGCCATTCCCCGCAAAAGTCAAGCGCTGTGCAGAAAGTTTACAAGCGCCCTCTCAGGCGCTTCGCGCCAGCTCCCCCAAAGGGGGACCGTTCACTTTACGGGGACTGCCAAAGCCTCTCCCTTTGGGAGAGGTGGCAATGCGAAGCATTGACGGAGAGGGCAAGCCCGTCTCCCGAGAGCCGCCCATGCAGCGATAAGCTGTCTCTTTGTCAGAGTGATGCTATCGCTGCGTCTGCTCTTCTTCGTCAGCGTCCTTGCCCTCTCAGTCACCTTCGGTGACAGCTCCCCCAAAGGGGGAGCCTCCCCTACACCCCCGGCACCAGCAGTCTGCGCGCCTCGTCGAGGCGGGCGGTGCCGTCGGGGAGGTCGTTGGCGGCCAGCATCTGGCCGGGCGAGACGTGGTAGCGCCGGGCGATGGCGAACAGCTCCTCCCCCGGCTGGGCGTAGCAGATGCGGAGCGACACCTCCGGGTCGGCGGGGGCCAGGGGGTCGCCCAGCTCCACCGCCCCCACGAGAGAGGCCGTCTGCCGCGCCAGCACCGCGCCCTCGGCCCGGACGGTGAGGGACACATCCAGCGCGCCGCCCGCGCTGGCGCATTGCAGGTCCTGAACGCTCAGCCAGCACTCGGGGTAGGCGTCGGCATCCTCGGGCAGGTCGGCGGAGAGGGGCAGGGCGTAGTCCAGCGCCTTTTCGTAGCACTCCATCTCCCCGAGGGTGTTTTCCGCAAAGGCCGACACCACGGCCCGGGCCGCGAGGAACGCTCTCCCCTCCTGCCGCGTCAGGCTCACCGGCCCGAAGGACGCGAAGCAGGCTAAAATATGCGCTCCTGCGTCGGGCAGAGGGCCGGAGCCCCGCAGCACCGTCGTCTCGTCCAGCGCGCAGAGCAGCGATTCGGTGGCGAGGGTCTGGGGCGTGAGGGTCGTCTCGAAGCGGGTGGAGAAGGCATCGGCCACGCATTGGAGCTGGTAGGGGCGCCAGCCGCTCAGCCGCAGCATCGCCGTGGCCGTGAGGGTGGTGGAAGCCCCGCCGTCCTCGGTGGTCTCCCCTTCCGCCGCCGCAAAGCCCACCGGCTCCAGCACGCAGAGGCAGCGGCAGTCCTCGCTGAGGCCCTCTGCATCCAATATCTGGTTGAAGGGCAGGTCGGCGGTCTGGCTGCGGAGGGCGGCGTCCCCTTCGGCCCGCCACCCGCAGAGGACGTGCAAGACCCCCTTCGCCACGGCCTTGCCCTGCATCCGCTTCAGCTCCCTCACCTCGGCGGTGCCGGTGATGTCGAGGATGGCGGCGGGGGGCTTCGGGAAGGTCAGCGCCCCCTCGATGGTCACGAGCTTTTCGAGGGTGGCGGCCCGCCGCACCCCTGCCAGCGTGACCGGCTTCTGCTCGATGCCGCCCTCGCTGAGGGCCGTGATGACCTCGGTGGACAGCTGGGCGTGGACGCTCACCACCAGCCCGTAGGCCCCCCGCACCTCGATGCGGCGGGGGTTGACGGCCCGGCAGTTGAGGTATTCGGTCTGGCCCTCGACGCAGGCTGTCCACGCCGTGGCTGCAAAAGAGGGCAGCTCGAGGGCCTTGGTGAAGGGCAGCTTCTGCTCGGTCTGGCACAGCCCCGCCCCCTCTTCGCCCTGATAATACACGGTACAGCGCAAATATCCTTCCAGCGTCAGCCGCCCGGGGGCCAGCTGCTTTTGCAGCACCACCGGCTTTGCGAAGCACTTGACGATGCGCTGCACCGGCGGCAGATAGTCCGAGATCAGTAGTTCGGTCTCGAGGGGCAGCTCCGCCTTGGCGGTGCAGTCCGCACCCGCCGCAGGCAGAACGTCCCGGAACACTTTCAGCTCCATGGTGATGCTCCTTTCCTGTCCTTGCTCTGATGAGAGTGTATGCGGAGCAAAGCCGGGCTATGCCCTGCGCCAGCCCACAGGCGCAAAAAGGCCCCCTCGGGGCGGTGGGCCGAAGGGGGCGGAAGGGTTATTTCAAGAAAAGGGTGTGGAAAGCAGGGCTTGCATCATCTGTGTTACCAACGAATCATAACCATTGCGGCGTAGGTTTTGCCGTTTTTCTGGAATACACTGGCATATAGATCAAACGAGTCTGTGCTTTGTATCCAGCTTTTCAACCTGCCGTAAGTCTCCCAACTCGGGGCATGAGTCGGAGTATTTGAGCTAACTCCGCCCAGAGTAAGCCAATCATAATAAAGCCATCTGTTCTCAGAAAAATCAAAGTCTGTCTGACTGGGCTGCATCTCCCATACATCCACCGCTGTACGCTTACGCGAGTGAGTCATCGTCAGCTTGTCCTTTGCGATTTTGTTAAGGGCCTCTTTGGCAGTATTGTTCAGCTCGCCGCTGTTGTTGTACCAGCTCTCCGGGTCAAAGCTCTTTGCCACTTCCTGAAGCATCGGCTCTGCCTCGTCCTTTTGCCTGTTGGCGTTGGCAAGTTCAAGCCACCGGATGATGTTCTCTTCAAGCGTCTCCGACTCCACAAGGCCCGTGCCGTTCCCGCGGGAAGCGCTGCTCGACCCGCCGCCGAAAAGCCAGTCATACAAAAGCTCGGCTGCGTCCAGCGGGGTGCAGGCTGTCAGGGACACCGTCAGCACCGCGCCCGCAAGGGCGAGGGCAAGGAATTTTTTCCGTTTCATGGTCGTATCCTCCTTTTTCTTGGGTGTTTTTGATACTTCCATTATAGCACCCCCCCCCCCCCCCC
>ONZT01000028.1_pt1 | contig 158773 bp, 140 predicted proteins | sample 1671571 | NCBI WGS metagenome assembly ONZT01 (sample SAMN06348170, study PRJEB24527) | human gut metagenome | biome: human gut; feature: ankylosing spondylitis patient; material: feces | host: Homo sapiens | place: China | collected 2015-10
TTACACACTCCGATGGCGTGGAGATGGACTTCCACTTCGCCATTGATGTGGTCACCGATCTGGCCGCTATCCTGCTGGAGTGCAGCGTCAGTGGCAGTGTAAACCTTCAGGATCTGGACGAGTACAACACCCCCGCCCGCCGTATCCGCATCACGGTTACGCCGGAGGAGCACGACGCCATGAATAAGGCCCTGGCGGACTTTGTCCATGCCCCGCTGGAATACGACATCAGCGAGATGATGGGCGAGGATGAGATCACAGATATGGCTTATCAGGTGGAGATGCTGCGGAAAGAGCTGTACGAAGCCTCCGGCCGTAATCGGAACTACCATGTAAAGGCGGAAGATGTAAAAGATCTGCTCCCCGACTGGGAGGGTGCCGATGGCTGTATCGCCACCAACCGTATCACGGTGGAGGGCTACAAGGTCGGCTACTGTTACCGGGAGAAGCCGGACGGCGGCTGGGACAGTGGCTGGCGCTTCACTGCTGGTGATGAGAGCGAGGCGTACATGGACGATCCCAACAATGCCGGGATCTACAAGCTGAACACGATCTGCAATGACGATCCCGACATTATCCCGCTGCTGAACACCTCCGCTCCCTGCGCCTTTGAGCGGGATGAGAACGGTGTGTTCCAGCAGATCAAAGACTGGAAACCGGATGAGGACGAGGAGGACCCTGATATGGACATTTTGAAGCAGTGCCAGAAGTGGCATGAGGAGAGCAAACAACATAAAATTATTGATGCGCTGGAGGCCATCCCCGCAGAGGAGCGTACCCCGGAAATGGATATGGAGCTGGCCCGCGCCTACAACAATCTGGCGGACTCCAGCGAGCCGGAGGGAAGGAAGCTGCTTCACCAGGCACTGGAACTGATGCAGTCCCATGAGGAGGAACTGGGAGATACTTATTCCTGGAATTTCCGTATGGGGTATGCCTATTATTATCTGGATCAGGAGGGCCGCGCTCTGCGGCATTTTGAAAAAGCTCTGGAACTGCATCCCGGTGATGATCCTAAGCTCAACACCCGACAGGACATGGAGGAACTAATTGACTCGTGCAAAAAGGGTATTTCTCTGCCGCAGTTCTGGGAGTGCTTCCGGGAACGGACAGAGAACTGGTGGGAAACCTTTGCCGAGATGGAAGCAGAGCTGCGCCAGATGATGGACGAGGACAAAGATCACACCCGCGGTGCGGAGATCGTGGCCCAAATGGAGGAAACCCTGAATTTGGTTTTTGACGAGATTTCCTTCGAGATGGGCTTCAACGGCGAAAAGCATGAGCTGATCCTCACCCCGGAGGGGGATAAGGTCAAACTGTTTGAGCTGGTCTACTTCCAGAAGCACGCCACCAAGGAGATGTTGGAGCACTGGAACATCCTGGTGGGCCGTCAGCCTATCCGAAACATCGGCCTTCGCACCGACGATGGCTGGGACATCTCCGGGGAGGATGTGCAGATCTGGCTGGAGGAGCAGGGTGAAAACAGCTTCGCCATCTCCGCCTACTGTGAAAAGCTGCTGCCTATGCTCCGGGATGAGGAAGGCCGGGCCTGGTGGATGCTCACCACCCTCACCGACCAAGTGCTGGGCGAGATCCCCCACATGAGATACATAGACAGCTTTGATGTGCTGGAGGAACCCAAGGCAGAGCCGTCCTTCCTCCTGTCCCAGCTGCCCGACAAACTGCGGGAGCAGGGCCTGGAGCTCTCCACTGATCCAAATGCCTATCTGGAGAGCTATCTTGGCTACAAAATGGAACCCAATGAAGATCCCGACGCCGATTGGCGGTTGGATACCATGGTGGGCTCCACTTGCTGTGTGCCGCTCATCAACGGCTATCTGAATGCCGACAATGATTTTATGGACGATCTCCATGCCGACGGCGCGGTGGCGGGCTTCTTCTGCTATCCCCTGGATACCCTGCGGGAGGAGGAAGGCAGTCAGAAAATTTTCGACTTCCGGGACAAACTGGAGGAAGTGCTCACCGGCGGGGATGGTTCGGAAGTGCTCACTCTCACCGGCGGGGCTACCGGCCTCTACTGTGGCTATGTGGACTTCATCGCCTGGGACATCCAAGAGGCGCTGAACATGGCGAAAGAGTTCTTTGAAGGCACGGACATCCCATGGGCCATCTTCCACACCTTCCGCCGTGAAGCCGGTTCTGTACCCCTAAAGCAACAAGATGATGGGCCAGAAACTGAGAATCAGGATGACGAGTTGGACGAGACGCTGACGGGCATGGACTATATTCCTTATACCCAACAGAACGCCGAAGCATTCTTCGCTCAGCTGGAGCAGTGGAACGACGAGGACGAGTACACCCGCTGTATCCAGGCACTGAATGCCATCCCGGAGGACTGGCGGAACTACCGCACCGCCTACGCCCTGGCACGGGCGCTGGAGAACTATGCCATCATCGGAGACCATGACGAGGGTACCCCCCGTTACAGGGGGGACAAGGCTCTGCTGCGAGCCATTAAAGTTTTGGAATCTGTCCAAGAAGAAGGTCAGGACAAGGCGGAGTGGAATATGCGGATGGCCTACGGCTATCAGTATCTCTACGGACAGGAGGAACAGGCCATCCCCTATGCGAAGCGGTGGGCGGAACTGGACCCGGAGGACGAAAATGCCACGGCGGTGATTCGGGAGTGTAAGGCGGAGATCCGGAAACGCCAGCGCAGCCGGAACAAGAAGGCCAAATTCGTGCCCGGTGATACCCCCTTTGAGGGCTTCGACCTCACCAACTTCTGGGATGATAATTGGTATGCACTGAAAGAATATGTCAGTGATCCGCCTTCCGATGAGCTGATTGCCAGCGTGGAGGAGGAACTGGGCTACAAGCTGCCCGCCGCCTACATCTGGCTGATGAAGCAGCACAACGGCGGCATTCCGGTGAATACCTGCTATCCCTGCGATGAGCCTACCTGTTGGGCAGATGACCATGTGGCCATCACCGGCATTTTCGGCATCGGACGAGAAAAGAGCTGCTCCCTCTGTGGAGAGCTGGGCAGCCAGTTTATGATCGATGAGTGGGAGTATCCTGCCATCGGTGTGGCCATCTGCGACTGTCCCAGCGCCGGACACGATATGATTTTCCTGGACTACCGTGCCTGCGGCCCCCAGGGAGAGCCTACGGTGGTCCATGTGGATCAGGAAAATGACTATAAAATCACCCATCTGGCAGACAGCTTTGAGGAGTTCATCTGCGGACTGGAACATGAATCCCTCTATGATCTGGATGAAGATGTAGAGGATCTTGAGGATGACGCCGACGAGGAGGAAACCGACCATAAGGGTTCCTTTGCCGGATCTGTGCTCCTCTCCAAAGCAGAGTGGGACAAGGAGCAGTTGATCCGGGATCTGCGGGAAGAATGGGGCATCGTAGATGAGGAGCCGGATGAGGGCGACGAAGATGATGAGAACAGCGATGACGCTGTGGTAATGCGGGTCGGCGGCATGATGCTGATCGTGACACTCTTCCACGGTCACATCCCGGACAATGAAGCGGAGATCAACGCCGAAAACAACTATATGTGGCCAGAGGCCGTAGAGGTGGCCAAAGCGCACAAGGCCCATATCATGGTGGCTGTGTTGGGCGAGGAGGAAAAACTGCTGGAACGGGGTAAGCTGTTCACTAAGGCGATGGCAGTGTGCTGCAAGCAGAAATACGCCACCGGTGTCTACACCAGCGGCGTGGTATTTGAGCCTCGTTTCTATGAGGGCCTTGCCGATATGCTCAAAGAGGACGAACTGCCCATCTTCAACTGGGTTTGGTTCGGCCTGTACCGGAGCGAGGGTGGCCTAAACGGCTACACCTACGGTATGGATGTGTTCGGCAAGGAGGAGATGGAGGTGCTGAACACCGACGCCGAGCCGGAGGATCTGCGGGACTTTTTGGCAAGCCTTGCCTCCTATGTGCTGGCGTGTGATATGACGCTGCAAGACGGCGAGACCATTGGCTTTTCTGCGGACGATAAGCATACTATCACCCGCAGCCCCGGTGTCTCTCTGCCAGAGGAACAGATGACCCTGAAGATCGGTTACGAGCCTATAAAGGGAGATCCAGAGGATGACGATGATAGCATAGGAATGGATGATGTTTCCTATCATATTGAGAGCATTGAGGAGAAGGAGCTTCCCATTGACCCCATCAACGCCTACAACCACATGGCGATTTATTTGCGCTGGTGCATGGAGCATGACCTGATGGACGGGAAATTCCTGGCGGAGCATGGCGAAGTAGTAAATCAGGTCAAAGCCGATCCAGGCAACACAGACCTACGAACATTCATCCGAGAGGAGCTATTCGGCTGTCTATTCTCGGCTCTGTTCAACCAGAAAGGCCGTGCCTTTGCCCATTATTACTATGGAGAAAATGATGCGCCCTATTATCCTGCCGACATTGATGACTATGCCCTGAAATATTTTGGTCCGTCCCGGTACCACTCCAATGAATTTCAACAGGAGGCATACTTATTCATCCCATTTGATGAGAAATACTATCAGGCCATGGCAAAGGTAATCGAGAAGCGCTTTGAAAACTGGCAGGGGCAGGACTTTGAGGAGGATACGCTGGAGCCTTCCGATGTTGCCCAGGCCATTATGGAGTATCTGGACGGTGAGTGTACCTATTTCCCGTCTATGGCAGATGATGATCCCATCATGTCGGCATACAGCTACGCCCGGCGACTGGGGGTGCGGGAGGGCTTTATTCCTGTTCTCATCAAGCCGGATGAAACTCTGCTGGAGTGTCTGGTGATGAATGCCGACCCGGAAAACGATGCAGACTGCTATGAATTTAACCCCAAAGCTGTAGAGGAGTACCGGAAGAAGATGCTCTCTGATCCCGTCAAGAACGGAAAGATGGTTCTGGAGGAATTGACCGGCCAGCGCAAAGAAGAAGCCGAGGATGATGATATGGACTGGGAGGAGGAAATTATTGGTGAGATAGACGGCGGTATCAACAATGATCGTTTCGCCAGTTACTGGGATTCTGATACCGATATGACCGTTCCGCTGATTCTGGCGAAAATTCCGGTAAAGAACCCCTGGGAGATCTTCACATACCTGCCCTTCGGAAACTGGAATGAATGTCCTAACACGCTGGAGCTAATGGCAGTGGCGAAATACTGGTTCGAGCAGTATGGCGCGGTACCTGCCGCCATGAGCCACGATGAGCTGGAGTTTCTGCTCCCGGCTCCTGTCCCCAAGGAGAAGGCCATAGATGTAGCGGTGGAACAATACGGTTTTTGTCCTGATTTGGACCAAAATGCAAGTATTGGCACTTTGGCTGATACTATACACCAATCCACCGTCTGGTATTTCTGGTGGGATTGATGGGAGGTGCGACCAATGACAGAATATCAGAAAACCTATATCGAACTAAAAAAACAGTTTGTTGCGACCAATGAAGGTCCGGACAGTGTCCGCGCTCTATATACCTTCAAGGAAGAACTTGAGCAGAGTGAGGACCGGCAGGCCAAGGAAGTGTTGGTGGATGTGTATGACCTCCTGGACTTTAAGAAGGACGCTTACGAACTGCTCTGCCAAATTGGAAATCGTTCCGACAAGAAGACCCTCAAGCGGCTGGGAGTCTTGAAGGACTATGCGGAAAACTGGGGCAATCATTACGCCATCCCCAAGCCCAAAACACCAAAGGAAAAGCAGAAAGAGAAGGAGCGGCAGGCTCAGCTGGGTCTGCCCGCCTTCCGGTATCACCCGGACCCTATGGATACCGGGGCTTTTGAGGAGTCTGAGGAGGGCGTTGTCTGCGACTGCTGCGGCAAGACGAGCCATATTTTCTATACAGCCCCCTTTTACGCTGTGGAGGATATTGCATATCTTTGCCCAGAGTGCATCGCCAACGGCGAAGCGGCCCGGAAATATGACGGTAGTTTTCAAGACGATTTCTCTCTGGATGATGGTGTAGACGATCCGGAGAAGCTGGACGAGCTGATCCACCGCACTCCCGGCTACTCCGGCTGGCAGCAGGAATATTGGCGCGCTCACTGCGACGACTACTGTGCCTATCTGGGCCATGTGGGTGCCAGAGAACTGAGGGCACTGGGTGTGCTGGAGGAGGTGCTGGACGATCCCATGTGGGACGAGGAGCAAAAAGAAATGATCCGGGAATCCGTCAATGGAGGGCACCTGCAATGCTATCTGTTCCAGTGCCTCCACTGCGGAAAGCACCTGGTCTGGATGGATTTTGATTGAGGTGGCAACATGGAGAAGAAGGATTTTCCCAAGGGAACCAAGCCCCGCGAGATCTTCGTCTATACCTGTGAGCGGATCGCGGAGCCTTTGATCCCGCTGGGCTACAAATACCGTAAGAGCAAAAATGACATCTACAAAAAGGATGGCATCTTTGTGTTCTCCTTTTACTTTTCCCCCTCTATCCGCTTTGGCTCCACCACTTTTACTGCCTTCTTCGATGTGAGTTCCCCGGTGATTGCCCAGTGGCGCAGTGAGCAGGAAGGGACGGAGGAAACCTATGATGGTATCGTGGGTACCTCCATCGCCCGGCTGACCCACCGGTATGATGACTTCCCCCGCTATGAGGTATCTACTCTGCTGGAGCGGGAACGCTCTATCCAGGAGATTTCCGGGCAGATCCAGGACTATGCTCTGCCGTTCTTTGCCCGGTTTTCCAATCTGCCCAAGCTGCTGGACGATGTGGAACGAGAGGGGTTCTTTCCCCATCGGAAGGGGTTCGATGTCCCAAAGCGGAATCGGGAGTTCATCGAATGCTTCCGGGAGTATCTCCAAAAGCAGTAAGATTCAGCAGAGAGGAAATAATGCCTATGTCAAACAGCCGAGTATCCACCTGGAGCGGAATCCGAAACAAACTGGAAAGTGACTACCTGTGCCCAGCACTCCGAGGCCACATCCAGTATTTTGCCACCAGTTACAGCAAAAGCGCCGACCATGAGGGCCGGGCAGCCATTCGTGTGGACGGTGTGGAGGTGCTGCGGAGCAACTACTACACTTATTTTGAAAATGTGTGGACGAAATTTCATCATTTGCGGTCCACAACGCTGAAAGATCACAACTCCGCAAAAGAGGCCATCAACCAGGCTCATGCCTATGCGCTGGAACAGGGCACCTTTGACCAAAAGGTGTTCTATGAGGCGTTTGGTATCTTTGACAACCAGAGCATCGAGAAAAGCCTTGTCAGCGAGAATCCTCTTGTCCGCATCTTTGCTCTCCTGGATCGAAGGCTGGGAAAGCGCCGCCTGCTGGCTTTGGAGGAATCCATGGAGCAGGAGCTGGACTGGGTGCGGGCCTTCTATGTGATCCGGATGCAGGCAGAAGGGCTGATGGAGGATTAAGGAGGGATTTATCTTGTCAAAAGCTCTCACTGAAGGCGCAATCTTAAGTATTCAATTGGAAGAAACAGCATGGACAATCGGTCAACTTTGCTGCCGTTTTGAGTTGGAAGGGCAAAAATACAAACAATATACAATGGCATTCTTTGATGTGCTGTTTTCAAGTGAGGAAGAATTGGTAGAGAATCTTGACAGCTTGGATTTAACAAAACCAATCATCATTACAACACTGAATAGACACCCGCAAAGAGGATATGGATTACATCTTATAGGGAATAAAACTATTTCATACACAAATGTTCCAAACTATAAAAGTGATATATCCCCAACGCTTGGTTTATATAAAAACAAATCAACGGACTTCGACCATTTGCTAAATGCGTGGTTTGGTTTTTTGCCATGGGACGGATTTTGTAGGGAAGATTATGTTGATGCATTCCTTACTCCAGGGACAAAAAAGAGAAGTGATATCAGATTTATGAAAGATTTTACAGTGGAAGAATTGAAGGAGATTATGCCCGCAGGAAGTATTGCTTTAATTCAACACTTACAAAAAGATAATGTAAAAAACAGTGTTCCACCTAATGTGGGGTGAAATAGAAAAGAGGAATCTCTATGTCACAGATCGCATCCTTTTATCTTCTCAAAGACGGCCGGCGGCAGGAACTGTCCAACGGCGACTGCTCCGGCGCGGTCTATATGGCCATCTGGGACTGGTGTGAGAGCGTGCTGGATCTGGATGTCCGTTTTCCTGCTCCCCAGACCGAGGACACCCTGGACTGCGCTTTGCTGGAGGGAGAGCTGGCGTCTAATGTGCTGGCAGCTCTGCGGGAGCAGGACCTCCCGGAGCTGGCCGCTGAAATTGCCCCGGACTGGGACCTGCCCACCGAGGCGGTGCAAAGCGGACTGGAAACGCTGCGCTCCCATCTGGAGCTGGTGCAGGGCGACGCTGCCCTGCTGTATGAAATGATATAGACAAAAAAGGAGAAAAACTTATGGGACTTGACATTTACGCCGGGACGCTGACCCGGTACTATTCTCACAACTGGAAAACTGTTGTTCAGCAGTGGGCGGAGGAAAACGGATACACCTTTAACCGGATCACCCCGGATGGAGAACCCGCCGACAACGAGGAGGAGCTGTCCCCGGCTGAGATCCAGGCGGCAGTGGAGGACTGGCGGGATCAGATCTTAGCCGCCATTTCCCAGCCGAACCAGCCGCCCTACACTCCATGGCCGGAGGACAACGAGCGGCCCTATTACACCGATAAGCCGGATTGGGATGCCTTCGGCGCTATGCTTCTGGTGGCCGCCTGCCATACATACGATGAGCCGATGCCCCCCACTGTGGAGAAAGACTGGAACTTCGGGGAGCATCCTCTGGTCGCCCGACTTGCATCGGACGAGGAGCGGGTGTGGTCCCTGTTTCGGGGCGCGACTTGGTGGATTCCCCTCACCGACAGCTTTCTGTTCCAAGGCCCTCTGCCCACCGATGATCAGACGATGATCGCCACCTTGGGAGGTCTGCGGAAGGAGCTGGAAAAGCTGAACCAGCTGGCGTGGCAGGCCGATGAGGACACTATCCTTGGCTGGGCAGACACGGAGGGATACCCGGTAGACGGAACCGTAGACTCAGATGGACAGTACAGCAAGGCAGACATCCCGGAACACACCCAGTATGACACCCAATCCCTTGCCAAGTTTGCCTTCTCCATGTTCTGGCGGGCCATGCGGTTTGCCGAGGAACAGCAGGTGCCCATCCTGCTTGACTATTAAAGAGGATTCATCAGGAGGAGGAAACCAAATGAGCAATCAAGTTTTCCAACAAAACCTGGACGACAAAAAAGGCCCCCAGCCCGGAGGCCCTTATCTCATTCAGATGCTGTTCAAAGAGCCGGTAGAAATGCCGGATAAAGAAAAAATGACTGCCGTAATGGAGAAGCACATCGGATCAACAGAGTGCTTCTGTTATGATAAGAAAATGGCCGGCTTTGCCGCACAGGAGCATATTGCAGAGTTCAAGGACGGAAAATGCCCGGTGCAGCTGATGGTGATGAAATGCGACAAGTTCAAGGGCAAAGGCTTTGATGCCTTCCTGATGAGCCAGATGTGGGACTGCCAGGAGGACCGGGAGCGGATCTTCCGGGAGTGCAAATATCAGGTGGTAGCCACCGATATGCTGGCAGCGGCGCTTCCGGCGCTGGAGCGTGCCAACCTGGATGCCGACTTTTTGGAGGCTCTGGCGGAGCTGTATCCTACCTGTGAGGCGTTCTATTTCCAGAACTGCGGCAAGCTGTTTCTGGCAGAGGATGTGCGCTCCCATCAGATCGAGGGGCCGGATCGGTTCATCCGCTTTGGCGTCAATGTCCGCTTCTTCAACATTGAGGGCACCGAAGATATGCTCATCGACACGGTGGGCATGAGCACCCTGTTCCTGCCCGATCTCCAGTACCACTTCCACGGCATGGACCCCAACTGGGTGGTAAACCACGCCTACAATGCAGCGTCCTATATTCTGGAGCATGATAACCCCATTCAGGATGGGGAAACCATAGACGGCGTGGCGGATGGCCAGATGTGCCGGGAGATCCAGTGGAAGTGCCAGTATGAGGACGCCCTGATCCAGCCGCCCAGAGGGGTGCTGGACATCAACATGGGGAACTATGCTTCGGGAGGACGCTGAATGAACGGCGTTGTGCTCCTGGTGGGCGGACTGCTGCTTGTGGCGGTGATCAAGCTGATTATAGATCGAAATTGGATCGGCCTGCTTCTCTGTGCTGTCGCCCTGCTTCTGGTCTTTGGGTCTGGACACCATACAAAATAGGCCATTTTAAGAATCGAGGAGGTGAAGTATGCAGAATTCAACAAATATGCGGATACTGGAATTACTCCGGTTTCTCTATGAGCGGACCGATGAAAACCATCCCGCCACAGTATCTGACATCATTGCCCATCTGAATGGAAAAGGAATTCAGGCAGTGCGGCAGACTGTTTACGCAGATACAAATGCGCTGATCGATGCAGGGATTGATATTGTGGTGGTCAAGAGTACCCAAAACCAATATTTTATGGGAAGTCGCCTGTTTGAGTATCCAGAACTGAAAATGCTGACAGACGCAGTAGCATCCTCGAAGATCATTTCTGCCAAGAAATCTGAGGAGCTTGTGCAGAAATTATGCCGTCTGACCAGCACACATCAGGCAGAACAGCTTCAAAAATTTGCTGCTTTATCCAGCCGTGTCAAACCGCATAATGAAAAGGTTTACTATATCATTGATAATATCCAAACAGCGATTGGAAACCATCAGCAAATTCGGTTCCAATACTATGAATATACTCAGGAAAAAAAGAAAATCTTGAAGCATGATGGATATTATTATGTCGTAAATCCTTATGCGCTTGAATGGAAAAATGACCATTACTATTTGATTGGATTTTCTCTGAAGCATCAGAAAATTGCTCACTTCCGTGTAGATCGGCTAACAGGCGTAGAAACCCTTGAAACTTACTTTATGCCGATAGAGGGATTTGATGTAGCCTCCTATACAAATAAAATGGTTGATATGTTTACATCAGAGTCATCTAAGGAAGTAACCCTGCTATGTGAAAACGAACTGATGCGTGTAATCATAGATCATTATGGAGAAGATGCCCCTGTTGAGAGATATGATGACGCGCACTTCACAGCAAAAATTGAAGTGAACCCCAGTGGAACTTTTTATGGCTGGATATTCAAATTTAAGGGAAAAATAAAAATTCTATCCCCAAAAGAGTGCATTGCAGAAATGCAGCAAATCGCTCAGGAATTTATATAGCGCAAAAGAGGTGTTATTGATTTTTAACACCTCTTTTCAAATGAAATTTTTATCCTTGAAGTGAACAGATGTTCGATATACAATATAAGCAAGATGTTCGCAGTTCGTCGAACAAATGAGAGGTGAATGCTGTGGGCAATATAACTTTTGGATCATTTATAGCCGAGAAACGCAAGGCGCACAAATTCAATTTACGCGATACAGCCAAGCATTTGAATATTGCTTACGGCTATCTGTGTGATATTGAACAAAGCCGCCGTCCTGCACCCAATGGAGATTTTGTGGAACGCATCTCCGCCTTTCTGAATTTGGATAAATCAGAACATGAGTTGCTTTTGGATCTGGCTGCAAAATCACGCAATACAGTATCTGCTGATTTGCCAGACTATATCATGGAAAAAGATATTGTTCGGGCAGCCTTGCGTGTGGCAAAAGAAGTAGACGCTACCGATGAAGAATGGCAGACATTTATGAAAATGCTAAAGGAGCGTAAACGATAGGGGGGAGAGCTTTGTCAATTCCACAAATCCGTACAGAAGCAATCGAAGCGGTAGGGCGAAAAATCCTGATGGAATATGACCCCTCTCTGCTATCCGGGCAGCCATGTCCTGTGCCAATCGAAACCATTATCGAGACAAAGTTTGATCTAATCCTGGAGTTTCATACACTAAGAAAAAACCCCAAGATATTAGGGGAAACAATTTTCGATGACGGTGCCGTTGTTTTATATGACCAGATACAGAGACAGTATCGAATGATTGCAGTAAGAGCCGGTACAATCTTAATTGATGAACGGCTTTGTGATCCGTCAAAATTAGGGCGGCTCCGTTTTACCTGTGCCCATGAGCTGGCTCATTGGGTACTACATAAGAAGTTGTACTCTGGTACAGGAGATGTTGCTGCTTATAACGGAAATGTTTCTTCCGACGAAAGTCATGGCATAATTGAGCGTCAGGCGGATACCCTGGCCTCTGCTCTGCTGATGCCTTTACCGCAGATCAAAAAATGTTTTTACCGGCTTAGAATAGGCCGGACAGATGAACAGCTCATTGCTGAAATGGCAAATATTTTTGAGGTTTCCAAGCAAGCAATGCAGATTCGTCTAAAATCCAGAAACCTGATATAACCAAATGGGGGAATAGAGAGAGGCACTGCCCTCTCTCACTCTCCTCTGCTATGCTATTTTGTACCTAATATGTTCGCAATATTGCGAACAAGGAGGGATGTTCTATGAGAAAAGAAAGCACAACAATCCAAAAATGTAACAGCAGGCTAACAGCTTTGGGGCTTAACAGCGACGCTGCGTTTCATAGAAGTAAGCTGATTCTAAAGATTTACCGTGATGTAGTCTGGGTTCTGAGTGAACGGGCAGAAGAATTACAAGAAACCGCTTGGATTATGGGAGAACAAGATATAGAGTCTGGCCTCTGCTATCTTGAAAATTTTGCACCAGATATTGAACTGCAAGCCTTTGAAGAAAAAGTTTGCTGCCTTGTTCAAAATCAAATGCTGGTCAATATTATTGACCGTGCACTCCTTCGTCTGAAACGGTATCCGGATCGAGGAGAACTTTACTATGAAATTTTGACTAAGCAATTCATCTATCGGTTTAACAGTACAGAGAAAGAATTGCTGGAAGAACTAAATATAGAGCGCAGTGTCTTTTATGACCGAAAACGAGAAGCCATCTATTTATTTTCTGTTTGCTTGTTTGGATATTCTATTCCAGAAGTCCTGGAGGAGCTGCCCCGACTAAATCCCGACAAATCCCCGACCTAATCCCTACTCCCTTCCGACTTCCGACCTGCTATACTTGGTATAGTGGCAGGAATGCGCTAAATTGAATACTTTTCTACATAAGGCCCGGCATTAACCGGGCTTTTTTCATTCCTGCTGCAATATGGCGGCAGGAACATGGCTGGAGGTGAAAACACTTCCGGCCTTTTTCTTTGCCCGGTATTAGGAGGCCGGTATGCGCTGGGAGGCGTACATAACAAAATATCCATGACACCGTTCAAATTCGCTGACTACCAAGAATTTGAACGGAGGAAAGGATATGACGAGAGTATTCATTTGGAAAAATAACAGCCCACAGGAATGGGAGGAAATCAGTTTTTCAGCGTTCAGTAAGGCACGCCGCAATGGTTGCTTTACTGGGCGCTTTTTTGTTGAAACAGTCAAAATGTTCCGTGATGAAGATGACCGCATTATCATGGAATGTTCTCGCAAAGATTTTGAAAAATACCAGCAGGAGGACCGCCACAGCCGCTATCTCCAGGAACATGAGAAAAGTCGCTCTATATTCCCGGCTTCTCATGTGGGAGATCGTGACGGCACAGAGGAAGGTTATCAGGATACAGATTTGTTTGTGGATGAATCTGTTGATACTGCGGAACAAGCTATTCAGAATTTACTTCTTGAGGATTTACACCAAGCTCTATTGAAACTGAGTCCGGCAGAACGAGATTTTATATTGTCCTATTATGAAATGAAGATACCAAATGCAACTTGTTTAGCCCAACGATATGGTATTACTCGGCAAGCCGCAGATAAGCGATTGAAAAAAATCGAAGAAAAAATAAAAAAGTTGGTTGCGATTTTCTAAAAAAGTGGCAGTAGCAAGTGAGGGGGAAATCCTTTCACTTGCACCTTGACAACCTCATATACGAATCATTAAGTTTGATCCTCTTTGGGCGTAATAGCCGCTACATCAGCGGTATATTTTCTGAGAGCTGCCACTCACATAACAGGCCAACCCATTTTTGCTGTATAGATGAGTTTGCGGTTTATCAGAAATATATCAGGCTGGAATACATCGGATGGCATCCGGTCATGGCATAACAAGGAGGAAAGCTCTCTTACAGCCATAGTCCGAGCGTGATAACAACCGTCGCAGGCCATGGGTAAGACCAAACGAAGTGGAGGTGAAATTACTGAGAAGCAGGCCAGCCACCTGCGGCTTAATGATTACCCGAATCCCTGGGGTGTCGTGGACAAGTAAGGGATAAAACAGGCGCTAAATTGAAGGAGACTCTGTAATTTGCAGAGCCTCCTTCTTACATAATCAAATCTCAAAACATAGGAGGATGAACATGAAAGAAGATTGGATTTATAAGCGTGGGGATTTATATTATGCCAATTTGAACCCTTATTTTGGATCAGAGCAAGGCGGCACCCGTCCTGTCCTGGTTCTTCAAAACAATGTGGGGAATTTTTTCTGCCCCACTTTGATCGTGGCTCCGCTTACCAGTAAATGGATTAAGAAAAAGGAGCTGCCCACACACTATGCACTGGAGAGCGTTCCAGAGCTTGGACTGAAATCTGTTGTTCTGCTGGAGCAAATTAAAACGATTGATAAAAGGCGTGTTTTATCGTACATTGGGCGCGTATCTCGCGAAGAAATGAGAGCGATTGATGATGCTCTGCAAGTTAGTTTAGATATTCATATTCCGGAGGAAATGGAGGCTCCGTAAGGCCACTTACCGGATAAAGGAGGCGTTTTTATGTTTGAAGGAAGAATTGCGGAATTGAACCGCTTTAATGAACAAAATCCTGTCAGCTATGACAAAAGAACCTATACGGTCGATGAGATTCAGGACATTCTGGGTATCAGTCGTCCCACAGCATATAATCTGGTAAAACAAGGTGTATTCCACAGCGTCAGAGTCGGCGGTCATATCCGCATTTCCAAAAAGAGCTTTGATGACTGGCTGGATCACGCAGATGAATGATTTGTCAAGGATGCCGATCTCCAAATCGACATCCTTAACTTTTTTTCTGCTTTCTCTTACAATGAGGCCATAGCAAGAAAAACTTTATAGAGGAGGCAAAAGCCATGCAGAAACAAAGAGTAAAGACCAGTATGTCTGTACCAGAGATGGGCAAAATGCTTGGGCTTGGTAAAGTAGAATCCTACTGGTTGGTTAAAAAGAACTATTTCAAAACAATTCAAGTGGCCGGACGAATGAGAGTTATGCTGGATAGCTTTGAAGATTGGTATGCCGGCCAGTTCCACTATAAAAAAGTGGATGGTACACCGCCCGGAGAGAAATGGCGGCATACTACGATGTCAGTACCGGAAATGGCGGATCTTTTGGGGCTGAAATCTGGCACAGCTTATGACCTTGTTAAAAGGGGCTATTTTGAGACGACCTTGATTGATCGAAGAATTCGTATCATTACCAGCAGTTTTGAAGCCTGGTATCAAAAGCAAACTCATTATGTGAAAATCTCAGAAAGGAGCAATGAAAATGGCATCTATCGTGAAGCGTAAAAGCAAATATTCTGTGGTGTATGATTACACAGATGAAAACGGAAAACGCAGACAGCGTTGGGAAACCTTCAGCACAAATGCAGAAGCAAAAAAACGAAAAAAGCAAATTGAGTATGAGCAGGACTCTGGAACCTTCTTTATTCCTACGGCAAAGACCCTGAACGATCTGCTCGATGAATATATGTCCATCTATGGTGTAAATACATGGGCAATGTCAACATATGAAAGCCGCCGTGGTCTGGCGAGAAACTACATAACTCCTATTATCGGAGATATGTTACTATCCGACATCACTCCAAGGATGATGGATAAGTATTACCGCGATCTGCTCTCTGTGAAAACGGTAAGCGTCAACAACCGCAAACCCACAAGCGAATATCTGACCCCGCATACAGTAAGAGAAATTCACAAGCTACTTCGCAGTGCCTTTAATCAGGCGGTGCGTTGGGAACTAATCAGCCGTAACCCTGTTCTGAATGCGACACTTCCCAAAGAAGAACATAAAGAACGGGATATATGGACTGCCGAAACGCTGAGCAAGGCGATGGAAGTCTGTGATGATCCTATCCTCTCCCTTGCCTTAAATCTGGCGTTCTCCTGCTCTTTACGCATTGGCGAAATGCTGGGCCTTACCTGGGACTGCATTGATATTGCACCACAGAGCATAGAAAATGGTTCAGCTTATATATTCGTCAACAAAGAGCTGCAACGGGTTACACGAGGTGCATTGGACGATTTGAGCGACAAAGGTGTTATTAAGAAGTTTCCACCTTGCATAGCCAGTACCCATACTGCTCTGGTCCTGAAAGAGCCTAAAACCAAAACCAGTATTCGCCGTGTGTACCTGCCGAAAACAGTTGCCTATATGCTGGTAGAGAGAAAAAAAGAAATCGACGAGCTGATGGATCTGTTTGGAGACGAATACATCGACAATAACCTGGTCTTTTGCTCCAGCAATGGCCGTCCGATGGAAAGCCAGGTGATTAACCGTGCTTTCAATAAACTTATCAAAGAAAACGGACTGCCTCATGTTGTATTCCATTCTCTCCGCCACTCCAGCATCACCTACAAACTGAAACTCAATGGCGGCGATATGAAATCCGTCCAGGGCGACTCCGGTCATGCTCAGGTAAAAATGGTTGCAGATGTCTACTCTCACATCATCGACGAGGATCGCTGCATAAACGCTCAGCGATTGGAGGAAGCATTTTACTCATCCAAGACTCCTGACCCTGTTGAAGATACAGAGCCTAAAACTGCGGATACTGCCGTCACTGAAAGTGATGAAAGTGATGCAGCGAAGATACTGGAACTGCTTAAAAATCCCGAAACTGCCGCACTGCTCAAGCAGCTGGCAAAAGCTTTATAAAGTCCCTCCCTCAGAAGAACGCCTCTCACTTTGTGAGAGGTTTTCTTCGTTTGAACCACTTTGCACAGTGACCAAACACTTTTTTTGTTAGCAAGGTTCTGAAAGCATTTTTGAGCGATGTTAGCAAATTCGCGATTTTGTTTGCAACTTCCTCTAATTTCTGCTAACAAATGTTTGCAAGTTCCTTTGGTAAAAATCGAACCTCTGACTTACCGCCTTTCTTAGCAAAAGGCCAAATCTCGTTAGCAAATGTTAGCAAACCAAGGTTTTTTGCAAAAAAGCCACAAAAGCCGCAGAAATAAGAAAAGCCGAAAACCCTGATAAATCAATGGTTTTCGGCGTTTAATCTGGCGTCCCTGGCGGGATTCGAACCCACGGCCTTTCGCTTAGGAGGCGAACGCTCTATCCTGCTGAGCTACAGAGACATCTATTCAATTAAAATTGGTAACGATCACTTTTCATCGTAAGGCGGCCGGTAGAGCATAACCTTAGGAGGGGGACGCTCTATCCAACTGAGCTACTGAGACGCATTACAGATATGATACCGCAAACAGCGCACAAAATCAAGTTGAATCGGAGAGAAAAAAGGTGTATCCTATAAAGAGAGGCTCCTGCGCCGGGAAACTTTGCGCAGGGGCGGCAGAACGACTCGCCCCTCTGGCTGCTGGCCGGGGGAGCCCCGGGAGGTTGCAATGGGAAAAAACAAAACCAAAAAGCGGACACGCCGACCCAACAAGGGATGGCTGGCGGGCAGCAGTGCGACGCAGACTATCTGCATCAGCTTTCTGCTGGTCATCGCGGTGGGTACGCTGTTGCTCACCCTGCCCATTTCCAGCAGGACGGGGCGGCTGGGCGTCATCGATGCCATGTTCACCGCCACCAGTGCTACCTGTGTGACGGGCCTCGTCGTGCGGGATACATGGAGTCAGTTTTCGCTGTTCGGGCAGGTAATCATCCTGATGCTCATTCAGGTGGGCGGCCTCGGCCTTGTCACCCTCACCAGCTTCTTTGCGCTGGCGGCCCGGCGGCGGATGGGATTCCGCGACCTGCGGCTGCTGGGCGAGAGCGTCTCGGCAGACGGCCTGTCCAAGGCCACTGAGGTGCTGAAGATCGTCATCAAGCTGGCGGCGGCTTTCGAGGCCGTGGGCATCGTGCTGCTGCTCTTCGCATTTGTGCCGCAGTTCGGCGCAGAGGGTGTGTGGGTCAGCGTGTTCACGGCCATCTCGGCTTTCTGCAACGCAGGCTTTGACCTCTTCGGACGGTTTGGCGCCTACTCCTCGCTGGTGCCGTACGTCAACAACTACTATGTGCAGGCTGTCATCATGTTCATGATCATGGCCGGTGGTCTGGGCTTCATGGTCTGGGTGGAGCTGGCGGAGTACCGCAAAAAGCGGCGGCTCTCCCTCCACGCGAAAGTTGTGCTGCAGTTCTCGGCCATCTTCTGGGTGGGCGGCGCGGTGCTGCTGGCCCTGCTCGAGTGGTCGAACCCCAGGACGATGGGCGGCCTGTCCGTCCCGGGCAAGATCATGGCGGCGCTGTTCCAGTCGGTATCCACCCGTACTGCGGGTATGAACACCATCGACCTCGCGGCCTGTAGCCCCATCAGCAAGCTGCTGATGAGCGTGCTGCAGTTCATCGGTGCGGCCCCTGGTTCGACGGGCGGCGGTGTCAAGGTGACGACCTTCGCGGTGCTCATCCTGACCATCCGCAGCGTGGCACAGGGCCGCGATGACTGCGTCATCGGCGGCCACCACATCGAGTCCAAGACGGTCTACCGCGCTCTGACCATCATCGTCATCGGCGCGGTGGCGGCGTTCGGCTCTGCCGTCGTGGTGTACTACAACACCGCAGAGACGGTGTCGGTCATCGACTGCATCTTCGAGTCCTGCTCGGCGTTCGGTACGGTGGGCCTGTCGGTGGGTGTCACTGGGCAGCTGAACACCGGCGCAAAGCTGCTGTATATGGCCTGTATGTTCATGGGCCGCGTCGGCCCGGTGTCGCTGGCGATCAGCCTGACGGCAAAGCCCGACGACAACAAGCGCAAAGTCCTCCCGGTGGGTCACATCAACGTAGGTTAAGCAAAAAGCGGGCGCTCCACCTGTCCGGAGAGACAGAGGAGCGCCCGCTTTCACTCATTATAAATTGTCCAGTTTCGTCTGGAGCTTTGCAAGAGAGTCCCGAATCGGCAGATGCTGGGGGCAGACGGCCTCACACTTGCCGCAGCGGACGCAGTGAATGGCCTTTTCGGCATCCGGGAAGCGGGCTGTCCACTGCTGGCGGATGGCGTCCTTATTGCCGAACATCCCGAGCTTGTTCCAGATGCTGAAATTGTCCGGAATGTCCACGCCCATGGGGCAGGGCATACAGTAGCGGCAGCCGGTGCAGCCGATTTTGATGTGGCTGCGCAGGACGTCGGCAGTCTGCCGGATGGCGGCGTTCTCGGCGTCGGTCATGGGGCGGAAATCTCCGAAGGTGGCGAGGTTGTCGTCCAGCTGGTCTTCTGCGCTCATGCCGGAGAGGACGACCTTCACATTTTTGTGGCTGGCCACCCAGCGCAGCGCCCACGAGGCCGCGCTGGCGTCGGCGTCCAGTGCATTCAGCGGCGCGGCAGCGTCCGGCGGCAGCTGTGCCAGCGTACCGCCCTTGATGGGCTCCATGATGATGAGGGGAACATTCAGTTCTTCGGTAAGAGCATAGCCACGGTCTCCTGCGATCTCCTCGGCACGGTCGTCGGTGTCGAGGTAGTTGTACTGCAGCTGGCAGAAGTCCCACGGTTGGTCGCGCAGGATGTGCTCGAAGCCCGCCGCGTTGTCGTGGCAGGAGAAGCCAAAATTCCGGATGCGCCCGGCGGCCTTCTGCTCCCAGAGCCAGTCCACAATGCCCATCTCTTTGGCCGCATCGTAGCGGGCTTTGTGCAGGGAATGCAGCAGATAGAAGTCGATGTAGTCCACGCCCAGCCGCTCGAACTGCTTCTCGAAGATGTCTTTGGCCTCGTCGAGGGTCTTGCAGCTCCACAGAGGCAGCTTGGTGGCGAGGTAGAAGCTCTCCCGAGGCCACTTGGCAATGACCCGGCCCACGAAAGGTTCGCTCTCACCGCCGTGGTAGGGGAAAGCGGTGTCAAAGTAGTTGACACCCGCCTCCCGGGCAGTGTTCAGCAGCTTTTCGGCCCGCATTTCGTCGATGCGGCCATCCGGCAGGGTGGGGAAGCGCATACACCCGTAGCCCAACAGGGAGGTGGAGATGTCCCGCCCGATGCCGTCTTTTTTCGTCCAATCACGATACTCCATAGCCATTTCTCCGGCGGGGGTCTGCCCGCCGCTCCTTTGCCCCAAGTATAGCAGGAGAAATTGCGATAGACAAGACGAACACCCCGGCCTGCAGGCAGCCGGGGTGTTGTATTCGTGCGGGAAATATGATATTCTATAGGTGCTGCCGATGCAGCAAGGTACTGTCTGCAATGTAGGTGGTCACGCCCTTCCGGCCCTGCGCCGGGGAGGTGAACTTTTTGCTATCCCCTGACGCATGGTGCGAAAGGGGGGGATGTGCTATGACGCTGAGCGAAGTGCTTCAGTTGCTCGCCATTATCGGCGGAGCGATTTTTGTCACGTTTCAGATTACATGGACCATATCGAATAGTAAAAAGAAATGACCGCCCAAGCCCTGACAAGCTGCGGTCATTTCTTTTGATCTAAAGCCGGAAGGACGCTGACCATTCGCAGGCAGTGCCTTTCTTGTTTATAGTATAGAGCTTTTGCAAGCCATTGTCAAGCAAAACGAGGGATAAGATGGATTCTCTGAAAATCGGAAATATCACCCTGCCCCACCGGGCAGTTTTTGGCCCGATGGCGGGCTTTACGGACGCGCCCTGCCGTCGGCTGATGGCCCAGCACGGCGCAGGCTTTACGGTCAGCGAGATGGTGTCCAGCCGGGCGCTGGTCTACCACGACCACAAAACGGTCAGCCTGCTCAAAGCCGAACCCAACGGCGCACCCTACGGTGTGCAGATCTTCGGCGAGGTGCCCCAGATCATGGGCGAGGCCGCAGCGGCTATAGAAGAATATCAGTTCGACTTTCTGGACATCAACATGGGCTGCCCGGCCCCGAAGATCGTCTCGGGCGGCGCGGGCAGCAAGCTGATGCTGGACCCCGACCTCTGCGGCCGCATCGTCGAGCAGGTCAAGGCCCACACCACCCGCCCGGTGACGGTCAAGATGCGGAAAGGCTGGGACGCCGACCACATCACGGCGGTGGAGTGCGCCAAAGCCTGCGAGCAGGCGGGGGCTGAACTCATCGCCGTCCACGCCCGCACCCGGGAGCAGATGTATACCCCGGGCATTGACCCGGACATCATCGCCAAGGTCAAGGCGGCGGTGAAGGTGCCTGTGCTGGGCAACGGCGACATCCAGACGGCGGAAGATGCCGTGGAGATGATGCAGCACACCGGCTGCGACGGCGTCATGATCGCCCGTGCTGCGCTGGGGGATCCGTGGCTCTTCGAGCGGGTGAACGCCGCCATCGAGGGCCTGCCGACGCCCAAGGAGCCGAATCTGCAGGCCCGGATGAACGCCCTCCGCCGTCAGGTGGAAGAGATGGTGGAGCAGAAGGGCGAATACACCGCCATGCCTCAGGCCCGCGCCCAGACCATGCACTATATGAAGGGCCTCAAGGGCGCTGCCGCCCTCCGCCGCTGCTGCTGCACCCTGTCCCGTCTGGAAGACCTGGACGAGCTTATTGCGGCGGTGTTCGAAGAGCAGCGCAAGGCCGGGCTGGACCCGGACGACGTGCGGGAAGTCCCCTTCCCGTGATCATTCGCTGCGGGTCAGCTCGTCGAGGTTCTGGGTGAAGCAGGGGAGGCAGTGCGCCATGAACCAGTCGGCCTCGGGGCAGTGCATCCCTTCCAGTGCCTCCCGCTGCTGACGAAGCGCGGCGTCGAACTCGTGGTTGCCGCTGCGCTGCTCCTCCATGCACTTGACAAGGGCCGAGAGCCGGTCAGCGGCTTTCAGGAGCCGCTTTTCCTCGGCGGTCAGCAGGCTGCCGGTGATGAAGGGGTTGACCTCCTCGGCCAGCTCCGGCGGCAGCAGACGGGTCATGGAATCCACGCTCTCGGCCTCCAGCGCCTTGTAGGCGTCCCGCAGGCCGGGGCTGCTGTACTTGACCGGCGTGGGCATATCGCCGGTGATAATCTCGGGTGCATCGTGATAGAGCGCCGCCACCGCCACCGTCTTGGGGCGGCAGGGCGTGCCGGTGTACCGCCGCGCGATGAGGCAGAGGGTATGGGCCAGCAGGGCAGTGTCGCAGGTGTGCTCGCTGAGGGATTCCGGGCGGGTGGAGTGCATCAGACTCCACCGGGTGATGTACTTCATCCGCGCCAGAAGGGCGCTGAACGGGTATAGCTTCATGTCGGCCTCCTTGAAGTGTCTTTGAGAGGGTTATACCCGCCCGGCGGGCGAATGTCAAGCAAAACACAAAAATTCTTTTTTTCCACACAGCCGCGTGCTATACTGGAACGCGAGAACGATGCAGGCGATGGGCCTGTGCCGCCCCTCCGGGCGGGAAAAGAGGATAGACAATGGACGATTCAAAAAATCAGACCGGAAATGCCCGGCTGCTCAATATGCCAGGGCGGCGGGACCAGATGCTCCGCACCATGCTGCTCTGTGCGCTGACGGCGGCGATATTCTTCCTGCCGTTCTATATCATCGACGGCGGATTTTTCCACTATGCAGGCGATTTCAACAGCCAGCAGATCAGCTTCTACCGCTACATGAACGGCTTCATCAAGGGGGCAGGCTACCCGGACGGCATGGCCGGCGCGGCCCGCAGCACCTTCTCCTGGGCCACCGACCTGGGCAGCGGCGCGATGAACGCCTACTCATTCTACCTGTATGGTTCGCCCTTCTTCTGGCTGTCCCTCATCTTCCCCCAGAACTGGCTGCCCTACCTCATGGTGCCGCTGCTGGTGCTGAAATTTGCCGTGGCGGGCGGCGGCGCTTACCGCTACCTCTGCCGCTATGTCCGCCGCTCCGATCACGCGGTGCTGGGCGCCTGCCTGTATGCCTTCTCGGGTTTCAGCATCTACAATGTCTTCTTCAACCACTTTATCGACGTGGTGGCCCTCTTCCCGTGGATGCTCTGGGCGCTGGACGAAACGCTCTACGAGCAGGAAGAGCACTACGGCCTCTTCGCGTTCTGGGTGGGGGTCAATCTGCTCAACAACTACTTCTTCTTCATCGGACAGGTCCTCTTCCTCGTCATCTACTTCATCTGCAAGCTGACGACGAAAGATTTCCCGATGAATGTCCGCCTCTTCGTCCGGCTGGCCTTTGAGAGCCTGCTGGGCGCGGCTCTGGGCTTCGTCCTGCTCTGGCCGGCGGTACTCAGCATTTTGCAGAATCCCCGCACCATCGACCTGTCATCGGGCTGGGGCTTTCTGACCTACTCGAAAGTGCAGCAGTATCTGGCCATCCTGCTGAGCTGGATCTTACCGCCCGATTCGCCCTACATCACCTCCATCTGGTCGGAGGGCATCATCAAGTGGACAAGCATGTCGGCCTATCTGCCCCTGTGCAGTCTGGCCGGCGCGATGGCCTACTGGCGGGCGCGGAAGGGCGACAGCAAAAAGCGCATCGTTGCCACCTGCGCCATCTTCGCGCTGGTGCCGGTGCTCAACAGTGCCTTCTACGCCCTCAATTCCAGCTACTACGCCCGGTGGTACTATATGCCGGTGCTCATCCTCTGCGCCATGACGGCCAGTGCGCTGGAAAGCCCCGACATCTCTGCCGACGAGCTGGACGCCCCGGTCCGCGGCATCGGCTGGCTGATGGTCGCGACGCTGGCGTTTGCCCTGGTGCCGGTGCAGGACGGCGACACCAAAGAATGGTCGCTGGGTGTGCTGCAGAATCCCGGCCAGTATGCCGCCGTCCTGAGCTTCGGCATCGGCGGTCTGATCCTGTACCGCCTGCTCTGCCGCCGCTGGCGGGGGAGCCAGGCCTTTGCCCGTCGGATGACGGCAGTGGTGCTGGCCTTTGCCTGCGCGTTCGGCATGGTACACATCGGCATCGGCAAGTTCGGCCAGTGGCACACCGACAGCGACCTTGTGGAGCAGTACACCTCTGCCATCAAGCTCAAGGATGACCTGCCCGAGGGCGACTGGCGCGTGGATACCTACAAGACCCACGACAACCTCGGCCTCTGGCTCGACAAGAGCAGCCTGCAATACTTTGGCAGCACGGCCGCGCCCAGCATCCTCAGCTTCTACCCGGCACTGGGCGTCAAGCGGGATGTCCGCAGTGAGCCGGACATCTCCAACTACGCCCTGCGGGGTCTGCTGAGCGTGAAATACCTCATCACCGCGCCCGAAAAGCAGGAAGATTTCCTCGCCGCTGCGGACGACGGATGGAGCTATTACGACACCAAAGACGGCTTCATGCTCTACGAGAACGAGAACTACGTTCCCATGGGCTTTACCTACGACTACTATATTACGGAGGAGTCCTACGAGACGACCGTTAAAAATACCCGCGCGAACCTCCTGATGCGGGCGCTGGTGCTCAGCGAAGAGGACGCCGAAACCTACGGCGAGTACCTCGAGAAGCTGCCTGACGCAAAGCTGGACGACCTGTGGTACGACACCTACGTCTCGGACTGCGCCGACCGCCGCGCCTCGGCCTGCAGCAGCTTCCAGATGACCAACTCCGGCTTCCATGCGGAGATCACGCTGAAAAAAGACGACCTTGTCTTCTTCTCCGTACCGTACGACGATGGATTCACGGCCTACGTCAACGGCGAAGAGACGGATGTCATCCGGGTGGACGAGGGGCTGATGGCCGTCCTGGCCCCGGCGGGGGAGAACACCATCGACTTCGTCTATCAGGCCGACGGCTATTCCCTGGCCAGCAAAGTCTCGCTGGTAGCGCTGGCGGTATTCGTCCTATACGCCGGGTATTTTGGCTGGAAGAAAAAGAAACGCTGTTGAATCGCGGTTTGTCAATGCGCATTCTCCCATAAAATGCAGAGCGCTTTTTGTGGAAAGAGCGAATAGCCCTTCCGGCCAAAACGTGATAAAATAAACACGTTGTGCTGCCGGAGCAGCCGGAAAGGAAGCGCGAAAGCTATGGAACAAAGCTATTTGATGCCGGGACAGGAACGATGGGAATCATTCCGGGATGCAAATGGGGTGCCGAAAGTTCGCTATTCTTACTGCTCGCTGAAAGGGCGGCTGTTCCGCTGTGTGAGCTGCAGCCGGGAAGAGGCCGAGCGCCTGTGCGAGGACTGGCTGGTAGGCCAGGACCGCTGCTACCGCAACTGAAGATCCGATTTGACAAGACTGCCGTGCAAAAAGACGATGCACGGCAGTCTTTTTCATGCGTCAGAAACGGACGGGCTGCACCCTCTCCCAGCCTAAATTCTCCCCGGATATGAAAGCGAAGGAGCTGCTGGAGACCATCCAGTCCAACGCCATCAAGTGCTTCGACTACATGAAGGAGAACAACGCGATCCTCTAATATCGGCCGCTGCTACACGATGGCAAAGCCGGTGGATACGCTGCTGGGCGAATTCCACGCCCAGAGAGGCACCCGCTATGCGCCCGAGGTGGTGGCGCTGCCGGAATGAGGAGAGCTTTTTCTCTTCACATTTCCCCCTCCCTTCGCATACATCGGTGGGAAGGGGGAATGCAATGTGAACATCTATCTGTTTGCGGCGGTCATCCTGTTGCTGCCGGCGCTCTGTACGGCGCTGGGAGCGGCGGGCGTCTTTCTGGTGCGTCGGGCCGACGAGCCCCGCACCCGGCGGATGCTCTGCGGCATGGCGGCAGGCATCATGCTGGCCGCCAGCGTGTGGAGCCTGCTGCTGCCCGCCATCGAGCGGGCGGAGGCCGGGATACTGCCGGTTTGGCTGGCCCCGGCGGCGGGGCTGGTGCTTGGGGCTGTGGGTCTACTACGGCTGGAAGAGGCTGCCGGCCGGCTGATGCACACCGGGTCAAAAGAGCATGGCCGGATGGGCCGGGTGGTGCTGGCCGTGACTCTCCACAATCTGCCCGAGGGCATGGTGGTGGGACTTGCGGCGGCGCTGGCTCTGCAGGGTGAGCCGGAGGCCGTCAGCGGGGCGCTGGCCCTTGCACTGGGCATCGGCTTGCAGAATATCCCGGAAGGCGCGGCGGTGAGCCTGCCGCTGGCGCAGGCCGGGCAGGGGAGGCGGAAAGCCTTCTGCGCCGGTGCGGCGTCGGGCCTCGTGGAGCCGCTGGGAGCATTGCTGGCGCTGGCTCTCGCAGGCTGGGTGAGCGCGGCTCTGCCGTGGCTCATGAGCGCCGCCGCCGGGTGTATGGTCTGCGTGACGGCTCAGGAGATGATACCGGAAGCCGTGGAGCAGGACGAACCGGCGGGCGTCATCAGCGTGGTGCTGGGGTTCGCCCTCATGATGGCGCTGGATATTGCGCTGTAGCAAAAAAGCCGATGCAGCTGCATCGGCTTTTTTGCTGTCAGTTCTCTTTTGCGAGGTAGACTGTCGTGGAGGGGAATGCGAAATCCACGCCGTCGGCCTTCATCACGTCCATGATGTTGAGGTTCAGATCGTTCTGCATCCGCAAAAACACGCCGAGGTCGGCGGTGCGCAGATAGGCAGAGACCATCAGGTTGATGCTCGAGTCGCCGAAGCCGGTCATCCGGACAAAGGCAGTGTCCTCGTAGGTGTCGGGGCTGGCCTTGAGCATGGCGTCGAGGTCGGCCATCAGCTTTTCCAGCTGGGGTCGGGTGGTGTCGTAGGTGACGCCCAGCGTGAAGCGGTAGAGCCGCTTGTTGCGGAGGGTAGCGTTGTTGATGGTGGCACTGCTGACGGTGCTGTTGGTGAGGATGTAGATGGAGTTATCCACGGCCCGGACTTTCGTGGAGCGGAAGTTGATGTCCACCACTTCGCCCTCCACGTCGCCGACGGTGATCCAGTCGCCGATGGAGAAGGGCTTGTCCAGCAGGATGACCACGCCGCTGAAGAAATTCTTGGCCATATCCTGTGCGGCCAGAGAGATCGTAAGGCCGATAAGACCGGCACTGGCCACGACGCTGCCCACGGGCAAGCCGCTCTCCTGTGCGATGGTCGCGCCGCAGAGAACCACGACGGCTACTTTGTAGACTTTATCCAGCAGGGTGAGCAGGGTGCGGTTGGTGCGGACTTCTTCGCTGGAGGAGGCCAGCAGCAGAGCCGCGATGCCGGAAGCGTGGTAGAAGCCGGTGCCGATGAGGAAGACCAGCATCATCCGATAGGCTTTGAGCAGCAGGGCCGCAAGGCCGGGGATGGCCCAGGGCAGGCTGCGCAGGGCCAGATACATGCCGGTGTACCACGCGATGCGGGCCGCCGGGCGGGCAAAGCTTTCCAGCAGGGGGTGCGTAAAGGCAAAGTGCCAGCTGCGCTTCAGCAGGCGGGGGAAGAGGCTTTTTTGCATCCAGCGGCTGACGACCCAGCCGATGAACAGCAGGGCCAGCGCACAGACGCACCGGGCTGCAAAGGCCAGCCAGCCTTCCAGCAGCAGTCCGGCGATGGAAAAGCCGAGATCGTTGATGGTGAAAAGCATAGAAACAGATACCTTCCTGACGAATAATAAAATCAGTATATCATATTACAGCCGGCGGTGCAAATCGGGAGAGGCTTGTTAAGAAAATGCATAAAAGGGCTTGACAAGACAAACCCGCCGCGTTATACTCTGCGAAGAAAGTTCGTTTCAGGGCGGGGTGCGATTCCCCACTGGCGGTACAGCCCGCGACCACTCCCAAAGAGTGCTGACCCGGTGAGACTCCGGGGCCAACGGTATAGTCCGGATGCAAGAAACGGCAGGCAATTTGATTTGTTTGTGCGCGCCCTGTTCTAGTGTAAGCTATGGCAGGGCGCGTTTTCATTTGTCTTCCCGGTTCCGGCGAGCGAGAAAAGGGCTTTCCAGTCTTTATTTGAATGGGGCAGCCGCCCCGGGAGGAAAATTATGAGAAAAGATACGACCCACAACCTGACCGTTGCCGCCATGCTCAGCGCAGTGGCGTTCATCCTGATGTTCATCGAGTTCCCCATCCCGATGCTCATCCCGTCCTTCGTCAAGATGGACTTCTCCGACCTGCCCGCCCTGCTGGGCGCGTTCGCCCTCGGCCCGGTGTACGGCGTGGTCATCAGCTTCATGAAGAACCTGCTCCACATCGTCGTCAAGGGTACCAGCACTGCCTGTGTCGGCGAGCTGTGCAACTTTATGCTGGGCGCTGTCTTCTCCGCGGTGGCGGGCTTCATCTACAAGCATCATAAGAGCCGCAAGACCGCCATCCTCGGCGCGGCAGCGGGTGCCGCCGCCATGGCCCTGTTCAGCGTACCCTCCAACTACTTCATCACCTACCCGGCCTATGTGGAGTTCTACCACATGCCGCTGGAAGCCATCCTCGGCATGTATCAGGCCATCCTGCCCTCTGCCGACAGCCTCATGAAGTGCCTCGTCATCTTCAACCTGCCCTTCACGCTGGTCAAGGGTCTGCTGGACGCCGTGCTCTGCATGGTCATCTATAAGCCCCTGTCTCCCATCCTGCATGGCCGGAAGTAAATTTGAATAAACAAAAATGGGCATGTGCCAACGGCGCATGCCCATTTTGTTTATTGTAACGCTCCTTTATCGAGCCACTTGCCCCTTGCAAGCCGAATGAGGAACAGCGCGCCCCGGATGCAGAGCTCGATGCACATGGCGGCCCAGACGCCCACGAGGCCCAGCCGGGGAGCCAGCAGGAAGGCGAGGGTGAGCCGGACGCCCCACATGCTGAACAGGTTCAGCACAAAGCAGCCTGTGCTGTCGCCTGCGCCCTGCATCGCGCCGCTTGCTACGATGCTGGCCCCGAACATCGGCTCTGCAAAAGCCTCGATGCGGAGGACCTGCGCACCCAGCGCGATGACGGCGGCATCTGCCGTGAAGATGCCCATGAGGGCCGGGGCGAAGAGCCAGAGCCCCGCGCCGGACAGTGCCATGATGCCGATGCCCATCATGGTGCAGAGCCAGGCGAACCGCTTCGCCATATCCCGGCGGTGGGCGCCGACGGCCTGCCCGATGAGGGCGATGGAGGCGTCCTGGATGCCGTAGCCTGCCATGTAGCAGAGTCCCTCGGCGCTGACGCCGAGGCTGTTGGCCGCGATGGCCACCGTGCCGAGGCCCGAGACGATCCGGACGAGCAGCACCTGCGCCGACGAGAGGGCCGCACGCTCAGCGGCCAGCGGTGTACCCACCCGCCAGAGATTGCGCAGGCAGGCGGAGGTGATGCGCCAGCTGCCGGGCTTTCGGATGCAAAGCGGGCCGTCCCGCAGCAGCAGGACGCCCAGCGCCAGCAGACCGCCGATGGTCGTGGAAAGCGCTGTGCCAAGTGCCGCACCCGGGACTTCAAGGCCGGCACCCCAGACTGTGACGCTCTGGCCGAAGAGCAGGATCTGCCGGGTGGGGTTGATGAGGAAGAAGTTGAACACCACGTCCAGCACACAGACCAGCACGCTGATAAGGCTGGGCGTCAGGGCGTCGCCGGTGGCGCGGAGCATGGCTGTGTACATTCCCATGGCCATGGTGAAGGGAAGGGCCGCCGACCAGATGGCGAAGTAGGCGCTGGCATCGGCTTGGAGCGAGATGTCCGCCCCCAGCCACCCGGGCAGGAAGCGGCTGATGCCGACACCGAAAGCCGCAGCGCCCAGACCCAGGATGAGGTTGAAGAGCATGGACTGCCGCAGCACGCCCCGGGCGTCCTGCTGGCGGTCGGCCCCGAGGTACTGGGCGATCTGGATGGAAAACGCGGTGTACAGTCCCACAAGGATGCCGTGGAGCAGCCAGGTGCTCGAGCTGACGATGCCGATGGCGGCGGTGGCCTCTGCGCCGATGTGGCCCACCATAGCGGCGTCGATGTACTCCATCGCCGTGACCACCAGCTGCTCCAGAATGGAAGGGATGCTCAGCGCCAGCGCGATGCGGGCCGTGTCGGACAGCGGGATGTCCTCGCCCTGCCGCATCCGGGCCGAGAGCTGCTCCAAAGAAAGTGTCATGTCGTCTCCTGTTTTCTGTGTTGATAAGCGGTCTTACTATTATAGGCACGGGGAGAAAAATTGTCAAACCGGGCGATTGATTTTTTGACTCTGGCGTGATACACTCTCGGAGTAAGAAGAATATCATTGAAAGAGGTTCAAAATATGCTGCAGCTTATTTCAGCTACCGGCCAGCAGACCGTGGACGCGCTGGCGTTCCTGCTGGCGTTTGCCCTGACCGCCCTGATGGACTCGGTCTTTCACGACAAGCTCCCCCACGACCATGGCCGTGCCTTCGCCGTCAACGGCGAGCTCTCCAAGGGCAAGGCCCGGGGTTCCGGACTCATCTTCGTGCTCTGCATCGCGCTGGTGACGCTGGCGGTGGTGCCTTTTAAGGTAGAGTACCTTATTTATACCGTTCTGCTCATCGCCTCCATGCTGTCGGGCTACTTTGACGACGCCTCCGAGACGGCGTGGAACGAGTACAAGAAGGGCCTCATCGACTTCGTCATTGCCGTGGTGGCAGGTGTTACCTACCTGAACTTCAACGGCACGAGCGTCAACTTCCTGAGCACCACCTTCACCATTGCCTATCCGCTCTACCTGCTGCTCATCGTCATCCTCATCTGGGCCAGCATCAACGTGGTCAACTGCACCGACGGCGTGGACGGCCTGTCTGCCAGCCTCGCGGTGGTGAGCATCGGCACCTTCCTGCTGGCTTACGGCGAGGAGCTGGGGGACTACTCCACCGCTGCCATCGTCTTTATCGGCGCACTGCTGGCCTACCTGTGGTCCAACGCAAAGCCTTCCAGCCTCCTGATGGGCGACGCCGGCAGCCGCGCCATGGGCTTCTTCCTCGCCATCCTGGCCCTCAAGAGCGGCCACCCGTTCGCCTTCCTGCTGGCGGCGCTGGTGTTCATCGTGGACGGCAGCCTCGGCATCCTGAAGATCAGCTTCAAGCGCTTCCTCCACATCAGCATCCTCAAGAACACCCTCACTCCGCTGCACGACCATGTGCGCAAGCGCATGGGCTGGAGCGACGAACAGGTGGTGGCCCGCTGGCTCATCCTGCAGGCCGTCGCATCGGCGCTGCTCCTGCTGATGACCCGTTGATTTACGGATTTTAAGTACGATGTTTGTGCAGCTTTCCAAAATGCAGATTGACCCGCTCTGATTTTTGTTGCACTTTATGGATTGAAAGTCAAGCGGAAAAAGACTATACTTTAACCAACGAAAGCAAAGGCGCTTAAGTGAATGGATTCACTTTGCGCCTTTTTTGTTTTTTCGTTTTTGTGTGCGGTTCGGGAAAGCCGCACAGGATGCGCTGTCCGCGGCGCTGGAGCACGGACGACAGAACAGGATAGGGAAAGGCGGGGATCACAGTGATCAAACTCGAACACGTTGACAAGTACTTCGGAGACCTGCACGTCCTCAAAGACGTGAACCTCGAGGTCGCCGAGGGCGAAAAGCTGGTCATTATCGGACCGTCCGGCAGCGGCAAATCTACCACCGTCCGCTGCATGAACTTTCTGGAAGAGCCGACCAGCGGCCACGTCTACATCGACGGTCAGGAGCTGACCAACAAGAACAAGACCAGGATCGTCCGCGACAACATGAGCATGGTCTTCCAGCAGTTCAACCTCTACCCCCACATGACGGTGCTCAAAAACCTGACGCTGGCACCCATGAAGCTCCATCACAAGACCAGGGCAGAGGCCGAAGAGCTGGCATATCATTATCTTGAGGTCGTCGGCCTCCGGGACAAAGCGGATGTCTACCCTCCGCAGCTGTCCGGCGGCCAGCAGCAGCGCATCGCCATTGCACGCGCCCTCTGCGCACAGACCAAGATCATCCTGTTCGACGAGCCGACTTCGGCCCTCGACCCTGAGACCATCCAGGAAGTGCTGGATGTCATGGTAAAGCTGGCACACGAGAAGAACATCACGATGGTGGTCGTCACCCACGAGATGGGCTTTGCACGAAACGTGGCCGACCGCATCGTCTTTATGGCGGACGGCCAGATCATTGAGGAAGGCACGCCGGAGCACTTCTTCACCAACCCCAAGAACGAGCGCGTCCGGCAGTTCCTGAGCAAGATCGTCCGCTGAGAGGACGAACAACAAAGGTTGACACGGCAGGGGCTCACAAGTTGTGGTGAGACGCCGTTGTTGATAACAGGCCGTTTTCGGAGCGGACAGGGAAAGCCGCTTGGGCCGAAAAAACAAAGAGGAGTGGTTTATTATGAAAAAGATCTCGCGTCGTGATTTCCTGAAAGTCACTGGTTTGGTGGGCGCTGCTGCTGCCCTGACCGCCTGCGGCGGCTCTGCAAGCTCCACCGCAGCCTCTACGGCTTCTTCTTCTGCTGGCAGCGCAGCCGCTTCCACCGCAGCGCTGGGCGCTGACACCCAGGCCATCGTGGACCGCGGTGTCCTGAAAGTGGGCGTCAAGAACGCAGTTCAGGGCTTCAGCTTTCAGGATACCCTCACCGGCGAGTACAAGGGCCTCGAGGACAGCCTCGCAGAGATGATCGCAGAGCACCTCGGCGTGGACGTTGAGTTCACCACGGTCACCGCCGCCACCCGCGGCGAGCTGCTGGACTCCGGCGACATCGACGCCGTTCTGGCTACCTTCACCATCACCGAAGAGCGCAAGAAGACCTGGGACTTCTCCACCCCCTACTATACCGACTACGTTTCCGTTCTGGTGGAGGACTCCACCGGCATCAAGGGTCTGGCTGACCTGAAGGACAAGGTCGTGGGCGTCTCCTCCGGCTCCACCTCCGCTCGTGCTCTGGTCAAGGCCATGATCGACGAGGGCGTGCTGGACGGCGCAAACTTCGACGCCGACACCTTCGACGCCGACACCTGGAAGGATGGCGTCTCCTTCCGTCAGTACGACGACTATCCCGCCATCAGCACCGCACTGAGCGCAGGCGAAGTGCAGGGCTTCTGCGTCGATAAGTCCATCCTCGCCATCTACAAGACCGAGGGCCGCAGCTACATTGACGCTGAGTTCAGCCCGCAGGAGTATGGCGTCGCCACCAAGAAGGGCAGCGACTTCTCCACCCTGTGCGACGACCTCGTCAAGGGCTGGCTGGCAGATGGCACCATCGAGCAGCTCATCAAAGACAACGGTCTGGATTAAGCCCGGACTTTTCAGAACCAAGAGAGCGTAGGGAAAGGGGAGTTTGCCATGTCTGGCTTGTTTTCGTTAGAGTCCTGGTCCACCGTCTGGACGCATCGTGAGAGTTTTCTGCTGGGTCTGGGCAACACGCTGCAGACCGCCGTCTGCGCACTGGCGCTGGCCTTCATCATCGGCGCTGCGCTGGGCCTGATGTCCACCAGCGGCAGTAAGCTGCTGCGCATCATCGCCCGCATTTACGTCGAGTTCGTCCAGAACACCCCGCTGCTGCTGCAGCTGTGCTTCCTGTATTATGCGCTGGCATTTGCAGGCGTGAGCCTCGGCGTCATCCGCACCGGCATCATTGCACTGGGCGTTTACACCGGCGCTTACATGGGCGAGGTCGTCCGCGCCGCCATCGAGTCTGTGCCGAAGGGCCAGTTCGAGGCCGCACAGGCGCAGGGCTTCAACTATCTGCAGCGGATGGGCTACATCATCCTGCCCCAGAGCATCCCCGTGATGCTCCCTCCGATGGTCAACCAGGTGGTCAACCTCTTCAAGAACACCTCCTGCCTCTACATCGTGGGCGGCGCTGACCTCATCAGCGTGACCTACAGCTTCGTCACCGGTGCTTCCACCGGCGGCGCATACGCCCCCGCTTATATCGTCTGCGGCCTCATCTTCTTCGTGGTCTGCTTCCCGCTGTCCACGCTGGCAGCCCGCTGGGAGGCTTCCCTCAAGGAGCGCAAGGGCCGCGTGAACCCGAGTCTCAAGACCGCTGCCAAGAAAGTAGAGCTGAAGGAGGCTGCCTGATATGAAGACGCTTGCTGCAAGCCTTTCCATCCTGACAAGAGAAGGCGTCATGCTCTACCTGCTGCGCGGCGTGGCCTTCACCTGCATCATCTCGGTGCTGGGCGTCATCATGGGCCTCATCGTGGGCTCTCTGCTGGCGCTGGCCCGCACCTACTGCAAAAAGGGTCCGGCCCGCATCCTCGGCTGGTTTGCTACCGCCTACATCGAGCTGTTCCGCAATACGCCCTACCTGCTCTGGATCTTCATCTGTGTGGTGTTCTGCCCCTGCCCGGGCTTCTTCGCCCGCAAGATGTTCGGCCTGACCAGCGTGGAGATGAAGCTTCTGTTCAAGGCCGCTCTGGCCCTCATCCTCTTCAACTCCTCCGTCATCGCCGAGATCGTCCGCGGCGGCCTGAACGGCGTGTCCAAGGGTCAGTTCGAGGCCGGCTATGCACAGGGCTTCAACACCGCTGAGGTGCTGCTCTACATCGTCCTGCCGCAGGCCTACCGCAACATCGTGCCGACCCTGCTCAGCCAGGTCATCACCACCATCAAGGACTCCTCCTATCTGGCAAACGTGGCCACCATCGAGCTGATGGCCCGCATCCGCCAGCTGCTGAGCGCCGCCGGTACTTACAACGGTCTCGGCACGGTGAACGTCTCCGACGTCATGGTGCTGTTCGGCACGGCCTGCGTCATCTACTTCATCATCAACTTCACCCTGAGCTGTGTGGTGCGCGCAATGCAGAACCGCCGCAAGAAGGCTCTGGTCTTTGCCCCGGCAAAGGCCGCATAAACGAAGACCTATTCTAATTTCCCAATTCCCAATTATTCTCCTGTCATTGTTCTGTCAATGCCAAAAGCGCCCGGCGGGTATCCGCCGGGCGCTTTTGGTGTATAGAGGAATAAACCTCTCAGTCTCGCTTTGCTCGACAAGGCCGGGTTGCGGCTCCCAGCATCCGCAGCGCTTCGCTTGCGTCTTGCTGGCCGCTGCCCCAACAACGACTCCCTGTTTCCGCCACTGGCGGCGGTCGTCGCTGTTGCCCCTACCGAGGGGAGCCTCTGGCGAAACCGTTTACTTCGAGGGGACTGCCAAAGCCTCCCCTATTAGGGGAGGTGGCACGCCGCAGGCGTGACGGAGAGGTTATTATGATGCAGCTTTCTCTGCCGCCTCCACCACATGGCTCACCAGCACGGAAGTCGTCACGGTGCCGACGCCGCCGGGGACGGGGGTGATGGCCTCCACCACCGGCTCTGCCTCGCCAAAGCGGACGTCACCGCAGAGTTTGCCTTCCTCGTTGACATGGATGCCCACATCCACGACGACCTGACCGGCCCGCAGATGCTCTGCGCCGATAAAGCCCATCTTGCCCATGGCCACCACCACAACATCGGCCTCGCGGCAGACTTCCGGCAGGTTCCGGGTGCGGGAGTTGCAGAGGGTGACGGTGGCGTTTTCCCGGTCCAGCATCATGGCTGCGGGCTTGCCCACCACGAGGCTGCGTCCCACGACGACGGCCCGCCTGCCGGAGAGGGGAATGTTGTAGAATTTCAAAATTTCAAGACAGGCCTGCGCCGTGCAGGGCGGGTAGCCGACGGCAGTGTTGGTGAAGACACCGGCCAGCGAGCCGTCGGTGATGCCGTCAATGTCCTTTTCGGGCGAGAGTGCGGCGCGGATGGTCCTGTCATCAAACTGTTTGGGCAGGGGGCGGAAGAGCAGACAGCCGTGGATGGCGGCGTCTGCGTTGATGTCGGCAATGACGCGCAGCAGCTCTTCCTGCGCAGCGTCGGCGGGCAGAAGGAACTGCTTCACCTCGACGCCCACTTTCGCACAGCGGGCCATGACGCCTTTCTCGTAGGAGAGGTCATCTTCGCGCGCACCTACCCGGACGACGGCCAGCATGGGGACAACGCCCTTTTCCCGCAGTGCGGCACAGCGGGCGGCATTTGCTTCGTTCATGGCGGCCACGACGGGCGCACCCTTCAAAATGGTAGACATATACGTTCCCTTTCTCTGTATCAGGCCCGCAGGCGGCTTGCCACGGACTGGTAGACCACGTCGGCCAGCGGCAGATATTCCGCCAGCATCCGGGCCGCGTTTTCGTCCAGCGCGGCGGCATGGGCGCGGTCCGTCATGAGCTTTGTGTTGATGGCGACATTCAGCGCCGACGCCTGAAGTGCGGCCTTGCAGAACAGCGCCGCACAGCCTGCGTCTGAGACGGCCAGCACGCTGCCCTTTTCGGCGTAATCGGCCGCAAGGCGGATGCCCTCACAGCAGGCGTCCATGATGTCCAGCGGCACGGCGCAGGCCCCGTCCAGCGCCTCGGCCAGCACAGCGGCTTTGTGGGCCTGCTGTTCGGGCGTCTCTCTGGGCAGGCCGTAGGCCGCCGCCAGAGGCGTGAATGCGTCGGCGTCAGCCTGCACGAGGGCTTCCAGCCGTTTGCGCAGGGCTTCAGCACGGACATTCAGCGCCAGGATCTCTTCTTCCACAGCGGCATATTTCTTTTTGCCGGTGGTAAGATTTCCCACCATATTGCCCAGCGCCACGCCTGCCGCGCCCACGAGAGCCGCTGCGCCGCCGCCGCCCGGGGCGGGGGCTTTGCTGGCAAGCCGGCTCAGAAAGTCCTCACAGCTCAGTTGTGTCAGATCCAAAGTAAAGTCCTCCCTCTGTCACGAATCCGTCCAGTTTTTCGTCATAGGCGTCCACTGCCGCTTTATCCACCCGCTGGGCCTCAAAGGCCACGCCCAGTTTCACAGCCCGGGTGCAACGGGGGAGATAGCGGTCATAGTAGCCTTTCCCCATCCCGACGCGGCGGCAGACTGCATCAAAAGCCGTGCAGGGGACCAGCACGAGGTCGAGCTGGTCTGGCCGTAAAACCTCCGACCGGCTTAAAATGGGTGTGCGGATGCCGTAGAGCCCCACTTCCCAGCCGTCCGGCCCCGGCACAGCGGCTGTCAGCGAAAAGCCCTCGCCGCAGACGGGGTAGGCCAGCGTTTTGCCCTGCCGGGCCGCTTCCACAGCCAGCGCCGAGAGGTCGGCTTCGCCGCCGAAGGCCGCGTAGAGCAGGATGTTTTCTGCCTTTTTGAAGCAGTCCAGAGCCATGATGCGGGCGCAGAGAGCGGCGTTGGAACGGGTGCGCTCGGTGTCCGACAACGCCCGGCGGGCCGCAATGCCCGCTTTGCGCTGTGCGGCTTTTTGCTCCGTGATGGTCATGGCAATGGGCTCCTTTCTGCAGCCGGTGGGCAAATCTGCACAAAAACCGGAACGGATTTTTGTTATAATAATAAGCGCTGGGCGCAGAAAAAGCAAGGCTTTGGCAGGATGGGTGAAATATCTTCATCCAAACGAAAAGAAACGAATCAAACTGTATCGGTTTGTGCGAAATGCTGTTGAAGAAATCCGCGATGTCTGGTATCATGGAAACAGGCGGGCCGGAATGAGAGGAAGCCCGCGCGAACTGATTTTTTGCATCAGAGAGAGGGGTAAATCGTATGTACAACGATATGATGGATACCATCGGCCTCGTGGAAAAGGCCGACCCGGAGCTGGCTGCGGCCATGGACCGTGAGCTGACCCGCCAGCGGGAAAATATCGAGCTCATCGCCAGCGAGAACATCGTCTCGCCCGCCGTCATGGCCGCCATGGGCAGCATCCTCACCAACAAGTACGCCGAGGGCCTGCCCGGCAAGCGCTACTACGGCGGCTGTGCCTATGTGGATGAGGTGGAGAACATCGCCATCCAGCGCGCCTGCAAGCTGTTCGGCGCAAAGTACGCCAACGTCCAGCCCCACTCCGGCGCACAGGCCAATCTGGCCGTCTACTTCGCCCTGCTCGATCTGGGCGATACCGTTATGGGCATGGACCTGTCTCAGGGCGGTCATCTGACCCACGGCTCTCCGGTGAATATGTCCGGCAAGAACTACCACTTCGTCTCCTACGGCGTGGGCGAAGATGGCCGCATCGACTATGCTGAGCTGGAAAAGCAGGTCAGGAAGGTCCGTCCCAGGATGATCGTGGCAGGCGCTTCGGCCTATCCCCGTGCCATCGACTTCGAGAAGCTGGCTGAGATCGCCCACGGCTACGGGGCTTTCCTGATGGTGGATATGGCCCACATCGCGGGCCTCGTGGCCGGCGGGATGCACCAGAGCCCGGTGCCTTACGCCGACGTCGTGACCACCACCACCCACAAGACCCTGCGCGGCCCCCGCGGCGGCCTCATCCTGACCAACAACGCCGTGCTGGCCAAGCGCATCAACTCCGCCGTCTTCCCCGGCACGCAGGGCGGCCCGCTGGAGCACGTCATCGCGGCCAAGGCCGTCTGCTTTGGCGAGGCACTCAAGCCCGAGTTCAAGGACTACGCCCGCAAGATCGTGGAAAACGCACAGGCCATGGCCGCTGAACTGCAGACCCGCGGCGTCAAGCTGGTGTCCGGCGGCACCGACAACCACCTGATGCTCCTCGACCTGCGGGACGAGGAATGCACCGGCAAGGAGCTGGAAGCCCGCCTCGACAGCGTCCACATCACCGCCAACAAGAACACCGTCCCCGGCGAGACCCGCAGCCCCTTCGTGACTTCCGGCGTCCGTCTGGGTACTCCGGCTGTCACCACCCGTGGTATGGGCGAAGCCGAGATGAAGGTCATTGCGGACTGCATCGCCGACTGCATCTGGCACTACGACGAGAAGAAGGACGACATCTCCGCCCGGGTGCTGGCCCTGACCAGAGCTTTCCCCCTGTACCAGTAAAGCCCCCTGCCCCCCGGCGGGAGACTGAAAAAAATACTGCACCTGCAGCCCCGGGCTGCCGCCCTAAAAGCGGCCCCGGGGCTGCATTTTTTTGCTTTCAGCCCCTCAAATCCTGTTATTTTGTGGAAAATGCACGGTTGATGGGACTATATTTTGTAAATGTGCCGAAAGTGCAAAAAACCTATTGACAGACCGGTAGGGGGGGGGGGGAATAATTGGCCCACAGGCCGACAGTCGAAAAAATGCTAGCCTGCCTGTATAATTTATCTTTATTTATGGAGGCAAAAATCATGAAAATGAAAAAACTTCTGGCCGTCGTCCTCACTGGTGTTATGGCACTGTCCATGCTGACTGGCTGCGCAAGCATCGCTTCTCGTCAGGCTGCTGACGAGCTGGAGGGCATGCTCCACAGCGTTAAGGGCATGAGCAAGGCTTCTGTGACCGCTGATGATGATACTCTGGCAAAGGACGCTCTCAAGGACATTAAGGGTACCGATGGCAAGCTGAAGACTAATTCTGCTGACCTCATCAAGGAAAACCTGGCCGTCGAGAAGAACAACGGCAAGTACGTCTGGTATACCACCATCGCAGCTAAGGATGCAAAGAAGGTTGACAAGGCTGCTAAGATCTTCAATGCAATGACCAAGAATGGCACTGAGATGAAGGAGCTGGATACCAGCAAGGCTGCAAACAGCAATAAGGTCACCGTCGGCGACAAGACTGGCACTGAGATCGAGCCCACTAACAACTTCAAGCTGAGCATGAAGGAGTTCACCGTTAAGGAAGATGTGAGCGGCAAGACCACTGATGTCGATTACATCATGATCGTTGTCACCTGCAAGGCTCAGGTCAAGGCTGCAGCTTGATCGCACCTGAGCTGACACAAGCCCAGCGATAAAACGATATTATCTATTCCTCGAAATAAAAATGGCACAAGGGCCCGGAGTGGAAACACCCCGGGTCCTTGTGTTTTTTGCTGTCTTCCCACACTCTGACACGGTTTGTCCCGGGCGGGTGGTATGCTGTTTTACAGGACAGGCCGACCGGGCCTTGCTCCGGGACATAATGCACCACCCACGGAAAGGAAAGGATACTATGAGTAATTATCGGATGCAGATGCCCGCCCAGTATACATCCATCGGGGACGACGAAAGGGTGCTGCTCTGCGGCGGCGAGACCACGGCATGGCAGACGTTTCAGGACATTGGCCGGGTGCTGAACTATGTGGCCCGTATCTTCTCGGCGGGCAGCTCCATCGTCAACAATGTGGTCACCATCGTGAATTATTTCAATAAGCTCGAAGACCTGCTCCCGGTCATCGGGGAAGTATAAAGAAAAGGACCGGTACTGCTGCAATGCAGCAGTACCGGTCCTTACTTTATCAGGAGATCAATAATGCAGCTCGTCAGCGGTCAGTGCCTCGAGCACGGGCAGCATGGCGGCAGCCTCAGCCTTTGCGGCGGGCAGGTCCATGTCGCGGTAGTTGCCGCACTCCACCTCGCTTGCGCCGGGGACATCGCCCTCAAACGCAGCCATGAAGCGGAAGGACTCCACCGTCAGGCTCAGCGCCTCGGCGGGGGTCAGGCCCCGGGTCAGCAGGTAAAAGCCGGTGCGGCAGCCCATGGGGCCGACGTAGATGACGCCGTCCTTATACTGGCTGTTGCGGGCGTAGGTGGCGAAGAGGTGCTCCAGCGTGTGGGCTGCGCCGGTGGAGAGATAATCGCCGTGGTTCGGCTTCTTCATCCGGATGTCCCAGGTCAGAACATCGCCGTCCTGACGGCTCAGGTACATGCCGCGGCCGAGCCTGGTGTGGTCTACGCAGAAGCTTGCGATGCGTTCCATGCTGTGCCTCCCGGGATCAGGCCTGCAGGCGCTGGACGCTGCCGTGTGCGCAGTCCACAGCGACCATCAGATCGTCGCGGATGTGGGCGGTAGCGCCGACGGCACCCACGATGGTGGGCTTGAGCAGGGCCTTGCCGGCGATGGCGGCGTGGCTGTTCAGACCGGCTTCCTCGACCACCAGAGCGGCGGCGTCACGGACGTAGCTCAGCATCTCGTTGGAGGTGGAGGGGACGACCAGGACCATGCCGGGCTTGAACTTTGCACGGATCTCCTCGATGGTGCGGCAGACGCAGGCCTTGCCGGTGGCGTTGGCCAGAGCAGCACCCTCGGGGCCGACGCCGACGCCGGTAGCCAGGCAGTTGCCGATCATGTGGATCTTGATCATGTTGGTGGTGCCGGAGACGCCCACGGGGACGCCGGCGGTCACGACAGCCAGCTCGCCGTCGTGCAGATAGCCGTGCTCTTTTGCCAGAGCGGTGGACTTCTCGATGAGCTCATCGGTGCTGGAGGCGAGGTCCATCATGAGCGGGGTGATGCCCCAGGAGACGGACAGCTGGCGCTGGACCTGCTCGTCCATGACGCAGGCGATGATGGGCTGAGAGGGGCGGTACTTGCTCAGCAGGCGGGCAGTGTTGCCGGACTCGGACACGGTGACGATGGCAGAAGCGTTGACGTCCTTTGCGGTCAGGCAGGCAGCGTGTGCGGTAGCGTCGCTGACGCTGATCTGGCCGGTGGTATCGGTCAGGCGGTTGTCGCGGTAGTGGACCTCGTTCTCGGTGCGCTCTGCGATGGCGGACATGGTCTTGAGGGCCTCAACAGGGTATGCGCCCGCAGCGGTCTCGCCGGAGAGCATGATAGCGGAAGTGCCGTCGTAGATGGCGTTTGCCACGTCGGAGATCTCGGCGCGGGTGGGGCGGGGGTTGACCATCATGCTGTCCAGCATCTGGGTCGCAGTGACGATGGGCTTGCCGAAGGAGAAGGAGCGGTCGATGACGCTCTTCTGGATGCCGGGCAGCTCGGTGAAGTCGATCTCGACGCCCAGGTCGCCGCGGGCGACCATGACGGCGTCGGCAGCGGACAGGATGCTGTCGATGTTATTGACGCCCTCGCGGTTCTCGATCTTGGCGATGATGCGGATGTGGGAGTCGTACTCGTTCAGCAGGTTGCGGATGTCGTAGACGTCCTGTGCGGTGCGCACGAAGGAAGCAGCGATGAAGTCGAAGCCCTGCTGGACACCGAAGATGATGTCATCCCGGTCGCGCTGGCTCAGGTAGGGCATGGACAGGTGGACGCCGGGGACATTGACGCCCTTCTTGGTCTTGATCTTGCCGCTGTTGAGCACTTCGCAGACGATGTCGGTGTCCGTGACGCTCTTGATGGCCAGCTTGATGAGGCCGTCGTCCAGCATGATGGTGCCGCCCTCGTGGACGTCCTGGGGCAGGTCCTTGTAGGTGATGGAGCAGATCTCCTTGGTGCCCTCCACCTCGCGGGTGGTCAGGGTGAAGGTCTGGCCGGCTTCCAGCATCTCAACGCCGTTCTTGAACTCCTTCAGGCGGATCTCGGGGCCTTTGGTGTCCAGCAGGGCAGCAACGGGCTTGTTCAGCTCAGCACGGACAGCCTTCAGCATGTCCAGACGGCCCTTGTGCTCCTCGTAGGAGCCGTGGGAAAAGTTGAAGCGGGCCACATTCATGCCGTTGGCGACCAGCTCGCGCAGGACGCCGTCCTTATCGGTAGAAGGGCCAAGGGTGCAGATGATCTTCGTTTTTCTCATAAATATACCTCTAACAGTCTCTTTTTTCCTCTATGATGGGCGCGCAGGTGCAAAATATGCCCTGCGGCCGCTGGCCGGACATCGGCCCGGTCAGGGGTGTTTGAAAACCTTACCATTCTATATTATAACCGCTTGTGTACAAGAGAGCAAGAAAAAATTCGGCAAAGAAAACCTTAAATTTTCGTGATAGATGCCGGAGCGATAAAACGCTTGCGAAAAATGCGTCCATCGCCTATAATAGGGCTAAGCAAAAGTCTCACTTCTGCCCCGAAGGGACGAAGATGAGCGCAAAATGATAGAAACGGAGTGAAAGCGTAATGGAAAAGCGCGTTTTTCTGATCGTTCTGGACAGCTTCGGCATCGGCGCAGAGCCGGATGCCGCCGCCTTTGGCGATGAGGGGACCAACACCCTCGGCGCCATCGCCAACCACCCCAACTTCAACTGCCCCAACCTGAAAAAGCTCGGCCTGTTCAACATCGACGGTGTGACCGCCGGCGAGAAGGATGCCGCCCCCATCGGCTCCTTCGCCCGCCTGCAGGAGCAGAGCATGGGCAAGGATACCACCATCGGCCACTGGGAGATCGCCGGTGTCGTCAGCCCGAAGCCCCTGCCCACCTTCCCGGACGGCTTCCCCGACAGCCTCATCCACGAGTTTGAGAAAAAGACCGGCCACAAAGTCCTCTGCAACAAGCCTTACTCCGGCACGCAGGTGCTGAAGGACTACGGCGAGCAGGCTATGAAGGAGGATGCCCTCATCGTCTACACCAGCGCCGACAGCGTGTTCCAGGTCGCCGCCAACGAGGAGCTTGTGCCGGTGCATGAGCTGTACCGCTACTGCGAGATCGCCCGCGAGATGCTGAAGGGCGAGTACGGCGTGGGCCGCGTCATCGCCCGCCCCTTCCTCGGCCGCACCGCCGACACCTTCTACCGCACCACCAACCGCCACGACCTGAGCCTCAAGCCGCCCCGCAAGACCATGCTCGACCTGCTGAAGGACGCAGGCAGGGACGTCATCGCCGTGGGCAAAATTTTCGACATCTTCGACGGCGAGGGCGTGACGGAAAAAATCAAGACCACCGGCAACACCAACGGCATCGCCTTTACCAAGGCATTGCAGACCCGCGACTTCGAGGGTCTGGCCTTCGTGAACCTCGTCGATTTCGATATGCTCTACGGCCACCGCCGCGACGTGGCAGGCTACGCCGCCGCTGCCACCGAGTTCGACAAGTTCCTTGCCGACTTCATCCCCGGGATGCGGGAGGGTGACATCCTGATGGTCACGGCCGACCACGGCTGCGATCCCTCCTACACCAAGACCACCGACCATACCCGCGAGTATGTGCCGTATCTCATCTGCGGCAAGGGCGTCAAACCGGGCGTTGACCTCGGCACAAAGCTCTGCTTCGGCACCATCGCACAGACCATCTGCGACTATCTGGGCGTGGATGCTTCCACGCTGGACGGCCAGAGCGTGCTGAGCGACATTTTAGCTTGAACAGGCAAAAGAAAAAGGACTGCTCACGCAGTCCTTTTTCTTTTGCAATTCTATTTACGCTGCATCATTTTCAGCGCTGGAAGCGTCGCCGCTGCCGGAGCCGAACAGGGCGTCCAGCACGGTGGAAGCGGCCTGATGCAGGGAGGAAGCCGCCTGCTCCACCTGCTCCTGGGTCGGCATACTGAAGGACGGCGACTCAGTGGAGTCTGCCGGGGCTTCTTCGCTGCCGTCTGCAGGGACCTCGGTGGAAGCGCTGGGCTCACCGGAGGCATCACCCTCGGCGGGCTGGCTGTCAGCGGGGGCCTCTTCCGCCGGGGCTTCGCTCTCGGCGGGCTCTTCTGCGATCACGCTGTCGGGAGATTCCTCCGGGATGGATGCACCGGCGTTGGGGTCGGCGGTCGGCGTGAAGACATCGGTCTTCTCGGGGGTCTGGCTGGTGCTGGTGAGCTTGTCCTCGCCGCCCAGGACTGCGGCGACAAGGGCCTTGGCCTCGTTGACCGAGTTCTCATCCGGCTTCATGACGTAGAGGCTCTGGCCCTTGGCGGAGTAGCACTTGCTGCTCTTCGCGCCCGAGCCGGTGACGGTGTAGCTCTGGATGTCCCAGTTGGCAAGGTCGCCCAGCTGCATCCGGACCAGCGCAGAGATCTGTTCCTGCGAGAGGCTGGTGACGAAGCAGTCGGCGGCGGCGTCCATCAGCTTGGAGAAGCCCATGAGCAGGGCCGGGGATTTGAGCTTGTTGGCCACCGCGTCAATGACTTTCATCTGGTTGATGCCGCGCTGGATGTCGCCGGTCTTGAAGGCGTGGCGCTCACGGGCAAAAGCCAGAGCAGACTTGCCGTCCAGATGGTTCCAGCCCTCGGCGAAGGTGGTGGGGTCGTAGTAGCCGGGGCTGCCCACCGAGGTGAAGGCCTGGTCGGAGTAGACGTCCACGCCGCCGATGGCGTCGATGATGTTGATGAAGCCCGCAAAGTTGATGCGGAGGTAGTGCTCCACATCCACGCCGTAGAGGTTGCCCAGCGTGGCCATGCTGGTCTCGACGCCGTAGAGGCCGGCGTGGGTCAGCTTGTCCTTGCTGTCAGTGCCTGCGAGGTCAACATAGTAGTCGCGCGGGGTGTTGATGAGGGCCGCCTGCTTGGTGGTGGGGTTGACCACGGCGAGGATGTTCACGTCGCTGCGGGCCTTTTCGGTCAGGTCACCGCGGTTGTCCACGCCGCTGAGGTAGACGACGAAGGGCTCTTTCGTGATCTTGTTCGCCTCTGCGCCGGTGAGCAGGCCGGAAGTCATGCTGTCCAGTGCGGTCAGACCCTGCTGCGCCCAGACACAGCCCACGGCCAGCGCGGCGCAGAGCAGGACGGACAGCACCCGGGCCACGACGGCACCGCTGCGGGAGGCGAGGCACTTGCGCACCAGCAGCCAGAGCAGCACCAGAAGCGCGGTGATGATAACGAGGTAGAGCACCGGCAGCATCTGGGTGCGCCAGAGCTGCACCAGCGCGGCAAGGCTCAGGATGGCCTGCAGTACCAGCAAGACCATTCCTCCTTTCGGAAGTTTGTTGTCAGCGGGGGCGGGCTCGCTGGGGTGCAGCGGCTCCCACTGTCTGCGGGGCGGCACCGGAGACTTCGGCGGCTCGGACTGAGGCGTCGGTGCCGGTTTCGGCGGTGCTTTGGGGCGGGGAGGCTCCGGCGAGAAGAAATCGGCGCTGTCTACCTCCACTTCGTCGGGTTCGCTGCGCTTGATGCCCCGGTGGATGTGCCGGGGGCCTTCGTCGTTATTCTGGGGATGGATATGCTCGTTTTCGTCAAACATAGGCGTTCACTCCTTTGGATGTGTATGCCATCATGTGGTGGGGATGATGCTCAGCACAGCCCGGGCGGGCAGGCAGGTGGCCGTCTGGTCTTCCTCGCTGAGCCAGCCGAAGGATTCGCAGATGTGGTCAGGGCAGGGCGAGTCCACAAAGCGGGCCGCGCCGTCCTGGATCCTGATGTGGACGGTGAGGTAGCCGGTGTCCACATCGTAATCGGCGTCTTTTTCGAGAGGAAAGGTCAGCTTGGTGTTACTGTCGCCGTAGATGAGCTCTGCGCAGAGCGGCGCACCGGTCTGGTTTGCTTTCCGCACCAGCAGCAGCACGGCGGCTGCGGCCAGAATGACGGCAGCAAAGACCAGATCCATCAGCAGTTTTTTGTGTTGTTTCATAAAAAATTATCCTTTGAGCGGGATCTGCTCCAGCTCGGCCAGCCAGAGCGCGGCAGCTGCGTCGCTGGGCATCCGCCAGTCGCCCCGGGGCGAGAGGGTGACGCTGCCCACCTTGGGGCCGTCGGGCAGGCAGCTGCGCTTGAACTGCTGGGCGAAGAACCGCCAGTAGAAGTTGCGCAGCCACTTGTAAAGCACTTCGTCCGGGTACTCGGCCCGGCCTGCGAAGGCCGCTTTTGCCAGCCGGAATATTTTCGACGGGCCGAAGCCGAAGCGGAGAACATAATAAAGGTAGAAGTCGTGCAGCTCATAGGGACCCACGAGGTCTTCCGTCTTCTGAGAGATCTCGCCGTCCTTGGCGGGCAGCAGCTCCGGGGAGACGGGGGTGTCGAGGATGTCCAGCAGCACTCGGCGCAGCTCGGCGGAGGCGGCAATGTCGGCCTCATACTGGACGAGGTGGCGCACCAGCGTCTTGGGGACACCGGCGTTGACGCCGTACATGCTCATGTGGTCGCCGTTGTAGGTGGCCCAGCCCAGCGCCAGCTCGGAGAGGTCGCCGGTGCCGACGACGAGGCCGCCGGTGCGGTTGGCGGTGTCCATCAGCTCGAGGGTGCGCACACGGGCCTGTCCGTTCTCGAAGGTGACGTCCAGCACGCTTTCGTCCTGGCCGATGTCCTTGAAGTGGCTGTGGACGGTGTTGGCGATGTCGATCTCGGTAAAGCTGACGGCCAGCTCGTCGCATAAGATCTCCGCGTTCGAACGGGTGCGGTGGGTGGTGCCGAAGCAGGGCATGGTCACGGCCAGCACATCGCTGGTGGGGCGGCCCAGCTGTTTCATGGCGCGGACGGCCACCAGCAGAGCGAGGCAGCTGTCCAGACCGCCCGAGATGCCGATGACCGCCGTCTTGGCGTGGGCGTGCTCGAGGCGCTTGGCGAGGCCGTCGGCCTGCATTTTCAAGATCAGCTCACAGCGCTCGGCCCGGCGGCGCTCGTCGTGGGGGATGAAGGGCGTGGGGTCTACCCAGCGGGAGAGCTTGGTCTCGGTGAGGGCAAGGTCGAAATCGACGGTCAGATACCCCTCAGCGCTGGGCTCGAAGCTGGTGTTGCGCGCCCGCTCCGACTCCATCCGCTGGCAGTCCAGCTCCGTCTCAGCCCAGCCGCCCTCGAAGGGAGACGTCTCGGCGAGGAGGGTGCCGTTCTCGGCGATGAGGTCGTGGCCGGCGAAGACCATGTCCTGGGTGCTCTCGCCGTGGCCGGCAGAAGCGTACAGGTAGCCGCAGAGCAGGCGGGCGGACTGGTTCGACACCAGCGCCCGGCGGTACTCGGCCTTGCCGACCGTCTCATCGCTGGCCGAAAGGTTCGCAATGACGGTGGCACCGGCCAGCGTGTGGAAGGTGGAGGGGGGCAGAGCGCTCCACAGGTCTTCGCAGATCTCCACGCCCAGAACGAAGCTGGGCATCTGGCGGCAGCGGAAGAGCAGGGATGTACCGAAAGGCACCTCCTGCCCGCAGACCGTCACATTTTCCACCTCGGTGCTGCCCGGGGTGAACTGGCGCTTTTCGTAAAACTCGCCGTAGTTGGGCAGGTAGGTCTTGGGGACAAGGCCCAGCAGACGCCCGCCGCAGAGGACGGCGGCGCAGTTGTACAGCTTGCCCCGCACCAGCAGCGGCAGGCCCACGAGGGCCACGACGTCCAGCTCCCGGCTGGCGTCCAGCACGGTCTGCAGGGCGTCCAGCGCGCCCTGCTGTAGCGTGCGCTGCAAGAACAGATCGCCGCAGGTGTAGCCGGTGAGGCAGAACTCGGGGAACACCGCCAGCTTGACGCCGCGGGCGGCAGCGTCCTGTAACTGAGAGACGATTTGGGAAGCGTTATAATTGCAGTCGGCCACCCGCAGTGAGGGCGAGAGGGCGGCTGCTTTCAAAAAACCATCTTTCATCGGAGGATTTCACATCCTGTCTGTTGAATTAAGGCCCCGGCGGAGACGTGCTCTGTGGGGTTTTGTTCAGTATACCACAAACCGGCCCAAACGAAAAGTGACAGTGTGGTTAAAGAAACAAAAAACGCTGCCTGCACACCGCAGACAGCGCTGAAAACAAAAGATGGAAAACGAGATAGACCGTAAGCCGGGTTCTGTATTAAACGACGATCTGTCTAGACCTGCCATTGCTGACAGGTTCGTGCCGCCTTCGGGACACGCGAGCAGCGCTGTACGTCCCATATAGGCGTTGCTTCCGGTAGGGTTTACAAAGCCGCATAGTCACCCATGCGCTGGTGAGCTCTTACCTCGCCCTTTCATCCTTACCGCATTGCTGCGGCGGTTTCCTTTCTGTTGCACTTTCCCTGAGGTCACCCTCGGCTGCCGTTAGCAGTTACCGTGCTCTGTGAGGCCCGGACTTTCCTCAGAGCGGTCAAAGCCGCCCCGCCGCCGTATGTTCCACTCGTTTTCCGCTCCTCATGATACCATAAAAAAACAAGATTTGCAAGAGAAAGAGAATTTTGCTATACTTATCTTATATGTTGCCCGCGCTGGAGGTGGGAAGATGAAGCTTTATTTCAAAGTCCCGCCCGAGGCGGATGGGATGCTGCTGCGCGGTTTTCTGCGCAGGTGCAGTGTCTCCACCGACCTGTCCCGGGCCGTGAAATTCCGGGGCAGCGGCTTTTTTGCCGACGGCGCCCCCGTCCTGGCCAACCGCCGGGTGGAGGCCGGGCAGGTCATCTCCTTTGAACTGCCGCCGGAGGGGGAGGGCGTTGCGCCGCAGGAGGATATTCCGGTGGATGTGGTCTACGAGGACGCTTTCGCCCTCGTGGTGGAAAAGCCTCCCCATCTCGCGGTGCATCCTACCCTGAATTACCCGCTGGATACGCTGGCGAACGGCTATGCGGCCTGGGCGCTGCGTCAGGGCAGAAGCCCCGTCTTCCGCCCGGTGAACCGCATCGACAAGGACACCAGCGGCCTCGTGCTGGCGGCTCAGAATGGCTACGCCGCCCCGCTGCTGGCTCAGCGGGTGGAAAAGCTCTACTACGCCGTTGCAGAAGGAGAACTTCCCCTCGGGCCGGGCGTCATCGACGCCCCCATCGGGCGGCAGGGGGAGAGCATCATCGGGCGGTGCGTCACCCCCGACGGCAAACCCAGCCGGACGGAATATACCATATTGAAAGCCGAAAACGGCCTGAGCCTCGCGGCCTGCGTCCCGGTGACGGGCCGGACCCACCAGATACGGGTACATTTTGCATCCATCGGCCACCCGCTGGCCGGCGATGACCTCTACGGCGGGAGCCGGGCGCGCATCGGGCGGCAGGCGCTCCACTGCGCAAAACAGACGTTCTGGGTGCCGCGCTGCGAGCGGATGCCGGACGGCATCCGCATCGAAGTGCCGGTGGACGAGACGACCCTGAGGCCGGTGACGGTGGAAAGCCCGCTGCCGGAGGATATGGCAGCCCTTTTTGACTGAGTTTGTGTATTTCGTGAAAAGTAAGTGAAAGCTAAGCCCAAATTCTGTGTCAATGCTTGTTTCGGCGCTGGCAGGGTGTATAATAAATAGAGCTATTCTTGTCAAAAAAGCTGTCCTGATGCGGCAGCGTGTCGATAACAGAGAAAAGAGACAAATCAGAATCTCCTGAAGATACAGGAAGGAGCATCCTTTTTGCTGGAAGATAAAACAACTGAAACGCGGCAGGACGAGCCAGCCGCTGCGCCGCGGCACACCGGCTTCCGCGCAAAGCTGCGCTCGCTTTGGGCGCAGCTCCAGTGCGTCCATCTGCTGCGCCGCCACCGGCGGTATCGCCGCCGCAGACACCGGCTGGACAATGCCTCCCGGAAGCTGCGCTCGTCGAAGCTGGTATTGCGCGTTGGCGCAGTGCTCTACGCACTGGGCTTTGGCGCGGAGTATGCTGCCGTGCAGGTGGGACGTGCCGTCAAGTACGCCGCTCTCTGGGCTGCTGGAGGCATCCGCCGCTTTGCAAAGGCTCTGGCGGAGACGGCGTTCCCCGGCGCAGCACAGGTGGCCAAAGACCTGTTTGGCCCCATCGTGCTGTTTGCAAGGGGCATCGTGTCCCTTCTCATCCATGCCCACCGCATCCGCAAGGAGCAGGGCTTCGGTGCAGCATTTGAGGCCAGCGTCCACTACTTCAAAAACGGCGTCCGCCGCAACCTCAGTCTGCTGCCCCGCATGGCGATGTATGCCCTGCCCATCTGCGCACTGGCGCTGGGCGCAGCAGTGTTCCAATATGTCATCCACCAGCCTTATGCGCTGGCCGTCCGGGTCAACGGCGAAACCGTGGGCTATGTGGCGAATGAGGACGTCTTCAACACGGCCCGCGAGGACGTGATGGAGCGTATCAGCTACGCCGGCACCGACAAGACCGAGTGGACCATCGAGCCGAGCTACACCCTCGCCATCGCCCACCACATGATGGACGAAAACGAGATGGCAAACGCCATCATCCAGAGCGCCGGAGACCAGATCAGCGAAGGCACGGCTCTTTATCTGGACGGCGAGTTGACGGCGGTGTGCAGCGACGGCAACGCGCTGCGGGATTACCTCGCCGCCATGCTCGACCCCTACGAGGAAGAAGAGAACGGCCCCGATGTAAGCGTGGGCTTCAACAAGCAGGTCACGCTGGAAGACGGCCTCTACTTCAAGGAAGGCTTGCAGGATTTTGAGACCGTCCGGCAGGAGCTGGTGGGCGTGAAGCAGGCCCAGAAGATCTACACCGTCAAGGCGGGCGATACCCTCTGGTCCATCGCACATAACAATGACCTGACCTTCCGTGAGCTGTGCGCCCTCAACCCGGCATTCAAGGGTGAGCCGCTGAGCGAGACGTCCAGCATCCTTGAGGGCGACCACCTCGTCATCACCAAAGAAGAGGCTGGCCTTGAGGTGCGCATCACCCGCATCGAGACCCGCGAGGAAGAGATCGCATTCTCCACGGAGACGACAAAATCCAACGAATATACGAAGGGGACCACCAAGGTGCTCCAGGAGGGCCAGAACGGTCTGCGCCGTGTGACCCTCCAGAACGTCTACGACACCAACAATATCCTTGTGGACCAGAGCGTGCTTTCCACCGAGGTCATCAAGGAGCCGGTGAACAAGAAGGTGGTCGAAGGCACCAAGAAGGTGACGTCCAGCACCAAGTACATCACCGGCAGCGGCCAGTTCATCTGGCCTGTGCCGAACTACCGCTACTGCTCGCGCTGGTACGGCGGACGCCACAAGGGCGTGGACATCTGCGCCCCGGCCGGTACGCCCATCTACGCCTCCGCAGGCGGCACCGTCACCAAGGCGGGTTACAACAAGGCCGGTGCAGGTACGGGCTATGGCTACTCGGTCATCATCAGCCACGGCGGCGGATACAGCTCTGTGTATGCACACTGCCTGTCCCTGACCGTCAGCGCGGGCCAGACCGTCAAGCAGGGCCAGCTCATCGGCTATCTGGGCAGCACGGGCCGTTCCACCGGCAACCACTGCCACTTTGAGATACGTCTCAATGGTTCGTACATTCCCCCGCAGAACGTATTCCCGGGGAAGAAATAATTTTATAAAAAGGAGATAATTTTATGGCTACTCCTCACATCAGCGCCGAAAAGGGCGATTTCGCAAAGACTGTCCTGATGCCGGGCGACCCCCTGCGCGCAAAGTTCATTGCTGACACCTTTCTGAAGGATGTCCGTCAGGTGACGGGCGTCCGCGGGATGCTGGGCTTTACCGGCACCTACGAGGGCCGTCCCATCAGCGTGATGGGCAGCGGCATGGGGATGCCCTCCATCGGCATCTATTCCTACGAGCTGTTCAAGTTCTACGATGTGGACAACATCATCCGCATCGGCTCCGCCGGCAGCTACACTGCCGACGCCAAGCTGTTCGACACTGTGCTGGCCACCGGTGCTGTCAGTGAGTCCAACTATGCCCGCGTCCAGAGCGGCAACGACCACGACATCACCTTCCCCAGTGAGGAGCTGAATGACAAGCTGCGCGCCTCCGCCAAGAAGCAGGGCATCAAGCTCATCGAGGGCAACATCCACTCCTCCGACGTTTTCTACCGTCAGCCTTCCGACGCAAAGCCCACCTACTGGGAGCTGCTGCGCGACGAGCGCGGCTGCCTCTGCGTGGAGATGGAGAGCTTTGCTCTGTTCGCCAACGCCGAGGCTCTGGGCAAGAACGCCGCCTGCCTGCTGACCATCTCCGACAGCTTCGTCTCCCCGGAGATCACCACCGCCGAGCAGCGCCAGAAGAGCTTCACCGACATGATGAAGGTCGCACTGAGCGCGGAGTACTAAGAGCTTTTTGGATCAAAGAGGGCCGCTGTGGTTGCAGCGGCCCTCTTTTTCGACGCAGAGGCGGCGGCTTTGCTTGCACTCCTTAAAAGAATGATTTATACTTGGATCAACAAAAACAGCTTCGTTCCACAGGACGAAGAACGCCATATCTGCAAATTGCAAAAAGGAGAACTGACCATGACAAAACTGACTCTGGAAGAAAAGCAGGAGCTCATCCGGATGGCCCTTGCGGCCAGGGAGAGGGCTTACGCGCCTTACAGCGACTTTATGGTGGGCGCTGCCCTGCGCGCCGAGGATGGCCGCATCTTCACCGGCTGCAACGTGGAGAACGCCGCCTTTACCCCCACCAGCTGCGCCGAGCGGACGGCCCTGTTCAAGGCTGTGGCCGAGGGCGTGACCAGGTTCACCGACATCGCCGTGGTGGGTGCGCGCCGGGGCGAAGTCAACAAGCAGATCACCTCGCCCTGCGGCGTCTGCCGTCAGGCACTGTTCGAGTTCGGCGGCCCGGAGCTGAATGTCATTATGGCAAAAAGCCCGGACGATTTCATCGAGCGCAGCATGGACGAGCTGCTGCCCTTCGGCTTCGGCCCCTCCAATGTGGCAGGCAACAAGGCTGTGGAAGACTGAACGCAGCTGCGCGAAAAATGCCGGGCGGAGCGGATCTTCCGGGATAAGTGTGATTTTTATACAATTTTGATAAAATAATTGTAAATGTTTTGTAATCGGAAAAGGCTTGCATCTGTCACTTCTTCCCGCTATACTTGAGCCAGTAAATGTGCAAGTGCGCACATTTCGTCAACAAAACGCGATTATATTAAAATAAAAGGAGAGTTTTCATTATGATGATTTCTCGTCGTAACTTCCTGGCAGTGGCTGGCGCCGCTGCTGCTGCCGCTGCTCTGACTGCCTGCGGCGGTTCTTCCTCTTCCACTGCTTCCTCTGCAGCTGCCTCCACCAGCGCAGCCGCTTCCACCGCTGAGGGCGGCGAGAAGATCGTGAAGGTCGCTCTGACCTGCGACACCGGCACCATCGACGATGAGAGCTTCAACCAGGCCTGCTGGACCGCTGTTTCCGGCTACATGGGCGATGACTGCCAGTACTACATCCCCGAGGCTGACGCTTCCGATGAGGACCGCGAGACCATGATCCGTCAGGCTGTCAACGACGGCGCTGACGTCATCGTCTGCGTCGGCTACCTGTACGGCGCTTCTCTGGCATGGGCTGCTGACCAGTACCCCGATGTCAAGTTCATCGCCATCGATGTCACCCAGGGCGACATCGGCACCGACGCCATCCCCGCAAACTGCTACTGCATCACCTTCAAGGAGGAGCAGGCAGGTTATCTGGCTGGCTACGCTGTCGTTAAGGACGGCAAGACCAAGCTGGGCTTCCTCGGCGGCATGGCTGTCCCCGCTGTCATCCGTTACGGCTACGGCTATGTGCAGGGCGCTGACGCTGCTGCTCAGGAGCTGGGCACCAACATCGACATCAACTACTTCTACGGCGGCCAGTTCTACGGCGATGCAAACATCACCTCCCGTATGGAGGGCTGGTACTCCAACGGCACCCAGGTCGTCTTCGCCTGCGGCGGCGGCATCTACACCTCCGCTGTTGAGGCTGCTCTGAAGAGCAACGGCTATGTCGTCGGCGTTGACGTTGACCAGAACTACATCGGTGTCAACGGCGTGGCAGACGGCTCCTTCGCTTACAACCCCTTCATCACCTCTGCAATGAAGGGCCTGACCGAGGCTGTCAACACTGCTCTGTCCGACATCGAGGCAGGCGATTGGAGCGAAATCGCTGCTTCCAACGGCAACTTCGGTCTGGAGGACGGCGACTACGTCGGCCTGCCCACCGATGCTGACAGCTGGAACTTCGAGACCTTCACCACCGACGAGTACGAGGCACTGAAGGAGAAGATCAAGAGCGGCGAGATCGCTGTGGACAACAGCTCTGACGACAGCACCAAGCCCACCGTCAGCGAGTTCACCACCGTCAACTACATCCAGTAATCAGAAACTTCCCGGGCGGGACGCTTTGCAAAGGGCGTCCCGCCTTTTTTGTATGCTTTTTTCAAGACGATGAAGGAATGCCTGTCAAAATGCACAAAAGTGATACTTATGATATGGCAAAACACTAAATTTTCAAAAAGAAGTGTGCAAAACAGCAAAAATACGGTATAATGGGCATTACAATAGTATAAGTGTCGTTTGGACACGAAAGGAGAGTGAGCAGATTGGCAGAGGATTTTGTGATCGAGATGCTCCATATCACCAAGGAGTTCCCGGGCATCAAGGCAAACGACGACATTACCCTGCAGCTGCGCAAAGGTGAGGTCCATGCCCTGTTGGGCGAGAACGGCGCAGGCAAAAGCACCCTGATGAGCGTGCTGTTCGGTCTGTATCAGCCGGAGGAGGGTAAGATCCTCAAAAACGGCAAGGAGGTCGCCATCCGCAACCCCAACGATGCAAATGCACTGGGCATCGGTATGGTCCACCAGCACTTCAAGCTGGTGGAGTGCTTCAGCGTGCTGGACAACATCATTCTGGGCGTGGAACCCAACAAGCTGGGCTTTTTGCAGAAGGCCGAGGCCCGCAAGAAGGTCGTGGCCCTGAGCGAGAAGTACGGTCTGCGTGTTGACCCCGATGCGCTCATCAGTGATATTTCGGTGGGTATGCAGCAGCGCGTGGAGATTTTGAAGATGCTCTACCGCGACAATGAGATCCTCATCTTCGACGAACCCACCGCTGTGCTGACCCCGCAGGAGATCGACGAGCTGATGGAGATTATGCGCGGATTCAAGAAGGAGGGCAAGTCCATCCTCTTTATTACCCACAAGCTCAACGAGATCATGGCGGTCGCCGACCGCTGCACCGTCCTGCGCAAGGGCAAGTATATGGGTACCGTGGACATCAAGGACACCACCAAGGAAGAGCTTTCCCGCATGATGGTCGGCCGTGATGTCCAGCTTCAGGTCGATAAAAAGCCCGCTCACCCGGGCGATGTCGTGCTGGACGTGGAGGGTGTCACCATCCACAACGACCAGCGCAAGAAAGACTCCGTCAAGGACGTCACATTCCAGGTCCACGCAGGCGAGATCGTCTGTCTGGCGGGCATCGAGGGCAACGGCCAGACCGAGCTCGTCTATGGCCTCACCGGCCTCGAAAAACTGTCGGGCGGCAAGATCACGCTGGACGGCAAGGACATCACCCGCGAGAGCATCCGTCAGCGCTCGAAGGACGGCATGAGCCACATCCCCGAAGACCGCCACAAGCACGGTCTGGTGCTGGATTACAGCCTCGAGAACAACATGGTGCTCCAGCGCTACTGGCAGCCCGAGTTCCAGAAGGGCGGCTTCATCCAGTCCGATAAAGTCCGCGAGTACTCCGATAAGCTCATCGCTCAGTACGACGTCCGCAGCGGTCAGGGCAGCTCCACCATCGTGCGCAGCATGTCCGGCGGCAACCAGCAGAAGGCCATCATCGCCCGCGAGATCGACAAAGACCCCAAGCTGCTGGTGGCTGTTCAGCCCACCCGCGGCCTGGATGTCGGCGCGATCGAATACATCCACCGCCAGATCGTCGCCGAGCGCGACAAGGGCAAAGCTGTCCTGCTGGTCAGCCTCGAGCTGGATGAGGTCATGAACCTGTCCGACCGCATCCTCGTCATGTACGAGGGCGAGATCGTGGGCGAGTTCGACCCCAAGACCACCACTGTGCAGGAGCTGGGCCTCTACATGGCCGGCGCACGCAAGCAGGGAAAGGAGAGCAAATAAATGAATAAGAAAAAACTTTCCCACAGCAACCTCAACAGCTCCATCACCAGTGTGCTGGCCGCGCTGCTGTGCATCGTCATCGGCATGGCTGTGGGCTTCCTCGTGCTGCTGGCCATCAACCCGGCCCATGCATGGGGCGACGGCTTTGTCCGCATCATTAAGGGCGGCTTCCATGACGCCCCCTACGGCGTCGGCAAGGAGCTGGCCAACGCAGCACCCCTCATCATGACCGGTCTGTCCGTGGCCTTCGCCTTCAAGACCGGCCTGTTCAACATCGGTGCTGCCGGTCAGTACACGCTGGGCGCTTACGGCGCTCTCTACTGCGCCATCATGCTCAAGATGCCCTGGTATGTCTGCCTGATCGTCGCCACCATCCTCGGCGGCATCTGGGGCGCTATCCCCGGCTTCTTCAAGGCTTACTTCAACATCAACGAGGTCATCACCTCCATCATGTTCAACTGGATCGGTTTGTATCTGGTCAATGAGCTTATCTACCAGAACGGCACCGGCCCCATGTACGACGTGCGCAACACCCGTACCCTGAACCTCGGAAAGAGCGCCGAACTGTCCCAGTCCCTCATCCCGGACTTCGGCCTGAACAAGATGTTCCAGACCAACAGCACCACCATCGCGATCTTCCTCGCTGCGGCAGTCGCCATTCTGATCTGGGTCATCCTGAACAAGACCACCTTTGGCTATGAGCTGAAGGCCGTCGGCCTGAACAAGAGCGCCGCCCGCTACGCCGGCATCAACGAGAAGAAGAACATCATCCTCTCCATGGCCATTGCAGGCGCTCTGGCAGGCTTCGGCGCCGGCCTCTACTACCTGTCCAACGTCTCTCAGTGGAACCCGCTGAACTCCACCAGCCTGCCGGCCATGGGCTTCAACGGCATCTCTGTGGCCCTGCTGGCAAGCTCCAACCCCATCGGCACCATCTTCTCCGCGATCTTCATCTCCCACATCTCGGTCGGCGGCTCTTTCCTGTCCACCAAGTATTACCCCACCGAGATCTCCGACCTGATCAGCGGTATCATCATCTACCTGTGCGCATTCTCCATGCTGTTCCGTGGCAAGATCCACTCCATGCTGTTCAAGAATGCGGACAAGACCAACGTGAATGCAGAGCCTGCCCCTGCTAAGACCGAAACCAAGAAGGAGGGCAAGTGATATGCTGCTTCTCATCAAGTATACTCTGCTGTATGGCATCGTGCTGATGCTGGTCGCTCTGGGCGGTATGTTCAGTGAGCACTCCGGCATCATCAACATCGCACTGGAAGGCATCATGGTCATCGGCGGTGTGGCGGGTGTCCTCACCCTCACCATGCTGCCCGCGAGCATGCCGGCTTTCGCCACCGTGCTCATCGCTGTGCTGGTGGCTGCTATCGCCGGCATGGTCTACAGCCTGCTGCTGGCCTTCGCGTCCATCAACCTGAAAGCGGACCAGACCATCGGCGGCACGGCCCTGAACCTGCTGGCGACGGCGGTGGCTGTGGTCATCTCCAAGAACTTCAGCGACAGCGGCAGCGCCAAGCTGAACTACTCCAACAAGCCCTTCCTGTTCAGCATCGGCGGCCTGGAGCTGAGCATCTTTGTCCCGCTGGGCATCGCACTGCTCATCATCAGCTACATCGTGCTGTACAAGACCCGCTTCGGCCTGCGTCTGCGCGCCTGCGGCGAGCATCCTCAGGCTGCGGACTCTGTGGGCATCAACGTCTACAAGATGCGCTATGCAGGTGTCGTCATCTCGGGCGCTCTGGGTGCGATCGGCGGTCTGGCCTATATCGTGCCTCCCGTCCAGACCTGGAACTTCGAGGTCGGCGTGGCCGGTGCAGGCTTCCTTGCCATGGCTGTTATGATCTTCGGTCAGTGGAAGCCCTTCAACATCTGCGGCGCAGCCATGTTCTTTGCCGTGTTCAAGAGTCTGGCCAACATCGCCGACTCCACCTTCCTCGCACAGCTCCACTGGTCCAGCAACATCTACAACATGATGCCCTTCGTGGCATCCATGGTCATTCTGGCCTTCACCTCCAAGAACAGCATGGCCCCCAAGGCCGAGGGCATCCCCTACGACAAGGGGTCCCGCTGATTCGAGTGTACTTTCCGGGCGCAGCTGCTTTTCCGGGCGGCTGCGCCCTTTTTGCTTCTTTTTCAACAGATTCCACAAAACAGCGCTTGCTTTTGCGGGAAAATTTGCTATACTTGAATTACAATGTCATACTATTGCCGGAGGCGGGGCAGCGAGGCCCGGGCCGTCGGCGGAGAATACGATTTAGGAGCGTGACCTTATGCGCATTTACGATTTGATCGCCAAGAAGCGGGACGGCGGCACCCACAGCCGCGAGGAGTTGGAAGCCATCGTCAACGGCTTCGTCAGCGGCGAGGTGGCCGATTACCAGATGGCGGCCTGGATGATGGCAGTTTATCTGCGCGGCATGACCGACGAGGAGACTGCCGAGCTGACCGATGTCATGGCCCACAGCGGCGTCATGGTGGACCTTTCGCCCATCCCGGGCATCAAGGTGGACAAGCACTCCACCGGCGGCGTGGGCGACAAGACCACGCTGGTCATCGCGCCCATCGTCGCGGCCTGCGGCGTCAAAATCGCCAAGATGAGCGGCCGCGGCCTCGGCCATACCGGCGGCACCATCGACAAGATGGAGAGCGTCCCCGGCACAAAGACCGCCCTCTCGCAGGAGGAGTTCTTTGCACAGGTGAATAAGATCGGCCTGTCGGTCATCGGCCAGAGCGAGGGCATCGCCGTGGCAGATAAGAAGATGTACGCCCTCCGCGACGTCACCGCGACCGTCAGCTGCATCCCCCTCATCGCGTCCAGCATCATGTCCAAAAAGCTGGCCTCCGGCTCGGACGCTATCCTGCTGGACGTCACCACCGGCACCGGTGCGTTCATGAAGACCGTGGACCAGAGCATCGAGCTGGCCAAGCTGATGGTCTCCATCGGCACCCATCATGGCCGCCGCGTCGCCGCGATGATCACCGACATGGACACCCCGCTGGGCCACAACATCGGCAACAGCCTCGAGGTCATGGAGAGCATGGACGTGCTCAAGGGCCACGGCCCCGCCGACCTGACCGAGGTCTGCCTGCAGCTGGCTGCGAATATGCTGGTGCTGGCCGATAAGGGGTCTCCCGCCGAGTGCCGCGCCATGGCCGAGGCTGTCATCGCAGACGGCTCTGCCTATGCAAAGTGCAAGGAGATGTTCGCGGCCCAGGGCGGCGACACCCGCGTTCTGGACGACTACAGCCTCTTCGAGAAGCCTGCCGCCAGCTATGAGCTGCTGGCCGAAGAAGACGGCTACATCGTCGCCAACGACGCCGAGAAGATCGGCTCTGCCAGCGTTCTGCTGGGCGCAGGCCGTCAGAAGAAGGGCGACCCGCTGGACTTCGCCGCCGGCATCACCCTCCACAAGAAGCGCGGCGACTACGTCCACAAGGGCGAGAGCCTTGCCACCTTCTACGGCGCGGCGGATAAGTTCGACGCTGCCGCCGCCGAGTACCGCAGCGGCCTCATCTACGGCCCCGAAAAGCCCGAGGAAGCCCCGCTGGTCTACGCCCTCGTCACCAAGGACGGCGTGGAGCGGTACTGAAATACCTGAATCGCTGAGAACGGCCCCGGGATCTGTGTGTTCCGGGGCCGTTTTTCCGCCGAAATAGCGCTTTGCAGTGGATAAAGCCGACAGAAGGGCTGATTTTGTAGATGTTTTGCCTGAGATGTGGTATAATCTACTCAATAGCGCCCAGACGGCGCAGGAGAAGAGAAAGGGTTATTCTATGAAGATCGTTTTGGTGGGCGGCGGCAAGGTCGGCACAGCGCTGGCGCGGCAGCTCAGTGAAGAGGGTCACAACGTGACAGTTATCGACACGAACAAGGCCCGTGTGGAGCATATCGGGGAGTCCTACGATGTGATGAGCATTCTCGGCAACGGCTCGTCCATTACCACCCTGTCGGAGGCGGGCGTGGAGGAAGCGGACGTGTTCATCGCAGTCACCGGTTCGGACGAGCTGAACCTGCTGTGCTGCATGTTCGCCAAAAAGGCGGGCCACTGCCACGCCATCGCCCGCGTGCGCAACCCGTCTTACAGCCATGAGCTGGACTTTATCAAGAAGCAGATCGGCATCTCGGCCATCATCAACCCCGAAATGGCAGCGGCCAAGGAAATCTCCCACCTGCTGCGGTTCCCGGGCGCAAGCAAGATCGATACCTTCGCGGGCGGACGTGTGCGGCTCATCAAGTTTGCGCTGACCGAGCAGCAGGGGCTGGACGGCGTGGCCATCCACGAGATCCCCACCCGCCTCAAGAGCGACATTCTGGTCTGCGCGGTGGAGCGTGACGGCGGGGTCATCATCCCCAACGGTAACTTTGTGCTGCAGAACGGCGACCAGGTCACCTTCCTCGCCACGCAGGAGAAGGCCCACGAGTTCTTCCAGCATATCAATATGCCGGTGCGGCCGGTGCGCAACGCCTTCATCGTGGGCGGCGGTGCCATCGCCTATTACCTGAGCCAGGAGCTGCTGGAAAATCACGTCCGCGTCCGCATCGTCGAGCGGGACCCGGCCCGCTGCAATGTTCTGGCCGAGTCCCTGCCTGAGGCACAGATCCTGAACGAGGACGGCTCCAACCGCGACTTCCTGCTCTCGGAAGGTCTGGAATCCACCGAAGCCTTCGTGGCTCTGACCAACATCGACGAAGAAAACGTGCTGCTGACCCTGTTTGCGAAAAAGCACTCCAAGGGCAAGCTGGTCACGAAGATCAACCGCCTCGAGTTCGACGATATTCTGGCCGGGCTCGATCTGGGCAGCATCGTCTACCCCAAGTACATGACCTGCGACTACATCGTGCAGTACGTCCGCGCCCTGCAGAACGAGGCCGGCAACAACATCAAGACCCTTTACCGCATCCTCGACGACCGCGTGGAAGCGCTGGAATTCACGGTCCATGAGGAGAGCCGGGCCACCGGCGTGCCGCTGAGCCAGCTGCATCTGAAAAAGAATCTGCTGCTCTGCTGCATCACCCGCGGCGACAACATCCTCATCCCCCGCGGCGGCGACCAGATCCAGGTGGGCGACAACGTCATCGTCGTCACGCTGGAACACGGCCTGCATGACCTGCGGGACATCGTGGAAGAGTAACGGGGGACAGAACGTATGAATTATGCGATCGTCTTTCGTCTGCTGGGCTACATCCTGATGATAGAGGGGACACTGCTGCTGCTCCCGGCGGTGACGAGCCTCCTCTACGCCGAGTGGGCCGTCATGGGCGTGTTCCTGCTGACGGCGGCCATCAGTGCGGCGCTGGGCTTTGCCCTGCAGACCATCAAGCCCCGCAGCAAGGTGTTCTATATGCGGGAGGGCTTTGCGGCCACCGCCCTGAGCTGGATCACCATCAGTATCATGGGTGCAGTGCCGTTCGTCCTCACCGGCTGCATCCCGAATCCCGTGGACGCCATGTTTGAGACCGTTTCGGGCTTCACCACCACCGGTGCCAGCATCCTGCCCGGTGTGGAGGGCCTGCCCAACGGCATCCTGTTCTGGCGCAGCTTCACCCATTGGATCGGCGGCATGGGCGTTCTGGTGTTCCTGCTCTCCCTGCTGCCCCTGACCGGTGGCTCCCACGTCAACCTGATGAAGGCGGAAAGCCCCGGCCCGCAGGTGGACAAGCTGGTGCCGAAGGTGCAGTCCACGGCCAAGATCCTGTATGGCATCTATTTCGCGCTCACGGTGGTGGAGGTCTGCTTCCTGCTGGCGGGCGGAATGAATGTGTTCGACTCCCTGCTCACGGCCTTTGGCACGGCGGGTACTGGCGGCTTCGGCTTCAAGAACGACAGCTTTGCCAGCTTCTCGCCCTACATCCAGTGGGTCGTGACCGTCTTTATGATCCTCTTCGGCGTCAACTTCAACGCTTATTTCCTGCTGCTGCTGCGCCGGTTCCGCCGCGCAGCGTCCAGCGAGGAAGTCCGCGCCTATTTCGCCATCATTCTGGCGGCGGTGGCCGTCATCACGGTGAACATCCGCAGCCTCTACGGCACCTTCGGCGAGGCACTGCGCCATGCGGCCTTCCAGGTCGGCTCCATCATTACCACCACCGGCTTTTCCAGCTGTGATTTCGACCTCTGGCCCACGCTGGCAAAAGAGGTGCTGGTGCTGCTGATGTTCGTGGGTGCCTGTGCGGGCAGCACCGGCGGCGGCATCAAGGTGAGCCGCTTCCTCCTGATGGGCAAGACGCTGGGCAAGGAGCTGAAGCAGGCTCTCCACCCGCAGGTGGTGGCCCCCGTCCGGATGGACGGCAAGCTGGTCAATCATGAGACCATCCGCACCACCAACGTCTTTCTGGCGGCCTACATCTTCATCTTTGCGGCGAGTTTCATGCTTGTCAGTCTGGACGGCTTTGACATGGTGACGAACTTCACCTCCATCGCCGCCACCCTGAACAACATCGGCCCCGGCCTCAATCAGGTGGGTCCCATGATGAACTTCGGGGCCTACTCCAACTTCGCAAAGCTGGTGCTCATCTTCGATATGCTGGCCGGTCGTCTGGAAATTTTCCCGATGCTGGTGCTCTTCCTGCCCGATGCGTGGAGAAGATTCTAAAAGTTTTATAACGCAAAAATCCCCCGGTCCAGCCGGGGGATTTTTGTCTGTATCAGAACGTCAGATCGACCTTTTCCTGCGCACGGTATTGCAGAGCCTCGAGCAGCGAATCCTCGTCGAGGAGGCGCTTGCCGGAGAGGTCGGCAATGGTGCGGGCCACCCGGAGGATGCGGTCGTGGGCGCGGGCCGAAAGGCCCAGCGTCTCGTAGGAGGCCCGCAGGAGCTGTTCAGCGGCGGGGGTCATCCGGCAGATGCGCCGTACCTGCCCGGCGGTGAGCTGGGCGTTGCAGCGCACATCCTCGTAGCCGGGAGCAGCGTACCGCTGGGCCTGGATGGCCCGGGCAGCAAGGACCTGTTTCCGCAGTTCGGCGCTGCTCTCGGAAGGGGCAGCGCCATGCAGTTCATCGAAGGCCACCGGGTCCATCTCGACGCAGAGGTCGATGCGGTCCAGCAGCGGGCCGGACACCCGGCTGCGGTACTGCCGCACCGCGCTGGGCGAACAGGTGCAGGCCCGGGTGGGGTGGCCGTAGTAGCCGCATTTGCAGGGGTTCATGGCGGCAACGAGCTGGAAACGGCTGGGATAAGTGGCGCTTCCGGCGGCCCGGCTGACCGTGATGCAGCCGTCCTCGAGGGGCTGGCGCAGCACTTCGAGGCTCTCGCGGGAGAACTCGGGCAGTTCGTCGAGGAAGAGGACGCCGCAGTTGGCCAGACTGCACTCGCCGGGGCGGAACAGCGCCCCGCCGCCCGCCAGCGCAGCCGAACTGGCCGAGTGGTGGGGGCTGCGGAAGGGCCGTGCCGTCACGAGGCCCCGGCCTGCGGGCATCTGCCCGGCGATGGAGTAAATTTTCGTCGTCTCCACAGCTTCTTCCCGGGTCAGGGGAGGCAGAATGCCGGGCAGGCGGCGGGCCAGCATGGATTTGCCGGTGCCGGGAGCACCGACGAGCAGGACGTTGTGTCCGCCCGCAGCCGCGATGACCATCGCCCGGCGGGCCAGCGGCTGGCCGCAGACATCAGCGAAATCGGGAACATGGTTCCACGCATCGGCAGGGTCGAAGGGGACAGGCATCGTAGGCAGGATGGGCTGGATGCCCCGCAGTGCATCCACGACCTGACGGGCCGTTGCGGCAGGGTAGACCTGCATCTCGCTGCCGCAGGCTTCAGCGGCTTCGGCAGCGTTCTCGGCAGGGACATAGAGCGCCCGCACACCGCCGGCGGCAGCTTCCAGCGCCATGGGCAGGACGCCGGACACCGGGCGGAGACTGCCGTCCAGCGCCAGCTCCCCCAGAAAGGCCGTGTCCTTCGGCGGCGGCTCCAGCTGCCCGGAAGCGGCCAACACCGCCAGCAGCAGGGGCAGGTCATACACCGGGCCGGTCTTGCGGACGTCGGCGGGAGCGAGGTTGATGGTGATGCGGCGGTCAGGCCACTTGAAGCCCAGATTTTTCAGGGCTGCGTGGACGCGGTCGCCGCTCTCCCGGACGGCGGAGTCCGGCAGGCCGACGATGGAGAGGGCGGGCATCCCGCCCGAGATGTCGGCCTCGACTTCCACGGGGAAGCCGTTGAGGCCCTTGAGACCGAAGCTCTTGAGGACTGCGTACATGGGCGCTCCTTTCTGCCCGATGGGGCGGCAGAGACCATCCATAAAAGGGAATGACGGAATTTTTGCGGTGCTTCGAAACTTCTTCTGAGATAACAGACAAAAGGAATGAAATGGTTGGCTAAGAACTGACTAAGAAATGGGAAAGACAGGGCGCAGACGCCCAAGTTCGACACAATTTTCTGTTTGAATCTATTATATTAAAGGGCATGTGAGATGTCAACGAAACGCGGGCGATCTGAGATTGGAGGAAGAATCTTATGGTTGCGAAAGAGTACTGCTGTTACACCAGGCCCTATTCCAGGATCGAAGGCTTTCAGCTTGCACACACGCTGTACTACAGCGCAAGCGTAGAGGAAGAGGGAGTTGTACTGGCAGTGCGGCAACAGCAGGGAGAAGAGTGTGTCACGGAGCAGGTCATCTGCCCGGTGGGCGACTTCGGGCGGCTGATGTCCCTGATGCGGTATCTGTGCGAAAATGGAGTAGGGCTGGGCCACTGGCTGGATGTACTGGACGACGCAGGGCAGGTGTACTGGCCCTGCACGGCTGCAAATGGGCAGCAGGAGAGCGGAAAGCCTGCACGATTTGTGGCATTTGCTGGTTTTGAGGGGGCAAACTTGGTACATAATCCTGAATTGACACAAAGCGTATAAAAGCTTATATTATAAGTAGACTTGGATGAATTTGTCCATTATGGTCAAAAATTATAAAGGTAAGGTGTGCAATATGTATCAGGATGAGTATAAGCGCTGGTTGGCAGCGGATCTGGAGGACGCAGATCTGAAGCCGGAGCTGGCCAGGATCGAGGGAAACGACGACGAGATCAAGGACCGCTTTGCCGTTGCACTGAAGTTCGGTACCGCCGGCCTGCGCGGCGTGCTGGGCGCTGGCACCAACCGCATGAACATCTACGTCGTGCGTCAGGCCACCCAGGGTCTGGCAAACTGGGTCAAGACCCAGGGCGGCAATCAGACCGTGGCCATCAGCTATGACAGCCGCCTGAAGAGCGACCTCTTTGCCAAGACTGCCGCCGGCGTTCTGGCCGCAAACGGCATCAAGGTGCGCATTTATGATGCTCTGATGCCTGTCCCGGCCCTGAGTTTTGCCACCCGTTACTATGAGTGCAATGCGGGCATCATGGTCACCGCTTCTCATAACCCCGCCAAGTACAACGGCTACAAGGCCTACGGCCCCGACGGCTGCCAGATGACCGATGACGCCGCCGCCATCGTCTACGACGAGATCCAGAAGACCGATGTCCTGACCGGCGCAAAGTACATCTCCTTTGCCGAAGGCGTCGAGCAGGGCCTCATCCGCTTTGTGGGCGACGACTGCAAGAACGCCCTCTACGCCGCCATCGAGGCACGTCAGGTGCGCCCGGGCCTGTGCAAGACCGCCGGCCTGAAGCTGGTCTACAGCCCGCTGAACGGTTCCGGTCTGGTGCCGGTCACCCACGTCCTGAACGACATGGGCGTCACCGACATCACCGTCGTGCCGGAGCAGGAGTACCCCAACGGCTACTTCACCACCTGCTCCTACCCCAACCCTGAGATCTTCGAGGCTCTGAAGCTGGGCCTCGACCTCGCCACCAAGACCGGCGCCGACCTGATGCTGGCCACCGACCCCGACGCCGACCGCGTGGGTATCGCCATGAAGTGTCCGGACGGCAGCTATGAGCTGGTCTCCGGCAACGAGATGGGCGCTCTGCTGCTGGATTACATCTGCGCAGGCCGCATCGAGAAGGGGACCATGCCCAAGGACCCCGTCGCCGTCAAGTCCATCGTCTCCACCCCGCTGGCCGATGCCATCGCCGCCCACTACGGCGTGGAGATGCGCAGCGTGCTGACCGGCTTCAAGTGGATCGGCGACCAGATCGCAAATCTGGAAGCTGCCGGTGAAGTGGACCGCTTCATCTTCGGCTTCGAGGAGAGCTACGGCTATCTGGCCGGCCCCTATGTCCGCGATAAGGACGCTGTCATCGGCTCCATGCTCATCTGCGAGATGGCCGCTTACTACCGCAGCATCGGTTCTTCCATCAAGGAGCGTCTGGAAGAGATCTACAAGGAATATGGCCGCTACCTGAACAAGGTGGACAGCTTCGAGTTCCCCGGCCTGACCGGCATGGAGAAGATGGCTTCCATCATGCAGAAGCTGCGTGACGAGCCCCTCACCGAGCTGGCCAGCCACAAGGTGGTCAAGGTCACTGACTACAAGAAGCCCGAAGAGACCGGTCTGCCCGCCGCAAACGTCCTCATCTACACTCTGGACAACGGCGCTACCGTGGTCGTCCGTCCCTCCGGCACTGAGCCGAAGATCAAGACCTACTTCACCACTCTGGGCAAAGACCTGGCCGAGGCTCAGGCTCAGAAGGATGCTCTGGCCGCTGCCATCGAGCCCATCCTCGCATAACGCAGAAATTTCATAAAAAATTTATGCCCCCGTACAGCGCCAAAAGTGCTGCACGGGGGCATTTTTGATGGGCGAGGGCTGTTGCAGTTTGTGGGTGGATACGCTATAATATTCAATGAATAATAATACGCTCTGTGCAGTGCGGCGCAGGGCAGGAATAAAATGGGGCAGGTGTAAGAAATTGGAATGTCGTGTGACGGCAGTCCTGGTGGCGGCTGGTTCTTCCACCCGGATGGGATTTGATAAACTGAGCTTCGATCTGGGCGGTGAGACCGTCCTGGAACGGAGCGTCCGGGCCTTTGACGAGTGTCCGGAGGTGGACGAGCTGGTGATCGTGACCGGCGCGTCCGGTGAGAATGCCCAGCGGGCCGCTGCCTGCTGCAAAAAGCCGGTGCGGCTGGTGAAGGGCGGCTCGACCCGCGCCGAGAGCGCCCGCAGCGGTGTGGCTGCTGCCCACGGCAGACTGGTGGCGGTCCACGACGCGGCCCGGCCCTTCGTGAGCCAGAGCGTTATCGCCGATACGATAGCGGCCGCTGCCCGCTGCGGTGCCGCCGCCCCGGCGGTGCCGGTGAAGGACACCATCAAGCAGGCGAAGGGCGGCGACGGCAAGACTGTGCCGGAAGGCTGCATGGTGGAGAACACCCCCGACCGCAGCACCCTTTATGCGGTGCAGACGCCCCAGTGCTTCGACCGGGCCGCCTATCTGGCGGCGCTGGATGAACTGGACGAGGCCAGCGCCCGCCTCGTCACCGACGACTGCAGCCTGTTCGAGCTGACGGGCCGTCCGGTGGAGCTGGTCCGGGGCGACTACGCAAACATCAAGATCACCACCCGGGAGGACCTGCCTCGGGCCGAGAACGGAGGAAAGAAAATGCGCATTGGTCATGGTTACGACGTCCACCGTCTGGTGGAGGGCCGCAAGCTCATCCTGGGCGGCGTGGAAGTGCCGTATGAGAAGGGTCTGCTGGGCCACTCGGACGCCGACGTGCTGGCCCACGCGGTCATGGATGCCGTGCTGGGCGCAGCGGCGCTGGGCGACATCGGCCAGCACTTCCCCGATACGGCGGAAGAGTACGCCGGGGCCGACAGCCTCATGCTGGCCCGCCGTGTGGCAGAAATTATGACCGAGCACGGCTGGCGCATCGAGAACATCGACGCCACCATCCTCTGCCAGCGCCCGAAGCTGGCCCCCCACATCCCGGCCATGCGGGCAAAGCTGGCCGAGGCTTTCGGGATGCCGGTGGATGCCGTGAGCGTCAAAGCCACCACCGAGGAGCATCTGGGCTTTACCGGCGAGGGGCTGGGTATCGCGGCCCATGCCGTCGCCCTCATCGAAGCAGTGTGAACGGGAGAATGTGACCCATGACTCTGAACTCTATCGTAGCAAACTTCCAGACCTTCAAGCTGGTAGACCTGCTGGACATCCTCATCATCGCGTTCCTCATCTACCAGCTGCTGGGATTCGTCAACCGCACCCGCGCCGGCCAGCTGGCCAAGGGCGCGCTCATCGTGATGGCGGTCTATCTGGTGGCGAACATCCTGAATATGCGCACCGTCACCTGGCTGCTCAACTCGCTGCTGCAAGTCGGTCTGCTGACGCTGGTGGTGCTGTTCCAGCCCGAGATACGGCGTGCGCTGGAGCGGATGGGCCAGACCGACCAGTGGGCCTATCGCTTCTTCAATAAAAACCGCTACAACGACACCAGCCTCAAGGGCGCGTGGCGCAGCGCCATCATCGCCATCTGCGACGCGGCAGAGCGCTTTTCGGAGACCAAGACCGGCGCGCTCATCGTGCTGGAACGGAACACCAACCTTTCTGAGATCGTCCGCACCGGCACGCCCGTGAACAGCGCAGTCAACCTCGAGGTGCTGGGGACCATCTTCTACGAGGGTACCCCCCTCCACGACGGCGCAGCCATCATCGAGAATGGCCGCATCAAGGCCGCAGGCTGTGTGCTGCCCCTTTCCAACAACCTGGACCTGGGCAAGGACATGGGTACCCGCCACCGCGCCTGCCTCGGCATCGCCGAGAACTCCGACGCCATCGCCATCGTGGTCAGCGAGGAGACGGGTATCATCTCGATGGCGAAAAACGGTGTGCTCATGCGCCACTTTGACCGTCAGACCCTTTACACCCGGCTGGTGGATGAGATGATACCCAAGGAGACCGCCAGCGAGAAGAGCGCTGCCGAGGGCTGGAAGGCCCGGGGCAAGCGCCTGCTGAACTGGGTGAACAACAAGGAGGAGGATGAGCAGCAATGAGCACTGAGCAGAACAACGGCAAGCCTGCCGTACCCCCCAAGCGCAATCTGCTGAACGACCGCCGCATCCGGCTCCTGCTTTCTTTGCTGGGTGCAGTCATCGCGTGGATGGCTGTCACCATCGTCGTGCAGCCCGGCACCACCACCACCATCTATAATGTTCCGGTGGACTTCAGCTATGATTCGGCTGCCTACACTTCCCGGGGCCTGAGCATCGTCAATGCAGAGGAAAAAACGGTCAACCTGAAACTTTCCGGCGACGGCTACACCATCGGCAGCCTGTCGGCCAACGACTTTGTCGTCTACCCCGACTGGTCCAGCGTCCGCGACAGCGGCGAAAAGAGCCTGCGCCTTCAGGTGCGGAGCCAGAGCACCCTGCTCACCGGTGTGTCCGTCTCCATCGACGGCGACAACACCGTGGACGTGGTGTTCGATGTGGTGGAAGAAAAGACCCTGCCCATCCAGGTGACGACGAATTACCTGAAGATAGCAGACGGCTATATCCTCTACGGCACCGACATCTCGAAGGAGACGGTGACTCTCTCCGGACCCAGCACCGAGCTGAGCAAGGTGGAGACCTGCACCGCCGAGGTGACATACAGCGGCGAGCTGACCAGTCCCGTCACTCTGGACACAGGCCTGCGTTTTTACACCCGCAGCGGCGGAGAGGTGAAATTTGAGTATACTACTCTGGAAACGGACAGCGTCGAGGTCACGCTGCAGGTGTATAAGCTGGCCACCCTGCCGGTGGAAGTCAGCTTTATCAACGCGCCCCGCGACTTTGACCCCTCGGTGCTGGTCTACTCCCTGAGCAAGAAGACCCTCAATGTGGCCGGACCGGAGTCCCAGATCGACCGTCTGTCCACCCTGTCGGTGGGTACCATCGACCTTTCCACCTTTGCACTGGATAAGGTGTACGAAATGCCCATCGAGCTGCCCAGCGGCATCCGTCTGCTGGACAACATCTCCAGCATCACGGTCAGCTTCGACAGCTCCCGTCTGGAAACCAAGACCATGAACCTGCCCGCCAGCTGTGTGCGGGTCATCAACCTGCCCTCCACCTACACCCTGACCGTGGAGACGGAGCGGCTGATGAACGTCACCCTCTGCGGCCCGGCCGGTTCGCTGGAAGCACTGAATCCGGAACAGGTGGTCATTGAGATCGACGCCGACGACTTCTATGTCGCCATCGGCCAGCAGAACATCGCCTGCCGCCTCTATGTGCCGGCCAACGACAAAATTTTTGCGCTGGGCAGCTATGTGGTGCAGTGCAAGATAGAAAGTAACTGAGTATATGATCCTGATCCATGATATTCGCCTGCCCCTCTCCGCCGGGGAGCCGCAGGCCTACGAAAAAGCCCTCCGCCTCGCCCGCATCCCCCGGGGAAAGGTGAGCCATCTGGGCATCGCCCGGCTCTCGGTGGACGCCCGCCATGGCCAGCCCAAGCTGGTGTACACCGTGGCCGTGACCCTGAAAGAGGAGAGGGAAGAGGCCGCCTGTGCGGGTGCTTCCCGCAGCGTTACCGTCCGGGGCAAGACCGATCTCTCGGTGCAGAACGGCACTCTGCCGCTGACGCACCGGCCTGTGGTCTGCGGCCTCGGCCCGGCGGGCCTCTTTGCGGCGCTGCTGCTGGCCCGTCAGGGCTACCGGCCCATCGTGCTGGAACGCGGCCCGGCGCTGGACGAGCGCGTCAAGGCCGTGGAGCATTTCTCCGCCACCGGTGAGCTGGACGAAAACGCCAACATCCAGTTCGGCGAGGGTGGCGCCGGAACCTTCTCGGACGGCAAGCTCACCACCCGCATCGGCGACGAGCTCTGCGGCTTCGTGACCGAAGTGTTCCTCGAGCACGGCGCGCCGAAGGAGATCGCCTGGCAGCAGAAGCCCCATGTCGGCACCGACCTGCTGCGGGGCGTCATCACTTCGATCCGAAAAGAGATCGAGTCGCTGGGCGGCGAAGTCCACTTCAACACAGCCCTCACCGGCTTCGAGCGGCGGGACGGCCAGCTCGTCGGCATCCAGACCACGGACGGCGCGTTCCCCTGTGAGGCGCTGGTGTTCGCGGTGGGCCACTCGGCCCGCGACACCTTCGGGATGCTGATGGACAGCGGCCTCGTGCTGGAGTGCAAGCCCTTCAGCGTCGGCTTCCGGGCAGAGCATCTCCAATCGGAGATCGAAAAGAGCCTCTACCACGAGGCGGCGGGCCATCCGGCCCTGCCGCGCGGCGAATATCAGCTTTCGCAGCACGTTGAAAAACGGTGTGTTTATACGTTCTGTATGTGTCCGGGCGGTCAGGTGGTGGCTTCGGCCAGCGAAAAGGGCCGCGTCGTGACCAACGGCATGAGCTATCACGCCCGCAGCGGCAGGAATGCCAACGCGGCTGTGGTGGTCAGCGTGGGTGGTGAAGACTTCGGCAACGACCCCCGGAAGGCCATCGCCTTCCAGCGGGAGCTGGAAGCCCGGGCCTATGCGGCAGGCCGTCCCGGCGGAGAGTATGCCGCCCCGGCGGAGAACATCCAGAGCTTTTTGGAGGGCAGGGGCCGGCTGAACATTGGCCGCGTCCAGCCCACCTATGACCGGGGCGTCGTCGCTGCGGACCTCGGCGCACTGCTGCCGACCGAACTGGCCGACACTCTGCGGGCCGGTCTGCGGGCTTACGAGCGGAAAATTGCGGGTTACACCGCCCCCGAGGCCATTCTGACCGGCCTCGAGACCCGTACCAGCAGCCCGGTGCGGCTGAAACGGGAAGAAAATTTTGAATGCGCCCAGCTGGCAGGATTGTATCCCTGCGGCGAGGGTGCCGGATATGCGGGCGGCATCATGAGTGCCGCCGTCGATGGCCTGCGGGTGGCCCGCGCCATCATCAGCCGGTACAGCCCGGCAGAAGGGTGAGAAGTTGAATGACTGATCGTGAAGACGATTTTGACCGCACGGCGAAGGACAGCGAAGGCCGTAAGGTGCAGCAGGAGCTGGAACGCCAGCTCCGCGAGCTGGGCGACACCATGTCCGACTCCTTCCGCCACGGCTTTGAGGGCCGGGGCGAGGAGATCGGCGATCGTGTGTGGGATGTGGGCCGCGCCGCGGTGAACGCCGCCGGTTATGGCATCTCGGAGGCAGGCCGGGCCTTTCAGGCCGGAAAACAGGAGTACCAGAAGCGGGCCGAGGAGGCCAGAAGCAGCGCCAGCGCCAGCGGGATGCCGGGCTGGGCGCGCAATTTCTTTGCGAAGAAGCCGAAACCGACGGCCATCGAGAATATCCGCACCAGCGCCAAAAAGCGCCACGGCGCAGGCGTCGCCATGCTGGCGACCGGCATCACCTTCGCCGTCATCTTCGGCATCACGGCCATCGCCTGCTTCGGCACGGCGGGGGCGTTTGCCTCCGACAGTGTGGCCGCTCTGCATCCGGAAACAGTGGTTGAAGTTGCAGACAATGCCCTCAGCGCCATCGGTGATTTTGCTATGAGCGCTACCCGGGCCACGGGGTGGTGCTCTGCCGCTGTGACCGCTGTGTTCGGCTGGCTGACCGCAGCGGGCGCGTCCCGTATGAAGGCTGCCAAGACTCTGGAGCTCTACGCCGATACCGCCGAGGGCTTCGACTGGCACAAGGGCCTGTCCCTCTCCATGCTGGCCGACCTGACGCATAAAAAGAAGACCAAGGCTCTCAAGATGCTGCGGAAATTCATCCACAAGGGCTGGCTCAGTGCCTGGCTGGACGAGAAAAACGACAAGCTCTACCTGACGGCAGAGGACTACCGCGCTGCACAGGAAAATCAGCCCCAGCCCGAACCGGAAAAAGCGCCGGAACAGGCCGGAGAAGTCCCCCTGAACCTCGAGACGACCCGCCGCTTTGCGCAGGTGCTCGAGAAGGAGCAGGAGCTCATGGAGGATGAGCGGGCTGTGGAGGAGCTGCAGCATATGCAGAAGACCACCGAGTCCATCTGTGCCTGGCTGGAAGCCCACCCCGAGAGCCTGCCCAAGGCCCGCCGCTTTGCGGAATACTATATCCCCACCACCCTCAAGCTCCTGCACACCTACAATGACGTGCAGAGCCAGCAGGGCGAGAACGCGGAGGCCATCCGCCGGGATATTGCGGGCATCCTGCACACCCTGAATCAGGCTTATGATAACCTCTACGATAAGCTTTTGTCGGACGTGGCACTGGACGTTTCCAGCGAGATCGCTGCGCTGCAGGGAATGCTGGCGAACGATGGTCTGGCCGGGGAGGGATTGCGATGACCTACCGGGCCTGGAACACCAAGACCGTTGACCGCGCCGCCCTGAAAGAGCTGACAGCGGCCATCGCCCAGCAGAACACCGAAGAGCTGGAATACCAGAACATGGACGAAGAGTGGAGCGAGGAAAAGTACCGCTCTGTCCTCGCGGCCCAGCAGAAAGAAGCCGGCCTGCTGGCCGGCATCCTCGCTGCCCGGGGCATCACCGACCCCGCCGAGGCGCTGACCCTTCTGGCGGGCGAAGAAGAGCTGAGCGACCCCATGCTCCTGACCGACATGGACAAAGCCTGTGAGCGCATCCTGCGGGCCATCGACGAGGGGGAGACGATCGTCGTCTTCGGCGACTACGACGTGGACGGTGTGACCGCCACGGCCCTGCTCTATCAGCACCTGAAAGGGATGGGCGCCGCCGTCAAGTGTATGCTGCCCAGCCGGGAGGGCGACGGCTACGGCCTCTCGAAGAACGCCATCCAGTCGATCTACGATAAGGGCTGCCGCCTCATCGTCACGGTGGACAACGGCATCTCTGCCGTAGAGGAAGCCGCATTCGCGGCCAGCCTCGGCATCGACCTCATCATCACAGACCACCATCTGCCCCACGACACCCTGCCCCAGGCAGTGGCCATCGTGGACCCCCGCCGTGCCGACGACCACAGCCCCTTCAAGGGCCTGTGCGGCGCGGGCGTGGCCTTCAAGCTCTGCGCCGCGCTGGATGGCTGCCCGCCGGAAGAGATGCTGGAATACTGCGGCGACCTCGCCGCTGTTGGCACCGTGGCCGACGTCATGCCCCTGACAGGGGAGAACCGCACCATCGTCAAAGCAGGTCTGCGCCAGCTGCAAAATACGGACAGACCCGGCTTCTGCGCCCTTTTGGAAGAAGTGGGCCTTGCAGGCAAGCCGGTGACGGCAGAGAACATCAGCTACGCCATCGCGCCCCGCATCAATGCGGCGGGCCGGATGGACAGTGCTGTCACCGCTTTGCAGCTGGTGCTCTGTGAGGACGAAGATCGGGCGGTCGAACTGGCGCATAAGCTGAGCGACATCAACATCCAGCGGCAGGAGACGGAGATGGAGATCGTCAAAGCCGCGCAGGAACTGCTGGACGCTGAGCCGGAACGCCTCGAAGACCGGGTCATCCTGCTCTGGGGCAGAGACTGGCACCCCGGCGTCATCGGCATCGTGGCCTCCCGCCTTGTGGAAAAGACCGGACGCCCGGTCATCGTGGTGTCGGTGGATGAGCATGGCGAGGGCAAGGGCAGCGGCCGCAGCGTGCAGGGCTTCAACCTGCACGAGTGCATCGCCTCCTGCGCCGACATCCTGCTCCGCTTCGGCGGCCACGCCATGGCAGCGGGCCTCTCGGTGCGGGAAGAGGATCTGCAGACGCTCCGCCAGCGGCTCAACGACTGGGCGGCCCGGGAGTGTCCCGTGCTGCGCACCCCGCCGCTGGAGTGTGATCTGTCCGTCCACCTCGACCGCCTGACGGTGGAGAGCGTCCGCCGCCTCGACCAGCTGGCACCCTACGGTGCCGACAACCCCAGCCCGGTCTTCGTGCTGGAAAGGGCTGTCGTGGAGGGCGTCTACGCCGTCTCGGAGGGCAAGCACTGCCGCCTGCGTCTGCGGCAGGGCAGTTCCAGCATCTACGCCGTCTGGTTCGGGATGCACCCGGAACAGGTGCCTTACTCGACGGGCGACATCGTGGACGCAGCCATCAGCCTTTCGGTCTACGATTCGCCCCGTGGCGCACAGCTGTCGGGCCGCATCATCGAACTGCACCCGGCGGGCCTCGGCAACACAGCTGCAGAGCAGGCCGCGCTGGTGCAGGCGCTGCGCCGGGGTACGCCCCTGACGCCGGAGCAGAAGGAGAGCATCGCCCCGGAGCGCAGCCATATCATCACCGTTTATCGGGAGCTGCAGGCGCGGCGCTGGCACGCCGAAGACCTGCAGCCCCTGTTTGCAAAACTCGGCGAGGAGAACACCGGCCGGACGCTGGTGGCCGTCGCCGCGCTGGAACAGGTCGGCCTCATCACAGCGGCTGACCGGGGCGGGGCAAAGTTCTGGGAACTCGTGCCTGCCACCGGCAAGAAGAACCTTGCCGATGCGCCCATCCTGAAATGTCTGGAGGAACGATAAAGATGCCTGAGGGAAAGAAACCTGTCGTCCCCGCGCCCGCAGCATCGGCTGCGGCGAAAGAGGACAGCTACTCTGCAAAGACCCATCTCCATCAGCCCGTGCCGGTGACGGAGATGGCTACCGTGGCCGCAACGGCCCTGCCGGCCAACGCCCCTGAGGGGACCCTTCCCTCGGAGGTGCGGCCCGAGATCGTGACCTGGGAGAAGCTGGTGGAGGCCATCAAGGCCAGCGGCAAGGCCTACAACATGGCCATGATCGAAAAAGCCTACAATATGGCCAACGACGCCCACAAGGGGGTCTGCCGCCGCAGCGGTGAGCCCTATATCTGCCACCCGCTGGCCGTGGCCCGCCTCGTGCTGGACCTCGGCATGGACAGCGAGAGCATCGCTGCCGCCCTGCTCCACGATGTGGTGGAGGACACCCCCACCACACTGACCGACCTGACCGCCGCTTTCGGCGAAGAGGTGGCTGCGCTGGTGGACGGCGTCACCAAGCTGACCAAGATCCAATTTTCCAATATCGAAGAGCTGCAGGCCGAGAACCTGCGCAAGATGCTGCTGGCTATGAGCCGTGACGTCCGCGTCATGATCATCAAGCTCTGTGACCGCCTGCACAATATGCGCACCGGCGACGCATGGCCGGAGCAGAAGCGCCGCGACAAAGCCCGGGAGACCATGGAGGTCTACGCCCCCATCGCCAACCGTCTGGGAATCCTGAACGTCAAGGAGGAGCTGGAAGACCGCAGCCTCCACTACCTCGACCCCGTGGGCTACGAGGAGATCAACAAGATGCTCAGCGAGCGCGCGGGCGACGAGTTTCTGGCCAGCGTGTCGGGCGTCATCAAGAGCCGCCTCGAGGAGAGCGGCATCGAGGGCGCGACTATCAAGCGGAGAGTCAAGAGCATCTACGGCATCTACCGCAAGACCATCATGCAGAACAAGTCCTTCGATGAAATTTACGACATCTACGCGGTGCGCATCATTCTGGACACCCTGGCTGAGTGCTACAGCACCCTGGGCCTCATCCACGATATGTACCACCCGCTGCCCAACCGCTTCAAGGACTATATCTCTACCCCCAAGCCCAACGGCTACCAGAGCCTCCACACCACCGTCATCGGCCACGAGGGCATCCCCTTTGAGGTGCAGATACGCACCCGCACCATGGACGAGCAGGCCGAGTACGGCGTTGCCGCCCACTGGAAGTATAAGGAGGGCCTCGAGGGCCACGATAAGCTGGACGAGCGTCTGGCCTGGGTCAGCCAGCTGCTGGAAAACCAGCGCGTCAGCGAGGATTCCGGCAACCTGCTCCACGATTTGAAGAGCGACCTGCTGCCGGAGGAGGTCTTTGCCTTCACCCCGAAGGGCGACGTCATCAACCTGCCTGCGGGCGCCAACTGCATCGACTTTGCCTACGCCATCCACTCTGCCGTCGGCAACCGGATGGTGGGCTGTAAGGTCAACAACCGCATCGTTCCCATCGACCATGTCGTGGCGACGGGCGAAATTATCGAAGTCATCCTCGGCCCGGCGGACAAAGGCCCCAGCCGCGACTGGCTCAAGATCGTGCGCACCAGCGAGGCCAAGAGCAAGATACGCAACTGGTTCAAGAAGATGCGCCGCGAAGAGAACATCCAGCAGGGCCGCGACGCGCTGGCCAAAGAGCTGCGCCGGGAGATGATCTTCATCCCCGACGACCAGCTGGATGAGTTCGTGGGCAGCTGCAGCCGTCGTCTGCGCCAGAACAACGCGGAGGAGATTTACGCCGCCATCGGCTACGGCGGCATGACCATCGCCAACTGCCTGCCCAAGCTCAAAGAGGAGTGGCAGAAGCTCAAGGCCGCCGAGGCTGCTGAGAACAAGTCGGTGGAGGACCTGCCGAAGGTCGATCTGAGCCGCGTCCACGCCACCGACGGCGTGGTGGTGGAGGGCTTCGATAACACCCCCATCAAGTTTGCAAAGTGCTGCTCGCCCCTGCCCGGCGACCCCATCGTGGGCTTCATCACCCGGGGCTTCGGCGTCTCCATCCACAAGCAGAGCTGCGCCAACGCAGTGTCCAGCATGAAAGACCCCTCCAACGCCCCCCGCTGGGTCAAGGCGTACTGGGCCGACAGCGTCAAGGACAGCTACAAGGCCGGTCTGGAGATCATCGCCCTCAACCGCAACGAGCTGCTGTCCGATGTGCTGGCCGCGCTGGCTGACATCCGCGTCCCCATCTACGCCATGAACGCCCGTCAGGTGGAGAACAACTGTGCCGTCATCAGCCTGACCATCGGCATCAACAATACAGAGCACCTCAACCGGGTCGTGGCCCGTCTGTCCAAAGTCAAGGACGTGCTCAAGGTAACAAGGAGCTAATATGCGTGCAGTCATTCAGGCCGTATCCTCGGCCAGCGTCCGGGTCAACGGCGGCGAGCCGCGCCCCATCGGTCCCGGCCTCGTCATCCTGCTGGGCGTCAAGGACACCGATACTCTCGACATCGTGCCGAAACTGGCTGAAAAATGCGCGGGCCTGCGCATTTTCAAGGACGAAAACGACAAGCTGAACCTCAGCGCAAAGGACCTCGGGTACTCTGCACTGGTGGTGAGTCAGTTCACCCTCTACGGCGACACGAAGAAGGGCTTCCGCCCCAGCTTCATCAAGGCGGCAAGACCGCCGCTGGCTGTGGACGCCTACGAGCTGTTCCTCGCCGAGATGAACAGGCAGGGCCTCAAGGATGTCCAGCACGGCGAGTTCGGCGCGGATATGCAGGTGTCGCTGGTCAACGAAGGCCCCTGCACCATCGTCATCGACACCGACGAGTGGCATAAAGGAGAAAAATAAACCATGAAGGCATTTCATCTGGTCGGCCCTGCGCCGTTTTACACCAACAGCTTCCTGCTCATCTCGGACGCAGGCAGCGCGGTGGTCATCGACCCCGCCGCCGAGGTGCAGGAGTACGATAAGATCTTAAAGGAGCACGGCGGCAGGCTGAGCCTCATCCTCTGCACCCACGGCCACTACGACCATGTGGGCAGTGCGGGGGTCCTGAGCCGCGAGTGGGGCGCAAAGCTCTACTGTGAGCCCGCCGACTGTCGGGGGACCCAGCTGCTGCCCCTCAAAGGCTCGGACAGCGGCTACGAAGAGGGCGAGGTCATCCCCCTCGACGAGCTGCGCTTCACCGTCTGGCACACCCCCGGCCACACCGAGGGCAGCGTGGTGCTGCTGTGCGAAAACTATCTCTTCGTGGGCGACACCGTCTTTCAGGGCAGCATCGGCCGCACCGACCTCGAGGGCGGCGACAGCCGGAAGATGGACGAGAGCCTGCGCAAGTTCGCGGCCCTGCCCGTCCCGGCTGAGGCGCAGGTGCTGCCCGGCCACGGCGATTTCTCCACCTTCGGGCAGGAGGCCGCCACCAACTTCTATATCAAAAATGCGCTGAGAAACGCATAAAAAGGCGGGATTTCACATGAATATCTATATCACGGGCCTCGGCTCGGGCTACGAGGTGGAGCACCTCGTCCGCCTGTTCTACCCAATGGCCCCGCTCACCCTCACCCCGCCCGAGGACGGCGCAGACTGCGTCTGGGCTGAGAAGCGGCCTGATAAGCTCTGGGCCATGGTGCGGCAGGGCGGCAAGAGCCGGACTGCTGAAGCACCTCTGCCCATTCCCGTGGAAGAGGGCGGCGAGACGCCGGAATTTGCGCTGGCCAGCCTGACCTATGACCTGCTGCGCAGCTGGACGGGCATCCGCCCGCCCTGGGGCAAGATGACCGGCGTCCGTCCGGTGCGCCTCGTCCACGACAAGCGGGCCGCAGGCTGGACGGAAGCGGAGATCGACGATTTCTTTTTGAAGCGCTTCGACTGCTCGCCCGAAAAATACGGCATGGCCAAGGCCATCGCGGACTTGCAGGAGCCTATCCTGAAAATGGGCAGTGCGCCCAAGACCTACAGTCTCTATATCGGCATCCCGTTCTGCCCCTCCCGGTGCAGCTATTGCAGCTTCGTCAGCTGCAACCTCGACCGTGACCGCAAGCTGGTGCAGCCCTATGTGGACTGCCTGTGCAAAGAGGTCGAGGCCATCCGGGACGAGGCCGACAAGGCCGGGCTGAAGCTCTGCAGCATCTACATCGGCGGCGGCACCCCCACCAGCCTCTCGGCAGCGCAGCTGCGCCAGCTCATGGGGACGGTGCGGGACTGCTTCGACCTTTCCGCCATCGTGGAATACACGGTGGAAGCCGGACGCCCCGACTGCACCGACGCCGAAAAGCTGGCCGTCATCAAGGAATACGGCGCGACCCGCATCTCCATCAATCCGCAGACCTTCTCGGATGAAGTATTGGCGAACATTGGCCGCAAGCACTCGGCTCAGGACATCCTCGACTGCTATGCCGAGGCCCGGGCCGCAGGCCACGACGACATCAACATGGACCTCATCGCTGGCCTGCCCGGCGACACGGTGGAAGGGTTCGAGAAGAGCCTGCGTCAGGCCATCGCCCTCGACCCTGAGAACATCACCGTCCACACCCTGACCCTCAAGCGGGCCTCCCGCATCGTCATCGAGGACCAGAAGGAGAACGACTACGCCGACGTGGCCGCCATGCTGGAAAAGTGCCATCTGCTGGCCGAGGCGGGCTATCGGCCCTACTACCTCTATCGTCAGAAAAATACCCTCCAAAACCTGGAAAACGTGGGCTGGTGCAAGCCGGGTCACGAGGGGTATTATAATATCTATATCATGGAAGAAGTCCAGACCATCCTCTCGGCCGGCGCAGGCGGCAGCACCAAGCTGGTGGCCGACGGCGGCAAGCGGATGCAGCGCATCTTCAATTTCAAGTATCCGACAGAATACATCCAGCGTTTCGACGAAGTGCTGGAACGGAAAAAAGGAGTGGCGGTTTTTTATGATCACGATTTGGGTACCGAAACGGCTGGTTGAGATAGACCTGTACAACGTCGCCGCCCAGAGCCCGGCGGCGCTGGCGGAGATGAGCGAGAAGAGCTACCGCCAGCGGGTGGCCTATGCTGCCCAGAAGATCAGGGACTCCCGCGCCAAGATCGTCATGCTCACCGGCCCGTCGGCCAGCGGCAAGACGACTTCGGCTCATAAGGTGGCCGAGGCTCTGGAAGCCTCCGGCACCCCGGCCCATGTCATCAGTCTGGATAACTTCTTCAAGGGCGCTCAGTATTACCCCCGCCTGCCCGACGGTACGCTGGACTACGAGAACCCCGACACGCTGGATATGCCCCTCATCCGCCAGTGCCTCAGCGATCTGAGCACCACCGGCAAGACTGTGCTGCCCATCTACGACTTCACCACCGAGTCCCGCTCTTCCGAGACGGAGACGCTGGACCTCAAGGGCGGCGTCTGCATCGTGGAGGGCATCCACGCCCTCAACCCCGAGCTGACCGGCCTCGTGAAGGGCGACGACGTCTACCGCATCTACGCCGGCCTGCGGGAGGAATACTGCATTGATGGCCGCCGTGTCATCAACACCCAGGACATCCGCCTCTGCCGCCGCACCCTGCGGGATGCCGCAGCCCGGGGCCGCAGCCCCGCCAAGACCCTCGCCATGTGGGACAGAGTCCTCGACGGCGAGACCCGGTATATCAAGGGCTTCAAGACTACGGCAGACTTTTTGCTGGACACTTCCTTCACCTACGAGCTGGGCCTCATCGCAAAGCTCCTGCGCCCGGTGAGCCAGCGCTTCACGCTGGAAGGCCACAACGCGGAGCTCTGGGACGAGACGGCCCGCCGCTTCGAGCATGTGGCCCCGGTGGAGCTGGAGCTTCTGCCCGCCGACAGTATGCTGCGCGAGTTCTACGCAGGTGAGGTTTGAGAAGCCGTTTTCCTAAGCATTGCACACCGCCCGAAACGGTCTTTTTGCCCGCATACTGCGTTGCTTTCCCTTGCAATCCGTCAGGATTGCTGCGGAAAATCGCCTTGTCTGCGGGCAAAAATCCTCGCCGTTCGGCGCACCCTGCTTACGAAAACAGCTTCTAAACGACATCAGAACGCGGAACGTGTGCAAATTGCGAAAAAACTGTTTCCAAATCCGCACGATTCTGTAAAACTTGGGTGGGATTCGTTGCATTCCCCCCGGGAGTGCGCTATAATGAAAATAATCTCCGGCGGCACAGGGACAGCCTGAGCAGAAAACGCAGAGGAGTGCTGCCCACCCCGGGCATAGACAAGTGAGGTGTCTTTTATGGACTTCAATAAGATCAAGGAAATGGGCCTCGAGTATGCCGAGAAAGGAAAGAATGCCGCGCTGGATCTGGCCGAAAAGGGCCGCACCCAGGCAAAGATCGTGAACGCGCAGAGCAAGCTGTACAAGGCGCAGCGCCAGCTGGGCGCTCTGGTGTATAGTCTGGCCAAGGGCAACGAGGAGAACCAGCCCCTTGTGGACAAATACATCGAGATGATCGCCAACATCGAGCAGGAGCTCTCCGACCTGAAAGCCTCTCTCGAGCCGGATACCGTCATTGAGACGACTTTCGAGGATACGGAAGAGGCTGCCGCCGATGTGACGGATGACGCTGCCGCAGAGCCCGCCGAGGCAAAGCCCGAGGACAACGAGGCCAAGACCTGCCCCCAGTGCGGCGCGCCCGTCTCGGACGACGCGCTGTTCTGCAACAAGTGCGGCGCACAGCTGTAAGCGAAAAAGCCCACGCAGGGCGGTGTCCCCCGGGGGATGCCGCCTTTTGTTGTGAATGAAATGAAAATTTTGCCGCAAAAAGCCGGAAAATGCGCTTGTACCCTTGCATTTCGGCAGATTCTGCGGTACAATTTGAATCTGTTCGCAGATGTTTTCGGAATGCGGAAAGGAGACGCCCCATGCAGGACTGGACGCCGAGGGAACACTATACGGCGGAAGACCTCGTGGAGATCATCCGCATCCTGAGAGACAGGGAGGACGGCTGTCCGTGGGACAAAGTCCAGACCCACGCTTCCATCCGGAAAAATTTTCTGGAAGAAACGTGCGAAGCGCTGGAAGCCATCGACGCCGACGACCCTGTCATGATGCAGGAAGAGCTGGGCGACGTCCTGATGCAGGTGGTGTTCCACACTGTCATCGAGGAGGAGCGGGGCCGTTTCGACATGGAAAAGGTCTGCCGCGAGGTGTGTGAGAAGCTTGTCTTCCGCCACCCGAACATCTTTGCTTCCTCGGCGGCGGAAAATGCTGGTATAAACAGCTGGGATGCGCTCAAAAATAAGGAAAAGGGCCGCACGACCCTGGCCGATGAGCTGGACACCGTCCCGGCCACCCTGCCCGCCCTGATGCGCGCCCAGAAGCTCCAGAAGCGGGCCGCGCGGTTCGGCTGCGGGCCGGAGGATGCCGCCGGTGCGGCCAGGGCTCTGGACAGCGCCAGGGCCGCGTGGGACGCACAGCAGACGGCAGAGAACGCCGGTGAGCTGCTGCTGGCCGCCGCCGATGCTATGCGTCTGGCCGGTGTGGATGCCGAAGAGGCCCTGACCTTTGCGGCAAAGCGCTTCACCCGGAGGCTGGAAGCGGACGAAACGTAAACGGGTACCAGACGGTCAGACCGTCTGCTCGAATAGAAAATGTTGAGAATATTGTGGAGGCTTTTATTATGACCAAGACCGATCTGATCGCACAGGTTGCGGCAAACACTGAGATGAGCAAGAAGAGCGCCGAGATGGCTGTCAACGCTGCATTCGAGGCACTGGGCAAGGCTATGGCCGAGGGTGAGAAGATCTCCATCTCCGGCTTCGGCACCTTCGAGGTGCGTGAGCGCGCTGAGCGTCAGGGCATCAATCCCCGCACCCGCGAGGCCATCACCATCGCTGCTTCCAAGAGCATCGTGTTCAAGCCGGGCAAGGCTCTGAAGGACACCCTGTAAGAGAAAACCCATCGCCGCCGGAACCTTTAGGCCCGGCGGCTTTTTTAATAGAGGAACAACCTCTCCGTCACGCCTACGGCGTGCCACCTCCCCTAATAGGGGGAGGCTTTGGCATATCGTAAAGCTTTGCCTCTTCGCCAGAGGCTCCCCTCGATAGGGGAGCTGTCGAGCGACAGCGAGACTGAGAGGTTGATACAAGGAGTTTAGAAATGCGTTTAGACAAATATCTGAAAGTTTCGCGGCTCATCAAGCGCCGCACGGTGGCAAACGAGGTGGCCGACGCGGGCCGCATCCTCATCAACGGCAAGACCGCCAAGGCCAGTCAGGCCGTCAAGGCCGGCGACATCATCGAGGTCACCTTCGGCAACCGGCCCATCAAGGTGAAGGTCCTCTCCGACGTGGAGCCCCGCACCAAGGACGTGGCCCGCGAGATGTACGAGATCATCGAGCAGGACAACGTGCTGGCAGCCGCCCACGACGCCCCGAAAGCCGAGTAAATCCGGCATGACCCCGCCCCGCCCTGCATAAGATGGCAGAAAAGGGGAGGGGAATGTCATGAAACAACAGGACGCAAAGCCGGAGCAGGCTCTGCCTCATGACCTCATCCTGGAGGGGCGGAACAAGCTGACCGTCACCGGTGTGCGGCGGGTCATCCGCTGCGACGCCGAGGGGGCGGCGATGCTCACCTCGAAAGGGACGCTGGAACTCACCGGGGCCGAGCTGAGCGTCACCAGCCTCGACCTCGACAAAGGCGAAGTCAAGCTTACAGGCCGGGTGGACACGCTGGAATACACCGCAGAGCATACGCCGGGCGGCTTTCTGCGCCGTCTCGTCCGGTGATGGGCCCGGCGCTTTCGCCCGGGGCGGTGGGGCAGGAGATGGCGGCCTGCGCGGTGCTGGGCGGTGTGCTGGGCGCGGCGCGGGCCGTTCTGCCCACCCGGGGCAGGGCCGCGTTCCTGCCGGATATGCTTTTTGTGGGAGCCGTGCTGATGGCTTTGCAGAGCTATGCCATCTCCCAGAGTCAGGCCGGGCAGCTGCGGGGCTATATGGCGCTGGCGGCGTTCTGCGCCGCCGGGGCGGTGCAGGCAGCGCTGCGGCCTCTGTTCGCCGCTGCCGAAGCCTTTGCGGGGAAACTGCTGCTGGGGCCGGTGCGGCTCGCCGCCCGGTGCATCGCCCCGTGGAAAGCTGCCCGCGCCGCCGCCAAAGTACGGCGGAACGAAAAAAGACTTGCAAAAAAACAGAAAAAGAGCTTGCCAACACCACGGCGTATGTTGTATAATTCAAACGTATCAAAGTGAGAGTACAGGCGCATCGGGCCTGCTGTCCGAAAACGGGAGGCACTGTGTTATGGCAAATCCGAGCCGGAAAAAGCGGAAGAGAAAGGCGTCCGTCGTGGGCGCTGTGCTGAAACTGCTCTTCCTTCTGCTTTTGCTGAGTATGCTGGCGGCGTACATCGCAAATCAGGTGGCGCTCAGCTCCAAGAAAGCGGAGCTGGACACCCTGCAGGAGCAGATCGACCAGCAGAAGACCCAGAACGAGGAGATGCAGCGCATCCTCAGCGGCGACTCGGACGACGTGACCGAGTGGGTCGCGCGGGACTCTTACAATTATGCGGCGGCCAACGAGCGCATCTTTGTGGATGTGACGGGCAACTGATGCCGCGCCCGGGCGGCTTGCGGCCGGCGGGAAACATATTAGTCAACAAGGAGTATTGAGTTTTGGCGATTGAGGTAGGGAATATTTTTGAAGGCCGTGTCACCGGCGTAAAACCGTTTGGCGCATTCGTTGCGCTGCCGGAGGGCCGCGTGGGCATGGTCCACATTTCTGAGGTGTCCAACGAGTATGTGCAGGACATTGCAGCCGTGCTGCATGACGGCGACACCGTGAAGGTGCAGGTCATCAACGTGGCACCGGACGGCAAGATCGCGCTGTCCATCAAGCGGCTGCTGCCGCCGGCACCCCGCGCTCCGCGTGAAGGCCGCGGCCCCCGCCCCAACAACAACGGCCCGCGGGAAGGCGGCTTCCGCCGCAACGGTCAGGGCGGCCGTCCCCAGGGCGGACGCGGCCCGGCACGGGACGCAGCGCCCCGCGTCTGGCAGCCCAAGGCCCCGGCCAAGAGCGACAACCTGAGCTTTGAGGACATGATGAGCCGCTTCAAGAGCCAGAGCGAAGAGAAGATGGCCGACCTCGACCACGAGACCAACAACCGCCGGGGCGGCGGCTACGCACCCCGGGGACGCCGCGGCAGCCGCTGAGCCGTCCGCACAAGACGAAGAAGCTTTGGGCCTGCCCCCAGCGGGGCGGGCCTGTTTTTTGGTGCGGCACGCCGCACCCGACAGGAAAGGAAACCAGAATGCCTGCAAAATTTGAACTCATCGCCCCCTGCTTTTTCGGGTGCGAGTCCACGGCCAACTTTGAGCTGCGCCGCATCGGCGCCGAGGACATCCGGGTCAGCGACGGCCGTCTGACCTTCAGGGGCGGCGCGGATATGATCGCCGCCGCCAACCTCAATCTCCGCACCGTGGAGCGCGTGATGCTGCTCCTGAACACCTACACAGCCACCACCTTCGACGAGCTGTTCGACGGCGTCTACTCCATCCACTGGGAAGAGCTGCTGCCCGCCGACGCGGCCTTCCCGGTCACCGGCTCTTCGCTGAACAGCCAGCTGTCCAGCGTGCCGGCCTGCCAGAGCATCATCAAGAAGGCCGTGGTCAAGCGCCTGATGCAGGGCCACCGCACCACCAGCCTGCCCGAGACCGGCGCGGAGTATAAGATCCGCTTCATGCTCCGCAAGAACGTCTGCGAGATCATGCTGGACACCACCGGCGACGGCCTGCACAAGCGCGGCTACCGCCGCAACTCCATGGAGGCCCCCATCCGTGAGACACTGGCCGCTACCATCGCCGATCTGGGCCGCGTCCGCCGCGACAGCCTCGTGGAAGACCCCTTCTGCGGCAGCGGCACCCTGCTCATCGAGGCCGCTCAGAAGGCCATGAACATCGCCCCCGGCCTCAAGCGCCGCTTTGCCGCCGAGCGCTACAGCTTCGTGCCTGCCGCCATCTGGGCCGAGCAGCGCCAGAAGGCTCTGGCCGACTCCAAGCTGGACGTGGGCTTTGAGGCCTTCGGTTACGACATCGACCCCGCCGCCGTGGCTCTGGCCAACGCCAACGCCAAGCTGGCCGGCGTGGAGAAGCGCTGCCACTTCGAGGTGGCCGATGTGGCCGATTTTGCCGCCAAAAGCGAGGCCATCGTCCTGACCAATCCCCCGTACGGTGAGCGCATGAGCACCATCGAGGGCGCCGCCAAGCTGGCCCGGACCCTCGGCCAGCAGATGGAGGCTCACCCCTGCGCCGGTGTCTACGCCATCACTGCCGATATGGATTTTGAACACCACTACGGCAAGCGGGCCAACAAGCGCCGCAAGATGTACAACGGCATGATCCCCTGCCAGCTGTATATGTACTACAACGCCCCCAAGTTCGAGAACCGCTCCGCAAAGCCCATGCCCAAGAGCGGCTTTGACGGCAAGCGCACCCAGCCCGGCCACACGGGCCGTTTCGAAAAGAAATAAGATGCACCCAAAGACCGCACTGAAATCGATTCCAGTGCGGTCTTTTCTAATTAAATTTACAAAAGAACGGTTGAACGCTGACGAAAAATAGATTATACTAGTCTATAGCTGTGGGGAAGCGGTCTTCCCCTGCAAGAAAGGCTGCGCCCGGCGCGGCCCGCGAAAGGAATGAACAGAATGAAGGGACGTATGCGGCCCTATCTGCCGGAGCTGACCATCCGGGATTACAACACCTATCAGTGGTATCAGCGCGGCGTCCGCCGCCAGCTCTACACCACCTATGGGCTGTATTCCTGCTATGGTCTGCGCTACAACGGCGTCCTGTTCGCAGTGCTGGCCGACAGTCTGGCAGGACGTCCGGCCACCTGTAAGCGGATGCGGGAGCCGGGTACGCTGGTCTGGCGGCAGATGATGTGTCAGACCCAGGGCATCCGGCTGGCTGCACAGGTGGAAGTCCTGCTGAGCTGGCACCGCATCCAGGATGCCCAGTGGGCCGATCTGCCCTTCTATAAAAAGGTACGGCGGGTGGTGGACACCGTCCTGCTGCGGCAAGCCTACCGGAAGGCCGCCGCCGAGAATCCGGCACTGGAGCGCATCTTCGTGCAGGAGCGGGACCAGGCCAACGTCCAGATGACCCTGAACGCCAAGAACTATCTGCTGGCCGCAGAACCGAAGGGCAACCTCTACGGCGCGCTCTACTCGGTGCTGGCCACCGACGACCCCAATCAGCGCAAAAGTATGCACTACATCGGCAGCTGCATCGGCCGGGCCGCTTATCTGCTGGACAAAGCGGAGAGCTTTTCCCGGGACAAAGATAAGGGCCGCTACAACGTCTTCCTCCTCAACGGCATCAACGACAGGAACGCCGCCCGGGAAAACGCCCGGCGGCAGGCCCTCGCTGCGGTCAACGACCTCGTCCGCGCCTACGGGATGCTGGACGTCAAGCTGAACCGCACCCTGCTGGACAACATCATGATCTTGGGCCTCCGCCACGCCATCGAGCCGCTGGACGCTGAGAGCCAGCCGGTACAATGGGAGCTGCCATGAAGGGACGCAAAAGTAAAAGCTGGGCCATGGCCTACTGCGGCATGGCCGCAGCGCTCAGCGTGGCCCTGATGCTGTTGGGGGCTGTGTTTCCCATTGCGATGTTCATTGCTCCGGCGGTGGCCAGCTTCCTCATCGCCACAGTCTGCGTGGAGTGCGGGAAGACCATGGCTCTGACGGCCTATGGCGCGGTGAGCCTGTTGAGTCTGCTCTTCGTACCGGACAAGGAAGTGGCCCTCACCTTTGTGTTCCTGCTGGGGTACTATCCGTTGGCAAAGCCTTATTTCGAGCGGATACGCCCGGCCCTGCTGCGGGCTGTCTGCAAGCTGCTGCTCTGCAACGGCGGGATCCTGGCGATGTACGGGCTGGTGCTGCTGCTGGTCCCGGCGGGCAGCATCGCCGAAGAGCTGCGCACTACGGCGCTGGCCGTCTCGCTGGTGACGCTGGCCATGGGCAATGCAGCCTTCCTGCTCTATGACCGGGCGCTCCACAATATGCTGATGCTCTATAAAGTGGTCTGGCAGCCGAGGCTCTACAAGATGCTGGGCGTCCATTGACGGATGTGGGACTTTATGATACAATACCGCTGACCTTTTCCGCCGGCGTCTGACAGCTCCGAAAGGAGCTGTTTTTGTTTTCAGGAAGGCGGCGGAAAGAGCAGAAAGAGGGGATAGACCACTTCAGTTGACGAAAAAGCGCCGGGCCACGCGGGTGACAGCCGTGAGGGTGACGAGGAGAGGGATCATCGAAAGTTTCGGCGGGTGTTCCTCCGGTTGAAACGGGAGCAAAAGCTCCTAAGGCTTATACCAGCCGCAGAGAAGGGCAAAAAACGGCAGCAATACCGCAACAGAACCCTTTCAAAGAAAGCCATACAAGAACATAGACTGATTGTAAGAGGCTGACAGCTGCCGTGTGCGTTCGCGCCGGGCTGTCGGCATGGAGGTGTTTTGTATGTGTGGCATCGTAGGTTATTCGGGTAAGCGCAGCGCCCAGGAAGTGCTGCTGAACGGTCTGGAAAAGCTGGAATACCGCGGCTATGACTCCGCCGGCGTCGCGCTGGCGCTGGAAGGCGGCATCCACGTCGTCAAGAGCAAGGGGCGGCTGGAAGTGCTCCACCGCAAGCTGGAGGCAGAAAATCTGCCCGAGAGCTTCTGCGGCATCGGACACACCCGCTGGGCCACCCACGGCGAGCCCAGCGACATCAACAGCCATCCCCACTCCACCCCCCGCGTGAGCATCGTTCACAACGGCATCATCGAGAACTACGGCCCTTTGAAGGCCGACCTGCTGGCCAAGGGCGTCACCTTTGAGAGCGAGACGGACACCGAGGTGCTGGTCAAGCTCATCGATTACTTCTGCTGCGCCCAGCCCAAACAGAGCCCGCTGGCAGCCCTGCGGGAGGCGCTGGCGATGGTGCGGGGCAGCTATGCACTGGGTGTGCTGTTCCGGGATGAGCCGGACACCATCTACGCCGTCAAGAAGGAGAGCCCCCTCATTGTGGGCTGGGGCGAGGGCGAGAACTTCGTGGCCTCCGATATTCCGGCCCTGCTCAAGTACACCCGCCGCTACAGCGTCCTCGAGGAGGGGGACATGGCGGTGGTCAAGGCCGACGGCATCCGGTTCTACGACGCCTTCGGCAAGCCGGTGGAGCGGGAAGTGCTGACCGCCGACTGGGACGAAGAAGCCGCTGAGAAGGGCGGCTACCCCCACTTCATGCTGAAAGAGATCCATGAGCAGCCTGCCGCCATCACGGCCACCGTCAGCCCCCGCGTGGAGGACGGTATGCCCGACCTCCGCATCCCAGAGCTGAGCGACGAGAAGCTGCGCAGCATCAAGAACATCCACCTTGTGGCCTGCGGCACGGCCATGCACGCCGGTATGGTGGGCAAGACTGCCATCGAGCGGCTGGCCCGTGTCCCTGCCGAGGTGGACATCGCCAGCGAGTTCCGCTATCGTGACCCCATCCTCGACCCCGACGATCTCGTCATCATCATCAGCCAGTCGGGCGAGACCAGCGACACGCTGGCCGCCCTCCGCCTCGCCAAGAGCCGGGGCGTGCCGGTGCTGGCTGTCGTCAATGTGGTGGGCAGCTCCATCGCCCGCGCAGCGGACTACGTCCTCTACACCTACGCCGGCCCGGAGATCGCCGTGGCGTCCACCAAAGCCTATATGGTGCAGCTCTGCACCCTCTACCTCTTCGCGTTCCGTCTGGCCTACGCCAGAGGCCGTCTGAGTGAGGCAGAGACCCGCCGCCTGACCGCCGAGCTGCTCCGAGCCGGTGAGGTCATACAGCCTCGTCTGGCCGACTGTGAGCAGATAAAGTACCTCGCCAGCCGCTTCGTCAACACCCAGAGCTGCTTCTTCATCGGGCGCGGCTTCGACTACGCCCTCTCGCTGGAAGGCAGCCTGAAGCTCAAGGAGATCAGCTACGTCCACTCGGACGCCTACGCTGCCGGTGAGCTCAAGCACGGTACCATCAGCCTCATCACCGACGGTGTGCCGGTCATCGCGCTGGCCACCCAGAAGCAGGTGTACGAAAAGACCATCTCCAACGCCAAGGAGACCAAGAGCCGCGGTGCGCGGGTCATCCTCTTCACGACGAAGGACGTTGTCGTCCCGGAGGGCGTGGCGGACTATGTGGTGCGTCTGGACGACTACGACGAGCTGCTGATGCCCCTGCAGCTCATCGTGCCGCTGCAGCTGTTCGCCTACTATATGGCCGTCCTGCGCGGCTGTGACGTCGATAAGCCCCGCAATCTGGCCAAGAGCGTGACGGTGGAGTAAATAGAACAAAAAAGGAAAGCCTCCCCGGCTGGGGAGGCTTTCCTTTTTATCTGAGATCCAGAGAGTTACCAGAACCAATAGCGTTTCTTGATGACGATGTAGGCGATGATGATGCCCACGATGACCACAAGGCCCGCGATGAAGAAGGTCATGTCCACATGGACGAAGCGGAGATTCTGGGTGGTCAGCAGGTATTCGCCCGCCGTGTCCGCCTCGAGGACATGGTCCTTGTAGCTGTTGAGGAACTGCCACTTGCCCTTGAGGGCATTGTGCAGGTAGACGCGGGTATAGACGGCGTTGTCGCCGGTCATTTCGACCTGAACGACGCCCGGCAGAGCCTCGCCGCCGTTGAGGGTGAAGGTGACACCATACTCAGAGGGGGCAAAGCTCAGGGCTGTGCTCACCTGCGCGGAGGTGTTCTTTACATCGCGGCCCGCGATGCGGATGGTGTAGTTATCGGCCTCGACCACGAGGGTCTTGCCGTTCAGACGGAGGGCATTCAGCATCTCGCTGGTGATGGTGGGGAGCTCCCGCTGTGCGAAGGTCACTTCGTCGGTGCCGTCGGCCTCGATGGCCTCCACGACGGGGTCGGTGATGACCTCACCGTCGTTGCTGTCGGTGCTGCCGCCGCCATTGCCGGAGCTGGAAGCATTCCGGTTGACGATGACCGTCACCGAGGCAGACGCCGTGCCGTTGGAGACAACGATGGAGGTCGCGCCCGTACCCACGGCGGTGATGACGCCCTTGGCGCTCACAGTGGCCACCTTGGTGTCATTGGACTTGAAGGTGAGGGACTGGGAGGCAGAAGACGGGGTCACTTTGCCGGTGATGGTGCGGCTGGCGCCCGGCTTGAGGACGACATAGCTCGTGTTCAGGTCGATGGACTGACGGTCTGCGCCGCTGTTGACGACCTTGACAGTGGCCGATGCGCTCACATCGCCGCAGGTGGCGGTGATGGTGGCGGTGCCGGGGGCGACACCGGTGACTTTGCCGAAGTTGTTGACGGTAGCCACAGCGGGGTCGGAGGAGCTGAGGCTCACGTTGGCATAATTCGATGCACTGGAAGGCAGCACGCCCAGCGACAGGGAAGTGGTCTCGCCGACAGCGATGGTGCCGGAGGCCAGCGTGATGTCCATCTCCTTGACGATCATGGATTCATCCAGCTCAGTGGTGATGGTGTAGACGCAGCTCACGCCGTCTGCGCTGGCGATGACCTGCGCCGTGCCGACGCCCACCGCCTGCGCCACGCCCTCAGACGTCACGTTGACGATGGTGCTGTCGTTGGAGATAAAAGTTACCGTGGCTTTGCGTGCGGCCTTGGCGGGCAGAATGACCGGCGAGAGCTGCTGCTGCGTCCCCACCGTCATGGTGGAGGCGTAAGTGCCGGTCTCGACGCTCTCCACAGCCGCAGCGGACCAGGGCAGAGAGAGGGCAGCGGCCGCGTTCAGGGGGCTGGCTGCAGAGGCCGGAAGCGCAGCGCCGGCGGCCAGCAGGCCCAGCAGAGCGGCGCTCACGGCCAGCATTTTCAGGTTCAGTTTCATTCTTTCGTACCTCTTTGGGCGTTGATGTGAGCGCTTAGCGGAACAGAACGCCCAGAGCTTCCATCGCGTATTCGAAATAGGTCAGCTTGTCGTACTCCACGCGGGCGGTGACGCTCATACCGTTGGACAGATCGACCTTGTCGCCGCTGTTGCTGATGACGTAGGTGCTGTCCGGGGTGATGGTCATTTTGTAGTAGGAGCCGGAGGAGCTGGCGGTCACATCGCTGTCGATGGAGGTCACGGTGCCGGTCAGGGTGCCGTAGGAATACTCCGACAGACCGGTGATGGCGATCTTGCAGGGGTCGCCCACATGGAGCAGCGGCCGGTCGTTGAGGGTGACGTAAGCCACCACCTCGAGGTCGCTGTTCTCGCTGGCGACGGTGGCCAGCGGGGTGCCGGCGCTGAGCACCATGCCCACCTTATAGGGCGTGTCCATGTGGATGACGCCGGAGGTGGGGGCATAGATGTAATAGTCGTTGGCGCCGGTGTTCAGGGCGTCCATCTGGCTCTGCAGATTGTCGATGTTGCTCTGCACACCGGTCAGGCTGGCAGAGATGGACTGCAGGGTGGAGTAATACAGGGCCTCCACCTCGCTCTGGTTCTGCTCCATCAGGGCCTTGATCTGCTCGTCGGAGTAGCCCGCGGCCTGATAGGGCGAGGCGTCGAAGGCCTTCTGCGCCACCTGGCTCTTGTAGGTCTCGTACTGGTAGTAGTAGGGCTGGTCGTCAATGTCCGTCTCGCTGAAGTAGTTCTTGTCGTCCTGAATGGACTTGACCAGCTTCTCGTACTGGCTCTTCTGCTTTTTGTAGATGTCCAGCTGGCTCTGGAGGCTGTCCTGCTGCATGTCGAGGTCGGTGCTCTTGATGTGAGCGATGAGGTCGCCCTCGTTGACGTAGGCACCCTCGGCGATGTTCAGCTCGGTGATGGAGCCGGAGTAGCTGGACATGATGTAGGTCTTGTTGGCGGCCTGCACAGAGCCGCTGGATTGGCTGACGTAGGTGCGGTAGTTTTTGGTGCTCCACACCACGAGGAAGAGGATGAGGGCAGCCGTCAGGAGAATGAGCGCGTAGCCGAAAGGCGGCAGCTTTTTCTCCATCATGATGCGGCGGTCCTGCAGCTCGTTGATGTCGCGGATGGTCGTCGTCATATTACTTCGTCTCCATAAAGGTATCCACAACGCCCTCGTCCTCATCCTGATTGACGAAGATGGTGTAGACAGTGCCAGTCAGCTCGAGCTCGTGCTCAAAAGCCATGATGTTCAGCTTCTGGGAGGCGAGGCCGCTCTGGCTCATGGGGCCGACGTAGTGGGCGTACAGGCAGTTGCGCACACGGAGCACAGCGTCCATGGAGTAGCCGGCCTCCATGCGGGGGATGAGCTGGGTGGCCTGCTGCATCATATAGACTTCGGGCTGAGGGTTGGGGCCGGCGGGCAGTTTGATGCACTGCACGAGGGGGCCGAGGGGCTGTGCGCCGTTGCTCTTGATAAAGTTGTGCATCTGGGTCAGCACGATCTGCATATTGTTGAACTCTTCGGGCTGGATGCGGCGGCTGACCACATTGGTCAGCTTGAGGGTCTTGTTTTCTGCGGTCTGGATCTCTCTCATGATTTTATACCACCTGTTCTTGGTTTCATTGCTTGTAATAGGCAATAGCAAAACGTGAAGTTAGAGGCTGAAGCCTGACGGAATATCCAAAGCCTCCCCCTTTGGGAGAGGTGTCACCGAAGGTGACGGAGAGGGCAAGCCAATGACGAAAAGGATGCGCACGCAGCGATAGGCAGGCTCTTTGTCAGAGCGATGTTATCGCAATGTGGCCGCGTCACTGTCGGCAACCTTGCCCTCTCAGGCGCTCCGCGCCAGCTCTCCCAAAGGGAGAGCCTTTGCCGAAGAGGCGAAGCCTGACGGAATATCCAAAGCCTCTCCCTTTGGGAGAGGTGTCACCGAAGGTGACGGAGAGGGCAAGCCCGTGGCGAAAAGGCCGCTCACGCAGCGATGGGCAGGCTCTTTGTCAGAGCGATGTTATCGCAATGTGGCTGCGTCACTGTCGGCATCCTTGCCCTCTCAGGCGCTTTGCGCCAGCTCTCCCAAAGGGAGAGCCTTGGGCGAAGGCAGGAGCCTCACGGAATATCCAAAGCCTCCCCCTTTGGGAGAGGTGTCACCGAAGGTGACGGAGAGGGCAAGCCCGTGAGGGGAGAGCTGCCCACACAGCGATAGGCAGGCTCTTTGTCAGAGCGCTGTTATCGCAACGTGGCTGCGTCACTGTCAGCATCCTTGCCCTCTCAGGCGCTTTGCGCCAGCTCTCCCAAAGGGAGAGCCTTATAGGCGGGCTTTGACCTCTAGGTCGATCTGCGTACAGACACCTTCAAGATTCCGGTCGACATCGTGATTGGAAAAGCGAAGCACTTTCAAACCATAAGCACGCAATATCTGACTTCGCTCCTCATCGTAACATTGACCCTGCTCAGTATAATGCTGAGAGCCGTCGATTTCAATGACTAAGCGAGCCGGAGCACAATAAAAATCTACAATAAAGGATTCGATGATTCGCTGCTTGTAGAATTTTACAGGGTAAGTGCGCAGATATTCATACCAGAGCTTGCGCTCCTGCGGAGTCATTTCGTGACGAAGTCTTCGGGCAGTGCCAAGCATTCGGAAGTTCTTTACAACAGTCGTCTTCTTCATGATGGTGTCCTTTGGAACTGAAGCCTGACCTTCTCGCAAAGCCTCTCCCTTTGGGAGAGGTGTCACCGGAGGTGACGGAGAGGGCAAGCCCGTGAGGGGAGAGGCGCTCACACAGCGATAGGCAGGCTCTTTGTCAGAGCGATGTTATCGCAACGTGGCTGCGTCACTGTCAGCATCCTTGCCCTCTCAGGCGCTCCGCGCCAGCTCTCCCAAAGGGAGAGCCTTTGCAGAGGGTAAGCTTCACATTTTGTTATCACCTATTACCCATCCCATGATGAATATAGGCATCAATTTATTATAACGGTTTGGCGGTGCGGAATAAAGAGCCAAACTGTAAATTTTATAAAAAAATAAGGTATGCCCGGAGGCAGGTGCCTCCGGGCATACCATTACGAGGCATTATCATCCGGCGGCCCGAGAGCCGCTAAACGAAATACACTTCAGATTTTAGGGGTTACTGATTAGACATTGGTGCCGTCAATCTTCATGACCTTGTCGTTGAAGAGGACCTTGGCATCGGTGGTGCCCAGGGTGTAAGCGACAGAAACCATGCCCAGAGTACGCATGACCTTGTTGCCGAAGGTCATCTCGTTGCCATTGACATCACCGTAGATGTTCTTCTTCAGCTCGCCGTCGTCGCCGAAGATCTTGACGCCGTCGTCGCCGCCCCAGTTGCCGCCGAACATCACGCCCAGGGTGCTCTTGACGGTATCAGCGAAGAAGGAGTTGCTGACCAGGGTGATCAGGTTGGTGTTGAACTTCTTGACGTTAGCAGCGTTCCAGACAGGAGCGGTGGTGTCAGCCAGGATGGAGAACAGGTCAGCGCCGCCGTAGACGACCTCAGAGTTAACAGCAGTAAAGTTTGCAGGCATCATCATAATGAATTACTCCCTTCAAATGATTGAAAAACAAATTTAGTCGGCTCAATTTCCGGATGCGCATCCAGCCAAAAAGCCATTTATGTAACTGCGTGCGCACGCAGCTGCAACGAATTAGTAGGTGATGGACTCGCCATCCTCCTCGTCTTCCACCACTTTGGCGGCCAAGACGGGGGCGGGCTTCTCCCTGCGCTTCTTATCGCGGAAGATGCCCTGCTGCAGGCTCCAGAGCTCGTAATACTTGCCCTGCTTTTCCAGCAGCTCTTCGTGGGTGCCGCGCTCTACGATCTCGCCGTGGTCCATGACCAGAATGAGGTCACAATCACGGATGGTGGAGAGGCGGTGGGCGACGATCAGCATCGAGCGGTCTGCAAGCTGGTTGTAGATCATATCAAAGATGGTATTCTCTGTGCCAAAGTCCAGACTGCTGGTGGATTCGTCCAGAATATAGAGGTTCGCATCCTTCAGGAAAGCCCGGGCCAGTGCAAGGCGCTGCTTCTCACCGCCCGAGAGGCCGTTGCCGGCTTCTTCCAGATAGGTGTTGTACTGCAGCGGCAGCTTGCGGATGAACTCGTGGGCATCTGCCTTCTTGGCAGCGGCCTTGACCTCATCGAGGCTGGCTTCCGGTCGGGAAATGCGGATGTTGTCGTAGATGGTCTTGCTGAACAGCTCGACGTTCTGGGGGACATAGGCGATGGCACGGCGGACGGAGCTGTTGCTGTACTCGTCCAGATCGACGCCGCCTACGCTGATGGTACCGCTTTCCGGCTCATAATACTTGAGCAGGAGCTTGGTGATGGTGGATTTGCCGCTGCCGCTGCTGCCCACGAGGGCCACCTTTTTGCCGTAGGGGATGGTGAAGGAGACGTGGCTCAGGGCCGGGGAACGGCTGCCGTAGCGGAAGGAGACATCCTTGAACTCAATGTCACCGTCGATCTTTTCCATCTCGGTGTATTCGCGGGTCTCGTCCTGCTCGGACTCGTAATCCATGATCTCGGTCAGACGCTTGATGGAGATCTGGGCCTGCTGGATGGACATCTGCAGGCTGACCAGCTCGCTGACCGGAGAAGTAAAGTAAGAGGAAAGGGTGCTGAAGGCCATATAGCCGCCCAGCGTCATCTCACCATTCAGCACCTGCATGATGCCCACATAAGAGGTGACCATGCCGAGGATGGTGGTGATGAGGGTGGAGATCAGGGACTGCACCGTGCTGATCTTGCTGGAGCGCAGGCTGATCTTCAGGCTCTTGATGTATTCCCGCTCCAGAGCTTCCAGCTCACGGTCCTCTTCGGCGTTGCACTTGACGGTCTCGATGCCCCGGAGGCTCTCGATCATCTGGCTGTTGAGGATAGCAGACTGCTGCATGGTCTCTTCGTTGATCCGCTTGAAGGGCTGCTTGAAGATGAACACCAGCAGGATGCTCAGCAGGGTGGTGAAGATCGAAATGGAGAAGAGGGTGGCATTCATCCGGAAGAGGATGACGCCGGTGGCGCAGGCCATCACGATGTCCATCACGACGCTCAGCGCGATGCTGGTGAACACCGATTTGATGGTGCTGGCGTCGGAGTAGCGGGTGGTGATCTCGCCGGTCTTGCGGGTGGCGAAGAACTTCATGGGCAGTTTGAAAACATGCCCGAAGTAGCCCAGCATCAGGGGAATATCGACCTTGATGGACAGATAGATGAGCACCCACTGCCGCACCATGCTGATGAGTGCGCTGGTGACATTGACGATGCTGAATACCAGAATGACAGCCACCAGCAGGCTCTTCAGCCCGTAGGGAAGGATCTCATCCATCAGGATCTTGTTGTACATCGAGGATGCGATCCCGATGATGGTCATGATGACCGAGCTGAGGATGGCGTAGAAGAAAAGCTTCTTCTGGGGCCACAGCAGGTCGAGGAAACGCTTGACCATGCTGCCCTGTTTCTGCTTGCCTGTCTTGAACTCCGAGGTGGGGGTCATCAGGAGCAGAACGCCGGTAAAGTTCTTGTAGAACTCATCGAGAGAGATCTTTTTCAGCTCTTTTGCCGGGTCGCCGATGATGACGTAGTCGCGGCATCGGAACTTCTTTCCTTCGTCAGCGCACTTCTTCCGCTCCTCATCCTGCCGGACCATGTGCCGACGCCGCTCGCCGTCATCCTTGATGGTGGTCTTTTTGAAGACCGTCACAAAGTGGGCCAGACCCTCGTCGGTGATGACCTGTGCAATACAGGGAGTGGTGAATTCGCTGAGGAAGTTTTCCCGGTCTACCCGGACGGCGGCGGTGCTGAATCCCAGCTCCTGCGCTGCCTTTTCCATACCGGTCAGGTTTGTGCCTTTTAAGTCGGTACCCATCATGTCCCGCAGGCGGGTGATGGTGATCTCCTTTTTGTAATGGAGGCACACCATTGCGAGACAGGCGGCAGCGCAGTCTGTGGTGTCGTGCTGCCGGACATAGGTATAACGCATAGATGCTTCCTTTGTGGTTTCTATTTCAAAACGCCCGCCTTGCGGCTGAGGACGATTTGGCGAAGAAGAAAGGGCTTCTCTTGCTGACGCTTTGCACACTTCTCAAATAAAGCAGCATACAGCTCTCTGCCTCGCCCCGCCCTGCGGCCGGACGGAGCAGAGAGCAGCTGCTATCAAAAGAAGGGAGCGCCTACCCTTTGATCATTTTGACCGGCCCGGAGAGGGGATTTTGACGTACCGTCTCCTAAACCTTGGGCATAGTATAACACATTCTGTCAGGTTCTTCAAGAGGACAATTTTTAATAAACCCTTAAATTTTGAAAAAAATGTGAAAAAAGTCTCAGTTTGGTAACAAAAGAGATGCACAAAAAGCGCGGCGGACCGCGAAAGTCCGCCGCGCTTTTTTACAGATTGTCTGGAATGCTAAAACAATTAGTCCACGGTGGTACCGTCAGTCTTGACGACCTTCTTGGCAGTCAGGACAGCAGCGTCCTTCATGCCCAGGCTGTAGACAACAGAAGCCAGACCCAGAGTGGTCATGATCTTGTTGCCGAAGTTCTGAGAATCAGCGTTGATATCGTGGCCAACATGGTACAGAGCAGTGAGGCTGCCGTTGTCGCCGAAGATGCGGTTGTCCTCGCCCCAGCTGCCGCTGAACATAACACCCAGAGTAGCCTTCAGCAGCTCGCTGGTGAAGCTGTTGCTGACCAGGGTGATAACATTGCTGTTGAAACGCTTGACGCTCTCAGCAGTCCATGCGTTGGGCAGGTAGTCAGCCACAGCGCCGCCGTAGACGACCTCTGCGTTCACAGCAGAGAAGTTTGCAGGCATCATCATAATGAATTACTCCCTTCAAATGAATAAAACGAATATAATCGGTCCCCTCCCGGTTGCGCAACCGGGAAAACCTATGCAACCGAGTGCGCACTCGGCAACATCACGAATGAAGTGGGCTGTAGCCTTGCGGGCGCCAAAGCCTCTCCCTCTGGGAGAGGTGTCACCGAAGGTGACGGAGAGGGCAAGCCCGTGGCGATAGAAACGCAGACACAGCGATAAGCAGGCTCTTTGTCAGAGCGATGGGATCGCGGTGTGGTCGCTTTGCTGTGAGCATCCTTGCCCTCTCAGGCGCTTCGCGCCAGCTCTCCCAAAGGGAGAGCCTTTTGGATACACCTCTACTACATTTTACCATACTTTCCCCCTTGCCACAAGGCTAAATGGCCGGAAAACAGCCAAAACGGGCAGAAAAGTAGAAAAAATGCGTGTAAAGCACTCTGCCGCCGCCCCTCAGCGCCATAAAACACTGGGGAAAAAACGCCAGAATCTCCAAAAATACCATTACAGCTTGGATGTAGTGTAACACAAATACGCCATTTCTTCAAGAGGACATTTTTTAATTTGCTCTTAATTTTTGAAAATAATGTGAAAAAGGCTACAGTTTGGTTACATGAGAGGGGGCCTGCCGGTTTCGCAAAGCCTCTCCCTCTGGGAGAGGTGTCACCGAAGGTGACGGAGAGGGCAAGGCCGTGAAGGTAGGGCGCAGACACAGCGATAGGCAGGCTCTTTGTCAGAGCGATGGTATCGCGGTGTGGTCGCCTTGCCGTGAGCATCCTTGCCCTCTCAGGCGCTTCGCGCCAGCTCTCCCAAAGGGAGAGCCTTGGGCGAAGAGGGAAGGCCCTGCGGAATATCTAAAGCCTCTCCCCTTGGGAGAGCCATTGAAAAAGAAAAGCGGCGAAGAAAACTCTTCGCCGCAAAAAGCGCCTCTTGCCTGACTCGAACAGGCGACACCCTGATTAACAGTCAGGTGCTCTAACCGACTGAGCTAAAGAGGCAGATATTCGATTTCCAGCGGACTTGCCGCGAGATGTATTATACCGCATCTCGGGAAAGTTTGCAAGGGGTTTTTTCGATTTTTTGCACACCTTTCCGGTTCTGACAAAGCCTCTCCCTCTGGGAGAGGTGTCACCGAAGGTGACGGAGAGGGCAAGGATGCTGACGGTGATTCGAGGGCGCGGCGATAGCATCGCTCTGACAAAGAGCCTGCTTATCGCTGCATGGGCGGTCCTTTCGCGCCGGGCTTGCCCTCTCAGTCGCTTCGCGCGCCAAGGCCGGGTTGCGGCTCCCAGCGTCTGCTACGCTGTCGCTTGCATCCTGCTGGCCGCTGCCCCAACAGCTCCTCCCTGTTTCCGCCACTGGCGGCGGTCGTCGCCGTTGCCCCCAAAGGGAGAGCCTTACGCCCCACACCGACCCTTTTCCCCCTCCCGTTCTGCTACCCTGAAAAGAGGGGGTGGGGCTTGTGCGGACGGTCATCTATCTCGATGTGCTGCTTCTGGTGAATTTCGTGGTGGGGGCGGCGTTCCTGCTGGCGGCGGGGCTGCTGTGCGGGGCGTGCTGTTCGCCGCTGCGGCTGGTGGGCGGTGCGGGGGCGGCGGCAGTGTCGTCGCTGGCCCTGCTGGCCCCCACCGCCCCCTGGCCGCTGGCCTTTACTTATAAAGGTATGTCCGCCGCCCTCTGCGTAGCCGCTGCCTACGGCTGGCAGGGGGCGCGGAACACTGCCCGGCTCACGGCATGGTTCGTCCTGCTCAATCTGACTCTCACGGGGGCGCTTTTCCTGCCCGGTGCGGCCTGCAACAACCTCAGCTTCTATCTGCCGGTGTCGCCGGGGCTGCTGCTGGCGTCCACGGCGGGGGTCTGCGGCGTGGTGGAGGGGGTGCTGCACGTTCTGGGCCGCAGCGGCCCGGCCTGCTTTGGGGCGGAGCTGTCGGTGGCCGGGCGGGTCGTCCCGCTGAGCGTCTTCTGTGACACCGGCTTCCATCTGCAGGAGCCGCTTTCGGGTCGGGCGGTGGTGCTGGTGCGGCTGGATGCCGTGTCTCTGCCCGCTGAGCTGAGGGCGTATCTGGACGCCTGCCTCGCGGGCGTCGGCGCAGAGCCCCGCCCGGAGTGGGGCGTGCGGTTCGTACCCTGTCAGACCGTCGCGGGACACTGTCTGCTGCCCGCCCTGCCTGCCGCGCTTGCATCAAATGGTAGAAAACAGGACGGAATATACGCAGCGTTTTGCGATATGCCGCCTCCGCCGGGGGGATGGACGGCTCTCGTCAGCGCGGAAACGGCGGCGCTGCTGGGCAAATGACAATACATTGGGAGGAATATACCTGTGTTTCAACGATTTGTAAATCTTTTGCAGCGCCTCTGGGCCAGACTGAGCTGGACGGGCGGCGTACATTATCTGAACGGCGGGCCGGGTCTGCCGCCGCCCCTGACCCCGGAGGAGGAGAAAGCCCTTCTGGCCCGGATGGCCGACGGCGACCCCGCCGCCCGGGATGAGCTGATCACCCATAACCTGCGGCTGGTGGTGTACCTTGCGAAGAAATACGAGGGCAGCGGCGTCCCCTCGGAGGATATGGTGTCCATCGGCACCATCGGGCTCATCAAGGCCGTGAACACCTTTACGCCCGAGCGGAGCATCAAGCTGGCGACTTACGCCAGCCGCTGCATCGGCAACGAGATCCTGATGTATCTGCGCAAAAGCTCCAACCGGCGGCAGGAGGCCAGCATCGACGAGCCGCTGAACATCGACGGCGACGGCAACGAGCTGCTGCTGTCGGACGTGCTGAGCAGCGAGGAGAATCAGGTGGGCCAGCGTCTCGAGCAGGACGCCGAGCGGGCCAGCCTCCGCCGGTCGGTGGAACAGCTCTCGCCCCGGGAGCGGCAGATCATGGAGCTGCGCTTCGGCCTGCTGGACGGCGTGGAGCGGACCCAGAAGGAGGTGGCAGACGCCATCGGCATCAGCCAGAGCTATATTTCGAGGCTGGAAAAGAGGATCATACGGCAGCTGAGGGAACAGCTGGGGGAGTAGTCCCCTGAATTTGGAATGAATGTTATCCTGCCCCTGCGGCCATACTTCCGGTGAAACTGAAACGAAACCGGAGGGTAGGGGATGTACAACAAGGTGGAGCTGTGCGGCGTGAACACCGCCGAACTGCCGATACTGTCCGAGCAGGAGAAGCGCGACCTGCTCACCCGGGCGCGGGCCGGGGACAAAGAGGCCCGCCAGAGCATGATAGAGGGCAATCTGCGGCTGGTGCTCAGCGTGGTGCAGCGCTTTTCGCAGCGGGGCGAGAACATGGACGACCTGTTTCAGGTGGGGTGCATCGGGCTCATCAAGGCCATCGACAACTTCGACCCGGCCCAGCAGGTGCGGTTCTCCACCTACGGCGTACCGATGATCATTGGCGAGATACGGCGGTTCCTGCGGGACAACAACGCCCTGCGGGTGAGCCGCAGCCTCCGGGACACGGCCTACCGGGCCATGCAGTCCCGCGAGGAACTGGAAAAGCAGCTGGGCCGTGAACCCACCGTGGACGAGATCGCCCGGAAGACCGGTCTGTCCCGCCGCGAGGTGTCGGCGGCGCTGGAATCGGTGGTGGAGCCGCTGAGCCTTGAGGAACCGGTCTACGCCGACGGCGGCGATGCGGTGTACGTCATCGACCAGGTGCGCGACCCCGACGGCGAGGACAGCTGGATCAGCGGCCTGCAGTTCCGCCAGACCGTGGCGGGCCTCACCCCGCGCGAAAAGCGCATCATGGAACTGCGCTACCTCAAAGGCAAGACCCAGATGGAGGTGGCCCGGGAGATCGGTATCAGCCAGGCACAGGTGAGCCGGCTGGAAAAGGCAGCGCTGGAGCAGTTCCACCAGATGACATGACAAAGCGGCGGTGCCTGGACACCGCCGCTTTCCGCTAACGAGGCTTGTGGTATTTTTCCCGGGTGGCCGCGCCGCCCCGCAGATGGCGCTCGGCCTTGTTCCGGGCCAGCACCATCTGCACCTGCCGGAACAGCTCCGGGCCTACCGTCCGCAGCCGCACCGATACGTCTTTGTGTACGGTGGACTTGCTGCAGCCGAAGGCCCGCGCCGCCGCCCGCACGGTGGCCCCATGCTCCACGATGTACTCTCCCAGCAGCAGCGCCCGCTGTTCCGGATCACCTTTCATGACTGCTCCCTCCCGCCAAAGTGTGCTTGTTCCAGAATATGTGACCCGGCGGGCCGATATACCGCCGGGGACTTGACTTTTGGCGGAGAGCGGCTATACTGAAAGCGGACATGAAAACAGGGGCGCCGTGAGGCTGAGATCTGCTGGAAGCAGAGACCCTTGAACCTGATCCGGGTAATGCCGGCGTAGGTAGTTTGCGGAAAGGTCCCGATTTTCACAAACAGCCCATGCGCCTGCCAGCAAAAGCAGGCGTATTTTTGTTTTTGTGTACTATTATTATGAGAAGAGGAATCCTCATGTCGAAATCCTACTCCAAGACCCGGGTGCTGGTGGAGTGCGCACTGATGGTGGCGATCGGCACCGTGCTGGCCAACATCAAGATCTTCACCATGCCCAACGGCGGCAGCGTCACCCTGCTGAGTATGCTGCCCTTCGTGCTCGTCTCTTTCCGCCACGGCGTCAAGTGGGGCCTGTTCACCGGTCTGGTGAACGGCTGCCTGCAGATGCTGCTGGGCTTCTGGGCTCCCCCGACGCCCACCTTTATCTACTTCCTCGGTGAGATCCTGCTGGACTATCTGGTGGCCTTTATGGCTCTGGGTACCGCAGAGTTCTTCGCCCGCCCCTTCAAGAACCGGATGGTCGGCGTGGCCGTCGGTACCGCCATCGCAGGTTTCCTGCGCTTCATGTGCAGCTTCCTGTCCGGCGTCCTCGTCTGGGGCAACCTGAATGAGGGTCTGAGCGCCTGGACCTACAGCCTCGTGTACAACGCCAGCTACATGCTGCCGGAGACGCTCATCACTGTGGTGGGCGCTGTGCTGCTCATCAAGGCAGCACCCCAGATCTTCGACCGTCAGTACACCAAAGCCTGAGTTCTCCTGAACGCAAGTCCCGCCGGAGGCAGAAATGCACCCGGCGGGACTTTTTTTGCACGAATTTGAAAAAAGCTGTTGACAACTCTCCTTTCAGCTGGTATAATAACACACGTCGTCAGGAACGACACCGGCTATGGGGGATTAGCTCAGCTGGGAGCCCGGTTGGTATCAAAACACACCCCCAGTCAGATAGTCCTGCGACAATCAAATTCCCAACAAAAAACTCCATCCAAGAGGTTCGCTTCTTGGATTTTATGGGGGATTAGCTCAGCTGGGAGCGCGATGCACCCAGAAACACACCCCCACAGCGATGGTTGATGACGATTAAGTTCCCACTAAAGATTTTCCATTCCAGAGGCTTGCTTCTGGAATTTATGGGGGATTAGCTCAGCTGGGAGAGCGCTTGCATGGCATGCAAGAGGTCAGCGGTTCGATCCCGCTATTCTCCACCAAAAAAGCACTGTACTTCGTTTGAAGTACGGTGCTTTTCTTTTTGATTCATCCAAAAACAGGCCCAAAATCAGCAGGCGGATGAATGGCACCCCCCCATTTTGCAGGTGCTTGAATGCAGCCCCCAATTTCTGATGCTGCGTTGTTTTTGAAAATGCTTGTTCGATGCCCGACTGTTTTGCAGGCGGACGTATCACTTCCCCTCAATGTAAGGAGTGAGATCGAAGTTGAACGAGATGTTGATCTGATAAATGGCAAACAGCAGCCATTTTATTTTGAAAAAGAAAACCTGCCGTATGAAATGATACAGCAGGTTTTGAGAGAAAATGATCGCGAAACGCTAGGAAAATTCTTTACTGGCCCAGATGCCAGATATCGCGGTCGTATTCGGCAATGGTGCGGTCGCTGGAGAAGAAGCCTGCCTTGGCGATGTTCACAAGGCACTTCTTGCACCAGCCCAGCGGGTCGCAGGCGTAATCGCTCAGGGCCTGCCCCTTGCGCACAACATAGGCATTGAAGTCCGGCAGGGTCTGGAACCAGTCCTTGCGGATCAGCTCATCGTGCAGGCGGGTCAGGTTTTCGGCGTGACCAGCGGCCAGCATCTCCGGCCCGGTGAGAAAGCCGATGGCACGGCGGATGTTGGCATCGCCCTCCACCCACTGGGCGGGGTCGTAATCGCCCACGGCATAGCGGTGGATGACCTGATCGGAGGTCTGGCCGAAGATGTAGATATTCTCTTCTCCCACCTGCTGGCTGATCTCCACGTTGGCACCGTCCATGGTGCCGAGGGTCAGCGCACCGTTCAGCATGAACTTCATGTTGCCGGTGCCGGAAGCCTCCTTGGAAGCAAGGCTGATCTGCTCGGACAGGTCGCAGGCCGGGATCAGCTTTTCGGCAGCGGTAACGTTGTAGTTCTCGATGAACACGACCTGTAACCACTTGGACACTTCCGGGTCTGCCGCAATGACCTTGGAGAGGGCCAGCAGCGCGTGGATAATGTCTTTTGCAATCGTGTAGGCGGGCGCAGCCTTTGCGCCGAAGATGCTCACCAGCGGCACGGCGGGCAGATGACCTGCCTTGATCTCGTGATACTGATGGATGAGGTAGAGCAGGTTCAGCTGCTGACGCTTGTACTCATGCAGACGTTTGGACTGGATATCGAACACGGCCTCCGTGTTCACGGTGACGTTCTGGGTGTGCAGCAGCCAGTCGGCCAGCGCTTCCTTGTTGGCCTTTTTCACGGCGGTCAGCTCGTTCAGCACCGTCTCATCCCCCGCAAAGGCCAGCAGCTTTTCCAGCTCTGCGGCATCCTTGCGGAAGCCGGAGCCAATGCGCTTTTCCAACTCAGCGGTCAGGGCCGGGTCGCATTCCAGCAGCCAGCGGCGGAAGGTGATGCCGTTGGTCTTGTTGTTGAACTTTTCCGGGTACAGCTCGTAAAAACCGTGCAGCTCGGAGTTTTTCAGGATCTCGGTGTGCAGGGCAGCCACACCGTTGGTGGAATGGGTAAAGTGGATATCCATGTGTGCCATGTGTACCCGGTCGTCCTTGTCGATGATGGCAAGGCCTTCGTCCTCGGTACGGGTGCGGGCCAGCGCATCCAGCTTCTCAATGATAGGCATCAGCTGCGGCACCACGGCATCCAGATAGGAACGGGGCCACTTTTCCAGCGCTTCGGCCAGAATGGTGTGGTTGGTGTAGGCGCAGGTCTTGGTAACAATCTCCACAGCTTCGTCAAAGTCAATGCCTTTTTCACCCAGCAGACGGATCAGCTCCGGGATGACCATGCTGGGGTGAGTGTCGTTGATCTGGATGGCGGCATAGTCGGACAGATCGTGGTAGTTGCAGCCCCGGGCGGCGCACTCGGCCAGAATGAGCTGCGCACCGGCAGAGACCATCAGATACTGCTGGTAGACCCGCAGGCGGCGGCCGGCCTCATCGGAATCGTCCGGGTAGAGGAACAGGGTCAGGTTCTTGTCGATGGCAGTTTTGTCGAAGGCAATGCCGTCGTGGACGATGCTCTCATCGATGGTGTCGAGGTCGAACAGGTTCAGGGTATTGGTGCGGCCCTCGTAACCGGTGACGGCCAGCTTGTACAGGCGGGCGGTGTATTCCTTGCCTGCCAGCTCTACCGGGTAGGTGACATCGGTCTTTTCGGCCCAGCTGTGGGCGGTGAGCCACGGGTCGGGCTTCTCATTCTGTACACCGTTCTCAAAGGATTGCCGGAACAGGCCGAAGTGATACCGCAGACCCACACCGTCGCCGGGCAGATTCAGTGTAGCCAGCGAGTCAAGGAAGCAGGCGGCCAGACGGCCCAGACCGCCGTTGCCGAGGGACGGCTCCGGCTCCACTTCTTCAATTTCAGCAAGGCTTTTCCCGGCAGCAGCCAATGCATCGCGGGCTTCGTCGTACAAACCCAGATTGATGAGGTTGTTGGACAGCAGCTTGCCGATGAGAAATTCGGCGCTGATATAATATAGCTTGCGGCCCTTGACCGGCTGCACACGGTCAGCACTCTTGCGCCGGACAAGTTCCAGCAGAGCAAGATACAGCTCCTGATTCGTGCAGGCAGAAAGAGGTTTGCCGGTAAAGGTCTGCAAGGTTTCAGTAAAGTTCATAAATGGACCCTCCTTTGATACGAAAAGCAGGTTTGACATCTCTGCCATAAGATATACCACACAAAACACGCAAAATCTTGCCTAAATGGCGCAGATTGTGGTACAATCCTATCATCAGGAGGTGAGACGATGCAAAATTGGGCTTCTTTGCAGGAAACCAAGCAGCACGGTGCCGTGCGGTTCCCATTCAATCTGTATCCCTGCACCATCCCGGGGGATTTCCCGCAGGTGGCGCTCCACTGGCAGGAGAGCATGGAGCTGGTCTTTGTCAAGCGCGGTGCGGGGCTGGTGCAGGTGGGCGCTGTGTCTTATCTGGCCCGCATGGGGGACATCTTCGTTTTTACGCCCGGCACCCTCCACGCCCTGCGGCAGGCAGAAGGGCAGTCCATGGAATACGAGAATCTCATCTTTGAGCTGGAGCTTCTGGGCGGCGCAGAGGACCTTTGCGCCGAGAAATACCTGCTTCCGCTCCAGAGCGGGCGGCTGTCGCTGCCTGTCCGTCTGACCCCAAACGATTTGTGCTATCTTCAGGCTGCCGCCTGTCTGCGGGAGGTGGAAGAGGCCAGCCGCTCGAAGCTCCCCGGCTATGAGCTGCTGGTCAAGGGGGCGCTGCTGCGCTTTCTGGCCCTGCTCATTGCACAGGGAAAACAGCAGCCCCCTGCAGAGACTGCCGACACCCAGCGGCTGAAAACCGTTCTGCAATGGCTCTCGGCCCATTATGCCGAGGCGCTTCGGGTCGCCGATGCTGCCGGGGTCTGCTCCTTCAGCGCCAGCCACTTCATGCGGTGGTTCCGGCAGATGACGGGGCAGAGCTTCATCGCTTTTCTGAACGAATACCGCCTGAACGCCGCCGCCGAAGCGCTGCAAACCACGGATGAGACCATCCTGACCATCGCCTCCCGGTGCGGGTTTGAAAATCTCTCCTATTTCAATCGGGCCTTCAAGGCACACTTCGGTATGACACCACGGGAATATCGGAAAAAATAAAAAATCGGAGAGAGCAGGCCAGCTGAAAAAAATCATCCGCGATAAGATCTCACGAGGTCCAAACCGTTCATGAGAAACGATCGCGGATGATTTTTTGCTATAAGATCAGACCTCCGGCGGTGGGCAGCAGCTTTCCCGTACGATGAGTTGATGCGGCACGATGATCTTGGTGGCCAGCAGGTTGGGGTTTTCGATGTGGTTGATGGTCTGGCTTGCCGCTTCGATGCCAAGCTGATAGGGATTGACGTCCACGGTTGTCAGCGGCGGGTTGGTGATGCGGGAGAACAGCGAGTTGTTGAAGGATACGATGGACAGATCTTTCGGGATGCGCAGGCCCAGCTTGCTGCAGAACTGTTCCAGTACTACCGCAAGAATGTCATCGCTGACCAGAACCGCTGTAGGGCGGTCAGGAGCGGTAAGCAGTGCTTTCAGGGCGGGTTCATAGGAATCATTCAGGGTATCGATCTCCACGCAGTCCCCTTCGCGCGGGGTGATGCCGTGCTTGAGCAGAGACATCTGATGGCCGCGTTTCCGCTCGGCAGAAAACAGCATGGCATTGCTGACCCCAAAATAGGCGATGCGGCGGTGTCCCATCTCGTAGAGATAGTCGGTGGCTTCCTCGCCCGCCAGTGCATTGTTGTTGTCGATATAGATGGTCTGGTTGGCCGACTGCGCTGCCTTGCCCACGATAACGTGAAGCAGACCCTCGCTGCGCAGATAGGCAGCCACCGGACAATCTTTTTTGGAGTAGAGCAGGATGAATCCATCGGCCTGTGTGTTGGCCACCATGCTCTGGATGGCATCCAGCACTTCGGCATCGTCCTCACCGGTGATGACGGTGTTTACATAACGGCGCTGGTTGCAGAACTGCCCGATGCCCCGGATGATCTCCAGATGAAAGGCATTTTCATATACATCTCGCTGGGAAGAAGGCAGGATGATGCCGATGGTCTTGGAAAATGCTTCTGACGGTTCGGCCTCAAAATTTGGTTCATAGCCCATCTGCGCCATGATGCGGCGGATGCGTTCTTTTGTGTCCCGGCTGATGGATGGGCTGTCCTTGCAGGTGCGGGAGACCGTGGACGGCGAAACGCCCGCAGCGGCCGCAATATCTTTGATCGTAACTGCCATGCTCTGAATCCCCTTTCTGATAGCTCTATTGTAAAGGGCTTTGCACACAAAGTCAACGTTTGCGTACTCATTTGCGTAAATCGCGCAACGGTGTTGCTGCAAAGGTTTGACATTTTCAACAAAATCGCTTCAAACAATGTACAAGATGCAGAAAGGCGTTCTGCATCTCAAAAAACTCTTGTAAAATTTGCGAAAATGAGTTGTTCTTATTGCGCAATTTAATGCAAGCGCAACGCAATGCTTGCGCAATCAAATGCAAAAGAACAAGGAGGAACATCATGGCAACCACACAGACAGCTCCCAAGAAGAAAGGGCTCATCAATTTCGACTTTTTGCAAAAACTGGGCAAGGTTCTGATGACCGTCATCGCCGTCATGCCGGCGGCGGGTCTGATGATCAGTCTGGGCAAGCTGGTGCAGATGAGCGGTGGCGATATTGCCGCCGTCATGACCATCGGCACTACGATGGAGAACATCGGCTGGGCCGTCATCAACAACCTGCACATCCTGTTCGCGGTCGCCATCGGCGGCAGCTGGGCAAAAGAACGCGCAGGCGGTGCCTTTGCGGCTGTGCTGGCCTTTGCGCTCATCAACGTCATCACCGGCAACATCTTCGGCGTCACCAGTGCTATGCTGGAGGATCCCAATGCCGTGACCCACACCCTGTTTGGGCAGGAGATCGCCGTCAACGGCTATTTTACCTCCATCCTGGGCGCACCGGCCCTGAATATGGGCGTATTCGTGGGCATCATCGCCGGTTTTGTGGGCGGCGTAGCTTACAATAAATACTATAACTTCCGCAAGCTGCCGGACGCACTGGCCTTCTTCAACGGCAAGCGGTTCGTGCCCATGGTGGTCATCGCCTATTCCGTGGTCATCTCTCTGGTGCTCGCCCTGTTCTGGCCTGTGGTGCAGACCGGTATCAACAACTTTGGCATCTGGATCGCCAACTCTTCCGAGACTTCTCCGGTGCTGGCTCCGTTCATCTATGGTACGCTGGAACGTCTGCTGCTGCCCTTTGGTCTGCACCATATGCTGACCATCCCCATGAACTACACCTCTTTCGGCGGCACCTACACCATCGCCACCGGCGTGAACGCAGGCAGTCAGGTATTTGGTCAGGACCCGCTGTGGCTGGCATGGGCCAACGACCTCATCAACTTCAAGAAGGCCGGTGACATGGCCGCATATAATAATCTGCTGGCTACCGTCACTCCCGCCCGCTTCAAGGTCGGCCAGATGATCGGTGCGACCGGCCTGCTGCTGGGCGTCGCACTGGCCATGTACCGCCGCGTGGATGCCGACAAGCGTAAGAATTACAGATCCATGTTCATTTCCACTGCGCTGGCTGTGTTCCTCACCGGTGTGACCGAGCCGCTGGAGTTCATGTTCATGTTCTGCGCCATGCCGCTGTACATTGTATATGCCATCCTGCAGGGCTGTGCCTTTGCCATGGCCGGCATCATCCATCTGCGCCTGCATTCCTTCGGCAATCTGGAATTCATCACCCGCATCCCCATGTCTCTGCAGGCCGGTCTGGGCGGTGATATCGTCAACTTTGTCATCTGCGTCGTGGCATTCTTCATCATTGGCTATTTCGTGGCCTATTTCATGATCGGCAAACTCAATCTGGCTACCCCGGGCCGTCTGGGCAACTACACCGATGACAACGCGCCGGATGAGGATGCTTCCGGTGCAAAGGCTGAGAAAAAGTCCGATAACGGTCAGGCCGAGCGCATCATTGCCCTGCTGGGCGGCCGCGAGAACATCGTGCTGGTGGATGCCTGCATGACCCGTCTGCGCGTCACCGTCAAGGACCCTGCCAAGGTGGCCGACCTGGCGGCATGGAAGGCTGAGGGTGCCCTGAGCCTGCTGGTCAAGGGCGACGGCATTCAGGCGGTCTATGGCCCCAAGGCAGATGTTCTGAAATCTGATATCAACGATATTCTGTAATTGCTTATGAAACTGCTGACATTGAACACCCACAGCCTCATCGAACCGGAATACGAGGCCAAACGGGAAATTTTTGTGGAGTTTATCGCAAAGGAGCAGCCGGATGTGTTCGCCTTGCAGGAGGTGAACCAGACCGCCGCCGCACCGGAGCTGAAAGCTGTCCCGGCGGGCTACACGTCCTGTCCGGGCAACACCGTGCCGCTGAAAGCCGACAACCATGCGGCAGCCGTGGCCCGGATGTTAGAACAGAAGGGCGTTTGCTACCATTGGAGCTGGCTCCCGGCCAAGATCGGCTATGACAGATATGATGAGGGCATGGCCGTATTCAGCCGTGCGCCCATCACGCAGACCGAGAATCTGCTGCTGAGCCGGTCGAACGATTACAGTTACTGGAAGACCCGCCGCGTGCTGGGCATCTGTGCAGGAGATGTCTGGTACTATGCTGTACACATGGGCTGGTGGAAGGACGAAGAAGAACCCTTTGCTGACCAGTGGAATGCGCTGGAAGCAACGGCTGGTGCGAAGCCTATGGCATTCCTGCTGGGCGACTTCAACAGCGAAGCCGATGTGCGGGGCGAGGGGTATGACCTTATCCTCCGCAGCGGCTGGCAGGATACCTACCGGCTGGCACAACAGCGGGATGACGGCTATACCGTTGTGCAGGCCATTGACGGCTGGCGGGATGCCCCGGATGCTTCCGCCAAAAAGCGCATCGACCAGATCTGGTGCTCCAAAGCTGTTCCGGTGCGCAGCAGCCGGGTGATATTCCGTGGTACACAGGAACCGCAGGTCTCCGACCATGCGGGTATCCTGATCGAATTATAAAGGATAAGAAAGAACATGAAGATGCAGAGAAGTGCAGGCATTTTACTGCCCGTCAGCAGTCTGCCGTCCCCATATGGCATTGGCTGCTTTTCGCAGGAAGCATACGATTTTGTGGACTGGCTCAAAGAGGCCGGACAGACTTATTGGCAGATCCTGCCGCTGGGTGTGACCAGCTATGGTGACAGCCCCTATCAGAGCTTTTCGGCCTTTGCGGGCAACCCGTACTTTATCAGTCTGGATGAACTGGTCAAAGAGGGCGTGCTCACCGCCGAGGAGTGCAAAAAGGCAAAGTTCGGGCGCAAAGCCGATGATATCGACTACAGCCAGCTCTACAAGGAGCGGGGCCGCCTGCTCCGGCTGGCCTATTCCCGCAGTGATATCGGCCACAATGCAGCGTTCGCGGCCTTCTGCGAGAAAAATAAGTGGTGGCTGGACGATTTTGCCCTGTTCATGGCAGTGAAAGGCCGCTTTGAGGGTAAGCCGTGGATCGAATGGGCGGAGGATATCCGCCTGCGCTGGCAGAATGCCATGGACTACTACCGCCGGGAATTGTATTTTGAGGTGGAGTACTACAAATATCTCCAGTTCAAATTCGACCAGCAGTGGCGTGCACTAAAGGCTTACGCCAACGAAAAGGGTATCCGCATCATCGGCGATATCCCCATCTATGTGGCACTGGATTCTGCCGATGCATGGGCGAACCCGCAGATGTTCCAGCTGGATGAGGACAACATTCCCACCGCCGTGGCAGGCGTTCCGCCGGATGGTTTTTCGCCCACCGGCCAGCTCTGGGGCAATCCGCTCTACCGCTGGGAAAAGCACCGGGAAACGGGCTATCAGTGGTGGATCACCCGCTTGTGGTATTGCTTTGAGCTGTACGACGTGGTTCGCATCGACCACTTCCGCGGTTTCGACGAGTATTTTTCCATTCCCTACGGCAGTGAAACCGCGGCCCCCGGCCATTGGGAAAAAGGCCCTGGCATCGAGCTGTTCCGTGCGGTGGAGCAGGCACTGGGCAAGCGGGAGATCATTGCCGAGGATTTGGGCTATATGAGCGAGACCGTCCGGCAGCTGGTGCTGGACAGTGGCTTCCCCGGCATGAAGGTGTTGGAATTTGCCTTCGACTCCCGTGACACCGGCAGCGCCAGCGACTACCTGCCCCATAATTACCCGGTGAACAGCGTGGCCTACACTGGCACCCATGACAACGAAACGCTGGTATCCTGGTATCAGACCATCACCTCTGCCGAACGTACACTGGTGCGGGATTATCTGTACGATTACACCACGCCGGAAACACAGCTTTACAAGAGCATGATCGCCCTTATCTTCCGCAGTGCCGCCGCCACCTGCATCATTCCCATGCAGGATTGGCTGGGGCTGGACAATTCCGCCCGTATCAATAAGCCCTCCACCGTAGGCGAGAATTGGCGCTGGCGGCTGAAAAAGAGCCAGCTGACCCCAAAGCTGCAAAAAGAAATTTGCAGCATCACCACCCGCTATGGCCGGATGAACTGGGTATAAACAGATAAAAAAGAAAGCCTGAACGTCAGCTTTACGCAGACGTTCAGGCTTTCTTTCAAATTTTATGGTTTCATCAACGGAAAAACCGGGACCTGTCGGTTTCCGGTCGCCGGGGCTGCGGGAATGCCGCTCAGCAGTGATAATCCGGGTCGATGCCGTATTTTTTCAGGTACCGCCAGAGGGTGGTCTTGCTGACGCCGAGTTCGGCCGCCACCTGCTGGCGGTTGCCGTGATGCTTTTTCAGCAGAGCGGCGATCTCGACGGCCTTCTGATCCTTATAGAGGACGATCTGTTCGGTCCCGGGCAGCGTCCGTGGGGCGATCTGCTCCAGCTGCTGGCGGAGGAACACTTCGTCGATGTTCCGCTTCTGGGTCAGCAGCACGAGCCGCTCGCAGACGCTGTTGAGCTGGTCCAGATTGCCGGGCCACTCATACTCCTGCAAATAGCGCTGGGCCCCCTGGGTCAGGTGGACATAGCGCTTGTACTTCTCCTGCCACTCGTCCAGATAGAAGGCGGTCCAGCCCAGGATATCTCCCCGGTGGCGGCGCAGGGGCAGCATTTCGAGGCTGAGGACGCTGAGGGCATAGTACAGGTCGCTTCGGAATTCGCCCTTTTCGACCCGCGCAATGAGGCTGACCGTGCTGGAAGCGATGATGCGGACGTTGGCTGCCACCGGGCGGGAGGGGCCGTTGTGGAGGAAGCGTCCCCGGATCAGGCAGAGCAGCTTGTACTGGGTCTCAAGGGGCAGCATCTCGACGTGGCTCAGGTACAGGGTGCCGTCCTGGGCCATCTCGGCGTAGCTGTCCACCGAGGAGTCCTTCCGCACGGTGTAGTTGCCGAAGAGCATGTTGTCCAGCGTTTCCGGCAGCCAGGCGCTGCAGTCGATGGTGACAAAGGCGTTTTTCCGCAGCAGGCTCTCGTTGTGGATGCACTGGGCCAGAAGGTTCTTGCCGCTTCCGGTCTCGCCGGTCAGCAGGATGGGGGCTGAGAATTTGCTGATCCGCTTGGCCAGCTCGAACAGGGCCTGGGTCTCCGGGTCATCGCAGATGATGTTGTCGAAGTTGTACCGGGCCACGAAGCCGCGCTGGTACAGCTCACGGCGCATCTCGCTGTCCATATCGATCAGGCGCTGGCCTTCCTGGAAGGTCAGCACCGCACCCTCGATCTGACTGTCCACCAGAATGGGGGCGATGTTGACGACAACGCCCTTGTGGTTGATGTCCAGCAGGAAGGAGTAGGCTTCTTTGCCCCGGAGCAGGGCGTCCTCCAGCATGGTGCGGTTCAGGTTGGGCAGGGCGTCGTAGATGGAGCAGCCCAGAAGGGTGCTGGAAGCCTGTCCCAGCAGGCTGTAGCCGATGCGGTTGACCCGGCGGATGACGCCGGAGGAGTCCACCTGGATGATGCCGTTGAAGGTGTAGTTCAGCAGGGCGTTGATCTCGGCGGAGTTGTGCTTTTCCAGATCGATGGCGTAGCCCACCCGGCTGGCGAAGTTCAGCGCGTTGTGGACGCTCTCGCTGCCGGTGGGAATGTACTTGTAGGCCAGTTTTTTCTGCCGGGCGGTCTCGCAGACGATATCGCCGCCGATGACGCCGACACAGCCGTCGGCCTGCGCCTGGGACACCGCATTAGCCAGCTCCTCGTTCTGGCGCACCATGTACAGCTTCAGCTCGATCCCGAAAAGCTCGTTGAACCGGGAAGTGTCGCTGAACATATTGGCAACGCCGATCAGACCGATCCGCGGACAGGGAAGTGCCAGCTCAGATTTGAGCTCGAGCATCACGGAGGCCAGCTCCTGCAGGGTCACACTGATCTCGACCACCGGCAGCTTGACGCTCTGCTTGATGATCCGAGCCTGCACACCGCGGGCCACGATCAGGTCACAGCCCTGCCGTTCCAGCTCTCTGGCCCGGCTCTCAGCCTGGCTCGTCTTGATGTATTCCAGGGTCATGAGCGTGATGGATGGGAATGTCCCGACAAGGGGCTGTGCCAGGTTGCACAGCTCCTGGCTGGGCACGAGAACGGCTACCTTTGCCATGCTGTTGTCCTCCTGTGTTCCGGGCTGATGAAAAAGGCGGCCCGCCATACAGCGGGCCGCCGGGAAGCGTCTGTGTCACAGCCCCGTTTTTACAGGTCTATGATAGCAGAATTCGAACGAAATGAAAAGTCCTCTGAGATCAGCGGCCGATCTCGATGCCGGTCAGCTTCTCGTAGTACTGGGCAATGGCGCTGTGGTCAGCCTGGCCCTTGCCGTTGTTGTGCAGCCACTGCAGCACTTCCTGGACCTCGGCGGTCATGGGAAGGGGTGCGCCCACGGTGTGTGCGCAGTCCAAAGCGTTGTTCAGGTCCTTGATGTGCAGGTCGATCTTGAAGCCGGGCTTATCGTTGCCGGCGATCATCATGGGAGCCTTGGCGTTCATGACGGTAGAACCGGCCAGACCGCCCTTGATGGCCTGGAACACCAGCTCAGGGTCCACACCGGCCTTCTGTGCCAGAGTCAGAGCCTCGGCCAGAGCCTGGATGTTGCAGGCCACGATGATCTGGTTGGCCAGCTTGGTGGTGTTGCCTGCGCCCACGTCGCCGCAGCGGACAACGGATGCGCCCATGGTCTCCAGCAGGGGCTTGTAAGTATCAAAGACTTCCTGCTTGCCGCCGACCATGAAGCTCAGGCTGCCGTCGATGGCCTTGGGCTCGCCGCCGGAAACGGGAGCATCCAGCATCTCAACGCCCTTCTCGGCCAGAGCAGCGGCGATCTCCTTGGAAGCCACGGGGTTGATGGAACTCATATCGATAAAGACCTGGCCCTTGTGCATGAAGTTTGCAACACCGGTCTCGGGGGTCAGCATGACGCTCTTGACGTGGGGGGAGTTGGGCAGCATGGTCAGCACGACATCGCACTGCTCGCCGATCTCCTGATTAGTAGCGGCCTTTGCACCGGCGGCCACGACCTCGTCCACTGCAGCCTTGTTCAGGTCGCTGACCATCAGATCCGTGTAGCCGTTCTTCAGGATGTTCTTTGCCATGGGCTTGCCCATGATGCCCAGACCGATCAGACCGATTTTCATAAGAAATACCTCCGTACTCATTTTCATTGCAATTCTGTCCGGACAGCTCCGGCCTTCCGGCCCGCTGTCTCCGTTTGAGGCTAGTATAGCGGGAAATGCGGATTCCGACAAGGAATAAAATGCCAAATTGTTGACTGATTTTTTGTAGGAAGGCACCAAAAACACAGCTCGTGAAAAGGAACGTTTCAAAATGAGGAATATCGGTTTCAAAACAGTTCACTGAAACCGAGGGGCTGTGTTGCCCCGCCGGGAGCTTCGTGCTACAATGAAGCTGCAATCCGAAACGGAAACCCAAAGAAACATCCTGAAAGGAGAAATGAACATGTTGTTTCAGACAGAATCCGGGCAGACCGTCGGCCCCATCGGACAGGGGACCTGGTATCTGGGGGAAGACCCCGACCGGTTCGATGCCGAATGCTCTGCCCTGCGGGCCGGTGTGGAAGCGGGGATGAACCTGATCGACACGGCGGAGATGTACGGGGACGGCGCTGCCGAGGAGCTGGTGGGACGGGCCATCCAGGGTCTGGACCGGGACAAGCTCTTTCTGGTGAGCAAGGTCTACCCCTTTAATGCCGGGCGGGGGGACATCCGGGTGAGCTGCGAGGACTCACTGATGCGGATGAAGACGGATCATCTGGATCTCTATCTGCTCCACTGGCGCGGTTCCGTGCCTCTGGCGGAGACGGTGGAGTGCATGGAGGAGCTGAAAGAGGATGGTCTGATCCGGGCGTGGGGCGTGTCCAATCTGGATACGGACGATATGCAGGAGCTGTTCGCCCAGCCGGACGGCACTCACTGTGCCGCCAATCAGGTCCTTTATAATGTCGGAAGCCGGGGCATCGAGTATGACCTGCTGCCCCTGATGCGGCAGCATCAGATCCCGGTGATGGCCTACTGTCCGCTGGCGCAGGCGGGACGGCTGCGGCGCGGCCTGCTGAACCACCCGGCCCTGCGGCAGATCGCTGGGGAGCATCATGCCACGGTGCCTCAGATCCTGCTGGCTTTCCTGCTGGCCCAGCCGGGGGTCCTGCCGATCCCCCGGACGGGCAGCGCACAGCATGCACAGCAGAACGCGGCCGCAGCGGAGATCCGCCTGTCGGCAGAAGAGCTTGCACTGCTGGACGCTGCGTTCCCCAAGCCGAAACGCAAGACCCGGCTGGAGATCGTCTGATCCGGCGGTTCAAAAACTGAAACAAATGAAACGCAGATGCTTTGCTGCGTTTCAAAAAGTGAACGATTTACGAATCTGATAAAAAATGGCCTCAGGCTTGGGCTGAATGCCGATTGTCATTCCGGTTCCTTTTGGTAGAATGAAAACAGAAGAGATCAGAGATGATCGATCGCAGCATACAGTACAACAGCAGAAAGGATCATTTACAGATGGATACATCGTTTATCAAGGGTGTTGTCGTGCCCATTTTGACCATTTGCGACAAGGACGAAAAAATCGATGAGGCCAAACAGCGCGCCCAGGTGGATTATGTCATCAAGGGCGGCGTTACCGGCATTCTGGCATTCGGCTCCAACGGCGAGTTCTATATGCTGGAAGAGGACGAGATGGAGCGCGGCCTGAAGATCATGGTGGATCAGGCGGCCGGCCGTGTGCCGGTGTACTTCGGCATCGGTGCCATCAGCACCAAAAAGAGCTGCCGTCTGGCAAAGATGGCCGTGAAGAACGGTGCCGCCGCCGTAAGTGTGCTGCAGCCCATGTTCCTCAAGCCCACCTATGACGAGCTGTACAACCACTTCAAGACCATTGCCGAGAGCGTACCGGAGACCCCGATGCTGCTGTACAACAACCCCGGCCGTGTGGGCTATACCCTGAGCGCAAAGCTGGTGGAAGAGCTGGCACACAATGTGCCCAACATCATCGGTATGAAGGACACCAGCGGCGATATCACCCAGACCTCTGAGTTCATCCGCCGCACCCGCGACGTGGATTTCAAGGTGTTCGGCGGCAAGGATACGCTGCTGTACGCCAGCCTGTGCCATGGTGCCGTGGGCGGCGTGTGTACCGCAGCCAACTTCATGCCGGAGCTGATCACGGACGTGTACAACAAGTATGCCGCCGGGGATCTGGCAGGCAGCCTGGAAGCCCAGTTCAAACTGAACCCCGTCCGTCTGTCGATGGATGCGGCCAGCTTCCCGGTGGCTGCAAAGGATATGGCCAATCTGCGCGGAAATGACGTGGGTGTGCCGTATCTGCCTACCCTGCCCACCCCGGAGGGTCCCGCAAAGCAGGGTTTCATCAAGGCCATGACCGAGGCGGGTCTGCTGTAAAAAAGGAGATGCACTATGAGTCAGATGTTGCGTAAGGACGCGGACCGGATCATTTCCGCCAGCCTGAAGGCTGTCCTTCCGGACGAGGCGGTGCAGCGCGCCCTGCGGGCGTACCAGCCCCGGGGCGGCCGGACGCTTCTGGTAGCAGCCGGAAAAGCGGCCTGGCAGATGGCGGCAGCGGCCGTCAATACGCTGGGCCATGTGGACGGCGGTGTGGTCGTGACCAAATACGGCCATGTCCGGGGCGAGATCCCCGGGGTGGTCTGCTGCGAGGGCGGCCACCCGGTGCCCGACGAGGGCAGCTTTGCCGGAACACAGAAGGCGCTGGATCTGGTGCAGGGACTCACCGAACAGGATACCGTCCTGTTCCTGCTGTCCGGCGGCGGCAGCGCGTTGTTTGAAAAGCCGCTGATCCCCGGCGAAGAGCTGCAGGACATCACTCGCCAGCTGCTGGCCTGCGGTGCCGATATCGTGGAGATGAACACGATCCGCAAGCGTCTGTCGGCAGTCAAGGGCGGACGCTTTGCAGAACTGTGCGCCCCGGCGCAGGTGTTCAGCATCGTCCTCAGCGATATTTTGGGTGACCCGCTGGACATGATCGCCAGCGGCCCGGCCTATCCGGACAGCTCCACCTGTGCGCAGGCACAGGCCATTGTGGAAAAATACGGGCTGGACCTCAGCCCGGCGGCGCAGGAACTGCTGCGCCGCGAGACCCCCAAGAGCCTTTCCAATGTGACGACGCAGATCACCGGCAGTGTGCGGGAGCTGTGCGCCGCCGCTGCCGAGGAGTGCCGCGCCATGGGATACGAGGCTGTAATTCTGACCGACCAGCTCTGCTGCGAGGCCCGGGAGGCCGGAAGTTTTCTGGCCAGCATCCTGCGCACCCATGCCGGAAACGGCAGGCCGGTGGCTTTCCTGGCGGGCGGCGAGACGGTTGTCCATCTGACCGGCAAGGGTCTTGGCGGCCGGAACCAGGAACTGGCGCTGGCAGCTGCCCCCGGCATCGCAGGGCTGGAAAATGCTGCGGTGTTCTCCGTGGGCAGTGACGGCACCGACGGCCCCACCGATGCCGCCGGCGGCTATGTGGACGGTGACACGCTCACCGCCCTGAAGGCGGCCGGGCTGGATGTGTTCGACGTCCTGCAGAACAACGACGCCTACCATGCCCTGAAGGCCGTGGACGGCCTGATCGTGACAGGGCCCACCGGCACCAACGTCAACGACGTGGCGGTGGCACTGCTGCACTGAACCTTTCTGACAATTCCATTTCTCCTGAATTCTTCTAAACCTTTTTCCGGATCACAGGGAACACCCCCGCGGAGCGCTATCGTTCCGCGGGGGTGTTTCGTTGTCTGAAATCGGAGGTGAAACGGCGTTGAAATGCACATGCACCAAAAAGCGGCCCTTGTCCGGATCAGGGACAGGGGCCGCCTGTAGTTTTCAGGTCAGATCAGGTAATGGGTGCCGGGTTGAAGATGCACATATCGTTGTGGAAGCCGTACTGGTCACTGTACGGCTGCTTGGTGCCGCTGGCCACATCGAGGATGAGGTTGAAGATCTCGGTGCCCACATCCGCGATGGTGGCTTCGCCGGTGGCGATGTGACCGGCCGAAATGTCGATGAGGTCGAACCAGTGATCCTTCATCTCGTTGCGGCTGCACACCTTGATGACCGGGGCGACGTCCAGACCGTAGGGGGTGCCGCGGCCGGTCATGAACACCTGCAGACCGATGCCGGAGGCCACCTGCGAGGGACCGCAGACGATATCAGAAGCGGGAGTAGCGGCAAAGATCAGGCCGTGTTTCGTAGGCTTTTCGGCCGGAGAAAGAACTTCGACGATGGGGCTGGTGCCGCTCTTGGCGATGGAACCCATGGCCTTTTCCACAATGTTGGCAAGGCCGCCCTTTTTGTTGCCCGGGGTGGGGTTGGCGTCACGGTCCACGCCGCCCTCGGCCAGATAGTCATCGTACCACTTCATCTCGGCGGCCAGCTTGTCCCGGACCTCGGCGCTGACGCAGCGTGCGGCCAGCATGGGCACACCGTCGCGGACCTCGGTGACCTCGCTGAACAGGACGGTGGCACCGCCCTTGACCAGCATATCGGCGGCATAGCCTGCGCTGGGGTTGGCGGTGATGCCGGAGAAGGCGTCGCTGCCGCCGCACTGCATGCCGATGAGCAGCTCACTCAGGGGCAGCTCCTCACGGCGGCGCAGGTTCAGCTTCTGCAGCTTCTTCTCCGCCATATCCAGAATGGCCTGCATCATGGCATCGTGGCCTTCCCAGTCCTGCAGGGTCAGGCAGTTTTCGGGGGTGATGTCCTCCGGGGGCAGCACCCGGTCATAGGTCAGCTTTTCGCAGCCCAGACCCACCACCATGATCTCACCGCCGAAGTTGGGGTGGCGGATGACGTTGGTGATGGCCCGGATGGGAATGTAGGCCAGCGGGGCATTGATGGCCACGCCGCAGCCATAGGGGTGGGTGATGGCCACCACACCGTCCACGTTGGGGTACTTGGGCAGCAGTTCCTTTTTGATCCGCTCCACGGCCACCTTGACCACACCGGCGGCGCACTGCACGGTGGTCACGATGCCCAGCAGGTTGCGGGTACCGGCAGGGCCGACTTTGTTGCGGTAGCCCATCCAGGTCGTGCGGGGCGGGGTGGGCAGCTCGTCCGGGGTCTTGATGCTGGTGCCCCAGGGCATATCGGTCAGAGCCGGGCTCTCGGGCAGGTCCAGCATATGTTCGTTGATCCAGCTGCCGGCCGGGATATCGTTCTTTGCGTAGCCCAGAACTACGCCGTAGCGGAGGATCTCGCCGCCGGCCGGGATATCCACCAGTGCGATCTTGTGGGCCTGGGGAATCTTCTCCCGGGTGACGACGCCGCTTTCCAGCGTGGTGCCTGCGGGCAGGTCGTGGACAGCGACCACGACATTGTCCTGATCCTTGATCTTGATGGACAGTCTTTCCATATCGTTACCACCTTTTCTCTTTTCTTCTTCGACGTGTTCCGGACGCCTCTTCTTCGACGTGTTCCGGACGCCGGAAAGGCGCTCCGGTTTCTGTCCTGAGTATACGGGTGAAGTATACAAGAGACAATGGGCAAAATGCTGGGAAACAGGCGGCTTTTTTGTAGGATGTGACAAAAAACAGGGGACTTTTCAGTATGGAACGGAGTTTGAAATTTGGAATCGCGAAATAAAACGAAAGAACGACAAAAACACGGGGTGCGTTTCATTTCCTGCAACTTTGGACAGAGCGAAACAAAAATGAAACCGAAATTTCATTTTTTGAAAAGAAGTGCAAAATGCCGGATTTGCCCCCGGTTGTTTGTGTGGTTCCTCTATTGTCGAAAAAGTGCCAATCGGGTATCATAGTGCCAGTGAAAAACAGATCCGGTCCCACGGCACAGACACAGGGCCGCGGACGGAGAGATCTGGAAATGATTCGTGCCAACGCACAAACAAGAAGAAAAGGAGATAGAATATGGGAATCCCTACCGTTGAAAAAATGGAGATCTATCCGGTCGCAGGTCACGACTGCATGGAGCTGAACCTCTCGGGCGCACATGCACCTTATTTCACCCGGAACATCGTCATCCTGACCGATTCCAATGGTGTGGAAGGCGTGGGCGAGGTGCCCGGCGGTGAGAAGATCACCAAGGCGCTGGAGGATGTGAAGCATCTGGTGCTGGGCACCCGGATCGCCGACTACAAGCAGACCCTGAACAAGGTCCGTGCATGGCTGAGCGCCAACATCAAGGACGATGTCCGCGGCCTGCAGACCTTCGACCTGCGCACCGGCGTCCATGTGGTCACCGCCATTGAGGCCCCGCTGCTGGACCTGATGGGCAAGTTCCTGGAAGTTCCCGCCGCTGCCCTGATGGGCGACGGCATCCAGCGCGAGCGTGTCCGTTTCCTGAGCTACCTGTTCTATGTGGGCGACCGCAAGAAGACCGACCTCGAGTATGAGGAGGAGCCGGATGCCGACTGCGACTGGTATCGTCTGCGCCACGAGGAGGCCCTGACCCCGGAGGCCATCGTTGCGCTGGCAAAGGCCACCCACGAGAAGTACGGCTTTGAGGACTTCAAGCTCAAGGGCGGCGTCCTGGCCCCGAAGGAAGAGCTGAAGGCTGTGCAGGCCGTCAAGGCTGCGTTCCCCAATGCCCGCGTCGATCTGGACCCCAACGGCTGCTGGAGCCTGAAGGAATCTCTGGAGATCGCACCCCAGCTCAAGGAGTGCCTGGCCTACTGCGAGGACCCCTGCGGTGCCGAGAACGGCTTCTCCGGCCGCGAGATCATGGCCGAGTTCAAGCGGGAGAGCGGAATGCCCACCGCTACCAACATGATCAACACCGACTGGCGTCAGATGTACCACAGCATCATGGAGCGCAGCGTAGATATCCCTCTGGCCGATCCTCACTTCTGGACCATGGAGGGTTCCGTCCGTGTCGGCCAGCTCTGCAATGACTTCGGCCTGATGTGGGGCTGCCACTCCAACAACCACTTCGATATCTCCCTGGCCATGGTCGTGCAGTGCGCTGCCGCCATCCCTGGCAAGATGAACGGCATCGATACCCACTGGATCTGGCAGGAGGGCCGCGAGCGCCTGACCAAGCAGCCCATGCAGATCGTGGACGGCTGTATCGATCTGCCCAAGAAGGGCGGTCTGGGCATCGAGGTCGACCGCGAGCAGGTGCTGAAGGCACATCAGCTGTATCTGGATAAGTGCTACGGCAAGGGTGCCCGCAACGACGCCGTGGGTATGCAGTACCTGATCCCCGGCTGGACCTTCGATAACAAGAAGCCCTGCCTGGTGCGCTGATCCGGAAGGCCGGATCGCATGTGCCAAACGTTGCATCCCAGAAAAATGAAGCGAATGAAACGAAAATTTGAAACAAAGATTTCGCAGACTGAAACTTTGTGAGATGTACAGAACTTTCGATCACTTGTTTATACGTTTTTGCCATTGCGGCAAGACGGGGTGCGGCGTATACTGAATTCAGAAAAAGCGGTGTCGGGTAAGCACCGTGAATGAAGAAGATCGTAAAAGAAAAAAGACATTCGTTAGAAGGAGAACAAGATCATGAGTAAGCTCAACATTTCCCGTCGTGACTTCCTGAAGGCCGCCGGTGTTTCCGCCGCTGCTCTGGGCCTGACCGCCTGCGGCGGCTCCAGCTCCAGCACCGCTGCTTCCGGCAGCGCAAGCGCAGCCGGTTCCACCGCTTCTGCAGGCGGCAGCAACTGGCCCACCGATACCGTCAGCTTCTATGTTCCCGCCAAGGCAGGCGGCGGCACGGATATGACCGCCCGCGTCTTCCTGCAGGGCATCAACGAAGTTCACCCCGGCAACTACATCGTGGTCAACGATGTCACCGGCGGCGGCACGGTCGCAGCTGAGAACGTCCGCAATGCAAAGCCCGACGGCCTGAACCTGCTGGCTTACCATACCGGTCTGTGTACCTCCATTGCGTCCGGCCAGTACGCACATGATCTGAGCGAGTTCACCATCTGCGGCATGTTCATCACCGTGCCCGATGAGGCAACCGGCGGTCTGTTCGTTCCCGGCAACAGCAAGTTCGACAAGCTGGAAGACCTGATCGCTTACGGCAAGGAGCATCCCGGCGAGCTGATGGCCGGTATGCAGAATGGTTCTTCCACCCAGCTGATCGAGGTCCTGTTCGAGAAGGAGTTCGACTTCCAGGCTACCATGGTCGATGCAGGCTCCAACGCCGATAAGGTCACTGCTCTGATGGGCAACCAGATCGACTACTGCTTCATGAACACCACCGGCAACGATCAGTACGTCCAGTCCGGCGACCTGAAGTGCCTGGTGGCCTGGGGCGGCAAGGGCTGCAAGCGCAGCTCCATCATCCCCGACACCCCGACTCTGGAAGAGATCTATCCCGATGAGAACATGCCCCGTCTGGATATGTACGGCTACATCGCAGGCCCTGCCGGCATGAGCGATGAGCTGGTCCAGACCATCAACGATGCCATCAAGGAAGCTGTTGAGACCGACACCGTCAAGGAAGGCTACAAGAAGCTGGCTACCACGGTCGAGTGGGTCTCTCCCGCAGACTCTGTTGAGATCCTGCAGCAGTGCCAGAACGCCTACAACGAGGCTTACGCTCTGACCCAGGGCTGATGCCTTGTCCTGGCTGAAATAAGTATTTGAGAATAGGGCCGACGCGGATGCTCAAGCCTGCGGCGGCCCTTCCTATTGAAAAACAGGAGGTAACACTCTATGCATCGTGATCGGATCGTTGGTGTACTCACCACCATTCTGGGCGCGGCAGTGGCCTATATGACCAGCCAGCTGGCAGGTACCAATATGCCCGGCGACCCCGGCCCCAAAGTTTTCCCCTACATCTGCGCAGGCATCCTGCTGGTCTGCGGCCTGATCCTCACCATCCGGAAGCCCGCCGGAGAGGCAAAGCCCTTCCTGAACGGTAAGGAAGAGGTCAAGCGCTTCATCTCCATCATCCTCGTCATCGCCGCCTACATCGTCCTGATGTGGCTGTTCGGCTTCCTGGTACCCACGCTGCTGGTGGTCTGCCTGCTCTGCTTCATGTTCGCAGAGGGCAAGAACATCCCCAAGTGGCAGCCCATCGTCTACTCCATCATCGTCACCGGTGCGCTGTATGTGGCATTCGTCTATATGCTCAAGCTGCGCCTGCCGGTCGGTACGCTGCTGGATATCAGTCTGTAAGGAGGGCAAAGAACAATGGCTGACGTATTATCTGCTCTGGCTCTGTTGTTTGAGCCTTCGACCTTTATCATGTGCTTCGTGGGCATGCTGGTCGGTGTCATCCTGGGCGCGATCCCCGGTCTGGCAGCCGGTCTGGCCATCACGGTCATGCTGCCCATCTCTTTCACCATGAAGTCCACCCAGGCATTCGCCCTGCTGATGTCCATCTGGGTCGGCGGCTGCTCCGGTTCCTTCATCGGTTCCATCCTGCTGGGCATCCCCGGCACCCCCTCTTCTCTGGCGACTACCTTTGACGGCTACGCCATGACCAAGAAGGGCCAGGCCACCCGCGCTCTGTCCATCGGTACGCTGTCCAACTTCCTGGGCACCGCACCCTCCATCATCATCGCCATGATCGCCTGCCCCCTGATCGCCTCTGTGGCCGTCAAGATGGGCCCCTGGGAGTACTTCGCCCTGTCCTTCATGGCCATCACCCTGGTGGTCTCCATCTCCAAGGGCAACATGGTCAAGGGCTTCATCGGCGCAGGCATGGGCCTGCTGCTCACTCAGGTGGGCTACGCTCCCATCTCCTCCACCGAGCGCTTCACCTTCGGCAGTTACTATCTGGCCAGCGGCTTCTCCATGTCCTGCGTCATGATCGGTATCTTCGCCGGTTCCCTGATCATCATGAACTACGCCCACGGTGTCAACGGCCCCAAGTCTTCCTTTGACGGCAAGCTGACCGGCTTCAAGATCGAGAAGGGTGACTTCAGTTCCAACATCCCCAACATCATCCGCTCCTTCCTCATCGGTCTGGGCATCGGCTTCCTGCCCGGCATGGGCGCTGCCCTGTCCAACATGGTGTCCTACGCAACCGCCAAGAACTCCTCCAAGCATCCGGAAGAGTTCGGCACCGGCATCCCCGATGGTATCTGGGCTCCTGAGGTCGCGAACAATGCTTCCGTCGGCGGCGCAGTCATCCCCATGATCGCACTGGGCATCCCCGGTGACGGCACCACGGCAATGCTGCTGGGCGGCCTGACCATCCACGGCATCCAGCCCGGCCCCCTGATGCAGCAGAATAACCCTGTGTTCACCTACATGATCTTCCTGTCCGCTCTGCTGGCCGCGATCCTCTGCCTGCTGGTCGAGATCTTCGGCATCCGCTGGTTCCCCAAGCTGCTGGATGCACCTTATCACTTCCTGTATCCTGCCATCCTGGCCCTCTGCCTGCTGGGCGTTTACATCGAGACCTTCAACATCGCCAACATCATCATGGCCTGCTTCTTCATCGCGGTCGGCCTGTACATGATGTATGCCGGCATCCCCACCACGCCCTTCATCCTGTCCTTCGTTCTGGGCAGCCAGATGGAGAACTACTTCCGCAAGGCCATCAGCTACGGCAAGGGTGACTGGACCCTGTTCTTCACCCGTCCGGTCTCCTGCATCCTGCTGATCGTGGCAGTCGGCTCCGTCTTTGTGCCTCTGATCAAAGAGCATCTGGCCAAGAAGAAGGCTGCTGCCGCACAATAAGTCCTGAAATAAGTTCAACGGATCGCACCGAAAGGGGGCTGTCTCCCGGAAACGCCCCGCAGGGCGTGGGGAGACAGCCCCCTTTTCCGGTACTGAGAAAGGAAAACACCAATGAAAACGCTGATCCGAAATGTGAAACTGTTCGACGGTACCGCCCTGGCTCCCCGGCCGATGGATGTGCTGTTCGATGAAAGCGGCATTCTCGCCGTGAAAGAAGCCGGAGCGGCCCCGGCGGCAGCCGACGCAGTCGTGGACGGCACCGGCAAGACCCTGACCCCCGGCCTGATCGACGGCCATGTGCATCTGGGCTCCCTGAGCATGAGTTCCCCCACCGACCCCAAGGGCCACACCGCTGCCGGGGCACTGATTGCCGCACAGGTGCAGGACCTGCGCCGCTGGGGCATCACCGCGGTGCGCAACTGCGGCACCGGCGTCAATGCAGACCTCGTGGTGCGGGACATGATCCGGGACGGCCTGATCGACGGGGCCCGGATCGTGGGCTGCGGGCGCTGTATCTGCATCACCGGCGGCCACGCCTGGCCCATGGGCATCGAGACGGACACTGTGGATGAGACCCGCAAGGCAGCCCGCCTTCAGCTGCGGGAAGGTGCCGACTTCGTCAAGCTGATGGCCACCGGCGGCATGGGGACCAAGGGCTCGGTGCCCAACGCCCCTCAGCTGACCGAGGCGCAGATGCGGGCCGCCGCGGAGGAGGCCGCCAGCGTCGGCAAGTTCACGGCGGCCCACTGCACCGGTCTGGCAGGTGCCATGAACGCCATCCGGGCGGGGGTGAATATCATTGAGCACGCTCAGCTGGATGAGCCCACCGCCGAGGCGCTGGCCAGGAGCGGAGCGGCCTGGTGTCCGACCATTGTGACCCGGTACAGCATCCTGCACACCACCGACCCCGCCTATCAGTGGATGCGGGCCAAGGCAGACCCGGGGGATCTGGTGCGCAAGCAGAAAGCCCTGATGCTCTGCAAGGAGTACGGCATCCCTGTCATCGCGGGCACCGACGCCGGGCCAAACGCCATGGTCCGGCTGGGCGAAGCCCTCTGGACCGAGCTGGGAATCTATCAGGAATACGGCATGACCGCACAGGAAGTACTCCATGCCTGCACCGCCGGGGCCGCTGAGATCCTGCGGATCGGCGAGACCACGGGTTCCGTCCGCACCGGACTTGCCGCCGACCTTGCCCTGTTCGAGGGCGATGTCACGGCGGATGTCACCGCAGTAAAGACCCTCTGCCGTGTCTGGCAGGGCGGTGTTCAAAAATACGTCAGACTGTGATACAATCAGTAAAGGAGAATGAACCATGTCCATCAAACAGGAATACGAAGATTACGCTGCCCGCCGCGAGGCGCTGGCCAAGACCCACTTCGGCCCCATCTGGCTGAACCCGCTGGACCGCTACGTCCATCCCTTCCGCATCTGGGGCAATGTGTGGTATGTGGGCGACAGCTGGGTGTGCGTCCACCTGATCGACACCGGCGACGGTCTGCTGCTGATCGATTCCGGCAACTGCGGCTGCACCGATATGCTGGTGCAGGCCATCTGGGAGGCCGGGTTCAACCCCAAGGACGTCAAGTGGATCATCCACTCCCACGGCCATCTGGACCACATCGGCGGCGCGAACTTCTTCAAGAAGATGTTCGGCACCAAGCTCTACCTCGGCGAGCCGGATGCCCGGATGTTCCGGGAGCGCCCCTGGATCTCGGCCATCTACGATGCCCACAGCGACCTGAACGAGCTGTTCGTCCCGGATTATGAGATCAAGGAAGGCGATGTGCTGACCTTCGGCAACACCACCATGCGCTTCACGCTGGTGCCCGGCCACACCGACGGCTGCATCGCGATCTTCTTTGACGCCCACGACGGCGAGGAGACCAAGCGCTGCGGCTACTACGGCGGTTTCGGCTTCAACACCCTGCAGAAGGACTACCTGATCGAGATCGGGGACCCGGAGTACAAGACCCGCCAGACCTACCTGAACTCGCTGGCCAAGGTGCGCAATGAGAAGGTGGAGATCTTCCTGGGCAACCACTGCATCAACAACGATACCCTGGGGCGCCGTCAGAAGCAGCTGGACGACCCCGACGGCCCGAACCCCTTCATCGATACCGAAGTGTGGGGCAAGTACCTCGATGAGAAGCGCGACGCCCTGCTGGAGTTCATGAAAGACCCCAAGAATAACTGAGAACAAGGAGAACGACTATGAACACATCCGCACAGACCCATCAGGAACTTGCACAGCTGCGCCGCAGGGTGCAGATCTTCTACACGGCGCACACGGTTCTGTATGCCGCGGCGCTGGGACTGCTTGTCTGGCGTCCGGCCCGGATGGCGGGCCTTGTGCTGGGTGTGGCCAACATGGTGTTCTATTTCCTCTGGCTCCGCGGCCAGGTGAAGGGATACAGCAACGCCGTGACGGCGGCCCGGACCCGGCTGGGCGTCTGCGCCCCGTTGGCGGATGCGGCCCTGACCGGCAAGGGGGCCCTCTCCGGAGAAGAGTTTGACCGCTGGCAGATCCTGCCCCGCCGGGAAGGCAAGGGCGAAAGCCTGCTGACTCAGAACGGCTTTGCCGGAACGCTGGACGGCCGGAAGGTCGCAGGCACCGAGGTCACCCTCCACTATCCGTACAAGAACGCCCAGGGACGGCAGGATTTCAGCTTCCTGAACGGGACGCTGCTCTGGTGCGAGGCCCCGGCGCAGGGCGACTGGCTGCTGCTCCATAAAGGCCTGCTCCATGAGCTGGCCCAGAGCGCATTTTTGGTGCAGAACGGCTACACGGCAGTCCCGCTGGAGGGCACCGGGCTGGATCAGACCTTCGAGTGCTATTCCCACGACGGGGACTCCGCCCTGCCGGAGTATCTGGCCCATCGGCTGGAAAAGCTGGCAGCGGAGGCCAAAACGCTGGGAGCTGTGCGGCTGTGCCGGGAGGGAACGATGTTCTACCTGCGCGACCGGTTCTATACCGTCACCACGAAGGTCCGCGACCTGCCGGAGGAAAAGACCCTGACGTCGAACCTTCTGCCCGAGCGGGACGAGGTGTTCAGCTTCTTCCGCTGGCAGCAGAAGGCAAAGCCGGAAACGGAACAGTAAGAAAAACGAAAAGGCGGAATATGATACAGCAATACGAAATGGAACCCGGCATCGTCCAGACCATTCAATGGAAGAGATCGGGGCGCTGACGGCCGCCATCCGGGAGGAGGGGCTGAATGTCCCCAGCCGGGGCTGCCGGATCACCAGCGGGCAGAACGACCTCCCCGGCGTCCTCATCGGGGCGCTGCTCCGGCCGGGGGAACCCATTGAATTCCACCGTCCCAATACCGAATACATGGAGAACTATTTTTCCACAAAAGCCGTGCTGCGGGACGGAAAACTGTTCCTGCCCGACTGCCCCGGCCTGCCGGTGCGGGCAGATCTGGAACGGCTGGAAGCGGATGGCCTCCTGAACGAAAAACAGACATTGCTGCCAAAGACGATCTGAGAGGTAATCAAAATGCAGAATTCACCGATCATTACGAAAATGCAGGTCATCCCCGTTGCGGGTTACGATGGAATGCTGATGACTCTTTCGGGCGCACATGCGCCCTGCTTTACCCGCAATCTGGTGGTGCTGACCGACAATGCCGGCCACACCGGCGTGGGCGAGATCCACGGCGGCGACTATACCTGCGACTGCCTGAATGCGGTCCGCCCGCTGGTGGAAGGCCAGCCTGTAGCCCGCTACCGCGAGGTGCTGCAGAAGATCCACCGCATTGCAAAACATGCCGACGGAGACGACGGCGAGGGCATCCAGACGCTGGATATCTCCAAGCTGAAGTTCGTGGTCAAGAGCGAGTGGGCCATCGAGTGCGCCATGCTCGACCTGATGGGCCAGTTCCTCGGCGTACCGATGTGTACCCTTCTGGGCGAGGGACAGCAGCGCAAAGAAGTGGAGATGCTGGGCTATATGTTCTATGTCTCCGACAAGAACAAGGTGCCGGCAGGGGAGATGCAGTATCTGGACGAGAGCGACAGCCCGGACCCCTGGTTCCGTCTCCGCCGTCAGGAGATGCTGACCCCTGAGCGGCTGGTGGAGCAGGCCGAAGCCCTGAACGAAAAGTACGGCTTCCACAACTTCAAGCTCAAGGGCGGCGTACTCCGCGGCGAGGAGGAGATGGAAGGCCTGCGCGCCATCAAGAAGCGGTTCCCGGAGGCACGGGTCAACATCGACCCCAACGGCGCATGGAGCCTGGACGAGGCCATCCGCCTGTGCAAAAGCATGCGGGACGTTTTGACCTACATCGAGGATCCCTGCGGCCCGGAGGCCGGGTACTCCGGCCGTGAGATCATGCGGGAGTTCAAGAACGCCGTCCAGATGCCGGTGGCAACCAACATGATCGCCACCGACTGGCGTCAGTTCTACCACACGGTCAGCCTGAACGCCTGCGACATCATCCTGGCCGATCCCCATTTCTGGGGCTTTGACGGTGCCATCCGGATGAGCCAGCTGCTGGACAGCTGGGGCCTGACCTGGGGTGTCCACTCCAACAACCATTTCGATATCACACTGGCCGCCTTCGCACAGGTGGGTGCTGCCGCTGTGGGCGAGCCTGCCCCGCTGGATACCCACTGGATCTGGCAGGACGGTCAGGACCTGCTGCTGGACGCGCCGAAGATCGTCAACGGCAAGCTGCAGGTGCCGGATGCACCGGGCCTGGGCGTTCACCTGAACTGGGACCGCGTGTGGGAGGCAAACCGCCTGTACAACGCCCTGCCCAGCCACGACCGGGACGATGCAAAGTCCATGCAGTACCTGATCCCCGGCTGGAAGTACGACCACAAGAAGCCCGCTCTGGTGCGCTGAGAAAACGGAGAACGCCATGCCGAAGCAAACGATCCCGCCCGACCTGCAGAGCCAGAAGCTGGTGCTGGACAGCCTGATCCTCGAATACAAAAACACCTTTGAGCGCAGCGATAAGCTGGACAACAAAGTGTATATCGTCATCACCTTCTGCGGATTTGTATTCGTGTTCATCACCAACCTGTTCGGCGGACTGACCGGGCTGGTGATGCCGGAAGGGACGCTTGCGCTGCTGCTGACAGTGCTGTATGTCGGGAGCTGTCTGGCGGTCATGCTGGCCTATGTGCTGGTGCTGGTCTTTTTCCTCAACCTTCTCCGGCCGGAACGGATCCACCGGATGGACCCGGAGTATATGCAGGTGGAGCGGCTGGCGGTACAGTCCGAGCCGGAGACCATCGGCAGGCTGATCGAGCTGTACCGTGAGACGGTGAACGACAGTCTTGGCCGCCTCCATGACCGCTGCGACAAGTTCAGCCGCGGCCTGCGGTATGTGGTGTGGACAGTCGGGCTGGCCTTCCTGGCCTATATCTTCCAGATCCTGCTGAAGCTCCTGCCCTGAGCGGCCGGAACCAAAAAATACAGACGGAATGCCCCCGGACCGGCAGCAGCTTACTGTCAGTCCGGGGGCATTTTCTGATTTCTGAAGTTTGGAAATGCGATTGAAAATCAGCGCTTTCCCAGCTCTTTTTCGGCGGCCCACAGCAGCCCCTTCATGAAGCCGGTGGGGTAGCAGAAAGAGCCGGGCATCCCGCCGAAGCCTTCCATCGGCTGGAAGCCGTGATCGATGGAGATGACGGCATTGCAGTCACAGGCCACGAGCTGTTTCATGATGGCGTACATGTCGGCGTAGCCGTCCTCGGCAAGGACTTCCTCGAACACCGGCAGCTGGGCGCTGACGTTCCGGAAATGGACGCAGAGCAGGCGGTCCTCGTCGCACAGCTCTTTGATATCCGACATCAGGTCGCCGAAGTCGCTGCCGCTTTCCAGCCAGCAGCCGACGCAGAGCTTGGCCCCCAGGGCCTTGCTGCCGCCGGCAGCCCGGAAGGCCCGGCGGTAGCACTCCATGTTGTAGATTAGGCTGGGGATCCCGGCCATGCAGGCCAGCGGGGGATCGTTGGGGTGGAGCGCCAGCCGGACGCCGGTCTCCTCGGCCACCGGGATGACCCGCTCCATGAAATAGGTGAAATTGTCCCAGATCTCATCCTCGGTGTAGGCGCGGTCTTCGGCGTTGGGGCGGGCAAGGATCTCGTTCTGGTCGCAGTACATGGCAACGCCGCCCCGGGTGTACTCGCCGACTTTCCAGGCCGTGCGCAGGATGCCGTTGGGCTGCCACGCGATGGAGGTAAAGGGAATCTCCTCCTCCCCGAACACCCGGAGCATCTGGTTGAACCGGTCAATCTCGTGATCCCGGTCGGGCAGGCCCAGGTGGATGCTCTTGTTTTTCTGCAGTTCCATGCAGGCGGCATCGGAGATGCGCAGGCCGAAGGCGGCCAGCTTGTTTTTCTGTGCCCGGATGGCTTCGGCGGTAAGCTCATCCGGCCCGAGCATCAGGCTGACATTCTCGATGCCCATCTGACGGATGAACTGAAGTGCCTGCTCGCTTTCGGACGAGCGGACGGGGATCTGCGGACGCATAGACATAGCATGTTCCCTCCTGACTTTTCTTGTTGTCTCTATGGTACACGATCTGTGCCGGGGCGGCAAGAAGGATTCCGCCGAAAATGTGCCCCATGTTTTGCCGGTTCTGACAAGATTGCAGAAAATGAACCCTCCGTTTCATGAAACCGGCCAAAAATAAGAACCGGATGAAACAAAACGGGCCATGTTCTGCAAAGAAGAGTTCAAAAGCTGAATCCTTGTGGATTCTGCCCGGCAGAAGCAGATTTTTTGGGCGTTTCTGCCATTGCGCCGGGGGCCGGAAATGCCGCATAATAAAACAGAAATCAATTGTTCAAGGAGGATCACCCATGCGTACTACCATTGACCCCGGCATTGATCGTCCGACGATCTTCTTGCTGGATCACATCGTCTATTCCCATGTGCAGAATCTCGGCGGGCAACCGCTGGATCTGGATCTCTCGCTGATGCTGCCGCTCCAGAACAACGGTGAGATGCGCCGCATCTTCGGCAACAACCAGCCGGAGGAGCGCCCGGACGCGACCACGGCCCCGCAGGCCGCAAAGCCTGCCGCCCCGAAGCGTCCGGTGATCCTCTGGTTCAATGGCAACGGCTTCCGCGGCATCGACAAGAACTGCCAGGTGGCGGATCTCGAGTTCCTGGCCGAAGCCGGGTACGCCGTGGCTTTCGTGCAGGTGCGCAGCAGCGCACAGGGGCATCTGCCGGCACAGCTCATCGATGCCAAGACCGCGATCCGCTTTCTGCGGGCAAATGCAGGCAAGTACAATCTGGACCCGCTCCGCTTCGGCGTGGCCGGGCGCAGTGCAGGCGGCATGATCGTTTCGATGCTGGGCCTCAACGACAACCGGTTCCTCTCGGAAGAGTGGAAGGGCTACTCTTCCGATGTGCAGGCCGTGTGGGACCTGTTCGGCCTTGTGGATATGGCCGGGGTGACCGAAGAACAGGTGGAGGCTTACCGCAACGGCACTGCCGATACCTCCCGATGGAGCCGGATGGAGGACACCCACACGGGTGCCGTGCTGGGCGGAGATGTGGACACCATGGCGCAGCGTGCCCGGGAATACTCGGTCATCCGGTACATCCACGGCAATATGCCGCCGTTCCTGATCATGCACGGCGATGCCGACCCCATGATCCCGCTGGAGCAGAGCGAGATGCTTTACAACTCCATGCTTTCGTGGGAAGGGAACAAGGCAGATCTCTACGTCGTGAAGGGGGCCGGTCACGGCACCCCGGAGTTCTTCCAGCCTGCGGTGCAGAAGATCGCACTGGACTTTTTTGCCCGGAATATGTGAACCGGGAGAAAGGAGAACGGCAATGGAATACCGTGTCTATGGGCAGGATGTCGTCGTCCGGATGGACCGGGGCGAGGAGATCCTGGACTGCATCCGGCAGGTCTGCGAAAAGGAACACATCCTTCTGGGCTCCGTCTCCGGGATCGGCGCGATCGGGGAAGTGACCCTGGGCGTTTTCAACCGGGAAAAGTTTATCTATGAAAAACGGGATTATACCGGCGATATGGAGATCGCTTCCTGCAGCGGCAATATCTCCACCATGAAGGGCAAGAACTATCTGCATATCCATATGGTAGTGGGCAATGTGACCCGGGACTTCTGCTGCGGAGGCCACCTGAACCGGGCTGTCATCAGCCTGACCGGGGAATTCGTGATCCACAAGATCGCGGGCGAGGTCGACCGCGCCTATTCGTCTGAGATCGGCCTGAACCTGTACCGGTTCGTGGACTGAGAAAGCTGTTTTTTCCTGAAACATTTGAAAAACCCGTCGGCTCGCAAAGAACCGACGGGTTTTGTCATTGGGGATCGCAGGGGGCATTATGCGTCTGACGAACCAGCTGGATGAGGTACTTTTCGGCAGCGGAAAGGTATTTGCCTTTCCGGTAGCTGGCATACATGGCCCAGTGGGGATGCTCCGGCAAGGCATAGAGATTAACGCTGCGGTCCTGATGGATCTGCACATAATACTCACAGACCAGTGCACAGCAGAGGTTGTAGGATACCACCTCGAAGATGGTCATGGCACGGGTGGCTTCAAAGGCGACCTGCGGCCGCAGGCCGTTCTGGCGGAAGATGTCCTCCTGAATCTGGCGCAGGGTCGAAGCTTCGCTCATCATGGCAAAGGGCTCGTTCTGCAGCCGTTCCAGAGGGACGACCCGGTAGGGGGACCCCGGCTGGGGCGGGGCGCTCTGCAGCAGGGCTTCCGGATATTTCTGCGGGACGGCCAGAAGGATCTCTTCCTCCCAGAGGGAGACATATTCATCCTTGGTCATCTGCGCCTCCGACAATGTCAGGAACCCCAGGTCCAGCTGACCGGAACGGATGAGATCCTGCTGGGTGTGGACGCTGGTCTCCCGCAGCTGGATGGTCACATCCGGGAACCTCTCCCGGAAGGGGGCATAGATCCGGGAAAACATATCTGTGCCGCGCTCCGGCGGCAGGCCGATGGTCAGGCTGTAAGCGCTGCGCTGGATCTGGTCCTGCAGGCGGTTGTAGGCATCCTGCCGGATGAACAGGATCTTCCGGGCGGCCTCCAGATAGATCTCACCGGCTTCGGTGGGCTGCCATCCGCTGCGGGAGCGGATGAACAGCGGAGCATGCAGCTCGTTTTCCAGCCGGAGGACCTGCTGGGTAAGGGCAGAGGGCGTGATGAAAAGCCGCTCGGCCGCTTTTGTCAGGCTTTTCTCATCCGCGATGGCAACGACGTATTCCAATTCTTTCAGGTTCATAAAACATCCCTCCGGCGTGCTGAGATGCAGCTGCAGAGCAGTTTCTGCAAAGTCTGCAAGGTATGATACCATCATACATGATTTTGGTCGATCCGTCCAGAAAAAAGAAGAAAATTGCCTGGGAATATAATTTAGAAAAACTAAAACATATATTATTTTGTTTCACTTCCGTTTAATCACGCGGTGCGCTATACTGAAGTCAATCCAAAGAGCAGCGTACGGAGGAAGCTGCAGCGCAGCTTACCCGCAGCGAAAGTCCCTATCTGTTCATGCTGACCATGCAGATCATGAAGGACCCGAAGGAGATGATCGCTGCCGTCAACGAGCAGCTGGCAGCCAGAGGTGTTTACGGCCGTGTGGCGTATGCTGAGTCCGGTCAGTGGATCGACTTTGCCATGAACGCTGCAGTGGAGTAAACACACAGCAAAAATAAGACCCTGTGACGAAAGCACCACAGAAGGAGCAACAGACAATGAACGATTACGAAAAAGCCTTTCAGCTGAAAGACCCCAAATACCGCAGCAGTATCCTGACCAACGGTCTGAACAAATCCGGCGAGCGTGCCCTGCTGTACGCCACCGGGATGGACGAGGAAGACCTGAAAAAACCTTTTGTTGCCGTGATCGGCTCTTTCTCCGAAATGGTGCCCGGTCACATGCACATGCGGGAACTGGCTGAGGCAGTCAAGCGGCAGATCCTTTCCCGGCTGGCAGAACTCTAAAATTTCACCCCGCAGTTGGAGGGCTGCGGGGGTACATAAGGGTTGACATCCTTGCAAGGGGTGTGGAGATGCCTTTATAATAAAGTTGAAAGGCAGGTGCTGGATATGAGGTTCGTTTTTAAGATGATCGTTTTCCCGTTTTGGCTGCTTACGGCTTTCCTTGCGTTGATGCTGAAATGGACGCTGAACCTGTCGGCGTTTGTGTTGACTCTGCCCATGCTGTATATTTTCGGCTGCGGCATCTACACTGCTTACCGTCAGACTTGGAATCAGTTCCTTATCTTGCTGGTAGCCGAATTCCTCTGCTTTGTCCTCTTTTTCGGCGCAACTGCCATCACCGAGGGCATCGGGCGGTTCAGTGAGTGGTTGGCCGAACTGTAAGGAGCATTTTCAACCTTTTGCCGCCTTCGGGCGGCTTTTTCTTTTATGGGGGTGATTTAGGATGGCCGCAACACGGCTGATCGCGCTGCACAAAAACAAAGGCAAGTCGGTTGCGGCCTGTCTGAAAAGCCGTACAGACTATGTACAGAATCCCGACAAGACACAGCAGGGCGAACTGGTCAGCAGTTACGAATGCAGTCCTTTGACGGTGGATGAAGAATTTATGCTGTCCAAACGGCAGTATGAACTTGTCACTGGGCGCAGACAAAAAAGTGACGTGATTGCCTATCAGATCCGGCAGTCGTTCAAACCCGGCGAGATCACCGCCGAGGAAGCCAACAAGGTGGGTTATGAGCTGGCAATGCGTTTCACCAAAGGCAAGTATGCGTTTATCGTTGCAACCCACACGGACCGGGAACACATTCATAATCACATTATCTACAACTCCACTGCGTTGGACAGCACCCGGAAATTCCGGGATTTTTTATTGTCCGGGTTGGCTGTGCAACGGTTGAGCGATCTGATCTGCTTAGAGCATCAGCTTTCCGTCATTGAGATAAAGCCCTATCGGGAGCGGCAGAAGCGCACACTCTACCCGCCCAAAGAAAGCAATCGTGACCGTCTATGTGGCGTGATTGACACTATTCTGACGGAAAAGCCCAAAGACTACGAAGATTTTCTGCAAGGACTGGAGCAGCAGGGTTATGAGGTCAAGCGTGGAAAATACACCTCCGTCAAAGGCGCACGGCAGAAGCGATTCATACGGTTCCGCACTTTGGGCGCAGGATATAGTGAAGAAGAACTGAAAGCTGTTATCTCTGGGGAAGCCGAACACCATTCCCGGCAGAAGCAGAAGCGCATCGTACCGGAACAAAAGTTTCAGATGCTGGTGGACATTCAGGCAAAGCTGGCCGAGGGAAAGAGCATGGGGTATGCTCGCTGGGCAAAGCGATATAATCTGAAAGAAATGTCCAAAACGCTGATTTTCTTACAGGAGAACAAAATCGGAAGCATTGAGGAAATGCAGGAGCGTATAGATGCTGCTACTGCTCGCTATCATGAACTAGGCGATTCAATCAAGGCAGCAGAAACGCGCATGGCCGAGATTGCTGTTCTGCGAACGCACATCGTTAATTATGCCCGGACACGCCCGGTCTATGATGCCTACCGCAAAGCCGGGTATAGTAAGAGCTTTCTGGACACCCACCGGGAAGAAATCACGCTGCATAAGGCCGCAAAAACTGCTTTTGATGAAGCCGGATTGAAAAAGCTGCCAAAGGCTAAGGACTTGAGCATCGAATACGCTGAACTTCTGAAAAAGAAGAAAGAAGCATACCCGGACTATCGTAAGGCACGGAACGAGATGCAAGAACTGGTTCGGGCTCGGAAAAACGTAGAACGATTTTTTGCGGAGGAAAAGGACATCATCGAAAAAGCGCAGAACCGATAAACGAATACCGCCGAGGACTCTTCCCATTTTGGGAAGATGTCCTCGGCGCTTTTTTTGTATGTATAGCGGAAATCCATGACTAGATTTTCATCAAGCACTAATTATCATGGTATTCTTGCTGTGAAGGTCTTTTGTCGGTATATATACAAAATAGGAATAGGAGCAGAAACAGAAAAAAGAATACTGCATTTTAAGTAAAGCAACAGCCATCCACTTGCAATCAATGCAAAATTGATGGCTGTTGCTTTAGCGTTTTTAGCCTGTTTACTTCTTTGTTTTCGACGATCGTATGAATTTATTTGTTAAATAAATTACCCAAAATATCATAACAAACTTATTGGTCAAAAAATTTTCAATTTCCGCTTCCTTTCCCAACCGAGACGAAATCATATAGAATGCTATATATTGAGCAAGCAGTGCTGCACAAACCTAAAAAACTGACTTAAAACCGTGATTTTTCATAACTTCCTTCTTTAATGTCCTGAACGGTGTCTAAATGTCCAATGTCCAATAAGTTGAGATTTATTAGAATCCAAGTAATAATCGTTTTCATAAACATAGTAAATCTTTCCTACGCTCTTATGCATTGAAAGGACACTCGTCACATAAAGATAATCCGGAAGGCAAGCCACTCCCGCACCTACAGCTCCAGCTACCACAACAATTGCCTTTTTTATAATATCTTCGGCTCCAGTAGTCGGAATATAATTTGAAACCAGCGTTATTGCCATCGCAGCTGATGCAATTGTCACCTTTTTTCCAACCAGTGAAATCGAGTAGTTATCCGTTCGAATAGCATATGGAACAATTGATTTCTCATTTGTATCTCTAGATACTATACCTTTAACGGAATATGTCGTAACCTGTCCATTTGCATCAGTTTCTCGACTGATAACGTTTTTTCCGCTTACAGAGCTGATTATTTGAGAAGAGTGAATCTTCTCTCCATTACTTATTTTATAAAAATCGGACGTAATGATATTTCCGGAAATTGTTTCTTCAACAAAATACGCTCCATCGTCTTTATACTCGATGTACTCAACCTTTGTATCAGTTATTTTTATTGAGCTTGCTAAAATTCCAAGTTTCTTCGGATTTTCTGAAGTTGCAAAGGCTCCTAAGCAACTGATTAAAACAAATGCAAGCATAAGAACCATACAAACAGTCTTTTTTACATAGTTGACACAGTTCATACTATAATCTCCCTTCAAAACTTTATTATTAGTGACTCGTACTTCCCTTGGTCAGCTTGAAGTTCTTCTTGATAAAGGTATCGTGGATGGGCTTCAGCTTGGCATGGACGGCGGCAGCATCTTTTATCTGGGCGATTGCCCGCATACGGTTTTCGTTCTGCTTCAACTGCCTGCGGAGAGGAGCAGCGGTCTGGTTTAAGCTGTCAATGGCATGGTTCAAGTCCTCAGCGGTGTTCAGGGAATGGGCTTTCAAATAGTCCACCGCCTGTTTGACTTTCTCAAAGTCCCGAACAGTGCATTTCAGTTTTGCCTTGCCAGACCAATCGCTCCGCTGCTCGTTTCGAAGGTTGAAGTAATCCACCAGCAAGTCGGACAGCGTGGGTTCTTTCGCCTTTTCCAGAGCGTCCAGAAGAAGCTGCTTCTTTTCGTTCAGGTCTGCGATCCAGCGTTGCAGCCCACGGATTGCGCTACGGATGGACTGCATCAGGCTGTTGGCTGCACGAATGTCCCGGTTCAGGTTTCCGAGAAAGGTTTCCACTCCACGCTTTTCCATCTGGTGTGCGGCGGGGCCGAGATGCACAGTCGGTATCTGCTGGATGCCCTGTCGCTCAAAGGAGCGCAGGTCAACACGTTCTGGTCTGCCAGCGGCTTCCAGATAGCGGTTGGTAACAACTTCCCAGCTGTGCCGTCAGACCTCGGCATACTTCTGGTCGTTCCAGTCCACGGTGTTTTCCTTATGGCACTTCCAGTTGCCGGAAGCGAGCCGGATGCGCTCACAGTTCTCGTCAAGGTCGTACACCTTTCTGGCTTTCGGGAGCCACTTGCCGTGTTCATCCATTGCTCGGATGGTCAGTAGAATGTGGGCGTGTGGGTTGCCATCGCCCTTGTCGTGGATGGCAAAGTCGGCGAGCATGCCTTTGGAAACAAACTGCTCCTGACAAAACTCTTTTATCATGGACAAATACTGCTCCTTCGGCACCTCCACCGGGAACGCCAGCACGATGCGCCGGGCAAGCTGGGAGTTCCACTGGTTCTCCACGGCTTCCACGGCGTTCCAAAGGGTTGCCCGGTCTGCATATCCGGGCGGCGCATGGGACGGCAGCATGATCTCGGCGTGGACAAGCTCTTTCTTCTTGTTGTAGAATTTTGTTTTCTGGTCGTACTCGCTGAACAGCCGTTCGCCGCTTTGATAAGCGGCCCCGGCAACAGCGGACTGCCCTTGGCTGCGCTTGACGATGGTGATTTTGAAATGCGGACACGGAATAGGCATCACCCCCAAACAAAAAGACCGCCCAGCAAGATTGCTCTTGATGAACGGTCGAATATCAAATTATATTATTCAGGCATATTTAATTTATCGAGTTGCGATAGTAGCTCTTCCGATGGTAAGCTTTCATAGTATTCCTTCGTAACTAATTTCAACTTTAATGGAAATTCCTCTCCATTATCTAATATATTAAGCAAAGCCTTCACTTTGTCAATCTGCATAATCTGAGTGTTTTTTAGTTCTCGAACAATTTGAATGTCAAAATCGCTGCCAAATATTGTTACTCTGCTTGGTCCAACATTGACCAAATCCTCTATAGCATCACCTGTTTCCTTCATTCTATTTCTAAATCCATCTCCAGCTATCGCCGTACATTTGATTTCATCTGCGTTTCGCTTCACCCTTTCACCTCTTAGCAAGTCGCTCAAATAGCGAACCTGTTTATAGTCCTTTGTCATAATGACATCTGGAATTTTTATTTTGACAGAAAAGTGCTCTTCAATCTCGCAAATGCGTCTTAGAAAATCCAATTCGTCATCCACATTGGAAAATCCGCTCTTGTAATCACAATCCCTTAGTGGTCCACTAAGGAAAACTGTGTTGTTCTTCAAATCATAAAGCGAAATGTTTTTTCCCTCCGATGCTGCTTTCATTAGCGTGACATATCTCAAAAGCGTTTCATTCGAATGATCTACAGCTGTCATAGAAACACTGACATTATGAGTATACACATTAAAAACCAGTCTGATATTTATCAGTGGCGATTGTTGTTTTTCGTTTGTCACTACAACGGATTTGTCTTCTAATATTTCACTTACTCCCAATTCGATATAGTCAAAGATTGGAGTGTTATCTATTCTAATAGAATATGGCCGTGGTTCTGAAAATTTGCGAGGTTCCTTTATAAGCGTAGCTCCGATTAGCGATTCGGCTTCTGTCTGAATCGGGTCTTTTTCTTCGCCCAAATACTTTGTTGCTGAATGAATCTCAAGCGAAATTGAAAGTTGATGTCGATTTGCATATTCTATAATTTCAGGAGACAACTCATTGATTTTATCATCGCCAATTTTAGCAATGCCGTTGAGCACAAAGCGAGGTGGGTATTTTTTTCTTGCATCATCTCTTAATGGTGAACTCACTAAATTCCCCTCATATTCTTGAGATGGAGTAAATTGATAATATGGATACAATGGATGTTGTGTACCCAGTTGATTTTGAAATTGTTTTGAAAGCGTATTTAACTTTTCATACTCATGATTTGAACCAAGCTTATTTACATTTTCAGGTAAAAAAGGAGATTGATTGTTTTCTTGAGCCTTCTTAGCAAATGCTTCGATAGCTTTATCCGTATGAGCGTTCACATCATCTACTATCTCAGCCTGCATAACACGGTCGCTTAATAAAATTTTGCTGTGTTGAATTTCTCGAAGTATGTCAACTGTTTCAGAAACGAGTCTCCTGACTTTTTCTTTAGACTGGGCCGTTTCTGCGTGTGCAGCGTGATATGCTCCGGTATATAGTTCTGAGCGCGCCGCTTTGCGTTGGCTGTCAGTGCCCGAAATTGCATCGAGAACCTTTTGAAAAGAATTCTCCTTGAGATAGTTACAAATACCGGCAAAATCGTACTCCTCAGCAACTGAGTATAATCCGTTATACTTTTTCTGCTGATTAAGATATTTGATGATTTTTTTCTCAACTTGCTGTTTTTCACAAGAATCCTTTAGGTGTTTTATTGTTTCATCTGTTCCTGCATCAATCATAAGATTCACAAGCGTTTGAACAAAATCTTCAATCATGGCAAAATCCTTTCCTTCTATCGTCATTCTGACATCAAGTTTAGCACTATTCATTGAATCAATCAAGAAATCTCGTGCCGTATCTAAGAGGAAAGGATAGCTGCGGTAGCAGCGCAAGGAAAATGCATTTTTCCTTGGGATGGAAACGGGCTGGAGCACAAACGCCAGCTTCGATTTCATCGAGCCGTCTGCAAGACCGCAATTTCACCGGAACGGTGTATAATTGCGCCCTTTATTCTAAAGGGTTTTGGACGTTGCTGCGTTCGTGAACATCATGCACCATCTTTGCAAGTGCCAGCACAACTTCAGGCTGGCGGAACGAGATTTTCAGAAGTTCCATCACCTGATCGTCGGTCAGTTCTCCCGGACAGACCAGAAAACTTTCCAGCATTCCGGCACGGGTGCAAAGGCGATGCACACGCTCTCTCCGGTTCAGCTCTGACATCTGGCGTTCAAGGATCTTCTCCCGGTGCTGACAAGAGCGCAGCTTCTGCTCTGCTTTGGCTTTTTCGCTGCGGAGATATGATAGGTCGGTTTTCGGTTGGGTCAATGGCATCACGCTCCTTATACAAAAATAAGGCAGCTCGTACGAGCCGCCTTATTGGGATATTAGATTTCATTTGATACGATTTCCATAAAGTCATCGTAACTTATATAAGGGACATCAAATGCTTCACACAAATTAGGTAGTTGTGCGGAGTTGGGTTTGTAAGCTTCCTTTGTGACAACTGTTGCTTGCAAATGCTTTCCTTTCGCAACAATATAAGCATCTGCAGATGGCCTATTGTCCAAAATATTCTTACTGTGAATGCTCTCTTGGAATTTCGGCTTTTCAAAAATCTTGCACATAATTTTTGATTCGGCATCATCCGGATTTTTGAACATTTTCTTCCGTTCACTAATCCATTTGAGTGCTACTGCATCCTTAGAAAATTGCCCTTCAAGCTCGTTGTAACACTCATCGACAGAAATATATGTACCTTTTTCGATTCCCTGCTCAAAAGCATTCCAAACACTCTCAAAATATTTTCCTTTCTTGGGAAGGTGAAAGAAAAACTCTCGAAAGACATTTGTATCGAGAATGTAAATCATCACGTCACCCCCCTAAAAAACGCACTTTCAAGGCGAGGAAGATGATCCACTTTACTTTGAAGCATCTCGCCAGCTTTTACACCGCTGATTTTTCCCGAAAAATATTGGCGGAACACTTCTCCAGTGTATTGATTACCGAGATAGGAAAGCTTTGTGGAATAATAGTTTCCGCCACTTTTCTTTCCTTCTTTTTTTCCTTGTGTCCGAATTGCTTCACCATAGAATACTTCCTTTAACTGAGAATAATCATTGTTTGTGATTTTCCCCATCGTTAAAAGCTTATACATAATAGCTTCGCGGCTTACCGAGTATAGCTGTGCCAACTCCTCAATCCGTTTTTCGTCAATTGGCGATTTCTTCAGTTCTTGCTTGAAATCAGCCAATGGAACAAGGAAGCTGTTGGCAAAAGAGTCACAGTTTCGCTCAATATCGCTCTGTCCTTCATCCAGCATTGAGAAGAAGTCATCACGAATAATCTCAGCACCGCTCGTATCAGAAATCAGATGATATAATTCGTGGAACAAGGTGAAGATTTGACGGGCAAAAGACATCGAATTGTTAATAACGATTACCGGAAAACGATTATCTTTTACGCAAAGTCCAGAAATAGCGTTATCCTTAAATGAGTCTTTGAACACATAAATGCCAATATCATAAAATTTTTCGCGGTAGATTTCAAAAACAACTTTTGTGCTTTTTCTTGCTTTCTGTGCTGCAATTGGAAACTCTAGTTTTTTTCTAAAGAAGTCACATAGGGCATCCACCCCATCTGGAAATTCGTTCCGATGCAAAAAAACGCTATCCCGCTCTCCATAAAGTTCAATCAAGCTAAGTTGATAAACCTTCGCTTTTTCAAGTTGGAGAATAACATTTCGACTCAATCTATTGACAACAGTATCGGGCAGCGTTCTCAAATCGCCTTTTGGTGATTTGATTTGGGGTGGAACCGGAAAGAAGAACAATGCACTTGGCTTATGAAAGGCATCACTGATTTTTCTTAATTTCGCATAGGTTGGATAATCTGTACCATTTTCCCAGTTTTTGTACTTATCCACATCCACTCCAATTCGTTGGGCTGCCTCTTCATAACTCATATTGTAATACTCGCGCGCCCATTGGATAATTTTTCCGTTGACACCAGATAAAGTTTCAGCCACGACTACACACCTCCTATCTGTCACATTTCACACACGAGATTCAATATTCCTTATTTTTTGCTCAAGGACACAATCAGAAACCACTTGTACACATTCGTCAATATTCTTTCGGATACTTTGTGACCAAAAGTGAATTGGAATCCAATCCATTGCTTTCAGTTCTTCGTCTACCCGACTATCTCTAGCCATATTTTCCTCGATTTTCTGAATCCAATACTCACGGTTCCGTTTGATTTTATCCTTTTTCTCGTCCCACTTATAGCCATGCCAAAATTCACCATCAACAAATATTGCTACCTTGTACTTTATAATCGCTATATCTGGTGACCCCGGCAGCCCTTTGTAGTTAAGGCGATAGCGATAACCTTTATGCCATAATGCTTTGGCGAGCACTACTTCTTCATAACCCTTCTTCAACTTCACATGCGACATTCGTTTTCGAGTCTCAGCAGTTGAATCATATGATTTTGGGTGTTTCAACTAGTCACCGCCTTTGCAATGACACGCATCTCTGCTTTTAAGTCATTCTACAGTAATTAAATCGCGAACAATCTCACGAACGAAACTATTGTTTAACCAATAGGACTGCCTTGTCATTCTTCGGCCATCTGGTAGCGGCTCTGTGTCACCAATGCATCCGTTTCCCCATGAAGTGCCATCAGTATTCACATAAAATGCTTTTGCTCCGTGAGGTCGCAAATGAATACATCTGGCTTCAGCAACTCCGGGGAAGTTATTATATGTACGGCCATCATCGCCAATTCGCAATTGCACACCACTGGTGAGTACATCTTTGATATCCATCCAGTCTTGATGAGCTTCTTCTATATCTTCATCTGACATAGCCCACAGCTTGCTCCCCTTGAAAATTATATCTCCATCAGCATCCTCTTGGAAAACGACAAATAGATACTTTATGCTATCAAGCTGTGCAAAAAGCTCGCTTTCCTCCCAGCCTGTTCGATAGACTTCTTCCTCGTTTCCGTCATCATCAGTTTCCATTTCAATATGAGGTGCTGGCGCATTATAGATTTCCATAAAGTCTACATCGCTGAGCCTGAATTTTTCTCTATTTATACCATGCCGGTTGAAGAAAACTGTTTTAACAACAATACCTGCTCTAGTAAATTCTTCGCATTTTAAAGATCTTAATCCTAGCATCCTTGCTGTGATAACTGGGAGAGTGGCCTTATTCATGACCCCTACTGGAATATCAGGAAATCCCAGTTCATCTCGCGTTTGTGCAGCGTGGAGATTTAAAGTTCCAACAATATCCCAAATATCCCAGCCAACATACTGCCCAAAACGTCCCTGAATAATCTGAGCAAAACTCATGCGATCCAGTTCATGAAGGTCTGTTATTAAATGTTCCTCTGGCTCACGGCGAGTATAATATCCATTCAGAATTACATTCACATACTCTTTTCGCAACGTATAACTACGCTTAACGATTCGTTCTCCACCGTAATAAGGAGTGACCATATTGGTATGCCTTCTCGCCTTCGGCGCTGTACTCAAATATGTACCATCGCTACGAGAAAGAGTGTTGGCTTTTCCTGCCCGAATTTTCTGGATTATTTCTCGATAGTCACTTTTGATGATTGCAATATCTTCTTCCGAGGGACAAAATAGACTCGCAAAAAATACTCTATATAGCAATTTAGATGCTAAAGTTCTATCACGATGATAAAAGATAACTATCAGCATCCTTAATTTATCGTATAGATGTGACGCATAGAAGTCTGTCTCAACTGGTCTGCGAAAATCTATTTGTGTAACGCTTATTGTTTCACCCGACTTATACCGAGCTGTCGCATTGTCATAATCTGCAGCTGTTGTTTTTAACTCTGCACCGACAGTTTCAAAATCCGCCTCTTGCCGACTATTGAGCTCATAGCCAAAATACGATGCCTCAACTATTTTTCCGGGCAAACCCTTATCGGACTCCTTGGAATGAACCCACGCAATTTCTTCTTCTGTAAGCCCTGCTTCTTGTAAAATAGTCAGCAATGTTTTTCCTTCAATACCTAAGGCATACTGAAAAATCGAATGAATATCTGTTTCATCGTAATTGTTTTGCTTTTCAGGACAACGAAGAACATCTTTCATACGACGTTCCACAGGAGGCATATAATCAGTTCCTTTCTATGTGTTATTTTTCTAATTCAATGATTCCATCAAGAATTCTACCCATTCGTGTAATCATCGGAACGACCAGTGCATTTCCCATGCAGAAGAATCTCATTCTCTGCGGCATACCAGTATTCGTCCAATTATCATCAAATCCCTGAAGTCTTTCAGCTTCGACTGGTGTAAGCGTCCGAAGTTTTCCCGTCCCGGGGTCGGTCACAACATGTGTGCTTCGATTCAAAGTGGATTCGCTGGTAAGCATTGTTCGACCAGGTCTATCCCAAGGATCGGGGAAAGCAATCGGACCTTCGGAAAAAGTGTATTCGTGGCCGCTTGCAGATTTTCGCTGGATTTTCTTTGCGCCTTTTAGATAAATCCACTTTGCCATTCTTTTATCATCGGTAATATAGAAAGATTCAGCTGCTCCATGCTCAAGAATCTCACCAAGGAGAATGGGTTCTTCTTCGATTTCGTTTACCGGTGTAGTGTAAATCACTCCTTTATGCATATAACCAGCGTTATCAAAAAGGAATGCAAAACTGTCAGATGTTTCGACAACATCTTTAGGCAGGGATGTTGTCCTCAATTTAACTGCATCACGCACAGGAAAAGCTCTTGCCATCAAACCAGTTCTAGTGATAAGCTGTGTCGAATCCTCATCATTCATCTTTTGACCATATTCTGTAGAATTTTTATATGCGAAAATAAACGTTCTACGTCGCCGTTGTGCAGCTCCATAAATCGCAGCATTCACAACACGCCACTCAACAGAGTAGTCCAAATCGTTCAGACAAGATAAGATAATGCCAAAATCGCGTCCCCGCTGACTTGCAGGAGACTTTAGTAGCCGATCAACATTTTCAAAGATGCAAAAAGGAGCATTTTTTGCAATGAGAATATCCCGAATCTGCCACCAAAGAACACCTTTCTTACCTTCGATTCCTTTTGAAGAAGCCAAAGTGTGAGCAACACTATAATCCTGACAAGGAAATCCGCCAACAAGGAGCGTATGAGATGGAATCGCATCCTTGTTCACAGTGCTAATATCATCACCCGTGTGCAATTCACCGTTCAAATCGGTACATTCTCCAAAATGTTTAACATAACAGTCATGTGCCCATTGTTTACTTGCACCCGGTTCCCACTGAGAAAACCACGTTGTTCTCCATCCGGTATTTAATCTATCAAATCCGAGACGAAATCCTCCAACACCAGCAAACAGTTCACAAATCGTTTTTTCCATGGCTATTTAAGTCCTCCCTGATACTTTCGTATCATCACGCTTAATTAGAAACCGGCCTAGGATCAATACCTATTAGCACCATCAGACGATGGATCGATGGCCAGAATCTATTTTAGTTTATCATATATTGATACTTTTTTCAATTTTTGTCCAATCCAGTAATAACGTACTTTCGATATTTTATGTAACAGATTGAAAAAATTCAATCTGTTCAAAAATCAATTTGCGCTTGTCACGGCCCAATTAAGGTGCTTTACCTGATACGTCACCCCGCCAGCTTCACCCCTTGCCTTCCTCTGGCACACCTCCGGGTGCTCCGTAGCAAGGGCATCAAGCTGCTTCTGTAAGGCGGGATTCAGCGTGAACACGCTGTTTGTTCCGTCCTCGCTGGCATAGATCATGGTCTCCAGCTTAAACATCGTCAATCAGTTCTCCCTCCTCGGATTCGTCAAAGATGGACGGGCCCCAGTCCTCGTCCTCCTCGATGTCCCGTGACATTTTCTGCATCATGGTATAATGCTCCATCTCGGAACGGACAAAGTAGAACATCTGGTCGTACCAATCTGCCAGTGTTTCGTCCTCCAGCTTCCGGCAGAAGTCAAGCACCAGCTTGTTCTGGTCGGGGTCAACCGTCAGCCCGGCAACTCCGCACAGCCGCTTGCGGGTCAGCTCCAGATCGGCGCAGCCATAGGTGTAGAGCAGCTTCTTTTCTTCAAACGTCAGTTTCATAGGCTTGTTCCTCCGTATAAAAAAGGGCCTGCCCTGTGCAGACCCGATGTAGCAAAAAGACCGCCGTGCGTTGTGCAGGGCGGTCTTGAACTCAGGATTGGAGAAAATCCCGGAGTTCATCAGCGAAAAAGGAGATTTTGGCGATAGCAGCTATCGCTATGTAAGGCAGGACGAAAACCACAAATGCGGTAATCAGCATTTTCAGGACTTCGCCGCCGTCTGCCAGCTTCATGACCCAGCTTGCAAGCGCCACGAAAAAGAACAGTCCCGCCAGCAGATTCGTCAGGATCGTGGAGAAGGTCGTGAGGAAGATGCCCACCCACTGCGCCAGAATCAGCAGCAGAAGCAGCGGGAGAAGGGCAAGTTTTAGCATCCATTTCAGCACAGCCATCGTGGGCACCTCCTTAGATAAAGATCAGTTCTTTCTGGATGATTTCCTCGGCACGGTTGCGGATGCTGTTCATCCGGCGCACCCATTCCAGTTGATTTTCGGCTTTCAAGGCTTCGGTCACGCCCTCGGCTTCCTGCATCTGCCGGATGATTAGGGCAAGCTGTTCTTCGGCCTGTTTGTCCAGCTTGGTAAGGTAGCTACCCAGCTCCCCGGACAGGAGCAGTTGATTGTACCGGATGGGATGATGTTCTTTCAGATACCTTTTATGTAAGCGGCCCCACCGCCCGGTGGGGTGCTGCTCTGTCGGGGCTGCTACGGTCAGATTCGGCAGATAGTGGTCATTGACAAGGGTGTAGTCCAGACCGTTAGCGTTGTCATGGATGGAATTTTTCATGGTAGTCATGCTGCATTATCCTCCTTTGGTTTCGGCGTTGGGACTGCTTCTGGGTCAGGTTTTGGATTTCCTTTTTTCTTGTGATAGAATTCCAAGGTTTTCCTGTTGTGGTTAATTCTCCTGCACTCATCGGAACAAAATTCCTGCTGGCTGTGTGTAGGCCAGTAGGAGTGACTGCATACGGCACAGGTGCGCTGCCGGTAGTAGTGAGTTCCTCTCTCGGCTTCTCTAGCCGCTTCCTTTTGTTCCTGTCTTGCCTGATTCCAGCATTCCCTTGAACAGAAAAGCTGTCGGTTGCTCGTAGGTGTAAACACCTTCCCGCAGTGCGGACACGTTTTGGTTTTAATGATTTCGCCACCGTTTTTAGCGATTTTCTTTGCTTTTCGCTTTTCTCGATAGGCTTTTTCACGTTTGCGCTGCTTTTCCATGCGCTGCCGTTCTTCCTGCTCCTTCTGCGCTTTCAGTTCGGCAAGTTCTTCCTCGGTATAAGCAATATCGACTTGGCCGACATAGTTGAAATAAATGTCAACCTTTTGTGTGCGGGCATTGCCTGCACCCTCGGCTTCATAAACAACGATCTTATCGACAAGTTCGTTAAACATTGAATCGGAGATTTCTGTTGGATTTTTGCACTTGCGAATCAGCGAAATGAAATGCCGAATATCAGCAGAACTTGATTTATCTTCGGCAATTTCGGATTTCATCGTTTCCATCTGCGATTCCAATTCTGCTTGCTCGCTATCATACTGTGCCATCAGCTGCTTGTACTGTCGCTCGGGCAATAGTCCAGACATAAGATTTTCGTACAGACTACGAATAAGGGCAGAAAGCTCATCATAGCGTTTTTGACAACGTTTCAATTCCGATTGGTTCTGCTTCGGCTTTTCTTCACGTTTCTCTTTCCAAAGTGATTGCAGTTCCAAAGCGAAGGTTTCTTCATCTTTTAGAACAAATCTCGAAAAGCGTTTGACCGATGCCAATATCAGGGCTTCAACATTATCGGCACTGATTGAATGGGCAGTACAGCCATTCACCCGACTTGCATATCCACCGCAACGATAAGAATATTGAGTAGACCCATCCTTTTTACTGTAGTGTGTTTGCAAGGTCAATCTTCTGCCGCAGTCGGCACAATACAGATACCCACTTAAACGGTTGGTGTGCGTTCCCCAAGCAGAAGCACGATTCACTCGGCATCTGCGTTTCTGAACACTATCCCAAAGTTCTTGCGGTATAATTGGTTCATGCGTGTTCTGGAAAACGTACTGTTCATCTTCATCTGTTTCTTTTCTCTTGTGAAGTTTGAAATTTGTGCTTACAGATTTTCGTAAAACAGTGTGTCCCAGATATTCCTGCCGACCTAAAATTGTTCTTACGGAGGATGTGCCCCACAGGTACGGATCGGAGAACTTTATCCCATTGTACTGCTCTGGGTGATATTTCTGTGCGTATGCAGCAGGAATCAGGACTTTTTCCTCTGTCAACTGTTCCGCGATTGCCCGTGGGCTTTTTCCTTCGTTCGCAAGAAGAAAGATACGCTTTACGACTTCGGATGCCACCGGATCAACAACAAGTGTCTGCTTGTCGTTCGGCAAACGGTTATATCCATACGGAATAGAGCCGCTGCAACGTTTTCCATCTTTCATCCGGGCATCGAACACAGCCTTGATTTTATTGCTCGTGTCTTTGGCATACCATTCGTTCATGATATTCAAAAATGGAGCAAAATCATTGTCTGAAGCATTGTTGCTGTCGATGCTGTTATTGATTGCAAGGAATCTGACATTTTTCTGCGGGAACAGAACTTCCGTATAAAAGCCGACTTGCAAATAATTTCGTCCTAAGCGGCTCATATCCTTCACAATCAGCGTTTCGACATTTCCTGCTTCTACTTCTTTTATCAGAGATTGAAAGCCGGGGCGATTGAAGTTCACACCTGAAAAGCCATCATCTGTAAAATGGCAGATGTTCTTGAAGCCGTTCTTTTGGGCGTAATCTTCCAGATATTTCTTTTGGTTGGTGATGGAATTCGATTCACCAGCAAGATCATCATCTCTTGACAAACGCTCATAGAGTGCGGTGATTTTTGGTTCTTTAGGCATTTGTTCTACCTCCTTTCTTATGGAATCTTTCAATTTAGGACAATCAAGTTTATCGTCCTATTAAAGTATAGCCCTCCGGGGCAAGCTCAATGGCCGTGGTCGTCTCACCAAAGGTGGATGCCCAGCAGTCGAAGTGCGTCAGCTTTTTCTGCTGCAAGGTGCTGTACTGGAGGTACCGCATGACCGTGTACAACTCGGTCATGGAGTTGCTCACCGGGGTGCCGGTAGCGAACACCACGCCACGCCCGCCGGTGATCTCGTCCAGATAGCGGCACTTGCCGAACATATCGCTGGATTTCTGCGCTTCGCTGGTGGATAATCCAGCGACATTCCGCATTTTTGTGGTCAAAAAGAGGTTCTTGTAAAAATGGCTCTCGTCCACAAAAAGCCTGTCAACACCCAGTTGCTCAAAGGTAATTACATCGTCCTTGCGCTCATCGGAGCGCAGTTTTTCCAGCTTGGTTTCCAGCGTTTTGCGGGTCTTTTCCATCTGTTTGATGGAGAAATTCTCGCCTGCGTGGGCTTTCAGTTCGTTGATGGCGGCAAGCGTTTCATCAATTTGTTCTTGAATGATACGTTCCTGCCGCTCAAAGGACAGCGGGATGCGCTCAAACTGGCTATGCCCGATGATGACGGCATCGTAGTCCCCGGTGGCGATGCGGGCACAGAATTTTTTGCGGTTGGCAGTCTCAAAGTCCTTGCGCCGTGCTACCAGCAGCTTGGCATTGGGGTAGAGGTTCAGAAACTCGCTTGCCCACTGCTCCGTCAAATGGTTGGGCACTACGAAAAGGCTTTTCTGGCACAGCCCCAGCCGTTTTGCTTCCATGGCGGATGCCGCCATTTCGTAGGTTTTGCCTGCGCCAACTTCGTGCGCAAGCAGCGTATTACCGCCATAAAGCACATGAGCGATGGCGTTGCGCTGGTGCTCTCGGAGGGTGATCTCCGGGTTCATACCGACAAAATGGATGTGGGAGCCATCGTATTCACGGGGTCTGGTGCTGTTGAACAACTCATTGTACTGTTTTACCAGCGCAATGCGCCGCTGGGGGTCTTGCCAGACCCAGTTGGCAAAAGCATCCTTGATGACCTGCTGTTTCTGTTGCGCCAGCATGGTCTCCCGCTTGTTCAGCACACGCTTGGGCTTGCCCTCGGCATCCTCGATGGTGTCATAGATGCGGACATCTTTCAGGTTCAGAGTTTCTTCCAGAATCTTATAAGCGTTGGCACGGGACGTGCCGTAGGTCTCGGAGGAGATAATATCGCCCTGCCCGGTGGCAGTTTTGCCCTCCACGCGCCATTCTGCGGTATAAGGAGAATAACGCACCTTGACTGCATGGCGCAGATAGTAGGGAATCTGGAAAGTCTCGGTCATAAACTTTTGAATGATTTCAGGTGCAAGCCATGTGGCACCCAGCCGCACATCAATTTCAGATGCTTCCAGTTCTCTGGGCTGTGCCTTAATCAGCGCATCCACATTGACCGCAAATTCCGGGTTGGTCTCGGCGGCAAGCTGCGCCATCCGCAGCTTTGCCCGGACATCGCCGGACAGGTACTCGTCTGCCATCTGCCAGCCTGCTTCCGGGTCGGTGGGGTCGGCGGCAGGGTCTTTGAAGATCACACCGGAAAGTTCGGTGGTAATGCGCCCGTACTCACCGGGAGTGCCCAGCAGTTCTGCCATATAGGGCAAGTCCACTTTGCCATGCTCACCAATAGATACCGCCAACGCTTCGCTGGGGGTATCCACGCTGGTGACGGTGCGCTCCGGGCGAATGGTGCGCTTCGTGAACATCGCTGCCTTGGATTTAAGCTGCCCCTGCTCGTCCAGATTTTCCAACGAACAGAGCAGATAGTAGGAAGAATCCTGCTCAAACAGCCGCCCGTTTTTGCGGTCGTTCAACAGACCGTACTTTGCGGTAAAGGCATCGTAGGCGGCGTTCAGCTTTGCCTGTGTCTCCTTAATGTCCTCGTCCGAGAAGTCGTTCAACTGCTGGTCGATCAGGTCATTGACGATTTGCCGCAGCTCTACCATGCCGGTGACACGCCCCTTGGCGGTGTCGGACAGTTCCACCTGTGTCATCACGGAATTTTCCCGGTAGAACACTTCGCCGTCCACCACGGTGTAGCTGAAATTCTTCACGTCCGGGTCGGCAGGCAGGGTGCGCCGGGCGGTTTCTTCCTCGGCAATGTCGGGAGCATCCACCTCGGCGGCAGTGTACTGTCCCTCGATGTGCTGTACCGCCTCGGCAAGCTGGTCTGCAAGCACCGCACCCTCTATGGGGCGCACAGTACATTCTTCCTTGCCGTACTGAGTGCTTTCCATCGTCAGTTCACCTAGAACCATCTCCGGGTGGTCTACGAAATACTGATTGATGGCAAAGCCATCTTCCGTTTTGCCCAACTGCACCCAGTCCGGCTCATGGTCAATAGGGCGGTCACGCTTTTGCAGGAAGATAATATCCGAAACAACATCCGTACCAGCGTTAGCACGGAACGCATTATTCGGCAGACGGATAGCACCCAGCAAATCGGCACGTTCTGCCATGTGCTTGCGGGCGGTGCTGTCCTTGCTGTCCATGGTGTAACGGCTGGTGACGAACGCCACCACGCCGCCCGGACGCACTTGGTCGATGGCCTTGGCGAAAAAATAGTTGTGGATACTAAATCCCAACTTGTTGTACGCCTTATCGTTGACCTTGTACTGACCAAAAGGCACGTTGCCCACCGCCAAATCGTAGAAATCACGGCGGTCGGTGGTCTCAAAGCCAGCCACAGTAATGTCAGCCTGCGGATACAGTTTTTTCGCAATGCGCCCGGTGATGCTGTCCAGTTCTACACCATACAGGCGGCTGTCTGCCATGCTGGTGGGTAGCATTCCAAAAAAATTGCCTACGCCCATGGACGGTTCCAAGATGTTTCCCGACTGGAAGCCCATCTTCTCGACCGCATCATAAATAGAGCGAATCACCACCGGAGAGGTGTAGTGAGCATTCAGAGTGCTGGAACGGGCGGCGGCGTACTCATCTTCGGAGAGCAGCCCTTTCAACTCTGCATATTCCTTTGCCCAACTATCTTTTCCGGGGTCAAAGGCATCCGCCAGACCGCCCCAGCCCACATACTGGGAAAGCACCTGCTGTTCCTCAGCGGTGGCACCCCGGTGTTCATCTTCCAGCTTGAACAGGGTGCGGATGGCTTCAATGTTCCGGGCATATTTCTGCTTTGCGCCGCCCTCGCCCAGATGGTCGTCCGTGATGTGGAAGTTCCCGGCAGGTTCCGGCGCAGCTTTAGCATTCAGGGCTTCATCCAAGGCAGCGGCATCCGGGAAGGTCTGCACTTCGCCGTCAATCACCGTAGAGATGGGCAGTTCGTCCAGTTCTTCATCGGAAAGTTCCGGCTCAACCTGCTGCAGACCGTCCTCGAACTGTTGCTTATTGATTACTTCGTTATCCCACGACTGTCCCTGTGCGCTGGTGTCGATGCGAACATCCGTTTCGCCTACATAGCCGATTTTCCCCTCGATGGTTCGAGTGGGGAGTTCAACCACAACATTGTCACCGACCTTATAATCAACTGCTTTTTCGGGAGCAGCATCAAGGGCTTCATCCTGCTGTTCGTACAGTTCCCGGACGACAGACAAAGGTTCCTCCCGGAAAACTGGCATCCGCAGGTCGGCCAGTGCCATATCCTGCAAGGAAACCTTGCCCTTATCAAAATCCACTCCGTCAATCCGAAATTTCCGGCCATCCATATTGATGATGGAGCCGATGGGCAGATAGTCCTCTTTGTGCAGATGTTTAGTCTGGTGATGAGTCCCATCTTCGTTCAGTCCGGCAAGGTAAACATCATTGCCTGCAGACCACAATTCTTTTGACTTTCTTACCCATAAGCTAGGTGGAAAGCCTGTGACCTGAACTTCGCCCAGTGCTGTTTCTCTCGTAAACAAAGCACTGTTGAGAACTTTTGCGACCTTGGCAGCATCTTCTCCATAGAACATAAAATTGCCGCCAGCTTCAAATCCAACCAGAGTATCCGGGTGCTGCGCCTTTAATGCAGTGTATTCGGCTGCACTGGCGGCGTTCAGTTCAAGGGGAAAGTCGATGGCTCTTCTTTCTTTGTCCGACAGGTAGCGGTCAGACTGAATCATCAGGTCAATATATTTTTCGACCCGATCCCAGCGGAGAAGCACTTTCTGATGGTCGGGATAATGCTCAAACGTCAGACCCTTGCTGTCATGGTCAAGCCAACCACTGCTTCCGTCCAGATAAGTGTGTGAAGAACCGCCGGGGCCATACGGTGCATATTCTTTGGCAAGAGCTTTTGCCCGGAGTTTTCGGTCAGGCTGCAACTGATAAATTTTCCATATCCGAAGTTTGCTGCCTTCAACATTGGAACCTCTCCGCAGCGCATTTTCAATCTCCGCCTGCGACAAAACAAAAGCGGAGGGCGATTTATCGCTCTCCGCTTGGTCGATGGATTCAATTTGCTTGGCTTCGGTGGGAATGTGGGCATCGAAGAAACTTAGCTGTAAATCAGCTCGTTCATCACCAGTTCCTCGGCCTGTGCTTTCAGGCTGTTCATGTGCTGCACCCACTCCATCTGATGCCGCTCTTTGTTCGGAGCCGGGTTCTGCTTCAGCAGTTCCTGCATGGTCTGCTGCATCCGGCTCTCTGCCGTCTGCTCCACCTCCATCAGGTGCGGGTACAGGCTCCCCGACAGGAGCATCGTGTTGTACAGCACCGGGCGATGATTCATCAGATACGTCCGGCGCAGCCTGCCGTACTTGCCCAGCGGGGTCTTCGGCTGATGGAGGGTCAGGTTCGGGAGAAGATAATCCCCGGTCTGCGTGTAACTCAGATTGCTGCTCATATTCATGCTGGCTCCTTTCATTGTTTCGGCGGCGAATGGTAGTTTTTACGGTGCGCTCGATGTTACGCAGCACCTCCCGGCTCATGTCGCTGACGGCTGCGCCGAGGGCGTAGACACTATCCGGGGTTGAGAAATTGTAGATTGCCTGAAAATCGTCCTTGTCGAACCACCCGGCAGGCTCAATGCCGCAGCGTTCCAGCAGCGTGTAGGTGACGCTGATGGCGGCGGCAGACTTGAACTGCATCTCCACCCCGGCTTCATCATAATCCATCAGCAGCGAACCGTCAACGATGGCGCGGATGTCCCCGCCGTTGTTGTCCCAGTAATCTGCCACCAGTTTCCCGGCAACGTCCGCAAGCTGCTGGCTGACACGCTCTCCGCTGATGCCATAGGTCTTGTTCAACATTTCCGAAACCGGCTGTTTCAGATCGTCATTGTATTGCCACACCTCCGGGTCACGGGAATTGCGGCGCACCCCGGTGTCGCTTACGTCAAAGACGTAGTGCAGCCGGGGGAATCCGCTGGATTCGTCCAGCAGGGCGATGCCCTTGGCACCCCGGCGCACATAACGGTTCATCCGGTTGTTCCAGATGTCAAAGTCGGCGCAGGCGGTGGCATCGGGGCGCTGGGCGTAGATCATCAACTGGTCCGCAAAGGGGTACTTGTACAGCCGGGATGCGGTGGTCAGATAGTCCGTCCAGCTTTCCCAATACCGGGTCAAGCCGTTCGCCGTGCGCTGGGCAAGGGCGAGATATTCTTCGGTTTTGCTTGGCATTTTAGCCTCCTTTTCCAGATTTTAGGGTATAAAAATAGCGGGCAACCGTTTTGGGGCTGCCCGCTGGAAAGTGTATTGAGATAAGATTATTTGCTATTGTCCTTTATGTACTTCATAACGCAGCACCCCATCACGATGACAGGAAGCACTGTTCGTAAACCGAGGTCGCCGACCCGCACATTTACATCAATCACAAGCCCTGCAAACCATGCCGCTAAAGTGAAAACAGTTGCCCATCCGTAATTCATAGAACTGTACTCCTTCCTATGTGAATATTCAAAACTCTCTTCTCAGCTTCAGCTTTCATAGCTGCCCGCAAGGAACTTACATTTATTCGACTCGAATGTTTACCGGATTCAGTGTAAGGTTGCCTCCGCCCGCCACCTTATACCATTTGCCTCGTTCAAGTTTGATTCTTTCCGTTACGCCCTGTGTAATATATCCGATTCTATATTTTTTTCCAGTCTCTACATCGGTAAAGACCACCTCAGTATCACAATCACCGCTCACTTTTACAGTTCCCCAAAGTGGCTGTATTTGTTCTGTCTTTATGGTGCCTTCATCGTTTGAAAGGGTGAAAGTATGGCTTCTCTGAATATTGATATAAATCGCCACCAGAAAAACCGTTGCCAGACATAAAGCAAACCTTCTTGTTTTCATCGAAACACCTCCTGCAAATTCGGTTTTATCGAATCATATCACATAAGCGGACTCTTCAAACTTACAGCTCAGTTTCCACCGCAAGCTGCTCCTGCTTCTCTTTTTCATCAGCGATTTGGACATCAACATCTTCGCGCATCTTTTTCAGAAGTGCAAGGACTCGCTTGATTTGACCTTTGGTATTCTCTACTCTGCTCTGTGCCTGATTGATGTGATCCAGAACTGCCCAGTCTGCAAAGAGCCCGTCAAAGAAGAAATCCGCAAATTTTAGAAAGCTGTCCACCGTAACCTGAAGGTCGGCGGCGATTTCAACATCGGAAAGTTCAGTTTTGAACCGCCGCAGTTCCACTTGAAGCTGTTCGATTTGTTCCTGCGCATCGTCCAGTTCCTCATACTTGGCAAGATCAGCCATCAAACCGCCGCCCATTACGTCCCATGTACTCCAGCCCTCGGCATTGTCGA